>Ga0163215_100123_pt1 | contig 221361 bp, 175 predicted proteins | sample SynspAceP_FD_185934 | JGI IMG/M metagenome (GOLD analysis project Ga0163215, IMG submission 185934) | Saline lake microbial communities from Ace Lake in Antarctica - Synechococcus sp. Ace-P (Hybrid Assembly) | ecosystem: Environmental > Aquatic > Non-marine Saline and Alkaline > Saline | place... | reverse complement strand
GTGAAATTTGTAACTCCAAAGTATTTATCTGATTCTATTTTTTTGTGAAGTATTGATGGCTGTTGTGCGTTTGAATGCCTATAACTAGTATTATCTTAATAGCCGTTTAGATCCATAGTGCGCATTAGCGATTGTCTACTGACAGGCAAGTATGTGCCAAATATAGTCATTCAACCTTAATTATCTATAATAAGATTGTTTAGGTTATGTGCTCGCTGCATACGAATAATGTGCCATAGTCATTTAATGATTTCCGCTTTTCTTTCGATGCAACGAGTTACTTTACTCCCAACGAACACTTGTATTTTACCTTTTACTGCATTTACCCCTGAATAATCGGAGAAGTGTAGTAGATTTATCCATGACCGAAGTGAGCCCGAACGAATACAAAGCAAGAGCTAGTCCCTGAGATAAGGCCCTTTGGTCATGGGTCCCCCCTTTTTAGGCCGAACGGCATCTTAGACCCTGCATCAACAGTGAGTCTGCATTCACAAGGGAAGTCTTGGGAGGATACTATTAATCCAACGAGGAGATTACTGACATGTCCTATTTTATTGGAATTGATGTAAGTAAAGAAAAACTAGACTGTGCATGTTTACGTAACAAAGAGCAAAAGAAAGGTGAGCGTCCGGCAATCCCACCTAGGTTTTAGCAGTATGCCATGGTAGCAATTGCTCGATGTTAACCTCAGCTTGACTAAGTTGCTCAAGCGTTGTCATCACATAGTCGAATGGCGTTAGCCCATTCGCTTTTGCTGTTTCAATTATGCTGTAGAGGACTGCGCTAGCGTCAGCGCCTTTAGCTGTGTTGCTGAACAACCAGTTTTTTCGACCAATCACAAAGGGCTTAATCGCTCTCTCTGCACGATTATTATCGATGTTAAGGTGACCATCGGTTGGATACACGGTCAGCTTTTCCCATTGATTTAAGCAGTAATTAATGGCCTCACCTAACTTCGTTTTTGGCAGCACCTGTTGCTCAGACTTGATCAGCCATTGTTTGAGTTGTTCAAGCAGCGGTAATGTCTTTTCTAGGCGAATAGCAAGTCGCTCATCAATCGTTTTATCTTTAATCAGCGTCTCTATCCGATACAGCTTTTGGATGTGATTAAGTGCCCAGTCGGCTTTACCACTTGGCTTTTTACCCTGTGCAGTTTTTGCATCGGTGAACTTGCGCCGCGCATGTGCCCAACAGCCGACTAATGTGGTTTGGGTTTGTTCATAGCCAACATAGCCGTCCACTTGCAGATAGCCTGAGTAACCTTGTAAATAATCCACCGCGCACTTACCAGCTCGACTGATTTGATAGTCGTACAACACGATGTTCGGGATGTCTGCACCGGCGAGCTTATTATCAGGTGAGTCAGTGCCGGTGCAATACAACCACATATAGCACTTGGCTTTATCCTCTTTCACTACTTTTAGGGTGGTTTCATCCGCCGCAATCACGGGCTGCTCGAGTATCAACTCATGTAATCTATCGTAAAGCGGTGTGAGTATCTCAGCACACTTCATCATCCAATCCGACATGGTTTTACGACTCAGCTCAATGCCATATTGTTTGAACATGGCCTCTTGGCGATACAGCGGTAACCCGAACTGGTATTTGTTGGTAATGATTTGGCTGAGTAAGCTCGGTGTGGCATAGCCTTTGGGGATAACGCTGTTTGGTACAGGCGCCTGTTTGATGGTGTTAGACGTGCCATTTTGCTCACACGCTCTGCATGCATACTTAGGACGAACATGCTCAATCACTTTTACCTGTGCGGGAATGAACTCAAGTTTCTCGCTAGTATCCTCACCGATTTGATGCAGTTCAATATCGCAGGTGTCACATACTTTATCCGCGTCCGCGATATCATGTACTATGCGCTCACGCGGTAAATCGGACGGTAACTTAGCGCGCTTGGCTTTGCCACGCGTATAGGTAATTGTTTCTGTTTCAGACTCAGCAACAAGCGTTTGGATTTCTTCAACTTCGTTGAACAACTCCCCCTGACCAGGATGACCTTCGCTACTTTTACCAAACTGCTTGTGTTGCGCGAGACGAAACTGCTCCTCCAGGAAGTGATTCCTGCTGGATAGCTTGTGATTTTGCTTTTCAAGCTCACCGATACGCTGTTGATAATCGTGTTCGTTCATGGCATTACTATGCCATATTAAGCGACTGATTTTGTTAGTTTATTTAGACTAAATCGTGATCGTTAAACGCTACTTATGATCGTAAGTTATAAGCCAGAATGCGTGTAGTTAAGCGTGCTGTGTCCAATGACATCGAACCCGCCTAGTAGCCATGTTAGCTGCTGTTCGCTTAATCTGGCGTGTTTCATATCGTTTAACTTAGGCCACTTGAACTTGTGTTTTTCAAGGCGCTTATACCAAAGCGCGAAGCCTGTCTTATCCCAATAGAGTAATTTGAGCTTGTCCTGTTTTTTATTGCAGAAGATAAACAACGCCCCCGTAAACGCATCGATTTCCAACTCATTTTCAATGATGGCGAGCAAACCATTTATGGACTTCCTGAAGTCGACGAAGTCGGTGTGCAAGTATATCTCGTCTGGCTCGACAAACATCTTCATTGCGTCAGGCCTTTTATTAACGACGCTATCCAGCTAGGGTTTGTCGTTTCGTCGCAGTGTACTTCAACGCCTTTATATCGCAGGTTAATATCAGTAGTAGCGGTGCCGTGGCTAGGGGGTTTATCCTTGATAACTTTAACGAGCTTGCCTTTTGCTGCCACACTTCGTGAATTAATATCACTTCGCCGAGCATAAAAGGTTTTTAAGTGAAGATTGTTATGCTCGCAGTATGCCCCGGGGCGCATACCACTGGCTACTTGTGCTTCAAATATGGTTTTCCACTCGTCTCTTGTTCTGCGTTTGTTGGGCATAATGTCCTCGATGATTTATCAAAGGCATTATTGTGCATTGCTAGATTATTTTAGAGAAGGTGTTGTTTAGCGGACGCTCACAAAGAAAGCGAGAATAATGGCTTGTTCAAACAATGCTATAGGTTTTAAGTTACTCGTAGAGTGGTCTGAAAAGACAACCGGTTTGTTAATAAAAGAGCTGTCTTTTATCATAGAGCCAACCAGTATTTATCACGAAAGGTTGGTTGCTTATCCTCAGATCTAGAAACTTCCAATCGGCCTCAGAAGTCGCGTCTTATATCGGTTTAAATCCTATCGAAAAGAGGTCAGGAAAATCAGAATATAGAAAGCCAAGATTGTCTAAAGCAGGAAATAGCGGTTGGCGAAAAGCGCTTTACTTCCCAGCGATGGTTGCAGTCAGAAGAAATTCTGATGTACAGGCACTTTATGACCGCCTCCTTGCGGCAGGTAAAACCAAAATGTGTGCATTATGTGCGGCGATGAGAAAGCTTATTCATATTTGCTTTGGCGTACTAAAACACCAACAGCCTTACCAAGTACAATTGCACAATACGTAATAAATATAGGGTTTCAGTGATCGCCGGTTTACCTTAGCGCTCATATGCTCCTTAAATAGCTTCTAAACCTTTATCAACGAGACAGAATAGTTGCCTTTTCCATATTACTTTTGGAGTTTGGAGGCAAACTATAGTCCGAATAAGGGAAGGATAAACTGCGTCTTTCTGCTTTAAATACCAGTGAATTATATTGTGGAAAACATTTGACTTTCAAGACGGCATCTCAGGACTTGCCATAAAATGCTGTCTATATTTATTTCGAAGAGTGAAGAATACATAACAAACTTCCACTATTGGAGATTTGTAATGAAAGACGTTAGAAGTAAATTCTCAATTCTTGTTGGTTTAGATTGGGCGAATAAGAAGCATGATGTTTGTGTGCAAGTGGATGATAATCGTAGTTTTGACGTCATTTCCCACACACCTGAATCTATTGATACTTGGCTAAACAAGTTACGTAAGCTTGAAAAAGGCAATATTGCAATTGCTGTGGAGTTGACCAAAGGCCCCATTGTGTATGCATTGCAGAAATATGATTTCGTGACTGTTTTCCCTATTCATGGATTAACATTGGCTCGGTATCGGCAGGCGATGTTTCCTAGTGGAGCTAAGGATGACCCGTCAGACGCTGAGCTAGCATTAGATATGATGCTAAATTATCCGAATAAGGTAAAACCGTTACGTCCAAGCAGTGATCAAACTCGTACTCTAGCGATTCTAGTGGAGCAGCGGCGTTTGTTAGTTGATGATAAGCGTAGAAATGCTAATCGATTAATCAATTCCTTAAAACAATATTACCCGCAGCCCTTGGAATGGTTCTCTCATCGAGATAGCGAGTTGTTCTGTGACTTCTTAATTAAATGGCCGACCTTGCAGATGGTAAAACGCGCTAAAACGACCTCAATTGTGAAGTTCTTCCACGCTCGTGGAGGCAATGCTGTTTCGAATACTGAAAAGCGCGTGAATGCAATAAACTGCGCCGTTGCCTTAACGGAAGACCAAAGTGTCATATTACCTTATCAGCTATTGGTGGTGGCAATATGCAAACAAATCCTGACGATAGTTGAAAACATCAGAGTGTTTGATAAACAAATCAGCCAGCTATTTAAAAGTATGCCAGATGCTGAGTTATTTGATTCGTTGCCTGGCACAGGTTTGTGTTTAGCTCCACGATTATTAGCTGCATTAGGAGAAGATAGAACGCGGTTTAATAGTGCCCTTGAGATACAAAACTACGCGGGACTATCGCCCGTGACAGAACGAAGTGGACAAAAAAGTTGGGTGCATTGGCGTTGGCAGTGTTCTAAATTTGTTAGACAAAGTTTCATTGAGTGGTCGGCAAAAAGCGTAAGTCAGTCTTATTGGGCCGGTTTATACTATGACCAACAACGAGCAAAAGGTAAGTCTCACCAAATTGCGGTGAGGGCGTTGGCTTACAAATGGGTAAGGATAGTTTACAGATGTTGGAAAACAAGAGCACCCTATGACGAGTCTAGATATCTAAAGGCATTGAAAGAGAGAAATTCTCCGCTATTGGTTGCATAAAAAGCTTGTTGAATGACTCAGGGCGTGATGCGGTCATTCAGTTTCTAAGAAGTGAAGGCAATTTTAATTAGATTTATTGTTACTTGTTTTTCGGCAGAAACTGACGTAAAACGGACATAAGCATTCAGCTTTTGTCACAAGCAAAACCACCTATTGAACAGTCCAAATCTCTATCTGCTTTTGTCACCTTACATCCAATAAGTGAAATCAACAATGAAAGCAGTGCGAGCACCATTATTAAAAGACCACTGTGACCAGAGGTAGTGTACAGTATCAATCTGCCCTATAGTCAGTGGAACGAGCAATTTCAGTCTACTTGGCTATAAAATGCCTAAGTGTACTAATTACTTTTAATATTTACCTCTCAGGTAATATTTATGGGGACTTTGTGATATGAATAATAAACTAACAATGCTGATATTACTCAGTGTTTTGACACTTTCTTGTGCTTCTAACAATCCCCCTATTGTGCCGACAGAGGCAAGTATTAGTGAGCAAGAAGCCCTCTTAAAACAAATTTATATTGGTCAAGATGAACAAGACGTGGTCTCCATTCTTAGCTTAAGCGCCAGCAACTATTTTGAAGTGCTTGAAGATAACATCGAATATCGCTACCTAAACTATTGGAATACAGACACTAATGTTGCGTTGGGTGTCTTTTTCATTGGAGGGAAGTTGGCGTCAGTCATTTCTGAAACTGACGCAGGCACCCTATATTCGTGCCGCACACCTTTTAAAACTGCCGGTAAACATTGGCTAGAATATGGCGTTAAACCATACTCGGACTGGATTATTGAAAAGAATGCATTAGATGCATCTTTTGATTATCGTATGCATAACAGTAGAGCAGATAGTAGCAAAAGTACTACAGCGCGAAGTATTGAAAGCGCAACTACCCTAATTGCTTATTCCCCCTTCATTGTTATCGGTTCACCTTTTATCCTGCATGCTTGGGCAAGCGGAGAATTTGAGGAGGATGAGAAAAAGAGGCTGGAGGTGCTAGAAAAAATTGCCCTTGCCAAAGCAATGCCTCTAAATACACATCTAGACGAGTTGACAACCACCTTTGGGTTTCCAATCAAAATAGGAACGATTAATAGTCATCTTGCTTTAGCCTACGAAGACATTTACCACACTTTTGGGACTAGCAACAGCAAAGTCATTTGGAAAGAATCACCATCGATGCTCGAAATGATGGGCAGCGCAGCGTTAAAATATGGGAACTCTCATGCTAACTCAGTGCATTGTGAAAGTTTGGAACCGCTTTGGCAATAATGCATTTTTAGCAATAGCAACCTGACTGATTTATCAAGACAACTAGTGCTAGCTATTGGCATTATGAGGTTGGAGGCGGCATTTTACGTAGCTAGTTTTTTAACGCTGTTTTGTGAAAGATACAGTTGGAAAGCTTTATCTTTTAGCCGCAGTTGACGTATTCCGGACATAAAAATCACATTTTTAAGAGTCTACTTAGCAAACAAGAGGCAATCTAAACTTTTTACATGCATCTAAAATCATTACTTTGCAAGCATGGCTTGTTGGTGTAATAATACACCAGCCAAAAAAAGGGAGGTTATCATGCCGAGACAAAGTATCACATTGACCGAAAATAACGATACATGGCTTAAACACCATGTAGAAAACGCCGGTGATTACTCAAATAAGAGCGAGTTAGTTAACGATTTAATCCGAAGAGCTCGAAGAGCAGAAGCTGTTAACTTAAAGCTCGAACAAGCCGAAAAACGTGGTTTTGTTGAGCAAGCTAAACAAGAAATGTTATCTGAATTTAAACGCAACCTTAAATGAGCTTTCGTTACAAACTTTCTCAAGAGGCCAAGGAAGATCTTCAAAGAATTTATGAATATGGCTATTTAAACTTTGGGGAGCAACAAGCTGATGATTATTTCAATGGATTTTTTGAGACATTCGACAAAATAGCAGCTCATCCATTTCAGTATCAATCCGTCGATAATATCCGAATTGGCTACAGACGTTGTCCATATCATACTGACACTATTTACTACCGTATAAATGATCAACAAATCGAAATTATGGCAATCCTTGGTGGCCAAGACACTGACGTTTGGATATGAACCAGGATAAGGGCTTTAAGGGACATAAAGGCTTTGACGCTCTTGACGTATTGCAGACATTAGGGAAATCTAATTTGAGGGGCTGCAAAGAGCTGTGAGTTCAATCGGTCAAGTTTGATTAATCGCATGATGATTTTTCGCTTAATATAGCCTGATAGTTCGAAATCTCTTATGTCGGTTCAGCCCGAGTGAAAACTCAAATTAAAATTTTGTATAGAATATGCCGATAATTTACACGCAGAAAGGATTAAAAGAGCTGTAGATAGTAGATAGTTGGCGTGTATTAGCGAAATAAAATGATGAGACAGAATTTCTTGAAGCTTAAAATGCCACATACAAAGCATTTTTTTAGTTTTCACACCTGGGTCGATTCAAGCCCATTGTAGACTTCAGGCTTGTGACGGCTATTGGCACAATTCGAAAGTACGAGAAACCAAATATAATAGAACCTACGGGAGCAAAATTAATACTCACAGACAGTTGATGTAAATTGACAATAAAGTATCGTCTTTTACAATAATCTATCATACTTTTGAGATACCGCTTTAGACAAGTTTCGACCCAGACCGTGTGAAAACTATTTTGAATGCCAATTTAATACAGCTTCAGCCGGATTTTTAGCGTGAGGGTTGATGCGTTGGATATTTATGGGAGATTTGAAATAAGTGCGTTGATAGACTTTTATGTGGTAACAATGCTTGTTTATAGGGCTTTATACCTGATTTTAAACGAATATAGACCCCCTAGTTCGTCATGGCCGATATCAACCCAGTTACCCCCATTATCGACATCATTCGTTTCAGGTTGTAAGCCAGCACATGGATACTCATTTCAGTTAACACATTATGTTTGCGCGTCATTAAGAAGTGCTGCGCACCCATCCATATTTTGATGGTGCCGAACGGACGTTCAACAGTTTGTTTCCTGAGCCCCGGAATGTAGCGATTGTCATCAAGACGCTTTTGCAACCACGCTAGCTTAGGAGTTGTGGCTTTATTGTCACTTTTCTCTGTCTTATCTTACGTGTCCATTTTGGCAAGATATTCTTCAATACTTTTCTCAATCTTGTTAATTCGATACTTTACATTACTCGTCAGATTCTTTTTCTAAGCGGCGAGAAGATTGAATGCGGTTGAGGTAACCACAAACATAAAGTTTGAGCATGACGGCAGGATGGTAACCAGGGCGGCCTTTGCCCTTGGCAATCACTCCCTCAAATTCAAGTGTTTGAAGATCTAAACCGTCTACAAATACATCTACGACTCGTACCGGATTATCTTCAGCAATAAAGTCATCAAGGACTTCGGGCAGTAAGATGGTTTGGATTCTTAATTGGCCTAAAATATAATGTGCCATTGCATATTTTCTGTGATTTCGCGGGCACACTCATTATACCAAAAGGTGATCAAAAACCTGAGTGCTAAAAATGCGACGAGTTTCAGAGGTAAATAACGGAAAAAATGGATGGCTTGGAGTTTTCACACAGGCTGGCATGAAGCGGTCATTAGAGAATCCTCTAGACGCCAGAAAAAAGCATATCAAGTGCAGAACTAATTTCATGGTGGAACTCACCAAGATTATTCACCTTATTGTTTAACTCTGACTCAGGTATTGCTGCAAGAAATTGAGTCATCATAGCAACTTCCTCGCCATCGACTTCGAATGTTGGATTTAGATATTTCGCCAATTTTGGTGAATCAGATATGCTTATAAGGGGAACAACGACCCTTGTATTTAGTCCTGATAACACGTCAGTCTGAACATCGAGAACATATCCAGAACCCAATTTATTTTTGTAAACATCGTACCTATCCATTAAAAGTTCCGGAATTTTTCAAGAGGTAGACCATTTTTGACAACATAATCATTTGAACTGGTAATCGCATCTTTATTTTCCTCTAACCACAACAATCTCTTACGCTTTAAAAGTGCATGCTTAATTCCAGACTCTGCTGAGTTAGATATATTGATACCAAATTCTTTAGCTTCATTTAACAAAGTTTCATTAATTGACAAGTTAGTACGTTTTTTGCACGAGATTTCGTTGTTTGCTTGTGACATATTTTACCCAAATGCTATGACCTTGAACGTTACTATACACACATTATTTATGTATAACCATTGCTCAAGATAGTTGAATAATTGTCGGCGATAAAAGCCATTATTCAATGACAGTTGCCAAAGTGCAGTTTTATGATGTTCAAACTCATTAGTGTGGAGGTATGTAAGATACTGACACCCTCTATATCAAACAGCTAAAGCAAGAAATCCAGAACGATGGAGCGGCCAAACCCGCAACTGGGAATTGGTTGACAAAGTACACTTAAATCCTGCCCGAGATAGGGTTGAAATTGAAGGTGTAAAATAGGTTAATCATGACAACTAGTTTGACAAACACCGTTATAAATAAAGTTATCTCTTTTGAAAATATAGTTGGAAAATCTGGAACATTTGATTTGCAATCGTTAAAAATCATTATGAATAAAGTTAGAAAGGTCTTGTCACTGGGTAGTTGACAATACCGTTTTGTGACCCAATTTGATCGTTGCTTTTGTGTGAATACAAAGACTATCGGATTACCGACGTGCTAGTATTGATTAGAATAAAAATTATTGTGGATATATGACAAACATATGTGGACATAGCACATGTGGACATAGCACATTAAAGAAGAGGTTAGCTCAACCTATATGAGCGAGCAGTATGTTGCGCGCTGCGCAAGGGCTTTCTATTACTCAGGAAAACTCACTTGATATAAATGGAGTACAAAAATGACTAATACATATATAAAAAAACTCAACAGTTTTAAAAAAAGGTTAATGAAAAAAGTCGGTTTGGGACTACTTTTGTCAACTTTCAGTTTATTATGCACACAATCTCAAGCTTCTATTATCGGAAGTTTTGATACCGGTGTTGACGTTGAAATTTCATCAACAGTTTCGAACAATGAATTCGAAACATATTTATTTTATGAACTTGTAGACGTCGAAGGGAGCGCTTCGGGTGACAACAGTGGCAGCAGTTTCTCTAATGTTGTACTTGGGGCCAATGAGACTGGTACCATCAGTGCGGCGGCGAATGGCCAAGTAGACGGTATTGGAGGTTTTGTTCAAAGTTCATGGGAAACAGATGGTTTTTTCTATTTAGAAAATAATACGGGATCAAATATTTCCGTAGATGTGACTGTTGATATAACTTGGTTTGCCACTATTTTCACTTCCAGTAGTGACGAAGAAGCATATGCTACAGCCGGAGTTTTTATTGAAGATAGTTCGGGCGCTAGGGTTTTTGAAGACTGGATTGAATTGGATAGTCTTATTCAAGGACCGGGGACGTTTGGTGTTTCTGATTCTTTTGCCGTCAATTTTATTTTTGATTTAGCTGTTTGTGATTTCCAAGAATACTTTTTGGTCGTAGATAGCTTTGGCTTTGCTGAAAGTCTACAGCAGGTTCCTGAACCTAGCAGTTTACTCTTGATTGGGCTACCGCTTTTGTTTGCGATTCGAAAACGTAAAATTAATTTTTTATGAACCCTGTGCGAGCAGTAATTTAACATAAGCCTTGAAAAAGCTAAAGCAGCATCTGTATTGGACGCACGCTGTACCTATGATTCATACTCAACTGGCCGAGGATGGAAACTTGAGCGTCTTGATAGGTGATGCAAGTCAAAATTGGCAACAAGGTGTTGATGTTGCGGTAAGCACGGTACAGGCTGTTGATGCTATTGATATCACTAATGCTCCTTTGCCACCTCTACTTCAGAGCTGGCTTCACTATGATGTGGCCACAGCATTGTTTACAGCAGTGAGGGTTACATTGTATTATAAAAAATGCTTCCACAGCGGTCGTAGCAACCAAAGCAGCAGAAATACAAGTGACGCTAGACGCTTTTGCTTACGCCACAGAAAGATAAATTGTCCTCGTAAAAAATCAGCTCCTAAAAACCGATTAGCAAGTTCGATTGATTCGCTTGCATTTACCGCCTTTAACTCTGACAACTCGCCACCACCTAAAATTGTTCGGCTGCGGTTATGGGTAATCCAATCTTGTGCTATTTTTTCGGCTTCTGCTTGCAGAGTGTCTTTTGGCACAACCCATTGCACCAAGCCCGCGGCTAGAGCTTCTTCTGCATTTGGCTTCCAGCCTTCGCTTCCCAGCATACGCTGGGCATTGTTTTTCCCCATAAGCCTTGCAAAGTGAACACTTGAACAGCCCTCTGGGCTAACGCCTAACGCGGCAAAAGGCGTTGAAAAGGTAGCCGTGTCAGCTGCAATAATACCGTCGCATAAACTTGCGGAGGTAACACTAGCGCCAATTGCAGGGCCATTGATGGCGATCAATAAAGGTTTTGGGAATGTCAGAAACTGATCAAATAATCTTTCATTATGTTGCACAATTAATCGGTGCAGCTTTTTAGGTGCCATCAGTTTTAAGGTGCCGCTCAGATTCACGCCTGCTGAATAGTAATCTCCCATGCCGGTCAAAATAGCAACCTTGGTTTGCTCGTCTTGCGCTGCTTTTTCAAACGCACTGGCAAAAGCTTCCATCATTTCAGAAGTCCAACCATTTAACTTCTTTGGTTTGTTCATCATGATAGTCAACACACTATCTTTAAAAGAGCTTTGTATGTAAGTTGCTGCATTATCGTTAAGCTTTAGGTAATTCAAAAAGAGCACTCTAGTCATTAATGTTGAGTAATTATTGCCGAATTTAATGTATATCACCAGCGCCAAATAAAACCTATTTTTTGCATCCGCAAAACTAAGATTAGAGTCGTTGATCTCACCGAGAAAGGGTCGAAGAATATTCACCTATTTCATATCTCACTGACAACATCATCTAGTGCATCGGCTAAAGTCGAGTAAGTGATGCAGTGCATGCCATCTGGTTTAAAGCCCGCTTTGGCTAAGGTTTTAAGTGGCTGAAATTGAAAGTCGGCTAACAATACGCGAGTATTATTTTGCTTACATTGAGCAATAAACTTATACAGTGCAGCGACGCCACCAGAATCTAAAATAGACACCCCGTCGAAATACACTATAACCCCATCTTGGTCGCCACTTAAATGTGCTAGCTCACCAAAGATACTGTCGGCGGCGGCAAAAAACAACGGACCTGTAATTTTAAATACCTTCCAACGCGGCGGTAAATCAACATGCACATGCTTTTTCTGCTCGCTAATATCTTGCACTTTGGTCATGTCGGCCACTTGCTTCATGAACAATAGCGATGCCAAAATGATCCCTGCACTGATCGCGATGACCATGTCGAAGAAAATGGTCAATAACAAACACACCATCAACACCAGCACCTCGCTCGCGGGTGCTTTTTTGACTAAATGCACAATCTTGGGGGCTTCGCTCATATTCCAAGCAACCATGATCAGCAATGCAGACATACCCGCCATCGGAATATAAGCCAAAACAGAACTAAGCGATAACAAAGACACTAATACTACTAGCGCATGGATCATCGCCGCTATCGGGGTAATCGCTCCAGCTTTATAGTTTGCCGCCGAACGGGCGATAGCCGCCGTGGCCGTAATACCACCAAAAAATGGTGTGATAATGTTACCGATGCCCTGGCCGAGTAATTCGCTATTTGCACTGTGCTTTTTACCTGACATGCCGTCGAGCACTACAGCGCATAATAACGATTCAATGGCACCTAGCATGGCAATCGCAAATGCGGCAGGCAATAAGTCACGGGCTAATTGCCAACTCAACACCAATGCTACTTCGCCTGTTTGAGCGCGCAGCCAAGGCCACTGAAAGTCAGGTAATATAGGTGGAATACCTGCCCCTAGAGTGCCGTCCGCCAAGGTAAAACTAAAGGTAGACCCAATTGTTGCTACCTGAAAACCTTGTTGGTTTAGTATCAACGCTACAAGACTGGCGAAAACAATGGCGGGAAGATGTGCAGGAACAGGCAGCTTGAGCTTCGGCCACAGCATAAATACCACTAATGCACTTAATCCCACCAATAATGTCGGTAATGAAAATAAAGGTAGTTCTTGTGCTAATGCGACAACTTTACCGACAAAGCTTTCGGGCATATCGGGAATATTTAAGCCGAAAAAACCTTTAATTTGCAGTACTGCGATTACCACTGCAATACCGCCGGTAAAACCTAACGTGACGGCTTGGGAGATATATTGAATATATCGTCCCAGTCGCAACAGCGCCATAATGATCAAAATAAGACCAGATAAGGCACTGGCAAGCAGTAAACCTGATAATCCATATTGATGAACGATAGGATATAAAATCACCACGAATGCAGCGGTAGGACCCGATACACTATAACGAGAGCCACCGGTAAACGGGATAATAAAACCGGCAATAATCGCCGTATATAATCCGTATTGAGGCGCCACACCAATGGCAATAGCAAGTGCCATAGCCAATGGAATGGCAATAATGCCCACAGTTAAACCGGCTAATAAATCTTTAAAGAATGCATTGGCTTTGTAGGGAGCGTCTTTCAAGGATTCGCTGAGCGCATGACCAATTCGCAAAGAAAATAAGTGCTTTCTATATTTCATCGATAACTAATCTCGTAAACTAATATTTTATGGTGCACAAAGAGATACCGAAGACTATACGCTCATTTACATACAATGAAAAAATTGATGGACTCGGGCCCAATGCCATCACTATATTGAACCAGTTAGCCACCCCTGTGGCCACTGACCAATATTATCCAGCATAATAATCAGGTCATCATTACCAGCCACAATGTCTGAGCCCAATAAATCGTCAAAGCTGACCCCTACGCTTCTCAAGGCATGCACTGATACCGACCCCGCAATACCGGCAGCCTTGCTACCAATCTTGCTCACCGCCGCACCCAAAACACCAAATAACACGCTAGTAGCCCCATCTGTACCCCTCGATACCCTCTTGGCAATAACGTATTCAATATGCAATGAAACAACAGGTGGAGGGGCCATATGTTTTTTTCTTTCTTTCACCATGGCTAAATATGCATCAGTCCCGAATGCAGGATCTTTCTTCGTACCATCGGGATTTTTACCCTGCTGCGCCTGTTGTTGGGCTTGTTGCTGAGCTTGTTACTGGGCTTGCTGTTGAGCCGCAGCTACGGCAGCAGCATTGGGAACCTGAATTGTGCTGACATTCCACTTATTTGTTTGCGGATTTACATAAAGGCGATAACTGCCTCCTACATCCACACCGTATTGGTTAAGGCCTTTTCCCTGAGTTTCGACTCGTACCTGCAGACCACCTGAACCGCTAGCAAAGGCTATAATTTCAACTTGCATGCGGGGGTCAAGACTTGTTGGCATCCACGTACCTCTGGTCGGGTCAAAAGTGTCAAAGAATATCTTACTGGTAGTATCGTTATAAAGCAGATACGCCTTTGTTGAGGTTGTCACAGGATATTGTGCCTGTTGCTGAGCTTGTTGTGTCGCTGTATTGTTTTCGAATCCTAAAAAATAAAACATCTGACTTTGATTCTGGTCACACTGCTCTTGAACGATGACAGCTTGATCATCGTTGGATCCATTAAATACGCCGAGACATTTATTGCTGTGGCTAGCGACTATATAATAATAGCCATTGGCCACTGGTGAAAGAGAGAAACTTTGTTCGGGCGAGTTGTCGCATTGAAATTGATTTATGGCCCCTCAATGTTTTCCAAATTAGTTGACGATCTGGCCTCACCGACAGTAATTGTAAGACTGAGCAGCATAATCATTTTCTTCTACATATTTTCTTTTGCTTCTATATTTGCTTCTATAATAGGTGTTCGCTAATGGATCATAATCTAGTGAAGACTATGATTTTGAGAATATTGAGCTTCTTTAGAATGCTGTCAGCGCCATCTTATCTCCACGTCGACACATCTGATTGTGCAATAAAAAGACTTAACGCGAGCTGAATAACCAGTTATCGCTTTGTATTTTTCTTTCAATACCACTAGCTTATCGTGACAAAATGTTTTTTTATCTAATATATCTTCTGAGAGGCCATATATGAATGCATTCATTTCATCAGACATTTTGAATGTTTCTTGTACCTAAATTGAAATGAGTAAATTACGTTAGGTACGGTTATATTTAGTTGATACTTATAATCGATATCAACATTTTTTTACTAATCATTATAATTTTATTCAGATACAAAGTGATCTTTTCGTTTCCAGTTTAATCACAAGTGATATCAAATGTAAATTATTTGTCACATTAATTTTACAGTCTTAAGTATTTAATGCTTATTTTCATATTCAAGAAGACTACTTAGCTTAATTGCGGTGAGTCACAATTTAATTTTGCGCCTAGTTAGTTATACCGAATTGGGTCAAGCACTCATACGTGAGATTTCTATCCAAAATATGGTATCCCAGGCATCATCTCCAATGCATTGAGTCTTGTGTGCGATCGTATTAAAGTTTGAAACTGTGCATTAATGTTTGAAACTGGGTAATAACGTTTGAAACTAAATTTATGTACCATGAAGTGAAGTTTGTAATTCCAAAGTATTTATCTGATTCTATTTTTTTGTGAAGTATTGATGCTGTGTGCGTTTGAATGCCTACATATCGCCCTGAGTCGTTCAACAAGTATTTATGCCGCTAAAAGGGGTGACCCTTTTTCCCTTAACACCTTTAAATATTTTGACTCATCATAAAGTGTTTTTGTTTGCCAGCATCGGTAAACTATCCTAGCCCATTTGTACGCCAAAGCTCTCACTGCAAGTTGATTTGCCTTTAGCGCGTTGTTGCGCATAGTATTGCCCTACCCAATAGGAATGAGCAACACTCTTTTCTGACCATTCTATAAAGCTTTGTCGCACAAACTTAGAACAATGCCAGCGCCAATGTAACTAGCTTTTTTGGCCGCTTCGTTCAGTGACAGGCGATAGCCCTGCATAATTTTGTAATGCTTGTGCATTATTGAAACGCTTTCTATCTTCACCAATAGCAGCAAGCGGTCTTGGCGCAAGACACTTTCCGGCTCCTGGGAATGAGTTAAAGATTTTAGCATCTGGCATGCTGTCAAACAGGGTTTTAATCTCAGCATCGTAGACTTTAATATTCTCTACTAACGTCCTTCGTTACTCCACCAGATGCACCAACATTCTAGATTGTTCGCTACTGGGCTTTATAGGGGTGACTTTTTCGGGATACTTTAGCATCATGTCCAACGCTAGTTCTGCGTCAGACGTATACGGTTGGAGTTGAACAAGAAGGTAAGATATTTAGGCATTGAAGTTGAAGGCGCTTTAGAAGTTTCTGAACAGATTGATTAATAGCGCTAAGAACAAACTCAGAGAGTTGAGTTTGTTATTTTGTGTACCATGTCTGAATAAAATGAACACAAAATTTGTTGCGAGAGAATACGAACTTACTGCACTTGCCAAAGCAATAGCATCAAACACGTCGTAGTAGTCAAATTAAATCATTTACGCGACAAATATCCAAACAAGCACCGTCTTTAAAAAATCGAAAAGTAAACGATTGGATGGTCGCTTTTGAGATGTTCAAAGAATATTTGGATACAATTTCTGGAGATAATAAGTTTGTCATATTCATTGACGAATTACCTTGGCTAGATACACAAAAATCTGGTTTAGTGACTGAATTGGGTGATTTCTGGAATCTATATGCATCTCGTAAACCTAATATTATATTGATTGTATGCGGGTCGGCAGCTTCTTATATGCTAAAAAAGTCATTAAGAATAAAGGCCCCCTTCATGGCCGAATAACACAAAAACTGCCTATGGAAGAATTTAACTTAGCAGATACCAAGCGCTTTTTAATCGCTAAAGGTTGCGCGCATTACAGCAATAAATCGATTGTTGACACCTATATGGCAATAGGAGGCGTTGCCAAATATCTACAGGCGCTAGATTGCTCAAAAAACCCATCTCAAGCGCTGCAAGAACTGACTTTTTCTCGTATTTTCATAATCGCTGGATGTCGGGCACTAAAAAGGTAAGCAACTGGAGCGTGGCCGCTAGTTCGCAAGACTTTGCAATATGGAGTGGTTACGCGTTTGAAAAACTATGCCATACACACCTTTATCAAATTACCAAAGCGCTCGGCATTAATGGCGTGCCCACTAGCGCGCATTACTGGAGTTACGCACCAAGCACTGGAAGTGATGATGAAACCGGCGCACAAACAATAAATATAATGTACGACTTATAATAATCACGCCCTACGGAATTAAATCAAACAGTCATTACAATGAATTATCGCCGGTAGACATAACCCTTGATGCGCTATTTGAAGTAGGCCAATAGTATACTGCCAACGCTATCAATAAGCTGAATGCCGCGTTGTGCCAGATATAGTCATACGCCATTCGAATTTAAGATTATTTCGTATCTCAATAAAATCTTGTAAGCGGACTGTCAGGATTATTTACACTTTTGAGTATTGCTAGATTGCACAAATAGCTATCCCTTTGAAATTGCAATACATATATTTATTAGCATGACTTTTGCCCCGTGACCATGGTTAGCTGTAATACACTGCAGTTCACCACTTGTTTGTCTTTCACATAGATGGCTAATTTATCTAGCAAGATTTCATGATTGATTGACTCAATATGGTACCCATACGATGCGCAGAACCAAACCTCCATTGATCTATAAGAAAACAAAAAACTTAAGGGCCTGCCAACTATTGTTAGGCCATCGAAAGCTTGAAAACACAGTTCGATATTTAGTATTTCGATTTTACATCATAAGCAGACTGTCAAAATTTTTTACATTTTCTCATGACCCAGTTGTTCAAAAACGCACTTTTAGTTTTGGATTCATTCGCTTTAACCTCGGTTACGTGAGGTGCTAACAGGCTTCAAAGTGCCAGTTGTGATCATTAGAGGCAACCTTAATCATTATTCCTTGAGCACATTTAAGCAGTATCATAAATGTTTACTTAATAAAAACTAAGTAGCACCTAGAGGATGTTCAGTTTCAAACATTAATTCAATCATACATCTTGTTCCGTCGCGCATAGCTACTTGAAGATCATTGAAGAAGCTTAAGTTAGCCGAATCACAGCTTTTTAAACAACTTGTTACAACTTTGTTTCTGTTGGATCAATCGCTTACGTCTTAATGGACTTAATGCTTGTTGAATAAAGCGGGCTTATAGTTTATTTTATTTGCACTCCTAATAAAGGGGTTCAAGTAGAATTAAAAGAATAAACACACTTATAACGACAATAAATGCAGAAGGGATAACTAATGGAAAGACGCGACTTCATCAAGTTAGGCGGCGCTGGCATGGGAGCCATAATGATGCCTCTAAATGGCATGGCTGTGTCACTAGACCAGCTACTCGATAAACCCATGGATGTGGCTTATAAGAAAAAGTTAGCCGATATTGCACTGAACTCTGCGAAGGCAGCAGGTGCGTCTTATGCCGATGCGCGTATTGGTCGTTATTTGAATCAGTTTGTAACAACAAGCGAAACCCGTGTAGATAACATTGTTAACACCGAATCTGCCGGTATAGGCATCCGCGTTATTGCCAACGGTACGTGGGGATTTGCGTCTACTTCTAATATGACTCCCGAAAGCATTGCTCAAACTGCTAAGCGAGCAGTAGCAGTGGCTAAAGCCAACTCCAAGTTTCAAACGACGCCAGTAAAATTGGCGCCTGTAAAAGGCGTGGGTGACGTGAAATGGCAAACGCCGATGACTAAAAACGCATTTGAAGTGCCCATTAAAGATAAAGTCGATTTACTGTTATCGGTAAACGATGTAGCAATGGCCAATGGTGCTAACTTTATTAGTTCGTTATTGTTTTTAGTGAATGAGCAAAAATTCTTTGCGTCTACCGATGGTTCTTATATCGACCAAGATGTACATCGTTTATGGGCCCCGTTTACGGCAACAGCAGTTGGTCCTGAAGGCTTTAAGCAACGTGCTAGTTTGGGTAATCCGGTTGGCATGGGCTACGAATATTTAGACGGCCTCGAAAAAGACAAAATTAAAATTACCGGTGCCAACGTAGGCTATAACAATTCTTACGACATGCTAGAAGATGCTGCAGCGGCAGGTAAACAGCTTAAAGCTAAGCTTAAAGCTAAGTCGGTGGAGCCGGGCAAATACGATTTAGTATTAGATCCTGCACACTTAATGTTGACTATTCACGAGTCGGTAGGGCATCCATTAGAACTCGACAGAGTGCTAGGTTATGAAGCTAACTATGCAGGTACTAGTTTTGCTACGCTAGACAAATGGAAGAGCGGTAAATTCCAATATGGTTCTGACATGGTTAATTTGTATGCCGATAAAATCCAGCCAGGTTCGCTCGGTAATGTGGCTTACGACGATGAAGGCGTTAAAACTAAAGAGTGGGATTTAGTTAAAGACGGGATTTTGGTCAACTATCAAGCCACGCGTGACCAGGTTCACATGATTGACCAAAACGAATCACATGGTTGCTGTTATTCACAAAGCTGGCGCGATGTGCAATTTCAACGTATGCCAAATGTGTCGCTCAAGCCTAATCCAAACGATATTTCAGCGGAAGACGTTATCAAAGGTGTTGAAAAGGGCATTTACATTGCGGGTCGTGGGTCGTTCTCAATTGACCAACAACGCTATAACTTCCAATTTGGTGGTCAGCTATTTTACGAAATTAAAGATGGCAAAATTGTAGACCAAATTGAGGACGTTGCATATCAGTCAAATACGCAGGAGTTTTGGAATAGCTGTACCCAAATGGCGGGTAAATCTGATTACAGAGTAGGCGGTTCGTTCTTTGACGGCAAAGGCCAACCTTCTCAGGTTAGTGCGGTATCTCATGGTTGTCCAACCACTAGGTTTAATAATATTAACGTGATCAATACCGCACGTAACGTATAAGTTAGCAGCGAATAAAAAGGAATATTAAGAATGACTATATTATCTGAAGCCAATGCAAAAGCGCTGCTAGAAAAAGTGATAAAACTATCTAAAGCCGACGAAGTGGAATGTAACTTAGATGGCAATATAGGCGGCAACATACGTTATGCACGTAATACTGTTTCTACGGCTGGTGAAGAGAGTGATTTAGTATTAGCGGTGCAATCTACCTTCGGTAAACGAACCGGCGTCGCCACCATCAATGAATTTGACGATGCGTCTTTAGCGAAAGTTGTGCAACGTTCAGAAGAGCTAGCTAAATTAGCCCCTGAAAATGAAGAGTATATGCCAAACTTTGGTGCGCAAAAGTACTTAGCATCGAATACCTATTTCGACTCAACCGCGTCGATAAGCCCGGAAGATAGGGCTCAAGCTGCTGAAGACAGTATTGCTCCCTCTAAAAAGAATAAATTAGTGGCGGCCGGATTTTTAGAAGAACAAGTTAGCTTTAGTGCCATTATGAACAACGCCGGTTTGTTTGCCTATAACAAAGACACCAACGTTGATTTTTCGGTAACTATCCGCACCGAAGACGGCAAAGGTTCTGGTTGGGTAACTCGCAACTATAGTGATTATAAGCTATTAGATACAGCCAAAGCCTCAAGCATTGCCATTATGAAGGCTAAAAATTCGGTTGATGCAAAAGCATTGGAGCCGGGTAAATACACCGTTATACTTGAGCCTGCGGCGAGCGTTGGTTTGTTGCAAAACATGGTGCGTAATTTTGGGCAACGCGGGGCTGATGAGGGTCGAAGCTTCTTGAGCTACAAACTTGCAGAAGACGAAGATGCCAGTAAAGCACCTAAAAACCGCTTAGGCGAGAAAATGTTCGATGAGGTGGTGAACATTTATTCTGACCCACAACATCCGATTGCACCAGCAGCTCCCTTTGGTGGTAACGGATTTCCGCGTAATCGTACCGATTGGATTAAAAATGGCGTAATAACCAATATGCCTAATTCGCCATATTGGGCGAAGAAAACAGAAGTGCCTTATATGCCAGGTGGCGGCAATATTATAATGGGAGGCGGCGATCAGTCGCTCGAAGATATGATCAAAAGCACGCGCCGTGGAATATTGGTGACCCGCTTATGGTATATACGATCACTCGACCCACAAAGTCTGTTATACACAGGCTTAACTCGCGACGGCACTTTCTATATTGAAGATGGCAAAATTAAATATCCAATTAAAAACTTTCGCTTTAACGAGAGCCCAATTGTGATGTTAAACAATATAGAAGCACTAGGTCAGCCCGAGCGGATCGATGGTAATATGATCCCGCCAATGAAAATTCGAGACTTTACCTTCAGCAGTCTGTCTGACGCGGTATAACTGAGTATTCGTTAGAGCGGTGTTTATAACGTGCTGTGCATAACTAGCGGTTTATAAAATAAGTGGGAACAAGCGTAAGAGGTAAATTTGAAGCGTCGACAGTTTATTCAATCAGCTTTAGCGGTGGCAGTGGGAGCGGCTTTCCCGCTCACTGCCGCACATAGTTTAGCGAGTGAATACGACTTTTATTTTACCCGCCTAAGCTATGAATCGGGGAATTGGGAGGTTGACGAGCGTATGCCCGCTAATGTCCTCAATTCGTTGATTGAATACACGAGCTTGCGGGTTGATTTAACTGAGCGTGTCATTGCACTCTCCGATCCTACTATGCTTAGCTCTCCATTTTGCTATATGGCAGGACACCGTTTGGTGCAGTTTAATGCGCAAGAACGGCTGCATTTTAAAACCTATGTAGAAAACGGTGGGTTTGTGTTTGTTGACGACTGTAATCACGACATAGACGGCATGTTTGCGCGTACATTCGAAGCCCAAATGGCGGAGATATTTGGCGCGTCAGCACTGCAAAAAATTCCTAATGACCATCCTCTCTATTCGGCTTTTTTTGAGTTTGATGGGCCACCGCGTACCTCAGTTGAGTTAAATGGCTGGGGCGATAATTTGGTTCATGAATATTTAAAAGCCATTGAGGTGAACGGCCGGATTGCGGTGCTTTACAGCAACAAAGATTTGGGCTGTGAATGGGATTATGACTTCCGAAATAAGCGATGGCTACGAGTAGATAACACCAAATTTGCCGTCAATATTGTAGTTTATGCCATGACGGCTTAGTTTGGATATGATTTCCATGCCTCGATAAAACCGCTAATAAAAATAAGAGACAGCCTCCAATGAATGAAGAACAAGTTAAGGTATTATTGGCTAAGTTAGACTTAGTTAGTGGTGAAGTCGGCAAAATTATAGTGGGTCAAGAAGAGGTTGTCACGCAACTGTTGGTTAGCATAATGGCAGGTGGACATTGTTTACTTGAAGGTGTACCGGGCTTGGCTAAAACGCTTATGGTCAGTACTTTGTCAGACACCTTGGCGCTCGATTTTAAACGGGTGCAATTTACTCCTGATCTTATGCCCAGTGATATTGTGGGTACAGAAATTTTAGAAACGGATAAAGACAGTGGTGAGCGTCTCTTCAAGTTTCAACAAGGGCCAGTATTTACCAATATATTATTGGCCGACGAAATTAACCGTACTCCTGCAAAAACCCAAGCCGCACTCCTCGAAGCTATGCAGGAAAAACACGTAAGCTATGGCGGTAAGCACTATCCATTACCGGCGCCATTCTTTGTATTGGCAACCCAGAACCCAGTTGAGCAAGCAGGCACATACCCTCTGCCGGAAGCTCAGCTCGACCGCTTTTTAATGTTTATTAGGGTTAATTATCCGAGTGCTTTACATGAGATAGAAATACTGAAACGCACTACAGGCAACTACGCAGCGCAGCTTGAGCAAACCTTAAATGCGGATGACGTCATTGCCTTACAAAAACTGACTCGCGAAGTCGAGATTGGTGATCCCTTATTAAACTATGTATCTGATTTGGTTCGCAGTACGCGTACCGAAGGCGCCACTATCGATGCTGTTGTTGATTATGTGCGCTGGGGAGCAGGACCTCGAGCGGGGCAAGCTTTAGTGCTTTGCGCAAAAGCTCAAGCGCTTTTGAAGCATCGTTTTGCGGTCACAATAGACGATATTCAAGCGATTGCCCACAGTGTATTACGACATAGAATCTTACTGAATTTTAAAGCCGAAGCGGAAGGCGTGACGACAGACACATTAATCGATGCTTTATTAAAAGCAGTACCGAAACCAAAAAGCGCGCTGAGTGCTTAATTAAAACCACAGTTATCATCATAATGAGATACCTTGAATAGATAACGCAACATTAGGATACTTTGCTTTTTGTTATGCACACCTTAATTAATCCGGCCCTGCTAGCGCAATTAAAAGATCTGCCGCTTGTTGCAAAAACAGTGGCGCAGGGTTTTTTATATGGTATGCACACTAGCATTCAGCGCGGTAATGGTATGGAATTTAGCCAATATAGGGCTTATGAACCGGGTGATCCACTGAGCACTATCGACTGGAAGTTGTTTGCTCGCAGTGACCGTTATTTTGTGCGCGAGGCAGAGCGTGAAAGCAATATTCAAGTATGGTTTTTAATTGATGCAAGTGCGTCTATGTTGCAACAATCTTCGACTAGCCTAAAAGGCGCTTGGCATAAGCTCGATTATGCCAAGCATTTAGTCGCGACCATGAGTTACTTAGCGCAGAAGCAAGGTGATTCAGTTGGCTTACTCGGTTTATCTAGCGATGCCGCCGAACTAGTGCCGGCCCATTCTGGCTATCAACATTGGCAAAAAGCGGTGCTGCACTTGGCGCGGCTCCAGCCAGGAACGGTATTTCCATCGATAGACAAGATTCAACAGCAGCTAGCAAAAGTGCGTGAGCATGGTGTTGTTATTATGTTGAGCGATTTCTATGCAAATCAAGATGAAATAGTGGGTACTTTACAGCAGTTGCAAAGCCCCAAAACAGATGTTATTGGTATGCAAATTATAAGTCAGGATGAGCTTAGTTTCGCTTACAAAGGCCGCGTGCACTTTGAAGACAGAGAAACTAAACAGCGGGTCACTTTGTCAGCAGATGCAGCCAAACAGGCTTATTTAGAAAATTTCTCTAATTTTAATTTAGGCTTACATAATAGGCTTCAAAGTATCGGTATTAACCACCATCAGGTGAATATAGACGAGCCTATGGATAAGACTTTACGCCAGTTTTTAAAAGTACGGGCGAAATCTCTATGATGGCTCTATGGTTTTTTTTAGCCTTGGCAATACCCTTAGTGGTACATATATTTAGTCGCAGTGAGGGTAAAGTGATGCCCTTTCCTTTTTTGGGTTTGTTGCCTAAACAAGCGGCACCAAACGAACTACAAATACAGCTAAGGCAAAAGTGGCTCTTGCTAATGCGCTTGTTATTAGTCGCTAGCGCTTGTGCGTTGTTGACATTGGCATTGCTCAGCAATTTGTTGTCTGATTCATGGTTAAAACAGTCGTTGGCACAAGCATTAACGCTACCTCCTTCACCGGCGACGGTTGTAATTACGCAAGACTGGTGGGAAGTTACAGACCAAGAAGACCAGCAAGCTCTGCTAAGCGCACTGACTAACGAGCAAAGCTTCGCTCAAACAAAAGAGGTCATTCTCATTCATTATGCGAATGCGCAAGAAAAAATAAGTCGTATTGGTAAACTAGATTTTATTAAACTTGTTCAGCAAAACAGAGTGTTTTTAGATACTAGTAGTAACGGCGGCGCTGCCCACAATGGCGACCCTAGTCTAAATAGCGCCGCGCACAGCAATGCCAATAAAGCATATGTGCAACTAAGATTGATAGATAATATTTGGTCACTGGTGCAAGCTATCTCCACTACGTTACCAGTAGATTCGGTCATTCATATTTACACCAGTAATCGTTATTCACAGTTTATCGGCGCCCGAGCACATATTAACCAAGCGACACAGTGGCATATAAACAATATTCCTGACGCCGCTGCTACTGAAAGAGAGCCCATTGAGGTTGGCATTCTTCGCGATAACTCATTATCTACCTCCTCACAAATGTCCTTTTTACTCGAACAAGCACTAGCCGCCTTAGCACTTGTCCATCCTATCAATATAGACATTATTGAAACTTATGTTGTTAACGCCGTTGTGGACCAAGCACTAGTAGATAATGCAAACCCTAAATTGCTTGACTATGCAGGCTATGACACGGTATTTTTTGATTCTGCGCTAACTAACAAGATGACGGATTACTCTAATTTTGTTTCCTTATCCTCATTACCACAACCTAATGAAATTGAGTTTATCGGGGCATTAGGTCAGGCGGTTTTCTCAAGAAGACAGCACGAGTTGGCTTTGTTTAGCAGGCCTATGTTGAATCAACAAATTGAAGGGAACACAGGTGCCAGCATAAATAACGCTGTTGTTGTATCTGCTTTACCTAACAATAAAGGTAATCCATGGGAAAGCACGTTAACGCTTGTTTTAGTTGTTTTGTTTGTGGCTGAACGCCGAATGAGTGAGTCTCTCAAATTTGCTCACCCGACAACTGCGCAGAATCATCATGGATAGCGCTTCAAATAGCGCTTCAAATAGCCCTTTGAATACCGATTCAGACACTCTCCTTGCGCTTATCAATCCTCGCCTGAAGGCGATTAAGCGCGAGCGGATTCAAAATTCAATAGTAAAAGCGTGTATATATGGATGTTTAGCTAGTGCGGTATTAGTGACCATTTACTTAACTTTTTGGCCCAATGCGACTGCGAATTTCGCGGTAATTGGGGCTGTATTACTAAGCGACCAAACGGTTGAAATATTATTTACATTAGTACCAGTGTTAATACTTTGGTTACTGCTCTCAGTTATTTTTTTCGTTGTTTGTTCGCTTTATTTTTACTATCAAAGAAGAGACATTCCAAACACCACTGCGTATTTGCATCACTTAAATAGAGTACAGCCATCATTGGAGGAAAGTGCGCATTTAGCCTTATTTTCATCTAGCGATTTGTCTGTATTGCAGTCGATGCAATTACAGCGGATTTTACCCTCGTTATTACGGTTACTTAAATCGTCGGAACCTATATCTCAGTTAGCGCTTAAGCGCCGAAAAACGTTCACTCACCTTATTTTGGCTATACTGGCAAGCGCGGTATTACTGATTGGCATTACTACGGCTATGTATCAAGATTATTCCGTGCAAGATCCCGGCGAGTTAACGACGCCTGACGATAATGTAAGTATTAATTATTTACCGCAACTCGTTATTTCTGTTGACGCGCCCAGTTATACGCAGCAACCCTCCTTTGCACAAGGCGAATTAGATATACAAGCCTTACAAGGTTCGGTCATTGAGTGGCTTATTCCACGTGGTGACAACGAACTAGTTAATAACATCGCAAACGTCAAATTTGAATTAACATTGAGTAGCGGAGAAGTACTTTCGTTTGAAAAGTTAGCGCGTGCTTACAAGTTGACTCATGTTGCTAATGCGGCCGCAGTTTATTCCATCAAGCAAATAACACCCAGTATCAGTTTTACCTCCGATATTGCTACGCTAGCGGTCCAGTTAGATGCAAAACCGGTAATCAATATTAAAACACCCTCGTTAACCATCACCGAATTAGCTAAAAATAGCTTGCTCGAACTTAGTACTGAGGTTGAAATATTCGACGACTATGGCTTGAGCAATGTCAACATTGTTGCTTCTATTGCAAAAGGGTCTGGCGAATCGGTAAAATTTAGGGATCAAACATTTAGCTTTGATAGCGACGCCCAAATAAATGGGAAAAATATATACATAAAGCGCTGGGACTTAGCAGCTCTGGAGATGTCACCCGGAGATGAACTTTATTTCAGTATTCACGCAAGTGACAATAAAACCCCTGATGCACAAACGAGTATTTCGCCAACCAAAATAATTCGTTGGTTAGAAGACGAAGAAGAAGGAATAACAGGCGAGGGCATTGTGATTGACTTTATGCCCGAATATTTTAAAAGCCAACGACAAATTATTATTGAAACTGAAGCATTAATTGAGCAACAGGATTTAATCAGTACCCAAGTATTCAAGCAAACATCCCGCGTCTTAGCTATCGCTCAGTCAGACTTGAAAAAGTCATATGGCCAATATTTAGGGGATGAGTTTGCATCCGGTGTTATGCATAATATGGAAGCTGGACCTGATATACCCGTCATTGTTGAGCATGACCATTCTGATACCCAAGGGTCTGGCAATAAAGAGAATAGCCATGACGCTGAGCATTCGCATCAAAGTGATGGTTTAACTGAACAAGCGAGTGACTTATCAGGGTATCAGCAAGTGATTGAGCAATTTGGGCATAACCACGGTGAAGTTGACATAGGCTTTATTAAAACGTCAGAAGGACAAATTAATCCAAAAGTGTTAATGAAACGTGCGTTAGCTGAAATGTGGCAAGCGGAGTTGCACTTGCAGCTATCATCGCCTTTGCTCGCGTTACCTTATGAAAAGCAAGCACTGAACTATGTAAACCGTGCCAAGCAGGCCGAGCGAATTTATGTAAAACGGTTAGGGTTTAAACAACCGCCAGTGAGCGAAGAACGTCGTTACCAAGGAGAATTGAAGGATATACTCAGTTATCAGCGTAGCACCCAAACAGTTGTGCCAATTAACCTGCATAACCAAGTGCTCGCGTTCATGTCGATTGTGAACCGCGCTATTACTCTACAGCAAGATCAGCAAGAGGATCGCTCGCAAGAGAATGCGCCCAAAACACTATCGCAAGATGAGCGACGAATAGTTAATGTCATTGCAAAGTTGCTAACGGAGCGTTTAAATCAAGAACCTAATTGGGTGAGCCAATTAGCCACGATAAAGCGCATACAAATGGCAAATTCATTTGCTCTTAATAATTGTGAAGTTTGCCTGCAAAACCTTATTATTGATTTAAACCCGCTATTATCTACTAATATTGCACCGCCATTATTGCGAAGTGGTGTGCTTTCAACACAGCATGCCGCAACCAAAGCATATGCGGAGGTGTTACTGCAGCTTTCTGCTACCGCAAATACAGCACCAAATCAGGAGACTAAACCATGAGTCATTGGTTTGCGCTGGGCCTTAACATGGTGATAGTAGTTATTGTATTAATTAGTTTCTTGTTTACTTGTAAGTTTGCCTTAAAAAGGCTCGAACAACACTCATTAGTAAGACGAATAGGGGTTGTCACCCTCAACTTTATGGCTGGTTTTTCGTTATTGGCTCTTGTCTTAGGTGTTTCATATCAAACCGATAACCCCCTGCATGTTGTGTTACTCACGCATAATGCCGATAAGCAAGCAATCGTAAACTTACAGCAGGATGATGATCGCCTATATTGGGTTTTGTTAAATGCTCAAAAAGATGATCCTATAGATATCTTATCAACTGCTCTAGGATTAAACACGCATAACATTGAAAATATTGCACAATTGCCGTTATATTACCCCAAAATATCAGATTTGACAATTATGGGCGACGGATTGTCAAGTGAGGAATGGTCGCTGTTAAATGCCCAGTATGCGCACATGAAAGAAAACCACAGACCTGTTTTAAAGGTAAAGGGGTACTCACCTATGCTTGGTTTGATTGATATGCAGTGGCCTGAGCAGCTAGTCGTTGGACAATCTGGTCAAATAAGCGGCCGTATCCAAGCTCCCAATGGTTCGCCGAACACACTTTACAGACTAAGCTTAAAAGACCCATTTAACCAAGAACTCGAGTCTGTGTTGTTATCAAACAATGAAGACTTTTCCTTCGCTATTAACTTTAACGTATCCGGGCAATGGCAATATACCTTGGCGTTGACTGAGCGAGGTAAGCAGATCATTAACATCGAAGAGCAAGTCGCTATTCAAATTATAAATCCGACCCCCGTTAAAATGATGATAAAGCAATCCGCCCCTTCTTTCGAAAGTAAACTCTTACAAATGTTTGTGGGTGAATCGGATGGAAAAATCCTTACGTTGACTAAAATAAGTAAAAATAAAGATATTAGGCAAGAGATTAATCTGAGCGCTGCAGATAAAATCTTAGTCGATAATGCATTCTCTGAACAGGCACTCAATTTCTTCGATTTACTCATAATAGACCAGTTAGCTTTGAGTGAATTAAGTAAAGAACAAAGTATGGCACTAGAGACTGCAATCAAGCGCGGGCTAGGGGTGTTGGTAAAGGCCCAAACACAGCAAATATCTAACTGGCCAAACGATAAGATAAACTGGTTACGCGATATTAAGCTAACGCCGGATATCAATCAAACGCAGCAAGCCCAATATTTAAGATGGGATAAACAACAATTAGACATCCCGCTGAGCAGCATTAATGCCAGCATACAGGCGCCTAATGCTAAACAAGTGGTGTCTGCGCAAAACAATAGGGCATTGGTGGTAACACAAGAGTACGGCCAAGGAAAGGTTGCTATTTCTTTAGTGAATACGTCGTATACTCTAAAAACTCAGGGTAAAGCAGGCCTACACAGTCACTACTGGCAATGGTTATTTAGTCAAATTAGTCGCACTAATAATCAGTTAAAATGGCAAAAAAAGACTATTAAATTGCCGCTAATAGCCAGCGATACTCAGCAAGCATGCGTGCTAAATGCAGTAAAAACCACCCAATTCAACTTCAAGCAAGCAGGAGTAACTGGCTTTATTGATGCTACGGAGCAGTTACTTGATGCTAACTCTTTTTGCGTAAGATATGCTCCGCAGGCATGGGGTTGGTATAATTTGACAGCAAGTGATAGTCAAACTGAAGCGACATCAATTGCTTATTTTGCTTATGCCCAATCAAAATGGCAAGCATGGCAGCAATCAATCCGTTATCGTGCAACGCAGCAAAATAAAGAACGTTATGCACTCAGCGAAAGTCCACGTCTTACCCGAACTTTAGCTATTGAGCCTAGTTTGTTTTGGGCGATGCTGTTGGCTGCGCTCACTATACTATGGATAGAACGTAAACAGTCTGCTTGATGTAGGGGATGCAAAGCACTTACCTGAATCTCAAGTACTATTCATGCATGCCAAGAATCATCGATTTTCCAGTTCGAAAACCAGTCAGGGATATCAGCGGCAGGCATAGGGCGAGCATTACATACCCCTGTGCTAGTTTACAACCCAGTTGCAGCAGTGCTAATCCATGCGCGATAGTTTCTACACCCTCGGCTATGACGTCACGCTGGAATGCGTTAGCTAAACCGACGACACCTTTAACAATAGCCAAATCGTCGGGGTCTTCTAACATGCCTCGTACGAAGCTCTGATCGATTTTAATCAATTTCACTGGCTGATCTGAGTCAATGCACTGCCTATTACCCATTCCCCCAATTCCAGACTAATTGCCTTCTTGTTTCACACCATACATAGCTTGGTCAGCGTAACGCACAAGTTGGTCAGCATCTGAACCGTCTTGTGGATAAACACTTACACCAATGCTCACCGAAACTTTTAGAACAGTATTATTCACCGCAACAGGCTCAGCAGTCGCCTTTAGTAGGCGCTCTAAGATCGGCGCGCTATCCTCTACTTTATCTAAATCAACCATGACTGCGATAAATTCATCACCACCAATACGAGCTAGGGTATCACCCTCACGCAAAGCCGCTTCATGCGCTGCGCCACAGTAATGATCAATCTGTTCCAACTGCCCTTGATAGGCTTTTCCCCGCACTTCATCAGGGGCGTAATCTGAAATACGGCTGAAAGCATCGTTAACTTCAATAATGATGCCTGTGGCATCGGTTATCATGATTGAAATACATCTCAATATTATGCGGTTTTTGATTAAATTGATTTTCCGGAGCGGTTTCTTTTTTCTGTTTGGACGTCATATCAAACAAATCCTTTAGGGATGTTTACTGCAAGAAAATTAGCCGTCCGATAGCACTTTGTGGATCGTTACGATTTCGACTCTTCGGTGACTTTTCAACCTCTTCCAGATTTTCGAAATTACCTACAACTTAATTATGCAATAAATTTACACTAAAAAGGTTATTTTTATACTGGTGCAATATTTTCTTATGGAAGTTGAGGTCGCAAGTACTATTGCGGACTCAAGTAAAACTCGTCTAGTTCAATTGTTGCCGGCTAGCAGTGACCCGCTAACTAAGGCTATTCATCCTAGGCTAAAAACACAGACTGCATCCTTAATAAAATGACTGAAGTGTCCTAGCTCCATTGAAATACTCTATTTAACGGCATTTTCATTACTTCAACAATTCATGATCAGCGGGCAATTGGCTACTAATCCACATGACTAATCGATGTTTTAAGCTAGCCAAATCCTCTTTGTCCTCCGGCAAAGGAGGAATTAATTTGTCATGCACTAAAAGACGGTACAAGCTTTCAATTTTTTGTTTTGCTGAATCATTAGGTGAAAAGGCTTTGTAGCCTCTTTTTATAGCGTAGCCTTCAGCAATGACAAGAGCTTTCTTCAGAAGCGCACTTTCATTTTTTATTTTTTTCATTTGTTACTACCTTAAAGGTATATTACATGCGCTCAAAAATAACAGCAATTCCTTGACCACCGCCAATACACATAGTTACCAACGCATATTTACCACCAATGCGTTGTAACTCATGAATCGCTTTAGTCGCAATAACTGCACCAGAAGCACCAATTGGGTGACCTAGCGCTATAGCGCCGCCATTTGGGTTAGTTTTCGCAGGGTCTAAGTCTAAACCTTTAGCAACAGTTAAGGCTTGTGCGGCAAAAGCTTCATTCGACTCAATTACGTCCATGTCAGCAATAGATAAACCAGCTCTGGTTAAAGCTGCTTTAGACGCAGGAATCGGACCTTCACCCATAATATCGTTTGGCACGCCGGCAACCGCATACGATACCATTCTTGCGATAGGAGTTAAGCCGTTTGAATTTGCATAGTTTTCGCTAGCTAATGTTAAGAAAGATGCACCATCGTTTATACCTGATGCGTTACCCGCGGTTACACTACCGTCCTTTTTGAATGCCGGACGCATACCACTCAATGTTTTAACCGTGGTGCTTGATTTAACATGTTCGTCTACTTCAAAGAAAGTACTGCCTCGGCGACTTTTCAACTCAACAGGTACTATTTGATCCTTAAAATAACCGGCTTCAATGGCTGCTGTCGCTCGTGCATGCGACTGTGCCGCAAAAACATCTTGTTGCTCGCGCGTAAAGTTCCATTTAGTGGCTAAGTTTTCAGCCGTTATGCCCATATGCCCAACGCCGAAAGGGTCGGTTAAAGTAGCAACCATCATATCAAGCATTGGGCTGTCGCCCATTCGTGCACCTGCGCGCATTGCGGGGGATAAATAACCGCCCCGCGACATGTTTTCTACTCCACCACCAATCGCTAATTCATGGTCGCCCAACATAATGCCTTGTGCCGAGTTTATTACTGCTTGCAACCCAGAGCTGCATAAGCGGTTTAATGCCATTGCGGTTGAATTTAACGACATGCCTGCTTGAATTGAGGCTACTCGTGCAACATATGGAAAGCGGGATTCAGTTGGGATAGTATTACCAACCACAACCGACTCGTACTTTTCGGCTTCAACACCCGACCTAGTGATTGCTTCTTTTAATACTTGTCCGGCCAATTCTGCAGGTTCAATGCCTTTTAAACTTCCACTAAAGGTGCCGATTGCAGACCGCACGGCACTTAATACAACAACGCTATGTACACTCATGTTAATTTCCCAATTTTGATTGTGACTTAAACGCTCGACTTTAGTCTATCTAAAATATAGCGAAAATGGTGGTTTAGGAAGCGTTTAATTACAGACATTAGTAGTACGAATTCAAATATATTGCTAATTTTTTGTTTTAAATCAAAAAATAGCAAGTTTATTAAAACCTACTTCCTTCCAAGGCATGGCAAAGCAAAAAAAACGGGCGCTATACGTGATATCATCTTTACATAACTTGGGTCTTGTGACTTTCTATGTCCAAAAGAGATTTAATCTGAATATGTCCTCACAAATACGTTGGCTCAGGGGAGGGGTAATAGCCCTGCTAAGTATCGCTGTTTTGACACTAGTAACTGTGCTGAGCGCTTATGTATTTAGAGTCTCATTGGCTAAGTGGGTAATCACAGACTACTTACCTCAAGGCACGCAAATTACTTGCCTTGAATTTAATATCGGTTCCTCGCCTACGCTTTTCATCAAGGATGTGTGCCTGAATACTGAATCTGTCGATATTGAAATACATAATGCTAACTGGTTTTTGGATAACTGGCAGAGTAAAGCTAGTCGCTTGAATATAAGTGAATTGAGGATTAAGCATAAATATACTGCCGCCCAAACAAGTACAAATACGGTTACGCCGGCACTACCGAATATCGCGTTGCCGGACAGTCTACCTCGCATTACGGTTAACTCGCTTAAGCTTCAGTCATATTTGCTGCAGCAGCCATTAAACCTTACTTTTAAGCAAAGTTCAGCGTCGAATTTTACACTCTCGGGCGATATCAATGCCGCCTTAGGTTACGTCGATGGAACATTGCAGGGAAGAATAAACTGGACGCCTAGCCGAGTAGTCGAACAAAGCCAATTGCTGCAGGAACAAACACAGTTTTTGCACGAGCGACTCAATTGGCAGGATTTAATTAATACCAAGATAGACAGCCAGTTCAGCATGGCCGGAAATCGTATTGAAACTTCACATCGCTTGCATATCAAAGCCCAAGTCAGACTGGAAAATTGTCCTCTTAGTATTGAGACTAGAGGAGATATCCTGATCGATCTTACTCTGCCAAATTTAGAGGCCCGCATTGATGCTCGTGATTTTCCAATATCAGCAGATCTGAGAGAATGCCAGTTAATCCCGGCACAGTTACACAAGCTTAAAATAGCTAACGCACTTTTAACTGCAACACAGCCGTTGATTATCAAAGACAATGCCTTATTAACGACCGGTGTTGAACTGCTCCTGCCTGAATTTCAATCTAGTCCGATAGTGAAGTTATCAGATATTGCGTTCGGCTTTGACCAAAGTTTGGCATTGGACTATGCGTTCGCTCTCGCTTCCACCTTGTCTGATCTGCAATATGAAAAGCTGGATTTAAGCGGTGAACTAGCGCTGACTTCAACTGGTAAAGTGGTCAAAAACCATAATAACTGGACTATCGTATCTAAATCATCAGAGGTGGAAGTCAATGCACCAGAAATTCGCGGGGCTAAGGCAGGGCGGTTGACTAACTCATTTAACTATCGTTTGTCATTTTCAAAGAATGAGCAGCTCGACTTATCGGGGGCGGGTAAACAGAACATAACTGGTTTGAAAATCACACCACAAAATGCCTCAACCATTCAGTTCAGTGACATAAAAACTGATTGGCAGGTGACACATTCGGCTGATGAAAGTTGGCAAATTAACCTAACAAATAAAATCTCTGAAGTAATTCTTCCGCAAACAAAGCTAGTTAAGCTGGTTAATACCAGTGATATCATTATTACATCGGATAGTAAGCTCCTGTTAACGGGGCAAACTAAACTAGAAGGCCTTAGGTATACCGACAAAAAACTGAATAAGCTAACTTTTGAGCATGAGTTAACAGCAAATTTGGCAACGATGGAAACAGTAGGTAAGCATAATCTTCAGTTGGAGTCTGGTGCAAGCATGCAGATTATGCACACAGAAAAAAACGTCAAGTTGCTGATGGCGGAGCAGCCAGTCATGCCTCTGCAGAAGCTAATTAATCAGTTCAATAACAAAGTACAGTTATTATCAGGTACCTTCAGCACTGAAATTTCAGGCACTCTATCGTCGTCCAATTATTCGGGCACTCTGAAGCTGACCGATACCAGCTTAAAATATGATGATTTTCAGGTGCTTTCCATACAATTAAATGAAGGATTCAATTTCAATTCAGCGGGGCTTCAGCTAAGTAGTGGCAAGATTAACATAGATGAAATTAATGTTGGTGTCCCGATCCGCAAAGTTGAGTTACTGGTCGATGTTGTTGATAGCGTAGCTAAACTTGAATCGGTCCGAGGTGAACTTATTGGCGGTGCATTCAAAGTCAATGACTTATGGCTTGACGGCAGAACGCAACGAACTAATATTAGTGTAAGTGGACTAGATTTAGCGGATGTAGTGGCGCTACAAAAACAGCAGGGCATACAATTAACTGGTGAAATGTCTGGCATATTGCCTTTTCAGCTTGGATCGGACGAAGGAATTATTGAACATGGCATGCTTTCCAGTGATGGACCGGGAAAGCTAAAAATACAGGATAATGCAGCCTTTGATTCCATTAAAAGTCAGCAGGAGCAGCTATCTTTTTTGCAAAATGTTGAGTATCGCAAACTCTCCAGTAAAGTTGAACTAACTTCTGACGGCTGGTTGGATCTAGAACTTTCCATTGCCGGGCGTAATCCAGATAAGGACCAAGAAGTTATATTTAATTATAGTCACAAAGAAAATATATTTACCTTGCTGAAATCCCTTAGGATAACCAGCTCGATACAAAATTCTATTGAAAAACGTTACTCGGAAAAAGGAAAATAAATGTGAAAATCTTAGTATTAACCCTCGGTTTTGTGCTCTTAAGCGCCTGTACTCATACTATACAGCTTGAAACAAAAGAGCCCATTACTATCAATATTAATGTCAAAATAGACCACGAAATCCGGGTCAAAGTTGACAAGGAACTGGATGATATCTTCAGTGACGACAGTGAATTATTTTAGGAGTAAAACATGAAAATTATTACAACGTTAAAAATGGTATTGTTTGGGGTTATGTTATTCAGCGCTGCTGCTTTCGCAATTGAGCTGGATCCAGCAAAAGCAAACGGCTTAGTCGGCGAACAGGAAGATGGTTACCTAGGAGCTGTTGTTGTGAACACTGAAGTCATGATATTGATCGATGATATTAATGCAAAACGTAAAGCTAAATATCAGGAATTGGCGAATAATAACAACATTGAATTAAAGCAAGTAGAAATACTGGCGGCTAAAAAAGCTTATGATAAAACCAAGCCTGGACATTATTTACGCAGTAGTAACGGACAGTGGGTCAAAAAAATGTAAGTCCTTTACTAGAGGATACTCAAGCAAAAGACGGGCCCTCTATCCAGTGTCCCGTTTGTTGCAATATCGTCTAGGTAATTAGGTAATTAGGTAATTAGGAAATTTGCCGCTCTTTCCCTTCCCAGTATGGTTTGCGCAACTCGGTCTTAAGCACCTTGTTCGCTCCCGACAATGGAAATGGTTCGTTTGTGAATTCAATGCTATGCGGACATTTGTATCCAGCAATTAGTGTATGGCAATGTTGTTGTAACGCTTCCATTGTTACTTCAGCATCAGGGTGCAGTATCACTAGAGCATGCACACTTTCGCCCCATTGTTCGCTTGGAATACCAATCACAGCGCTAGTCGCAACTGCGGGGTGCTGGCCAAGCGCATTTTCAACCTCGGCGGAATAGACGTTCTCGCCTCCGGACACGATCATGTCTTTGACTCTGTCCATAAGGAAAATAAAGCCGTCCTCGTCCATATAGCCTGCATCGCCAGTCAATACCCAACCGTCGATTATAGTCTCGGCGGTGACCTCTGGCTTGTTCCAATATCCCAACATGGTGGTTGGTCCCTTAACCGTGATCTGACCCACATCGCCGCGCGGCACCTCAAGCATATCGCCGTCGACTACCCTGATCTCGCAGATTCGCGTTGGACGTCCTGCTGAGCGCAACTTACCAGCTTTTGGACCGTCTAGAACGTGGTATTCTTCAGAAAGTATGGTAGCTACAGGGCTCAGTTCTGTCTGGCCAAAAGCCTGAATAAAGGATGTATTCGGAAACTTTTTAAACGCATCTACAAGGACGGCCTGCGTAATTGGCGAAGCCCCATAAGCAATTTGGCGTAAAGATGTAACATCGGTCTTTGCTAGTTTGTCGCTCTGCATTATCATTTGCAGCATGACAGGTACTAACAATATCTGACTGGGTTTATGTTTCTCGATAGCCGCTAGTGTGCCATCTGGTGTAAACATCGGAATAACTACATGGGTTCCGGCCATAAAGCTCACAGCACTAAACCAGATTAAATCGGCTATATGAAACATCGGAGCTGCGTGCAGATAGACGGTACCTTCTTGCATGTTCAGTGCATGTGCATTTGCAATACCGCCAGTATAGAAGTTTGTATGCGACAGCATCACCCCCTTGGGAAAACCCGTTGTGCCGCCAGTATAAAAGATACCCGCCAAATCATCGCCGCTCCTGCCAGCATCCACAGCAGGGAAGTTGGATGCCACGATATCTTCGTAGTTGTGCATACCTTCAGGGGTTTCATTATCGCCGCAGTAAATTATGCTCTTAAGACCTGGAACATGTGATTTAAGCTCAGCCGCGACGTCCTTGAAGGCCTCATCTACGATGAGTATTTCAGCACCCGCATCATTCAAAGCGTAGGCACATTCAGCGGCGGCCCAGCGGATGTTCATCGGCATCATCGCCCCGCCACCCCAGACAGTTGCAAAGTAGTATTCAATAAAGCGGTCAGAGTTTAGTGACAAAAGCGCTACGCGATCTCCTGTCTGCATACCTAGCTTTTGTAAACCTCCGGCCAAGCGCGTTACTCGATCCAGCATCTGAGCCCAGGTTTGCTGCCTGTCTGCATAGATCGTGGCAATTCCTTTGGGGTTGATTTGCGCAGCGCGTCTAATAATGGATGTGATTTGCATGAGGTAATAATTCCTTAGCGTAATTTTTCGCTTTCTTTTTAAAGACATTACCTCGTTTTAATCAAATTTGGTAGATCGTAGTGTAAAAAATATTAACATTTTTTTTACACTTTCCTGTGACGGATACTTGGACTGGCGGTGAAAGTTATGTCGCTTGTGCATTACAACATCTGGCGCTTACACAAGAGTGATTGCGATCACACTCTGGTTAATAAGTTTAACTGCTCAACAATATTATATGCATATATTGAGTCGAGTTTGTTCGCCGCGATCCTATTGCTCAGGCCAATACTGGATAGTCCGCAAAGAAGCACTAGTTTGGAACGCTCAATTGGCGAACTCATATGATACAAGGCTGCATTTTTACGCGCATTAAGTTGAATGCTGCGAGTGCGTGGTAAGCGGATATTTTGGTACGTTTGTAACGCGGTTTGAATATTGGTATCAGTCGTCAAACAGTGCGCTAAAGCATAGCTGTCCTCAATTGCCATAGCAGCGCCTTGGGCTAAAAATGGTAACATCGGATGACACGCATCACCCAAAAGTGTCACTTTCCCATCTGTCCATTGCTTAAGAGGTTTTCTGTCGAACAAAGCCCATAGAAAACAATGTTCCGTAGCGCTTAATAACTCAGTGACCTCGGGATGCCAATCAGCGAAGGACTGTCGTAGCTCCCTGACATCACCGGGTTCATTCCACGATTCCTTTTGCCAGTCTGTGCGTTCTTGCACAGCAACAAAATTGACTAAGTCGCCCCCGCGCAGGTAATAACTAACAAAATGTTTGCCTGGGCCAACCCATAGATTGGCACCGGGTTTAATTAAGCTTTTAGGAAGTTTGTTTGCTTCGACTACTCCACGCCAAGCCACTTGTCCAGTAAATTCAGCCGGTGTTTGGCCTAGCATACATGCTTGGATATTCGACTTGATACCATCCGCACCTATCAATAAGTCGGCTTCAAAACTTTCATTATTGTCAAATTGGATTGTCAGAGTTTGTGGCGTTTGTTGGTAACTTTGAATAGTTTTACCTAAATGAATATTTACATTCATCTTTACGCAGGCATTATACAGAGCAGTATGTAAATCGGCGCGATGAATGTGCAGGTAATCAGCACCATATTTTAATGTGGCAGCATCACCCAAGGGCACGGTAAAATAAGGTTTGCCAGTTCGATAATGACGCATCACTGCTGAATCTGGACTAAAAGCCCGTGTTTTAACTTCGTCTGCTATACCCAGGTTTTGTAAAACGCACATGGCATTAGGACTAAGTTGCAAACCGGCTCCTACTTCGCCAAGCTGAGTACTTTGCTCGTAAACAACTACCTCAAACCTGCGTTTAGCCAGAGCTAACGCAGCACACAAACCACCAATACCTGCACCAGCAATAACCACTTTTTTGCTCAAAATAATTAGTCTACGATTTAGAGTTATTTAAACTACATAGTAATATATATGTTAGCACGCAATCTTACCAATACATTTTGTTTTGCAGACATCTTCACATTTAACAAAAAAGTGCGTAGTAAGAAAGTGCGTAGTAAGAAAGTGCGGATTTCCCATTCAAACTCGTTGACTAAGTGTTGGTCGTTCATAACGTTATCTTTATCTTTACCTTTACTCAACATTGCGTGAGTTTCAACACAAGCTGGGTTTCCATTCCTATTGCATAGCCAACTAATAGCGTTTAACCTTGTTATTGGCTTATAAAAAAGACTATGGACCCCCTTATCTTCGGCTCACACAAAGCCCATGAAAAACTTTACAAAACCGACATAAGACTTATACAAGGAATTTACTATTATGAATGCGTTTTTCCGTACATTATCTATCACTCTAATTGTATTGACTTTTCTCGCCAGTTTGAATAGTCCAATATTGGCAAGAGAATCTGATGACTCAACTCCAGCGAAGGGTGAAGCTAAAGCGATCGAGCCACCAACTTTATTTAAGACTGATCATGAAGGGCGTTTTAATAACGAAAAAATTAGCTATAAAGCAATTGCTGGTGAGACCTATTTGCGTGATCTAAACGCACAACCTAAAGCCAGTATTTTTTCCTTCGCTTATGTTAAAAAGACTAAAAAAAATGAGCAAAATCGCCCCGTTACTTTTCTTTGGAATGGCGGCCCCGGCTCGGCGTCAACATGGCTTCATATGGGCGGATATGGCCCAAAACGTATAGTAGTACCTTCCAATGCTACTCATCCTGGTTTGCCACCCTACGAAATTAAAGACGCGCCCGAAACTCTATTAGATATTTCTGACTTAGTGTTTATTGACCCAGTGGGAACCGGTTTTTCTAGAGCTTTAGGTGATCATGAAAGTAAAGAATTTTGGGGCTTGTACGAAGACGCTCAGTCAATGGCGGAGTTTATTCGGACTTGGATGACTGAAAACGATCGTTGGAATTCACCCGTATTTATTATAGGTGAAAGCTATGGTACAACCCGCGCAGCCGCGGTAGCCAATATTTTAGAGTCTGATATGAGTATACCGGTGAGCGGACTGGTATTTGTTTCTCAAGCACTTGATTATCAGGGGTCATCACCTTACATCGCCAACAACTTAATTTCCCATATTACTTATTTGCCAACGATGGCAGCAACGGCTTTTTACCACGGTAAAGTTTCGCCTAAGCCTGAATCAAAAGAGGTGTTTCTTGAGCAAGCGCGCGCGTTTGCAACTAATGAATTATTGCCGGCTTTATTTAAAGGCAGTAGTATTGATGCAGCAGAATATACTCAGGTGCGAGACCGTTTAGCCTATTTCACAGGCTTAACAACCGACTATATTGATCAGGTTAATCTTCGCGTACAAGGCTTTCGTTTTGCTAAACAATTATTGCGCGAGCAAGGTTTAGCAGTAGGCTTGTTAGACGGCCGCTACACAAAAGACGAGCTTGACGATATTAACGCTGACGTTGCCGCTGACGCAGCAAGTGACGCTATTGGCTCAGCCTACAAAGCGTCGCTAATGATACATATGCGTCGCAACTTAAATATTGATTGGCTGCGTCCATACTTATCATCAGCTGACCCCGATTTACAACCCAACTGGAATTACCGCACAACACCAAAAGGCACGAGCTATGAACCGTCTTTTGTAAACACGAGTGCGGACTTATCCAAAGCAATGCGAACCAATCCCCATCTTAAAGTGTTTATTGCGGCGGGCTACTACGACCTAGTTACTCCATTTTTTGATGCAGAATATACTCTTGGTCGCCATGGCATTCCAAAGCAACGCGTGGTATTTGAGTATTATGAAGGTGGGCATATGATGTATGTGAATGAACAAGCGCGGGTAAAGTTATTGCAAGACACCAGAAAGTTTATTCATGGTCAGTTGAAATAACGTTACTTACAGCTTGTTATAGTCACTCAACTCCACTAAACCTGTTTTGGCTTTGATAAAGATACCTTACGAATCCATCATCTTTTTAAGTTTGGTGATTTTTCGCTTAACACCGACTTTGACATCGAGTGACAGAGCCGTCTGATAATATTCTAAGGCTAAAACGAGATTATTATTGGCCTCATGCAACTCAGCGAGTAATCGGAATGTCTTGGCACGAAGCTGATCATCAGCTTCGACATGCTGACTTAGTTCGATTATATCATCGACAATAGTCGGTAATTCAGGTTCGGGTAATTCACAACAGGCTCGGACCTCTATTTCATATAATTGATAGAGAGCATAAACGTCAGTATTATTTGACTTAAGGTCTTCTTCAGAACAAACGACTGCTTGGCGCAACTCTTCAAAAACGTCACCATTTTTTGTTTCTTCAGGCGATGCTGCCGACGCAGGAACGGACGAAGATACTTGGTCAATCGTTATACCTTTAGCTGAAGTCACGCTGGCGCTTTTACCAAAATAACGGAGATAAAGCCAAATCAGCCCCCCCGCGACAGCGAGACCCGCGAAAATTAAGAAGACAGTCATCATTAAGTAAAAACTCACTACGATTACTGCCAAAAAAACTACAAAACGAATTATTTTCTTCATAATATCCTTAAAAGACGATGACTCTAGCGAGTCATTATTTATGAGACCACTTTAAGCCTATGCCGTTGTTAGTTTCGTGCACTATCAAAGCAGCATAACTTGCTTGATAACTTAGATTGGGATTATAGCAAAATTTAACGGTTAAAGTTCTTGCACTAAAAGTCCCCATTTTATTTCGGCAATTTTCAACAAAAATACCACCCGAACAATGATTTTTTGTTTCAAATTCACCATATTTTTCCTTACCATTCCATAGTTCAACTCGTTCGCTAATCACTGACCGCTCTGCATATCGATTGTCCATAAAGCACCTCTTAATTGTGAATAATGGGATAGTGACTTATGTATAATTTTTAGCCACATCATAGAGTATAGTCACTCACACAAAAAGCGGTATGTAACCTAGCGAATTAATCTAGTTACTGTGTTCGAGCCCCTTGATCAGAGTCTATTGAATAGATCAGGTGCATCGTTTATGCTTCATTTACTTATTTATTTTGATTTTCAAGAGATATTCATGAAATTAATTAGCACACTCATTATCCTGTTGTTTATGATTTCGGGTTCAACATTAGCTGCTACTAAAGATAAATCCATTTTAATGACAGACGAATTGTTGTCTGGAATGAAGTTACGTAATATCGGTCCTGCCTATATGTCTGGTCGAATTGCGGATATCGCAGTAGACCCCAAAGATCCTTCAACTTGGTATGTTGCGGTTGGTTCTGGTGGAGTCTGGAAAACCGATAATGCAGGGATAACATGGAAACCAATTTTTGATTCTGAAGCCGTATATTCGACAGGTGATGTCACTATTGACCCAAGTAACTCGAATATTATTTGGGTTGGAACTGGTGAGAATAGTGGTGGCAGGCACATCAGTTTTGGAGATGGTGTTTATCGCTCACTTGATGGCGGCCAAACATGGAAAAACATGGGGTTGAGTCAGTCTGAGCATATTTCAGATATAATTATCCACCCGACAGATTCAAATACAGTATGGGTATCTTCCCAGGGGCCGCTTTGGTCTAAAGGTGGGGAGCGAGGTCTATTTAAAACAACTAATGGCGGTGAGACTTGGGACAATGTCCTCAAGACCGATGAATGGACGGGTGTTACCTCCTTGGTTATCGATTCTCGCAATCCAGACAAACTCTATGCAGCGACTTGGCAGAGGCAAAGAACATTGCCGGCTTTTGTAGGCACTGGCCCAGGCTCTGCTATTCATACAAGCGATGATGGTGGTAAAACTTGGCGCAAGTTAACTGAAGGTCTACCGAAAACGGATATGGGCAAGATCGGTTTAGCCATTTCTGCTATTAATCCAGATGTTGTGTATGCAGGAATTGAGGTGAATCAGCGTAAAGGTGGTTTCTATCGTTCTGCTGATCGAGGAGCGAGTTGGGTTAAAATGTCTGACGCAGTCTCTGGTGGCACGGGGCCACATTACTATCAAGAAATCTTTGCTGACCCACATCGTTTTGATCGGGTCTTTTTGGCAAGTAATCATACCCAATATACTGATGATGGCGGTAAGACTTGGACCGCGTTAAACACCAAGAATAAACATGTTGATGATCATGCTATTGCTTTTCACCCCACAGACCCTGATTTTATTTTAGTTGGTAGCGATGGTGGTATCTATGAATCTTGGGATGGAATGGATAAGTGGCGATTTATTTCGAATCTACCCGTAACGCAGTTTTATAAAATTGCGGTCGATGACAGTATGCCGTTCTATAATGTCTATGGTGGTACTCAAGATAACTCATCTCAAGGTGGTCCATCGCGCACTAATAAAAGTCATGGTATAAAAAATACTGACTGGTTTCTAATTCTTGATTGGGATGGACATCAACCTGCTACTGAACCTGGTAATCCTGATATTATCTATGGTCAACGCCAACAGGGAAATTTGGCACGTTATCATCGCAAAACCGGTGAATATGTGTCGATTCAGCCGCAGGCAAAGCCCGGCGAGCCTGCTGAAAGATACAACTGGGATGCACCAATTTTGGTTTCAGCGCATAATCCTCAGCGTATTTATCATGCTTCATATCGTGTTTGGAAATCAGAGGATAGGGGGAACAGCTGGGAGACAATTTCTGGTGATTTGACCCGCAGTGAAAATAGAATGCATATGCCAGTGATGGGCAAAACGTGGTCTGTAGATTCTGGTTTTGATTTACTAGCGATGTCAGAATATAACACTATTGCCAACCTAGCTGAATCTCCACTAGATGAGAATATTCTCTATGCTGGTACCGATGATGGCTTGATACAGGTGACATCCGATGGCGGCAATAACTGGATGGCTTACGAAATTAGTAAGATAAGAGGGATACCAGGAACGGCTTATGTAAATGACATCCGTGCGGATTTATTCGACAAAGACACCGTCTATGCTGCTCTGGATAATCATAAATACGGCGACTATAAACCGTATCTGATCAAGAGTACAAACAGAGGGAAAACATGGAAATCTATTGCATCAAACTTACCTGACAAACATTTGGTATGGCGTATTGTTCAGGATCATGTGAATAAGGATTTACTCTTTATTGGTACTGAATTTGGTCTGTTTTTTACCGTTGATGGCGGTAATCGTTGGACAGAGCTTACAGGTGATACCCCTACTATATCCTTCCGTGATGTTAAAATTCAGCGTCGAGAAAGTGATTTGGTTGCCGGTAGTTTTGGACGTGGTATCTTCATTCTTGATGATTATTCACCACTAAGAACGCTCACGGAAGTTAATCTGAAAGAGGAGGCGTTACTCTTTACTTCTCGCACAGCACTTTGGTATTTGCCTGATAGCTTGCATTCAGACTCGCAAGGTGACTCCGAATATAGGGCTGAAAATCCTGAGTTTGGGGCTACTTTTACTTATTACCTGAGAGATGGTGTTAAATCGGCTAAAGATAAGCGTGAAGATGCTGAAAAGGCAGCTAAGGACAAAGGTAAAGACTCACTTTATCCGCAATGGGATAAACTAGAGTCAGAACTACGTGAAGCTGAACCGGCGGTTTATTTACTGATAAAAAACAGTGAAGGCAACATCATTCGCAAAATAGATGCGGAAACAAAAAAAGGATTACATCGAGTTAGCTGGGATTTACGTTTTGCCTCAGCAAATGCCCTTGGAACTGATGCTAGTTTCTTTGGTGATACTGGGCCTTTAGTTGCTCCTGGTGACTATTCTGCATCTTTATATGCAACCGTTGCCGGAAAAAGTAGTGTTCTTGCCAAGCCTGTAAATTTTGCGGTGAAACCAATTTATCTAGAAACGGTTTCAGGTGGAGTCACACCAGAGCAGCGCACAGCGTCGTTGTTGCAGGTTGAAAATCTGAGAGGCCGAGTATCGGCTGCAAGCAGTCAGATAAATGATCTTAAAGCACAATTAAAATCTTTCCGTATGGCGATGGATCGTTCTTCCGCTGTGGCGGGAGACTTGGAAATTGTTTATAACCAACTAAGGCAAGCGGTGTTTGTTGCTGAGGAGGTACTTATTGGTCAATCATCTGCGCAGGGCATGGGAACGTCGCCAGCGACTGTTTCAAGTCGCTTATTTATGATTGAATTTGCTCGAGCTAACACTTGGGGCTTAACCGATACCCAAAAAGAACAGATTGGTTATGTGCAGGATGACCTTGCAAAATTACAACCGCAGTTGAATAAAATGCGGCAAGTAGATTTTCCTGCATTTAGGAAATCCTTACTTGAAGCCGGCGCTCCTTGGATGCCAGAAGGGCTGATGAAAGATACATCAGAAGAGCGTGTCGAAATAGACTAACCTTCGGTGAGTTATTATTTAAAATGAAGAAAGTTACTCTATGAAAACGCAGGTGTTATTTAGAAAGATCCATCATTGGGGTTCAATGATTATTGCCGTCCCACTGGTCATTATGATCGGGGCGGGAGTATTACTGATGCTTAAAAAAGAGGTTGAATGGATCCAACCGAGCAGCAGCAGTGGGATAGAGAGAAAGCTAGTCCCCATGGCTTCTATGCAAGATTTGTTTAGCGCAGCTAAAGCTATTGAGCAGGCAGAATTTACTACCTGGGGTGAACTACAGAGAGCTGATCTTAAACCAGGAAAGGGGATTATTAAATTTGTCTCAGCCACTCAATGGGAGGTACAGGTGGACACGGCTTCGGCCAAAGTACTAAAGGTAGCTAAAAGACGCAGCGATATTATTGAATCAATCCACGATGGTAGCTATTTTGCAGACTGGATGAAGTTATGGCTTTTCTTACCCGTTGGAATTATTCTTTTTGTCCTTTGGCTCACAGGAGTTTATTTGTTTGTGTTGACCGAGTATAAGAAGGCTAAACAGCGCAAAAAATTAAAAATCTGGGCATTGTGAACTAATTATTTTGAACATGACCGACCTTATGATGCAGGTGGCATATCCTGTATATTAAATTCTTTAATTTTTACATCTGATTTCTTTGGTGGCGCCACCGTGTTTGACATTTCTCTAGCAATCTTTCCTATTTTTTACTGTTATTATTCGGTGCATTATTACAATTTAAACGATTTCCAGCCGATGATTTTTGGCCTGGCGTCGACAAACTTGTGTACTGGGTTTCTCTTTATTTGCGGTTTCTGTATTGGCTTTAATTATCAGTTTGATCAACCGTGTCGACAGGCCAACTGGCACGTCCATATTACAGGCTAGCATTCGCTTTAACTCATATATCGCATTGGCATTAGCGAGTGCGATATATGGTGAAAAAGGATTGATGTTAGCAACCCTCGGTGCTGCTATCTTAATTTCCTGTGTGAATGTGCTGCTTGCGTTAAGTAATTTCCACAATTCAGTAGGTACAACACCCAATAGTATCTGTCACCAGTGTGGGCGATCATTGTCCTAGTTCATATGCAGCTCTTAAAGGAAACTAGTGATGAAAACAAATAAACGGACATCAGAATTACAGGCAAGCTATCAAGCAATGGTTGATAGCGTTGAAGAGTTTGTGGTGAAAGAAGGTAAAACCTTACAACAGGCTTTTTACGCAGCAGAAGAAAAACTCGATGATGCCAAGGAAATAAGTAGAGAAAAAATTCAGCAAGCGAGTAGAGACTTAAAAGACAATTTACGTTTATTGGGTGAAGCGGCAGAAGGCGCTACTGAAGCCTATAAAGAACGAATAAAGTTTGATTTGGCGTACGTAAATAATTCAATTTGGGACAAGTTACAGAGTATAACTAAGACAAATACAGCGGAGTTAATGGAGTTTACTAGAACACTTAGAGAAAAAGCACAAACAGCGGTAACAGACCAGCATATTGCTGCGCATCAGGAGCACCATGAATGGAGTTCTGAACACGCTTTATGGTTAGATGAGGTCGAGTTTTGGAAAAAAGAACATGATCAAGCACTCACTAAACTAGTTGAAATAAAAAAGTCACTATTGCAACAGTCAGTGTCACTGGCCGAGCATGCCAAGGCCATTGAAGCTCATGCTGCAACAAGTCACGAACACGAAAAAACTATGACAAATGCTGAACAAGATCCAACTAGTGAAGTTTTTGAAATAGCGGATGAGAAAGAAGTTGCAGTGCATCAAAAAGAGCGTCAGATACATGCGCAACAAGCAGAGATGCATCATGCATTAAAAACCCATCATTTTAAAACAATGGCGATGGTCAATATGCTTTATAAGGAAATACTTAAAGCAAAATAATTTGCATTTATGGTCTACATCCTTCAGTAACAAAGCTGTGGTCGGTGCATCAAGAGCATTAGCCCGCAGTATAAGATTTATCCTCCTATACGTTAAGTTGATTCAAATCAACTTTATAGACCGAGGCATGGGTATAGTTTATTTAGCTAGTAATAACTACAGATTTACTCGTTACAGTCGATGTTATTCAAATTTTTTATGAGGAGTTGAAATGTCTATCCATCATCGTACCTATGCCCGAATACCCTTAGTGCTAGATGTTAAAATTAAACTGAAGGGTGAGAAGCTAATGCATGCCTGTACACGAAACATCAATCCTTTTGGCGCTTTTATAGAATTATCCAAACCCGAGATGATAACGAATGACTTTGTTAAAATTTACTTTACAGACAAAGATGAAAATGATGCTTGTGTGGTCCAAAAAGGCATGGTGATGCATCGCGGTAAAGATGGTGTGGGCATTCTATTTGCTAGTGATACTGAAGAGTTTCGAACGATGTTAAAACAGGAAATGAGCCATGCGCAGATCACAGCAACACATTAAGCCTTCGACTGCGTGCTTAACTCTTTGCTAACCTCGCTAGGATGTTTGCTATTAGCTGCTTCTGCCCCGAGTTTGTTATCACCCATTGAAATTCCATCTTTGCTTAAAGGCAACCCTATTTCTCGATGAACGCCATTTCAATCACGTATTCTCCTAAACTCCGAGAATTAGCTCTAGTAAAACCTCTGTCATCCAGAATACTCATAAGGTCTTGCAACATATCGTTATTTCCGCAGATCATGAACCTGTCGTCTTCAATATTAATTTCGGGCATGCCTAAGTCTTTCGTGAGCTGACCCGATGTTAATAAGTCAGTAATACGAGCATGATGACTACTATCATTTTCCTGTTCGTTGAGCGACTGATAATGGAAATCTTCTCTTGTAACAGTGGGGTAATAGACTAGCTTATTGCGTACTTCTTCGCCAAAAAATTCATTTTCAGGTAATTCATGTTCAATCACATCTTTATATGCAAGTTCGGATACTAAGCGAACGCTATGTACCAATATTACCTTGTCGAATGCGTCGTAAATAAAGGGGTCTTTGATTATGCTCATAAAAGGTGCCAGTCCGGTACCTGTGCATAACAAATATAGGTGCTTAGCTGGCTTTAGATAGCCTGCTACCAAGGTACCTGTTGCTTTAGTCGTCAATATTACCTCGTCACCAGGCTGTACTTTTTGTAGCCGAGATGTCAGAGCACCGTCAGGTACTTTGATACTGAAAAACTCCAGCTCTTCTTCATAGTTCGCGCTGGCAATGCTGTAAGCGCGCAATAAAGGCTTTCCATCAACTTCAAGTCCTATCATCACAAATTGCCCATTTTCAAAAGTAAAACTTTGAGAGCGAGTGGTTTTAAAGCTAAATAAGGTGTCGTTCCAATGATGAACGTGGGTGATAGTTTCAGTAACTGTATTGCGCATGAATTCCTTGGGGTGGTTGCTTCGGTTCGTTCGTTATTGCTCAGTGTAAGCTTACTTAGTGAGGATTACCTGAACGGCTCTATGAGTCCCATTCACTACAAATAATACATTTAATAAAGTGCTGCGTATAGTCTTTCACTGCACTTGGCTTGACCAACGTGTAAAGCGCTCAACTAGCCGTGTATCTATTAAAAAGCCACCATTTCTACAAAATGGTGGCTTGGGCTAAACTACGATTTCTCACTGCAATTTATAACTGCAAGGAGTTACCTTCTTCATCTAACTCTACAATATTGTCAAACATGGGTTTAAGGTTTTCCAGCACTTTGGCTTTATCGCCTACTACGACCGTAATCATCTCATCTAGCTTCAGATGTTTAGCTGCTAGTAAATTTAACTCCGCTTTGCCAATATTTGCCAAAATAGCATTTTGCTCATCTACAAATGTCTTATCAAGGTCGTAAGATACTATTTCTGATAAGAAATTTAGTTTTTGATTTGGCGTTTCGTATGCTCTGGCATCACGCTGACCAATCGCACTTTTCATAAATGTTAATTCTTCATCGGTCATACCATTTTCTTTAAATGCGTTTATTTCATTCCTAAATTGTAAAATAGCATCTGCGGTCGTATCTGCACGAACTCCAGCTTGTGCCCTGTATATTCCCCTGAATTTATTGCCACTAAAGAAAGAACGAGCACCATAAGTATAACCCTTGTCTTCGCGTAAATTAAGGTTAATACGGCTATTAAACGCTCCGCCTAAATTGTAGTTCATCAAGTCTGCGCGATAATACTCACCGGTTGCATCATAGTTCATTGCCCGTTTACCAATGCGTATTTCTGACTGTGCAGCGTCCGGTTTATCGATAAAGTACAAGGTACCGGCGACCAACTGAGGAAACGCTTTAATAGCGGGCATGTCGCTTGATTGACCTTTCCAATTATTAAATACTTCTAAATGTTTGGTAATAACCTTGCTATCCAGATCACTCACTACAATAATTTCAGCATTCGCTGACCCATAATTATCTTTGTAAAAAGCCTTAACGTCTTCAATTGTTAATTTTTCCACAGTAGCAATTGTCCCAGAACTAGAGTGAGCAAAGCTATTGTCAAAACCAAAAACTAATTTATTGAAGATTTCTGTTGCCATTGGACTCGCATTTTTCTTTGCGTTTTTTAATCCTTCGATTTGCTGTTTCTTTAAACGTTCAAAGTCAGCCTCATCAAACTTAGGTGATGTTAAACGTTCCAAAGCAATGGTGAGGGTGGGTGCAAGGTTTTTAGATAAGGTTCTTATTCCAAGCGTTGTGTACTCTTCACCTGCACCAAAATAAACACTTGAACCTAGTTTTTGCAATTGGTTAGACAACTCTTCAGCACTAGATTTTAAGGTGTTTTCACCTAACATTGATGCCGTTAAAGAAGCCAGCCCAAGCTTATCTATACCCTCTCGTGTTTGACCTGCAGGGATGCTTAGTTCAATGGTGGTAGTGGGAACTTCTTGATTTACTGCTCCTAATACTTTTATACCATTGTTAATTTCTACTCGGTATATATCAGGTACTTTAATACTCGGATTTTTACCTGGTGAAGGTATAACAGTTCGGTCAAAGTCAGACACACCGGGGCGCAATATTAAGCTAATATCACCCGTGCTTTGTGGGATGTTTCTTTCATACCTTTGCCAAGTATCGGCTTTAACAATACTGTCTGGCTGTCCATTGGGCACAATACTCATAACGACAGAGTGTTTGTCTTTTATATAAGTTTTATAAACACGCATCACATCGTCCTTGGTGACATTCTCATATCGAGCGATATCATGACCAATTCCATTTGGATTTGAACGATAAGTTTCATAGGCAGCAAGTTGACTCACTTTTCCAGCTACGCTTTCTAGTCCGTAAACCATACCCGATACAATACCTGCCTTAACTCGTTCTAAATCATCGTCGGTTGCCCCTCCTCTGCTTTCAAATTCATTCAATGAAGCGCGAATAATAATTTCCAATTCAGTCAAACTGTTGCCGGGCGTGGGCAATGCCAACAAGGTAAATTGACAACTTAGTTCCGCGCATGAATGACCTGCACTGGCTTGAACCGCTTTGCCGTTCTTCACCATGTTTTTATATAAAAGTGACGTTTTGCCGCTGCCCAGAATAGACATAAGAACATCAAGTGGAGCTTCATCTGGGTGATTTACATGTACCGTTGGAAATGACATATATACTAGTGGTAACGATACATTATCTTGCATAGAAATGTAGCGGTCCTGCTCCAGAGTGACCTTAGTATACTCCGGTTTTGTTACTTCAGGTCCGCGAGGTATGCCGCCGAAATATTTTTTAACCCAAGCCAATGTTTGCGCTTCGTCCATATCGCCACCGATAGTTAGGGTGGCATTATTGGGGCCATACCAGCGCAAAAAAAACTTTTTCAAATCGGTTAAGTTTGCACGATTTAGATCTTCTATATAACCAATGGTCGACCAAGAATAAGGATGTCCTTCAGGGAAAAGTGCTTCGTTCACTCTCTCTCGGAGAAGACCATAAGGACGATTATCATAATTTTGACCGCGTTCATTTTTGACTGTTTCGCGCTGATTTTCGAATTTTTCTTTAGTAACGGCATCGAGGAAAAAACCCATACGATCAGCTTCTAACCACAACATACGTTCTAATTGATTAGACGGAACCGTTTCATAGTAATTAGTGCGGTCGGTATTTGTCGAACCATTAAGCGTGCCACCAGACTCGGTGATCAAACTAAAATGCTGCTCATCTGCAACATTTTCCGAACCTTGAAACATCATGTGTTCGAAGAAGTGCGCAAAGCCTGATTTACCCAGCTCTTCACGCCCAGAACCCACATGATAAGTAATATCTACGTGCACCAATGGATCTGAGTTATCCGGGTGTAATACGACAGTCAGGCCATTGTCGAGTACATATTTAGTGAACGGGATAACGATTTCACCATCTGCTTTAGTCACAGCAGCAATTTTGTTAATACCAGCAGGTCGCGAGATAGATTGTGAATCTGCTGTTATTAGGTTTTTATCCTTAGGAGGAGTTGATGCGTCGCAGCCACTTAGGCCAAGCAAGACAGCTATACTTGCAGTTAACAGTATCTGTTTTCTCATGAAACTATTTACACTCGTTTATAAATAAAGGGCGTCGCAAGAGTAAACGATGTGCGGGTTGTATTCAATCTCTGACACGTTTCAGAGGGGCTAAGTATATTTTTTTCTAGTTCAATAAAACAGCGCTCAGAACTTTACAGGGCGAAATAGCGTTAGGACTTTTTGTCTAGATTCTTCATTAATTAATATTTTATTTTGGTAAGTCTCAAGAATGGCATTAATTTGTTTTAAATGGGGCATTAAAAGGGCTTTGTCTTTTGCGTTAATAGCATACTGGTTTATCGTTCTTAGTAATTTTATCGAAGCACTGTTTAAACTATTATTTTGTCTTGGAGTGGGATTGTCGTGAGGAGTTCCAAGGCCTAATTTGTGAATGACTTCTTGCACGACATCACCCTCATATTGAAATACTGACACATTATTTTCACCAAACAATGTTTGGCATTCAGTTACGAAGCCTTGATAGTTTAAATGTTGAGAAAACCAGTCGATATCTAACATTTCAGCAAAGGATAAGTCTTTGCCATAACATGGATTGTTTTCAATTTGTGGATTACGAATACATTGTTTGTAGTAACTCTCAATAAATGACATTGGTTCACGAAACCACACCCAAACTTCAATATCGAAAAGTTTGCTCAATTCACATAAAACAACTTTTGATTGATCAGGAAAATCCCACCAGTAATTATAAATGCCTTCAGATGACAGAATAATGGTGTGTGTGTCGTTTTTAACCTGCGAGATTATGTTCTTAAAATTTTCTAGGAAACGATGTAAATTTGTTGTGATTAAGTTCTTCTCAAACCATTGGTGTTTTGGTGCGGAGGTATTTTGTAATTTATCAAGGTTATGTGGATAAAGAATCCCTTTTCCTCTGAGCTTACGTTGTTTTTTATCCAGGTAGGTTTGTAAGCTAGTTGTGCCCGTTTTAGGAGTCCCAGCATGGATGATGAGCTTTAATTTCTGATCTTTACGTTGCCCTTGCAATTGTTCAACGGGATTTAATACCTCGACTAATTCGGTAACAAAATTAGAAATGGCATTACCCGTCAGTATTCTAGTCACGGTTGATTCTACTTACCGCAACATTTCTTATATTTTTTGGCACTGCCACACGGACATGCATCGTTACGCCCAATTTTAGCGCCGTCTCTGACTATAGGTGCTTGTTGTTCATGGTGATGATGGTTGCAGTCTGGACCATGAACATGACCTTCGTCATCGTGTATTTGTGGTTTAGTTGTCATAATATTTTTTACCCAGTAAATTTTAGCTGTTCTATATTCGCGCATAATAACAGATCAGATAGTAATGAAAAAACAATTGAACTAGAGAAATTGAAAAAATAAGAAGAGAAACAAAAAGAGCGCACAATTACATGACGTCTGTACGAAAAATAGCCATTCATTTTAAATCCAAGGCAATATCAAAATGCCTCATATATTAGATTTATATTCAGTCAGTTGACTCAGTTTCCATTTGTCCTAAGATATTAATAATATTTACGATTTAACGTTTAAAATCAATATTTATGTCTAACAATCTAACAATCCAACTTGCTGGCAATGTGCAAGTCCTCTTGAAGATGTTATTTTTGCGATGTCACGGCGCGAAATCTGTTCTGTGTGCGATGCCGATCAACATGTTTGCAAAATGTGCAAAGAATTTGATGGCCGGAATGGCTGTAACGAGCCGATTGCCGGAGATGTCACCGATAGAGAAAAAGCTTAATTTCGTTTCGTCTTTTTCCAAGTGCCCCCATATTGATAAGCGGGTTGTTGTTTCGCTACTGATTGACAGCTTGCACAGACAAAGAACCATGGGTCTTGAGGTTGCACTCGAATCCGATAAAGCACAGGTTCGCCCTTGGTGCATTTATCGCAGAGTTTTAGAGCGCGGTTTCTTTTTGATTTTCCCATTAAATTATATTAATCGGAACAACTTAGATAATACAAGAGAAAAGCCATATGTAATGAAATCGACTGATGGCTTGATAATTAATTTTCTACGACATTACTAAACATGCATGGAATAAGACAAGCCTATAAGTTGTAGTATTGTATTACCGCTGCGCATTAATAGTAACGACCATATGGCGTATATTCGTAAGGTTTTACTTTGTAAAGAGGTTGCAGATACGTGACTAAGTCTACAAGCTCTGTGACCGTCATAACATCATTGTAGTTGCGCATATTAGACATGCCTGATTCTGTTATGAAGTCCAGTTGATAGCCCTTTGCAATTTTATGTGATGGATTAATTATACTTGTCACTAGCTCAGCATAAGTCGTAATTTTGCTTGTTTCGCCTCCCAATCGAACTCGTAGTTGTAACTCAGGTTCGATTCCCTCAGCATCGACTCCCTCTAATACATGGCAAGCAAGACATTGGTGTTTGATTAATACTTGTTGACCATTCACTGCATCGCCTTCAGGTAAACTAAACCCACGAGGGGAGTCGGGTCCAGTATCACAAGCGGTCAGAGAAACAACCCCAATTGCTATCAGCAAAACAGAATATTTATTCATTATTTTTCCTTTATTATCAATTTGTTGGTCAACTAATAAGTATCACCATATTTAAGATAGCGCTTACATATTATTAATTATTGATACAGATCAAATTGAAGGTGCATGGGTTTTAATAAAATTCAGCTAGTAAATTATTTGTAGTTCTGATTTGCGTCGTTGTTTATTTAAATCAATAAGCGATACCGTGGTGTCGGTAAGCGCCCACTACCATTTTAAACGCTATTGTTTTAAGTCATATTCTCTCATAAGACGCTTGCTTGAATTTCGTTCCCTCGAACAGTATTCGGCAACAAGTTTGATATTCATCAACGTGTTGCTGCATAGGTTGCGTTATTTTCGATATAACATTACTTGGGTTTGGAGCCTCGCATGAAAAACTATAAACGCATCGTCGCTGCGATCGATGTTTATTCAGAATATGATGAAGTGCTGCAAAGCGCTTTGGGTATTGCAAAGAAACCGAGCCACGTTTATTTAGTCTTTGTCACTTTACCAATTGCTTATTTTCAACCTTATATTAGCTCGGTCGGGGTTGAATATGTGACAGATATAACCCTACAAGCGAAAAGGCGATTGACTCAAATTGCGCGCAAATTTGAGATACCACAAGAAAACGTTTATGCCCCCGTTGGCTATATCGCAAGCGAAATATGTAACCTTGCAACTGAGGTTAAGGCTGACATTATTATTATTGGTTCGCGCGGCAGCAGTAGAAATAACCTTTTGTTAGGCTCAGCAACAAATGCTGTGCTTCATTGCGCAAAGCAAGATGTTGTCGCAGTGAGAAGTGGTGATATTAAATTAATACCATAAGAGCTTTAGTAGAATTAGCCACGAATGCTAGCATAATATATTCATTATCCTAGGCGTAGCGCGGCCAAAAAGAATATTTAACTCAAGTAATTGAAAATGAATTGAATCTTTAGCTACCACCTTAAAGACCTTGCGGACCCATTTGTTCGCTCTTCCAGTACCTTGGATCGTTAAAGCAGCCTGCTCAATCTGCTTTTTAGTCGAACATTTTCCTGTGTCAGCTCTTCCTTCTCTTTCATTAAGTCGATGACTATGCTGATAGCAACCCAATCAAGCAAAAATTCCTTATTTAATTTAATCGCTTTTTTGATCCAATGGGCACTTTCTAAATCGAAAACCCACTCCGAAAAAGTCGTTCCACTTTGAGGTGTTGCAATACCATATTCAACCGCTTCTAGGATAACCTCAATGCTTATACTTGTGTTTTCGCACAATTCATCAATAGGAATATATAGGGTGATATCAACCATATTTTTTAACTCCAGTCCGCTCTAGGATTATATTTTTCGACGTCAGCCAGTTCGCTCCACAAACGCTGTGTTTCACTATTCGTTGAGGCTGGAATATCGATTTTTATAACGGCAAATAAATCCCCTTGAGCGCTTTTGCTTTTGAGTCCTTTGCCCTTTACTCTTAATTTCTGTCCGGACTGGCTGTTTGCGGGAATACTGAGCTTTACCTTACCATTTAGAGTCGGGATCTCAAGTTTGGTTCCAAGAGCCGCCTCCCATGGAGTGAGTGGTAAACTCAATATTAAATTTATGCCTTGCACGTCAAACAGTGGGTGGGGGACTAAACGAATGAGTAGATATAAATCACCGTTTAATTTATTCTCACTTCCAGGAGCACCTTGTCCTTTGAGTCTGATGCGTTCGCCATCCATAACACCTAAAGGAATTTTTACGTTAAGTGATTTTTTGACTTGCTTGACTTGATTGTTCGCATATACAGGAACATGGTAATCAATGGATTTTGTTTTACCCGACAGCGTTTCCTCTAAAAAGACGGGTAGTTCCATTTCAAGATCTTGACCCTTAAATAAATCAGGTCCATGCCTTTGTGAACGCTCATGATTTTGTGCCCTGTCAGCAAAGACCGAATTAAAAAAATCAGAAAAGTCTCTATGCTCTTTATACTGCTGATTACCGCTTGATGATTGCCAACCTGGAGGTACATCAAAACCGCCTGATGAACTTCCGGCATACAGCCTCAATTCATCATATTCAGCTCTTTTTGTGGTATCTTTTAATACTTCGTAAGCTTCGGCCACTTCTTTAAATTTGTCTTCGGTGTCAGCTTCAGAACTAGTATCTGGATGAAATTTAAGAGCAAGTTTACGATAGGCCTTTTTGATTTCTCTTAAATCTGCGGTTTCGCCTACCTGCAAAATTTTGTAGTAGTCTTTGAATTCCATCAATTAATCCCTTTATATAAATAACCTTAGTTCCTTTGTTTAACGAGACTCAGTTGGAAGTCTTTCAAACATCAGTTTCACTGCTTCATTAATCTTAACTTCAAGGTTTTCATAAGTACTGTTTGATACTCTGTTGATAGCCACTGCTTCCCACAGTAACAGATTCGTTTTTTGATCAATTATGTCTATGTTAAGTGTGCCCTCAGTATATTGTTGAATGCGTTCTTGCATAATAGGGTAGTTCCCCCAAACACCATAGCCTCGTCTAAAACCGTAATACAATGACATTGATGGTGTGCTGTCTACTTCCAATTTATCTTGAACATATACATTAAAATTGATCCATAGATCGGCGTCTTCCGCTTGCCTAAAACCTTTTTTGCGCATTTCATTTTGTATCGCCTTTTTTATATAACGTGAAGACAAACTATCGTAATCGCTGCCAGTTGGGCTAATGTTGGGATGAAAAGCATAGGTTTGGTAATTATTGAATTGGGCAGTGTCGTCAACCAAACTACGAATATTGGGGGTTGACGTACAAGCAAATAAAATGGACATCGACATTAACAAAACCGCGGTTTTAAATGCGAACGTTATTTTTGCGATCATAGTGACTCTCCTGAAAACTTATTAAATAAAATGTTCACTCATTACAGTTTTTACATTTTACGTTTTATCGGAAAAAGTATGTTGATACAGGTCAACATAATTGATGTTTGGTATTAGCGAATCGGTCGATGAATTATATAAATTATTTGCGTAATCTATCGTCTTCAATTTTGACAGAGATCAAACCCTAGTCCTGTTGTTTGATTAGTCTACATTAGATGCTTTTGCCAATGGTCTGCTTTGGAGTCAACATGGATTATGCACCAATTAAGAAAGACGTAAGTGCCACAAATAAATCGCCTAACATGGTTAATTATCAGCAAAGTTACGATGATTTTAATTGGCGCGAAGCTAATAAGCTTATTAAGGGATACAAAAATGGTATTAACATGGGTTACGAAGCGGTTGACCGGCATGTTGAAGAAGGATTTGGAGATCAAGTTGCGCTAATTTTTTTAGAAAAAAAACAGCAGCGTAAAGTACTCTCTTATGCTCAATTACAACAAATGAGTAATCGCTTTGCCAACCTTCTGAAAAGTTTAAAAGTCCAGAAAGGGCATCTACTTTGTAGCTTAACTGACCGCAGGCCCATTCTATATTCAGCTGTTATTGGTTGTTTAAAATCTGGGGTGGTATTCAGCCCTTTGTTTTCTGCTTTTGGGCCAGAGCCGATAAGATCTAGGATGAAGATAGGTGGCGCTACAGTGCTGCTCACTAGCGGCAAACTTTACAAAAACAAAGTGGCTAGTTGGCGCAATGATTACCGTAGCTTAAAAACGGTATTACTGTATGACTGCGAAGGAGAATGTCCAAGGGATTGTATTGATCTGGACCAAGTTTTGGATGAACAAAGTGATACGTTCAACATCTGCGAAACGGCCGCACAAGATACTGCACTAATACATTTCACAAGTGGCACCACGGGCAAACCCAAAGGGGTAGTGCATGTGCATGAAGCGGTCATTTATCATAAATATTCAGGTTATTATGCCCTTGATATTCATCCTCGAGATATATATTGGTGTACCGCCGATCCAGGCTGGGTTACCGGAATATCCTACGGTGTAATTTCGCCATTATGCAACCGCGCAACATTGGTTGTTGATAATACTGATTTTGACGCAATACGTTGGTACAACATTCTAGAAAAGGAAAAGGTAAATATCTGGTATACCGCGCCAACAGCTATTCGTATGCTAATGAAGGCTGGAAACTTGCTATCTCTAAATTATGATCTTTCGCATTTACGTTTCTTGGCCAGTGTTGGCGAACCGTTAAATCCTGAAGCGGTTATGTGGAGCAAAAAATATTTAGGAAAAGTATTCCATGATAACTGGTGGCAAACAGAGACAGGCGGAATTATGCTAGCCAATTTTATTAGCGAAAATGTGAAACCTGGGTCAATGGGCCAGCCTTTACCTGGTATTCAGGCCGGTATTGTTAAAATCGATGAGCAAGGGCATTTAGTTGAAGTAACTGCATTTAATGAAACTGGCGAACTGGCGCTGAAAAAAGCATGGCCTTCGATGTTTCGGGATTACCTGCATGAAACCAAGCGCTATCAAGATTGCTTTAATGATGATTGGTATCTGACTGGTGATTTGGCATACAAAGATGAAGATGGGTATTTTTGGTTCGTTGGCAGGCGCTCAGATTTGATTAAATCTGCAGGGCATTTAATAGGACCATTTGAGATAGAAAGCGTATTGGTAGAACATCCTGCGGTTGTCGAAGCTGGCGTAATTGGGATACCAGACCCGATAGCAGGAGAATTAGTAAAAGCGTTTGTATCGCTCAAGGATGGCTACAAAGCTGACTCGGCCTTGTGTAAAAGCATCATGGCGCATGCGCGCAAGAAATTAGGCCCCGCATTAGCCCCCCGAGAGATTTGCATCAAGCAAAACTTACCCAAAACTCGCAGTGGCAAGATTATGCGGCGATTATTAAAGGCTCGCGAACTTGGCCTCCCTGAGGGCGACGTTTCTACACTAGAAAGTGACGAAACCAACTAAACATTAATTACTCAGTAAAATAGCTAGTACCAAGAGCACAAACATTATGCATACCGACATCAACAAGATACACATGGATATAGCGCATATTAAATTCCTGTTCAAGCAAATGCTTAGAATTAGGCGTTTTGAAGAAAAGTGTGCCGAGCTATACACGCAAGAAAAAATTCGTGGGTTTCTACATTTATACATTGGGGAAGAAGCAGTTGCGGTGGGTGTAATGCAAGCACTGACGCCAGCCGATGCTGTATTTGGGACTTATCGCGAGCATGGTCATGCCTTAGCGCGAGGCTTAAGTATGAATAAGGTAATGTCAGAAATGTTTGGCAAGGTTACCGGAAGCAGCCGAGGCCGCGGCGGTTCTATGCATATCTTTGATATTGAAAAACAGTTTTATGGGGGCAATGCCATTGTTGCTGGCGCCTTACCTTTAGCTGTTGGTTTAGCTTTAGCAAATAAAATGCAAGATAAAAAAAATGTTGTTGTGTGTTTTTTTGGTGAGGGAGCTGTTGCTGAAGGTGAGTTTCATGAAAGTCTTAATTTGGCCAAACTATGGCATTTGCCCATTTTATTTGTGTGCGAAAACAATGGTTATGCTATGGGCACGGCACTCGCCATTTCAGAGTCTGAACAACATATTTTTCGTAAAGCGCAAAGTTACGGCATAGCGGCGCATGCGGTCGACGGTATGAATGTTGTTGAAGTTGAATCGGCGGCAAGCCAATACTGTCAGAGTATTAGAAATGGTGTTGGCCCCTGTTTATTGGAATGTAACACCTATCGTTTTCGAGGCCACTCTATGTTTGATACGCAACTGTATCGTGATGCAAATGAAGTAGAGGAATGGAAAAGTAAAGGGCCGATTAAAAAATTGAAGCGCTGGCTTGAAGCTAATGGCAAGCTCACTGCTGATGAATTAATTGAAATTGAAGACGAAGTAGCTGACGAAATAAATCAAGCAATCGTTTATGCAGAGGATTCTCCGTTAGAAGGCATATCAGACTTACACCTCGGTGTTTATGCGGAGGAGGAGTTTTGAAAGATCAGAATTTAACGTATAGAGAAGCCCTAAAACTTGCTATCGCAGAAGCAATGGATGCCGATGAACGCGTATTTTTATTGGGGGAGGATGTCGGCAATTACGGTGGTTGTTATGCGGTATCCAAAGGCTTATCAGAAACCTTTGGGCCAAATCGAATTATCGATACTCCTTTGTCTGAATCGGGTTTTGTTGGCGCTGGAATCGGAGCTGCAATAGGCGGAATGCGGACGATTGTAGAAATAATGACAGTGAATTTTAGTTTATTAGCACTTGACCAAATTGTTAATAATGCCGCAACAATACGCCATATGTCAGGTAACCAGGTCAGTATTCCCTTGGTCATTCGGATGGCTACGGGCGCAGGAAAGCAACTTGCCGCGCAGCATTCTCACAGTCTTGAAAATTGGTACGCACATGTTCCAGGGATCAAAGTGCTAGCACCCGCTACTGTTGCTGATGCGCGTTACATGCTTGGCATGGCATTAAAAGACCCTAATCCTGTCATATTTTTTGAACACGTTATGCTATATAACGAATCGGCCACTACTCCTGAGCCTGAAGATTGTCCTGATATGTGCAGTGCCCTAGTTAGGCAAGTTGGCACTGACATAAGCGTAGTGACTTACGGTGGCTCGCTTCCCAAAGTGTTGGAAGCTGCCCGTCAATTAGCCCAACAAGAAATTAGTGTTGAAGTAATAGACTTAAGGAGCTTAAGACCGCTGGATACAGAAACGCTCTACCAATCGGTTGAAAAAACGCATCGTTTACTGGTAGTAGATGAAGGTTGGCGCACGGGCAGTTTAGCCGGCGAATTATGCGCGTTGGTGGCTGAAAACTGTTTTTGGTCACTAGATGCTCCACCAATAAGAGTGTGCAGCGAAGAAGTACCGATCCCCTACCCGAAACATTTAGAGGACGCAGTGACCCCACAAGTTGCCCAAATTGTTGATGTTGTGCTGCGTTTGCTAAACCAAGAAATTGTCTCATGAAAACCATCAGTATGCCTTCATTTGGTTCGGATATGGCAACCGGAACTCTTGCGCAATGGCATGTTAAAGCCGGTGATGCGGTGTCTAAGGGCGATATTATTGCCAGCATTGACACCATGAAAGGCCTAATAGATATGGAGGTATTTGACAACGGCGTAATAGATTCACTGCTGGCTGGTGAAGGTGAAGAACTTAACATAGGCACTCCCATTGCAATGCTGCGTCTATCGAGCGAAAACACGGTAGTTACTAGCAATATCGAAAAACCGAATATTATTAATATTCAGAGTGTTGATCCAGATGTTGCTGCTGACACCACATCGAAAAGTAAAAGTAGCTCATCGCATGGCTGGCAAGAGGTAAATAGCAGCACTCAAAAAGTTGAAGCGACGACCAAGCTAAGTAACCAAAGCAAAGTCACGCAAGTAAATAAACACTTACTTATCTCTCCAGCAGCGCGTAAGCGAGCGATCGAGCTAAACCTCGATTGGCGTAAAATCAGCCATGGACATGGTCCTGCAGGTGCCATTATTTTACAAGATATTGATGCAGCACATGACATAGCTGCTGAAAAGAGCCTTCAGCGGGAAAAGAGCCCTCGGCGGGAAAAGAGCTCTCGGCGGGAAAAGAGCCTTCAGCGGGAAAAGAGCCCTCGGCGGGAAAAGAGCCCTCGGCGGGAAAAGAGCCCTCAGCGGGAAAAGAGCCCTCAGCGGGAAAAGAGCCCTCAGTCTAGAACGACTTCAGTAACTAAACCTATCACGCAGGCTAAACCTGCACCTACTGAAATGATGCGCCAAGCTATTGCTGCTAATGTGAGTCGTTCAAAACAAGAAATTCCCCACTATTATTTGCAACTTGATGTTGTACTAAATAGGGCACTTGACTGCTTAAGGATTCACAATGCCGATTTACCCCCAAGTCAGCGAATATTAGTTAACGCCTTAGTCTATTGTGCTATTGCCCGAGCGCTAACCAGCTTTCCCGCCTTTAACGGGTTTTATAACGACGGTCAGTATCAAGCATCAGAAAATGTACATTTAGGAAATGCCATTAGTTTGCGTACCGGTGGACTCATCATCGCATGTATCCACAATGCACAACGCTTAGGTGCAAGTGAGTTAATGGACAAGATTAGAGACCAAGTGACTAGAGCGCGAGAAGGTGGGCTAAGAATGTCCGAGGTTCAAGATGCCACTGTGACTGTGTCTAACCTAGGGGATAGAGGTTCAGACAGTATTCAAAGTATTATTTTTCCACCTCAAGTTGCCATTTTTGGTGTTGGCAGACCACGCAAAATGCCTTGGATAATAGACGATGCGATTGTTATCGCCACCATTGTTAACATAAGTTTAGCAGCTGATCATAGGATTAGTAATGGTCATTCAGGTGCTCGCCTACTTAACAAAATAAATAAACTTCTACAAAATCCAGAGGAACTAATTTGAATACAAAACAAGCATTACAAGCAGTTATCTGCCGCATTATTTTGGACATTGCACCCGATGCTAATATCGAGTCACTTGACCCAGATGAAGACTTTAGAGAAGAACTCGATTTAGACTCTATCGATTTCATGAAGTTGTTGGAAGCCATTTCTTTGGAAACCGGTATTACGATATCAGAGAGTGATTACGACAAGGTACGGTCCGTATATTCAATGGTTGACTATATTGCAAGTAAGAAATAGCTGTATTTTTATAAAATATTTCTGTATTTGAACGGGCCCAATATGCTTATGACTAGATGCGTTGTAACACGAACGAAGTAATTTCATTGCTTATTAATACACTTAAATAAGGGAAATAAATGAGCGATATATATGGTTTTAGCGCTTATTCACCTGCTCAAATAGCGACTCAAGTTGACGATATCGGCGTAAAAAAAGCAAAGCTACCATTGTTATCCTTGCTGATGCTCGGAATACTAGCTGGCGCATTTATTGGCATTGGCGGAATGTTATACGCTTTGGTGAAATCTGATCCTAGCTTAAGTTTTGCTACCGCTCAAATAGTCGGGGGAATGGCATTTTCCCTTGGTCTTATATTGGTTGTTGTGGCAGGAGCTGAGCTGTTTACCGGGAATAACTTAATCGTGATGGCATGGGCGGATAAGAAAATCTCCTTATATGAGCTGTTAAGAAATTGGTTTGTCGTCTGTGCCGCAAACCTGATTGGGGCAATCATTATTGCGATACTTGTTTTCTTGTCGGGACACTTACTGATGAATGATGGTGCAATAGCACAGCAGTATATTGATATAGCGGACACTAAAATCGCGTTATCCAATACAGAAGCTTTTTTCAGAGGCGTTTTATGCAATGTTTTAGTTTGTCTGGCAGTTTGGATGGCCTTGGCAGGAAAAACGGTCACAGACAAAGTCATTGCTATCATCTTCCCGATTACCGGATTTGTCGCTGCGGGGTTTGAGCATAGCGTAGCCAATATGTACTTCTATCCAGTGGCTTGGTTAATTCAGTATTTTTCTATTGTGGAAACGAGTGAACATTTGATCACATTGTACGATTTTATGAGAAACCTTTTGTTTGTTATCTTGGGTAATCTAGTCGGTGGCAGTGTATTCGTTGGACTGGTATATCACCTGATTTATCCGCGGAATAACACACCGACCTAAGTCATATTTTGTTGTTGGGAAGTCATTTAGCTACAATCAGTTTTGTTTAGTTATGTCTACTTTGCTGCAGCATATGCTTAAAGTCTATATCGACAATTTTAACTAAGCATCAAAATATTGATAAGCGTCAATTTATTCCGCCTATTGTTTATTTTAATAGGAGCTTATTGATTAATACGCAGGGCTGATGATGAGTAAAACTCAGGTTAATAGTATATGTCCATTTTGCGGAGTAGGCTGTGGTATGAGTCTGGTGGTTAATGAAGGCTGCATAAATGCTGTAAAACCACTTAGTAAACATCCCATAAGCCAAGGGAAGTTATGTGCTAAAGGTTGGAATACGCCATTTGGGATCAACAAGCACAATAGAATAACCCAACCTTTAATGAAAAAGAATGGTGTGTTTGAAGCTGTTGGTTGGAAAGAGGCATTGACCTGCATCGCACAAAACCTCAAAAAATTCATAAGTGAAAGTGGATCTCAAAGTGTCGGCGTGATTAGCAGCGCCAGAGCAACAAATGAAGATAACTATGCGGCGCAAAAATTTGCTAGGGCCGTGTTAAAAACCAATAACATAGATCATTGCGCACGAATTTGTCACAGCCCTTCGGTTGTGGGTTTGAAACAAACCTTGGGCTCAGGTGCAATGACAAACAGCATTGATGATGTGGAGAAAGCTGACGTCATTTTAATAATTGGCGCAGACTCTACCGAAAATCACGCGATTATTGGTGGGCATATCATGCAAGCGAAGCTTCGCGGTGCGAAGCTTATTGTTGTTGACCCTCGGCAAACTCGTCTCGCGCAAATTGCCGACTTGCACCTTCAACTTAATATTGGGAGCAATATTGCGCTATTGAATGGTTTGCTAAATATTATTTTTCAGCACAACTGGCAAAATGATCAATTTCTTGCGCGCCGCTGTGAAGGCGCAGAGGCGCTCAAGAAACACGTTGCTAGCTATCCACTGGAAAAAGTCGTAGAACTGACTGGGATACAAGGTCAAAAATTAGTAGAGGCGGCTAAATTATATAGCCAAGCCAATGCTGCATTTCTTGCTTACGGAATGGGAATTACACAATTCATTAGCGGCACAAATAATGTTATCGCAGTATCTAATCTTGCGCTTGTGTGTGGCCAAATTGGCAGGGAAGGCACTGGTATTAATCCATTGCGTGGACAAAATAACGTGCAAGGCGCTTGCGATATGGGTAGTTTACCTAATGTGTATCCCGATTATCAAAGTGCAGCCGACCAAAAGGTCCGTGACAAGTTTAGTCATGCTTGGAATACCAATGTTGCGCAAGCCCCAGGGTTAACCTCGCTGGGAATGAGCAATCAGGCACGAAATGGTAAGTTCAGAGGACTCATTATTTTTGGTGAAGACCCTATTGTGACCGACCCGGACCGCAATAAGGTTGAAGCGAGTATGCGGGCGATGGACTTACTAGTAGTGGTTGAGCTGTTTATGACAGAAACCGCCAAAATGGCTGATATTGTGCTACCTGCTGCGAGTTTTGCTGAAAAAGACGGCACGTTTACAAACTGTGAGCGCCGAGTTCAATTAATCCATAAAGCGATTGAGCCACCCGGTGAAGCCAAGGCTGATTGGAAAATACTCTGTGAAATAGCTACAGAAATGGGCTTAGGTGGGTTGATGAACTGGCAGACAAGTGAGCAAATATTTGATGAAATGGCTCAGTTAACTAGCTCGTTTAGTGGTATGACTTATTCTCTTTTAGCTAAGAAAAACGGATTACAGTGGCCATGTAATGCTGAGCATCCAAAGGGCAGCCGTTGGCTACACACCACAACGTTCCCAATAGGAAAAGGTAAACTTATTCCTGTTGATCATGTGTTAACTAATGAGCAACCTGACGCTTACTATCCTTTTTGGTTCACAACAACGCGACTTCATTATCATTACGGGTGCGGCTCCATGACTCGCCAATCGCCTTTACTCGAGAGAGAAACACCAAATGGACTTCTGTTTATTCACCCTCAAGACGCCTTGGATCTGGGCTTGAAGAATTATCAAGCAGTGGCCGTTTCATCTAAGCGAGGTTATCTCGAAACTCGCATTGTGCTGAGCAATGAGCTGGTACCTGGTTTATTGAGTATGCCTTATCATTTTAAAGAAGCACCTTCTAATATGCTAACCAATGATGCGATGGATCCTACCACTGAAATGCCAGAGCTAAAGGTTTGTGCTGTCAATATTGTACCACTGCCCAAAAATCAATCACCCTGTCCAACTTCTATATCGACTGATATTGAAGACTGGGTAATTCAATAAGTAAAAGGAATATACATGGTCAACGATATCTATTTACTCAAAGATTTAAGTATATTAAGCGCTCATCTTGCTAAGCATTATGCAGTTGTGCGACTCGGAAAAGATAGCGATGGCGAGGTGTATTGGACTGAACAAGCTGGGGCAACTAATGCGCCTTTGTTTGGCCATGCTAATTTGCCTATTACGTCGCCTAAGGCCTTCTTTTTTCCAGAACAAGAATCGTTATATAAGTTTGATGGGAAAACCTTTGAAACCATACATCCCAAAGTGAAACCAATCGTCTTATTTGGCGTTCAGGCTTGCGATTTAACTGCAATTGCATACCAAGACCAATTTTTTAAACAAGACCCTTATTATCAGGCAAGGCGCGATAGTGTTTTGCTGGTTGGCATAGACTGCGAGGCACCTTGCAAAAACGGCTTTTGTGCTGAAGTTAATGCAGGACCGCATGTTAATAGCGCAACTGCAGATTTGATTTTAAGCCGCTTGAAAATGGATGATAGGACGAATACCTCTGAGTGGCTTATCGTTGTATCAAGTGAAAAAGGGGCTAACAGCTTACATCATCTTGCACTTGAAAAAGCAGATGAAGCACATCTTCAATTGAGACTTAAATTAGGCGATGAAGTACGTTCTCAGTTTGCTGATTTTAGTTACATTACAAATGCAATTGAGTATCTAAATGACAGATCCATTCCCGCAACATTATGGGAAGAACTGAGTGTTAGGTGCTTGAGTTGTTCGGGATGTACCAATCTTTGTCCTACTTGCTCTTGTTATACTACTTTTGAAGTGATTGAACCTGATCCGATTAGCAATACTTTGGAATTTGAAACGGTAAGATGTTGGGATTCTTGCTTGTTTGAATCATTTCAGCGTGAAGCTAGCGAGCACAACCCAACTCATAAAGCAGCTCAACGAGTCGAACGATTTTGGTTTCACAAATTTTCGGATGAATATCTTCCTGAGTTTAATCGACATGGTTGCGTCGGCTGTGGGCGCTGTGAACAGACTTGCCCAGGCACAATTGGTGTTCATTCAGTGATGAAAAGGATTGATGAAGTATGTTGCAATTAACCCCCCAAACAATACGAATAATCGACTTTTATGACGACGGAGCCGATACTCGTCATTTTACCTTTGAGCCAATAGGTTTTGCACATCCGAGTCCCATAGCTATTGGTCAATTTTTTATGTTGACGGTTCCTAGTAGTGGACTTGCTCCATTTACTTACACATCACTACCGGATGAACAGGGGCGTTTTAATGCTCTTATTAGAAAGGTAGGTAAGTTAACCGATAAATTATTTACCTGCAAAAAGGGAGACCTATTGGGTTATAACGGACCTTATGGTAACGGTTGGCCTGTGGCTGAAATAAAACAAAAAGAAGTATTAATTGTAGCTGGTGGGTGTGGTTTAGCACCTGTTACAACGGCAATTGATTATCTAATAGACCAAGGGCGGGCTAATTCCGTCACACTTTTATATGCGTCACGTGACCAAGAGTCACAGGTACTTAAGCAGGAAAGAGAGCGTTGGCAATCACAAATTAAGGTGTATGAAACACTCGATATTCAAGGTGACAAAGGTCTTTCTGGATTACCAACTGAACATCTTTCTAAGGTTCTAAAGAACGTCGATCGCTATCCCGATATGTTACTCACGTGTGGGCCCGAAGCTATGATGAGTCATATTGCAAAAATGTGCTTGGACTTAGGTTTCAAAAGTACCGATATTTGGCTGTCGATTGAACGGCGAATGCGCTGTGGCGTTGGTTTGTGTGGGCACTGTTATATTGGCGGTACGTATGCTTGTAAACAAGGGCCAACCTATTGCTATGATGAATTTATTGAACTTGAAAAGAATAATACGATAGCGCACCTACATCCTCAATATTTTCAATATTGTTAAAGTTTGATGCTATGGCTACTTTTAATGCATTGGCGGCAAGACCTTGAATAAGACCTTGAATAAAAACCTGATCAGATATTTAGGAAGATCACAGTGGTCAGTCAGTTTTGCCTAATGCAGTTAATATTTCTTCAATTTTCTTGAAACCATTTTTGCGAGCTAAAGCTAACGCGGTCATTCCTTTAAGATTTTTCAGCGTTGTATCTGCTCCATAACTAATCAGTGTATTTACGATATCGATATTTCCAGATTCAGTTGCTGACATTAAAGGTGTATGTTCATCGTGGTTAGTATTGTTAACCCTTGCCCCAAGCTTGAGTAAAGTCAGCACCATCTCATGATCGCCATTCTCGATTGCTATCAATAGTGGAGTCATTTTACTTGCCTTTGATTTCGCATCAAGTGCTGCACCATTGCTCTTTAATAATTTTAATGTTTTCGTATTACTGGTTCCCACCGCATACATGACCGGCGTGATATCTCTATTATCGCTAATGTTGGCATCGGCATGTTTCGACAATAAGTATTTTGTTACCTCGTTTCTGCTACGCAATACCGACCAGTTCAATGCAGTTAGACCGGCACTATCTCGATAATCAATTTGTGCACCGTTGACTAGCAGAGCCTCAATAATGTCAGTATATCCTCCTGCTGCCGCAATAATTAGTGCACTACGCCGGTTGCGATCTTGGGCTGTAGCATCAGGATTAGCGCCTTGCTTAAGATGGTATTTTACTTCCTCAAAGTTTCCGGTAGTAGAGCTTTGTAATAATGCTCTATCTGAATTATTTACTTGGTTAGTGTTATTACTTTGGATCGTTACCGTTGTCAAAGTGCTGGCTGTCGAATTACCCATACAAATAAGCATAATAAGTGGTATAACTAAAACGTATCGATGCCAAAAAATCAATTCCACACTCCTTAAATGTAATGTAAATAAAAGTCATCGACTACCCGTAAGCAGAGCAGCCGATGACTTAGCAACGCTAGCGGCGCACTCTTGTTAATGCCGTAGCTGTGTTGTTGGTAGTGTCAGTGTCACCATCGGCAGTCACCGTTGCAGTCCAATTAAATGTGGCTGGCGAAGGTGGCGCAGTCCAGTTAAATACGAAGCTTTCACTATCGCCATTTAACAACTCACTGAATTCGCCGTTGAACTGCACAATTTCGCCTCTGGAGGATACTCCTTCGACTGTCACTGTTCCTGCAGCACCATCGGCTGGTCCATTATTAATAACCTCAACCGCAACTATCTGCTCAGAATTAATTGTAGCCCTTGATGGCACGGCAAGGCTGACTAATCCCATGTCAATATCAGTAGATGGAGGCGTGCCACCTTGGCCTTCATATTCTAAAATCAACTTGGCACTAAAGATTGCCGTTGATTTGCTATCGCCTTTTACATAAAACGCGACATCAAAGTCATTGGTCATTGGCAGGCCGTTGGTTGTATATGGCACGCCGTTTTGTGTTCCGGCAACGGTAACAAACTCATTTGCGCCGACATCAACCCAACCTTCGCTGCTGGCCAATGGAGATGGGCCATTACTGTCATCCCAATCGAGTAGGTTAATGATAGTCGTTACTCTTTCACCTACCTCGTACTTGATATTGTCGCTTTTGAATGGCGGTGCACTGCACTCAATTTTAGGGATTTTTAAGCCGGGTAAATCCTGACCAAACTTGTTAGGCTTTAGGCGCCAGCGTGGGCCTGATACTAATTCGAGCTCTTGGGCTGCCATCTCATCTGCAGTTTTAGGAAATTGAGTTCCTATAAAATCATACACCCCACTGTTTTTACCAGCAGTGCTCACGTATGACCATTCAAACGGGTCTCGGTTAATTGTAGTGTAAAATGCGTTAGTCAGGCCTTTGTATAAGTCGGCTGAAAATGCATAGGGATCATCTTCGGGAAGAGTGCCAGGGTTTGCACCTCTGTCGAGTGCAAAACGCATATTCCGCAGCACGGTACCTGAATTGATTTCAGAAGCGGGTACTTCACCTTCAATAAAATCGCCGTCCCCTTCATAACAATTATTAATAGATTTCCATACTTCAGTATTCTCCCCCACAGTGCCTTCTATTTTATAAGAGGGCGTGCGACCCGTGGCGGCTTCATTTTCAAGATCCTCGGGACGTATTTGGTCATTTGGGTTATTGGTGATTAAATGTTCAACTTCTAAATAGGCTTTGGTTACTAAAAAATCTGTCAAAACCTTGCCATCTTCTCCCAATTCTTTCCATTCTGCAGGTAGCTCTAAGCGAGCATACATGCGCACGTCACTGGGTCGTTTATGAATACCACCCCATCCATAAAGGGGCTTTCCGTCATCTTTTAATTGAACCGAATAGTCGGTGCTAAGAGCAATATTATTTAACATATCGGTCTTATCGTTAGGTGACATCTGACAACCCGTATCGGCATTAGTACCATCACAAGGAATTGCGCTCTCCAAACGTGGTCCGGGCAAACCGTTGACGAGTATAATTACGTTGTCGTCCAAGGGAGCATCGGCGCAATTAAACTGCAGACTGCCACTTTCTGTACTTAGTATTTTCTGTTCACCCGTGACGGGGTCTGCAAATTTATAGGGAATGGTTTCATGGCAGGTCAATGCATGTTCCATCGTGGTGTAGTGCTCGGTCTCACATTTTACCGACGTGCCACCAAGCCCCTGACACCAAGTTCCCAGTGGTGCTTTAACTTTATATTTCAGTGTGGGAGCATTGGATACTCGAAGACCACCACCAGGTTCATTGCCGACAAAACCTTCAGCATAATCGAAATCTCTAATTTTGCCTTCAGCGCCAAGAAAATCGACAACATAGAAGCCAAATTCGCTATCGACTGGATACAACCGAACCCCTGATTTGTCTAAAAAATCGGTAATTTCAGCGCAAGGAGTGCCATCAAGACCACAAATAATCGATGTGTCATTGGCGCTACCAGCGTCGCCATAAGTTGTGCCGTCAAATCCGCCCAAAATGTCATTAACTGAGAATACATGTTCTGATTCATATGCCGCAAATGCGTTGCCGGCAAACATTGCAGCTAGTATTGCTAAAGCAATCGGTGACTTTCTAATTTTATTATTCAACATAATATTTTCCTTTTAATTTCTATTCGCTATTGCATGTTTTGGCTATTAACTCTTGAACGATGAGCTGTTTTTCGGGCAAATAAACTGATTCCCATCAAACCGATACCCATTAACCAAACTGCTGGTGGTGCTGCTACTTCGGCGTAGCCGTCACTGTAAACGTTACCCAAAATCGTTTTGCTTTGTCCTGGTTCTAAAATGAAGGACAGGGTAATTTCCTGAAAATTAGAATCAACCAAAGGACCACCGATAAACGCCTCTGCTGAAGAGAAAAACAGCTCATTGTCGAGTAAATCAAATAAAGTTATTGCGGCATAGGCGCCGCCGTCACTGAACGAACCTACTGTATTTTGGAAAATAATATCGGCGCTCACAAATGCTGTAAATAGAAGATCAAACCTGAGTGTTGGTCCACCAAGTGACTGCCCATGGCTTCTGTTTTCAAAAAGAATAGCAAAATCGGTATCGGCAAAAGAACTTGCGATACCGCTAGCATTTGGAGATAACCCTGCATCTCCGTAGGATTCTGAGGTCTGATAAAATGAATCGTCAATAGCCCAATCTGCAGTGGGTAGGAGGCTAATAAAAAAGTCCGCAAAGCCATCACCACTTTGTGAAAACCCTGAATCAAATATACTAGCGACGGATGATACCGTATAATTATTGCCCAACGTATTTACCCCATTACATTGGCCTTGGCCAGCGCATACGTTTATTCCGGTAAACTCAATCTCAGCGAGACCGCTGTACTGTAAAGCCGCATTTGCGGCAGATGCAATACTTAATGAACCTGCTGCGAATGCGATGCTTAATAAAAACGGGCGAACATATATTCCTATTGTCTTCATAATGTATTCCTTTTTAACTTCTCTACTAAAAATATACCCGCATTCAATCTCGTCTATTGAGTTAGATTGAGCTTGAGGCAAATAGTCACCGACATGATGTTAGAACAAAGATGGCTCTAAATTATTGATGACACTAAAGATAATGTTAGGTTAGATAAAAAGTGGAAATTTGACGTACGTCAAATTTTGGTAAAGCAGTGGGAAATGTTTAATCGAAGAACTTCGTAACTTCACAAAGAGCGGCAATTGCTTTTACTTCCCCACAACTTACTGCAAGTATTAGCTAGGGATATTGATAGGGATCAAAAACTATACTCCGCTAATAAAGTAGTCTTGGATGCACTACTTGAGGATAAGGAAAACGAATGGCAACAATTACGTTTCATGGCGCAGCACAGGAAGTGACGGGTTCTTGTCACATGGTTGAATCATCTAGTTTTGGGTGTGTCTTACTTGATTGCGGAATGCATCAGGGAGGACACAATGTTGAACGAATTCAAAAAGAGGTTTTTGAGTTTAACCCGGCAAAAATAGACGCTGTCATATTATCACATGCTCATCTTGATCATAGCGGAATGCTCCCAAAATTAGTTAGTCAGGGATTTTCAGGCAGTATTTATTGCTCACGAGCCACGGTTGGTTTACTAGATGTCATGCTAAAAGATTCTGTCGGTATCTACTTGGGCGATCTAGAAAGAGAAAATGTACGCAGAGCTAGAAAAGGTAAAGAGGCGCTATTACCTGAATACACTGAGGTAGATGTAGAAAATACACTCAAGCTTTGTAAAGGTATCGAGTACAAAAAAGAAGTTGAGGTGTTGAATGGCTTAACAATTCAATTTCAAGATGCGGGTCATATACTTGGGTCAGCGATTGTAACGCTTCTGATTCATGAACACGGTTTGCATAAAAAACTGGTGTTTTCGGGTGACTTAGGAAATAAAAACGCAGTATTAATGAAAGATCCAAGTATCATCGAAGAAGCTGATGTGGTGCTGATGGAAAGTACTTATGGGGATCGCAATCACAAAGAAATCGAAGACACTGTGGAGCAGTTAAAAACAATTTTAGTCGACACGCATGCACGCGGTGGCAATATAATGATACCTGCATTTGCGGTCGGTCGTACTCAGGAAATACTGTTCTACCTTGGTACTTTGCACAATGAGGGCCTCTTAAAAAACTGGCAAGTTGCGCTTGATAGCCCAATGGCGATTGAAGTGACAAGGGTATACGACAAATGGTTTCGTGCGTTAGATCAAGATGAAATCCAAGCGGCGAGCCCAGACGCTAGGTCTATTTTAAAAGACTTTATTCCCAATTTATACCTGTCGGTTTCGGTTGAAGAATCAATTGCGATTAATCGCATAGAAAATGGCGCAATTATCATCGCCGGCAGTGGAATGTGCACGGGGGGAAGAATTCGCCATCATTTTAAACGACGAATTTGGGATTCTCGAAATACGATTATATTCTGTGGCTATCAGGCTAACGGCACGTTGGGACGATTATTAGTCGATGGTAAAAAGCATATTAAGATGTTCAACGACGATTTTGCCGTCAAAGCGAAAATTGAAACCTTAGGTGGATTTTCAGCGCATGCTGGTCAGGACCAACTACTGGAATGGTTGAAAGGTTTTAAAAATAAGCCATCCGTAGTGTTAGTTCACGGAGAACCGAAGGCATTAGATGCGCTGGCTAACCGTATATGGGAAGACTTAAATATACGAGTAAAAGTACCTCAACGCGGCGAATCTATGGTGTTTTAACCGCTTCTTCCTGGTATATCTGGTAATTTGGATAAGCTGTATATGGCCAAGGAGTCACTTTATAATAAGGCTGTATGTAGGAAACCAGATCGATCAATTCAGAGACCGTAAGAACATCATTATAAATAGGCATTATTGAATCGCCATTTTTATCTAGGGTTACCCATTGTGCTCCCCTCGTCATTCTGTGTGAAGGATTGATGATGCTGGTAACCAATTCTGCGTAAGTCTTTACTATCGCTGAATTTGAACCAAGTTCAATTGGAGGCTCATGTTCGCGTTCGACATTTTGATCTTGTAAACCAGCAACGTTGTGACAGTCGAGACAGTGATGCTTCAAAAACACCAGTTTACCTGCTTCAGGGTCGCCGTCAGGTAAACTAAATCCCCTTGGTGAATCGACTCCCTTGTTACAACTAGCCAATACGAAAATACATGTTAGACCGAATAACACAGCGCGTTTACTCATCCTAATCTCCTTTTTTAATAACGTACGGTATTAAAGCAATACACAGCCTTCAACTTTGGCTTATTACACCTAACGTAAAATAAACTAAAAATAGAATCTAGTTTTGATTTGGGTCAATTTACACTGACTTTACTTTGTTAATATAAGACTACTTTGACAACAAACAGCCGCTATGTGATTACAACTGTGATTATCAGGCGCTAAGGGATGAACAACATGAGTAATTACAAAAAGATATTAGTCGCAATAGATATTAATGCAGATTATGAAAGCGTTATTCAGAAAGCGCTGACAGTTTGTCAGTCGGTGGACGACCTTAGTCTTGTGTATATCCCGTTATCCTCAGTTTATATTCAACCCTATCTTTACGGAGCAGATTACAGCGAGATCGATGATTCTGATCGTATGGCTAGAGCTCAAAAAAAGCTAGATGACGTTGCTCAAAAGTTTGCTATCAAAAAGAAAAATGTTTATTTAAAAGCGGGTGATGCGGCTGATGAGATACAGAACTTTGCGAATGAAATTCATGCAGACTTAATTGTAATCGGCACACATGGTAGAAGTGGAATTAAATTGCTTCTCGGTTCCACCGCCAACGCAGTTTTGCACGGTGTAAAACAGGACGTACTTGCGATTCGTGTGCATGATCACAAATAATTAGTGTTGGTAGAGGTATTTTAAATGGCAAATATTTGTCGCTTGCGACTGGATGTTTTGAAGCCTCATAAACCCAACGTTTATGATTTTGCTTTAGCGATTTCAGAGTTAGATCGTACATGGAAAGTTGCAATTGAAGTCGTAGAAATTGACGAAAGCACGGAATCAATTTGTTTAGAAATCAGCGGTATACATATTAATTTCGATAACCTGCAGACCAAAATCAATGAATTAGGAGCAACAGTACATAGCATTGACGCCGTCGAAGCAAATGGAGGGACGTCAAATTAATTGTTTGGCGACAATATGCTGAAGGGATTAGTAAATTTGATACGTTTAAGCCAGTCTCAGTCCATCATAAGACGATACTTTGTGGTGAATGGATTTGATGGAGCACTAACTATGTTTGGCTTGATTCTTGGGTTTATGCTCAGTGCACAAATTCAAATAACTAGTGTGATCAATGTTTGTTTAGGAGCTGCAATAGCTCTAAGTGTCTCTGGTGTCAGCAGTGCCTATGTTAGTGAGCGTGCAGAACGAAAGTTTCTTCTTCGTAAGCTCGAAGGTGCCATGTTAAGTGATTTAAGCGATTCTTCGCATGCGCGCGCCGCTAGACTTGTTCCGGTTGTAGTTGCATTAGTAAATGGTTTGGCTCCTCTTATTATCTCATGCTTAATAATGATACCTCTTTGGTTACATGAAGCCGGTGTTACTTGGGTTAGTGATCCCCTCTGGGCGAGTTTGTATATTGCGGGTGCATTATTATTTGCACTCGGTGTAGTGCTAAGTGATATCGCGGGTATTCCTTGGTATTTGAGTGGTCTAAAGACATTGGTAATCGGCTTTTCTACGGCTATCCTTATTTACTTTTTTGTTGGGCCCAGTTAAATGAAAAACAGTGAAAATGAGATTAACTGGCATACTCTAACAACTGAAAATAGTCTTAATTTGCTGAGTTCAAACCTCAAAGGCTTAGCCAGTTCTGAAGCCGAAGAAGCGTTAGTCAGCTATGGTGAAAATAAACTTCCAGAGGCCAAATCTACTAGTATTGCGATGCTTTTTTTACGTCAGTTTAAAGAGATAATGACCATTATTTTACTAATTGCCGTTGTTATTTCAGGCGTGTTAGGTGAATTTACAGACGCATTAATTATTTTACTAATATTAGTATTGAACGCGGCGTTGAGTACATATCAAGAACGCAGAGCGCAACAGGCTCTATTGGCTTTAAAAAAACTTGCGACACCGCACGTGAGAGTCAAACGCGACAATTGCGTGGTTAGTATATCTACTCAAAATTTAGTTCCTGGTGATATCGTATTGCTGGAACAGGGCGATATCGTGCCTGCTGACATTAGACTGTTAACAGTGCAAGGATTACAAATTGACGAGTCGACACTTACCGGAGAATCCTTAGCAGTAATAAAAAAAACAGAGTTAATAGACACTCTCACCAATGCTTTAGGCGATAAAACGAATCTTGCTTTCAAAAGCAGTGTTGTGGTTTTGGGTAAAGCGAGTGGTGTTGTTTTTGCTACAGGCATAAAGACAGAAATTGGTCGTATAGCAAGCTTGCTAGATCAGGAGAAGCAGGCTAGAACTCCGTTACAAGTTCGACTTAGCTCATTCAGTAAATATCTCGTGTTGGCTATTTTGTGCATATGCCTCGTTGTGTTGGTGGCGGGTGTTGTGCAAGGACATCCATTAATGACCATGGTGCTAACTGCGTTGAGTTTGGCTGTTGCTGCTGTACCAGAGGCTTTGCCCGCAGTAATCACTATTTCACTTGCCCTTGGCGCAAGTAAGCTACTCAAACAACAAGCTTTAATTAAAAACTTGCCTGCAGTTGAGACTTTAGGTGCGGTCACCTTTATATGCACAGACAAAACCGGCACGTTAACTGAAAATAAAATGATCGCAAATCAGGTTTTCGATGGTTGTGATTATATTTCTGTGTTGACTGACGATCATTATTTAATGGCTGTTGGCATGGCCATTAGCAATGACGTTGAATTACATCGTGATCAGGCAGCTGGCGAAGCGACTGAGATTGCTTTGTTTAACATGGCAGCTCTACAAGGCTTTGATAAAGCCAAGTTATTAACTAAGTTTCCCTTAGCCAAAGCGATTCCTTTCGACAGTAATCGTAAGCAAATGACGACTATTCATCGGCATGAAAAGAGTTTCATTTCATTTACCAAAGGCGCTCCTGAACGCATAGTCGCCAATTGTATAAAAAGTGAATACGGCTCGCAATCAACTCATTTTTGTGCACAAAGTATTCTTGAAAAAGTAGATGAACTGTCATCAAAGGGACATCGAGTTTTAGCCTTAGCAATGCGTAAACTTGATTCTTTGCCCAGTAGCACTGACTTAAGTAGCGTTGAATCTGAACTTACATTTTTGGGCCTAATTGTTATTTCCGATCCGATTAGAAGCGAAGTACCAAGAGCGGTCCAAAATTGTATTAGTGCTGGCATAACACCAGTGATGATTACCGGAGACCATCAAGGCACCGCTATAGCCATAGCCAAAGAATTAGGACTTGGAAAGGGAGAAATAGTCTCTTTAAATGGCGATGAACTGCATTCGTTATCGGATGATGACTTTGATAAGCAAGTAACCAAAACAAATGTTTATACTCGTGTTACGCCTGAACAAAAATTAAAGATTGTGCGAGCGCTGCAAAAACAAGGACACTTTGTTGCCATGACAGGTGATGGCGTGAATGATGCTCCGGCACTTCAGCACGCTAACATTGGTATTGCTATGGGCCAAAAGGGAACGGATGTAGCAAGAGGTGCCGCTGACATGATTTTGCTAAATGATGACTTCTCTACAATTATAAAAGCGGTTGCTGCAGGAAGACGAATTTACGACAACATTCGTAAATTTATTAAATATACGATGAGTTCTAATTCAGGTGAAATTTGGACTTTATTAATGGCGCCGATTCTGGGTATGCCAATGCCACTGTTACCTATTCATATATTATGGATAAACTTGATAACAGACGGGCTGCCGGGCCTAGCCTTTAGTGCTGAGCCGGCTGAAAAAAACGTGATGCAAAAAGCACCTCGCAAGCAACAAGAAAGTATTTTTGCAAATGGCATGTGGCAACACATTCTTTGGGTTGGAATTTTAATTGGTGCCTTGTGCTTGGGCACCTTACATTGGGCTCTTCTACAAAAACTAGATTATTGGCAAACCATGGTTTTTACCGTCTTGGTTTTTGCTCAATTATTCCAGAGTTTAGCCGTGAGGTCCGATATTGAGTCTTTGTTTACCCAAGGCATATTCACTAATTCATTTTTAATAATGGCCGTTGCTATTAGCGTACTTTTGCAATTAGCACTAATTTATCTACCTATTTTAAACGATCTATTTCGAACACAGCCACTACCGTTATCGGACTTGGGACTTTGTGTGGCGATAGCATCTATTGTTTTCATTGCAGTCGAAATTGAAAAGTTACTAATTAGGCGCAAAATTATCTACTCGTCAAACGAGACAGAAACATAACATGTGTATAGGAGGAGGCTAAAGTGGAACTTCTAGAACTCATTATGACCGGAATAACAGCAATAATTTTGTTTGTATTTGGTCTTGATAATTTTTCGCGAGAAATTGAGCAAATTTCTGGTGAGAGGTTTAGAAATTTTTTGAGCTCGGCAACTAATATCCCGATTCTAGGTGTGCTTATTGGCGCCCTAGTGACAATGGTTATTCAATCTAGCTCAGCAACATCTGTTATCTCTATTGGTTTGGTAAACGCAGGTGTCTTATCCTTTAAAAATAGTGTGGGCATTATTTTTGGCAGTAACATAGGAACAACGATTACGGCGCAACTTGTCGCTTTCAAGCTGACTAATTTTGCTCCTATCTTAATCATCATTGGCTTTATATTAACCATTACTAATAGCAAGGCCTCTATTTTTGGTAAAGCCGTATTTTATTTTGGCTTTGTATTCTTCAGCCTTAACTTGATATCCAGCACGCTTGAGCCCCTGCAAAGCAATGAGACGCTAGTCTCAATTTTAATGCAACCACAAAACCCGCTTTATGCTTTGTTGATTGGATGTGTGTTCACTGCGTTAGTACAATCAAGCACAGTGACGACAGGCTTAGCCATCATTTTTACGCAACAAGGTGTATTGGGGCTCGAAAATGCGGTCCCCTTGATCTTAGGTGCCAATATTGGCACCACAGCCACCGCTTTCTTGGCTGTCATTACGATGGATATTGCAGCTAAAAAGGCCGCATTTAGTCATTTTCTATTCAATGTAGGGGGCGTCATACTATTTTTTCCAGTGTTGCTTATATTCGGATACAAGTTAGCTGAATATAATCAGAACCCTGCCATTGCTTTAGCCAATATCCATCTAATATTTAATGTAACAGCGAGTCTCATTTTTACCGCATTTATTACTCTATTTACCCGTTTTGTCGATTATTTATTTGGCGAAGGCAAAATGGATTTCGAGCGAATTGAATTACCTACGATAAAGCAAGATGATAATTTCGAATCAGTAAAGCAAACGCTAGACTCTTCTTCCGAACAGTTATTTCGGTTTTTACAAGAAAACTATAATCTTGTAACCCTAAGTATTGAGACAAATTATAAAGGCGTGTATGACGCTGCGGAGAAAAGAATTGAATACGTTGATTTCCTTAAAAACCAATACATGCATTATTTTTCAAGTGCAGTCATTTTGATCAATCAAAAGAATGAGTCGAAGGCCTTGATCAAGCTTATTAATCAGTTTGACTATTTGTTTCAAATACACGATTCAATTACTGATTTATTCGAAGCAAAACGCGTGACAAATGAAAAATATATCGAATTAAAAAGTGATTTACTCCTGTTAATTCGCGGACTATCAATTAAAACTCTTGATGTGTTCGATGAAATTGTGAGTGAAATGCTGGATATGCAACACCAAACTGAAAAGCGATTATTAACCTCAAAAGAAAAAGAGTTGCAGCATGAAATTAATGACGTGAATCGGAGTTTGCTATTACTCATTGCCGACACATCTCGGGAAGATGCGGGGGCACTAATAAACTTTGTTACCTATTCGCAAAGACTTAAAGATAAACTCAGTAACTTTGCAAACTTACAAGTCAAACTCAATTTGCAAATAGAGCCAACGAAAGAGGACTAGACAAGTAGCGGAAAGAAAGAGGAGACGATAAAAAGTGTAGGTCTTTACAACCTTATTAGGGAATAATTGAATGGTTATTTCGCTTTCCTAATTAATAGTATGTTCTATACTTGCTTTTTTGGTACTTAATTTTTACCGCACTAGTGCGCGAGGCTCGATGTCGATGTTGGTTGCTAAACATGTCAGTAAAAACTTTGGTGCATACCAAGCATTAAATAATGTTTCATTCGAAATAAAAAAAGGCGATATTGTTGGCTTCTTAGGGAAAAATGGTGCGGGGAAAACCACCTTAATGCGCATATTGACCACTTTTTTGACCGCATCCTCGGGTGAAGTATTCATTGATGGTGAGGACATTGCCAAGCATTCTTTAACGGTCAGGGAAAAAATAGGCTATTTACCCGAAAAGCCACCTTTATACGGCGACATGACGGTGAAAAACTACTTAACATTTGCCGCTCAAATAAAAGGTGTTTCTGCAAAGAAAGAATCATTTCGGGTTGCTAAAGTACTAGATGACTGCGGCTTAAATCGGGTTGAAAAACAAAAAATTGCCACCTTATCCAAAGGTTATCAACAACGAGTAGGTATTGCTCAGGCTATTATTCACGAACCTAAATTACTTATTTTGGATGAACCGACGAGCGGTCTTGATCCAATACAAATTCTGCAAGTTCTTGCCTTAATTGAAAATCAAAGGGATCAGAGAACCGTCTTATTAAGCACCCACACGTTAAATGAAATTGAGCAAGTTGCCCAACGCGTATTAATGCTGAAGGCGGGGCAAATTGTGCTGGATGAGCCCTTAAATGAGTTGCTGAAAAAGAAACAATTAACTCAATCACAGCCTATTACCTTGGAGCAAATCTTCATTGATTATCATCAAGATACACCGTTGCCGCAATTATCAACACAGGGTTAGTTGAAGATGAATAAAACCTTCGCAATAGTAAAAAAGGAATTACACAGCTACTTTAGCTCACCCATCGCATACATCATATTGATCGCAACGCTGTCGCTGTTTAACGTTTTCTTCTTCCTCATCATTGACCAGAACCATGAAGCGTCATTACGTGATATTTTCATATTGATGGAGTTTATGTTTGTATTTTTAATTCCGCTGCTTACGATGAGAATGTTCTCGGAAGAAAAAGCCAATGGCACAATGGAGTTTTTACTCACATCGCCATTAACGCTCAGTATGATTGTATTGGGCAAGTATTTAAGCATGCTAATTTTCTTCACTTTATTGATCAGCATGACAGCGACTTACTATTTCATTTTGGACTATTTTGCTGATCCAGATCCCATGAGCATTCTTTCTGGGTATATTGGAATTTGGTTGGAAGGAGCCTTTTTTATCGCTATCGGCTTACTTGTTTCCTCTTGGACGCGCAATCAGATAATCGCCGCATTGGTGTCTTACGCGTTGATATTTTTACTTTATTTTGCCACTAGTTTTACGAAATATTTTACGGGTTCTACAGAGAATTTTTTTGTACAGGTCAGCACTCGGACACATTTAGAAAATTTTGCTATAGGCATAATCACGCCCAGCAACGTCACTTATTATCTAACAGGGATCATACTTTGTTTAGTGTTAACAAGGTTAAGTATCGACAATAGGTTGTGGCAATGATGAGTAAATCAACGTTTAGCTTACGCCCACTCTTAATCACCCTACTGCCGTTATTTTGCGGTTTATCACTCATGAGCCTTGCACTAGGTTTATCGCTTTTTTATATCGAGCAACAGCTTTCTTATTTAACAATAGGACTGCTTAGTTGCAGTGGTATTGCCCTTATTATTTTACTAGGAATGCTTATAGCGTATCGATTTAGCACGGCAAACGCTAAATTAGGTTCTTTTAGTGAGTTAACGACGCCCGTTAAGTTATCCTCGTCCACTAAGTTAGTAGCGCTTTTTGAGCCCAAACGCTGGAAGAAATTTGCGACTGTCATGTTTATAATTATTGCCAGTGTTACTTTTATTGGCGGTAGTAATTATCTGGCTAATAGTTCGACCCTACGATGGGATATAACAAAAGATAAGCAGCACACCTTGTCTGCAAACACAGTCGAATTTGTGCGTGTTTTGCAGCGTGAGGTTCAACTAACTGCCTTTTATGTGGGAGTGCCCCCTAAATATTTACAAGACCTTTTCAAAGAATACGAGAGAGAGTCTGGTGGGTTGGTGACGACTGAAATCATTGACCCTATTGAACAAGTTTCCTACGCAGCGAAATTTGGCAATGTGATTAATAGCCAAGAACAAAAGGTGATTGTTCAATCCGCCAGCAACCGCAAAGATGTGGACTTTACTCAGGACTCCTTGTCTGAAGAGCGCCTAACAAATGCGATTGCGAGTGTCAGCCGAACGCAAAAGACGGTCTACTTTGTTACTGGGCATGGCGAATATTCAACCGTAAATGAAGACAACACCGGTTTGTCTAAGTTTACTAAATTACTTGCGGACAATAATATTTTAAGTAAACCTTTGATGCTTGGTATTAGTCAGTCGATCCCAGAGGATTGCGATGTATTAATTATTGCAGGGCCAAAAAATCAACTAACCCAAGACGAAGAAACCTTAATTGACGATTATTTGTCAAGGGGGGGAGACGCTTTATTTCTAATTGAGCATACATTTGTGACTACTTCGGATAAATCGCTGAGTGCAGAACAGACGCAAAAAAATCCTGATTTAAATTCAATTCTTAACAAGTGGGGACTCAATGTTGAATCGGATATTGTGGTCGATTTAACCAACTACGTGGGTGATGATGTAGGTAGTCCAGCAACTAAAAATTATCAACGTCACAAAGCGATTACCGAAGGTTTGGATTATACTTTTTATATTCGCCCACGCTCTATTAAGCTAGTAGAAACCCGTCGACCCAATATCAAATATGCAGTTATTGCATCGACAGCATCGACAAAAAATAGTTGGGCTGAAACCAATCGAAATTTGGATATAAAATTTGATGAAGGAATTGATACCGCCGGTCCCGTGCCTTTTTCTTATGTCGTCATTGAAGAAAAAAATGCGCAAAATATGCAAGACGGTAAAACCTCAGATACGCGATTAATCGTGTTCACTGATGCAGATTTCTTAACCAATGTTTATATTGACCAATACAGTAATGCGCAAATGGGACTGAACATCGTGAACTGGCTGTCAGAGTTAGACTATAAAACATTCCTTGGCGATAAGAAAATCGCTGTTGAACGTCTAGATTTAACCAGTAAACAAAAACGTCAAGTTATCGCAATACTCTTCTTTTTACCTTTTTCTTTCATTGTTCTGGGGCTAGTTATATGGCTGCGAACTAGGTACTGTGAGTAAATAATATTATCAGTTGCAAAAGATATATTAATATTTACTCAAAGGTACATAAACCGACAATAAGATCTCACGCCTGCTAAGCATCATCCGCTCGCCAGTGTGCATATTAAAAAAAGGTAAAACATGATTGAACTCAAGGTTAACGATCAAATACATCAAGTTGACGTCGAAGCAGATACCCCACTTTTGTGGGTTATCCGTGAACAACTTAATCTAGTCGGCACCAAATTTGGCTGCGGTATGGCACAGTGCGGAGCCTGCACTGTGCATTTAAATGGTCAACCTATCCGCTCTTGTGTTATCCCGATATCGGCAGCAGCAGGGCAAGCTATTACCACAATAGAAGGTATAGCGGATGACAGCGGAAAGTTATCCAAAGTACAACAAGCATGGATTGATGAACAAGTACCCCAATGTGGATATTGTCAGTCAGGTCAAATTATGTCTGCGGTTGCATTGCTTGAAAGCAATCCTAACCCTTCTGATAGTGATATTGACGCTGCAATGAGCGGAAATGTTTGTCGCTGTGGTATGTATGGTCGGATTAAAAAAGCAATCAAAAACGCTGCATCGGTTTAAGGAGAAACAATATGAGTAAATTGACGCGAAGAGCTTTTTTGACCGCTGGCCTGATTGTTGGCGGTGGACTTATTGTAGGGGTGGCTATTCGTCCTGGTCACCGCACGCCTAAATTGGCTAAATTCATGCAAAAAAACGACGAAATACTAATCAACGCATGGGTTAAATTATTGCCTGATAACAGTGTCACAGTGATCGTGTCTCACGCAGAAATGGGACAAGGAGCGCAGTCCGCGCTCGCTATAATGTTGGCCGATGAAATGGACGTAGACTGGGACTCAGTCACAATAGAAGAAGCGCCCGCTCACGATGAATATGCCAACTTTCATATGGCCAGAGAGTTTTTGTTACCTGGGAAAATGCCCGGTATTGTTAATCAAACTATTAATGGTGTGTTCCTGACGATCTCTAAGTCAATCGCTTTGCAAGTCACGGGCGGAAGTTTTTCTATTCGCTCAACTGGTGAGCGTGGTATGCGAGTAGCAGGTGCTGCCGCAAGAGAATTGTTAGTGCAGGCGGCAGCGCAAGAATGGCAGGTTGCAGAAGCTGAAATTAGAACCGAAAAAAGTATTTTGTATCATGATGCAACGAACCGCAAAGCACCTTATATTGAATTCGCCAAAACTGCTGCAAAGCAACAAGGTGCTGAATTCCCAACCTTGAAAACACCTGAGCAATATACCCTCATGGGTAATGAAAAAATTCAGCGCTTGGATATTCCTGAAAAAGTAGATGGCACTGCCAAATTTGGAATTGATGTGGTGTTGCGGGGTATGAAATACGCAACGGTTAAAACTTCTCCGGTTTTTGGTAGTAGCGTTGAGTCAATTGATTCATCTGCTGCTGAAAAAATGAAGGGTGTGGTCAAGGTGGTCAATCTTGGTGATGGTGTTGGGGTTATTGCAGACAGTTATTGGCAAGCCAAGAAAGCTATCGCTGCTGTCACAGTGACTTATTCAGCTAGTAAATGGGATAACACCAGTTCTGAAACCATCATGGCGCAATTTCGAACAGACATGGACAAAGCGGTTTCTAACGGCGATGAAGAGACCGATTTTTCTGAAGGTAATGCTCGTAAAGTTATCGCGTCAGCCGCTAACGTTATCACTGCGGAATATAGCGTACCTTATTTAGCGCATATCACGATGGAGCCAATGAATAGCACGGCTTTGGTTAAAGATGGTAAAATTGAAGTATGGGGTGGTACGCAAAACCCATTAGGAACCAAAGCAGCAATAGCAGAATATTTAGACACCGATTCAGAAAACGTGGTGGTCAATAATGTTTATCTTGGTGGCGGATTTGGCCGCAGAGCCAAGGCAGATTATTCTATTCAGGCGGTAAAGCTGGCTAGTGCTTTGCCTGGCGTTCCAGTCAAAATGATTTGGTCTCGCGAAGAAGATGTACAACACGACTTTTATCGCCCTGCTATTGTCAGTCGGTTTAAGGCTGTTTTGGCTGATTCTGGTTTGCCAACGGCCTGGGAAAATCAATATGTCGACAAACATGAGCCGAAAGAAGCGCCGTACATACCTTATCAGGTTGAAAATCAATTTGTTCATTACATAGAAAGCCCCACTCACATTCCCTTTGGTCCTTGGCGCAGTGTTGACCATTCCCAACATGCGTTTTTTACCGAATCCTTTATTGATGAACTTGCTCATCACGCTAACCAAGACGGTTATCAATATCGACGTAAACTGTTGCAATCAGAATCTCGTTATCTGAAGGTACTTGATGCGGTTGCAAAAATGTCAGACTGGGACCGCACATTGCCGCAAGGCTGGGGTAGGGGAATTGCTATTCATGGTTCATTTAATAGTATTGTTGCCGAAGTGGTCGAAGTCGACATGTCTAGCGGCTCATTAAGAGTGGAAAAGGTTTATTGCGTTGCAGATGCAGGCTTCGCTTATTGCCCTAATGCGTTTGCAGCACAAATGGAGAGTGGCATTATCTTTGGTTTATCTGCCGCTATGCATGGAGAAATTACCATTAAAAATGGTGCAGTCATGCAAAGTAACTTGCATAACTATAAAGTGCTTAGAATGAATACTGCTCCAGACATTTTTGTTGAAATCATCAATAGTGGCGAAAAAACCGGTGGTGCAGGTGAGCCGGGAACGCCGCCAATTGCACCCGCATTGACTAACGCCATATTCGCGGCAACCGGAAATCGAATTCGGCAACTACCCGTGAAAATGGGCTGAACCCTAAGCGCTTTTTAAAGCGTGATAGCAACTAACCAACAATAAAAGCACTTAATTTGTTCTTTGCCAAATCAAGTGTTTTTTTATGTCTACTTGAATAAGTTACAAATCTAACTGTGTCCTAGCATTCATTCTAATACCCATAAACCTCGTAAAATCAAAGCCTATTGCATGAACCAAATGTAGCGTTTATTCTTCTTCAGCGGGCTTCATATCAAATTGGAAAGCCGGCCTTCACCATACGTTCGCTTAACAATTGGCTTTTATTAATATCCCGATAGGTTTCAAATTGAGTAAATAGTTTAACAGAAGAATTTGGTTCTAAGGCTAGCGCTCTTCTACAGTTTGCTTTTGCTTCTGTAATCTGATTGTTGGCGACCTGACAGGCCGCGATAAATGCAAGGTCATATGCACCTAACTCCCAATTTTTTTCGAATGCAATTATAGCGCTATCAAATTTGTCCATGCTGTAATAAACCACGCCAAGCTCTTGAAAATACCAGCCCGGGTGCAAGGGGTTGAGAAACATTGCATGTCGGACTAACAATAAGGCGTCATCAAGTTGATCTATGAAAGCAAAGTATCGGGCCATTTTGACGGCAATATTGGCGTCATTCGGACTTAATCTTCTAGCCTCCCTGTAGTGATATCCGCTTAATTTATAATTTCTAGTCCACAAATAAATAGCAGCTAAAATTCGATGAATCTCACTTTCTGAGGCATCTAAGCTCAACGCATACTTAGCATCAATTAGCGCCTGTTCTATGCGTGTTTTTGTCATTAATTCCCACATATTCGAGGCAGAACAAATGAGCCACGCCCGGGCGCGGGCAAAGTCAGGATCGAGCTCAATAGCTTTACTAAATTCTTGCCTGGCGATATTGAAATTATTTTTACTAGTAAAACCGTTCTTGTGTGCAGCAAGACCGCGCAGTAAATGATCATAAGCACGTAGATTGGTCGTTGCGCGACTTTTAGCTCTCGCCATTTCAACTTTTCGAATTTGCCCGCTGAGCGTAGATACAATAGTTTCGACTATTTCATCTTGAATTTGAAATACTTGTTCAATCAACCGATCGTATTTCTCAGCCCAAATAGTTTGGCTTGTTGATGCCTCAATCAATTGGACACTGATGCGGATCCTATCGTTAAAACGTCGTACTTTCCCTTCTATCAAGTAATTCATATTTCGCTTTTCACGAAAATACTCAGTCGCGCTTGATGTATCTTTAAGTTGGAAGGCAGAATGACTCGCAAGTACGCTAATATCAGAAAAGCGCGACAGTTCAGTAATGATATCTTCACTCATACCGTCAGCAAAAAATTGTTGTTCGGGGTCGCTGCTTAAATTAGAAAATGGGACTACGGTTACGAGAGGCCCCTTGCTGAACAGAGCATTTTTTGTTGTTTCTAACGTTTGTTTTAACAACGGTCTATTGTTTTCTGTGACAGTTACCTGTGCAGTGAATTGATAGCCTCGACCGTGAATAGTTTTGATAAAAAATTGATTTCTCCCACTATCGCCCAGTGCTTTACGAACATATTTAATGTGGCCACTTAGGGTTGTGTCGCAAATGATTTTGCCGGGCCATACTTGCTCAAACAATTCGTCTCTCGTTAACAGACGCTGGCTGTTAGCTAAAAAGTAACTAAGCAAGTCAAAAACTTGTGGCTCAATAGAAATCGGTTCTCTAAGCTTAGACAACACACAGTTGTTGGTGTCGAGCTCAAATTCATCAAATTGATATAGCATCAAACATCCGAAGGTAAATCGATAGTTATTTAGCTTAACGCTATTTGTTGAATTTGTAATCCCCAATAAATCCCCACTTATTCCCCATGTTCACTTTTATACAAATGTTTATTGTTATTTGTATGTTGACGCAACGGCGAAAAACATAAAATCAACCATAAATAATATTAGGAGTAAGATCATGCCACTTATTGACATACACGTAATTAAAAATGTATTTAACGAAGCACAGAAGAAAGAAATTATAGAAAAAGTTACCAACACAATGGTGGAAATTGAAGGTGAAGCACTGCGCGGTGTGACTTGGGTAAGAATTATGGAAACTAATGAGGGTGATTGGGCCATTGGCGGGCAGCAGCTAACCGCCGCAGCTATTCACACGATGCAAAAAGGATAGATGCAAAAAGGATAGATGCAAAAGGTCAAGATGAATACCAACGCGCAATCGGCAGGTCTGTATGCGCTAACCATAAGTTTGTTACCTTTTTGATACTCATTCATTAAGGTTGTCGGGAGCCATTTCATCTTGTTTTATGTCCGACTCAGCTTTTTTGTTTATGCAATCTATTTTCATGGTCTATCTTGTTAACTAAATGAAAATTAATTGTAAAATACAAATAGAGAAATCAATGGGCAATCACGCTAAATTTTTGTTAGTACTCTTCTTTTTATTCACCTTAACCGGCTGTGGCAGCGGCGACGATGATGAGCAAATTCAAAACACGGTAACTCCTATAGTCACAGTTATTGCAGACCCTTTGCCCGATAGTGAGGCACCGGTTATCACGCTAGTGGGTGACGCAGTCATAAACCTGATGGTTGGCGACTTTTACGAAGAACAAGGTGTCACTATTTCTGACAACGTCGATACTAATTTGGTAGCAAGCATATCCGGTTCGGTTGATACAAGTACGGCCGCTTCATATACCATTATTTACACGGCAACTGATGCTGCCACTAATCAGTCAAGTATCAACCGTTCGATCATTGTTGAAGAAGCCCCAAGTCCCGCACCATCGTCTAATGCCTATATTTTTCATTCAGGCAATGACGACACATTTTCAATGGAATATTGGGGCGACACATGGGGAACAGGCACGGTATACACAGACCAACCCTCCGATACAACTTACTCTAAAGCCTTAGAAATTTCTAAAAGTAGTGCTTGGGGAACTGTTATCGCATGGGGGAATGAAGCAGAAAATAGCATTGATATTTCTACCTATACCGATGCTAAGTTCAAAGTGAAAACGGATACATTTACTTCCATTCAAGTGGTTGTGCAAAGTGCATCAATTCCCGAATCTAGTATTATATATAATTTTTCTTCAGGCACCGATTTAGGTAACGGCTGGATTGAAATGCAAGTTAGTTTACCCAGCTTTGACGACATGACATGGTTTTCTTTAAACTTCATTGGCGATGCCGGCACCACTGTCCTGCTAGCAGATGTCTACTTCACTATTTTGCAAGCTGAGCCCGTGACTGGTCCCCCAATGGCGGCACCAGTTCCTCCTGATTATGCTGACGATGAGGTCATTGTTTTGTATAGCGACTCGTTAAACCAAGACACTTTCATCGGGGTTTGGAATGCAAACTGGTGGAACGCGCCTATATACTTTGCCGGGGATATTAATGGTAATAGTTTTGCTAAGTATCAAATCACTGCTGGCGGTGTTGAAGGCGGTGTAACTGGATTAGAATTCGGTTTTGAAAATGGCGCATTAGATGCATCAGCAAAAACAACGTGGAATTTTGATTTATTTATTGAGAGCGGAATTTCTAAAGTTGAAGTGCAGTTAGTCTCAAGCGATGGCGGTGCTAAATATACAATGGACAATCCGCCGGTAGATACTTGGTTATCTTCGGCTCTGTTGTTTAATGAACTTACCGATAACGATGGCAGCGGTTCTGGTGTTCTCAATAGTGGATTACTCGAAAGTATCGGCATTCAACTATGGGGACCTGAAGGAAAATCTGTTTATGTTGATAATATTTATTTCTCGGGAACGTCGGTATCATATGATTTATCTGTAAGTGTTTTGGACAACAATAATGCACCTTTAGCGAATGCCGATGTATCTGTTGGTACTTTATCGGCTAATACAGACGCCTCGGGTATCGCTATATTAAACTTGAGTGAAGGTGAACATAAAGTGGTGGTTAATGCGAGTGGGTTTGGTGTTGCTCAAGACAATAAAGTTGTTGCTGGTGGTGATGCTAGTCTATCCATCAGCGTTGTCCCGTTAAATAGCGGACCGACAGTTGCAGCGCCAACGCCAACGGCTGAAAATGATGAAGCATTTGTCTTATACAGTGATGCATTAACCGTGGATAAGCCCATTTCTAATTGGTCTGATAATTGGTGGAATGCGCCAACCTTTTCTGAAATAAGCATAGAAGGTGACAACATTGCTAAGTTTCAGATCATACCTGATGGGGTGGAAGGCGGTGTTACTGGTATTCAATATGGTGTTCAAGGAGGCGTTGTAAATGCTATAAATGCCACAGGACTGCGTTTTGATATGTATGCAACAGCTGGTATTACGCAAGCTGTATACCAAATTGTTTCTACATCAGGGCCGGGTATTTCAACTATGTTACCCGTACCAACAGAGCAATGGATAACAGTAAAATTACCATTTACAGAGCTTGTTAATCCCACTGGAAACTTCAATCCAGCAACATTAAATCAATTAGGACTGCAGTTGTGGGGTTCAACTAGCGATTCGGTATACATCGATAATATGTACTTTTATTAATAATGTTAATGAGCTCTCTTTACAATTAAGAGAGCTCTTTTACTTGTACTTAAAAATCTAATATGGAGAACAAGGAATCAGAAACAATAGTATTTTCATCCATTTGTTACTCAAAAAAATGACTTTACATATCCTTTCAAAGCACGCTAAAAATATTTTTTAAAATCACTATCTAATTTAAAAAAGTGGAGTAGACTCCGCGAATTGTAACCTTTTCAGTCTATTTGTAATGGTCATTGGTTTTCACGAGAAAAAAGAAAAACGCCTCCTAACACTGTCTTTTTATGTAGCAGGGCTATTCGTTTTTGTTGCTTTGGGGTTTGCGCTTATTACCCACTCTGGTGCTATCTTATTTGACGGTATCTATTCTCTTATTGCCTTCTTCATGGCTTTATTAACCCTCAAAGTAGCTAATCTTGTGCAGATGCCTGACGACGATCGGTTTCATTTTGGCTATACCGCCATCGAGCCCACTCTCAACTTGTTTAAGTCGTTAATTATCATTGCCACTTGTTTGTATGCTGTTGTGGGCTCGATAAATAGCTTAATGACGGGCGGTAATTCAGCTGAGTATGGGCTAGCGATGATTTATGGTGCTATAGCAACAATCGGCTGTTTTGCAGTATCGGGCTATATGAAACACCAAGGGAGTAGTTTGCGTTCTGACTTGGTTGGGGTTGATGCCCGCACTTGGTTTGTGGATGGAGTGCTAAGTGCCTCCATTCTAGTCGGTTTTGCCGTCGCTTATTTTATTGAACAAACCAGTTTCGCCGCTTACGCCCCTCTTGTCGACCCGATCTTACTTATTCTATTGGGTACAGCAATTTTACCGATACCTGGCAAAATCATGCTAGACAGCCTCAAAGAGGTCATCAATAAAGCACCGCCGGAGGCTGTGACAGCAGTTATTGAGAAAAAACTCAAGCAAACGCTTGTAGCCGTGCCTTATGAACATGTTGAAGTGCGGATTAGCAAACGTGGAAGAGACCTATATATCTTAGTGCACATCATCGTTGCCGAATCATTTTCAGTAGCCACTATTAGTGAGCTGGATGACATTCGTATCAGTTGCGAAGCTGCTATGCGTGAATGGGACCCATCAATTATCATGGATATTTTATTCATTAAAGATCCCAGTTTGGCAGGCTAAGCCAAATAAATCGTCGTAACATTCTCCTTATTTGGTTTCTGAGGGGGAACTCGTTTACCACTAATTTGGTCTATTGCTAAGCATAACTCGTATGTGTAACTTAACTAATTCTTTCTAATAAATTAGATAAGCATGTACAAACGTAAACTTTTTTACTTCGGCCTCACCACTGCTTTTATCCTATTTCTAGCCCTCATCAGTACCGCTATATCGGCGCATTTAACGCGCGGAAATTTGCAACAAAGTAATATTGCGCAATCGTTGCTGGTTGAGCATGAAAAGCTATCGAGTATTTCATATCGATTATTTAAGCAACTTACCGACGAAATAATATTTGGACGCAATGCGAACCAGGCATACGTCAGAAAGAAGCAAAAAGTTATTCAAGAATCACTGGAACAAATTAGGCAGTTGGAACTCGAGCAGCGCAAAGCGTTGGGAATTTCCTTTACGCAAGGTAGTGTCGAGGATACCGATGAGTTAGTGCGTCTTATTGATGAGATTATTATTGAATTTGAAGCAGTTGTGATCAGTAATAATCAGGCACCACTTAGCCAGCAAGAACAACTGCGTCGTTTACTCGAGGTCACCATTGATGACCAGTTTAGAGAAGCTATTAACTCAGCCGTCGCGCGACAAAGCAGAGTTGTAGCCGCTATAAATGCTCGAATTGACACCTTGAATACCACTATTTTGTGGTTCACAGTTGGCTTAGGTGCTTTGTCGTTACCTCTTATACTGTATGGCTGTTATTGGCTTTTTAATCAGTTGTATCAGCCACTAATTTTAATTGGTAGTGCTACCAATGCCATTGCGTCAGGGAATTACGGGCAGCCTATATCGGTTAAGTTGGATGACGAGTTTGAGGAACTAGCAGCGTCGATAAATCAACTTGCGCGTCGCCTCCAAGAACATGAGAATAATGAAGCAGCTTTGCGCAAACAACTCGAACTGGAGGTCAAACAACGCACCAGTGAGCTAACTGATGCCAATCTACAATTAACTAAGATTGACTCTCGACGCCGTCAGTTTATAGCTGATGTTTCGCATGAGTTACGCACACCATTGACGATTATTAGAGGTGAAGCACAAGTCACTCTTAGGATGCAGTCTGCGTCGGTTGAGGACTTTAACCAAACATTAGTTTCTATACTCGAACAAGCCGTAAACCTAAGTAGATTAGTGGATGACTTATTACTATTAACTCGGGCTGAAATGAACCAGCTCAATTTAGACGTGGGGCCAGTGGAAATTATGCCGATGCTCGAGTCAGAACTAACAAAATGGGGAAAACATGATTTGAACCGCAGCATTGTATTGGTAGCTCACAATGAGTCAAGTGATGCTGTTGCTATGGTAGACAAACAAAGAATTGGTCAAGTACTTTCTATTTTGCTTGATAACGCGATAAAATATTCAAAAGCAAATCAACCTATAGAAATTGCTTTAGAAAAATCGGATACATGTATTACTATTTCTATTACCGATTCAGGTGAAGGTATTTCAGCTGCGGAAGTGGATAATATATTTGAACGTTTCGTTCGCTTTAGTAAGCATAATGAGGGACTGGGCTTGGGCTTGCCAATTGCTAAAGTTATAATCGAAGCTCATGGAGGAAAAATCCTAGTGCAGTCATCACAAGGGCAAGGATCCGTTTTTTCCGTTGTATTACCTATTGGGAACCTAGTATGAATATCTTATTAGCGGATGACGAAAAGCCGCTCCTTAATTTCTTATCGCGCGGTTTGCGAGCGGAAGGCTACGAATGTACTTGTTTAAATGAACTGCATGAAGTGTTGCCATTTATTAAGAAAAATATGCCACCGGTAGTCGTTTTAGATAGGTTGTTTGGTTCTCAAGATAGCTTGTCGATTATCGACTCGATTAAGGCTTTACCAAGCCCACCAATGGTACTTATGTTAACTGCCTTGGATGAAGTGTCTGAACGAGTGAAAGGCTTGGAAATGGGAGCTGATGATTACCTGTGTAAGCCCTTTGATTTCGACGAGTTACTGGCTCGCATCGTAGCCCTAAGACGGCGAATGATTGCGCCACAGCAAGCCAATCAAAACACCATAAAAATGGGTAGCTTAGAATTAGCATTGCAAGAGAGGATTGTTTTTCTAAATGGTGAAGAATTAGCATTAACCAAAATCGAGTTTGAGTTGCTATTATATTTTACGGAGAACCAAAACAAAGTGCTCTCCAGAGAACGTATATTAAGTCGTGTTTGGCAGACTTATAGCGACCCTAATACAAATATTATTGATGTTTATGTCAGTAGGCTAAGAAAGAAATTAGAAAGAGATCCGCAGCTCTCTATTCAAACATTGCGCGGCAATGGTTACCGCTTAGCACTAAAATAGCGCGAACTATCAGGAATAGTTCGCGTCAGTATCTTAGTTAGTAATTGGTGATAGTAACTTAGGGTTTTGTACTAAATTACGTACACCATGTGCATGGTCTTCTTTGAATACGTTGTCGTTACACCATTCGCTAACACTATTGATATCAACTACTGCTACTTGTGGTCTGACACTCCAACTCACTTGCAATGGTGATGCCTTCTCATTATACGATGGGCCAGTGGTCGAACCTAAATACTGAATAGGTACACCCATGTCAGTTGGTACGTTTGGCGCTTGATAATAACCATTTACTTGAGTAACTTTTGCTAATTCACTGAAGTCCATCGCGTTTGCATCGTTGGCAAGCACAATTACTTGACCTTCAACGCGCAAAGCTGGATTCATTGTACTCTCAGCTAAGCAAGCGCCTAGTGTTGGGCCTGGTGAAACTTGTGCAGACGAATATACAAAATGCACTTCCAACGTATCACCAGATTGCAATGCGTCGCCTTTAGCTGCGCAAACTTGGCTGCTGACTGGTTTCATTTGTGCTGCTGACAATTTTCCGTTATATACATAACCGGTATTCTTACCTTTGCCGTCACCGTTGCCTGCATAAGCGGTAAAATCACCGCCTTTATGCTCAGCGTTCTTATGGAAATGAATGTTACATAGGTTAAGGTCACCGCGGTTAGGAGCCGTTCCAAAACTACGCAAATTAGTCCCATATTTTTGATCAATATCACGAGGTGACTGCGGACCAAAACCTTGATCAACTGTATTTTTTTCAAGCGTTGCGCGTTGCTCAGAAACAACACTGTTCGTGACTGATTTTGCATTTACTGCACCAGCACATAAAAAGAGTGTTGAAAGGGCAATAGCAATCGCGCTCTTTTGCGCAGCGTTTGTTTTCATGTTAGTAGCCTTCATTTTTATTCCTTATACACCTGCAGTAGTTAAAGTTTGAATCACACATTATATTGAAAGTATCTAAAAAAGACTTTGCGGGAATATTAAAATTAGATTAAAACTGTGATAGGTCATTTGCTATGGTGATTCTATCGGCAGTGATACCCGCATTACTTGCAGCAGTGAAGCCCTCTATTAAGTGAAGCCCTCTATTAAGTGAAGGCTTCCATGTCGACAACTTATTGCTTGTAAACCACACCATCTTTCATAACAAACTGGACATTTTCTAACACTGAAATATTCTCTAGAGGATTACCTTTAACTGCAATAATATCGGCTAAATAACCTCCTTTAATTTGCCCAAGGTCAGCCTCTTGTTTGAGTAGTGTTGCACTATTAATAGTTGCTGCTTGTATCGCTTGCAAAGGCGTCATACCAAAGCGGACCATGCGCGAAAATTGTTTACCGTTGTCGCCATGGGGATAAATAGCGGCATCTGAACCGAAGACCATTTTAACGCCAGCCTTAACCGCTTTTGTGAAACTGTCGCGCTGAGCTTGTGATACTAACTTTTCCTTGTTGATATTTTCTTCTGGCACGCCATTGGCCTCGCCAAAAGCAAGAGTATATTCTGTATTATAAATATCGCATGAGAAGTACGTACCCATTTCGAGCGCTAATTCAATTGCTTCATCGTCTAGAAAACTGCAATGTTCTACGGAGTCGATGCCTGCGCGAATGGCAGCCTTAATACCGCTAGTTCCGTGTGCGTGCGCAGCTGCAATTAATCCTCGCATGTGTGCTTCTTCTACCGCTGCTCTAATTTCTCCCTCTGTTAGTTGTTGAATACCAACCTTAGTCCCTTTGGAGAATACGCCACCGGTCGCACAAACCTTAATAGTGTTCGCTCCATATTTTATGTTTTCACGGACTTTTGCTCTTACTGCCCAAGGTCCGTCGGCCACACCGGTCGATTTACTTTGGGCTTCAGGAGGGGAGAAATTATCGTCACAATGACCACCCGTTACTCCAACTGAATAGCCAGCTGCCCATATTCTTGGCCCGGGAACTTCACCGGCATTAATACCATCTCGAACCGCAATAACAGAATAACCTTTGGCGCCTAAATTTCTTACTGTAGTAAAACCAGCCAGCAACGTTATCTCTGCATTTTTAACGGCTTTTACTGTCACTCGCGGCACTGAATTCCCTTTAGCTGCTAAAAAGTTATCCGTAGCATCCATCGTTAAATGAACATGCATATCCATTAAGCCAGGCACTAAGGTCATTCCTTTTAGGTCAATTACGCTTGCATCAGTTGACTTGATGCTGCCTTGCTGACCGACATGAATAATTTTATTATCTTCAACTAGCACTGATACATTTTCGATTATTTTACCATTGGAAACGTCCAGTAATGCATCAGCATTAATCAGAGTTTGCTGTGCAAATACGCGGCTGCTGAGCATCGTCAAAAAAGTAAAGGCCATGAACCAGTAAAAAATTTTTATCGTTGTTTTCATTTAAATTCCTTATTAACAGAGTTGATGTTGGCTTGGGTAATAAAATACGGCTTAATACCAACATAAGCAACTGAATACAGACTGCCAAAAGTCAATGACTAAAGAATGGTTGACTAGGCAACTAATCAATATTAATGAACAATCGAATGCAACTAAATGCTGATGTTTTCAATTCGTTCGGTTGCCCAAAGAGTAATTACTTTGAGCCGTTAACGCAGGCACATTTTTCTACTGCTCTAAGACAATAGTAGTAAATGATAAAGTAAAAAAACCTTAAAAATTCAGCTAGAGTTACCGCCCTTCCTAACATTAACAAGCTAAGTTTAGTTTTTAAAATTATCGCTAACCATTAAAAGCGAAATTATGCCGGTTGCGATAATCCATCGTAGGCCCTATTCTTTTTTGTTAACGGGATACTGGCGTCTTTACAACTTATTGGCATAAAGCCGCCAACGATTAATTAACTCCTCAATATTAAGGTGAATAGCGATAATGTTTAAAGGTATTTTAATAAATAAAATTGATGATAAGTACACGGTTGCGTTGCAAGATATTGATGAAGCGGTATTGCCAGAAGGCGATGTAGATGTTGATGTAATGTACAGTACTTTAAATTACAAAGACGGGCTCGCCATTACCGGAAAAAGTCCTGTTGTGCGCCGTTTTCCCATGGTGCCAGGTATAGATTTGGTCGGCACGGTAACTCAATCCAGTGCTAATAAGTTTAGCGTGGGTGATACGGTTCTGCTCAACGGCTTTGGTGTGGGTGAAGCGCATTGCGGTGGTTTAGCTCAAAAAGCCCGTTTGAAAAGCGAATGGCTGATTGCCTTACCAAGTGGCATCTCACCACAAAATGCAATGGCTATTGGTACTGCAGGATACACTGCTATGCTTTGCGTTATTGCGCTAGAAAATAATGGGGTAACTCCAGAGTCTGGGGAAATATTAGTAACCGGTGCAAATGGCGGGGTCGGTAGTTTTGCTATCACCATACTGTCAAAATTGGGTTATAAGGTTGTCGCGTCTACGGGTAGAATGAATGAAAGTGACTACTTGACCAAACTCGGTGCGAGTGAGGTTATTGATCGTAACACCTTGTCTGAGCCGGGTAAGCCGATGACGCGAGAGCGTTGGGCTGGCGCTGTAGACTCAGTTGGCAGTCATACCCTAGCCAACATATGTGCTAGTACCAAATATGGTGGTACGGTCGCTGCTTGCGGTCTTGCACAAGGTATGGACTTTCCAGCCAGTGTCGCTCCTTTCATATTACGTGGCATTACCCTTAAAGGCATTGACAGCGTTATGCGTCCCATTGCAGATAGAGTTGAAGCATGGGAGCGGTTAGCTACTATTTTAACCGTAGACGATTTTGCGGACATTTCTACTGTTATAGGCCTTGATCAAGTTATCCAAACAGCGGGCCAGCTTCTTGAAGGAAAAGTAAGAGGTCGAGTCGTTGTTGATGTAACAAAAAGCTGAGTTTTCCAACATTATATTTTATGCTAATCTAAATAAAATATGAATATTGAAAGAAGAATCTTGCATGCAATCGTTCCTACGACTTACGATAATTGGCTCGGTTTTACTGCTAACCGGCTGCGTTACAAATAGTATTAATACCACTCAAATTTCCACCAATACACCATTGCCGGCCGGTCAAGGTGTTGTGGCATTGCAAGTGGTAAATAACGCTGAAGAATTAGCCTCTTTGCACAAAAATTGGACTGAGGTTTTAGCTTTTAGGCTGGACAATATAGACGAAGTAAAACAGCGCGCAGTCGACAAAGCGAAGTCCAAAGGTAAAACAACTTCTATCGAAGACATAGAGTGGGAGCATGACTTTTATTCACTTTCTCCGAACAATAAAGGCGTGATTGATAGTCAGTTGTTTATCGGAAGTATGCCTGCTGGAACTTATATGATAAGTAGTTTGTATAGCTACTACAATGACGGCAATTTGATGTCTTGGGTATCTATGCCGGTGTTCCAAGCGGCTGGTCGATTCGAGGTACAGCCAGGCCAATTGACTAATTTGGGTAGTATTGTTTTTCAGCCCCTGTTAAATGTGAAAGAAAAAACTTTCTGGAACAACAACTCGTCGCAAAAGGCGTATGTGACTCGACTAAACGATAGCGTCGGGTTTGAGAGTTTTATTTTGAGTCATTATCCAAATCTTGCTGATAGCATTGATTTTAGCCAACCATTGTCGTGGCTAGAAGATGACTTGAATGAATTTCGTAATAACTTGAATCAATTATCACGTCAAAACGCATTTGGTAACTATACAACGGAACTGTCGAGCTTTGCTCATGCATCAATTTCAGCTCGCTTTGGTCAGCTTAAAGTGCTTACTCACGAAGGTGAATGGGTAACCATTGATTTACCAACTAATAGCCAGATCTCTGGTGTGTTTGAGACAGATAACTTAATCGCTATAGGCAGTGAAAAGGGGGTTGTATTTATAGGCGACTCAATTGCAGGAGAGTGGAAAGAAATTAATCCTATTTCGGCAAAAGAGGCGGTTATCTGGTTTGCTAGTGCAGCGAACACTAACTATGCAATCACCAGCGCAGCTATGGATTTTTATGTATACGAGTTTAGTGACATTAAAAGCGAATGGCTCCAAGTTGGTAAATTTAAAAAGAAAAATCGGACTGATTGGCTGGTTCAAAACGGAGGCTTGTTTCCATGGATAAAAGCCGATGGTGCCCTCAGAGTTCTCAACGACAATAAATATTATGATTACGATCGATCTACAACGACTTGGTCAACTATCAAAACTAGCTCTATGGTAAATTTAAAAAAACTTAGAAATGGCATATTAGTTGCCTTAGAGGTAAGTCAGTGGGATGGCATTGGTGATCAAGTTTACAGTACGGATGATGGTAACACTTGGAATGATATTGACCGCAGTTTACGTATTTTTGGTGATATTAAGGTAGACCTCAGTCTTCCCGCAATTATGGATAATAATACCCTAGTTACCGTATCACGCAAACGAGTGAAAGGTAGTGAAGATGTAGATCTTAGGTTAGTCAGTGCAAACTTAAATAATATTCAAGAAAAAGGAGCATGGCAAGCGCATGGTCAAACACAGAAAAACTGTACTACCTTGTTACCCGAACTCACTCAGGGTAAACGTCTGTTTTTCTTGTGCGATCAAGGAGGTGTTATCAGCACAACTGACTTAGGAGAGACTTGGAAGAATGATATGCAAATTGATATTGCGGGTATGCAAAAACAATTTGAAGCCTTATTAGAAGCAATTCAGCAAGAATCTAAAAAAGATGAAAGCATGCAAGAGAAGGCAAAAGAAGAAAGCACAGATGTTGCTGAAATGGAATAATCTGAATGAGAAAGTGATCAGTAGGGTGAGCTTTGCCTGATAATCACGATGAACTACAGGTTCTTTTGCAAGATATTTTGCTTTCATTTCAATCTCAATTTATTGACGGCATTAGTGAGTTTGAGATAATCACCTTGTTAAAACAGCCGCCATATTCGCTCTTTGATGAAAATGCTTTGGCCGATCATCTGACTTTGTTTCAGACCCATTTTGTATTATTTCACTCACTATATCATTTGCGAAATGAGTGGCGAAAACAAAAAATAGGTGAGTTAGATATTGGACCAGCGCAGATAAAGCTGCATCCTATATTGTTTTTCGATGCTGGTTTGCAGACCTCAGACCCGCTGGGTGATTATTATCTTGATTGGAAAAATTTAAGCGCCGCCGATGAGGCTGGTGTAAATGATTTACTCAACAGCTTTTGGCAAAAAATGGGAGGTGTTGAGGTTAATCATCAGGTTTCCCAGCACACATTAAATGAAGCAATATTAAGCTTGCAGATCGACAGCATTGAAGGCTTATCGTTGCCCCAACTCAAACACCAATATCGTAAGTTACAGCATATAAACCATCCGGATAAAGGTGGCAGCGTAGAGGGTTCTCAACGCATTCTACAAGCCTACACCACACTTTATAAATATATGTCAAATAAACCAGTAGGCGGGTCCTAAGTTCGCTCAACTTAACGCTCACAATGGCTAACTTTAATGACCGCACCTAGAACCGGTATACTTTATTTATTCTGGGGTTTTTTAGCCGTTGCATTGCTATCACCAGCTGTCTTTTTAGCCGTCGATTGCTTGCTCGAAACTGTTCTCGTCGCCGCTTTTTTAGTTGTTGCTGGCTTGGATTTCTCTTCATCCATTTTTTTACGATTTCGTTTAAAAGCAATAACCATTAGCTTTTTGCTGTAAACAGATATCGAATGATCTGAAAGCAGGCTCGTCCATGGCAATGACTTGTATATAAGTGCTTTCATGCGATACAGAAAGCTGACCGTATAAAGCACCTTCACATCATCAAAATCGCCCGGTTTGCAATTGGTTAAATAGCGCATGTTACCTGCGTGAATATAGCCACCAAATCTCTCTTTCAACCACATAGCAATACTATATCCAGGTCCAGGAATAAGTTTCAAAATAAACGTTGATGCTGATATTAAGACATCTCCAGGCGGTAACATGGTCACACAATCTGCAGCATTGACTAAACGATGTATAGGGGTTTTTATATTATTAATCCAATCATCATTTCCGACTCGTGGAGAGCCAAAAGTGTAGCAAGCTGCCAATCCACCTTTATGCTCGGTAAACTTGGTAGCGACTGTTGCTAGAGCACCACCGAGGCTATGCCCAGTGATATAAAGAGGTTTTTTATTGAGCGCTGGTTTATTAATTGCTATTTCAATATCTTGGCGAATTAAGTTGTATGCCTTATAAAAACCCTTGTGGATCATGCCTTGAGTTTCGCATTTAATTATACTGGCGTCAGCATCAGCCTTTATATCTCTCAAGCTATCGGTCTCGGTACCTCTGAATGCGAGTACTAGGTAGTCTTTATGCTCGACTAACATAGCTTGAGACCCTTCACAATCAAATGTCTCAATTACCTTGAATTCCAGCTCTGCTAGCTGGTAGTCGAGTATTTTTTTAGCCTCTTCAGGATCATGTGATAATTTATCTCGAAGCATATTCAACAAACCAAAGCCGTCTGTTTTGTCCATTTTTGCAAACGAATCAATCAGGTACTTTTTGATATACTCAGACTTGAAGTCTTTTTCTTCATTACTACCATTACTTACAGCAAATAATGGATTAAATTTGACGTACACAACCTCCGACATAACCGCCATAACCCATGCTGTTCTATCGCTATATGCTTGACGATACGATGGCAAACTTAAGCCAAGAATTCTAAGAGCATCTTCTTGCTCACCAACTGATTTGAAGTAGCTTGATGTCATTTCCTGATCCTTATTAGTTAACTATTGTTATGCAAGAGTCTTAGATTAACCGCCAGTCTTGTTGCAACGACATCTCCGTTGCTTGCTCACTTTCTACTTTGTTGTAATGCACAAAATCTTAAATACCGCCACTTAGCACCGTTATTAACAATACGCAGCCAATTGCGAGAGTAAGCCGATCCTAAGTTGAAAAAGTAGATATGCCATTGTCTAGTGATACGCTAATGTTATTTAGTTCACGACAATGCAGTTGATTTTGATATTTTTTCGTTTTGTTGTATTTTGTAATAATAAAGTGCAGCACACAGACTAATTGCGAGAGAGATACTCAAGAAGGCAATCATCATCGCTCTAAGTCGGCTTGCCTTCCTCTGCATTGTGATGTCTCACATAGTTTTCGGCAATAAATACGACCTATAAAGCTTAGTTAAGTTCGTATGAAAAACATACACCTTTACTGCCGTAAATACAACTACACAACTCTATTAAACGATCAAATATTGTGCGCCGCAGCGATGATGCATTAGTTCGTTTATCGATATTACTAGAACAAGTTCACGTGCAGATTAAACAGTATTACTCGTCATCGGAATTAGCATCACTCATGCGCTCAATCCGCGCTTGCTCTTCTTCAAATGCAGCTTTGATTTCTTCAAGTACGGTATCAACATCAGCTTCGCTTTCGTCAAATTCAAAATAACCGGTTAATTCGGTTTCAGGGGTTAATTTACCGGCCTCAAACAATGCCCACATTTCTTCAGCATAATGGGTCTCTTTTAACTCGGGGGCAAATTCTGCGTAGTAGTCAGTCATATTGCGAACATCTCGTTGCAACATGCTAAACGCGTTGTTGTTTGCAGCAGCATTAACTGCCTGGGGTAAGTCGATAATAACAGGACCATAGTCATCCACTAGCACATTAAACTCAGATAAATCACCATGTACAATGCCTGCACACAACATCAACAATACATAATGCATAACTTGGGCGTGGTCTTCTAAGGCTTGCTCCGCGGACATCGACACGTCATTGAGTCGCGGTGCAACGTTTCCTTCATCATCAGTCACCAGTTCCATCAACAAGACACCGTCATAACAGCCAAAAGGCTGAGGCACTCTTACGCCTGCCTTAGACAATGTGAATAGAGCATCTACCTCTGCATTCTGCCAAGCATCTTCCTGCTGTTTGCGTCCGAAGCTCGAACCTTTCTCCATCGCTCTTGCACGACGGCTATTTTTAACTTTTCTGCCTTCTTGATACTGTGCCGCTTTTTTAAAGCTGCGTTTCATTGCTTCTTTATATACTTTGGCGCAACGAACTTCACCCTGACTGGTAACAGCGAACACAGTGGCTTCCTTGCCACTCATGAGCTGATAAAGTACATCATCAATAAGACCATCTTCAACAAGAGGCTGTAAACGTTTTGGAATTTTCATGAGGCGTTTATACAGCACTCGTGAGTATTTTTAAATATATTATCAAAATATTCTTTTGATAATCGTTTTAAAGTACCCACCTTATTGTGTTGGATTAGCGAAGATCAAAGCGGTCTGCATTCATTACCTTCACCCACGCATTCGTAAAGTCGCTTATAAACTTCTGATTAGCATCATTACAAGCATAGACTTCTGCTATTGCTCGAAGTTGAGAGTTCGAACCAAAAACTAGATCTGCACGTGTCGCTGTCCATTTTTTAGTCCCCGTTTTAGCCTCTTGACCAACAAATTTAGTTGCACTCTCATTAGTTGGTGTCCATTGATTACCCATGTCGAGTAAATTGACAAAAAATGCATTGTTCAATTGCCCCGGCGATGCAGTCAATACGCCTTCATTTGCGTTAGCATAATTTATACCTAGCACTCTCATTCCGCCAACTAGCACAGTCATTTCAGGTGCTGTTAAGGTCAGAAGTTGCGCTTTATCCAACAACAGCTCTTCTTCTGACACAGTAAACTGTGTTTTGCTGTAATTTCTAAAACCATCAACCACCGGCTCCAACACTGAGAATGAGTCAATGTCAGTGTTATCTTGAGTAGCGTCTACTCGACCCGCACTAAATGGCACTGTAATGCTAAATCCAGCCGCTTTTGCTGCTTTTTCAATACCAACTGAGCCACCAAGTACAATCAGGTCTGCAATAGATACCGATGTGTTTTCTTTGTGCGCTGTATTAAAAGTGGCTTGAATATTTTCATAAACAGCCAATACTCGAGCTAATTGCTCGGGTTGATTCACTTCCCACGTGTTTTGTGGAGCAAGGCGAATACGGGCTCCGTTTGCGCCGCCTCTTGAGTCAGAACCTCTAAAAGTAGACGCGCTTGACCAAGCGGTATAGACCAATTCAGGCATACTTAGCTCAGACGCTGCTATTTCCTCTTTCAATTTATCAATCTCGTTGGCATTGATAACTTGAGTTGTTGTTCTAGGTAACGGATCTTGCCAAATCAAATCTTCTTGCGGCACTTCTACGCCTAAGTAGCGTGACTTTGGACCCATATCTCGGTGTGTTAACTTAAACCAAGCTCGAGCAAAAGCATCCGCGAATTCTTCAGGGTTTTCCTTAAAATGTAACGATATTTTTCGATATTCAGGATCCATTTTCATTGCCATGTCAGCCGTAGTCATCATAATACCAACGGGTATCGATGCGTCTTCTGCGTCAGGTGCATGATCTCTTTTAGCCAAACCCACGGCTTGCCATTGTTTTGCCCCGGCTGGGCTTTTGGTTAGTTTCCATTCGTAACCGAATAATACATCGAAATAACTCATATCCCACGTTGTTGGGGTGGGTGTCCATGCGCCTTCTACACCACTGGTAATTGTGTCGCGACCTTTCCCCGACTTGTAATTACTGATCCAACCTAGGCCCATTTGCTCTAGTGGAGCGGCTTCCGGCTCAGGCCCTTTGTGAGATTCAGGTGCAGCGCCATGCGCTTTACCAAAGGTGTGTCCGCCAGCCGTTAATGCAACGGTTTCATAATCATTCATGGCCATTCTTGCAAATGTTTCACGAATATCTCGACCTGATCCTATTGGATCTGGGTTGCCATCAGGACCTTCAGGGTTCACATAAATTAATCCCATTTGCACTGCTGCTAATGGCATTTCTAGTTCACGATCACCACTGTAACGATTATTCGCCAGCCATTTCTCTTCCGTTCCCCAGTAAATATCTTCTTCTGGTTCCCAAATATCTGCTCGTCCGCCGCCAAATCCAAAAGTAGGTAAGCCCATCGATTCTATCGCGACGTTACCCGTTAAAATAAACAGATCGGCCCAGGATAGTTTTTGCCCATACTTTTGCTTAATCGGCCATAACAGACGACGTGCTTTATCTAAGTTACCATTATCAGGCCAACTATTAAGCGGTGCAAAACGTTGATTGCCTGTTGCAGCGCCACCGCGACCATCACCCTCTCGGTATGTGCCTGCTGCGTGCCAAGCCATTCTAATCATGAACGGACCATAGTGACCATAATCTGCTGGCCACCAGTCTTGGGAGTCGGTTAATACGGCTTCAATGTCTGCTTTGAGTACTTTTAAATCTAGGCTGTTGAAAGCTTCTTTGTAATTAAAATCGGTGCCCATTGGATCCGCTTTCTTATCATTTTGATGAAGAATTTTAAGATTTAGTTGATTAGGCCACCAATCAATATTCTTAGTTTTGTTGCCGCCTACGCGTGTATTAGCGCCGTGCATAAATGGACATTTCGCGCCTGAGTCTACATTATTATTTTGCATAAACACCTCTGATTATATGAAGCAATGTTGCTTTTGTATAAGGTAACAATAGACCAAAGAGTTATTCTTAGATAATCAATTTTTCCGTTCTATCCAATCGGTTATCTTAAACGAATCCGAGTTGGCGTTATATGCTGATAGTTTGCTTGATGAATACTTTTCAATATTGAAATTGGGCGTTGAGAATTACCATGTTGATATTAATTTTGCTGCACTGGAGGTCGAATGGCGAGAGTTGCTTCCCTTTGCATGGGCCGACTTTGAACGTTTTCTAATGGGTTGGGCAACCGATCATTACAAATTAAATGGCTTCATGCAAAAGCAGACTAAAATCGCTTTAGCAAACTGTTAAATAAAACAGCCTGCAATTTTTTCGGCATCATCACGATTATTCGAGATATGTAGGGATAGTCGAAATATATCACCGCGACGATCATATCTCACTCCAGCTGCGGTCAATTTCATTGTTGCTTTGTCCATGTCATTACAACCAATGCACAAACTTCCCCCTTGTTGATGAAGCTCATCTTCGCTTGGTTTAATTGTCACGTTACTTGGCAAGCGTTGCAATAAGTGACGCTTCAACTCAAGATTATGCAGCGCAACCTGGGCAACACCGATGTCGAGAATCATATTGATGGAGGCAAATGCAGTAACATAGGATGCAACACTTGGGGTTCCTCCCCAAAAGCGCCTCGCATTGCTAGCTGCAGCATAGTGAGTAATATCAAATTCGAAAGGATTCTCATGCGAAAACCAACCGACAGGATCTGGGTTCAGATCGGCAATTTGAGCAGCCTTAATAAACATAAAACCAGCGCCAGGACCGCCACATAGCCATTTCACGCAAGACCCAAATATCGCATCCGCCCCCCATTTTCTACTATCAACAGGAACGATCCCTACCGACTGGGCAATATCAACCAAGGCGCAAGTGTCATGCTTCTTTGCTAACTCAATTAAGCTTACAACATCAGATTTCAGAGAGGTGTTTGAATGCACATGCGTAAATAAACATGCCAAAACATGTCCTTTAGCAAGCTCAGCTGTCCATACGTCAAGGTCATTTGGATTACCTTTAACTAATATCAATTCTAGTCCATATGATTTAGCTAAACCGCTTACTACAAAACCCATAGAAGCAAACGCATCTTGGTGCATTAAGACTCGGCGCTTCCCTGTATTTTTTGACAATTTCGCAATGGCAGTTAAATAAGCGGAAAAACCCGAAGCTAAGTTAGGTTGTGGACAAATTTCATCGACATTCGCATTAATAAGGCGGGCAATTGCAGTACAAAAATCATCAATACTCTGGAGCCATTTAGGCCAAGCGTCGCCACCTAATTCTTCCCAAGGTGCGAGGTAATGCTTTTGCAACGCCAGTTTCGATACTTTAGGCAATGGTCCTACAGAATGAGCGAGAGCATAAATGCCGTCGGGCAGATGAAAAGATGATTTATACTGCTTAGTTTTCAAAACGCGACTCCGATTGCTGACTTAGCTGTTAGGTGCTTTAACTGGTGAGGATAATTCAAATACCAGAGGAATTGTTATTAAATACAAAATGATTGGGTGTATAATTTGCTTAATATCACAGCTAACTCGCAAGAAAAGTCTTCACGACGTCTTTGTAGTTTCGGCTGACCTTAATTTTGTCATGTTCTCCTATCATTAAAAAAAACTCACCTTTAGTGTGGGGAATGACTTTGTCTATAAAATCTAAATTAACAATAGTTGAACGGTGAACACGTTTAAATTGTGTTTCATCCAGCTCTATTAACATTTCTTTAAGGGTACAGCGTTTTACGTGAGTTTCACCCAGTGCATGCACACACACATAATCGCCGGCAGCATCAATCCATTGAATATCTTTTTGCTTTAATAAATGTATTTCGTCACGGTCTTTAATAACAATTTTACGATTTTTTATCTCGGTATGTTGGGTATCTTGATGGCTTGAATCATTTGCTAACCAAGTAATCGTTTTCTCATGTTTTTGCTCTATCTGAGCAATGGCACCGATAACTTCATTTTTATTTTCAATTTTGTCGTCTGGTCTCAGTGCAATGCGCTCTTGTGCTCTAGCGACGGCTCTTTGGATACGCTCATCGTCAATCGGTTTAAGCACATAGTCAACGGCATGAGCGTCAAATGCCTCCAACGCATACTGCTCGTAAGCAGTTGCAAAAACCACCAGTGGCATCGTATCGTTTTGCAACTGTTTAACCACGTCCAAACCAGATAAGCCTGGCATTTGAATATCTAAGAACAGCAAGTCGGGTGCAAGCTCAATAACAGCGGCGATAGCTTCTCTGCCATTAGAACATTGGGCGACGATCTCTACATTCGGCAGTTTATTAAGCTTTGCTGCTAATAGTTTTAATGCTAGCGGTTCGTCGTCAACAATGATTGTTTTTAGTATCATTAATTTTCATCCGTTAATTCGAAAGGCATATTAATACAAGTAGAGCGTCCGCCTTCTGCGCGACGTATGGTGTTTATCTGATAATCGTTATCGTAGAGTACCGATAAACGTTGATCGGTATTTTCTAAACCGACACCTGTTTCACTGTTTAAATCTACTGGTTTCTGCTTTGGATTACTTGCACCAGTGTCACTAATTTCAATAATGAGTCTTCCTTGATTAATCCCTGCTCGGAGTTCAATTGTCCCACCTTTTTCGTTTTTTGAGATTGCGTGCTTCATCGAGTTCTCAATAATGGGTTGTAATAGCAAGCTGGGAACCAGCGCTTTTTGGGCATGTTCATCAACAAAGAAATCAAGTTTTAAACGGTCAGCAAATCGTGTTTTTTCAATTTCTAAGTAAAGGTTGAGGGCACCAATTTCATCTTTTAACGTAATTTTAGTATCCGGGTCATTATCCAAGGAGTGGCGCAAAAACTGACTTAGTTGGACTGTCATTGCCTGCGCTTTTTCGGATTCTTCTATTTCAATAAGCGAATTGATAGCGTTCAAGGTATTACACAAAAAGTGCGGATTTAGCTGATACCGCAACATTTTTAATTTTGCATCACGCGCAACGCTTTGAGCTTCGATGCGTTTGATATGTTCCTTTCGCGTAGCGGCTTCAGCATCTAACATAGTTTCATGTTCAGACTGCAACAACTCATAATAGCGAATACCATGGAATAATCCGGTCCAACACAAAAATATAAATATACTAGCGAAAAACCAGCCTCCAAACTCACCCCATACTTCATCGGCGGGCGTCAACCAAGCAAGAGCTTGCATTCTAAATATAGTCCAAATAAACGCGAAGACAAATACCATAAACATACCAATACTCAGCCTATAGATGACTGATTTGTCCCATATTCGATCGAAGATTCTGTAGAGTATTACTGAGAAGAACAAACCAAGGATTGCTTGCAATATTGTGTGCACAACATTGGCTAATGTGACCTGGCTGTACCACAACGTTAAGGTAAGAAAACTGACCGTGCTGAGGAAAAGCCAAAAGCTAGCTTGCCAGAACCAAAAGCGGTGAGTCGCATCTTGTTTTATCGCCATTTTTACGGATTGATTAATTGCACTAATCATCGGTCAGTTTGTTTACCTATTATTAACATACGCTAAGTTTACACATCCCTGTTGCTCATATCTATGCCCTCCATCCATTCTAGCTTTCAAAAAGACCGGTCTACCTCATTTAATTTGAGAGAGGAGGGGATAACAACGCAAACTAATGTTAACAAAATAGTAACAGTTGTATTTTCAAGTGAACAGCAAATATATTTTTTAAAACAACAAGGTAATTGTATGAGCAAAATGAAGCCTAGTAAAATTTTATTATCCGCTTTTGTGACCAGCGTATTGAGTACTGCAAGCTTTTTACAAGCACTACATGCTAATGAGATTGTGAACTCAGATTCTTCGTCAATTGTTAATACAGCAGATACCAGTGCAATGGCAAACAGCTTAGCCATAGTAAAGAGCAGTAAAATGGCAATTAAAAAGCAAACGCCAATTAAAGTAGAGATTAGTGAAGAAAATGGTAAATACCAGTTACTAAGAGGGGGGCAACCGTATCAAGTTAGGGGCGCTGGAATTTCGTCAACTGATTTAGATAGTCTTGTGAAATTCGGCGGTAATTCAATGCGTAATTGGGCCGTTGATAACCATGCTGAACCGGCACAGCAATTATTAGACCGAGCTTACGCCATCGGAATTACCGTCTCGTTGTGCCTAGAGTTTGCTAGAGAACGTCATGGCTTTGACTACAATGACAATACTGCAGTAGCTAAACAACTTGCTGAAAATAGAATAAGAGTAGAAAAATATAAAAACCATCCCGCGTTATTAACTTGGATTATTGGCAATGAAGTGAACTTTGATTTCACAAATCCAAAAGTATTTGATGCGGTGAATGACACAGCAAAAATGATCAAAGAACTCGATCCTAACCATCCAACGACAACCGCATTAGCAGGCTTTGATAAAAAAGCACTGGTCGCTATAGCCGAGCGAGCGCCGGATTTAGATTTTATCAGCTTTCAAATGTACGCTGATCTTCTCAATCTGCCCAGGTATATAGAAGAGTTTGGTTTTGATAAGCCTTATTTCGTTACAGAGTGGGGCTCGGTTGGTCATTGGGAAGTGCACATGACTGAGTGGGGCGCGCCAGTGGAGAATACCAGTACGGAAAAAGCCAGTAATTATGCAAAAAGCTATTCGCAAGTGCTCGAACCATATGGAGAGCAAGCGATAGGCAACTATGTGTTTTTATGGGGACAAAAGCAGGAAAAAACGTCCACCTGGTACGGTATGTTTTTAGATAGCGGCGAAAAAACAGAAGCGGTAGATGTTATGCATCATATATGGCGTGGTACTTGGCCTGAAAATCGAGCTCCTCGAATTAGCCCTATTATTCTCAATGAACAAGGCGCTTTTGATGATGTATATCTCGACTCAGGTCAAACATATCAAGCGGCAGTTAATGTTGATGATTCGGAAGGTGACCCTATTCGTTATCATTGGAAAATACGCGCAGAGTCAAGTTCTGATAGCGTCGGTGGAGACTCTGAATACGTGCCGGCAATCGTAGATGGTGTGATTAAAAATCAGGATGCCGTTATTGAGTTAATTGCGCCTAGAAAGTCAGGTGCTTATCGTCTATTCGTGTACGCATTTGACGGTCATGATAATGCAGCGCATGCGAATATTCCGTTTTACGTGAAGTAGTTCGCCAAGCGCTTAAATAGCTCCCCACGAGGCCGTTTTGTTTTTCATGCATAGATATCTCAGAATAGGGTTGTTAGGAAACTCACGTTTTTTAGCCGTGTTCTGTTGTTATGGATTGATTGAACGGGTCTCGAGCAATCGCTCGCTAAAGGTAAACAGCGGGCGATTTTTTATTTTTTTAATTTGCTATCGAGTTGATACTAAAAACAAACATAATTAAGGCACTAAAACAGCTTTAGTTTCTTAACTTTTAAATAGGGATGACTATGTCCGGAAAATATTATCGTAATCAGCGTTTAACTGCTGCCCAATTATCTGTTTCTGAATTGCAAACAGAAGCTAAAAGTCTATTAGACAGCAAGATCCACGGCCTGTCATTTAGTCCATATGTTTCGGGGCAAGCACCTGGTACTGAAATTACACAACAGCAGATACATGAGCGCTTACAATTGATATTGCCCTACGTAAAATGGATACGCACATTTTCATGTACTCAAGGCAATGAATTGATACCCAAAATTGCAGCTGAATACGGACTAAAAACAATGGTCGGTGTTTGGTTAGATGATGATTTCGAAAACAATGAAAAAGAACTTCAAAATGCGATCGACATTGCTCAAGCGGGTCATGCCGACATGCTAGCCGTAGGTAATGAAGTTATGCTGCGAGAAGAAATGACCGAGCAACAATTGGTTGATTACATCAACAGAGCAAAACAAGGTGCACCGGGCATTCCAGTAGGTTACGTTGATGCCTATTTCCTATTTGAAAATCACCCTTCGGTAGCTGATGCATGCGATGTTATATTCGCTAACTGTTATCCGTTTTGGGAAGGGTACCCAGCTGAACATGCCTTAGCGTATATGAAAAATATGTATACTCGCGCCGTCAAAATAGCAAACGGCAAACCTGTTATTGTGAGTGAAACTGGTTGGCCGGACCAAGGTACACCGGACAGAGCTGCTGTTCCTTCTTATGAAAACGCGATTCGCTATTTTGTGGATGCGTATCATTGGGCGCAAGAAGAAGGTATCGATATGTTTTACTTCTCTTCTTTCGATGAAGACTGGAAGGTTGCAGATGAAGGTGATGTCGGTGCGTATTGGGGCATATTAGATAAAGATGGAAAGCATAAATATGCCAAATGAATCGGGTCAATTGACGTCACTTGAGCATCTTACAGGTCGCAAGCATGGACAAGCTATCTGTTATTCAGGCTATAGAAAAGGGCAAAATCCAAGAGAAGGTATATACCCTAGTTACGCACAAATAAAACAAGACTTATTATTATTAACAGATTGGTCTTACCTTCGACTTTATGATTGTAGCCAACATGCGACAACGGTATTGTCGGTGATCACCAATGAAAATCTCGACTTTACAGTGATGTTGGGAGTTGATATCGCAGCTGAAGTTAGTAATCCAAATTGTCCTTGGGGAGCTCATTTTAGCGAAGAAAAGTTAGCACAGAATCGTCAAGCGAATGACGATGATATAGAGCGATTAATCGATTTAACTAGCCGTTTTCCCGATAACGTATTCTCGGTATCGATTGGTAACGAAGCTAGTGTTGATTGGACCGATCATATGGTTCCAGTAGAGCGCTTAGTGGAATTTGCCCAGCGTATTAAAAGTAAAATAGAGATACCCGTTACGTTTTGCGAAAATTATGTGCCGTGGACGAACAAATTAGCTCCATTGGTTAAGGAGATTGACTTTATTTCTATTCATACTTATCCAGTATGGGAGTTCCAAAGTATCGAAAATGCACTCGAGTATACTAAGCAAAATTATTACTCAGTTCAGCACGCTAACCCGGGGGTGCCGATCGTGATTACTGAGGCTGGCTGGACCACGCAATCTAACGGCTGCGGCATAGAAACTTGGAATGCCTCTGATAGCTTACAAGCTGAGTATTACCAACAACTATTAAGTTGGACTAATAGTGAAAAGATATTAACGTTTGTATTTGAGGCTTTTGATGAACCTTGGAAGGGCTCAGATGACCCACAAGAGCCAGAGAAACATTGGGGACTATTTTACGAAGACCGAACACCTAAATTGGTTATGCAAGAGCCGGTCTAATAATAAAATATCGCACTTTTGAATTAATTTTTCGGCAGATAAGCAGATAAAAGGCGTGATTCGGACATAAGGTTTAGTGCTGTAACTACTAACTTTCTGTCCGATAGTGCCACCTTATCTAATGTCACCAAATGCACTTATCGGGTAGACGCAAATCATGTTGTTCCAAATGGAATGGTAAAATGTCAGTTGTTGTAGGCGATCCTATTATATGTCGGTGGCAAAATATAGAAGCAAGCCATCCCCATCGGAATTAGTTATCATGTGCTATATCTTGCCCGCTAAGATACAATATCGATTAACGTAACGATTACTTCCTTTCAACTTATCCTCAGCATTGTTTTACGATATTTTCGGTTGGTTGTTCCAGTATACTAAGCCCTGTTGTGCAGCACAAACAGACAAAATGAGTTCTTTTGCTAGTTGTTTAGATGACTCGGTAAGCTAATAAAAAAATAATCGTTTGACCAATAGATCTAATAGAGAAATTAACATGATTCGAGTTGTACAAGTCGCTTTGCCTGCTTTGTTATTCAGCTTATCGGCTTTTTCATCGGCATCCGATGAACCCGATAATAGCAATGAAGTAAATTATATTGAGAAAATTACTGTTGAGGGTTCAGCAACTGCGAATAAAATACCAGTGGGAACGTTCGGTTCACCTGTTTCAAACTTAGAATATGATCCACGCGTTGATCTGCAGTCGCGCAATATGGCAGAGGCTCAAGCCGATGTGACGATCCGTGGCGGCATTTTCGAAAATACGGGTTTCAGAATAGGCAGCGCGACGTTATTTGATCCGCAAACTGGGCATTATTTCGCGGAAATTCCTATTGCTCAAGAAATGTTAAGTAACGCGGACGTTCTGACGGGCGCAGACAATGCGCTTTTCGGTGTTAACAGCTCAGTAGGCACTGTTTCCCGCTACTGGACTCGCATAAAAACGTCAGGTAGCGTTGCTATTGGTTCAGGTAATAACAACTTTAATCTACAACGTATTCACAGTGGTGTGACTTTGCCACTGGATAACTTTAAAGATTGGACTATCGGTTTTGAAGGTGAGTTCTCTCGCTCTGAAAGTGACGGTACTATCGAAAATGGCGATCACGATTTTCAACGTGCTTCTGGCCGTATTCAGTTAGTTGGGCCATCGTCACAAACGGATTTATTTTTTGGTACTCAAGACAAATTCTTTGGTTGGCCAAATTTGTACACACCATTTAATGTTAATGAAACTGAAGATCTTAAAGCGCGCCTATTAATACTTAATCATAAACAATATTATGCACAAGACAGCACATTTGAAGTTTCCACTTACTATCGTCGTCACAACGACCATTATATTTTTTCGCGTGAAAATCCTGATATATTCCAAGCTTTTCACGAAACTGAGGTTAAATCGATAGCACTGTCCGGTCGCCATGCACAAACAGCATCTTTTGCACTCAATTATTCAGCACAATTTATTGCAGACGGTATTGAATCTACCACGCTTGAAAATAACTTCACCTCTCGTCACTATTACAAGCTCAGTGTGTTACCCGAATACAGAATGGATCTAAACAATGAGCAACAGTTAACGTATCGCCTCGGTGCTTCTTTTGACGATACTAACCGAGACAGCTCCGAAATGTCACTTATTGGTGATATAACCTTGAACACAATAAATGCTGACGATACCTCTCAAAATTTCTACTTTTCTTATGCCCAAGCCAGTCAGGTACCGGGTTATACGGCTATCGGTGGCAGCAACACGGGTGGGTTGTTCAGAAGTAACTACGATCTAGAGCGAGAAACAACTAAAAATATTGAATTAGGCTTGGCGTTAGATCGTGACACTTGGCGTCTTGACTCTGCTATTTTTTATCGACAAGATGATGATCTAACTGATTGGACTTATAGTTTTACTTCAAGCTCTGCGCGTTCCGCAAACCCGGTCGATATAAAGACTTTAGGTTTAGAACTTCTTGCCATAAAGCGTTTAGACAACGCAGAGATCATCACCAGCTATACATTTCTTAAAAAATCTGAAGATTATGGCAATGCTGATATAGATGCGAGTTTTTATGCATTGAACTACCCAGATCATCGCGTCACATTAGGTGTTATCTGGCGCCCTACCAACATGGTTGAAGTCCGTGTTGATAACGAGTGGCGTAAACAAGAAGAAAATACTCTGCGAAATGGTGACGACGATGCTTTATTCACGCACATTACAGTAAAGATATCTCCTTCGCAGTTTAAAGGCCTCGATATTATGCTTGCAGCCGACAATCCTTGGGATGAATCTTTTGAAGAGGTTCCTGGTACCCCTGGTCGAGGGGAGCAATACACCATCAGCGCTATTTACCATTGGTAAAATTGTAAAACGTCCTCTGTATCGGCCCTGACTTATTGGTTGGGGGTCGTAACTCCTGCAAAATCGATGTTTGCTGATAGGTTGGATGGATTGGAGAAGTGAGCGTATGTTATTTGCGGCTAATTGCGAGAATCGACAAGATAGCTTAAATCGGAGCAATTTATTTATGATTCTTGAAACTGAACGACTGACGTTATCATTGGTGCAAGATACCGATGCGCCTTTTATTTTAAAGCTCTTAAATGACCCTACATTTATTCAAAATATCAGAGACGAGGGCATTCACACTCTGGATGAGGCTAAAGCCCATATTAGGGTAAAGTATACCTGTAGTTATCAAAAAAATGGTTTTGGCATGTATCTGGTGAGTTTAAAAAATAGCCGCGAACATGTTGGTCTGTGTGGTATCGTCAAACGTGATTCAGTAGAGTACCCTGACATCGGATATGCGTTTTTGGCTGAATATTCAGGCAAAGGTTATGCCTCTGAGTCTGCAAATGCGGTGATGCAATATGGTATACATATTTTGGGTATCGGACGTATTGTTGGTATCACCTCAATACACAACCATGGCTCGATTAAAGTTCTAGGCAAAACGGGGCTCGTATTTAGCAAAATCATAGCTACTGAGGATGGTGAGTGTATGTTGTTTGTACCACCTGACTACAAGCCGGTATGACTTATAGTTAGATTGGGGAATTGTCTTCACAACGTGTTATAAGCCCACATCACGTAAGACTTATCAACTACTGCTGTTTGCAGCATCTTGATTAAAGGCAAAGCACGATGAGGGAGACTAACAGGAGAAGCCTCTTCATCGTCATCTGCTGACAATTGAGGTTCAGGTACGTGCTTTTCATCTTTTATAGCAACTTCTAAGGCTTTTAACGCAGCGGGTACATCCTCTGCACTTATAGCACTAGGAACGGTGCCACTATGTCCCATCAGTTGTAGTAACTGGACTGCTATATCACCAAACATCGTTATATCAGCGCATTGTCGACTGGAAAAGGTTACTAGCATGTTTATACCCTCTTTATTTTTATGGTTTTTAGTCCGTTTATTTAGTGTATTCCTAAATAGCACGTTGGCACAATAGCGTTTCCCCAACCTAACCAATATAATTTCTCTTGGCGCAATGCAATAATGTATTTCGAGAACCTGTTCCATAAATAAATCAGTAAAAAATAAAAACCGTATTTGAATATTCGGTTCTTTAGTCCCGTTTGAAATACGCAGGTTGATTTAGTGCTAAATACAAGAAATGAATGTCTGTTGCACAGATAATGTAGATAGATGTTAATTAAAACCCCTGTTCCCATTAAAACATGAGCATTTGACTAGCTGGATCTTCATATCAGCTTTTCTGTAATAATAAATATGAGAATTTCAGAGTCCCTACAAACCAGACTGTTGAAAAAATCCGCCTCGATACGCCATCAGGTCGATCTGGTGATTTAAATGACGCGCGTGGAGGGAGAGGATATTTTTACTCTTTTTTTACAAATGTTGCGTATAAACAGGACGTAAAATCTATTAAACGGCTCACAGCCACTAAAATCGAGAATAATATATGACTGTAGAGGCAAGAAAAAAACCGATAATAGGTCTACTTCAAGTGGCCGGTGTCATTGTGCTGATGGTCTTAGCATTCATCTACTCTAGGGCTCCTGATGAAGCCGCAGCGGCAGCACCACTTAAAAATTTCTCTTCTGCCCCTGGCAATCTGGCTCCACTAGTTGACGTTATCCGACCTGCTGTTTCATCGGGTCAGCTTGCTATCACATCAACAGGCTCTGTCGCAGTGCGTAGTTACGTTACATTGACAACCCAGGTTTCAGGAAGAGTTGTTGCGACCTCGGAGGCATTGCGGAATGGCGGTAGTTTTTCAGCAGGAGAGATATTAGTAACGCTTGAGCCGCGAGACTTTGCGCTTGCGCTTGACCAAGTGCAGGCAGATGTGAAATCTGCGCAAGCATCATTGCGATTAAGTCAGGCTGAAGCTTCAGTTGATATATCTAGTTACCAACGCCTCAATCCCGGCAAAAAGGTTCCACCGCTTATCGCTAAAGAGCCGCAGATAGAGCAGGCTATGGCGCAACTACAATCAGCTACCGCGCGACGTGACATTGCACAGGTAAACCTTGACCGAAGTATATATTCCCTGCCATTTTCGGGAAGAGTTGTTGAAAGTTCAGCAGATGAGGGGCAAATTTTAAGTACAGGTCAATCCTTTGGACGAGTTTATGCCTTAGACGCAGTTGAAATCGTAATATCACTTGCGCCACAAGAACTCGCAAAGATGGGGCCAATACAAAACCAAGTTGCAATGATCACGGCCGATGGCGTCAGCTTTGAAGGTCGCATCGACAGAGTCGCGGCTGAACGAAATTCTCGCACTCAGTTTTCTCAAGTATTTTTAACCGCAAATAATAACCAGTCATTGACTCCTGGAACCTTTGTGACTGTCAAATTGAGCGGACCAATAATCGACAATATCGTTATGCTGCCAGAAAGCGCGCTGCAGGTTGGGCAAACTCTCTGGGTTGTGATAGATGACACTATACAAAGCGTTCCTGCCAATGTCCTAGGGCGCAATAATGGTGAATATCTAGTTGAAGCATTCGAATTTGGAGATGGTATTGTTACAGGTACCATACCAGGAGCCCGAGAAGGAATGTCTATTCGCTTTTCAGAGGCGAAGCTATGACTAATCCTAAAAATCAACAAGGCCAAGGACTTGGTGTAGATAACCATCGCGGTGTGATTGCGTATTTTGGCAAAAACCCAGTTGCGGCCAATCTGCTTATGATTATCCTCCTCTTTGGTGGTTTGTTGTCTGTGCTAGGTTTGACCGCACAGGTTTTTCCAACGATCGATGCCGGCACCGTGAGTATTTCAGTCGCTTATCCTGGTGCAACACCTACAGAGGTTGAGGAAGGTATTACCAGACGAGTGGAAGAAGCCGTTTTTGGCATTGATGGCGTTAAACGTGTTGTTTCGCGCGCGTCCGAAAACTTGGGTTCAGTAACGCTTGAATTAAAAGATTTTGTTGATGCTGACAAGGTCCGTGACGACGCAGAGGCTGCAATACAGCAACTTGTCGACTTTCCACCAGAGGATGCAGAGCAACCTAAAGTAGTCCGTGCTGATACGCTGTCAGATGTATTAACAATAGTAGTTAGTTCGGAAATGGGTGAGCGCGAACTTAGACGGGGGGCGGAATTGGTTGAGCAAGAATTACTTGCACTGCCCGGAGTATCTCTAGTGTCATTAATCGGTGCGAAGGATTACGAAATAGCTATTGAGATAAGTGAGGACACACTCCGAAGATACGACCTTACGATGTCGGAAGTGGCAAATACGATCCGTCGTTCTTCAATCAATCTGTCGTCAGGCCAGATTCAAACCCAAGGTGGCGATATATTGCTTCGCACCAACACCAAGCGCACTTCTGGTGACGCATTTGAAAATATCGTGCTTCGCGCAGAACCCGATGGCAGTGTACTGCGGGTATCCGATGTAGCCACCGTTCGAGATGGGTTTGTTGACGTTGATCTAATCAACCAATTCAATGGCCGCGAAAGCGTGCTGGTTAAAGTGCAAAAATCTGAAATAGAGGATGTGCTTGCCATTGCTGAGGAAATAAAAACTTTTTTGCAGGGCTATGTACCACCACCTGGTATCGATGTTTCGGTATGGAATGACCAAACCGAAACTCTCGAAGACCGCATTGGCTTGTTGCTGAGGAACGGCTTACAAGGTTTTGCACTGGTTTTCCTTTTCCTTGTGATCATGTTGGATTTAAGGCTTGCCCTCTGGGTTGCCATGGGAGTCCCTATATCATTCCTAGGTGCATTTCTGTTTTTTGATGCCTTCGACGTAAATATAAATATGATATCCCTGTTTGCCTTAATTATTGTGCTGGGTATTGTTGTTGATGATGCAGTCGTGGTTGGTGAAAGTATTATCTGTGAACAGGAAAACGGCAAAACTGGTATGAAGGCTGCGATGGACGGCGTTAATGCTGTATTTGGTCCGGTAGTGGTGGGTGTTCTGACCACAATGGCAGCGTTTGCTCCACTACTCTTTGCAACAGGCACATTTGGTCAAATCTTAGGGGTCGTTCCAGTAGTGGTTATTCTGGTGCTCACGATGTCGTTAATTGAGGCTTTCTTTATTTTACCCTCACACCTTGCTAACGGAAAAAAATGGAGCCGATGGCCTCTCGATAAAATACAAAATATTGTGGCGATAAGAGTTGACCAATTCCGCACCCAAATATTAGCGCCCGCAGTAACTCGGGCGGTTCGCTTCCGTTATCTGACACTGGCAGCTGGCTTAGGGTTTTTAGTGCTAGCGGGGTCGTTAGTTGGCACTGGTGCAGTGCGATTCGTATTTTTTCCTGCGCTTGAGGCAAACTCTGTCCGAGCCACAGTTGAATTCCCTATTGGAACACCGTTTGAGTTAACAAAAGCCGCAGCTAAGCAAATGGTCGATGCCGCGAATGCCGTGAATGCAAATCTCGATGATGCTGCCTTCGAATCGATCAGTGTCACTATAGGTGGCCAAACGAGGTCTGGTGGTGGACCGGGCGGTGGCAGTGGAATGACTATAGCTAGCCATATAGCGTCCGTGCAAATAACATTGGGGCCTGAGCCTCCAAGAACTCGATCCGCAAAAGAATTAGAGCGATTGTGGCGAGCTGAAGTTGGTGATATTAGTGGCGTAGAGAGGCTCTCATATACCGCTGAATTTTTTGGATCTCAACCCGATCTGGAGTTTGAACTTGCCCATCAAAACAGCGACGTGCTTGAACAAGCTGTTGACAGTTTAAGGGCGAGTTATGCAACTATTGACGGTGTCTATGAAATCCAAGATTCAAACAGTATTGGTAAAAGACAACTCGATATTAATCTAACCCCCACGGGCGAGGCAGCAGGACTAACGCCCGCTGATATCGCAAGGCAGCTACGCAGAAACTTCTTTGGCGAGGAAGTCCAACGTATTCAACGAGGTCGCGAAGAATTAAAAGTGATGGTTCGTTATCCTCAGAGTGATCGCAGCTCTACTGCCGATTTATTTGATGCACGCATCCGACTGGCCGACGGCAGTGAAGCTCCTCTTTCTAGCGTTGCACGAGTTACAGAGTCAAGAAGTCTATCTGCTATTAATCGTATTGACGGTTTGCGAATTGTCTCAGTTTCAGGCCAAGTAGATGATAAAGTGACGACGCCAAGTTTGGCTAACGCAGTCATATTGGAACAAACGGTGCCAAAACTTAAACAGCAGTTTCCGGGCCTGCAAATACGCCAAGCGGGAGCTGGACGTGAACAGTCGAATGATCTTTCCGCCTTGGGCAGATTGACGATTGTTGCGATACTCATCATTTTTGCGTTAATTGCATCTCAATTAAAAAGTTATACACAACCACTCATCATTTTAGCTGGGGTACCTTTTGGTGCAGCTGGTGCACTGGTGGGGCACTTCTTGCTCGGTTACAATCTGTCATTTATTTCTATCTTTGGAATAGTAGCGCTGAGCGGTGTGGTAGTTAACGACTCACTGGTGTTGTTGGACCGTTATAACAAATTGGTTGAGGATGGTTGGGACAACGCCAAAGCCATTGTCGAAGCTGCACGGCTAAGATTTCGCGCTATTTTTCTGACCACGGCTACCACCGCTCTGGGCTTAACTCCTATGCTGTTCGAAACCAGCACACAGGCGCAATTTTTGATCCCCATGGCGGTAAGCCTGGCAACCGGTATCGTGTTTGCCAGCGTTATCATTCTATTTCTAATCCCTGCACTGGTTATGATTAGGGAAGATATACGATCTAAACCCAAGAGAATCGAAACGACCTAAATGGATAGGCGCAGAGATAATCTGCGCCTATCATCTTGGTTGAATTCTATTTGGATGCGACTTCAGCGGCTAACTTAGGGGTTCTGTCTGAGCGAAATAGGCCCCAATTTTTTTCTGCTATACCGTCTGGTTTATCTTCACCGCCTTTCCATTTTTCGTCGAAAGCTTCAAAATAAAAAGACACAATTCGATTGTCTTTTAGCCATTGTCGATAAGCATCAAAGAATACTTTCTGCGCTTCTTCATTAGCCTCTCCAATAATTAGACTCTCATCGCCATTGCTACTAACAGAGCTAGTAGCCCAACCTGATTCTCCAAGCACAATCTGTTTGTTTGGGTGTAAGGCAGCAATATCGTGATACGTTTTTTCCGTCCAAGGGACTGCATTTTCAAGCGTTTGAGAATTCCACATAGCGTAGGCATGCAAAACAATATAATCAAGCGCTTGTGCTATCTCTTGACTCCACGGTTTATTCCAAAAATTATAATCATCGGCGAGTGTCACGGGAACATCTGTCGAGTTCTTTACTTTTTCAACCCATTTCAAATATTTGGGAATATCGCTGAGTTCTAGTTTATGCGCTGACCAATCGACAAAAATTTCATTACCTAAGTTGATGCTAACAACAATGTCTTTGTACTCATTGGCTAATCGAATAACTTCCGAAATTTGCTGCTCATTTTCCTTATCGCTTTGAGTCGAAGATAGCCAAGCGCCTTGCATCACCTTTACCGGTAATTTATGTTTCTTTATGGTCATCAATACTTGTTCACTAGCAGGATCAGCAGCATACATGCGGATTAGGTTCCACTGCACTCCCTCGTTAGTGGTTAAAATAATCATATCCTCAAAAATATCTTGTTCAGATGATACGCTTTTCTTATCTGGGCTTTCATTGTCACGATAAGAGCCATATGCAATGCCCAATCCAATCCATTCTTCATTTATCATGGGTTCAAAGATGGATTTGGTATATAAAGATTTGCTGTGTTGCTCGGTCATATGGTTCGCCTGTAAGTTAAAACTAACTAGTACTACGATGCAGGTAATAGCAGATAATAATTTCATATAAATTTACTTTAAACATAAAAACAATTACCTAAGTACAGCAGTTGTTGCTTGTTATTAGCAAGTTATTTGAGTTTAAAAGGACTTTATCTGGGTTATAGGGGCTCTTTTTGTCTAGTTTAGACAGCCTAGTTTTACTTTTATGTTGTTCAATGTAACGATGATTCTTGTTATTTTGTCCCACCCACCACGTTAAAAGTTCAAGCTACCGAATTATCGTAATTTTATTTAGAAAATGGTCTGCAAATGACATATATTTACAAACCGTTTACAAATGCATTTGAATCAAAATATGTCGCATTATGATACCGCCGCCAAAGATAGAATTCCATTTGGTGAAAAAGCAGCTTATGGAACGGGAACATTAGTACTCAACTTGTTACCTGCTGCGTTAGGTATATTTGCATTCTTTTTAATAACAGCATTTGGTGTTGACCCAATACTAGCCGGCTTGTTAGGCGGCTTACCCCGCTTATTTGATGCGATAACTGATCCTATTATGGGTTTCATTACAGACAATACAAAATCCAGATGGGGTCGACGCCGTCCTTATATAGTAGTCGGCGCGATTTTAAGTGGTACTTGTTTTGCTTTGTTATGGCAATTGGATCCTGCTAATTCTCAAAATTATACATTTTGGTATATCTTGTTATTTTCGATGGCCTTCACTATCGGTAATACTATGTTTGCGACTCCCTTTGTTGGTTTAGGTTATGAAATGACCTCCGACTATAAAGAGCGTACTCGTCTAATGGCGGCCTCGCAGTTCATGGGGCAAATCGCATGGATGATCGTGCCGTGGTTTTGGGTGATGATTGCCGATCCCGATTTATTTGATAGCCAGGCACAAGGGGTGAGGCATCTGGCAATATATGTTTCAGGCGCTTGTATTATTTTAGGGATTGTACCCGGCCTATTTTGTAAGGGAATTGACAGTTCTCATATCGAAAACAGAGCAGAGATTTCATTTAGTACGCTTTCAAGCAATGTAATGGGAATATTTAGAAGTATTGGCCAAGCATTCAAAAATGCCGCTTTTGTCAGGCTGTGCGGCGCTACTTTCTTCGTATTCAATGGTTTTCAGTTAGTTGCCTCCTTTAGTTATTTTATTATTGTGTTTCATATGTTTGACGGAGATTACGGAGTAACAGGTGCTTGGCCAGCCTGGTTCTCTACTGTTAGCGCCTTTGTGACTGCTTTTCTCGTGATTCCTATTGTCAGTTGGATGGCAAATAAATGGGGTAAACGTAAAGCTTTTATTATATCTACCGTGCTATCAATTTTTGGTTATGCACTAAAATGGTACGGATTTAATCCAGAGAACCCATGGTTAATATTTATGCCTATCCCTTTAATGTCTTTTGGAATAGGGGGCTTATTTACATTAATGTTGAGCATGACTGCTGATGTTTGTGATTTAGACGAGCTAAATAATGGAATGCCACGAAAGGAAGGAACTTTTGCCGCAATATATTGGCTTATGGTTAAACTAGGTCAAGCGTTAGCATTGATATTAAGTGGTGTTGTATTAAAGCTGGTTGGCTTTGACGCAGGTGTGGCCACTCAAAGTGTGGAGACGATGACGAATTTGCGGATTGCAGATATTATTATTCCGGCGAGTACTGCTGCGTTAGCTATTCTGATGATGTGGAACTATGATATTACCGAAGAGAAAGCACATCAAATAAAAGAGAAACTGATTGAACGTCGTGGTGACATCTAACATTTTTAGCTGAATGCTCAGGTCTTCTTTAAACTCAGCTGTTGTTAGTTAAATAAGCTGCCAGTGAAGGTATCGCTTATTGCTTCTTAAAAGTAGCAGATGTTGATTATCGATTCACTTTGCCTTAGTAATAGTCCGTCTTATCTTGTTTTGGTTGTAATCATCTAGCAAATGATTAACTTCGGCTGATTGTTCATTATTATCATGTTTGAACAATCGGTAAATCGACTAAATTGGATTCATATGAACAACGCTTTTTATAAAAATTCCAGACTCATACTCATATTTGTATTTCTACTTCTGGCTTCAGTCGCCGCATGCAAACCCAATATAAACGATCCTAAAGTTCTTGCTCAAAACCCACCAGTAGAACCTTACCCGTTTGCGTTGTCAGTAGTCACAGCAATCAACTTTGGTGGCCTTGAATATAAGGGTAGCGATGGTGTTTTATATTCAGCTGATACACTCGACATAGATGCGACTGTAGGTTCTTCAAAAGAGATAATGGGCAGCCAGGACGCCGACTTATTTAAGACATATCGACTTGCCACAGACACAAAAAACCTAACATTTCAGCTTCCTGTCGAGAACGGTCAGTATGCCGTTAGTTTTAGATTTGCAGAGCCAGACAGTATAAAGGTTGGAGAACGCATATTTGATATTAACGTAGAGGGCAAAACGGCCATCGCCGGCTTGGATGTTCTCCTTGCTCGTGACAATAATATTTTGTCGTCGTTGGTCAGAACAGTGACCGGTGTTGAGGTGACCGATAGAGCGAAAAATGCCCGTGTTGAAGATGGTGTGCTCATTATAGAGGCACATAAAGAACAGTTTGGTGAAGCCGAATATACATCAGCGAGATTGCATAACAGTGGCAGTGGTGATTTCCTCTACGGAAAAGTAGAAGCGCGGGCCCGAATTCCGCGCGGTCAAGGCACTTGGTCTGCAATATGGATGCTGCCTTTGAACCCATACAAATACGCAACTTCATGTCAGCCTAATGAGGATTGGCAAGGCAGCAGAACTTGCGATGCTTGGCCAAACTCGGGTGAAATAGATATTCTGGAACATGTTGGATATGACATGCAAGTCGTGCACGGAACGGTTCACACTAAAGCCTATTATTGGGTGAACGGCGAACAACGCAAAGCCAGCGTTGAAGGTCGTAATGTCGACAAGGAGTTTCATCTTTATTCTATGCAGTGGAGCCCAGAACATATCATTATATCGTTTGATAATGTTCCTTATTTTTATTATCAGAATGAAGGGAGCGGATGGGAAGCTTGGCCATTTGACCACCCTTACAATTTAATTTTAAATCTTGCCATAGGCGGTAATTGGGGACGCGCTGGCGGCCCAATCGACGACTCTATATTCCCTGTAAGAATGGAAGTAGACTATGTGCGAATCTATCAATTGGCAGAATAAAAACAAAAACAGCCTAATTAACAAGAGAGTTTGAATATGGACAACAAGTCACTTAATGTTGACGCTCAAGCAGATAGCACCGTTAATGGTGCATTTGTGCAAATGGATGGCGATACCTATTACAAAATTAGTCATGTTGACCAAATGGCTCCATTTTTTGTGAGTGTCGTTTCTGATCAAGACCATTGGCTATTTGCAGGCTCTACCGGTGGATTAACCATGGGCAGAGTGTCTCCGGATAAAGCTGTTTTTCCTTATGTTACCGTGGATAAGCTATACGAGAGTACGCCTCATACAGGTCCTAAAACTATCATTAAGGTTATTCAGTCTAAGCAAAAAAGCGTGTATTGGGAACCTTATAATCGAGAACATGATGATAGATACCATGTGACTCGCAATTTGTATAAAAACCTACTGGGTAATGTGCTTTGCTTTGAAGAAATAAATCATGATTTACAGTTAGCATTTCGCTATTCATGGCAGTTTTCGAGCGAGTTCGGTATCAGTAGACAATGCAAATTAGAAAATCTGTCTGAGCAAACTTGTAGCATTGAATTGATCGATGGTTTACAAAATATTCTTCCTGCAGGGACACCTCTTTTTACGCAATCGCAGTCGAGTAATCTCGTTGACGCTTATAAATGGACAGAAGTAGATCATGCAACTGGATTGGCCTTATATACCCTTTATTCAGCAATTACTGATCGCGCTGAGCCAGTAGAAGCGCTTCGTGCAAATACTGTTTTTCGTTTGGGTTTACCTGGTTCTACGGTGCATTTAACGTCTTCAAGTTTAGCTTTGTTCAAAGCCGGAAAAGTGCTGGAGAGTTCAGATTATAGTCGCGGTGTGCGCAGCTGTTATTTAGTGCATAGCCACGTCACATTAGCAGCACATGGCGAGCAAAAGTGGTCAATTAATGTTGACGTTGAAAAAGACCAAACGGATGTAGTAGCGCTAAAACATGCTCTAGCAAATGAAGCTGTCGTTGCTGATGAAATGCAAAAATCATTCTTAACCGGCAGTGACAAATTAGCTCGTATTATGGCGTCTTCGGATGGATTCCAAGTTACAGGGGAAGAAGACGTTTCTTTGCATCATTATGCAAACACGCTATTTAATGTTTTGCGTGGCGGTATTTTTGCTAATCAATATCAGATTTCGCGTGCCGATTTACTCAAGACACTGCAGCATTTCAATCATGATATTTACGAAAGGCAAAAAGCTGCATTGAGCAATCTGCCAGAAAATGTGAGCTTAGACGAACTCATGGCATCCGTTGAAGCTTTACAAGATGAACAGTTGAGTCGACTAATATACGAATATTTACCGATTACTTTTGGCCGTCGTCATGGCGATCCGAGTCGTCCTTGGAATCAGTTTGCTATTGAATTGAAAGACGACCGGGGCCAACCCCTGTTGTCTTATCAAGGTAATTGGCGCGATATCTTTCAAAATTGGGAAGCGTTAACGCTCAGTTATCCTTCATTTATCGAGTCGGTTATCGCAAAATTTGTCAACGCATCGACACTAGATGGTTACAATCCATATCGCATCACAAAACAAGGTATTGATTGGGAAATTGAAGAGCCAGATGACCCATGGAGTTACATTGGTTACTGGGGCGATCATCAGATTATTTATTTGCTGAAATTATTAGAATCGTCTAATAATTTCCACCCTGGAAAATTGGCATCTTTACTCGAGCAGTCTGTTTACAGTTATGCCAATGTGCCTTATCGCATTAAAGCGTTGCACAACATTATTGATTCACCTAAAGACACTGTTCTATTCGATAATGAACTGGCTGGAGACATCGAACGAAATATCGAGCGCTTAGGGTCTGATGGCAAATTAGTTCTAGATGCTAATGGCCAAGTTTATCAAGTGTCCTTAGTCGAGAAGCTGTTTATACCGCTGCTATCAAAATTGAGTAACCTAGTTATTGATGGTGGAATTTGGCTAAATACTCAGCGCCCAGAATGGAATGACGCTAACAATGCGTTAGTGGGTCAAGGGTTGTCGATGGTCACATTGTGTTACCTGAATCGTTATTTGTCGTTTGTAATCGACTTACTCGCTTCGATTGAAGATACCAATAAACAATTTGCAATGACCACAGAAGTTGCCGAGTGGTTAACGGGAACGACGCACATTCTTGAGAGTGCAAGTAAGCAAATTAATCAAGGACCAGTGTCAGCAAGTTTACAATTTTCTACCCTGCAGAAGTTAGGTACATTAGCCAGTGAATACCGCGCAAAAATGTATCAGCACTCTGGTAATTATAGTAAGCAACCGGTCAGTATAGATGAACTCAATGCGCTACTTTCTAGTGCTACGCCATTAATAACTCGCAGTATTGAAGCGAATTACAGCGGTTCAGGTTTATATCATGCATATAATGTACTTAGTATTAACCAGAAATCACTAAACGTTAGTCATTTGTACGACATGCTAGAAGGGCAAGTGGCAGCGCTTAGTTCAGGTGCTCTTAGCGCTGAAAGAGCAGTTGAGATTATGGATACTTTGTACGCTAGTGAGATGTATAGAGAAGACCAAAAAACGTTTATGCTGTATCCAGATAGAAAGCAGCAAGGGTTTATCAGCAAAAATTGCGTTCCTAAGCATGCTGTTGCTAGTCATTCATTGTTAGCGGATATGCTTGCACAAAGCGACAATCGCTTGATTAAACTCGATGCAATGGACAACTATCGCTTTAATAGCGAATTAACTAACGCCAATACGATTAAACAAATTTGGCCTAAAATAGCTAAAGAATATCCAGAGTTAGCTACGGACAGCGCGTTAAAGACGATTCTAGATATTTATGAATCTGTCTTTAATCACAGTGCCTTTACTGGACGCTCTGGCGGTATGTTTGGCTTTGAAGGGTTAGGATGTATTTACTGGCATATGGTATCTAAACTGTTACTTGCAGTTCAAGAAGTCGCAATAAAAAGTGTTCATGAGCAAGGTAAATCAAACACATCTCAGGCACTAATCGCACATTACTATAACGTGCGAGAAGGTATCGGCTTTAACAAAACACCTGAAGAATATGGTGCTTTCCCTGCAGATCCTTATTCGCACACACCAAAACATGCTGGCGCACAACAGCCAGGTATGACTGGCCAAGTGAAAGAAGAATTATTGACCAGAATGGGCGAGCTAGGTTGTTTTGTGATAAAAGGAAATGTTAGCTTTGACCCCTTCTTACTACGGGCTCAAGAGTTCACTACGCAAGCAACAACGTTCCGTTACCTTGATATTAATGAAGCATGGAAGAAAATTGAGCTCGATAGCGGAAGTTTAGGCTTTACATGGTGCCAAGTGCCGATTGTCTACGCAATAAGTAATGCAACGGATGCTCAAGTGACTATCTATTCTAAAGACGGAGAAAAGCATGTTTTAAAGGCAAACGAACTCAATCAAGAGTTCAGTCAAATGCTCTTTGCTCGCTCAGGCGGGATTGTTCGAATTGATGTATCTGTTAGTCGTAATCAGCTTTACACCGAAAGTTAGGTAACACCTTACTCTGTACAACTACCCTTGCAGATATCAAGTGCTTGGGTTGCCAGAGCAGATGGGTGGAACCATGTTTCGCCGCTTATTGTTGGTGCATCATAATTGAGCTTGTTTTAGCCGGTGTCACCAGCAATGAAATGAAACCTCTACTAGGGAAAGTTACACACAAAGCTGCTTCTGAGCGCTGGCTGGATTGCAGCGTTGCGAAAATCTAGCGTCGTTTAACTAGCTCAATATTAAGCTTTACGAGCGTCCAAAGCGGCTCTTACTTCGCCTGCTTTTTCTTCAGTAATTGGATACCAATAGACCATTAATATCGCAATGACAGAGCACAATGCTGGAATGAATGCGTCAAAGATACGCATTAAGTAAATTGTTTCTGGCGACTGTGCACCGCCCAGCGCAACATCAAACCCGGTTGCGTTTAACAAGAACCCACCCGCAGCGAGAGCCGCAGCCATTCCCAGTTTCACAACCCACCAGTATATTGAGCCAAACATGCCTTCACGTCTTTCATAGGTATTGAGTTCATCCATGTCACAGACATCTGCAATCATCGAGCCCATTAGCGTAAACAGACCACCAAGACCAAAAGCAATAAAAGGAACTGGCAATAGCATCAATAATGGATAATCAGGGGTGTAGCAAAACCACTTTAATACATAACCAATAACCGATATACCAATGGCAAAAAAGAAGCCTTTGCGTTTATCAAAGTGCGTAGAAAACTTAGTTACAATAAATATAACGCAGAAAGTAGATATAGCAGCCAGCGTACCAGACCAACCCGCATATTCTGCACCCATTGAGGTATCGCCACCGAAGATATAATAGATAATGACGTATGATTGAAATGACGCAACCATCATAAAACCATTAAAGACTAAAAAGGTAGCAGCGCATAGAAATAGAAAAGGTTTAAATTTAATGGTTGTTGCGAAGCCTTTAAAGAAACCTTTGACACCAGGTGTAATAAATTGTTCGCCGGGGATTGGCCCTGCTTGCACATGTCGAATAGGTTCTTTTAAAAATATAGCTGGTAATACGCCAACACATATTGTGAAAGCGCCAATGATAACGGCCAGCCAAGCAGCGCCTGCTATCATGTCATCAAATAATAGGTCGTTTTGCATAAACCACAAAAACCATGGAGCAATTAAGTAGGCGATTTGGCCCATAAAGTTCTGCGTTGCCATGAGTCGGGTGCGTTCATGGTAGTCTGGTGTTAGCTCATAACCTAAGGCCACCCAGGGCGTAGCGAACATGGTGTAAGCCAGATAGAAAACAAATGAGCCGATAAGAAAAAACCAAAAATAATATTCTTCACTTTTTCCGTCGGGAAGTTGCCATAAAAGCGCAAAAATAATACCAGCCGCAATTGCACCGCAAAAAATATACGGTCGACGGCGACCCCATTTACTTTTGGTATGATCGGATATATAACCCATCAATGGATCGGTAATAGCGTCGGTTAAGCGTGGCAGTGCACTTACTAAACCGACCAAAGCCGGATTCATGCCAAGACCTAAATTTAAGACAATAACCATACCTCCAATAGCAGCGGATAAGAGGTTGTTGATGAGGGCACCAAGGCCATAAATGATTTTTTGAACGACGGGGATTTTTCCGTTTACTGATACTTCGTTGCTCATTTATGGACTCATGTTAAATAATTGTAAACTCAACGCTATAACTTAATGTTGCTAGGTTAATTTAACAAATAATATGCGATAGCTTGGCCTTATGCCGCGTTAAATAGGAATCTACCAGGTGTATTTAGCTTAAAAGTACAAAATAAAGTCCCGCGAGTGTATTTTTGTTTTCATCTCTGCTTTGAAGATTGACCATAGTGTCATGTTACCTCAGTAGCAGTCCACTTTGTCTTGTTTTGCTGGACTAAGTTAGTCGTGAGTTTAAGGTGCACGTATTACGTAACCTTGGGCAAGGCTTTTGTGTGGTCGTTTGGCTGACACAAGTTTGAAGTGATTTTTAAACCCAATTTGAAAAAGAGTTTTTATGTCTAATTTGCATCAGTCCAATTCATACATGCCTAATTTATATTCTCCTGACATTATTAGCCAAGCTAAACAGCTACTGGGTAAGATGACATTAGATGAAAAATTGGGACAATTATCTCAAATATCCAGTGCCGGCGCGCATATACCGGACGATTTAGCAGATGCAATAAGACAAGGTCGAGTTAGCTCTGTTATCAATGAAGTCGACTTGATAACCAATAATGAATTACAACGTTTAGCGGTACAAGAAACGCGTTTAGGTATTCCTTTACTGATTGGCCGTGATGTTATTCATGGTTTTAAAACAATATTCCCAATTCCTCTAGGGCAAGCGGCAACATGGTCGCCCGATATTGTTGAGAAAGGGGCAAGAATAGCAGGACAAGAATGCGCTACTGTTGGCGTAAATTGGACCTTTGCTCCTATGATTGATATTGCGCGTGATCCGCGTTGGGGGCGAATAGCAGAAAGTTTAGGTGAAGACCCCTTTTTATGTTCCGCACTATGTGTAGCAATGGTCAAAGGTTTTCAAACTGATAATTTGTCGACCACAGGCGCCATTGCTTCTTGTGCAAAGCACTTCGCTGGCTATGGTGCGAGTGAAAGTGGTCGCGATTACAATGCAACAAACATCCCTGAAAACGAACTCCGCAATGTTTATTTGCCACCCTTTCATAGGGCAGCTAAAGCAGGTGTGGCCTCTTTTATGGCCTCATTTAGTGATTTGAATGGAGTACCGGCAACTGGCAATCAATGGTTATTGAAACAGGTGTTGAGAGAAGAGTGGAATTATCAAGGGTTAGTGGTCAGCGATTGGGAGTCGATAAAAGAACTTCAGGTACATGGTTTGTCTGCTAGTGAAAAAGACTCTGCTTACCTAGCGGCTAAAGCCGGCGTTGATATGGAAATGGCGAGTTGTTGTTATATCGATAATTTAGCAGACCTAATAGCAGAAAATCAGATTAAGGAAGCTGAAATCGATCAAATGGTATTGAATATTCTGCACATGAAATTCGCGCTAGGTCTATTTGAAAACGCGTTGACGGACCCCTCTGCATTACCTAAATTGTTGAACGCTGAGAATCTGCAAGCGGCAAAAGAAGCAGCGCAAAAAAGCTGTGTACTGTTACAAAATAAAAGTCGTTATACAAACGCTCCAGTTCTGCCGATTAATAGAGCGTTAACCAAACGTATTGCCGTTATTGGACCGATGGCTCACGATGGTTATGAACAGCTAGGTACTTGGGTTTTCGACGGTGATGAGAAAAATAGTGTGACTTGCCTTAACGGTTTGAAGGCGGTTGCAGGAGAGGACGTTGAAATTGAATTTGAATCGGTGCTTGGTACCTCAAGGGACAGAAATACTCGATATTTTGACGCCGCCCTTGAACTCACGAATAATGCCGACGTAGCAATTTTGTATTTGGGTGAAGAATCGATTTTGTCAGGAGAAGCTCATTGCAGAGCAAGTATCGATTTACCCGGAGCTCAGGTAGCACTCATTGAGCACTTAGCGCAATCAAAAACGCCAATCGTATTGGTGGTGTTAGCCGGTAGGCCGCTAACTTTACAACCCATACTCGACAAAGTTGATAGTATTTTATATGCGTGGCATCCGGGCACTATGGGTGGAGTCGCTATTGCTGAATTACTGTTCGGTGACGCATCTCCTTCTGGAAAGTTGCCAGTGTCGTTCCCTAGAGTTGTAGGGCAAATTCCGCTCTACTATGCGCAAAAAAATTCAGGTCGACCGCCGACGGAGGAGAGTTACGTGTTTATGGACGATGTACCTGTTAGAGCTGCACAGACCTCGCTGGGTATGTCGGGCACTCATTTGGATACGCATTTTTCACCTTTATATCCTTTTGGCTACGGATTGTCCTACGCTAATTTCGAATATCATGACGTCAACATTAGCCAGCATGAAATTAAACTAGGCTCGGCATTTACGGTTACTTTAACGTTAGAAAATAACAGTGCAGTTGATGCTGAAGAAATTGTACAACTGTATGTTAGAGATTTAGTTGGCTCTGTTACACGACCAGTAAAAGAATTAAAAGGTTTCAAACGTTTAGCAGTGGCTGCTCACTCAAGCGTGAATGTTACGTTTAATATGCACACCGATGACTTGGCTTTTTATGATATTCGCAATCAATTAACTGTTGAAACTGGCGATTTTTTACTCGGTGTTGGAGCTGATAGTTCGATTGTACTTAGCGTTGCTTTTAAATTAATTAACTAGTTGAGTAACTTCTATTGGTCTCTGCAGAATAATTATCATTATGCAAAGGCCATAGAAAAATTACTTTTTATATTATTCAAGCGCTTACCATTTCGCTTTGGCTTCACTCTTATAAAAACGCCATACAAAGGCAGTGCCAATAGAATAGGTGACTTCTTTTTCAAACAACGGGCTGTCTTTGTTTGCAGCTACGCTATGAAATTGCGCTGAACCACCAATAAAGGCGCGAATATCCTCACTGACTTTAAATGAAACCCCTAAGCTCAGCTCTGAGCCTAAATAGCCTGCTTTAGCGTCGAAGGCTGGGCGAGCTGCGGTTGCGAATTCAGGAGCAACTTCATAAAAATAATCATGCGTTTGTTCGGTAGCAAAAACGGCACCAAATGAGATATTAAACGCAGTCTCTTCATGCTTAAAACCACGATGCTGATAGGATATTTGCGGTTCAAAAATAAAGCCGCGGCCTTCAATTTTACTAAAGTCGGTTGAGAAAACAGCACGAGCTTGCAGTCTAAAATCGAGTCGGCCTTTGCCTATATTGGTACCTATGTTTTCGCCTTTGGCATTCTTATCGAAATCATATTTACCCAACATGAAAATCATTTGGGGACCAATTTCACCTAAAAAATCCAGTTCGGGCATGTCAACGCGAGCACTATTGTCTTCACTGTCACTAGGCAGTGCTGCTCCGAATGAAAAGTCGACTTCAAAGGTTTCATTTTCTATAAGAATGGCTCTTGCTCCACCGCCATCTCCAATTCGGAAAGTTTCACCTCGATACACCACAAAGGGGAGCACAAGACCAAAAACTCGGCCTTCACTTGAGGCTGGGTATTTAGGATTATAAAAAGCACCACCGCCAGCACCGAGTTCCCAAAGTGAAAGTGTTTCGTTAACGTTGTCAAAACCAGTTAGACTTCTCTCCATGGGGATGTCAGCTTCGCCAATGCCACCACCTAATGAAACTCGGTTATTTTTTTCTGTGCCTGGAGACTTGTTTGCTGGATCACTCTTGTGCTTACTATCAATATTTTCAGTGGAATAAGCAAAAGGACTAAACGTTAAAGCAATGAGAAGCAAACAACTGAGTAGGAATAGTTGAATTAGAAAGGATCGGGTTACAGGTGGTTTTATCGATATCGCGTTCATAAAGTTTATTTGCCTTGCGCCACGGTCTTTAAGCGCTAATTCTCAATCATTCAGGTTGCCAGCGCATAGAAAACAACGTTCTATTTGCCATATAAAAATGCACTGCAAACCGATGAACTATTAAACCGGTTTGTCAGTGCTTATTTTATTACTACGAGTTTAGACCGTAAAATGTTTATTTATGGGCAAGTCTCTTATCCGTTTGCCCGAAGCATGGAATATTGCGTTAGTTAAACTTGGCGCAACAGGAGGGGTTCCTGGTTCTCCCACACCACCAGGTATTGCGTCTGACTCAACAATATAAGTTTCTATTATTGGGCTTTGAGGCATTCTTAATACTTGGTAGTCGCTATAGTTTGATTGCTCTACTGCACCGTCTTGTATTGTAATTTCGCCCATCATAGCTATCGATAAACCAAATATCATTGACCCTTCTTGCTGTGAACGAACACGATCAGGGTTGACTACTGTGCCAGCGTCAATACTAGAATGCATTTCAAGGACAGTCACTTTATTGTCCTTTACACGCACTTTCGTTGCTACTGCAACATAGCTCACAAAGCTCCTGTGTGCACTAATGCCCCATGCTTCACCCTCGGCAGTTGGTTTGTCCGCACCAGACTTAGCAACTACGTCGTCCAAAACATGTTTTAGACGTTTAGTGTCAATCGGAAAGCGCTCAAGGGTTTCACCATAGTTGGCGTACTCAAAACCTTCTTCCTTTGGATTGACCAGACGGTCTTCGCCCAATAATTGATGCCACATTTTCTGCGTAGGTATGTTAGCTGCATGGGCTAATTCGTCCACAAAACTGCCTTGCGCAAACCCGTGCTGAATATTACAAACAGAACGCAACCAGCCAATTCGAACATGCGCAGGTGCTTTGTGAGTTTCGCACGATAAATTTTCAACCTTAAAGGGCATATCGCCAAAGCCTAAACTTAACTCTCCATCGGAAGGTGCATCTGTTACGCCATCAAAAGTCCAACTGATACTAGGAAAAGCGGTTCGTTGTATCCACGCATTCACCGAATTGTCGGCGTTTAAGCCGGCCGCAAAGTATTGTGAACTAATAGCATGGTAATAACCCTGACGAATGTCATCCTCTCGGCTCCATACAACCTTGACAGGCTTTCCGGTGTGTTTAGCAAGTAGTGCCGCTTCAACTGAAAAATCGGGTTTTGATTTACGTCCGAATGCACCACCTAATAACGTCACGTTTATTATTACGTTTTCTTTTGCAATACCTAACGCGGCAGCCACATTTTGCTGAGTACTCTGTGGGGTTTGTGTGCAAGCCCATACTTCGCACTTGCCGTCTTTAAATGCAGCCGTTGCTGCAGGTGGCTCCATTGGAGCATGAGCTAGGTAAGGTATGGTATAAGTTGCAGCTACCTTTTGTTGCGACTGCTGCATTGCAGCATAGGCATCACCACTTTGTCTAATGGTCTTACCTTTGGTGATGATGCGTTGGTTTAACTCTGTCAAGTACTCTGCTGAGTTATGATTTTTATGCGGACTGTCGCCCCATTTTATGTTCAGGACTTTGCGGCCTTGTGATGCTGCCCAAGTATTGGTTGCAATCACAGCAACACCGTTTGAAGGATGGAAAATCACAGGCGTTGGTTGATCTGGCATTTTATATACGTCAACAACACCGCCAGTTCTCATCGCTGCGGCTTTGTCGAATGATTCAACTTTCGAGCCAACAACGGGGTTACGCTGAATGCTTGCGTACAACATACCTTCTAATTTTATGTCTTGGCCAAAAATAGTATTGCCAGTAACCATGTCGGGTAAATCAACAATTTGCATTGGTTTGCCGATATACGTAAAGTCTTTTTTTGATTTATAGGTTAGCGATTCAGGTGACAGAGCTTTAATTTTTGAAGCGTTCTGAGCTAGTGCAGCAAAAGCTATTTTTTGTTTCGTACTTTTATTAATAACGAAACTATTATTAGCATAAACGTCAGTTATTGGTACGCCCCATTTTTCAGCCGCAGCTTGCTCTAACATGGTTCTTGCTGTTGCGCCCATTTCACGCATTTTTGCATAAAAATTTCTTATTGAGCGCGACCCATCAGTGTTTTGACTACCATAAGCTTCATTAGCTAAGCCCTGCACAACATGCACATCCTCCCAATCAACGCAAAGTTCATCGGCAACAATTTGAGCTATACTGGTACGAATACCTTGGCCCATTTCGCTGCGATGACAAACAATGTTAACGCGCCCATTGGTTTCAATAGCTACAAATAGATTAAGTGTATTGCCGTGCGCATGGGCGGCATTTCCGTGTGCCCAAACCGGTAAGCTCATTGGCAGTATAGTGCCTAACACAAACCCGCCTGTAGTCATTCCGGTTAACTTTAAAAAGGCGCGTCGACTAACTGTTTTCGTTTGTTTTGTGGACCCGTTGTTGGCGGCCTGTTGAAATGATTCAATCATGCTTTTTCTCCTACATTTTTAGCTAAGCTAAAGTCGAAGTTTGTTGCCATGTTTTTGGTCGCTAGGTTTTTTGCTGCATCTTTAATTGCAGCCTTGATACGAGGGTAGGTGCCACAACGACAAATGTTACCTTGCATTGCATTATCAATGGCAGTGTCATCTGGATTAGGATTGCTTGCAAGAAGGGCTACTGCACTCATTATTTGACCTGACTGGCAGTAACCGCATTGCGGAACATTATGCTCTAACCAAGCTTGTTGAATAGGATGGCTCGCATCACTCGGTAAGCCTTCTATTGTAGTAATGTTTTTGCCCGCAATAGTCGAGAGTGGCATAACGCATGAGCGAATAGGCGTACCGTCCATGTGCACTGTACAAGCACCACATTGAGCAATACCACAACCGTACTTGGTGCCTGTCATGTCGAGCAAATCACGCAATGCCCAAAGCAACGGCATGTTTGAGTCAGCATCGACTTCTACTGGTTGACCATTTAAGGTAAAACTAATCATGTCTTTATCCTTTATATAACTTAATAATGGGGTTTTTCAACCTATCTTTTCAATAGTACATAGTTGATAAATACGACAATAAATCTTTTTTGGTATCAATATCTCTCGCCGCTTCTGGCATATCGATACTGATGATACGTGCTGCATTAGTGCGCAACATGTCTCGTGCACCTCTATCGTTTTTTAGCGCAGCGAGTTCGGCAAAATATGCTTTTGGAAAAATAGCCGGTGCACCTACTCTACTATTATAAAAAGCGGCAACAATATTGGCAGGATTTTTGCGCGATTCGGATAGCATAATATTACACTGCTTTGTACGAACTTCCACCTGATCAGCTAACCCAATAAAAACATGAGTGGTTTCTTGAGCTAAATTAGTCAGCCCTGCGGCTATTGACGCACCCATTCCTTGTTGCCAGTTATTTGCAACAATGGATGTCACGTTAGGCACTATTTTAGTCGCTGATGTTGCCTGTAAGTTGACGTGTTCTAGGACTTTTTCAATCGTGCTCGCATTTGCGCCTAGAACTACCGTAATTGCATTAAACTCGGCACCTTGCAACATTTCAATGCTGCCCAACAGCATTGGTTTTTCATCAATAATCGCAAGCTGTTTAGTATCGTTGAAGCGCTTGCTTTCGCCTGCTGCAAGCAATATCGCTTCGATACAGTAATGCTTATCTTGGTTGTTCATAATCATACTGCTTATGCAAATTGTTGACATGCTGCGGGAGCGCAGTTTGTTAATGGATAACTTATCAATTTATACTCTATTACGGAAGTGCCGCGTCCTAATCAGTTGCAAGCCTATTTATGAAATGCTGCGCAAAGTGTGCGTTTTAAGGGGGCGATCACAATCTGCTAGTTCAGGATGTTACTAATTGACTTTGCGTCCGCTTGCTCGATAAAAGCATGAATTTCAGACAATATTGATAGAGCGATAGATTCCGGAAGTTCACCGCCTAGTCTTAAACCAATTGGATTTGCTAGCGGTTTGGTTAATACGCTAGTCCTTTTCTGCTGCTTGGGCTTCGCCTCAACGTTACTAGCCAACTCAGATGAAATAAAACCGGCTTCTTTGAGTACTCTATCTGTTCTATGCAGCGGACCCAGCATCCCGACATAACGAGCTGAACTATTTTGCGCCAGTGCCAACGCTTGGGCATCTAGCGTGACGTTATGCGTCATTATCACAATGGCATCAATATTCAAAAGCCAAGCGTGTTCGGATGGACTTTCAAGAGACGTTTTAATTATCTGTTTTGCATCTGGAAATTGCGCTTGGCGAGCATAACCCGTGCGCGGGTCCGCAATTGATACATGCCAACCTAAATTATGCGCGATTTTAGCCACCGGTATCGCATCAATACCGCCACCGAAAATAGCTAACTTAAGTGAGGGTTGTATAATATGCTCGAAAACGCGGGGCTTCTCTTTGTCGCCTGACTGCGCTGCCTGCTGAACTGCAAAGGCAGTATTACGCTCGGTCACTAGTAGGCTATTTTTAGGAGAGCCTTCTCCAATGCTTTGAATATATTTACAGGCTTGATTTTGATTAATGAGCTGGCGTAATTCGCTAAGTTGCAAATAGCTATTTTTTGCATTTACGGGCTGTAATAATATGCGCACGAGACCACCGCAACCAATACCAAGTTGCCAAGCGATATCTTCTTCTTCACGCATGTCATATTGAATAATACGATTATTACCCGACTCCCAGCACTGACGAGATTGGCGCATAATATCTGATTCTAAACAGCCACCGCTAAGTAAACCATGATAATGGCCTAGACTATTGATCATCATCATGGCGCCTGGTTTACGATAAGAGGAACCTTCGGTCCCAATGATAGTTGCTAAAACCCAGTCCAACTCATCGCGTTGTGCATACCAAGTGTTTAGTAACTGTTGAGTATGGTTAGCCATATGATGCGCTTAAAGCTTAGACTCGATAAGTTCAAGTGCCTCAACAAGAATGGTTGAAACTGCTTCACGCGCGGCTTTGGCATCTCTCAACTTTATGGTATTAAAAATGTCAGCATGCTTCTGCACATCAGCACCAGGTACCCCTTTTATTTTATTGGTGTAGCGAATGCTTACACGCAATGCGGTACCGATAAAATCTGAAAGTTGAGCGAAAAATCGGTTGCCACTGGCGTTTAATATACTGGTATGGAACTCGATATCAGCCTCCAACGGATCGTCTAAACCATTGTCGGCATCCGCCATTCTGCTTAGAGCATTCTGTATTTGAGCAAGCTGTTCCGTGGTTGCATTTTGAGCGGCTAGTGCTGCAGCTTCAGGTTCGATCGCAAAGCGCACTTGGGTAAATTCTTTAAGTAGAGAAAGAGAAGGTTTACTACTCAAAATCCAAGTTAGTACATCGGTATCAAACATATTCCAGCTGCTTTCTGGCAGCACTCGGATACCTTGTTTAGGTCGAGAGGAAATGAGTCCTTTTGCAGAAAGCATCTTTACCGCTTCTCTAGTGGAACTGCGGCTCACATCGTATTCTACGCACAAGTCTGCTTCCGAGGGCATACCTTTACCAATAGGATATTTTCCATTGACAATAGCAATGCCTAGATCATGCGTAAGTTGGTGAGTTAGATTATGCCGTTGTGGGATTTGCATGTTAACGTTTCCGAATCTATAATAAATCAGTTATATCATATTTAATTTAATGTTTGAATTATCATATATGTTTTTATTCATTATAATATTTAAAGCACTTTAATTGATTACTTGAGTGGTGTCTAATTACTCAAAACCTGTAAACATTCTTCAACATCTCGACAAATGGAGGATTGGGTGACCGATTCGATTGACAAAAACGCGACACAGTATTCAAATCTCATTGACAAGGTTGTATTTATAACTGGAGGCGCAACTGGTATTGGCGCTGCAATGGTAAAGGCATTTGTTGGACAGAAAGCTAAAGTCGCTTTTATTGACATCGATGAGCAAGCCTCAGCAACGCTAATAAATACGATTAAAGCTAACCACAAGAGTGCTGAGCTTTGGTATCGCAAAGTGGATGTGACCGATCCGAAAACACTGCAGCTTGCTATTGTAGAAGCTTCAAAAGCATTAGGTAGCTTAGATGTTTTAGTTAACAATGTGGGCAATGATGCTCGACAAGACGTCGAAAATATCTCGGCCTATGACTGGCACAAATGTATGCAGGTTAACCTTGACCCTGCTTTTTTTGCTTCACAAGCCGCCTTCAAAATTATGCGAAAGCATTCCTCAGGTAGCATTATTAATTTTAGCTCCATTAATGCACTTATTGGCCCGCAGCAGATGACCGGTTATGTGACTGCAAAGGCTGGATTAATGGGCATGACAAAATCACTGTCTCGCGATTTTGGTGTCGACAATATTCGAGTCAACGCAATTTTACCTGGCTGGATTGCTACCGATAGGCAACTAGCAAGTTGGTTAACTGCAGAAGAAGAGCAAAAATGGACTGAAGCGATGGCACTCAAAAAGCGAATAGAACCGAGTGATGTAGCCAATTTAGCTCTGTTTCTAGCTTCTGATAATTCATCCATGATCACGGGTCAGGCGATTAATATTGATGGCGGGAGAACTTAATGCAAAGACCTTCCCATTTCATTGCTGTTGATTGGGGCACGAGTCGCCTTCGCGCTTTTCTTTGTAAAGTCAAAACCGATGGTAGTTTAAAACTAGTCACACGCAGCGCAGGCTTAGGTGTTAGTAAGTCAGCTTTAAGTTTTGAAGAAACCCTCATGGAATGTATATCCCCCTGGGAATTTGAATACGGCAAGTTGCCTATATTAATGGCTGGACAAATAGGCTCAAGTATTGGCTGGAAAAAAACACCGTATTTGGCCAGTCCTATTTCACCGCAAGAATTGGCTAAATCATGTGTTAATTTTCACTGCAATGGTTACGACATAAGTGTTATTCCAGGGTTGAGTTGTAAGCTCGAAAATAATAATTACGATTGCATGCGGGGCGAAGAGTTACAAATTTTGGGCTGGTTGCAATTAGCCAAAGAGAATCAAGTAGGGCGGCATTTAGTATGCTTGCCGGGCACGCATACTAAATGGGTGCTCGTAGAAGATGGTAAAATCAAACTGTTTAAAACAGCGTTAACGGGGGAGTTGTTTGACCTCATTGCCAATCACAGTGTGTTGATCCAAGAAAAAGCGACAGTGTTTAATCAGGAAGCGTTTGATTCGGGTGCTGCTTTTACCTTAAATAGCGAAATGGGTAGTTTAATTCACGGCTTATTTAGTGTGCGTTCAAGGCAGTTGTTTGGACAATTGAGTGCAGATGAAGCAACCTCTTATCTCTCAGGTTTGCTAATAGGTAGTGATGTTCGCGCAGCAATGAATGCGACCGAATGGAACCTTTCTAAAATGGATCAAGTGAGTATTATTGGCGCGCCTCACCTGAGCTCTTGTTTTGCTAGTGTGTTGGAATCTCAATCAATTTCAACGGAAATTTGTCAGGTAACGACGACCACTTTATTGGGTTTTAATTCTGTATTCCAAAGCGTAAATCAATTAAGCGAAAAAACGGCCTAAGCATTTTTTCGCATGAGCAAAGAGGCTGCAAGATTGAGACAAATTCAACTATCGAACAAGGTTGGCAAGTTACTATTCAGCATCAATTCTCAGTGTATTCTAGCCGAATGCGCACTTTGGAATGAGCCTGAACAAGTCATATATTGGGTCGATATCATTGGAGCTAAAATTCAACGTTATTCGCCCAAAACTCACTGTGTTGAAACGTTTAATATGCCCTATCGGATTGGTTGTTTTTCTTTTACGCCAATTGAAAATGAAATTATAGCCGCATTTGATATTGGGATTGCCCGCTATAATCTTATTACTGAGCAGCTTGAATGGTTAGCTCAACCTGAAAAAGACATAAAAACAAATCGCTTTAATGATGGCCGAACTGACCGCCAAGGTCGGTTTTGGGCTGGCACAATGAATGAAACTGAGGACGATGAAGAACACGGAAACAGCAGCCTGAAAGCACCTATTTTAGGGAAGCTTTATTGTTTAGACAAGACCAAGCAATGTGATGCAAAACTATCCAATGTGTCTATTTCAAATGGTTTATGTTGGAGTCAGGACGGCAAAACCCTGTATCACGCCGACTCGTCCAAGCGCACTATTCACGCTTACGATTTTGATACCCAAACTACACAGCTTTCTAACAGAAGAGTGTTTGCCACAACGCAAGGACATCGCTTTCCTGATGGTGCAATAGTCGATGCACAAGATTACCTATGGAATGCGCAATGGGGAGCTTCGCAAGTTGTTCGCTACAATCCTAAGGGGGAGATTGATTTAGTCGTAGATATGCCGGTGAGTCAACCGTCGAGTGTGGCGTTAGGAGGTCCCAGGATGGATTGGCTGATAGTAACCACAGCCAAGCATTCATTGGCACCTGAACGTCTAATGATAGAGCCACAATCGGGTAATATTTTCGTCTATCAATTACATGGAATTGAAGGCGTAGTAGAACCCGTTTGTTTGGTTTGAGGTAGTGCGCAAAGTCAGGACTATTCCTGACTAGCAATCCATGCTTTTACTTTACGTTCTAGCATGACCATAGGCAACGCGCCGCCGCCCAATATAACATCATGAAAAGCACGAATATCGAACGTGTCACCAAGCTTTATCTCAGCGAGTGCTCTCAGTTCCTGAATTTTTATCATGCCAATTTTATAACCGGTCGCTTGGCCCGGAATAGTTAAATACCGACGTACTTCAGATTTAGCTTGTTCTGCGGTAATCGCCGAATTTTCCTTAAAATAGGCAATGGCTTGTTCTTCACTCCAACCCTTTGCATGCAAACCGGTGTCTAAAACTAATCGAATTGCACGCCACATTTCAGAGCCTAAACGCCCGAATTCTGAAAGTGAGTCCTGATAAGTACCCGGCATTTCCTTTGCTAACCACTCTGAATATAAAGCCCAGCCCTCGCCGTAAGCATTTAAATAAGACTGCTTGCGAAATGTAGGCACATTCTCCAGTTCGAGTGAAATGGCGATTTGCATGTGATGGCCGGGTAAACCTTCATGATAAGCAATTACTTCAAGCTCACGTTTAGGCATTGCCGTCATATCCGATAAGTGCGCATAGTAAACCCCCGGTCTTGAACCATCCGGCGTAGACGATGAGTAATGCTGTGCTGCACCATCTTGTTCGCGAAAAGCTTCAACCCGTTTCACCACCATGTCAGCTTTTGGCAGTATTCCAAAGTAATCAGGCAGTATTTTTTTAATTTTATCGATCGCTGCGGTTGCGTCATCAATGTAACCCTGACGACCTTCATCGGTATTAGGATAATACAAACGGCGGTCTTCTTTGTTGTCTCTGAGAAAAACAAAAAATTCTTGCAGGCTGCCGGCAAAACCAAATTCAGCTTTTACCACTTCCATTTCGCTGCGTAGTCGAGCCACTTCTGCTAACCCGATGTTGTGTATTTCATCGGCGCTGAGATTGGTTGTTGTCTGATTTGCTAAGCGCTCGTTATAAAACGCAAGGCCATTAGGCAATGCGCTGGCGCCGAGGGCTTGCTCTGTTGCATTCACTTTGTCTGCTTTCTGCCAGGCAATCAGCCTTTCGTATGCTGGTTTAAAGTCATTTAACAGGGCTTGCTTAATATTACTGCTTAATGCGTCAGCTTCGCTTTGGTTAATTTTGGTTTGTTCAAGTAAGGTAGCTATTTTAGCTTGCGCATCAGCCCAAATTGCACTGTCGTCACCATCGCTAAAAGGTGCACCGGTAATGATTTTAGTCGACTCGTCAATAACAGCTTCAAAAGCAAAGTAAGGTGGTCTTACTCCCTTCTCGGCAATTTTCTTTGAGTTAACAATAAGCTGGTCAAGAGCTCTACCAGTAGCTAATACTCTCTTTAAGTACTGTTGCATATGCTCGCCCGTTTCGACTTTATGCAATGCAATTAGCAACTGCGGGAAAAAGCTATGAACCGCATTCATTTGCTCAAATACGTAGCTGTTATCACGAAACTCATACGCCGCGATCGCTTTCTCACTCATGTAAACCCAAAGGTCGTAAGATAATTTAGCGTCATCGCTTAATTTTGCATAATCAAAGGCGTTTTGTAATTCGGCTAGGTTGGCTTTTTTGAGCGCTATTTGTGAGTCGTAAGCTTCCTCTGAATAGTCGTCTATTTCATCTTGACGTTCACTTCTACCTAAAGACGTTAGGAATGTGGGGCTTAGCATTAACTCTTGCTCAAACTTATCTTCAAACCATACGTTTAATTTTGCTGTTTCAGCTGATTGTAACGCGGCACTAACGGTTGTCGATGCTGCGGATTCGGGAACTTGAGGCATCATTGTATCAGTAGATTTATCGCAACCTGATAGGACAAGGCCTGTAATGATAGAAAGTGTAGCAAGTGCAATTTTGTTCATTCGCATAATTATCTCAATTTGAAGGTTACGTTTCGTTTACAATATTATCCTAACCCGCTTAATCGTTGAACACAATTACTCTATTTTTTAATTAAGGCCTTGGTTTTCCTGCATCAAGGCGTTGGCCGTTCAATTTGCGGTCAACGTATTTTGATAGATTATGACCTAGTTACTAAAGCTCTTTTAATTCAAAAATAAGCGTCGTTTGTGGAAAGCTAATTGGCAGTTGCATTCCTACTTGGATTAAGGCTTGGCCACTGATTTTCTGACCTTCTATTTTTGCTAAAATAGAAGGTGAATACTCTTTAAGACTAGTTGGCCAAATCTTATTAAGTTGATAGGTTTTAGTTGCATCCAAACCGGTAAACCTATATTTTTTAGGCATGGTGCGTTTAGTTTCAGTAACACTGTTATAAGCGTATAAGGCATGCGATTTGTCGCTACTTACAATCCCAAAGTCGACTGAATTACCATCAGTATCCAAGCGAATGAGTTCTCCTGAGTGAATTAACGTACGGTGCTTTTTATGCAATGCAATAATATCGCTAAGTGCTTGCATTTCATGCTCGTTTAATTCTCTTGGGTCCATTTCTAAACCTAAGTGACCAAAGAACGAAACACCCGCGCGCATGTCTATGCTTACACGGCGCCCGGTAATGTGGCAGTCTCTGGGGCCAACATGCGCACCCATTACCTCTGACGGGAAAAAGTATGAACAACCGCGTTGGATATCGAGACGGTCAATAGCGTCATTTGAATCTGAAGTCCAAACCCGATCGGTATGACTTAATACGCCATAATCAACGCGAGCTCCACCTGATGAACAGCTCTCTATTTCTACTTTAGGATGCGCTTCGCGTAAGTCATCAATGAGTTTATATAGGGCATGAGTTTGTTTACTTACGGCAGGTTTTCCTTGGGCATTACCCGCATGATTAATGTCGCGGTTCATGTCCCATTTTATATAACGAATGCTTGAGTATTCGTTAAGGATATCGTCAATACACTTAAACAGATAATCCACGACTTCTTGGCGTGTTAAATCAAGTACCAATTGGTTTCTAAAATGTAATTGCTCATTGCCTTCCGTTTGTAATGCCCAATCTGGATGTGCGCGATATAAGTCACTGTCAGGATTCACCATTTCAGGTTCAAACCAAATACCAAACTCCATGCCTAAGCTATTCACGTGTTCAATGATCCCAGACAGACCATCTGGATAAATCGCATAATCGACAGTCCAGTCACCTAAACCAGCATAGTCACCGCGACGCCCTTTAAACCAGCCGTCGTCGAGCACGAAACGCTCAACACCTAAGCTAGCAACTCGGTCGGCTAATGATTTTAATGTGTCGACATTGTGATCAAAGTAAATACCTTCCCAAGTGTTGTAATGCACTGGTCTTGGTTTTGCCTGCTGTTTCGACGTGAGAATTTGATTACGCACAAACTGATGGAAGTTGTTCGACAGTGAGCTAAAACCTGTTTTTGAATAAGAGCAGTAAAGTGTTGGTGAAGTATAAACTTCACCCTTTTGCAGGCTTAGTTCAGAGGGCATTAACAACTCACCCATTTGAATATAGGTGCGTTGTTCTGGCAATAACTCAATACGCGTTCGGTGATTACCGCTCCAACCTAAATGAAAACCATAACATTCGCCTTGACTCTCGTTGGTATATTGTTCATGCAATATGGCACCCGGGAAACTATCGTGTGAGGTTTTTCCTTTGCGGTTTTCGCGTAGCACGGAGCCCAAAAATAAGTCGATGGTGGTGCGATGAAATTCATTTGACCAGCGCCCTTCAAAAGACATTAACTTGGTTATGTGATCGGGCATTGGTATTGTGGGTGCTGCGCAATAATTAACTCCAACAGGGTTTTCACTATTGTTAGTTAATGTCGTTGATGCACTTATTACGTTGGTTACTTCGTCTAATTTAATAAAGTGACTGAGTGTCAATTTACGTACTTCATCAAAACATTCAAAGCGTACTTCCTGACTATTACGCTGCTCAATTTTTTGAAGCTTGGCGCCTATTGACCATGCATTGTTGTCATTATTGAGTTCAATACCAGGGCCACCGGTAAAACCGTCACCCATTGACGGTGTCAGTGAAATAGGTGCTTCAACAACCACTGCGCATTTTGCCTCCTGGCGAGTTAACAACAGCTGTAGCATGTCAAAAGAAGTTTGTTCATTTAAACGTTCGCCAAAATATACGATAGCTGGTGCGTTTGATGTGCAATCAATCACCAGACTTGCTTGGCGACTATTTAATTGAACAAAGTCTGATAAAGCAGTCATGTCGAATAATCCTTGTGGTGCATGTGTTATTAACGCGCAGATCCAATGAACTGACATTGAGTTAAGCGATAGATAAAGTGGAACTCGAATATATCATATAAATACGTTTATTATAAAGCCCTCTATTTTTAGAATCATCATATTTTATGCTTATGTGAGATTTTATTTTTTAATGCTCGACCAGGCAAAGCACCAGTCATCTCACCTTCTATAACAACGGGGACTCCATTTACGATAACAAAATCAATACCGGTGGAATAGTGATGCGGGTCAACGTAGGTGGAATTGTCTTGAACCTTAGCAGGATCCCAAATTACGATGTCGGCTTTGTAGTCTTTGGCTAATAAGCCACGATCACTCAGATTCATGCGTGAGGCGGGCAATGAAGTCATCTTTCTCACTGCTTCGGGTAAAGTAAGCACCCCTTTTTCCCTTGTATATAACGCTAATGTGCGAGGATAGGTGCCATAGTTTCGCGGATGCGGACTGCCTTTTTGCCATTCTATACCTTTGCCATCAGATGCGACTGAAGTCGCGGGGTGGCGCATAATTCGCTCAACATCTTCTTCTTGCATTGTATGATAGATACCGCGGCCGCCGCCATTGAGCTGCAACTCTATAGCGAGTTGGGCTCCATTTTCCAAGCTTAGATCTAACTCACGCTGTTGCAGAACCTGTTGAAAGGTTTTCCCTTCCAAGCTAGGGTCGCTAGGATAGCTGCTTATTTGAATACGCCATAATTCCTCTCCAGAACGTTGTTCAGACATAATGCGAATAACTTCATCGCGGATTTTCCGTCGTATTTGAGGATCCTGCATCCGCTTGACAAAGGCTTTTTGTCCTCCGGCTAAAGACCATTGTGGAAACAACACACCTAAATTTGTATTCGACGCGGTATAAGGATATTGGTCAAGAGTGATATCCATGCCTGCTGCACGATTGCTATCAATCATCTCTAAGGTCTTAACACTTAAGCCCCAAGCAGAGGGCCCCGAAGTTTTATGATGAGAAATATGAATAGGAATACCAACTGCAGCGCCAACATCAATAGTTTCTTGAACTGCTTGTAATACAGCTGAGCCTTCGGACCTCATGTGGCTGGCATAAAAACCACCGTATTGATGCGCTACTGCGGCTAACTTTTGGAGTTCATCAGGCGCTGCAAAGTTACCGGGAATGTATAGAAGTCCAGAGGATAAGCCGAAGGCACCATCTTGCATCGCTTTATCAACCAAGGCTTGCATAGCTTGTATTTCTGACTCGGTGGCGTAACGATTCTCCCTTTGCATCACTTGTCGACGTACCGAATTGTGACCTATCAATAATCCAACATTTAGTGCCGTACCAGTATTCTCAAGGGCAGTAATTAAGCGCGCAACATCACTTGGGCTGTCACCACAGTTACCACCCAAAAGAGTCGTGATTCCTTGGCGAATATTATTTTGTGCGTCGGGGCGTTTTAATATATCTCGTTCAGCGTGAGAATGTAAATCGATAAAACCTGGACTTACTACACGGCCTTTTGCATCAAAAATAAGCGTAGCTGTAGTTTTTTTGCCTAAATTACCAATCTCTGCAATAGAGTCACCGTTAATGGCAATATCTGCCATGTAAGGATTGCCTCCGCTGCCATCAATAATTTTAGCATTTTTGATCAGTATGTCGTATGTCTGGTTGGGTTGATGTGCGCATGATGTTATCCATACACACAGCATGAGAATTAACGTGGAGTGCTTCATATAAGAACCGGAGCGGCTGGGCAAGTATAAAAAGGATAAACAATATGAACTAGCTATACAACATTCACTTGCACGCATTTGCCATTTTATGCCATTGATCTCCTAGACGCGCTCGACTGGGGCATTGTAGCTTATATGGTTTTTGTTAATTTCTCTTCGTCCTGCTCGATTTCTCTTTTCATGAGAACAAAGGTGAGAAACATTTTTGTTGGCAAAGATAGCGCCATACCGATTGAAACGCAGGCTGCACTGATGATGATGCCATTTACGCCCATTTCTTCAATTGTTTGACTGAACAAATGAAAATAAACACCTAAGAGTATCAAGCAAACACCAAATACCATCGCGATTTTGAGCATTAAAATAATTTTGTTATTACTCATGGCTGACTCCTGAATTTCAGCAGTGGATGAATAAAAGACCTATTTTATAAATAAGTTGATTTATTCACCTAGTTTACACTCTGAAGCTTACAGGGGCTTTGATCTGAATCATGGCTCAATTGGATTACCACTAAATAGATAAAATTAAGCCGTCACTAATTTTTCAGGTGTGCCTTGCTCGTGGTTTCTTATTTGTGTGCTCATTGCTCAGGTGCTCCTTGTTCAGGCTTCTTGTACCGTTATACCTGCTTTGCCTAGTCACTCTTGAACTTCATGCCTTAGGCGCTCACCAATTTCAACAGGGTGACTTGATTATCGTTGACCTTAATTTTAGCACTTTCGAAGTTTCCAATTCTCAATGAGATAGTTCTTCTAAGGAAAAAAGTATCGTCCAACGCAGTCCATTATAAGAATTAACTATTTGGTCTATTCATTAAATAGATAATCCCGCATTAGTTTGAGCAAGTTGACTTTTAATGACACTTTTGGTGTTCTATATAACAATTATTTTACATTGATGTCACATTGAGAGGCGTTCATTGAAGTTTTTAATAACTCCTGAACATTGTGTCGAACACCCAAAGGATGGCGATGTTTTGTTAATGCTGCCTACTGGCGATCATGTCGCTAACGAAGCGTTCTTAAACTGGCAAGCTTACTCGCAAGAAGCAGAGGGCTCGCGGTTTCTAAGGTCAGGTGCATTCGATCATTCAACAAGGAGGGCATATTTTGCAAAAGGAACAAGGCCAACAACTAGCAGAAGTAAAAGTAACCTTGATGAACTAAAACTCTTTATAAATAAGCTTTATAGATACTATATTTAAATTTTTAGTTAAAAAAATAGGAATAATTTGATGGATGAATTACTAGATTTTACCGGGAAAGTAGCTTTGATCACCGGAGCTGGCGGCGGTTTTGGCCGTTTGTTAGCACAAGGGCTAGCGAAACGTGGATGCAAATTGGTGATTAGTGATATCAATCAGCAAAATTTGGATGAGACATTTGCCTCCTTACCAGGCCAAGACAATGCAATCTCTATGTTATGTGATGTTTCCAAAGAACAAGATTGTAAAAACATGGTCGATCGCGCGTTAGAAAAATTTGGCAAGGTGGATATTGGCGTCAACAATGCCGGTATTGCTCACGCTATGACCCCTTTACATAAATTGACTGAGGACACTATGCATAGTCAATTTAACGTCAATGTGAATGGTGTGCTGTTTGGTATGAAATATCAAATTGAAGCGATGCTTAAACAAGGCGAAGGGCACGTGCTTAATATCAGTTCTCTAGCTGGTTTAGGTGGAGCACCAAAAGGCGGAGCTTATGCTGCGGCTAAACATGCAGTAGTGGGCTTGACCAGAACCGCCGCAGTGGAATATGCCAAAAAAGGCGTGCGTTGCAATGCTATCTGTCCCTTCTACAGCCCTACCGCTATTTTAGGTGAGTTTGCGTCAGAAGAAGGACAAGCACAATTAGCTCGAGGTACACCTATGAAACGCTTGTCGAAACCACAGGAAGTAGTGAACACTATGTTACTGATTTTGTCTCCGGGTAATTCGTATATGACAGGCCAAACTATCGCTGTTGATGGTGGTGTGACAGCTTGGTAGAAGCCTTTGATTAAGAGTTGCGAGCGACGTAAATAATACAACGAACATAACACATAATTTATAGGAAAAAATATGCAAGCCTTGATGATGAATTCCCAGTTAATGATCTCCTCAATACTTAGACATGCGGACAAGAACTTTCCGAATTCGGAGATTGTTTCTGTCACAGCGGATAACCCAAGACATCGACATACGTACAAAGATTTCGCCAATCGCAGTCGTCAACTGGCAAATGCTTTAGCTGAGCTAGGCGCTAAGTTTGGTGATCGTATCGGCACTTTAGCTTGGAACGATTATCGTCATCTCGAACTTTATTATGGGGTATCAGGCAGCGGCATGGTTTGTCATACTATCAATCCTAAATTGTTCCCTGAGCAGGTGAACTACATTATAAATCACGCAGAAGACAGGTTTATTTTTGTGGATTTATTAGTAGTACCTTTACTCGAAGCATTACAAAATCATCTGCAAAAGGTTGAGGGCTACATCATTTTAACCGATGAAGCACATATGCCTGATACAACCCTACCTAACGCCATGTGTTATGAAACGCTTCTAAGTAAACAGTCCACTTCCTTTGATTGGCCTGATTTTGACGAAAATACTGCAAGCGCTATGTGTTACACATCCGGCACAACAGGAAATCCAAAAGGCGTAGTGTATAGCCATCGTTCAACTTTGTTACATGCGCTAAGTGGGAGTATGCCTGATGCAGTAGCTGCATCTTATAAAGAAACCACACTTCCTATAGTACCTATGTTCCATGTAAATGCTTGGGGAACACCTTATGCCGCATTAATGGCAGGCTCTAAAATGGTCATGCCTGGTCCCAAAATGGCCGATGGAGAAGCATTACAAAACCTGATTGAAACCGAGAAAGTCACGTTTAGTTCAGGGGTACCTACTATTTGGCTGGGGCTACTAGATTATTTAGAAAAAACAGGTAAAACCATACCCACCCTAACTCGGGTCAGTGTAGGTGGAGCTGCTTGTCCTAGAACTATTATCGAACGGTTTGCACATCAGCATGCCGTTGAGGTTGTGCAAGGTTGGGGTATGACTGAAACTAGTCCGCTGGGCACCATATTTTGTAAAAAAGCAGGTATGGAAGACTTAACCCAAGAAGAATTATTCGATTTACAAGGTATGCAAGGCCGAGGTATTTTTGGCATTGAAATGCGTATCGTGGACGAAAATAATCAGGAATTACCATGGGATGGTATAGCCTTTGGAGCTCTTAAAGTTCGAGGCCCTTGGGTCGCAAGTGGTTATTACGGTTTATCTCAAGTGCCTGGTTCTGAAGGTTGCCCTGTGGATGAACTTGGCTGGTTTGATACAGGTGATGTTGCCACCATTAACCCGCAAGGTTATATGCAAATTACCGATCGCACCAAAGATGTCATAAAGACTGGCGGTGAATGGGTTAGTTCGATAGAGATTGAAAATGCGGCGATGAGTCACCCCGATGTAGCCGAAGCAGCTGCCATTGGACGTTACCATCCGAAATGGACAGAACGCCCATTACTAGTAGTCGTGCTTAAAGCCGATAGAAGCGCATCACGCGAACAAATAGCCAGCTTTTTACAAAATAAACTTCACAAGATATCAATGCCAGACGATATCGTGTTTGTCGATGCATTACCTCATACCGCTACGGGCAAACTCAATAAACTAGTTTTGAGAAAAACCTTAGAGGATTATCAGTTTCCTACGCAAGCATAAGCACTATCTAGTTTGTGAGCGGATATACGTAACCGAGTCTAGTTTTAATAGACTCGGGGTTTAACTCAGGCTCACTCTTTAAGCTTCAGTCATCTCTGCTGTATTCGCCCAAGACAGCACTGGGTTTTGACCAAACACAACCTTGTTCACCAACAACGCAACACTTACGCAAGAAATGAGAGTGATAAACATTAAATGAATGTAGTGCAGGCCAAAAGGAGCATGTATTGGTGAGAATTCAAAAGACAATGAGCCATACAATATAATACCAAACACAACAGAAGTTATTGCTGCATTGGCATGTACATTTTTGAATAAGAGACCAACGGCAAATACCGACAGGATTGGCATGCTAAGCAAGCCATATAGCTGCTGTATCAAATTAATAATACTTTCTGCACTTGCATAAACGGGCACTAATGCCAATGAAATAATAGTTAAAATGGCAGTAACAAATCCACTTAACTTTTGCACGTTAGGTTTGTCATTAATATAAGCTTGATGAATATCACACACATATAATGCCGTCGCAGAATTCAAATTACTGTTGTAGGTGGTTAACACTGCCGCCGCCATTGCCGCTGCAAAGATGCCAGATAATGATGGGTCTAATAAATCACCTACAATGGTTCCGTAGGCAGCATCACCAATATCGCCGTAGAGTTTAAAAGCAATGATGCCAGGCACAACAATAATAGTAGGGACAATCAATAAACGAATAGCAGCTGCTGCAAAAACACCTTTTTGTGCCTCTTTTAAGCTAGGAGCCGCCATTGCGCGTTGCGTAATAACTTGGTTTGTACCCCAGTAAAACATCTGGATGAATATCATACCTGTTAGCAGGGTATGCCAAGGAATCGGAGACTCGTTATCTCCAATTAGCGTTAAGCGTTCCGGTGGAATGCCAGAGAAGTCGTAGTTTATTGCTTCTAGTGCTACAAATACGACCACAAGCGCCATCACTAATAGCAATACCCCAGAATAAGTGTCTGATACGGCAACAGCTCGCAGGCCCCCAAATATGGCATACATTGCGCCTATCGCTGCAAATGCGAGTGCGACATACATAATGTTCACGTTCAAGTCGAACATATTGATCATAAATAATGAGCCACTATAAATAACGGCAGGGCAAAAAATTAATGCACTGCCGGCAAAAAATAAGACACTGATAACAGCACGTATATTTTTATCGTTGTACCTGCGCTCAAGAAGCTCGGTTGTTGTTGTGCATTTATATCGATAGTAAACAGGCAGGAACACTTTTGCTAAGACAATTAAGCCAACTACCGCTGAAAACTCCCAAAGCGCCAACAGGGCCATTTGGTTTCCATTCATGCCAACTAATTGGTCGGTACTTAGGTTGGTTAACGTGATTGACCCGGCAACAAAATACCAAGCCAGACCGCCGCCCGCCAAAAAGTATTCTTTGGTTTGGTTGGTTGAGCTATGCCCTTTGCCTCGGCAGTGCATATAAGTTAAAAATGCTATTAGGACAGTAACACCTAAAAACACCGAAATTTGAATTAGATTATCTGACATAGTGCTTCCTTACTCACTCATAAAATAAAATGGCGAGTCTTTATTGTTTTTAGTCTTGTGTATTGTTTGCTGAAATTGGGAGTTACCTGCAATCACAGGTAACTATCAAATCAGGCATTCAGCTCTCGCTGAGAAATAACTATTTCATGATTGAGCCACTTAATAAGCGCCACAGTTATGAAATAGTGGCGTCCTTTGCGACTTCCATTTTTACTTCAACAATCCGTGCTCTTTCAACATCTTCATTATTAATGGTGATCAGTCTATTAACCTGTAAAAGTGATATCAACATTGCATGAATAGGCATTAAATAACCTTGTGTGCGCAGTGAATCTAGTTCCTCAATAGTAAGGCTTTGAAAGCGATCTTCATCTATCGTATGCAGGCCTCTGATTTTCTTTGAATCACCATCAAATAACTGAACATTCATATCTAGATGTTTAAATAAGCCGAGATCATCTAGTGTTTTACTAAACTTAGCTGTCTGGATATCTTTCTGAACATCGGCATCTAACAGCTGAGCGCGCCTTTTTGTTCCATCAGTAGGATTACTTTTTTCATCAAACAATGGCTCGCCAGTGGTTTCTGAAAAGTCACCTTGGTCCTCTATAATGCCTATGGTGTAAGCATTCTCTTCAGCGGGGGCTTTCATTAGATAAAACGGGAAGGTTTGAATGCTCGTTGGACGATAAATAACATCAAATTTGTCGTTTTTTACAAACAAGTTTTCATTCGGTACAAAACTGGTTAGTGCCGAAAACGTCCAAAATCCATTATGTGTATTTTTGGTCGCAAATACTGGGTAGCAAGTTGCTGCTTGACCTAGTTCGGTTGCTCGCAAATTCATTAAGTGCTGTTTTGCGATATGTTGTATGACCGCATTGTTCGTTATTTTTAAATCTTTGTGCGTTTTACTGCTTAGTTCTACCAACGTCAATTTTTTCATATTTTCACTACTTCATTTGTGCGCTTGCAAGCCACTTCTCAATGTATTCTCTATGCACGGGAAGTGTTTGCAGCATTTGTTCTGTGATTTTCTGATTTCTTTGAATGATCATTTCAGCCTTCTGCTTTTCTTGATAAAGATGTGCTTGCTGAGAGAAGTCAGGTTTAAAGCCCATACCATAAATTACGTACTGATAACTGGCGGCGGGAAACAATTCTATCGCACTTTCGAAGTCTCCGCTTGTTGGGCCACGATAGCCCCATATTGCTAAGTCTTCTTTTAAGCTCTCCGGGATATTATTTGGGTTAGTATGCGCTTGCCAATAAGGTTCGGGACGTTTAGTTAGCATGTAATGTAGCTTTAAGAAATCAATGATCCGAGACCAACGGTAACGCATTTGCTGATTGAAGCGTTTGGCTATTGTCGGCATAACCGCTTTTGTTGGTGGTAAATTTTCAGCAATATAGCGAGCTGAAATCTCAACTAACATAATGGCTGTTGCTTCAAGGGGTTCAACAAAACCTGCCGCCATACCGACCGCAACACAATTTTTTTCCCAAAAGCGTTCTCTATGACCTGATTCAAATGATATTTTTCTAGCGCTTAAGCCTTTACTCGCTGCGCCAACATATTTACGAAGATTAGCTTCTGCTTCGTCATCGGATAGATATTTACTTGAATATACATGTCCCACACCGCGACGGTGAGTTAGTCCAATATCCCAAATCCAACCGGCGTTTTGTGCGGTCGCAATGGTATGAGATGCAATAGGACTATCTTTGCTATCATATGGTACATGCATAGCAAGAGCTGAATCGTTGAAGAGTACATCGTCCATTTTAATAAATGGAACATTCAATTTACCACCAAGTAACAAGGCAGCAAAACCGGTGCAATCGATGTAAAGGTCAGCTTCGACATCAGCATGCTTCTCGAGGCTGATAGATTTAATGCTACCATCATTTGCTAAGGTTACTTGATTAACCGTATCTACAATATGCGTGACATTTAGGTTGTTTTTACAATGACTTTTTAATAGCTCGGCGAATTCGCCTGCATCTATGTGATAGGCGTAGTTACATTGTCCGCTGTATTCAGCTTCTGAAATAGTACGAGGGGCTAATCCTGCTTCACATATGTGATGCTGAAAGTTTGCTTCCACTGCGTAGTTTTCGATATTGGAGACATACGGTGCTAGGTCGATTCGACCATATCCTAATGGCACAGTAAACGGATGATAATAAAAATCCCCATTGCCGTGTACCCAATCTACAAATTTACCACCTTGTTTGAATACGGCGTGACAATTTGCAAACAGGTCAGCTTCTTTAATGCCAATATCGCGTAGGGTATTTTTCATGGTTGGCCAAGTACCTTCGCCAACACCTACGGTGGGAATATCAGATGATTCAATTAACTTAATATTAATGCCGGGCGCATTGTTGTCGCCTGACTTTGATTTATGATGAGCTGCAATAATAGCTGCACTTAGCCAACCGGCTGTACCACCACCTACAATTACAATTGTTCTTATGGCTTCAGACATAGCTTGCGTAATCCGTTAAATATTTAGTTTCAAAAGGTTTTTACCCTAAGCAACGATAAACGCTGTGTGAAGTGAAGTAAATATGATTTGAGCTTTGAATGCATGCTCTAGTCGTAAAATAAAGGCTTCATACAAAGCCTTTATGCTGAACACAAATACAAAGTGTGAATGCACAGCCCGGGACACAAAGGCTGGCATTCACAAAGTCAAACGTGCTTACTTGTTCTTACTCTTAGAATACTGCGCGTACGCCAAATGCAAAGCGACGGCCATTGTCTTCTATTGAATAAGTCTGGTTAGCAAAACGACCTGTTTGCACCAATTCTTCTTCGGTAATATTGATACCTTCGAAGAATACCGTAAACGTTTCATCAATGTCATAGCTTGCACTAGCATCCCATTGACCGAATGTTTCAGTATTAATTGGTTCGCCGTTAAAGCCGTTATCAATCGCTCTCAAGAAACCTTCACGATTGTTATAAGCAATACGCGCTTGAATCTGGTCTTTCTCATAGAAAACGACTAAGTTTTGAGAATCACCTAAACCTTCAAGAGCAAACGACTGAGTGGAATCGCTACCCAATGAAACGTTGCTGTCTACAACAGTTGCGTTTACTTGAAAACCAAAACCATTATCGAACAAGTGAGTTAAACCAATTTCATAACCGGTTACTGTCGCAGCATCGCCATTTTGTGGTCGGGTAACTGTATACAGTTCGGTTAAACCATTAAGTTCGTCTGCGCCGGCTGTTGCATCACTACTACACAGGGCAGTATTAGTAACACTACATCTGTTGTTAGGGGTAGTTAAACGATCATTCAGCGTATAAGTTTCAGGGCCTGTCAATCGCGTAATGAAGTTATCCACTTCTTTATTAAAGAATGCGAACGTAAATAAGTTAGCATCACCATAATAATACTCGAATGAAATATCCCAGTTGTCAGACTGGAAGGGCTTCAAAGTAGGATTACCGCCTGATGCTGTTAAATTCTGACGGCGCGGCTCATTAAAGGTAGTCGCAGGTGATAACTGACTCATTGTTGGACGAGTTAACGAATCATATACAGAGAAACGCACGATCATTTCGTCAGTCACTTGTAACTTAGCGTTCACACTCGGTAAAAGGTTTGAGTAACTGCCGCCTTGCACGATATCGGTTGCTGGACCAAATACGTTTTGAAACAATGTCGCATCTGTTGTTGGGATAATATCAGATAAGAAACTTTGTACCGCAGAAACAGCAATATCAGTTTGTGCATAACGCGCTCCAACATTCACAGATAAAGGCATATCACCTAAATCATATACGAAAGTGAAATCCATATACAGACTAGTAATATCTTCATTAATTGTGTAACGGTTGTTTTGCAATGTAGGAGTAATTGGGTTGCCAGTAGAGGCTAGGTAATCGACCATAGCATCACCATCATAAGTGTAGAAAGTGTCAATTAAACCAGGGAAGAAGTTATTCGCAGTAAATGGACGGAAGTTAATTACATCATTCGGTGCCGGCGTACCGTAACCACAGAACGCACATTGACCAGCAGATATCTGGAATGAATTTTTTTCACGTTCTTGTCTATAAACACCAAATTTAACATTATCTAATACGTCGCTATCTGGACGGTAAGTAAAGTCCGCTTTAAGTTCATTAATTTCGTCTTGCTCAGTGCGTGTGAAGCCTTTTTCATTGTAGTGTAGGCGAGACAAAGAAGCGTCAGGTACATTACCGTTTCCAAAACCATCATGTTGCACAGTTGGAACACTGCCAGTGCCATCAAACGAGTAGTTATTAATAATACCTACAACGTTAAAACGGTCTTTACCAGCACGGTCATTTTCAGCAGACGACGTTGATAAATCGAACTCCGCTTTCAATGAATCGTTAATATCCCATTCAACATTCAAACCAAAACCATCGTTTGTAACATCACGAGAGTTACGTGTTGTTGATACGAAGTCACTTGCAGGATTACCACTACCTTGCGCATCTAAACCAATGTCTTGGCTAAATGTAAGCAAAGTGCCGGTTACCGGGTCAATAGTAGCTGAACCAACGCGGTCAGGTTCGAACCAAGATGCAAGATCGGTAACCACTGAATCAACTTCGAATTTTGAAACGAAGCCATCTAAGCTAATAGTGACGTCGTCTGATGGAGCATACTGAAACATTAAGCTTGCGTTTGTGCGAGTGCGTTCTTGATTATCAACGATTTGATCCCAGTTTCTTGGAATGTACGCGTTTGAGAACAAAATACCGTCGCGGTTATTTTGAATCGTCTGACCACCTCTCCAACCTGCAGTTGAGATTTGGTTAATCTGTATGTCCCGTTTTTGATGACTTACGGCTAATAATACGCCCATTGTGTCATCATTAAATGTGTTACTTACTAATGCCGAAACAGAAGGAGATGTTTTCTCACTCAAGCTTTCATACATGCCTTTAACCGACGCAACAGCTTTGAAACCTTCGTAATCGAATGGCTTCGCGGTAATAAGACCGATTGTGCCGCCAATACCACCTTCTTGCATGGTTGCATTAGTACTTTTATAAATATCAGCACCAACAATTTGGTCAGCCGCTAACACGTCGAAATTAAATGCACGACCTGCGCTGTCAGTGGCAATTTGGCGGCCATTAACAAGTACGGTGTTGAATTGAGGACCAAAACCACGAATGGTAACTGCTTGTCCTTCACCACCGCTTCGGTCAATTGCAACACCCGTAATACGTTGCAATGATTCGGCAACGTTTAAGTCAGGAAATTTACCTAAGTCTTCTGCTTTAATACCATCAGACACTAGGTTTGAGTTTTTCTTGTCATCCATAGAAGCTTTAAGACTGCTTCTAATGCCGCTGACAAGGATAACTTCTACAGGGTCAGATGCGGATTCTTCTTGCGCAATAACTTGATTTGAGCTTAGCAACGCCCCTGCCACTGCAATAGCGACCGATGTGCGTTTACCAAACGATGATAATGTTTTATTCATTTGTGTTTCCCCTTTGCTTATTCGAGCTTTCTTATTTTTTAATGTGCTGAATGTTTGCGTGTGTATGTGTTAGCACGTAACAAATAGATTAAACCTATTTATACTATAAATATAATGAATTGACTGAGAATTACAACAATTTTGGTTAAATTAGATTAATTAATATTACTTATTTATGACAATAAATTAACAACATGCTTTCTATTATAACAATGTAAGAATGGTTAAATTACTGTTTTAAATGCTATTATTAATATTTTAGGTGCTTTATTTATCATTTTTTAACACGTAAGAAATAATTATAATAAAATATTCTTTTTATCGTATAAATACGATTAATGTTGATTTGTAAACTGGTGAAAGCTAATATGAGGAATAGAAATGGGCTCAGGGTTAATTCAATATGTTTAATTTATTTGGTGTTATTAAGGTATGACTAAAAACTACGAATTTACACATCGCCGCAGGAATTTGCTAAATGGTGAGTGGGTTTTAGTTTCCCCTCATCGTAATAATCGGCCGTGGTTGGGAGCAACAGAGGCGCCCGCTGAAACTATTCCTGATTCTCATGATCCCGGTTGCCCTTTGTGCCCAAATAATACACGAGCAAACGGAGATAAAAATCCAAATTATGAATATACTCACACCTTTACTAACGATTTTGGTGCATTGACAGCAACCCTGAGCGATGACACTCATATTGAACCCGATGAGTTATTTGAAGCGCAAGTAGCAACCGGCGAGGCCCGAGTTATTTGCTTTTCCCCTGAGCACAATAAAACCTTACCAGAACTCTCTGTTAATGAAATTGCTAAAGTAGTCACCACATGGCAGCGGCAATTTATTGACTTATCATCTAGCTATTCTTGTATTCATATTTTTGAAAATAAAGGTGAGATAATGGGATGCTCACAGCCGCATCCACATGGTCAGATTTGGGCGCATAATCATCGTTCTACTGAAATCCAAGCCGAAGATGAACACCAATTGGCTTTTTATAAAGAGCACCAACGCGATTTGCTAGAGGTGTATATTGAAAAAGAACAAACAGAGCAGCAGCGCATTGTGATAGAAAACGAACACTGGCTAGTTGTTGTTCCTTACTGGGCAAAATGGCCGTTTGAAACATTGTTGATATGCAAAGATGCGGTGCAAACTATCGCGCAGCTTGATGACAGTCAATCGCACGCGCTAGCAAAAGTACTTAAGGAACTCACTATAAGATATGACAACGTGTTTAATTGCAGCTTTCCATACTCGATGGGTTGGCATAATGCACCGCTCGACCTAGATGATGCTAAGCACTGGCGATTACATGCTCATTTTTATCCACCATTGCTGCGCTCGGCATCAGTCAAAAAGCACATGGTAGGCTATGAAATGTTAGCTGAAAGCCAGCGAGATTTAACTGCCGAGACCGCCGCGAAAATTCTTCGTGATGTTCCCTCTGCGCATTACAAGGTATAAGGTTCTGAAAAGAACACGTTGAAAAATATTATGACCCAAAAAATACAAGATTCTATTTTCTATAAGACCTTTGTTGATATTTACGGTGCCTATCCAACTGGGTTATCAAATGCCCCCGGTCGGGTTAATCTAATTGGTGAATTTACTGATTATAACAATGGTTTCGTGTTGCCTTGTGCATTGCAATACAGTACGCGTATTTTATTTAAAAAGCGCCGTGATAATATAATTAATGTGTATTCAACTCATTATCCAGGTGAAACAGAAAACTTCGATGTTAGCCAGGAAATACTGCTTGGTGATTCGCAGTGGGGGAATTACATAAGGGCAGTTGCTTTTGTGTTTAAGCGCGCAGGCTTAAAACTCAAGGGTTTTGACATGCTTATTGACAGCGACGTTCCTCAGGGCAGTGGTCTATCATCCTCAGCCGCACTAGAAGTATCAGTCGGTGGTATGTTTAATTTTGCCTGTGAACTTGGCTTATCGGCAGCTAAAATAGCAGTATTAGGACAAGCTGCAGAGAACGACTTTATTGACTGCCAATGTGGCGTAATGGACCAAATGATATCCGCTTGCGGAGTCAAAGATCATGCGATGCTATTGGATTGTGAAAGTCTTGAAACACAAGCAGTGTCTATTCCAGACGATTTAGCGATCGTTATTGTCAATTCAAATTATCCTCGAAAGCTTGTTGATAGTGAATATAACCAGCGTAGAGTAGATTGCGAACAAGCGGCTAAAAAGATGCATGTGAGCACTTTACGCGCTGCTGATATGTTAAAATTAAATGCAGTAAAAGACAGTTTAAGCTTGAATGAATACAAGCGTGCTCATCATGTTATTAGTGAAAATCAGCGTGTTTTGGATGCAGTCAAAGCACTCAAAAATAATGATATGACCGTATTGCGTGAATTGATGAGGGCGTCTCATCAGTCTTTAAAACATGATTTTGAAGTGACGGTGCCCGCAACTGACGGCTTAGTACAAATTTGCGCTGCTGCTTTGCAAGAACGCGGTGCTGTGCGAATGACTGGCGGGGGTTTTGGAGGAGCAATTGTGTGCTTGTGCCGCACAGATGACATAGCATCAATTACCAAAGCAGTTGAAGAAAAATACGAAAAACAATTTAATTTAGTCGCTAATATCTATGTTTGTAGCGCCGGCGAAGGACTCAAAGTAACAGAACTAGTCTAGGTTATAACTATCACCATTTGATTGTAAGCATGAGCTTCATTAAAATTATCTGAGCTAGTAAAAAGCTTAATTAAGATTATTATTGTTGGTTAATCAATATAAATTTAACGACGGTTTAAGGATAAATAATGCTAAATTGGGGTGTCATTGGATGTGGCCATATCGCAAATACTTTCGCAGACGGATTAGCTTGTCTCGATTCTGGGAAATTAATCGCCTGCGCTTCTAATTCTATGCAGAGAGCCCATGCATGGGCAGAAAATCAAAAAATTCAACATGATATTCGTGCGGTATATAACAGTTATGAAGCACTGGTAAATGACGCTGATGTACAAGCCGTTTATGTTGCTAATACACACAATTTTCATTACGAGTCTGTTAAGTTGTGCCTGCAAAATCACAAACACGTTTTATGTGAAAAACCGATTACCTTAAATGCCAACCAAGCAGCTGAGTTGTATGCGCTTGCGCGGGAAAATAAATGCTTTCTTTTGGAAGCAGTCTGGACTCGTTTTCTACCTGCTATTCGTATGTTGCAAAAAGCGCTTTCAGATAATGTTATTGGCGATATCTTAAATGTCAGAGCTGACTTCAGTATCAATCGAAAACTGCATGAAAGCCATCGACTTCGGAATAAAAAACTGGCCGGTGGAGCATTGCTCGACCTCGGCATTTACCCGATTACATTTTCATTCATTGTGTTTGGGGAGGCACCTGAAAAAATTCAAAGTTCAGCTATAATGGACATCACTGGCGTCGATGAACGTTCATTTTATTTATTCGAATATAGCGACGGACGCATCGCATCACTATCCTCGGGTTATACTCAATCAACGCCCTGTGAGGCAATAATTTCAGGCTCTGAGGGATACATTCGAGTGCCTCAATTCTTGGCTGCACAGGGGTTTTCTGTTCACAAAGAAGGACATGAAACGCAAACTCATAGTTACCCATTTAGCGATAACGAAAATTTCAGTTTTGAGATACAACATATGCAAGATTGTATAAAGCAAGGGTTGTTGCAAAGTCCAATATTAGCGCACGATGAAAGTGTGCAAGTAATGCAAACAATGGATACCTTGCGTAGTCAATGGAACCTTAAATATGAAGACGAAAAGTAGGCAGCAGAATTATTAAGCATAGAACCACAAATAACATAATAATAAGGAAAATGTGACTATTATGAATAGGCATTTAGAAAATACTAAAAGCAAAATTGAAAAATATAAAGCGGTCTTGCGCGTTGCTCCCTGCTTAATGCTTGTGGCATTAGTTAGTGGCTGTAATCCAAGTTCTGAACCAAGCGATGTTACTGCTGATACCAATACCAGCGCTGCTCAAACCGAAAAAATGCAGCCTCAGCACTTATATCCTGCAGTTCACCTTGACATGCAACCTGAGTTAGCGTCAGCAGGCGATTACAAAGTCGGTGTTAAGACTCTCGATATTACTAACGACAAGTACTTCGACTTACTTGCAAACCAAATTAAGCCAAGAACACTTAAAATTGAGGTTTGGTATCCAGCGGATTACAAGGAAGGAACTCCTTTAACGTCTTATGAAAACGAAACTAGATTAGCTAAGAAATTCAGTATTCAAGCCAATGCAGCAAGAGATGTCGCTCCGTTAGCGTCTGAATTAAAATATCCGATAGTGGTAATATCACATGGCTATACTGGCTATAGACAAATTATGTTTTACCTAGGCGAACACTTAGCTAGCCATGGATATATAGTTGCAGCAATTGATCACACCGATTCAACAAACGAAGATGTTGATATCGTGAATGCGCCGTTCAATGGATTTCCGAGCACGCTGATTAACCGCAGTCGTGATCAACAATTCACACTCGATTTTATCACTCAAGAAAAAAACTTTTTAAGTGATGTTGTCAATACTAAGGATGCTGGTTTAATTGGGTATTCAATGGGCGCCTTTGGTGCATTAAACACTATTGGTGGATGCTACAATTTCTCGCTACAACAAGCTGGAATGTTCACCGGGACACAGGATGAAGACATTCTGCCATTGCTGCAAAAAGCCTTAAATAGCTGTGCTGCAGGCCAATACGAAAATCCAAAAGTTGACGAAAAATGGAAAGCGGCAATTACCTTTGCTGCATGGGGTGGTCAGAATGATTTGTTCACAGATGAAAGTCTCGCCAACATTCAAGTGCCACAATTATTTGTGGCAGGAAATCTTGATGATATTTCTGGTTATACAGGTATACAGTCACTATATGAAAAAACTCAAGCTCCGAGTACGTATTTACTAACGATGATAAACGCGCGGCATAACATTGCTCCGCATCCTGCACCCAAAGAAGCTTGGGAAAGTGAAACCGATTTTGGCCATTATTATGAAGGGGCTTGGTCAACTGCAGTATTAAACGATATCAATAAACATTTTGTTTTAGCAATGATGGATTGTCATGTGCGAAAACAAGCTGAAGCTTGTGATTATTTAAACCTGCCAGCAAGCTCTGACCAAGTGCAGGTAGATGGCAAACTACCTGAGCCATGGAAGGGTTTCGATAGCCGTTTCTCGACTGGATTACGTTGGCAACAGAAATAAGTTAGAAGCATAATTAAGTTGAATGAAAACAATGACGAGTCTAGGACTCGTCATTCGCTGCATAGATTAATCAGGCAAGTCAGCGTTTTACCTCTCACACTAACGATAAGTGAATACTATGCATAATAAAAGGCATAACTCGAAGACTTTGTTCTTAGGCGCATCACTTCTTTTTGCGACAGCGGTATTCACGAGTCACCCTGTCCAAGCTACTCAGGAAAACAACACCAACGCTAGCGTAGAGTATTGGCAAAACCCAAGTATTTTCCGGGTTAATAAATTACCCGCTCGCGCATTCTATTATCCAGTATCGAATGAGCAAGATGCTTTTAATCAAGAACCTTGGGAACAGGAAAATTACCAATTATTAAATGGAACTTGGAAATTCAAATGGGTAAATTCACCCAGCAGAGCCCCTAAAGGATTCGAGGACATCGATTACGACGATAGTAAATGGGACGACTTAGCTGTTCCTGCCAATTGGGAAGTGAATGGTTATGGCTCACCTTTTTATCATTCTCATTATTGTTTAAAACCTAACACTGAGCAAATTGAATTGCCGCTAACTTATAATCCAGTAGGCTCGTATCGTAAAACAATTAATATTGATAAATCGTGGGGTGAAAAACAGATTATTCTGCATTTAGGCGCAGTAAAATCGGCGTTTTATTTATATGTAAACGGTCAAAGTGTTGGTTATTCCGAAGACTCAAAAACCCCTGCTGAATTTGATATTACTGACTTTGTCATTCAGGGACAGAATACCATTGCTATGCGGGTATATCGCTACTCTACGGGTTCTTATTTTGAATGTCAGGATATGTGGCGAGTCAGTGGTATCGAACGTGATGTGTATTTGTACGCCGCGCCTAAAGTGCGCATTGCTGATTTACATGCGCAAACCACACTGACAGATAATTACACTACGGGCGTTTTAAATTTCACTGCGCTTATTGGTAATCGAAGAATAAGTCCAGCAAAAGGCTACAAACTGGCGATTCAACTACTTGACCACAAAAGTGTAAAAATAACGTCTAAATCTATTAATATAAATAGCATTAACAAGAATAGCGATAGCAAAGTAGTAACTCAAATATTAGTCCCTAATGCGTCTATTTGGAGTGCTGAAATACCGTATTTGTATCAACTTAAAGTTGCCCTCGTTAATCCCGATGGCGAGCAACAAGAATGGGTTGGTCAAGATGTTGGGTTTCGTAGCAGTGAGCTCAAAAATGGTCAAATATTGATTAACGGAAAAGCAGTGTTGTTTAAAGGGGTGAATCGACATGAACATGACCCGGTGAACGCGCATGTGATCAGCCGAGAGTCGATGCGTAAAGATGTCGAACTAATGAAGGCCTTTAATATTAATGCCCTGCGCATGGCTCATTATCCACATGACCCCTATATTTATTATTTGGCGGATAAATATGGATTGTATGTTATGGATGAGGCCAATATTGAGTCGCATGGGATTGGAGCCGCAAATCAGGGAGGGGCATACGATCCAGAGGTTCATTTAGTTAATAAAACCGAATGGAAAGACGCCTATATTGATCGTATCTCGAACATGTACCACCGCACTAAAAACCATCCTTCAGTAGTGATGCGCTCGCTGGGCAATGAATCAGGTGATGGTGTGAATTTAGAATTGTCATACGACTGGCTGAAACTGCAAGAGCCGAATTTCCCAGTTATTTCCGAACAAGCTCAACTTCGTCGTCATACCGATGCCTATGGACAAATGTACGCATCGCCAGAGCAAATTGAACGTTTTGCAAAAACAAAACAAGACCTAACTCGACCAATGATCCTAATTGAATATGCGCACGCTATGGGCAATTCATTAGGTAATTTCAATGAATATTGGCAGTTATTTGAGCGCTACCCTCAGCTTCAAGGTGGCTTTATTTGGGATTGGGTTGATCAAACGTTTGCGATGAAAACAGCACAGGGACGAGATTTTTGGGGCTACGGTGGCGATTTAGAACCCCCTTTTGCAGTTTCGGCAAAGAGCTTTTCTGCAAATGGTTTAGTTTACGCTGACAGAACCCCTTATCCATATTTGTGGGAAGTGAAGCATGCTCAACAGAATGTTGGCTTTGCGTTAATAACGGCTTCTAGTCCTGATATTCTGCCTACACCAGATGATTTTCAATCGACGCAGATACAGATCCAAAATAAACGTTTCTTTAAAAACTTGAGCGATCTTGAACTGACTTGGCAGGTATTGGTTAACGGTCAAATTGTTGAAAGTGGTGATGGCATAAAGTTAAGTGCTGAGGCGCAAAACACAGAAACTATTGATATTCCTGTATTCGCGCAGCAGAAAAATGGCAAAGAGCAATTATTAAACTTGCAAGCTCGTTTGGTAACCGGGCAAAATCTATTACCGCAAGGGCATATTGTCGCATCTGAACAAATTTCACTAACCCACTTGCCTATACCTAAAGCCGCGAGAGAGAAAGGCGAAAATCGATTATTAGTCAGTAACAATAAAGAACGCGTTCGACTATCCGGCAAAGACTTTGAGTTTGTCATTAGTAAAACAAGCGGTTTAATCACCAGTATGCTTTTTGCAGGTGAGCAGTTGCTGAGCTCAAACGTTAAGAAGCCAGTACATCCTAACTTCTGGAGAGCTCCTACCGATAATGATTTTCCACAAAAAGGCTATGGCAATCAGTTTGGCGTGTGGGAGTATGCGGGAACTACAGCTGAACTTACCAGCATAAAAGTCGAAAAAATAACGAGTCGAAATACAAAAATTATGGTTGAGCAATATCTACCGGCAGTTGAGAGCCGTTATTTTACAACTTATGATGTACATGGCAACGGCACTATAGATGTCGACGTTTATTTTTATGCGGCTCCTCATAAGCGTAGGTCATATTTGCCAAGAATTGGTACGCAGTTTGTCTTAAATAAAGATTATGAGCATGTCACTTGGCATGGACGCGGGCCACACGAAAATTACATTGACCGAAAATCTTCTGCTTTTGTCGGCTTATATCAAACAACCGTTGCTGAATTAGAAGTACCTTATGTAAGGCCACAAGAAAATGGGCATAGAACCGATATCCGTTTTGTATCGTTTGTTAGTAACGAAGGCAACGGTGTTAAGTTTACGGGTTTGCCGTTGATTGCTTTCAATGCGTCACACTTCGATATGCATGAGTTTGATTCAACTGAAATGCAGGTTAATCGCAGGAATATGCACCCAACAGATTTAACTAAACAAGATCATATTTTTGTGAATGTCGATTATGCTCAGCGCGGAGTAGGAGGTATCGATTCTTGGGGAACTAAGCCTTTGTATGAATATACCTTGCCGTGGTTAGACTATAGATACCAATATCGTATAGAGCCGGTGACAAAGGATTAAGCGGCTAAACCAAAATGCTCAGGTGGTTTTAGCAAGGAGTAGTATAGTCGCATCTTCGGCACTCAGCGCTGGGCTATAATAAAAGCCTTGGATGGTGCGTCCTCGAAGGCTAGCTAATATCTGTAATTGCGCTTCTGTTTCTACTCCCTCTGCAATGACTTTCATTGATAAATCTTCGGCTAGAGTATAAATATTTTTAAGCACCATTTTTGTCGGCGTGTCTATTTCAACGCTTTGTACGAAACTCTTATCAATTTTCAATGTATCAATAGGGAACTTAGTTAAGTAATTAAGTGAAGAATATCCAGTACCGAAGTCATCCAAGGCAATACTAACCCCAAGGGCTCTGAGCTTAGTCAGAATGTCGAGAGTCAAATCAATATTATCGACTAAAACTGATTCGGTAATTTCTAGTTCAAGGTGTTTAGGCGCTAAGCCATTTTCTTGTAAAGCATTCTCGACGTCGCTGACTAAATCAGATTTAGTGATTTGAGCTGCAGATACGTTAACCGATATTTTGCCCGGGAAAAGTCCTTGTTGTTGCCATACTGCCGCTTGTTTACAGGCTGAAGACAATACCCAGCGGCCTATTTCAACAATTGAGCCATTGCGCTCCGCTTCAGGAATAAAAACGTCTGGTGGAATAGCTGTGCCGTCTGGTTGAAACCATCTTATTAATGCCTCAAAACCAGTGATTTGGTTTGAAAATTGATCAATTTGAGGCTGGTAATAGAGTTCAAATTCTTGGTTATCGATAGCTGTTTGTAATTTCTGCCTAAGCTCTGTTCTTTTCTCAAGCTCTTTACTTAATGAATCGTTAAAAAAACGAACTGAATTTCTACCGCTTTGTTTGGCAGCAAACATAGCGGTATCCGCATAAACGAGTAGCGAATCTCTATTGTTAGTGTCAGAGGGGAAGCTCGCACCACCGATACTTGCGGATGCTCGAACCACATGATTAGTTAACTTATAGTGGTTTTCCAAGGTTTGACGTAAGCGCTCGGAAATCGCTAGCAGTCCCCCAGATTGACTATGTTGATTAATGATAATTGCAAATTCATCTCCCCCCAGACGAGCTAATAAATCATCGTCTCTTAATACCTTTTTCATTCGTGCTGATGCCTGTATAAGCAATTCGTCACCTACGGCATGACCATAAATATCATTCACTTCTTTAAATCCGTCTAAATCAACGATAAGCAGTGTAAAAGTATTGTTTGGTTGGGTAACAAGTTGCTGTATATGTTTATTAAAATAGTAGCGGTTTGCAAGGCCCGTTAGGCTATCGTAATTTGCTTTCTGATAGAGTGTTTTAACATGTAAACGTCGATTTATAATAAATAGCAATAATGCGAGGGCCAGAAGACCAACAAGCGACCAAAGAGCGTAAAACCACCAAGATTGTTCTATTTCAAAGGTAAATTCAGCGACTTGATCACTCCATTTACCATCACTGTTGCTGGCAGTGACTTTAAAAGTATAAGTCCCGGCACTTAAATTGTTATAGGTTACCTCTGTTTTATTTCCAGCTTCTACCCAGTGTTGATCAAAACCTTGCAGGAAATAACGGTATTGATTTGCCCTTGGGTTGGTAAAATCTAACGCCGCATAGGAGAATGATAAATTGTTATTTTGATAAGCTATATAAGCCTTGTTCCGATTATTATTATCTAATCCGAACCCCCGTATTTTCTCATCGGATTTAACCTGCGTGATCTGCACGGGTGCAATATATTGATTTGATTCTATTTGATTCTATTTGATTTAAGGTGACGATAACTAAGCCTTTATTGGAGCCCAGGTACAAGTTGTCACCGACTAATGTTTGGCTGCCATTTTGAAAGTTAAGACCTGGATAGTTCAATAAACTGGGGTAGATAGTCGATTTTTGACTATTGATATCATAAGAAAAAAGTTGGTCTTTAGTGGTTAGCCAAAGTTTATTTTGGTAAACGTTTACGGTAAATAACTCATTACTGGGAAGACCTTCATTGCTCGAGAAGTAGGTTGAGTCGACGTTGTTATCTTCATTAACCATCAGTCTAACTAAGCCCACACCTTGGTTTGTCGCCCAAATAGTGCCGTTGGTATCTTCAATAATGCTAGAGGTCCGGATATTCTCTCTATTACCTTTGCCTATAGGAATGTGTTGCTCTAAACCAGACTTTGGATTAACTCGGTAAATACCATCGGTGGTGGCCAACCACATATCTCCGTTTTTTGAAATTAATGTATCGATGGTATAATTTCCACCTTTGGTGTAAGCATGAAGATCATCACTTAACCATCGCTTTTCAATACCTTTACCGGGGGCGAATTTCGCTAATCCAACATTCAAATAACCGGTTATCCATATATCATCATTAACGTCCGCAAAAACGGTAGTTAGCTCATTGTTAGTCAATCCCCAGCTATTGTCTTGGGTATTAACATAGTTTACGACCTTATTTTTTTGGGGACTATATTGGTGCAAACCATTTGCAGAAGCGATCCAAAAGTCTCCTTTTGAGTCTTTATAAACATCGTTAACTTTATTATTTGTTTGGGCCTGAGGAAATAATTCAATTTGCTGTATTGTTCTATCAGAAAAGCGCAACTTATCTAACCCATCCGACGTGGCAATCAACATATGAGCTTCATCCATAAGCGCAGTATTGAAAACGGTCATGCCAGATAAGCCATTACCATCAGCTTGTTTTTGGATTAGGGAGCTGCTGCTTTGTAAATCTGAGAAAGTAGAAATGCCATAATCGGTGGATATCCACAGTAAACCGGATTGGTCTTCAAATAAATGATTTACTTCGTTAGAAATCAATGATGTTTCGTCAAAATCACGCACATTTAACAAAGTAAAGGTTTGACGATTTGATGAGATTAACGTTAAGCCTATAGAATAGTGGCCAAGCAAGATGTCGCCATTGGGCCTTTCTATTATAGTGCCAACATTATTGCTACCAATAGTGCTTCCATCCAATTCGACCTGATATTGCGTAAACTTGGAAGTTTCAAAGTCAAAATCAATCAGCCCTTTATTTTCGGTGCCTATCAGTACTCGGCCATTTTTTGACCGAGTCATCGTTAAAATAGTGTCTTGGTACCAGTCAGGGGTATCTGTTTTTTTATCACTTTCAAGGGAAAAGACCTTTTCGGAAGGTTTGAAAAACGCTAATCCCTCTAATGTCCCGAGTATAAAACTATCTACGCTGATTTCGAGCATCTTAAATACGGCGATCGTATTGGGGGTATCTTTAATTTTTCCAATTATGTGCGAGAAAGTATTGGTTTCGGAATTATATAAATTTAGACCTTTATTGGTTCCTATCCATAATCGTTTACTTGAATCTTGATAGATAAAATGTAACCAATTAGAGTTGATTGAATCGGGTTTTGAATCATCATGTCGAAAGTAGTCAATATTACCATCAGGCATGATTTTATTAAGTCCATCCTCAGTCAAAATCCAGATGTTATTTAAGTTGTCTTCAAAGATCTGTATTACAAAGTTATTAGTAATATGGTTGGGTGCACCCGGTGAATAAAAAAAGTTGCGAAATGTCTTACCATCATAACGACTAGCACCCCTATCTGTAGCAAACCAAATAAAACCATTTCGCTGCTGATAGGTTTGGTAAACACTTTGCGAGGGCAAACCATTTGCCGTGGTTAATGAATGGAAACGTACATTGTTTGCGTGGACATTATTCAATATAGCAATTGTAAATAAACAAAAAAAATATAACGCGAGCTTAATGAATTTATTCGAAAAAAGTCGCTTGCACTCAGTTTGTGTCGCTAATAGTAATTGTGGTAACTCATTTTTACTAATTTCTATCTTATGCACAAAACTTAAAAAATCAGGCATTAATGGTTACCAAAGTAGATAAATTACGATTAGATAAATAATTAAAGTTAAGAGTAAACAATATAGCTACGCTATACAACAGATGTTAATTTATTATGTTTAAACATACGTATATACTTAAAAGTTAATTTATTATGTTCAAACATGCATCTAGGCTGAAGTCCTATATTTGCAACAAGAAAGCCCAAGATTATTCGGCTTTCTTGTTGGTGATGTTTTTTAGCTTACTTAATTAACTAATCTAAGAAGATTTTAATTTTTCTTCAATATACTGATCAACTAACCGTTCCATAATATCTAGCGGAACAGCACCATTTTTCAAAATAACATCGTGAAATTCACCGAGCGAAAACTTATCACCGAGTGCATTTTGGGCTTTGGCTCTTACTTCTAGTATTTTCATCATACCGACCTTATATGCGGTAGCTTGACCCGGTAGAACAATGTAGCGTTCAATTTCAGAGGTAACATCAGATTCAGCCATGCCTGTATTCTTCAACATATACTCAATAGCCGCTTCACGTGTCCATCGCTTAGAATGAATGCCGGTATCAACAACTAAACGAACCGCTCGAAAGAGCTCCGCTTGTAGTCGACCAATATTATCAAAAGGATCATCTTGGAAACCTAATTCCCATGCTAAATATTCGGAGTACAGCGCCCAACCTTCAACATAAGCAGTAAATGGAGAGATGGTTCTAAACAGGGGAAGGCCTTCTAACTCCATTGCAATAGCTATTTGAAAATGATGCCCCGGAATACCTTCATGATACGCCAACGTGCGCATTGAATAAGTTGGCGTTGCTTTTATATCGTGTAAATTAGCGAAAAATACGCCCGGTCGAGTGCCATCAATAGAAGGTTGCTGATAGTATGCGCCAGGTGCGGTTTTTTCCTTGAATAGCGGAATCCGTTTTACTTCCATTCCAGCAGTTGGTCTTAGCGAGAATGATTCGCCTAAACCCGCATCAACTTCGTCCAATATAGTTTGGTAGTCGACTAGAATTTGTGCTCGACCCTCGTCAGTATCAGGGTAATAAAACTTCTGGTCGTTCGCTAATTCATTTATTGCAGGTGTAAAGCCTTCAGTAACATCATAACCTTCAACGCCTAGAATACTTAAAATTTCACTTTGAATACGCTCAACTTCTGCCAATCCGATATTATGAATTTGGTCGGCGCTGTAGTCAGTCGTGGTAAAAAATCTTAGGGCGAGTTTGTAAACTTCATCACCTTCGGGCACATGCCAAATACCATCATCGTTACCCGCTTTACTCTCTAATTCAGAGAAGTAGCTAATAAGCATTTTGTAGGTTGGATATACCGTATTTTCAATTTGTACTTGGGTTTGTTCGAGTAAATTGTCATATTCTGCAGGCGTAATGTGTTCAGATTTTTTCAGTTTTTCATGTAATGAAGTATAAAGAATATTTTCACTAGCAGGTTTGTCGACAAATCCCTGCATTTCATCAATAACTCGACGAATAACAAACTTAGGTGGAATAATTCCTTTTTCTTCACGAATTTTAAGGCCTTCCATCATTTGCTCGAAATAACGTTTGGACTCACTCAATCGTGAAATATAATTTTCAACACTTTCGATGTCAGTAATGGCATGTTGAGCATCCATGAAGCTAGGAAAGTTGCTTTGGGCGCCGGACATTTGATTGAATGGGTAGTTATGATATTGATACTTTTCAAACCCTTCTATGGTATCAAACAAATACAGCGCGATTTCTTTTGAAAGTTCTTGGTCTTGGTCAAGATTTTCATATTGCAGAAGAACTTGTTTAGCTTCTTTTAAGGCCGTAAACATTTTCGCTGACGAGGCTTCGCTCGCATCGTCTAAATGAGCGTTGTGGCTAGTAATGCCAATACTCTCAAATACGCCAATAGAAGTCATTGTTTCAGGGCTGTTGAGTGCTTGTTTAATGAGTGTGCGGTCGAGAAATACTCGGAAAGAAAAAGGTTTATCTGCTTTCCATTCATGGGTGGCGGCCGCGCCTGTAATAACTACAATGGCAAGCACAACTATCCCTGTCCATTTAAAGAATGTTTTCATGATTTATTAATCCCTATTTTTATTTATTTATCTTCCGGTTTCAATTGTAATGCGAAGCGACAGAAAACACCTAACTTAATTGCGCACAGGTGTCGACTTAGGAATAAATTGTTAGCTCAACGGCAAGGCTATTTAAAATTGTATAACCTTATTACTGACTTATAAAACACCGGTTTCAATTAACGGTAAAATCCAATAACGGATCTTTTTATCGCTATTTGTTTTGCTCAGTATCTGGCAAAGTTGCGCAGAGCTAGATGCTTGATGGAGTACTTCAAAGCGATAAAAATCGCGATAACCTTCCACTTGTTCTCTAACATTGTATTGGCTATGTGCTTTACTAAACCCCTGAATTTTCGCTAGGCTAAACCCACTTAAAAAGCTTTCAGCCATGAGTGTATCAACGACTTTATCTTTTAAAGCTTCGGGCACAATTGCGACTAACATAAGATCATTCTGTGTGAGCGCCACGGCGATTCTCCAACCAAATATAAAATACAGGAATTAAAAATAAAGTAGTGAAAGTAGAAGTAAATAATCCACCAATTACGACGATTGCCAAAGGCTTTTGTATCTCAGCACCCGGACCCGCAGCAAAAGCAAGAGGAAAGAGGCCAAACATCGCGGTACTGGCGGTCATCAAAACTGGACGTAAACGTCGTTTTGCCCCGACAACAATACGGTCAACCAAATCACTTACCTCAAACCTTGTTTGCTCGAAATAACTGACCATTACGACGCCGTTGAGCACAGCCACGCCGAGTAAAGCAATAAAACCCACCGATGCCGGTACAGACAAAAACTCGCCGCTTAAATAAAGTGCAATAACCCCCCCCATCGTTGCAAAAGGAATGTTGGCCAAGATCAAAGTGGCTTTACTTAATGTGCCAAAAGTAGTGAACAAAATAATCAAAATTAAGGCCAATGCAATAGGAACAACAAGCATTAAGTTATTTGCAGCTCTTTGTTGATTTTCAAACTCGCCACCAAAACTTAAGGTATAGCCAACTGGTAACTCTAGGGATTTGGCTAGCACAGCTTTTAGTTCATCTACAAAACCAACAATGTCCCTGCCATCCACATTCGTGGTAACGACGGCAAACCTATTACTGTTTTCACGCTCTATTAAAATGGGTCCTTGCTTAAATGACACCGTCGCTATAGATGCCAAGGGCGTTAAACTTGCGTCGGGCATTAATATTGCCATTTGTTCTAAGTCTCTAATGGTAGCAGGTTTGAGCTTATTAGAGCTTGCGAGGCCGAACACAATCGGTGTTTTCTTCTTGCCTTCAATTAGCATCGACAATTGGCTTGATTCTATTTGCGACTTAATAAAAAGAGATAGCTCAGCGATGGTCATATTGAATGCGGTAGCAATTTCCGGCTTCAGTCTTATATTCAAAAAGTCACCTCCTTCAATCACAGAAGTGTTAACGTCAACACTACCTTTCAGTGTATGAGTTTTCGCACTTATTTGCTCAGCCAATTTCGCTAAGATACCAATATCATTACCGAACACTTTAATAGACACATCACCTGTACTGCCAGTCAGCATTTCAGAAACTCGCATTTGAATTGGCTGCGTGAAGCCCACGTTTATACCCGGAAATCCCTCTAACACTTTACGTATTTCTTCAATAAGCGCTTGTTTACTGTCAAACCGCCACGTATCCGCGGGCTCTAGTTCCATGAAAACATCGGTTTCATTCAAACTCATCGGATCCAAACCGATTTCATCAGAACCAACTCGAGCGACGATTTGTTTGATTTCAGGTATCTTGGCAAGTAGTGCATTTTCGATTTGTATATCTAAATCGGTAGAAGCTTGTAGAGAAATATTGGGAGATTTTTCCAATTGTACAATGATATCGCCTTCATCAAGTACAGGCATAAAAGTTTTACCTAATAGCCCATAAAGTAAGATGCTACCCACTAGTATAACTAAGGTCACTATAATAACGGGGATGGGTTTTTGAATGGTCTGCGTTAGTGCAATTTGGTATTTTTCTTGTAACCAAATAACAAAACGTGGTTCAGTTATAGTCTCTGCTTTTAATAGTATCGATGCTAATGCTGGTATGACCGTTAGCGATAAAATCAACGACGAGAGCATGGCAAATACGATAGTAATGGCGACAGGTTTAAATAACTTTCCTTCCAGGCCCGTTAAGGTTAAAAGGGGGGAAAAAACGATAATTACGATGATAGTGCCAGATACTACAGGAACAGCGACTTCCTTACACGCACGAAAGATCAGGTGTAGCTTTGGTAAAGCTGTGTTTTCTTTCAGGCTGTTCACCATGTTTTCGACCACAACAACAGAGGCGTCTACCAGCATGCCTATTGCAATAACTAAGCCCCCTAAACTCATTAAGTTGGCCGACATATTAAAATAATTCATCAATAAAAAAGTACAAACGGCAGAAAGCGGAAGTACTAACGAGACCACAATAGCTGCGCGCACATTGCCAAGAAATAATGACAACAGCAGTATCACTAAAGCAACCGCTATTATAAGTGCTTCTTCTATAGTACCGATTGCAGTATCAATGAGTGTTTTTCGGTTATAAAACACATTTATTTCGGTGCCCTTGGGCAGGGTCGCTTGAATGATTTCTAATTTGGCACTGACATTTTCGATAACCTCAGCAGTGTTAGCACCTTTTAACGCTATGACTATCGCTTCGGTTGTTTCTACACCATTGCGTGTGACTGAACCGTAGCGTGTAAGATGACCTATATTCACTATCGCAACATCTTGCAAACGCACAACCGTATTGTTTACGTTGGCGATAACAATATTTTGTAACTCCTGCAAATTTTCGATACGCCCTTCAGAGCGAACAATTAGAGTGTCATTACCGATATTTAAGCGGCCAATGCTGCCATTTTGATTAATATCCTGTATAGCTTCACTCAGTTGTGTGAACGACATACCAATGCTAGCTAATTTTATTGGATCGGGACTAATTTGAAATGTTTTAGCGAATCCGCCTAATATGTTTACGTCAGCAACACCGTTAATACTTCTCAATAAAGGGCGGATTTCCCATTCCAACAACTGTCTGCGCTCAATTAGGCTCATGTTGGGATTTTCGATAGAGAACATAAACATTTCACTTAACGCTGTACTCATAGGCGCTACACCGCCCTCAAGGCCAGCCGGTAAAGAGGGAAGTACATTGCTCAAGCGCTCAGCAACTTGCTGCCTAGCCCAGTAAATATCAGTGCCTTCTTTAAAGTCGATGGTTATATCGGTTATTGCATATTTTGTTGTTGAGCGAAGAATCTGTTGATCCGGAATACCTAAGAGTTCGGTCTCGATTGGCAGGGTAACTTGAGCCTCAATTTCTTCGGCAGTCATTCCTGGGGCTTTTAAAATTACCTTTACTTGAGTAGGGGAAATTTCAGGAAAAGCATCAATAGGCAATGCAAACCATGCGGAGACCCCGGCTAAGAGTAAAAACAAAGAAACAATTAAAACAAATACACGTTGTGTTAGGGAAAAACGAATCACGTTGGCCAGCATTTTGTTATATCCCCAAACCAAGCAGAATACCCTGCATTGCACTTACAGAGCTTACTAGTACATTTTTATTTATCAGTGAAACCGGCGATTTGACTACATAGCTATCAGCATGTGATGCAATAAGCAGTACTTTTACAGCCATGTAATTTTGTTGCTCTTGAATGAAAATATAATTGTCGCCCTCCCAGTTAAAAACACTGGATTGCTTTATTTTATATGCATTTGTTTGATATTCTGGTGTGGCACTTAATATTTGTCCAACAACAAACGCACAATCATTGGTTAACGCTTTAGTCCAAGATGTTTGATAAAACGCGGTGTTTGCGTTTTCGGTAAAATCGATTGCTAGTTGGCAATAATCGCTGCTGATAGACAGCACGTTCTGCGTTTTATTTATAGGTAAATTAACCCTAAGTCTAATGGCTTGGGGCGGAGTAAAAGATGCTATTGTGGTCGCTACATCTAATGCACTTGGCAAATTGTACTGAATAATTCCGGCCATAGGCGCTGCTAAGGTGAGTGCATCGGAAGATTCATCGACGCTAATCACTAAATCAAAAAAATGGTTAAGTTCATCGAACTCCATTTTTATATCGTTATATTGATTGCTAATGTCTAACCAAGCTTGCTCACTTAGCGATTTGCGTTGATACAGGTTTTTACTGTTATTGAACAACGTTTGCGTTTGTGCAAAAAGAACTTTAGTCATCTGATAAGTCTTATAAAAATGATGTACTTCAGGTCCTTGGATGATGGCAAACGCTTCATTTATTTCAACCGTATCTCCGACTCCTTTCAAATACTCAATTCGTTGCACATTAATCGGTGATTTAAATATATAGGATTGCCCCGGCAATATAGCTACCGTTGCCATTACATCTTTCCCTGTATAGGACGAAACTGATTCAATTGCGCTGGTTTGTAACGATAATTCGCCTACCTTGTCTGCGCTCACACTCATGTTTTGAGAAAAAGCCGAATAGCAAATAAATGTAGATGATAAAAAAAGAAAGGGAAATATTTTCATAAGGTAAGTCCTGCTGCTTGTCTCATTAGTGCAATATGGCGTTGAATGTGGATCAGGTTCAACTTAATTGAATATTCAGAGTCCACCGTATCGAGTAGGGTTCGTATATAGAATTCTTGGTTGGGCGCATTTGCGTCGCGTAACTCATTCATCGCCTCGGAAAGTGCTTTTAAGTTAGTTGTGCCTGAGTTTAGTAAAGTTTGTTTTTGTTGTAAAAACGCATATTCCTGCACTAAATCCGCTTGTGCTTCGCTGAGTTGATGCATCAGTTTGCTTCTAGCTATTTGGTACTCTGTGTTAATTCTCAGATCTTCGCTTTGTTGTAAGTTGGATAATTGATTGCCTATATTGATTGGCACTTCTATACCAAGCCCAAGCTGATTTTCCGAAAAACCCTGCGTTTCAACGCGCTTTCCTTTGAGTTGAAGGTTCCAAGCGACGGTCTGTTTGCTAGCGCTTAATATCGTTTGTTCGGCACTTTGAAATGCTCGATCCAAAGCCACGACGTCTGGGTGTGCATTAATATTGATTTGGTTGAGTTGGGGCGCGATTTCACTAATCTCCTCAGGTAGCATTTTTAGACCAGTTAAACGCTGATACTTAGCGAGTAAGTTATTGATATTTTGCTGATGCTGTAAAACAGAAATTTTATGCTCGTTGAATTCTTTTTGCACAATCAATGATACATATTGAGGAATAGCTTGCGCCTGCGCCATATCTTTATATTGGACTGTTAGTTGTGCGAGTATCGATTGCTTTTTGGTCTGGGTTGCGACTGAAAGTTTCTCTACTTGGATTTCCCATAGTATGCTGCGAATAAGACCCGATAAATATAAAGCATACTGTTTTTTTGCACTGATTCGAAGGCTCTCTACTGTGCTATTGAGACTCTTCTCTACTTGCTTTAAAAACGGAGATTTAATCGGCAAATTAACGCTTATTTCACTTTCTGTCGTCCCTAAACTTTCCTGACTATCCAAATATGCTAATGAAGCCGAAGGACTGCCGTCCAACCAAGAAAGCAAATTGTTGTTAGTCTCAATGCTTGCATTTTGCTGACGTATTCCAACGGATTGCTTCTCCATAGCGGCGGTCAAACTGTCGTGTAGAGTCAGTTTGGTTTGCGCTTGTGTGACAGGATAGTAGGTCATTAAAATACAAAAAACAGCAAATCTTTTTATATAAATAGCGTCTATTTTCACTAGTTTCTCAATGTTATTGGGTATGTGGGAATTATGTTATAAACTTCTATAAATATCATTATACACATGTATTAACCAGCATCGAACATATGTATAACGATAGTATGAACGACCCTATTATCAATTTGGAGAGGGATATGAGGAACACAGTTATTACCATTATTTTGATCATTATCATGCTGCTCAATGGTCTGGATGTAATTGTTGATATTAAACTAGGAGTGCCTCTTTGGCATATTTTACAAGAAGCTTCATTAGTACTACTCTCGGCATTAGGTGTGACGTTGCTGATTTTACACATGCGCAAGAAAAATAACAGTTTACATCACCTTGCCACAGACTTAGATGATGCGAACAGACAAATAGCCTTACTGAATAGTAAGATCAAAGGTGAACGAAAACGCTATAGTTTAGTTATTAAAGAAGAGTTTGAGAATTGGTGTTTAACTTTAGGTGAGCAACAAGTTGCCTTACTTCTATTAAAAGGCCTAAGCCTCAAAGAAATTGCTAGCGTAAGAAGTACCAAGGAAATGACGGTAAGACAACAGGCTTCTAGTATTTATTCGAAGAGCGGTTTAGTTGGCCGACATGAATTTTCAGCTTGGTTTTTAGAAGACTTTCTAAATTAAAAGTATGTTACTGATAAGAACAACACTGATTAGTGATCAAATTCGTTATAAACAGCAAAAGCACTGATTAGTAGATTAGCTACCAATAAGTGCTGTGCTTTAGTTATGTGCAAGGCTGAGCAGCCTCGTTCTGCCATGAAACCTACTTTTTAATATGCTGTTTTAAGTACTGAAAAATTTCACGTGCTGCTTTTGGTGGTTTATCCGCTTCTTTTTGCTTCACAGCCTGACGTTGCATTTGCCTTAACTTTTGTCGGTCTAAATCAGGGTATTCATCTAAAATAGTCTGAATTACGCTATCGCCCTGAGCCACAATGTCGTCTCGAAGTTGTTCAAGCTCATGAAATTGGCTCTCAGACTTTATGTGATGCGCGCGCAATCTGTTGATTCCATCCTCAATGGGCGCAAGCTCGCATCGGCGCAATATCTTGCCGATTAATTGAAGTTGACGTCTAAAGCCGTCTTTCTTCTTATTAATGCGATTGGCCAATTGGATAGCATCACGTAGCTCCTCAGTCAGAGGAATACTGTCTAATTGTGCATTGGAAAACTCAACTAAGGCGACACCTAACTGCTTTAGATCTTCTGCTTCTTGCTTAAGCTGAGTTTTGCTTTTTATTATTTCACCATTTTCATCAAGAAGTGGCTCGTTGCTGTAATCGGCATTCATATAAAGTTTTTTGATTTCTTTAGTGCTAGAATTATGGTTGATTGTAACCGTCACACTATAGTTTGGACAGTAAAAATAATATATGGAATCTGAAAAGCAGTTAGCAGAAATTCAAAATGTCGTAGATGACGCATTGCGTCTGGCTATTCAAAAGGGCGCGACGACGGCTGAAGCAAGTATGTCGAAAGTTCAGGGCATTGCCGTATCATCAAGACTAAAAGAAGTTGAAACTGTAGAGTTTACAAATGACGGTGGCCTAGGCATAGCAGTGTTTGTAGGGAAACGAAAGGGGAGTGCGTCAACGACTGACTTGAGTCCTGCAGCGCTAAGATTAACGGTAGAAAAAGCCGTAGAAATTGCAAAATATACAAGCGAAGATGATTGCACCGGCATTGCGGATAAAGAATTTATTGCTACTGAAATACTCGATTTAGACTTATATCACCCTATAGAATTAGATACACAAGCTGGGATTAAATTGGCAATTGAGGCCGAAACTGCTGGAATGGACTTTGATTCTAAGATTATTAATTCAGATGGAGCGTCATATAACGCCAATTTAGGTGTGCGAGTATACGGAAATACTCATGGTATTAATGCCGGTTATGCAAGTAGCCGCTACAATTTAAGTTGTGTGCTAATTGCTCAAGACGGCAAGGATATGCAACGCAATTACAGCTACACAATGAACCGTGAGGCGCATTTACTCGACTCAGCTTATAAAGTAGGTGTCGATGCGGCCAAAGAGACATTGAGCCGTTTAGGCGCAAAAAAAATAAAAACAGCGAAAGTCCCTGTGCTCTTTCATCGCGATATAGCGTCGGGGATTTTCGGTCATTTTGTCAGTGCAATTAGTGGTGGTAGTTTATTTAGACAGTCTTCATTTCTGCTAGATAGCCTAGGGACGAAAGTATTTCCAGATTGGTTAACGATTAATGAAAAACCACATTTGCGGAAAGGCCTAGCAAGTTCACCATTTGATAATGAAGGTGTGCGAACACAAGACATGACCATTGTTGAGTCGGGTGTATTGCAGCACTATCTGCTGACTAGTTATTCGGCGCGTAAGATGAAAATGCAAACTAACGGGCATGCAGGTGGAATCCACAATTGGTTGCTAAGTTCGACGGGGGAGTCAGATAAAGAGCTCCTTGAAAAAATGGGAACGGGTCTGATTGTTACTGAACTCATGGGACAAGGCGTGAATATTGTGAATGGTGATTATTCTCGAGGTGCAGCTGGATTTTGGGTAGAAAACGGGATTATTCAATATCCGGTACATGAAATAACAATTGCTGGTAACTTAAAAGATATGTTCCACAATATTGTCGCAATTGGCGCTGAAACAGAGCATCGAGGCAGTATTCAAACTGGCTCAATACTGATTGAGTCTATGCAAGTGGCGGGTGCTTAATTGTCTAAGTGACATGCTCTGAAAACAAAAAAAGCCCGTTCATGAACGGGCTTTGCTATTTTTAGCTAATGAGTTTCTTGGTTCTATGCTAGGTAGTGATTAATCTACCGAACCACAAAACCGATAACCTTCACCGTGAATGGTGACAATCAACTCTTCATCTTCCGGCTGTGACTCAAAGTGTTTGCGAATACGACGAATCGTTACGTCCACTGTTCTGTCGTTAGGGCGCAATTCACGGCCAGTCATTTCCATAATGAGCTGTTCGCGAGTTAGTATTTTGCCTGGGTTGCTTAAAAACAGGTGCAACGCTCTAAATTCGCTGCGCGGTAATCTAAACTCCTTAGCAACAGGGGAGATCAAGCTGCGGCTGTCGCCATCTAGTGTCCAGCCATTAAAGTTAACTTTACTTGGCAAATCATCGTCTTCCGAGGCGCTGCTGGTTCGAGACAATAAGTTGCGAGCACGGATAGTTAATTCGCGAGGGTTAAAAGGCTTCGTTAAATAATCATCTGCACCAATTTCAAGACCGAGAATACGGTCAACGTCATTATCGCGGCCAGTGAGGAATATAAGCCCAACATTTTTTCTATCACGAACTTCACGTGCTAGGATCAAACCGTTTTTGCCGGGTAAATTAATGTCCATGATGACCAAATTAATCTGGTTATTCTGGAAAAAGTCATGCATTTCTTGACCGTTTTCAGCTTCAAATACATTGTAGCCTTCGGCTTCGAATAAGCTCTTCAGCGTAGTACGGGTGACGACTTCGTCTTCAACGATCAGGATATTTGGTGTTTGCATTTTTTACACTCTATTAACATTGCTAAATTGAGTTTATCAGAATATTGATAAACATCAGTTTTTTTATACGAAAAATTTCAATTGTTAGCCCACGATATATTCCGCGGCGTCGGCTTTATTGCACTAATAATCTATATTTCTGAAAATTAACACGTTACGAGCTGTAATAAACTTTTGAATTAGTAATAAAATTACAGTTTCGCTCCTAGTATATTAAAAATATGACTAAATTGAAAACTAGATTTACTTAAACTTTGGTATTAGTTGCAATCACTTGTGTCCTAAATAAATCATAATGTCGAATTAATAATCATTTATTACTGCCTATTTGTGCTGATAAATATCCACATACTTGTTAGCAGCGGCTTTCCATGTGAATTTTTTCTGCATGCCACGTTTAATAACCGCATGCAACGTTTTGTTGTCTTCAAGTCTTACCAACAATGCTTTCCTAACCACGCTAAGTAACGCTTCTGGCGTTGGTTTGTTAAACACAAAACCGTTTCCTTCAGGCTCATTAATATCCACAATAGTGTCTTTTAAACCCCCAATTCCGCGCACGATCGGTGTTGTACCATAGGCTAAACTATACATTTGATTTAGACCACAAGGCTCAAATTCCGATGGCATTAAAAAGAAATCAGCACCAGCTTCTACTTTGTGTGCGTAGTCCGGTTTAAAGTCCTCTACAAAGACAAATTGCTTGGGATGGGCATTTGCAATCTGGTGTAGTTCTTCAGTTATGTCTTTCTGGCCGGTTCCTACTAAGGCAATTTGCACGTTGTGCTTGAGAATATCGTCAATGATGGGCATTAAATACCCAAACCCTTTTTGTAATGTTGTTCTGCAAACCATACCCAATATAGGAACTTCAGAGTCAACTTTTAAACCGAATGTCCTTTGTAGATCTTTTTTGCAGGCAGCCTTGCCTGACATATCATCAACAGAATAATGTGCGGCAATAAATTCGTCGGTACTTGGGTCCCATTGATCGTAATCGCAGCCATTGAGAACGCCTTCGACAACATTTATGCGCTGGCGAATAACGTCATCGATTCCGTGACTGCCCAAAGGCGTCGCAATTTCTTGCGCGTAGGTAATGCTAACAGGACAAATATGATCAGCATATAACAGACCCGTCTTCAGCATATTCAGATGATTACTTTCAACATACATTCCAGGTGAAGTGGGATCAATACTTGGAATATTAGTTAAATTGTCTGTTCCTTGAAATGCAGCGTTGTGAATAGTTAGCACCGATCTGGTCTGCGTAAAATAATCGTAAGAAAGGGGTGAATGCTTGGCAAAATAACAGGCCATTGAAGTGTGCCAGTCGTTGGTGTGCAAAATGTCTGGCTTGAAACCCACAGCTTCAGCTGTTTTTAATGCTGCTAGTGAGAAAAAGGTAAATTTTTCTGCATTGCTAAATTTGCTGTCTTCGCCATACAGTTTGTCATTATTAAAGTATTTCGGATAATCGACAAAATAGACAGAAATGCCGTTAAAGTTTAATTCCTTTATATCGAATGCGTAGTTTTTACCGTTGGTGTATATAATTTGTTGTGGCGTTGCATTTGATAATTTTAAAGAGTCAGCGACAGCTTTGTAATAAGGAAGGACAATCTTGACTTCATGTCCAAGTTCAGACAACGCAATGGGCAGAGCTTTGCCAACATCGGCTAAGCCTCCGGTTTTTACAATGTCTTCTACTTCAGATATCAAAAAAAGTATTTTCATAAGGTACTAAGTCTTCTTATCTAATTTTTAATGTCACTTGTTACAATATAAGACCAAAGGCCTCTAATATTCGGCCTTGCGTTGAGCATGAGAGTTGGTGTAGGGCAATATTGCCCTACTTAGCGGCTTCGTAAATATTATATTTATTCGTACTCACTAGAGTTTTAGAGCGAAAATATAAACCGCTCATTACCTCACTGTAAGGTAAAAATTTATTTGCCACAATATCAAGTGTGCCACGCGGGCGAGTTTGTTTATGTGCCTGCGCTATAAATTGTTGTGTAATCGTATAGTCGTTACGGATACCCGTATGAAACGGCGGGTTACTAACGATGTGATCAAAGTAACCGTCGACTTGTCTCATGCCGTCACTCGCAATTACCGATCCTTCAACCGCATTCAGCTCGAGTGTTTGTTTCGTGCAATAAATAGCAAGTGCTGAGACATCACTCATTGTGACTTTTACCTTGGCATTCAACTTGGCAAAATAAGTACCAATAATGCCTGTGCCACAAGCAAAGTCTAATACTTGACCTTTCATGTTGACTAATTTAACCGAGCGCGGCTCAAACTGTGCTAACAATAATTGAGTGCCAGGGTCAAATTGTTTGTGACCAAACACGCCCGGAAGTGAGAACACTTTGAGCTCTTGTCCATTCACCGAATACTTTCTGATGACACCAAATTGCTTTATGTCGAAAGGTGATTTATTCGGTGTTTCAATTTCAACGCTTATTAAACCGCAATGTTTAGCGCCATCAATTTTGTTAACGGCAGAGCCTAAACGCTCTAATAATTTTCCCACGCTTTTAATACCGGCTTTGTTTTCGCCAACAATCAATAATTTGCCGCCTACTTTGACTAAGTCAGTCATATTGGCAATAAGCATTTCAAGGTGCTGTTTTGCTTTTGGCAGAAAAATGACCGCCCCATCTAGTTGCTGTTTATCTTTGAGATCATCAACACTAAAGCTAGCAGCAAAAACGTGCGGAAATTTGCTGGTATTCTCACTCTGAAAATAAATATCATGAAACTGATGGAGGCCGGTAATATCGAAAGTGATACTTGGGTCACGCAGTTCGTCAAAAATAGCAGCATCTGAGGGATTAACAATCGCCCACTTGCCACTTTCAAAAATATCGGTGTTACGCAATAACAACTGACTAGGTAATGACAGCATTTAGTTTACTCGCTTAAAAATGAGATCCCAAACGCCGTGACCGAGTTTCTGGCCACGAACTTCAAATTTGGTAATAGGTCGATAATTTGGACGAGGAACAAAACAGTTCGTTCCTTCGCTTGAAGTGTTTTCATAACCTTGTGCTTGGGTCATAACCTCCATCATATGCTCGGCATAAGGTTCCCAGTCGGTTGCCATATGAAAAGTGCCACCAATGGCCAGCTTTGAACGCAAGTTCTGCACAAAATTAGGCTGTACTATTCGGCGCTTGTGATGACGCGTTTTATGCCAAGGGTCAGGAAAATATAGTTGTAAACGGTGCAATGAGTTATCTGCAATAGATTGAGCTAGCACTTCAACTGCATCGTGTTCAAATACCCGAACGTTTTCAACAGCGGCTTCCTCAGCATCGGCTAAACACGCTCCAATGCCAGGGCGATGCACTTCAATGCCAATGAAGTTGTTTTGCGGAGCAGCTGTCGCCATTTCTACGAACGATTTGCCCATGCCAAAACCAATTTCAAGAACTGTTGGTGCGCTGCGACCAAAAACGTCATCTAAATTGAGCATGCCTTGCTCGATGGTTAGACCTTTGCTTGGCCAGTTTTCTTCAATTGCTTTAGCTTGAGCATTAGTTAGGCGGCCCTCGCGTTTTACAAAGCTTTTTATTTTACTAATATATACGCCTGCTGCGCGGGCTTCTTCTAGGCTTTTGAATGACTTCATGTATCTCGTGATCTTTATTAAATGTTTGGTAAATGAACGGAACAGCCGAAATATGACGCTAGACTGGTCTATTGGTACAAAAGTCCGGTATTATAATTCATTCTTTGGCAGATGTGCGGTTAATGTGACTTCAAGTAGCTTTTCTTTTTCAAACGCGCTTCTAACTTGGTTTGACCAACACGGGCGTAAAAATTTGCCCTGGCAAAAAAACAAATCTCCTTACTCAGTTTGGATTTCGGAAATAATGTTACAGCAAACTCAAGTAGCTACTGTTATTCCGTATTACGACACCTTCATGCAACGCTTTCCAAGCGTTACCGATTTAGCCAATGCGCCGGCTGACGAAGTGCTGCATTTGTGGACTGGATTAGGTTATTACGCGAGAGCTAGAAATCTGCATAAGGCTGCCCAACAAGTTAGAGATTTGCATGCAGGTAAATTTCCAACTACTTTTGACGAGGTGATTGCTTTACCCGGAATAGGACACTCTACTGCAGCCGCTATTTTGTCCTTATCTTTAAATCAAGCCTATGCAATCATGGATGGAAACGTAAAGCGAGTACTCACTCGCTATATGGCAATTGAAGGTTGGACGGGCAGCAAAAAAATAGAAGATAGGTTATGGGTTGAGGCTGAGGCCTTAAAGCCAGCGGTTGTTGATTTAGATGGAAGTGCACAAAAAATATTGACTGGTCAAGAGTGTAAAGTTAAAAATCAGGTGCTTAGATACGGCGATTATACGCAAGCAATTATGGATTTAGGCGCAACAATATGTACTCGTTCAAAACCCAAATGTGATGATTGTCCGATGCAGTCACATTGCCTAGCTTACGCGCAAGGAAAGCAGGCTGAGTTTCCATTTAAAAAACCGAAGAAACAAATTCCGACAAAATATACGACAATGTTAATACCGTCTTTTAATGGTCAAGTGCTGATGCAACAAAGGCCGCCTACCGGAATTTGGGGTGGGCTTTGGGGTTTCTTAGAAACAGGTTTTGATAAAGAATTCGAAAAAACTACTGAACAAGCATTGTTGATGCTTGAAGATAGCTTGCTACGAGTGAATTTGCAGGATGCAAGAATGCGTGAACTCAAGACTTTTAAACACACTTTTAGCCACTTTCACTTGTTGATTTTGCCAGTGCTTATTGAGTTGAAAGAAACGCCTCTGCAAACAGTTAACGAAAGTAATGTGGAATTTGATACTGATTTTGGTGATAGAAGTCAAAATCAACTTTGGTTTGACTCATACAACCCGAGTAAAATTGGATTGTCCGCACCTACAATGAAAATACTAGAAATGTTGAAAAGTGATTATTAGAAGTGGGCATGTTATTTAAGTGCCTGTGGTTGAATGATTTTGAGCAATGATTACTGAAGTTGAGTTGTGTATTGAGCTATACTGCGCACTATTCTTATTTATCCGAAGGTATATGACATGGCAAGAACAGTAAGTTGTGTGTATTTGAACAAAGAAGCTGATGGTTTAGATTTTCAGTTATATCCAGGGGCTCTTGGTAAACGCATATTCGACACAATCTCCAAAGAAGCGTTTAGTCTTTGGCAGAAAAAACAAACTATGCTGATTAACGAAAATAAGTTGAACATGATGGAAGCTAACGATAGAAAGTTTCTGGAAGAAAAAATGGTCGCTTATCTGTTTGAGGGTATCGAACCTACGATTGAAGGCTACGTTCCGCCTACTAAATAACCGTTTGAACCTTTTTAGTAAGATAAAGTCGTAAAAACATCAAAAATCAGTTGACTTGGAAGGGCAAAATCCGTTTAATACGCACCCACAGCGATGAACGGTATTGAACCGCTTTCGCAAGTGCCTCGATAGCTCAGTTGGTAGAGCAGCGGATTGAAAATCCGCGTGTCCCTGGTTCGATCCCGGGTCGAGGCACCATTATTCTAAGAGCCCTTGAGTTTACTCAAGGGTTTTGTTATATGTGCATCTAAGAAAACTTCAAGTGGCACCAAGTGGTACTTAAGGGTGGTACTTAATGCAATATAAGATGCCTAATTCTAAGATGGATAGAAACGGCACATACTATCTCAGATACAATATTCCTAAACCTCACTCGATTTTATAGCGTTTTTGCACCCAATAGCGCCCTTCGAGCACAAATTACTGCATCTCAACGAGGAAAAAACAGCCCTAAACTCGTCAATGATGAAAATAAACAATCTGACAAGCCTTACCCGCTATCAACTCAAGTAGCGCTATTGTCGCCGCTACGAGCGCAACCAGATGAGTAGTACGACGAAGACTTTACCGTACGACGCGACTTCGATTTTGGGGCATAGGCCATTCATGGCAGGGCTGATTGCGCGCAGTTCTCGGGATTTCAGTACCAAAGGACTGCTAACATAAGTTATTAACGGACGCCATTTTCACAAATATCACCACACACTTCCTTTCGAAAAAATCAATCACAACCTTTAGCCAGCCCGATACCAGAACCATCTACAATCGCTATTTTTGCCTTAGGGGTGTTTGGTTTATTCTAAGAGCCCGACATGAAAATGTGGTTTTTTTGTTTTCAGAATCGGCAGATAAATTGCCGTAACGTAAGTAATTTTACTTCGTCGTTGGGGCTGCTTTACATTTTAGGTGACGGCGTGTGCTCACTGCATAAATGCAATAACGATGAACTGGAATGCAGCCTAGACATATTTCGGTCCGATTCTTTTGTGCTATCGTAAATACTTTTCATATAAACCTTAAAAAATGGCGAAATACCACATGCATTCAATTGTTATCGTTGGAACAGGATTTGGTGCAATTTCAGCGGCTATAGCGCTGTTAAAAAGAGACATTAGCGACTTTGTGATGCTGGAACGTCGCAGTTTTGCAGGCGGAACTTGGGTACAAAACAGCTACCCAGGAGCTGCAGTCGATGTGCAATCTCCCTTATACAGTATAGCGGGCGAACCTTATGCTTGGTCGCATTTATTCGCCAAGCAGAGCGAACTAGCAGACTACACACAAAACCTTATTGCAAAGTATCTCCTGTCAGAGCACATCACATTAAACGCTCAAGTCATTGCTGCGAAATGGAGCGGTATCTATTGGGAAGTAACTCTGGCAAATAACGAAGTACTAACTTGCAAAGCTATTATCAATGCAACAGGCCCATTGAGTACTCCGGTTGTGCCTGAATTCAATGGCTTTGATAAGTTCAAAGGCGATAGTTTCCATACTAATGATTGGCAGCACGGTATAGACATTGCAAATAAAAAGGTCGCCGTTATTGGCAGTGGAGCAAGTGCGGTGCAGGTTATACCGGCGATCGTTGATAAGGTTGAAAAGCTGCATGTTATACAACGCACCCCGCATTGGGTGATACCCAGAATGGATTGGAGTTTTCCTCGCTGGCTAAGTAAGGTATTGTCGTTTCGACCTTTATATACGGTTATTCGCTGGTTTATTTATTGGACTTTAGAAGTGCGTGTTTTAGCGTTTAAATATAACCGTACTCTCTTGAAAGTAGTGGTCGAATGGCCTGCGAGAAAGCATCTAAAAAACCAAGTTAAAGATGAGGCCTTACGAAAAAAGTTAACACCTGATTTTACCATTGGATGTAAACGGATTATTCTTTCGAATATGTACTATCCTGCCCTACAAAAAACAAATTGTGAATTACATGATGTGCAAGATAGGCTGCTTGGGTTTACTGAAAACGGTTTATGTTTTGCTGTCTCTGGTGAAGTAGAGATAGACGTTGTTGTGTTTGCAACTGGCTATAACGCTAGCGATTCTATGGTTTCATACAACGTTACAGGTAGAGACGGTGCATTGCTCAACGATCGTTGGCGCGACTATCCAAGGGCTTATTTAGGCACCACTATCCCTAGCTTTCCCAATTTCTTTGTGATCACAGGTCCAAACACAGGTATTGGTCACACGAGTGCAATTTTTGTTATCGAGTCGCAGATAAAATATGTAATGCGATGCATCGATATTCTGCAGTCGAACCAAGTAAAAGCCATTGAGCCTACCGAAAGTGCAGAAACTAAATACACTGCAATGGTGCATTCTGAAATGGAAAAAACAGTTTGGAAAACGGGGGGGTGTACAAGCTGGTATCAGAATAAACGAGGCAAGGTAATAGCCATGTTTCCTGGCTTCAGTTTCACCTTTAGGCGTTTATGCCAAAGATTCATTTTTGGTCACCATAATATTGAATGATACGTTTATCTAAAATGCTGCGCAGGATATACTTGCTGTATTAATTATCACTCGACTAACAATATAAATTGGTTGTCTAATGAAAGCTCATAACGCATCGCCTCTTACAGATTACATAGAGTATCCTCAAGAGGAGATGCTAGTCCGTTCTCAAGCATTCTATGCTGATATAAAACGCCGCCACAGTATTCGCAAATTCAGTGATCGAAAAGTACCACAAGCAATCATTGAAAATTGTATAAAAGCAGCTGGAACTGCGCCAAATGGAGCCAATCATCAACCTTGGCATTTTGTAGCTATTCATTCCGATGATGTGAAAAAACAAGTGAGAGAGCAGGCTGAACTGCACGAACAAGGCTTTTACGCAGGCCGAGGTGGGGAAGAATGGCTTGCAGCGTTGCAGCCTCTTGGTACTGATGCACGAAAGCCTTATCTTGAGCACGCTCCTTGGTTAATTGCTATTTTCAGTCAGAAAAAGGGTGGGGTTATCCCCGGCGACAAGCATACTAATTATTATGTGCATGAGTCGGTAGGTATTGCGACAGGGTTTCTAATAACCGCTTTGCATAATGCTGGACTAGTGACCTTGACCCACACACCAAAGCCAATGTCATTTCTATCAAAAATATGCGAAAGACCGGATGATGAACGGCCATATATGTTGCTAATAGCCGGATACCCGGCTGCTGATGCGACAGTGCCAGAGCATGCAAAAAATAAAAAGTCACTCGACGACATTTGCACTTTTTTATAGTCAAGTAAACGACCTCCAATATAAGGCCCTTTAGGGGCAGAGAAATACTACATTGAACACTCAAGAATTTATTCAAATCCGTCGTTTCATATTGAAACTGGGCAAGATGTTGCACAAGTACGGAACGCCAGCATTTCGACTAGAGGCATACTTGTTAGAAGTATCTAGCTATTTAGGTGTCCACGCGTCTTTTATAGCAACGCCAACCTCTATTACTTTTGTCATTTGGAGCGACAAACACGAAGACGAATATAATCATGCGGCGCGCCTTCAACCGGGCGACTTGGATATGAATGCATTGTCACTTACCGATGAATTAGCAAATGCGCTCTTGTCTGGAGAAATAAGCTTAACCGACGCTGATATTCGCTTGGACGCCATAAATGAGATGCCAAGTCCGTACGGAAAGATTATTACCGGTTTTGCATTTGCGCTGGCTACAGGTTCTTTCTCAATGTTGATGGGAGCGAGTGTCGCTGAGATTTTTTGGGCAGCCTTACTTGGATTTGTCTCTTACCTTTGGATTTTATGGTCACAAAAATCAAAGCGCGTAAATTTAATGCTCGAACCCGTAACGTCATTCGCGGCTGGTATTTTAGCATGCGCCATCAGCCGTTATTTAGATCCAGGTATTAATATTCCATTGATGGTACTTTCTGCTGTTATCGTATTAGTACCTGGTTTAGCGCTTACTATGGGCTTAGCTGAACTTTCTTCTAGGAACTTGGTGTCTGGGACAGCACGGATAATGGATGCCATTATGCAGCTTTTTAAACTCTATTTTGGTGCGTTTTTAGGCATTGCGGTTGGCTTTAGTTTATTTGGTGAGAATCAGTTTCAACCAGCAGCGTCTTTGCCGTATTGGGCAACTTGGTTGGCTGTTGGTCTGCTATGTTTTGCCCTAGTACCTATTTTTAGAACACGACTTAAGCACATACATTGGGCATTGATGTCGGCTTTTATCGCCTACGGAGTGACAGTTTATAGCTCTCTTTATATAGACCAAACTTTTGGTACATTCTTGGGGGCATTTGCGCTTGGTGTCTTTGCCAATGCATTTGGGAGAATAGCAAACCAACCCTCAACCATTGTTGCTATGCATGGTTTGATTGTATTGGTGCCAGGTTCTAAAACTTATATTGGTTTGAATTCGTTTATTTCAGGTCAGGACTTTGTGCAAGCGTCGCATGTTGGGCAAGAAGTTTTTTTGATATTTATGTCTTTGGTTGCGGGGTTGATATTTGCTAACGTCGTGATGCCAACCAGAAAAGCGCTCTAATTGAGCTTTACTACAATATTATATATGCATTTATTTTCTACTATTCACAGAACTAAGGCCATAAGATTAACTAAATAAAGTGTGATTATATGCAGCGCCATCCTATATTAATGATATCTATAAGCCATTTTGGTTTGTAATGAGTTGGTAAAAAATAGGAACCACTTTATGTCACAAAATAATGCATCAATGTATTCTGGTAAGACAACCCTTATTTCCGGAGCCGCAGGTGGCATAGGGTTCGCATTAGCGCAAGAATTTGGTGAGTTAGGCATGAACGTTGTGATTGCTGATATAGACGAAACTGCGTTAGCGAATGCTAAAAAGCAATTAGAGTCTTTGAACATTAATGTGTTGGCGTGCAAATTAGATGTCACTGATTTCGCGCAATGGCAAGCCTGCGTTGAACAAACAATAGCCACTTTTGGTAAGCTGCATATGCTTGTAAATAATGCAGGTGTCGGCGGTGTCCCCGGAAAAATTGAGCAAGCTGAGCATGACATATGGCGCTGGGTGATTGATGTTAATTTAATGGGAGTGGTTTACGGAGCGCAAGCAGCTATACCTGAAATAAAACGTCATGGCGAAGGCGGCTGGATTGTAAATGTTGCGTCAATGGCCGGTATGATGGGCGTTCCCTACGCAAGTTCATACTCTGCTACAAAAGCAGCTGTGGTATCGATGACTGAAAGTTGGGCTGTGGAATTAAAGTCACATAATATTCACGTTTCAGCTTTATGTCCTGCCTTTGTAAAAACGCGTATTCATGAGTCAATGCGCAACAAACAAGATAAATATAAGTCGAGTGCAGAATCCAAAGATATTGCGCCTGCAGATAAAGAGCGATATAAAAAGAATGTTGGTCAAGCCGCCGCGCTGGTTGAGTCTGGTATTCCCCCCGAACTACTTGCAAAACGTGTTGTTGAAGCCCTCACTTCAGGTCAGATGTATATCTTTACCCACCCTAATTACAGAGAAGTAGCTGGTTACAAAGCGGCAATGATTGATAAGGCATTTGACGATGCACAGCACAGTGAGTTAGTGAAACATCTTATTGATGACGATATAGTTAGTTTATAAGCTCATCCTAAAAATCATTTAGATGGCTAATAAAGCGCAATAGTAAATGATTTTTTAGCATCGACGTGCTTATATTAAATATTCGAATCTTTGCTAGAGGGCTTTATGGCAGAAACAAAATGGGATCCAGTTAAGTATAATAAAGTAGCTGACTTTGTAGCTAAGCTTGGCGAACCTTTATTAATCCTGCTTGAGCCAAAACTGTCGGACTCTATTCTAGATGTAGGTTGTGGTGATGGCAGTCTTACCGCGAAAATCAAACCTCTATGCGAAAATGTACTGGGCATAGACGCGAGTGCTGAAATGGTTCTAGCTGCTAAGGCGAGGGGCCTTAATGCTGTTGTAAAAGATGCTCATGATTTAGACTTTAATGAGCAGTTTGATGGTGTTTTTTCGAATGCAGCTTTGCATTGGATGACTACACCAAAAGCAGTTATAAGTGGTATTTACCGAGCATTGAAACCACAAGGCCGTTTTGTTGCAGAGTTTGGTGGTTATGGTAATGCTGGAAAAATAGTCGACACATTAATTACCTGTTTAGAACGTGAAGGTATTGTATATCAAAATCCTTGGTACTTTCCCACATCTGAAGCCTACTGCGACTTGCTAGTACAGCAAGGTTTTGAGGTTGAATGTATCGAATTATTTGATCGTTTTACGCCCCTACCAGAACATTTAAGTGAATGGCTAGAAGCCTTTGGTCAAGCATTTTTTACAAATGTGGATGTTAAACAAAAGAGACACATCATTGACGAAGTGACTAATCTAGTAAAAGCTGATTTATTAGTAAATGGCCAATGGCATGTTGATTACGTTAGACTGCGCGTAAAAGCTTTTAAATTATAGCAATTTTAGGCTGAGTGTTAAGTACGCTAAGTCATAGCGACTTAAAGTACTCTAGAGTGTTGTTTAAGGACAAAACTTGAGCATACTTCGCATGCATATCATGCAGGCTCATTTCATGCGCAGACTGATTTCTATCCCCACATGCTTCAGGCACAACTACACATAGGAAGTTGTGTTGCAAGCCATCGACGCATGTTGCGCGCACACAACCCGACGTAGTTAAACCCGTTATAATCAAGGAGTCTATGTTGAACGCTGCTAGTTTGCTAGCCAAGGTTGTTGAAAAAAAAGCGCTTGGATAGTGTTTTTCAATAATATTATTGTGGTTAATATAACGACTAAACTTGTCGTGAATATCAACCCAGTGAGAACCTCGTTGCAATATATTTAGTGCGGGTAATCGCTGTCTAAATACACTCGCTTGTTGCTCATTATCGTAAACAACCGTGCTAAAAAATACAGGGACATTTGCGGCAGTCGCAGCCTTGACCAACTCGAGATTTGCTTCCAGTTGAGGTTCGAAATCTCCTCCTAAAGGGCTTTTCTTATCAGTAAAGCCGTTACTAAAATCGACAGCAATTACAGCTGGGCTTTTGCCCAACTGTAATTCACCAATAACCAGATCATTATCGATAAGTGTTACTGTCATTTAGAACTCTGGTGCTTGGGGAGCAGGTAGCCCCGTTTCTGCCAAACAACGGGCTTTGATATCGGCAATATCACCGCCAAAATCAAACAATTGAACATCACCACGCGCACTTGCCATTTGTGCTCTTAGGGCTGATGTTGCAGTCTGATCAATCGACATATCGTCGGTGATGACTACACCATAGGATCTGGCGCCTTGAACAGAAACTAAGGAACGATTGACATCATCTAGTACCAACTGAGGTTCGCGTTTGAATGGGTCTCCCCAGCCACCACCACCCCAAGTGTTAAAGTACAAAATATCACCTTTTTTAACTTCAATACCTTCACATTTTGCTGGTAATGTTTCTTTGCTTCCATCAGCTCGTATTAATAATTTAGTTGAACGCATACCAGGAGCTCCACCGTTAACTCCCCAAGGGTAGGTTAACCAGCGGTCATCATGGATAGCTATTTGGCCGTCATTTAAGAAACGATAACCCACAGACAGTCCATTACCACCGCGATGCAAGCCTGCGCCGCCTGAGTCTAATATAGCTTCATACGCCTCTACTCTCAGTGGGAAGTAGGCTTCAATGAATTCGTTAGGAACATTGGTGAAACCTGGCCATAGTGAATGCCCATCTGGACCGTCTCCAGCAGGACGACCCGGAATACCACCAAATCCAATTTGGAAGAGCTGGAACCACTCGCCGTTATCATCGTATCCGGAGTAAAATAAATGTGGCGAATCTGAGAAACCAGCGGCGTTCATTGCCTCTGGCGCACCTTGACCAAGTAAACCACCCATGACATCAAATATTCTGCCTAGGGCATGTGTTCTTCCAGAAAGTGCCGCCGGATAATTTGGCTTTAACAAGCTACCTTGTGGAATGCGTACATCCACCAAGTCATAAAAACCATCATTGAAAAGTATTTGTGGATCAACTAAATTGATGGTGAAAGAACCAAAAAACATCTTAAACATTTCTTCATTTAAGTAGAAATTGATTGAGCTTTTAGCTTGTGGATCGGTACCTTCAAAGTCAAATATTGCTTTAGGTCCTTCACGCCACATTTTACAGCGAATTTTATATGGTCCTTTACCGACACCATCGTCACACAAGTAATCTTCAAATACGCGGGGTTCTTCAGGCACTAACATATTGATGATCGCAGACATTGCAGTGTGATTTCGTTCTAGCATCACTTCCATTGTTGAGTAGAAAGTATCGTCCCCAAATCTATCTGCAATCTCGATAACTCGCTTTGATGCTGTATTGCAAGCAGCGACTAATGCGTTTAAATCAAATCGGTTCCACTGTGGGGTTCTGACGTTGTGTAATATGAGTTCTAATAGGTCTTTCTGCAACACCCCTTTCTTGTATAACTTCGTTGGGGGAATGCGGATACCTTCTTGGAAAATAGTTTCCGCTTTTATTGGAATTGAGCCGGGGACCATTCCTCCATTATCCGACATATGACCAAACATTGCTGACCAAGCGATGTGGCGGCCTTCACGGAAAATGGGAACAATAACAATCCAATCAGGTAAATGGGATACCGCACCATTGCACATATAAGGATCGTTGGTTAGTAGCACATCGCCTTCTTCCACTTGCCCGGAAAATGCGTCCATAAATCCATGGATGAAAGAACCAAATTGTCCTACTACCATTTTGCCATCTTTATTTGCGATCATCGGAAAGCAATCGCCTTGCTCACGAATACCAGGACTCATTGCTGTTCGAAATAAGACCGCATCCATTTCTTCACGTGCGTTTTTTAGCGCGTTTTCAATGATATCGACGGTTACTGTGTCCGTATCCACGCGATTAAGAGGAGCTGTGTTTGTTTCAATAATTTTATTCATTTTGATCTCCTACTATTTATTTGTGTTTGCGTTAACAGGATTAATTAGAAGGTTACCAACGGTGTCTACAGTGGCAACATATCCAGGTAAAATAACCGTTGTAGAATCCATTTCACCCACGATGCATGGACCCGGAACAACTAACCCGACAACCATTTTAGCGCGTTCGTAAATGGCCGCTTGATGATAGTGTCCGTCATGATAAATTTTGGTATCGGCAATTTTGCATTCGAGTAAGGTGGTATTTCCAGTTATTTGCTTGCTCGCAGGCAGCGCAGTAGTCGCAGCAGATACAATCGCACGAACCATAACAATCTCGTGACCTTCATCAAGGGCAAATGTAAATAGTTGAGTATGTTGTTCGTCGAAGCGACTAATTAATAAATCAAGACCTTGTGCTTCAAAGTCAGCTTGTGATATTTCAATAGAGAGTTGAAAAGCTTGGCCGGTATAACGTACATCGGCTTGCAGAGTAACTTCCAATTGATCTTTACTGATACCATCAGCAATAAGAGTTGCCGACGCTTTCTCTGTTAACTCATGAAATAATTTTGCCAGTGACGCTTGGTTTGTATTTTTAATTAACGTCACAAAAGTTTTGGATGCTTCATCTTTTACCACAGTGGTGGCGTCACCATAGGCACACAATACGCCGGGGCCTTGAGGGATGATGGTAGGCCATGAACCAGTAAGAATTCCTAATGCATTTGCATGCAAAGGACCCGCTCCACCAAAACCAACGAGAGCAAAGTCTCTGGGGTCAAATCCCTGCTCGACCGACACCAATCGCAGTGCACCAAACATAGCTTCGTTAGCAATACGTACGATGCCTTCAGCGGCTTCTTCTACAGAAAGCCCCATTGCATCAGCTACTTTTTTGACCGCCGCTACAGCTGCAGCCTTATCAATTGCCATTTTACCACCGAGCTGCACGTCTGAAGGCAAGTATCCTAAAACCACGTTAGCATCGCATACTGTTGGTTCAACTCCGCCTTTCATATAAGCAGCTGGGCCCGGTTGAGCGCCCGCTGATTCTGGCCCTACTCGCAATGCTTTAGTTAACTCTGGGACGAAAGCGAGCGAACCACCGCCGGCGCCAACGGTTCTTACATCTACCGAAGGTGCGCGCACCGTAACATCGCCTACGCGTGTTTCACGTCGTATGCGAGCCTTTGCATTTTGTATTAAAGCAACGTCGGTTGATGTTCCACCCATATCAAAGGTTAAAACATTGTCATATCCAGCAGCAGATGCGAAATGTATCGCCCCTGAAACGCCACCCGCAGGCCCACTCATTAGTAGGTTAACCGGATTATCAGCGGCGGCATTTGCTGAGGCCAAACCACCGTCGGAGCGTAAAATCGATAGGTGCAAATCTTTACCCATCGTTTTATGCAAAGATGCTTGAAGATTATCGATGTATCGTGCAACTTGTGGACGCACATATGAATTTACTACCGTAGTTTCGGTACGCTCATATTCTTGCATTTCAGGTACTATGTCACTAGAAATACTAATCGGTATATCGGTAAAAATTTCGGCCGCAACGGCTTTAGCTTGCTTTTCATGTTCGCCATTAACATAAGCATTAATGAAGCAAATAGTCAGTGCTTCGACCTCACCCTTCGCCTTAAGCTTAATTAAATCATGTCGAAATGCTTCCTCGTCTAAACCCTTAACCGTCTTTCCGTCCGCTCCCATGCGCTCATTAGCTTCTATGGTTAATTCTAATGGCGCGAGTAGTGGTTTCTTCACATAACTTACCCAGCCGCCTAAGCCTCCTGGGCAAAATGAGCGAGCAACTTGCAAGACATGCTTATAACCTTTAGTTGTTACTAGTCCTACTTTAGCTCCTTTGCCAGTAAGTACAGCGTTGGTTGCGACTGTCGTTCCATGCATGACACGATTGATTTGTTTTGGATCTATGCCTGACTCTTCGCATATTCGTGCAATGCCATTTAATACACCAATTGACGAATCCTCTGGTGTAGAGGGAACCTTTGCAGTGTGAGTTTCACCGTTGCTTTCGTTGATCAATAAAAGGTCTGTAAAAGTACCTCCAACATCAACGCCTAATCGATAACTCATAAACTTTTCCTTCTTTTAGTATTTGTTTTAACTAATAATATTTATATAAGGTAGCCGGACTAATTAATTTAATTAGCCTTCGGGTATTGTTTGCGTAACCATGTTTTTGCGTTCCCCCCGCGGGCAGTCTGCGTTAATTCAACGGCTAGATCTGACGCCTCTAATAATGTCAGCATGTCTATACCTGTCTTGTAGCCCATTTGTTCGCATATCATCACAACATCTTCGGTTGCTACATTGCCGCTGGCTCCTGGGGCAAAAGGACAGCCACCTAGGCCCGCGATGGATGCATCAAAACGTCGGATACCCGCCTCTAGCGCTGCATATACATTTGCTAGTCCCATTGCGCGAGTATCATGAAAGTGGCATGAGAAAACATCTGCCTCAAATTGTTTTACTAATTGGTTCATTAACGTATTAACTCGTAATGGATCTGAGGCGCCGATGGTATCTGCAATAACTAGCCTCGATGCGCCCAAATCTAATAAACTACCAGCCATATCGATGACCTGTTGTGGCGCAATGACTCCTTCAAATGGACACGCCCAAGCGGTAGCTAAATATACCTGAACTTCAACGGCAGTGTTTTTCGACACTTCTATGACATCTTTAATCATGTTCAGAGTTTGTGTGTTATCCATACGAATGTTTTTTTCATTCATCGTATTCGATGTTGCAATGACTAATGATGCCAACTTAACATTATTTTGTTCAGCTAATTCAAATCCTTTCATATTAGGAATTAAGGCTGAAAAGTGGCAATTATTACTCGCAAGTTGTTGGCATATCTCGTCTGTTCCGGCCATTGCAGGAACAGATTTAGGTGATACAAATGCACCTACTTCTATGCCATCTAGACCTGCATCGGAAAGTAACTCAATAAGTTGCAATCTATGTGCAGGCGTTAATATCTTCGCTTGATTTTGTAAACCGTCGCGGGGACCTACATCATTAATAAAAACATCCTTATTCATTGCTGCTTCCCCTCACTGCACCCTCAGCTACTAGTGTATCGATGCGTTCTTGAGACATTTGCAATAGTTCGGATAAGACCGTCTGTGTATCTTGACCTAATGTAGGTGCAGCCTCAAAGGTCTCCTCATTAGTACGTGAGAATTTTATTGGGTTGCCGGGTCCTTTGGTAGAGCTACCATTTGGGTGTTTTAAGTCTACGACCATATTTCGATGCAATACTTGTTCATCATTTAACGCGTCAGATAGGTTATTTACTGGGGCACAAGGAATTCGTTTAGCTTCTAATTGGGTAATCCAATGGGCAGTTGTATTTTGGCTCAGTACTTCATTTAACGTATCATCTATAAAGTCTTTTGCTGCCCATCTGCCCGGTTGTCCATCGTATTTGCTGTCATCGAACTCAGGACACTTAACCACTTCATTTAAATTTTTCCAGAAATTATCCGTAATAATAGAAATCACAATAAAGCCGTCGGAAGTGCGATATGTGTTGTATGGAACGTGAACAAAGTGAGAGTTGCCGATAGGGTAAGGGTCGTCACCAGATAAAAAATGCATGGTCGCCATATAATTGAGCATTGATACTTGGCAATCAAGCATCGAAATATCTACATCTTGCCCTTTACCACTGGTCGCCCGCTCTATAATTGCCGATTGAATGCCCATAACAGCAAACATACCGCCACCAAGATCACCAATTGGAATACCTGCGCGAACAGGGTTATTTTTATCAGTCCCAGTAATCGACATACCCCCGCCAGTCGCCTGCGCAACTTGGTCAAAAGCAGGTCTTTTATATTTTGGTCCATTACTACCGAAGCCAGTGATACTGCAGGTGATAATTCTAGGGTTAATCTTGTTCAAAGTTTCATAGTCAATACCGAGTCGCTCAGGTACACCAGCCCCGAAATTATTAACTACAACGTCGGACTCTTTGACTAACTCATAAAAAACTTGTTTTCCTGCCGCACTTTTTAGATCTATACAAATGCTTTGTTTGTTGCGATTGAGTGTTATGTAGTAAGCACCCATGCCTTCCAGAGAATTTTTTGGGTCGGTTGCTAATAATTTACGCGTACCTTCGCCCTGAAGAGGCTCAACTTTTATTGTTTCTGCGCCTAAGTCTGCAAGTATCATTGCACAGTAGGGACCAGACAACATATGCGTTAAATCAATAACACGTAAACCAGCCAGTGGTTTATTCATGATTTTCTCCAATTCAAACATTACTTAGGATGTTAGGCTTGAAGTGATCTGTCACACCGCAAGCCTCATTCCCTTATTGCTTAGAAGTTATAAGTAAATTCAACACCGTACTCTGCTCGTGCAGAAGGATGAATAAAAGAACCACCGAATTCAGGTGTAGGAATAACTTCTTGTAGGTACTGCTCATCAGTAATGTTTTTGCCATAAATTGCTAAGGTCCAAACTTCAGCCTCAAGCGCAATACGAGCGTTTATTGTAGAGTATGATTCGCGTTTCGCATTATCAAAGTTTTGTGAATGGGGACCTGGTGGAACACCTCCGCCAAGTGTGCCAAAGAAGTCCCAAATAGTAGGCGTCTCTTCACCTTGAAGTGTGTGAAAAAACGTTTCTCCAGTATATTGATAATCAACTCGTGTGGTTAACCAATAATCATCAGTGACAGGTTGCTCATAGCTGAAGCCGAAGGTGTAAGTCGTTTCAGGTGATTGTGGCGCTTTGTTACCAACAGTTAGAGGACGGTTACGGTTTTCCTTGATTTCTGAGTCAAGTAAACCAACGCCACCAAATACCTTAAATGTATCGGTAATATCAGCGGTCACATCAAGCTCAAAACCTTGAATCGACAGTTCGTCGATTGTTGTTACCGCTCTTAATAATCCAAACGGGCCAGCAAAAAATTCAAAAAATTGATTATCTTCAACCGTTGTCTTAAATATAGCGCCGTTAAGTCTGACTTTGCCATCCATCAACTTAGACTTAAGACCAAATTCAACATTGGTGGTTACTTCTTTAGCATAGTCATCGGTCACTAATAATTTAGCGTCCACGGCGTCACCGGGTGTGCCTGCACCAGATCTATTAAACCAAAAATCGAGAGTAGCTTGAGTACCTATCGAGTTAAATCCGCCACTCCTAAAACCAACACCATAACTTGCATAAGAATTAACATTGTCGGTTAGTTCATAGCTCAGGGTTACTTTAGGTTGAAAATGCGAAAATGAGCGGCTTCTATCAGGTATCCCTCCTGGATTAGCATTATATGCTGGGTTTATAGGTCCTAGCGTATTTATGTTCAGTCCTGAAGATGAAACGTTAGGAACATTGTTGGATACTGTTCTGTCTTCATAGTCATAGCGTAAAGCGACAGCTAACTCCATCTTGTCGGAGACGTCATATTCAATTTGGCCAAATGCAGACAGTACTGAAGTATCAAAGGTGTCATCGAACAACAAGTCTGTTGGGTTTGGCCCTGTTGCCGGAATATATGCTTGGCGAAGAAAACCTTGTCCTTGGTCCGCACCGTAAGCAACGACAACATCACGTTTAATTTCAGCGAAGTAGACACCCGCTATCCAGCGCAGTTCTGCGTCATTATCATCAGAGGTCACTCGTAATTCGCCACTGAAATCTGACTGACTGCGCTCTTGATACTGATAGCCATCACAAGCAGTTGGTGTAAATGGACCATAAACACCGGTAAACTCTACACCCGGGGGGAACACCCCAAATGGAGCAAAAAAGTCACCGAATAAATCAGTCCGACCAGCGCCACCTAATCCTGCAGGTGTATTATTCAAAGTTGCTCGGTCTGTCTGGCATTGTGGTGTAAGTTCGTATCCGTAAAAGGAGGCACTAGTGCCGTCAGATAATAAATATTCTTCTAAATCGTTATACGCGAGCACACCGGTAACATCATACCCATCTAAGTCCCAATCAGCTTTAATCGAAAACTCAGTGCTGTCTTGTTTATTTTCGCCAGGAACATTGAAAGCAAATATAAAATCATGATTATTCACATTTGCATTGTAAGCAGGTTGATTAAATGCATTCACAAAAGAGGGTAATGCAAATACCGCATTATAGTTAATTGCGCCTCCTTCGACTTTTGATATGCCAGCACGAATATCTAAAGTAAGAGCATCCGATACATCCCACATCAATCTCCCTTTAATAGTCGTATCTTCTAGGAAATCAACAACATCATCTTGGCCAGTCAGCACATTTTCGTAATGTCCGTCCATACTGTTATAACTGGCGGTCAATCTGCCGCGCATGGTGTCATTGAGCGCGCCACTCATAATGCCATTAATACGCTGAATGCCAGCGTTACCAGCACCGACTTTAACTTTTCCTTCAAACTCTTCACTAGGTAGCGTTGTTGTTACCAAAATAGCTCCGGCGACAGCATTACGTCCATAAAGTGCACCTTGAGGACCCTTAAGTATTTCTATTTGAGCTATATCAAGTAGCTCTTCATTGAAGCTATTTGGATTGGTCATTAGCACGCCATCTACAACGTAAGCAAATGTCGATTCAGCATCACGAGTTGACACGATACCGCGAATGTTTACTTGGGTATCTCCCACGTTTGCCGTATCGACAATATTGACGTTAGGTACCAGTGCAATGAAATCACCGGGACGTTCAATACCTGCAGTTTCTATGTCTCTAGCGGATAGAGCGCTGACTGCGATTGGAACATCTTGCAGACTTTCAGGTCGTTTACGCGAAATACTAATTATTTCTATAGAGTCTTCTTTTTCTGAAGCCTGTGATTCTTGTGCAAGCGCACTGTTCGCTGCTGCATATGAACCTGCTAACATAGATATAGCTACTGCGCTTCCAATTTTACTTTGGGTAAATTTACGCATGTTGTTGTCCTCTTTTTTTATTTTCATGAATGAGTTTTAATCGTCGCCATAACGTTGTTTGACTGATTCCGAGAAACTGGGCGACGAGTTCCTTGTTCCCGTTAAATTTATTCATTGCTTGGATTACTAATTGATGTTCACTTTTAGCCAGAGCACCTGCGCTATCAATCTCGTGATTAATAAATAATTCAGGCGCTAATTCGGTCAATAGTTGAGTTATTTTTTTGCTGTCTACTTCAGGATAAACAGAGCAATAAACTAATAAGCGCTCTACAATATTTTCGAGTTGTCTGACATTGCCAGGCCAGTCATAATCTTTGAATATAGGGGTTAAATGGTAGGCAATGCTCTCTAGAGTCTGTATATCTAGTTCGCCGAAGTTAAGTGCAACTAATTTTGATTTAGTTATGTTTGCAATATCTTCTTTTCGCTCCTTAAGTGAAGGAACGTTAATACTCAATACATTAAGTCGATAATATAAGTCGTCTCTGAATAATCCATTTTTAATCTGTTCAGCAAGCGGTCGATTGGTCGCAGCAATTATTTTCAGATTTAATTTAAATTCTTTATGAGAACCAATTGGGCGATACGATTTTTCTTGAATTACGCGCAACAACTTGGCTTGTTGAGGAAGGCTTAACTCGCCTACCTCATCTAAAAATAATACGCCATTTTCCGCTTCATAAAGAAGACCGTGTTTTCCACCGCGCTTTGAACCGGTAAATGAACCTTCGACATACCCAAATAATTCACCTTCGAATAATTCACTAGGCATCGCCGCACAGTTAATCGCAACGAATTGGCCATCCGAAAATTGGCTCTTTTGATGAATGCGTTTTGCAATCATTTCTTTTCCGGTGCCAGATTCACCAATAATCAATACATGACTGGGAGATTGAGCGTATAGATCAGTACGCTCGATTAAATCACTCATGATTTTTGATTGGTAGACCAGAGGCTGCGTTGGTTTCAATTGCTTTGGAATTGCAGGGATATTGGGTGTCTGCGCGTAAAACTGATAAACATCAAACTGATGGTTAGCCATCTCAATGGTATCTTTATGAAACCACCAGTCAGTTTGATTTAATCTGCATTTGCTATCAGAAACATCTGTAAATTGACTACTATGCAGAAGGTCTAGTATTTGCTGTTTGTTCGCAGAGTCAATGGCGAATTCATTTTTTGCAGCGGCATTTGATGTCAGTATGTTCGTGTAGTTGTCTACCATTAAGATTGGCGTTTTTGAGTCTTCATTGAGCCAACGATGTATTGCTTTCGAATGAATCTGTTCTTTTTGTTTCCGACCGATTCCAATCGCTTCTTTGAGGATGGTCTTGCATGATTCTTTTGAATATATTAAAAATGATTTTATATTGTTTTGAGACGCTAACCCGCAAACTAAGCTAGCACCGACCACAACATTGTTGGAAGAGAGTTTAGATAGTTGATAAATTTGTTTTGCTTCTTCTGCGGTTTCATATTTGCTGTGCTTTATATTGATAGAGGTATGCTGATTGAGCAGTTCAACAAGACTGCTGTAGTCGTCAAAAGTGATAACGTGAACATCTTTGTTGACAATTGACGCTTTTAAAACGGCAGAAACAATGTCAGATTCGGTAACGGGAATCGACAGTACCGGAACTCGAAGAGCTGTCTTCAAATAAGAAGCGTTACTTCCGGCGCTAATAACAACATCCGGATTAAATAAACTTACGTGTTTATTCGCTTCATCAATGGTGCCAACAATAGCATCTACTATTCGACATTCGGCATGGTCTTCCAAGTCTGTCAACACACTACTAAGTAACTGACTAAATTCCTTATGTCCGAATATTAAAATACGTATTTTACTAGTTTGATACATTGATGTAATACAACCTTATAAAGAACCATTAACGATCTGTTTACAAGTTTTATTAAAGCATGGTTCATGCCAAATAAATAAAAAAATAAACTACATATTAATCATGCATTTAGTTATTATCTAAGTTAAGCTTTCCGCTGCATTTTTTCAATATGAAATATAATTTTTCAAATTGAATTTATTTTAGGGTGTTTCTGTCAATTGTAAAATTGCACCAAATTGCTCAATAGGGGATATATCGCAAATTGACCAGCCGTCTAAGCCTTTCCTTTTTGCAGTACAGGACAATTCGAGATCTTGCAGTGCTTTGTCAAGAGAATGAGCTGCAAAGGAGATTAAAAAAACGCCTTCTCCTTTATTAGCTAAAATATCAGCTACGGCGCCTTCACTGGTAATGGGCTGTACCAATATCAGTAAGCTTTCTCCAATCTCAAACCTTGCTGTTTTAACGTTCCTTTCAGGCAGGCTTTCAACGATGCCTTGCTGCCCTAAAAGTTTTTTAAAATAAACAATGGATTTGTTTAAATCTGCAACTACAAAATTAATGTGATGAATATGAGTTAGCAAAACAAAGCTCCTGTAGATATATAAGTAATGATAATCCTAATTCACAGCTTACTTTTTTAGCTTGAATGTGACTACTACTGTTTTGAATTTACTTACTTATCCCGATGCTTAATCCGAGCGACCAAAAATACTTGTCTATACGTTGTTGTGTATGTATAATGCGCGCCCTTGAAGTCAACATCTTAGTTCCTTGTCTCCATGTAGACGACTTCACTACGCGAGACTACAACCGTAAGGAGCAACAATGCGTAATTACGAAATCGTATTCATGGTTCACCCTGATCAGAGTGAACAAGTGCCAGGCATGATTGAAAAATACACTGGTATCCTTGAGCAAGACGGCGGCAAAATCCACCGTATGGAAGACTGGGGTCGTCGTCAATTGGCATACCCAATCGAAAAACTTCATAAAGCTCATTATGTTCTTGTTAACGCTGAAGCAACTGCCGAAGCTGTAGAAGAATTAGAAACTGCTTTCCGTTTCAACGACATCATTTTGCGTAACCTTGTTATGCGACTAAAAGCTGCTGTGAGCGAACAGTCTCCAATGGCTAAAGAAGAACGTCGTGACGATCGTAGACCACCACGTGATGAAAAATCTTACGATGCACCCGAAGCGGCAGTTACAGCAGAGACACCTGCGACAACAGAAGCACCAACTGCAACGCAAGAAGCTAAATCAGAAGAAGGAGACGCATAATGGCTCGTTTTTTTAGACGTCGTAAATTTTGCCGTTTTTCAGCTGAAGGCGCAGAAGTTATCGATTATAAAGATATACCTATGTTGAAAAACTACGTGACTGAAAGTGGTAAAATTGTTCCTAGCCGTATTACTGGTACTAGCGCTAAATATCAGCGCCAGTTAGCAACTGCAATTAAGCGTGCACGCTTCTTGGCTTTGTTACCGTATACAGACTCACACAAATAAGATTGGCAAAGAGGTAGCAAGATGGAAATCATACTACTAGACAAAGTCGCCAACTTAGGCGGTCTAGGTGACACAGTCACAGTAAAATCAGGTTACGCACGTAACTTTTTATTCCCACAGCAAAAAGCTGTTCCAGCGACTAAGCTTAACGTTGAGAAGTTTGAACAACGTCGCGCTGAGTTGGAAGCTAAAATTGCTGAACAACTAGCTGCTGCGCAAGCACGTGCTGATAAACTCTCTGCTCTTGAGCCAGTGACTATCGCATCTCCTGCTGGCGACGAAGGTAAATTGTTTGGTTCTGTTGGTACTCGTGATATCGCTGACGCAGTTACCGCTGCTGGTGTTGCAATTACTAAAGCAGAAGTTAAATTACCTACTGGTACATTGCGTGAAACAGGTGAATTCGAAATCGATATTCAATTGAATTCAGAAGTAATGGCACAAGTGAAATTGGTAATTATCCGAGAAGCATAGTAGCTGAAACAACGTCCATTTTGTGGATGAAGTTTATTAATTAAAAACACCGCATTGCGGTGTTTTTTTTGTCTAGAATAAATTAACTATAGGTCATGCTCTCTTCGGGCTCATCTAGCCCAGCCATTGGTTTCTTTTTATCTGTTTTTTAGCTTTAACTTTCTCGGCCTATCTTATTTTTTTGCGCTCTCAGCCACTATTCTTTGAGTGCTTGTAATGTTGGGCGCTTAGACCACACTTTACTTAATCATTGCATTGCAGCGGCAATACGATTACATAATACAATTCTTGAGCCACCTGCGAACTGATGGTCAGGAACTGTTCTTACACTACAAATCATAACGTCTTCAGCGCGTGCTTGACCGAAAGTTTCAGTAACTGTTTGAGTCGTAACAATGCAATAGGTGCCGATAAGATCTGATTTCTCGATGGCTTCATGCGTAACAAAAACGCGTCTTTAATTGTAAACAACGCCACCAAAAACGGCAGTTGCTTTTGTGCTTACCTTACACTGCAGCTAGTATCATTTATCTTTATTGTTTTATTGTTTTATTGTTTAATTGTTGCTGCAAATGCAGGGTGCTTAGACTATAAGTAATAGACATTGTTGCGCATAAAAAAGCAAAATGACTGTTGGCTTGATATCAATCGGCTTTAGACGCACTATTATTGTTTATTAATGCAAGTATGTTTGGCGATGGTTGACTCAATCATTCTCACCAGCATATTGTTATTACCTAACTGAAGGAATATTTCGATGAAAGAAGCCGTAATCGTCTCTACCGCGCGCACACCAATTGGCCGTGCTTTTCGTGGTGCATTCAATAATATTAAATCACCAACCCTAACAGCTCATGCAATAAAGCACGCAGTCGAGCGCTCTGGTGTTGATGGTGGCGAAATTGATGATGTAATTATTGGTTCTGTGTTGAATGCAGGCAGTGCGGGTTCAAACGTTGCTCGTTTAGCCGCTTTAGCTGCTGGATTGCCATATTCTGCTTCGGGTCAAACAATTGATCGTCAATGTTCATCAGGTTTAATGGCTATTGCTACTGCCGCTAAACAAGTCATCGTTGATGGTATGGATGTGGTGGTTGCTGGTGGTCAGGAAAATATTTCTGAAATCCAAGCAAAGTATTTTGAATGGGTGAGCCAATGTGTAGACAAGAATGTCACCGACAAAGCTCCTAATGCTTATATGCCAATGTTATTGACAGCAGAAAATGTGGCTAAGAAATTTAATATTTCTCGCGAAGCTCAAGACGAATATGCATTAATGTCGCAACAACGCACAGCAGCAGCTCAAGCTGCTGGTAAGTTCCAAGATGAAATAGTGCCAATGACTTCAACTATGGGAATTATGGACAAGGAAACAAAAGAAATTTCATTTAAAGAAGTGAGATTAGAAAAAGATGAAGGCAACCGTCCTGCAACGACATTAGAAAGCCTGCAAGGTTTAAAGGCAGTTATCGATGGCGGTTGCATTACAGGAGGCAATGCCAGTCAATTGTCTGACGGTGCTTCAGCATGCGTTGTCATGGAAGCAAAAATGGCAGAAAAACGCGGCTTGGCTCCGTTGGGTATTTATCGCGGTATGATGGTTGCGGGTAATGAACCTGAAGAAATGGGTATAGGTCCAATTTACGCTATTCCTAAACTATTAAAAGTACACGGACTGAGCATAAACGACATTGGTTTGTGGGAATTAAATGAAGCTTTTGCTTGCCAAGCATTATATTGCAGAGACAAGCTAGGCATTGATCCGGATATTTATAATGTTAACGGTGGCGCAATTTCAATCGGACATCCTTATGGAATGACTGGTGCGAGAGCTGTTGGTCATGCATTAATTGAAGGTAAGCGCCGTGGGGTAAAGTATGTCGTTGTGACAATGTGTGTTGGCGGCGGTATGGGCGCGGCGGGCTTATTTGAAATCGCGTAAGACTTATTAATAATAACGCAGAGTGCGTTAAGTTAGTTATAAACCCCTAAAAATTAAAACTTTTAGGGGTTTTCTTTTTTTTGGGAGTATCATTCGGTATCAGCGGTACTAATTTTTCTCATGTTCTAAATTAAAGGCTACTAAAAAATGAAAATACTCTATATATGCACACATAACAGATGTCGGAGTATATTGTCTGAAGCGATCACGAATGGCATCGCTGGTGACATCATTGTTGCTAAAAGTGCAGGTAGTCATCCAGCTGGAATGGTCCATCCGCTTTCACTGGAGTATTTAAAGCAAACAGGGTATTCAACCCAAGATTTGCAAAGTCAGTCTTGGAATGATTTTGAAGACTTCTATCCTGATGTTGTTGTCACCGTTTGTGACTCTGCCGCAGGCGAGACTTGTCCTGTCTATTTTAATAACAGCATAAAACTGCACTGGGGATTGAGTGATCCGTCAAAAATAGAAGGTGACGAAGCCGCAATAAAGCAGGCATTTTTGGCTTGTATTAACGAAATAGCAGTGCGAGTACAGAAATTAAAAATTATTGCTGATAAGGGGCTTGGTAGAGATGCTTTCAAAGTCGCCGTGACGAATTTAGTCATACACGGAAACGTCTAATGGGACTATTTGAACGTTACTTGTCGGTCTGGGTTGGGCTTGCCATTGTTGTCGGAATTTTAGCCGGGACTGTCATGCCCGAGGTATTCTTCATAATTGCACAGCTGGAATTTGCCCACGTTAATATTGTTATCGCCATTCTTATTTGGTTAATGATTTATCCAATGATGGTTCAGATTGATTTCACCTCTATTAAAGATGTAGGGAAAAAGCCAAAAGGCTTGATCCTAACCCTGGTGATTAATTGGTTGATTAAGCCGTTCACTATGGCCTTTTTAGGTTGGTTGTTTTTTAAAGTACTGTTTGCAGATTGGGTTGACCCTGAAACCGCTACTGAGTACATTGCAGGAATGATTTTGCTGGGTGTTGCGCCCTGCACTGCTATGGTATTTGTGTGGAGTCAATTAACCAAAGGCGATCCCAATTACACCTTAGTACAAGTGTCTATAAATGATGTCATCATGATTTTTGCCTTTGCGCCGATTGCGGGTTTTTTACTTGGCATGACAAATATTACGGTGCCATGGGATACCCTTTTAATTTCAGTAGTGTTGTATGTTCTAGTGCCTCTGATTGCAGGGGCGCTGACGCGCAGAACACTAGATAATGGCAACGATCATTCAAAGTTGGATGCATTTCTCAGTAAAATAAAGCCATGGTCAATATTAGGCTTGCTAGCAACAGTAACACTGTTATTTGGGTTTCAGGCTGAGACCATATTAAACAAGCCTGAAGCAATAGTGCTTATTGCCATTCCGTTGCTTATTCAAACTTACGGGATATTTGCTCTTGCATATTGGTTAGCAAAGCGCATGAAGCTGCCACACAATGTCGCAGCTCCTGCCTGCATGATTGGTACGTCAAACTTTTTTGAATTGGCCGTAGCCGTCGCAATATCATTATTTGGCCTGCATTCAGGCGCAGCGCTTGCTACGGTTGTTGGTGTGTTAGTTGAAGTGCCTGTTATGCTGTCATTGGTTTGGTTTGCCAATCGTACTCGACATTGGTTTGTATAAAAATTACCAGTCCACTTTAAATCAATTGAGCATCATTCGGTGCCACTATTATTAATACAAAGCATTTATTAATACAAACCATTTATTAATACAAACCATTTATTAATACAAACCATTTTTATGAATGAAGCGGTCATGTATAAGAATGGTTTGTTTCTCGTCTCTTTATACAGTCTCTCAATGCGGCATTGTTATAACTAGAGTGACTGTAAATACCAGTTATGCAGAAAGATAATAAAAAAGACCGAACTATTTTTTAAGCTTCCTCACCCATTCAGCCGCTAGGCCATTAATTTCAGCCGCTTCTATTTTTTCCGACATATACTTATTTTTGCTGCGAACCAAATGCATAATATCGCGAATAGACTTAGTTTCTTGCAAGCGATGCTCTAGTGTTATGCGATCACCAACCTGCATAACCCCGGTTTCGATAACTCGGTAATACCATCCTGTTATCCCTTTATCGGCAATAAACAAATCCATATTTTTAACGCCATAACGTTGATTGATTTTAGAGCATGGAGCGCGGGGTGAGTTAACTTGCACTACAACACCGCCAATACGGTAAGTATCGCCAATAAAAACATTTTCATCATTCATTCTTCGTGCGGATATGTTTTCTCCAATACTGCCAAAAACTAGGTTGTGAGCAATACTAGGAAATTGTTTTCTTAGTACTTCATAACTTTGTTGAGAGTATTGATGCAACGCCATTTCAGGGCCGCCATGTAATTTTTTGTTACCCTGCTCGTCTTCAATAGCGCCATCGAGTTCGATATGTAGTTGCTCGAATTGGTCTTTTATAATGCTACTTGGCGATTGTCGAGGTCCAAAGGCTTGAGGCTTACCTGCAAATAAAGCGTCCACTAACATCGTTGCTATTCCTTATATCGTTATGTTGAAAACTGAAATAAACCGATAACTTAAATAACCCCGAACATACCGATATTCAAGCTAATTCATGTCCTAATAAAGTAGCATAAGCTTGGTTTAAATAAAAAAGGGATTAAAAGAAAGATGAAAAAACATTTCTCTGATTTAAACCTTTTTGAATTGAACTGCGACATACTCTTTATGCAACCTACGTAAATTACCAATATGAAGAGAAGCGTACCTTTAATATGAGCCCTAAATTAAGCGTTGTCGATACTCCGGATCATGAGCTGGCTGAACGAAATTTGCAGGAAAAAGCGTTGATTGAAGCCGCGAAAAAAGGAGACAAAACGGCATTCAAATGTTTGTACAAATTGCATGTTGGTCGAGTTTACGGTTTATGCTTACGTTTATGTGCAGATAAGTCGCTAGCTGAAGATGCAACTCAAGAACGTGTATGAGCAACAAATGAGCATTATTGAACGCGTACACGAACCGCGCTGGAATCATATTTGAATTAACAACGCCGAAACTTAGGTTAACCTATGCGCATAAATAGATAGGTTAGTTGGAACGTCAAATGACATAAAAATATAAATTTAACTATGTAAAATCAGTATATTATAAACGAGGTAATTATGAATATTTTAATGAGCCGCACGGCATCTGTTGTTGGATTGAGCTTACTCGCTTTTATTGCGAATGCAAAACAAAGTGTTGATGAGTCGATGGCTGCAGACCCAAAAGGGACAGTTGAAGTAGAGCATATCAATGGCTCTACAAAGATTATAGGTTGGGATAAAAATGAAGTCAGTGTGAAAGGCGAGTTAGGTGAATACACTGAAGAATTCAAATTTGAACGTGACGGAGCCACCATTATTATTCATGTGAAGCAAAAAAGTACAAAGCGAGACTGGATTAATTGGGGGAGTGAGGAAGGTGACGACCTTATTATTCATGTGCCAATGAAAAATCGAGTAACCTACACTTCAATCAATGCAAAACTTGAAATAAAGAGCATACATGGCGGAGTAAATGCGGACGTAGTAAATGGTGACATGGATGTTGATGATTTGATTGGTCGCATTCGTCTTGAATCGGTTAACGGCAACATCAAGGTGCGCAGACTCGATGGTGACGTCGCTATTGATACTGTTAATGGAAACATTACAGGCAAACATAGCGGCAAAAAAGAGCTAAAGCTGGGCACGATTAATGGCAATATTGAGATTGAGAGTGACAGCCCAGAAGTGAGCGCAGAAACCGTGAATGGTGATATCGAGTTACACCTGAAAGAGGTAACTGAAATTTTTATGAACACCGTTAATGGCTCAATTGAAGTGGCAATGGATTTACGAGAAAACGGTCAAGTTGAAGTCACCTCAGTTGGCGGTTCTATTGACTTGGTGTTCCAAAAAAATGTAGCGGCCAGATTCGATATTGAGGCTCATGCGGGTGGCACAATCGAAAACACAATTACCGAGAAGACACAAAGTAAGGCTAAATATGGACCCAGACGCTGGTTAGAGTTCAGTACTTCTAACCCAACAGGTATTGTGGAAATTTCTACTGTTCATGGGCATGTCAAAGTATCAACTAAATAGTCTCTCCATATTTAAAAAATGGTCATGAAAGTTTCATTAAATAGATATATTATTTCTCACTCTGCGGTGAAATTGATGAGTGAGAAGTACAATCCCAATATCGAATATAATCTATTTTATTGGCGGTGGCGCTGATAAAACGCGTGAGCGCTTTGGTATCATCAAATGGGGACCAACCAATTTGATGGGACTTGCTCAAACTGCCTTTGACTTACAAAAGGGACCTCAATGCGAAACGAAGTATTATGGCTACTTAGATAAGAACGAAATCTTTCAAGATATAGTTAAACAGAAGACTAAAGATGCGGCTGTTAGAATTAATTTGGTCGGACATAGTCGCGGTGGTGCAGTTGCAAAAGACATTGCAATGTGCGAGCTGCGAAATCTCAACATCAAGGTAAATATTGTCATTTCACTAGATTCGGTAAAAGCAAAACGTAGTAACCGATATAGAGTGCCGAGCGCAAAGAGTGTTAGTAATGTTGAGACCTATATTTGTATTTATGCCAACCCAGTGAAACGTGACCCAACTGACTATATAGCTATGGTTGGAGGACAATATGGGGTTCGGTTACAGCCACGTAGTCATTTATTTGTTGAAGCCGACATTAATCATGGGCAGCCCATGTCGATGCTTAAATTAGTTCTGAATGATAAGGGGCTAACAGTGTGGGAAGTGCTATTGAAGGAGTCAAAAAAACCGTGATCTATCTGCGTTCGTCAATACAAATATTTTTGGTTTTTTTAAAGCTAGGGTTTACTGCGTTTGGTGGCCCAGTTGCTCACCTTGCGTTCTTCCGTGAAGAATTTGTTGTCCGTAAAAAATGGATGACTGAGTCAGACTATTCCGAGATTGTTGCTTTATGTCAGTTTTTACCTGGTCCGGCAAGCAGTCAGGTTGGGCTTACTATTGGCTTGTCCCGAGCCGGTTATCTAGGTTCTTTAGCGGCATGGCTTGGATTCACGATGCCCTCTGCTATATTATTATTGCTGCTAGCGTTGGGCTACTCAAATTATGGCGATGTAATTCCCTTGGGTTTATTGACAGGATTAAAAATTGTCACTGTTGCAGTCGTTGCGCAAGCTGTCTGGGGGATGTCGAAAAGTATTTGTACTGATAAAACTCGTACTACAATTATGTTGTTTTCTGCCGTTGGAATATTACTCTTTCAATCAGTTTATGCGCCATTGTTGGTTATTTTTCTTGCTGGTATTATTGGTGTATGGTTATTCAAACCTTCACTGAATATGACTGAAAGTAAGCTCGCCTTTTCTATCTCCAGCTTTACTGGTGCATTGTGGTTCCTCGTTTTTCTTTTATTATTGTTTGGACTTCCGATTGTTCAATTATTCGTTGATCAACCACTTGTTGATGTTGTGAGTGCGTTTTTTCGTTCAGGGAGTTTAGTGTTTGGAGGTGGACATGTTGTACTCCCTCTACTTGAAAATGAAATGGTAAAAACAGGTTGGGTGACAAAAGATGCTTTCTTAGCTGGCTATGGCGCAACGCAAGCGGTTCCGGGGCCTTTATTTACTTTTTCAGCATTCTTGGGAGGTGTATTAAATGGGCCTGTTAGTGGAGTTTTCGGAGCATTAGTTGCCTTAGTTTCGATATTTTTGCCATCATTTTTGCTAGTTTATAGTGTATTACCTTTTTGGCATAGCTTAAGAGTAAAGCCTCGAATTAGAGCTGCGTTGACGGGGATAAACGCAAGTGTCGTTGGTATTTTATTCGCTGCTCTATATCAGCCGGTTTTTGTGAATGGCGTATCAGAAACAAATGATTTCATTGGTGTCATAATTGCGTTTGGCGCATTAATGTATTGGAAACTGCCACCATGGTCGGTTGTGATAGCAGGAGGAGCAATAGGGTCAATACTTTTATAATTGACACTTGATTTTTTGCTATTACCCGAAAGACCCTGCACAGGCCGATTTTACATGATTTGCTGAACTAGATTAAACGCGCTATTCATTTTCCCTATATTTTTAACAGACAAGTTGGTTTTTTTCACGCATAATAATAGGCTCAAAACACAACTGTGCACTGCAATTGAAATTTCAAGACAAACCAAAAAAAGACGACGTCGAACAGCTAAAGATACCGCCGCATTCCATCGAAGCGGAACAATCTGTGCTAGGCAGCATGATGATCGCGCCTGATTCATGGGACAAGGTAGCTGAAATTGTAGTCGAGAGTGATTTTTACAACCGTTCACACCGCACTATCTTCGGTGCAATTATAAAACTCCTAAGCAATAATCAATCAGTTGATACTGTTACCGTCAAAGATACGCTTGCTCAAAGTGGCAAACTAGATGAGGCCGGTGGTTTCTCATATCTTATCGAATTAGCGAAAAACACACCCAGCGCCGCTAACGTATCGGCTTATGCTAGCGTGATTCGCGAGCGTGCGATTGTTAGAGAGCTTATTGGTGTTGCTCACGATATCGCCGATGTTGGATATAACCCTGAAGGCAGAAACAGTGCTGATATTCTTGATTTCGCTGAATCAAAAGTTTTTGAAATTGCTGAAAAAAGAACTGGTGAAAATGAAGGTCCGAAGGACATTACTACTGTTCTAACAAAAACCGTTAATAGACTCGATGAGTTGGTTAAGCAAGGCTTAGAAATAACCGGTGTCTCAACGGGTTATACTGATCTCGATAGCAAAACCAGTGGATTGCAACGTTCTGACTTGATTATTGTCGCTGCTCGTCCTTCAATGGGTAAAACCACTTTTGCGATGAATTTATGTGAAAACGCCATGATGCTGCAGGACAAACCAGTGTTGGTATTCAGTCTTGAAATGCCTGCAGAGCAAATTATGATGAGAATGCTTGCATCATTAAGTCGAGTGAATCAAACACATATTCGAACGGCTCAGCTTGACGATGAAGAATGGGCTAGAATGTCTGGCACAATCAAAACATTGAAAAAGAAAGATAACCTTTATATCGATGACTCATCAGGCCTAACTCCAATGGAGCTGAGAACACGAGCAAGAAAAATAGCACGAGATAAAGGCGGTCTTTCCTTGATAATGATCGATTATCTTCAGTTAATGCGAGTACCTTCGCTCAGTGAAAATAGAACACTGGAAATTGCAGAGATATCGCGTTCATTGAAAGCGTTAGCAAAAGAACTTGAAGTTCCTGTTGTCGCGTTATCACAGCTAAATCGTACGCTTGAGCAACGAGCAGATAAACGACCTATCAACTCAGATTTACGTGAATCAGGTTCAATTGAGCAAGATGCCGATTTGATCATGTTCATTTATCGAGACGAAGTGTATAACGAAGCATCTGAAATGAAAGGTATTGCAGAAATCATCATCGGTAAGCAGCGAAACGGACCAATTGGTACAAGTAGACTAACGTTTCAAGGCCAATTTTCTCGGTTTGATAATTATGCAGGACCTGCTTTTGAAGACGAGTACTAAGCGCTTTTTTCGTTATAGTACTTTACGTTTTGGTTTTTATTAATCCTCAACATTAACCGAGTAGCACTTCAATATTAACCCAGTGGCACCTCAATATTAGCCTAGTCATCCCTTCATTTAGTCTTAGACAACTTAAGTGTTAATCTATTTTGACTGACGATTCGGTAAACGTATTGTTTGGCTTAACTTTGATAATAATGCCTCATTGGTCTTAAATTAACGAATAGGTTGTGCATAAATATTCTATTTTTATTCAATTTATTTTTTAATTTCCTTCACTTTTTTACAAATTTACGAGTCAAATTCCGGACTTTATTAATTTATCGCTAATAATCCTCTTTTTTAGCTAACATTAAAACCCAATTACCATTGGTGATAGTTCATAATTAATCTTCTAATATTTATTCAATTTTTATTTTTAATTTCCTAACTGTTTATTTTATATAGCTATTTAATTTTTCGTGATAAAAGTATTGCAAATTAAGTGTACATAGCTATTTTAGCTAATTTTATTACTTGATTGTCTTATTTATAGTCTCACTTAGTTCAATAAAAAAGCATTTTAAAATGAGTATAGCTTTTCAAAATATCACGAAAGGTTAAATATTAATCTAAATATGATTAAAAAACAACCAAATATAAAAGTTATTTAAAAGTTTGAAAATTAATTAAGTATAAATTTTCATCTATACGTATGTCTATTTTAGGGGCGTACAAGCGATCTCGATAGAGTGCTAGATAGAAGTTTAGGTTTTTAACTCATGTTTATTGTTTACACGCCAAAATTTTGACGCGATACTACTTTTCGGGTTTTTCAAATTGTATTAAGTTTCCAAAAGTGAGCATACAAACGACTTACCCGACTCATCTATTAACGCAAGCAAAATTGGAATTTAGTTATGGGCAATCTTGAAAACATTACAAAATCACGAAGAGTTAATAAAATAACCTCTACGATATTAGGTAGCGCATTGGCTTTCACAGCCGCTGCTTGGGGTATTTCAAATTACTCAAGTGGCGAAGAATATATTTTACAAGGCGCTAGTAGACCCGCTCTCGTCTCTGCTATTCAAGCAGAAAATGGTGTCATAATTCATGAATTCAAACTTATACAGGCAGTCTCAGCGAAGTTGACTGACATACAGGTGCAGGGGATTGCGTCGAGAAACGCGATGATTCGTTTCTTTAACGAAGATAATCAAGTTAGTTTGTCCGCTAACAGCAGAGCGGGTTTGTTGAAAGGCAGTCTAATAGCTGACAACACTCCTCGTAATTCACAAATCCCAATGCAACTAGGCGCTAGTGAGCTTCATAAAGAAGGTATTACTGGTAAAGGTGTCACTGTTGCTATGATTGATAGCGGCCTTAGCCAATTCTCAGCTTTAAACCAGAACACATCGGGACTCGAGAGACACATAACCGTCGTTAATTCATTAGGTGAGAATGCGAGCGGTTCTCAAGATTTAAACGGTCACGGTTCACATATGGCGAGTATTCTAGCCGATAGTACTCGTGTTTTTGACCAGTATGGCGCTCCAACAGGCGCGCACAGTGGCGTTGCACCAGATGTGGATTTGGTAATGATTAAAGCATTTGATGAAAATGGAGAGTCCTCTTATTCATCTGTCTTACAAGGTATTGAATACGCTATTGAAAATAGAAATAGCTTAAATATTAGAGTGTTGAATGTTGCTTTTAGCTTTCCAGCAACTTCATTTTATTGGGAAGACCCAATTAACCAAGCATTGATGCGAGCTTGGGACTATGGCATTACCGTTATTGCTCCAGTTGGTAACGGCGGCAATCAGCATATGAGTGTTGGGGTTCCGGGTAACAACCCTTACATCATTACTGTAGGCGCGATGGACGATAACCGCACTCCATTAGATACTTCAGATGATATTGTTGCTGCATTTTCTAGTTTTGGACCGACTGTTGAAGGCTTTATGAAGCCGGAAGTGCTTGCGCCAGGAACTAACGTTAAAGGACTCGTTGCTAAAAACAGCCATTTAGCTGACCAAAATGAAACTTCGGGTATTTCAGGTACCTCACAAGCTACCGCGGCCGCAGCTGGTGTTGTTGCATTAATGATCCAGCAAGATCCAAGTTTGACACCCGATGAGATCAAATGTCGTTTAATGTCATCTGCGTCGCAAGCAAAGAAGCAGAACGGCGAGTTAGCGTTTAGTCCTTTTGCCCAAGGAGCTGGCCTTATTAATGCCTCAGCGGCGATTAATTCAACAACTGTTGGCTGTGCTAATAGCGGTCTAAATATTGCGAATGATATAAATTCACGAAGCCATTACTTTGGTCCTGCTAAATTCAACGAGAGATCTAGAGAGTTTACGTTGGGTGATGATGTGGCGACTGATGGTGTTATTTGGCACAACGACCGTGTGAAGGCTGATGATGCAAAGACTAGTGGTGTTATTTGGCACAACGACCGCGTGAAGGCTGATGATGCACAGACTAGTGGCGTTATTTGGCACAACGACACCGTGAAGGCTGATGATAACGTGACTAACGGCGTTATTTGGCATAATGACCGCGTGAAGGCTGATGATGCACAGACTAGTGGTGTTATTTGGCATAATGACAACGTCAAGGCTGATGATGCACAGACTAGTGGCGTTATTTGGCACAACGACACCGTGAAGGCTGATGATAACGTGACTACTGGTGTTATTTGGCACAATGACAACGTCAAGGCTGATGATAACGTGACTACTGGTGTTATTTGGCACAATGACAACGTCAAGGCTGATGACAACGTCAAGGCTGATGATGCACAGACTAGTGGCGTTATTTGGCATAATGACCGCGTGAAGGCTGATGATGCACAGACTAGTGGTGTTATTTGGCACAACGACACCGTGAAGGCTGATGATAACGTGACTAGTGGTGTTATTTGGCACAATGACAACGTCAAGGCTGATGATAACGTGACTAGTGGTGTTATTTGGCACAATGACAACGTCAAGGCTGATGATAACGTGACTAGTGGTGTTATTTGGCACAATGACAACGTCAAGGCTGATGATAACGTGACTACTGGTGTTATCTGGCACAACGACAACGTCAAGGCTGATGATAAAGTGAGTACTGGTGTTATTTGGCACAATGACAACGTCAAGGCTGATGATAACGTGACTACTGGTGTTATTTGGCACAATGACAACGTCAAGGCTGATGATAACGTGACTACTGGTGTTATTTGGCACAATGACAACGTCAAGGCTGATGATGCACAGACTAGTGGCGTTATTTGGCATAATGACCGCGTGAAGGCTGATGATGCACAGACTAGTGGCGTTATTTGGCATAATGACCGCGTGAAGGCTGATGATGCACAGACTAGTG
>Ga0163215_100122_pt1 | contig 223118 bp, 207 predicted proteins | sample SynspAceP_FD_185934 | JGI IMG/M metagenome (GOLD analysis project Ga0163215, IMG submission 185934) | Saline lake microbial communities from Ace Lake in Antarctica - Synechococcus sp. Ace-P (Hybrid Assembly) | ecosystem: Environmental > Aquatic > Non-marine Saline and Alkaline > Saline | place... | reverse complement strand
TTTAATCGTCCGCTCTCCGGACGTCGTTTTAGTCTGTCTCATGCTTCACTCCATAAGGATGAAGATGAACAAAAACCCTCGCTTAGCCCAGACTCAAATCTGTCTCATAGGCGCTGACGTCAGACAGGAGTGCCTTTTTTGATGAGTAAGGGATTAGCTCGTTCTATAAAAAAATCAATTTGTTGGGAAGTTTAATGTCACGCCGTCGTCTAACAGCAAGCAACCTAGTGAGCTATATTGATAAACTTCCTAAGGATGTTGCCTACAATTATGCAAGCCGTGCCAAAACGCAGGTGATGATAGTGAGGTTGGAAGGCCGCGAGGGTCCGATTGTATTTAAAAGGTTCGGCACTAAGAAAACACCGCTTGAAGAAAATGCAGTAGAGGAAAAAATGTCTTCTGAAATGATTTGGAGGATAGCCAATGCTCTTAAGCCGAGTGTTCCGGTTAACTTTGATCGTTTACTAGGCGCTAGCTATAATGCTCGTTCAGCCTTCGAAGCTTTACTATTGCATACACCTGAGTTCTATACTTGTAAGCCTGGGCGCCTTGAGCACCTAGGTGGAGAAGTAAGTATTAAAGCGGGGCATAAGCATGTTCTTTGGATTCCAGATGACCCTCACAAACAAGGTTTAATTGTATCGCGGTCAACCGACCTTGTAGTTAGTGAGGTCAGTCATGATACAGTTCTCGAGAGTGTAGAGGTGAGCCACGTAGAGGTTCAAAGAGACACTGCGAAAGCAGCAAGTACTGACCGGGTTCATGCACATATGCAAATCTCATTGTATGAGATTGGCAAGCAACTTGGATATAGGACATGGGTTGCGACCAATGATCAAAACATTGTTTACAAAGACAAGCCTATAGTTAACTTCGATGAAGTTATTAGTGACCTGAGCCGTGAAAAATTACTTCAAGCTTTTTCCGAAGCTGCAAAGAGTGGCAAGTTAATCGATATTATCTGGTTTAAAAACGGTCGCTTAATGCCTGCGGTTATTGAAATCGAGAACTCTACAGGAGTTTTGAGTGGCCTTACACGCATGCAGAACTTTCAACGGGACATGCCAAATTTAGGGGATGTTTACTGGATTATCGTCGCTCCTGACTCGGACCGAGAGAAGGTTCTGAAGTCGATTAAGCGTTCTCAGTTTGCATCCCTTAACGCCCGCTATCTTCCTTACTCTGCAGTAGAAGAATTATATTCACTAAGTCAGCGACGTGGATTTAAGGGTGTGTGCAGTAAGTTCCTGGAAAACTTTTTTGAAGACTATGAGTTTTCTTAGTTGAACAATCAGTCTTATACCGATTACTAAATTCCCTTTGTCTCAATTCAAACTTATAAAGCTGAAAATTGGCTGTCTCCCCGCCGCCTGACTCGCTCCAACGATCAATGAAAGCCTGCATAGCGTCAGGATCGGCAATTGGTGCGAGCTCAGGGTCCATCCCTCCCGATTAGCCGATCTATAATTGCGAGCAAGGCTTTCCCGGCCTACACCCCAAACAGCACCCCCCACCCGCGACACCCCAGCGCGCCCCGCACCTTGCGCGTTGACCTTTTGGCCGCCCGGAGTAAACACACGGCCAAGCTGGAAGGAACTGATCTTACATGTCTCAGCAATGGAATGATCCGCGGCCAATGTCGCCGCATTTACAGGTTTGGCGTTGGCACGGGGCGATGCTCAGCTCGATCCTGCACCGGGCGAGCGCGATCATTTGTTATGTCGCGCTGGTCTTTGTGGCGCTCGGCATTGTCGGCATGATGCTGACGGGCGGGATTCCGCTGGCGCGGATCATCTTTAGCCCTTTGGGCGCGGTCGGCTTGTTCGTGTTTCTGTTCGCTTTTGTTTTCATGGCCCTGGCGCAGTTGCGACACGCTATTTGGAACCGGGGCGAGCTGTTCGATCCAGAGCTGAACAATAAACTCTCCTACGGCATGATCGCGTTGGCGCTGATCCTCGCCGCTATCCTGACCTATGCGGGAGTGGCGTCATGAGCGCAGATTCAGCGTCTCACGGCACCACCCATTTCAAGATGCATAGCCTGTCCGGCTGGGGCGTCATCATCGGACTGCCCTTTGCGGCGATCCACGCCGTTATGGCGGTGCAAGACGGCGCGCACGGGGTGAAGATGTGGCTGTCCAATCCGCTCGGCGCGATCGGCATGATCGCGTTTCTGTCTGCCGCCATCCTCTACTGCAAGCTGGAGATGGACGAGGTCATTATGGATTATTTCAGCGGCGGCCTGCGTCGTTTCGGCCTCTGGAAGAATACCGCCGTGGCCCTCATTTTGTGGCTCGCTAGCGTCGTCGGACTTGTGTCCGTCGCTTTCCTTTAAAGGACTCCCGATGACCACTTTCATCGATCATGAATATGACGTCGTCGTTGTCGGCGCGGGCGGCTCCGGCCTCCGGGCTGCTTTGGGCGCGGCGCAAGCCGGGCTGAAGACCGCCTGCGTTACCAAAGTCTTCCCCACGCGCAGCCATACGGTCGCGGCGCAAGGCGGTATCGCCGCCTCGCTCGGCAATATGTCGCCGGATGATTGGCGCTGGCACATGTATGACACGGTCAAGGGCAGTGATTGGCTCGGCGATCAAGACTCGATTGAGTATCTCTGCCGCAATGCGCCGGACGCCGTGTATGAGCTGGAACATTGGGGCATGCCGTTTTCGCGCACCGATGAGGGCAAAATTTATCAGCGTCCCTTTGGCGGGATGATGCAGAATATGGGGCAGGGCCCAGAGGCGCAGCGCACTTGCGCCGCAGCTGACCGCACCGGCCACGCTATGCTGCACACGCTCTATGGCCAGTCGCTGCGGCGCGGGACCGAGTTCTTTATCGAATATTTTGCGCTCGACCTAATTATGGAAAAAGGCGTCTGCCGCGGCATCACCGCGTGGAAGCTGGATGATGGCACGCTGCACCGCTTTAAGGCGCAGACCGTGATCCTCGCCACGGGCGGTTATGGCCGCGTCTTCTTCTCGGCGACCTCGGCGCATACCTGCACGGGCGACGGCAATGCGATGGTGCTGCGCGCCGGACTGCCGCTGCAGGATATGGAGTTCATCCAGTTCCACCCGACGGGCATTTACGGTGCGGGCTGCCTCATCACCGAAGGCTCAAGGGGCGAGGGCGGGTACCTGACCAATAGTGAAGGCGAACGCTTTATGGAGCGCTACGCCCCGTCGGCCAAAGATCTGGCCTCACGCGATGTTGTGTCGCGCGCCATGACGATTGAAATCCGCGAAGGTCGCGGCGTCGGCCCGAACAAAGATCATATCTATCTGCATCTCGATCACCTCGACCCGGCTGTGCTGGCTGAACGTCTGCCCGGTATTTCCGAGACGGCGAAAATTTTCGCGGGCGTTGATGTGACGTCAGAGCCGATCCCGGTCCTGCCGACTTGCCACTATAATATGGGTGGCATCCCGACCAATTATCACGGCGAAGTCGTGACCAAGAAAGGCAAGAACCCAGACGCGGTTGTGCCCGGCCTGATGGCGGTCGGCGAAGCGGCCTGCGTGTCGGTCCACGGCGCGAACCGCCTCGGCTCTAACTCGCTGATCGATCTGGTGGTGTTTGGCCGCGCGGCTGGGATGCGCTGCGGCGAGGTGCTGACAGCGGGCGCGGATAAAAAGCCGCTCGCCGACGATGCGGGCGAGGGGTCCATTGCCCGGCTCGAAAAGTTCAAAGCCGCTGACGGCGCCAAAGGCACAGCAGACATCCGGCTCGAACTGCAAAAAGCCATGCAGGCCCATTGCGCCGTGTTCCGCACCAAAGAGAGCCTCGCCGAGGGCGTGACCAAAGTCACCGCCATTGCCGATGGCTTGTCCGACATCTCCGTCGCGGATAAAACGATGGTCTGGAACACGGACCTGATGGAAACGCTGGAGCTCGATAATCTCGTCGCGCAAGCCCGCGTTACCATTGCGTCGGCGGATAATCGCAAAGAATCGCGCGGCGCGCACGCGCACGAAGATTATCCGGACCGGCTCGACGCTAAATGGATGAAGCATACGCTGGCTTGGTATGATGACGCCAAGAACACGGTGAAAATCAATTACCGCCCCGTGCATGATTACACGATGACCGACGGGATTGAGTATATTCAGCCTAAGAAGCGGGTTTATTAACCCGCTTCGCGCGTCTGGTCGCTGAACTCTCCCACGGCTGATCTTCCCTGTGGGGTCTCCGGCGAAGCCGGAAGATCAGCCCGGTCGCGACTCCAGCGACCTGCACCGAAAGGTGCACTTTTGAGACATAGATGGATGGATTGTCGGGTCTGCGGCGCGTCAGCACCGTCAGCACCGTCAGCAAACTGCCTGCGCGACATCGTCGCTGTCGCTTAATAAATCACCGAGATATTTAGGCCTTTCGTTTCGGCCAGAGCCACCAAGTTTTCACATACATGAACTTTCTCAGCGGCGTTTTAACGACAAGAAGCAGAATGCCTATCGATAACAGGCACCAGATAGCGGCCACTTCGTTAGGGTCTTGAGTCAGCAACATCGCCAATTGGGGTCCCACCAAGAAGTGGTAAACTGTAAATCGCCATGACCCGTAGAGGAAGGGCAGCAAAATTCCTGCGAAGAAATAGGTTGGATAGAGAGACAGGAAAGACGCCCAAGACTCAACCGTGATGAAGTTCAGCATTCCATTAGTCGGCACATCCCATGCAATATGCCATTGTCCAGATACGGAACAGAGTTGGTCTCCACATAATCCACGCCCCAAGGGGCAAGCGCCCGCCCAGTCAAAGGGATAAACCTGTAAAAGCATGATGATGGTGGAAACAAAACAGACGGCATAGACTGGCCATTGAATCTTCTTCCGCACAGCGCTCGGTATAAAGTGCATGGATAGAAGATTTATAAAGAAGGGTTGGAACGCGATATGCAGATAACCCAAGAGCGTGGCAACTTGATTAGATGGGAGTGCGCATTGATCAATGACCGAATACGTAAAGGCCTGCAAAACCTCCATTAATGAGAAATAACCGAGGGCGATCCATAAAGGCGCTGGCTCTCTTTTATAAGCTGCGTAGGCTGTGGTGCCTAAACCGACAACGGCAAGGGCTATTGAGGCTTCACCACTCCAGCACATAAAATTTCCCCGGCTTGGTCCGCAAGATTACCAGACTGATATGGACTTGCTTCACTGAGGTGGAGAAGGAATGGCTTCACCGGAGCGGAGAGTGCTTGCTCTGAGATTTCTAGTAATGTCAGAATCCAATACCTACGTATATGCCTTGACGCATCAGTATTCGATAAAGCCGTTTAGCCGCCGCAATGAATGGGCGGCGATATTGTAAATGCGGATTTTCATATGTCAGAATACTGGAACGAATGTCTGGCTAAATCGCTGGAGCCATGGCGTGATTGATGATGCGCTTGCCTGAAGTTGACTTCCTCAAGTTAAGACGGTTGGATAACGTTCGCTAAGAGGATCAAAAAAAATACTCCCGCAAAGTCTATCCCCAACAATCGCGTCCACACTCCCCACTCGCAATGGAAGGGGGGAGCTTGCACCCAGTGTGCGGGTGGTGAGTTCGGCTTTAGATTAGTATAAACGGCCCGTCCGACTGATCGCGCTCACCCCAAATGCCGTTCCGTATCCATCGCCTGATGCAAGATCCGGATTACAAAAATCTCACTGTCCCTCTCTTCGAAATAGATAAAATGCGAACCTGATTTGGCTTTTCGCAGACCTTGGCGGATGTCGTTCATGGGGCGGCTAACGGCTTTACCTTCTGCCAGTCCTTCACACGTCGTGATGATTGCCTCGGCATAGGTGCGCGCTTGTGCTTTCCCCCATGTTTTCGCAGTGTAGCGGATGATGGCTTGGAAATCCTGCTTGGCGCGTTTGGATAGCGCATAAGATGTCACAGGGATTGGAGTTCGTCCTCGAGCAAGGACTGCATATCGAATGGATCCGCGCGTCCGGAATCTAGGCCATCTTGAATGGCTTGGCGTAGCTGGATTTTGCGGGCTTCATCATCTTCTAACAGGCGAAGTGCAGCGCGCATAACCTCGCTGGCCGATTTGTAGCGGCCTTCTTCGATTTGCGCGGTGATGAAGCCGGTAAAATGCTCGCCGAGAGCGACGGATGTGGTTTTCTGCATGGTCTGAACTCCTCATTATGGAATTTATACTAGAATTTGGTATATGCCAAGCATGGCTATGCGGTCGGCGAAATGTAAGTTGGTTTCCGCTTTCATGAGGATTTGCCATCCTCGCGAACCCTACCCTTTTACCGGACTACTATTTTCAATCCCCCAAAACCACAAAACCAATCCCCGCCCCCAAACCCCATGATAAACCCGTCCACCTCACGTCCCAAGGCATGAGGGGGACACATCAACCCTGAATTCGGGACGGGAGGGACGGCGCGGGTGTGCCGGGTGGGTCGGGGTGACGCCTGACCAATGATTGGATGGGCTGATCTTTGATCTCTCAGCCAGCGAGAGCCCGGTCTTCTGACCAGCGGCAGGTGATGTGCCTGCGGTCTGGCTCGGGTCCCGTGGGCGCTGGATCGAAATGGGTCTATGCCTAAGGGCGAGAGCCAAACATCTCGGAGAGGTGGCCCCTCACAGGGCGACGGTCGCTTCGGGTTAGGCCGCTCGGATGCCGGGCCTCGGATCGATCTTGCGTGTTGCGACCGCCGCGTCTGTCTAGATCGCGTGGGCTCTGCTCTGCGGCGAAACGGTTATCTTATTCTATCCCGGTCACGGGGCAGAGCCCACGCCTCATGTCCTTTTGGGCGGATGAGGGTTTGCCTTTAAGGGCAATGCTGACGACCGCCGTCAGTTGTAGGATGGCGTGTAGATGGGTCTCTTCGGTTGTTCGCGGGCGTTTGGGTGCTTTTTCTTTTCCCGCTTCAGGCCGACCCTGCACTGCTCGTTATCCCCCGGATAACGATGGGACGTTCCGACGGCCTGCCCATCTCCCGTGGTTTCACCCATCGCATTCAATTGACGGTGTCAGTGATGGACCCGCCGATCAAGTCGGCGGGAGGCGGAGAGGGGCTGTGGCCTCTTACGGAGAAAGGCAAGTCCCGTACGCAAACGCTCTGGATCACAAGGACGCGCCTTGTGATGACGGAAAATGTAAGCGGTGTGGGCAAGCTGCCATGACCTCTTGGCGCAGCCATGCTACCCCTCTCGTCATGACCTCCCTGTTCGAATCTGCTGGGCTTTCTGACGCTGCGCCGCGGCCTTTGGCCGAGCGGCTGCGCCCGGCTGATCTGTCCGAGGTGATCGGGCAAGATCATTTGCTGGGCGAAGACGGCCCGATTGGGCGGATGATGGGACAGGGGCGGCTGTCCTCCATGATCCTGTGGGGACCGCCGGGCGTTGGCAAGACGACGATTGCGCGGCTGCTCGCGCGCGATGTCGGGCTCGACTTTGTTGCCCTGTCCGCCGTGTTTTCGGGCGTGGCGGATTTGCGCAAAGTGTTTGAAGCGGCCCGGGCGCGGCGAGAGACCGGAGCCGGAACGTTGCTGTTCGTCGATGAAATCCACCGTTTCAACAAGGCGCAGCAAGACGGCTTCCTGCCCTTTGTCGAAGAGGGGGTGGTGACTTTGGTGGGGGCGACGACGGAAAATCCGAGCTTCGAGCTTAACGCCGCTTTGTTGTCGCGCGCGCAAGTGTTTGTGCTCAATCGATTGGATGCGGCGGCGCTAGAGGGATTACTGGCGCGGGCGGAACGGCTGCTGGACCGCGCTTTGCCGGTGACGGCGGATGCGCGGGCGCAGCTGATTGATTTTGCCGATGGCGATGGGCGCTACCTGCTGACACTGGCGGATGAGGTGTTCGCGCAGAAATCCGAATTGGATGCGGCGAGCTTAAGCAAGTTTCTGCAAAAGCGCGCCCCAGTTTACGACAAGAGCGGGGAGTCGCATTACAATCTGATTTCCGCGCTGCATAAATCGATGCGCGGTTCGGACGTCGATGCGGCACTCTATTGGCTCGCACGGATGATCGAGGGCGGCGAAGATCCGCGCTATCTCGCGCGCAGGATCGTGCGCTTTGCGAGCGAGGACATTGGCGCGGCCGATCCGGTGGCGCTGATGATTTCGGCGGAAGCGGCCCGGACCTATGAACGGCTCGGCAGTCCGGAAGGGGAGCTCGCGCTGGCCCATGCGGTCATCCATTGCGCCACCGCGCCGAAGAGCAATGCGGTCTATACGGCGTGGAAAGCGGCGAGCGCGCTGGCCAAAAAGACAGGCTCGGTCGCGCCGCCCAAACATATTCTCAATGCGCCGACCAAAATGATGAAGTCGCTCGGCTACGGTGCGGGCTATCAATATGATCACGACGCTGAAGGCGGATTTTCGGGCGCGGATTATTGGCCGGACGAGATGGAGCGCGTGGCGCTCTATCAGCCGAAACAAGCGGGCCGGGAGAGCGCGATTGCGGAGCGGATGGCGCACTGGCAGGCGCTGCGTGAGGGGCGGAAATAGGGCGCGTCAAAAGACTGTCATAAAAGGAATTACGCCTTATAGATGAAGTTATGACTGCGCTGTCATCATCAGCTGAGCTGACCGAAATGCCGCAAGGCAGCACGCTCGATCTGCTTAAGCATGTGCTCGATGTGCTGCCCAACCCGGTCTATGTGAAAGACCGAAGCCATATTTGGGTTGAAGCCAATAAGGCATTTTGTGATCTGCTCGGTCGTCCGCGTGAGGCTCTGGTCGGCAAGTCAGATTATGATTTTAATCCGCCCGAACAGGCAGACATTTTCTGGGCCATGGATGACGAGGTATTCCGCGGCCACGGCAAGAACATCAATCAGGAAGAGACCGTCAATGCGCAGGGCGAGACGCTGTGGGTGGAGTCGCAGAAAAGCTATTTCCGCGCCGAGGACGGGTCTGAATACCTCGTCGGGGTGCTGACCGATCTGACGGACATGAAAGCGCATGAGGCTGAGCTGGCGGAGGCCGAACAGGACGCGCTGGCGGCGGCGCGGGCCAAGTCAGAATTCCTCGCCAATATGAGCCATGAAATCCGCACGCCGATGAACGGTGTTTTGGGCATGACACAAATCCTGCGCGGCACAGAGCTGAGCGCGATGCAGTCGGAACTGGTTGAGACCTTGAACCGGTCGGGCAATGCGCTGCTCAGCTTGATCGACGATATTCTCGACTTTTCCAAGATTGAAGCGGGTCAGTTGCAGCTCTCGCCAGAGCCATTTGAATTGCGCAGCATGGTGGACGATGTGGCGGTGCTACTGGGTACTGTCGCGCGCGATAAAGGGCTGGACCTGCTGGTGAAATTTGCGCCGGGTCTACCGACCCATATTGTCGGGGATGCGGGACGGTTACGCCAAATCATGATGAACCTGATCGGCAATGCGGTCAAATTCACAGAAACGGGCTATGTCTGCGTCGAGATCGAAGGGCAGATCATTGCTGACACGCTGCATCTGTCGGCCAGTGTGTGCGACACGGGCATTGGCATCGCTGCGGATAAGCTTGTGACAATTTTCGAGAAGTTCCAACAAGCGGACGGCTCGACGACACGGCTTTACGGCGGAACCGGGCTCGGACTGGCTATTTCGCGTGATCTGGCATTGCTGATGGATGGTACGCTGACGGCAACATCGGTGCCGGGCGAAGGCGCGCGTTTCACGCTTGATGTGGTTTTGCCTATCGCGGCAGGGCAACCGTCTCCTGCGGCGGACAATCAAACTGATCCGTCGCTGGATAAAATGAAGATCCTCGCTGTTGACGATATTTCGCTCAATCTCGACATCATCACCTCTCAGCTGAAGAAATTGGGCTTAAGCGCGGATATCTCCGGATCTGCCAAAGGGGCTGTCGAGCGTCTTGTTGCCGCTGAAAAAGCTGGTGATCCCTATACGTTGCTGATCACGGACTACCAGATGCCAAATTTGGACGGATTGAAGCTGACGCAGTCGCTGCGCAAACATCCACGCTTCACCAACCTTGCCATCATCGTCATGTCATCGGTGAATGACGCCGCCGTAAAGGCAGGATTTAAATCCGTGGGTGTCAAAAACTATCTCGTAAAACCTATCTCGATGAATGATTTCAATAGAATGATTTCGGACACGGCCCGGCGCTTAGAGGGCGCATCTTAGCTGGAATGAGTGGGGGTTTGACGCTTCTCACTCTATCCGCGGGATGATGCCAACGACCTCGACAGTCCTGGACGGATGCATGAAAACCCATCGGTACGCTGATGCGGGCCAGCCATGCGTGGACGCGTCGGAGGCGGATCGCTAGTCAAAATCTGAAGGAGACCACCCATGTCAGATATCGTTCTATCGTCCCGAGATTCAGACGTCGGGTCCGTTGCTATTGTCACACTAAACAGACCCGAAGCGATGAACAGTTTTAACGTCGCGCTGTTCCAGCGGATGCTCACAGTGTTCGATGCGCTAGACCGGGACGACAGCGTGCGCGCCATTGTTCTGACGGGGCAAGGCAGGGCCTTTTGCGCGGGCGCTGACATATCGGACGGCTTTGGCTCGGCCGGGTTAGAATTTGAAGCGGAACGCGTGGACGGTGTACCGCGCGATACGGGCGGGGTACTGAACTTGGCGATCGCCCGACTGGATACGCCCGTCATTGCCGCGATCAACGGATCCGCTGTGGGGGTTGGTCTGACCATGACGTTGCCCTGCGATATTCGGATCGCCGCGCGCAAAGCGAAATATGCGTTTCCTTTTGTGCGGCGCGGGATCGTGTTTGACGGTGCGGCGAGCTTTTATCTGCCCAAACTGGTCGGGTTTTCCAAAGCGTCGCAATGGTCTCTCACCGGGTCTTTCATTGATCCAGAGGATGCGCTGAATGCGGGTCTGTTCTCTGAACTCCATGACAATGAGGCCGTGTTGCCGCGCGCGCTGGAGCTGGCGCGGGACATCGCCGTCAATTGTTCGCCGGAAGCCGTGTCGCAGAATAAGCGCCTGCTCCGAGCCACGATGTTGGGCCACGGCGCGCTCGCGAGCGAACCCTTCGCCGCGCATATGGAAGAGAGCAATCTGCTAGAACAAATGTTCGTCGCTCCAGACTGCGAAGAGGGTGTGCGGGCGTTTCTGGAAAAGAGAGCGCCACGCTTTAAAGATCGTGATACGGGTTAAGGGCCCATTCAGGCCGGGTCGTGTTTTCTGCTCGGACAACCCACCAATATTGAGATCCTTCATGCCATTAAATCGTCGCGCTGTTCTCCTGTCTCTCTCCGCACTGCCTCTAACGGCGTGTGAAACACTCGATCCAGCCCTGATCGAAGGCATTCTCGGATCGGGTGCGTTGACGGAAGGGGACGCGGCGCTCGGTATCCGTGCGGCACTGGATAATGGCGTCGGGAATGCGCTGAGCAATCTTGGTCGTCTTGACGGTTATCTCGGTAATCCGGTTGTGAAGATTCCGCTCCCCGGCGTGTTACAAGACTTACAAGGCTATCTCGCGCCAATCGGGGCGGATGGTCTTTTGGTGGAATTGCAACAGCAGCTCAACCGCGGCGCTGAGAAAGCGGCCCCCATCGCCCGTGATATTTTTATCGATGCAGTGCGGGGGCTGACGATCCAAGATGCGATCAATATTGTTCGCGGTCCAGATACGGCGGCGACAGATTATCTCCGCGACCGCACGACGACCAGCCTGATCAATTTATTCTCGCCGATTATGGAGAGCGCTCTGGCCGATACGGGCGCGCTGCGATTGGTCGATGATATTGATCGGCAAGTGCCTGTTGGACTTCTCACAGGGAGCGGCGTTGATTTGAAGTCTGACCTGATTAGCCACGGCGTCGACTATGGTTTGCGCGGCGTTTTCCACTTCATTGCCGAAGAAGAAAAAGCCATCCGCAACGATCCAGCGGCTCGGACATCCGCCATTCTGAGGCGTGTTTTCGGCTAATTTAGCTCAATTCGGTACCGAAACGACCTAAAATCGATGGTTAATGCATTATTAACTTTCGCCGCCTGCCAATCTGTGATGACAATGATGCCGGGTAGCGTTGACCCTCTCTTTCAGGGTCTGCGTGTGGGGAGCAGACTGGTTTGGGGAGAACCACCTTGGCGGCATTCGGGAAATTTTGGAAATCAGTAAAGCGCCGTCCGAGCGCACGGCTCGACATCATTTTGGATGACGCCGATATTCCTGATCTGTCAAATTCTGGAATGTTCATTGCCAGCGGTCTGCGTGCCGCGCGCGGCGCGCAAACGACGCTTCGTCGTACGATTCTCAATGATGTCGCCAATGTTCTGCAATGTAGTCCAGATGAGTTGGGCTTTCTGTTTATGGATCCCGTCATGGCTGCGAATGATAGTGATCCCGTCATGATGCCTGATTTTCGTGCCACCTTACAGACCGAGTCTCGCGTCGCTGTCCGCTGACGCCTTTGACTTGCCGCCACATGGTCGCAGTCTGACCGTGTTCAGCCATCATTCGGCCTAAGCTATTTATAACGACCTCCTGAGATTTATTGCTAGGAGGCTGTCATGACCAACCGTTCTCAATCCCTATCCCCCAATCGGGCAATGCCGCCCGGTTCAGGGTCACGGTCGCTTGGGCTGAAGCTCATTGTGATTTTGGCGCTGATCGTACTGATGGCTGTGCCCGTCATGTTCATCTCGTTCATTAGCTTTGAGCGGTCGTCTCGCGCCGATGAGGTCAACCGCGAAGTGAGCCAAACCTATGGCGGTGAACAGCGACTGCTGGGTCCCGTTTTGGTGGTGCCCTATCGTGAGACATTGCCGAACGGTGGAATCCGTGAGGGCCACTACATTGTGTCGGCTCTGAGGGGTGAGGCGGTCTTGGACGGCGTTACCGTCGAAGAGAAAACCCGGTCCCTTTATAAGGTTCCGATCTATACGGCGGACGCAAAATTCTCTGCGACTTTGCCAGCGCTTCAAGAGACCTTGCCTCGACAAGCCGGGCTCACCTTCGACACGGAGCAAGCCAAAATTGTCGTTGGGATTGGTGATGTGACGGGTCTTCGGTCTGACGCGAGTTTGACGGTCGGCGGCCAAACACTGACGTTTGAGCCTTATTCGGGCGCGGCGCGTTTCGATATATCCGACAGACTGTATGAGATGGAAGTCGCGCGCAGACCTTCTCAGCCGCAATCTACAACGCCCTCCATTATTTATGATCGGTTGGATCCGGGCGGCGTAACGCTGCTCTCTGTCCCCGTGGTCGATATGCTCAGCAATGGCGAGACAACCGTCTCTGCGCGGATTGCTTTTACAGGGGCGAACCGGCTCTCTGTTCTACCCTATGCGAAGAGCACGACATTACGAATGAGTTCCGATTGGCCGCATCCAGGTTTTGCGGGCCGTTTTCCGCCCGGCGACCGAACGATCAATGAGACGGGCTTTTCCGCCGAATGGACCATCCCTTATCTACGGCGTGGTCTACCGTCTCAGGGTCGGGCCGGAGAGATGATGGGTCTGGTTCACGGCAATTCGGACATGCAGGTCAACTTCGTGAGCCCGCTCAACCCATATCAAACCGTCAATCGCGCGTTGAAATATGCCGTGCTGTTTATTGGCCTCGTCTTCCTCGCCTACTTCCTCATGGAAACCCTACTCGGCGTTCGGGTTCACCCCGCGCAATATCTGTTGATCGGGATTGCCCAAGCCGTGTTCTATCTGCTGCTGCTCGCATTCGCTGAGCATATCGGCTTCACTCTGGCTTTTCTGTTGAGTGCGACCGCAACCGTTGCTCTAACAGCGGGCTACGCAGGCGCCGTGTTCGGGCGTGATTTCATCTGGAAATCAGCGCTCGTATTTGGGTCGGTTTACGCATTGCTGTTTGTGCTGATGCGAATTCAGGACTTCGCTCTGATGGTCGGCGCGCTGGTCAGCTTCGTCGCCGTTGCCGCGACTCTGTATCTGACGCGGGATCTGAACTGGTATGGCGACAAAATGCCTGACCCAGAACAGTGAAACCAACAGACTAAGGACTTCGTTTCTGAGGCAGACCCCGCTATAGAGCGGGGTCTATAGGAAAAGGATGTCCACATGGTTCAGCTGACGCTGCCCAAAAATTCTAAGATCGGCAAAGGCAAGGTCTTCAAGGCCGATAGTGCCGGCGCAAATTTGCGTACGTTCAAGATCTATCGTTATGATCCGTCGGATGGCGGTCAGCCGAGCTGGGATAGCTATCAGATTGATCTGAGCGAATGTGGTCCGATGGTTCTCGACGCGCTGTTCAAGATCAAGAATGAGATCGATCCGACACTGGCTTTCCGTCGCTCCTGCCGCGAGGGCGTGTGTGGGTCCTGCGCGATGAATATTGGTGGGCGCAACACGCTGGCCTGTACGCGCGCGATCGAAGATGTGCCGGGCGGTGACGTCACGATCAGTCCGCTACCGCATCTGCCAGTTGTGCGCGATCTGGTCCCTGACTTGTCGAATTTCTACAAACAGTATGCGTCGATTGAGCCGTGGCTCCACACAACCGAGGCGGAACCCAAGGAAGAATTCCTTCAGACGCCCGAAGACCGTGAAAAACTCGACGGCTATTATGAGTGCATTCTCTGCGCGTCCTGTTCGACGTCTTGCCCGTCCTATTGGTGGAATGGGGATCGCTATCTCGGCCCTGCGGCTTTGCTACAAGCCTACCGCTGGTTGGTTGACAGCCGCGATGATGCCAAAACGGCGCGGCTGGATGAGCTGGAAGACCCGTTCAAGCTCTATCGCTGCCACACGATCATGAACTGCGCTAATGTTTGCCCGAAGGGTTTGAACCCGGCCAAGGCGATTGCCGAGATTAAGAAAATGATGGTTGAGCGCGCTTAGCGCTCACTAGGCGGCGTGTTGTGCTTCGCCGACCTCTGAACTGACCGTGGCATCGTCGACCATTGGCAAAGCCAAGGTGAAGTAGAACACAGTTCCTTTGCCGGGTGTGCTGTGGAGTTCCAGCGTTCCGCCCATCATTTCCGTCAATTCGCGACAAATGGATAGGCCAAGGCCGGAGCCCTTGGCCGTTGTTGTCTTGGCAGACGCGGTTTGCTTGAACCGTTCGAAAACCGTGCCTTTTTCGTCGTCCGAAATACCAACGCCCGAATCCTGAACATAGAACTGAACCCCGGCAAGTCCGTCCCGAATACCGACGAGGCGCGCGCCAATACGGACGCCGCCCAATTGGGTAAACTTCAGGGCATTCCCGACAAGATTATTGAGGACTTGGCGAAGGTGCGGGCCGTCACCGATCAGCTGATCCGGAATACCCGGTCCGATATCCGTGCCGATCCAAAGATTTTTCTCTGAGGCTTTGACAGCGAACAGATCGCTGACATCTTGCAGTAATTCGCGCGGGGTAAAGGGCTCCGCAATGGTTCGCACTGTGCCATCCTCAAGCCGGGCCATATCCAAGACTTCGTCGATGATTTCCATCAGGCTATTGGCGCTGACGCTAATGAGGTGGGCATAACGACCCTGTGTTTCCGGCAGATCTGACCGGGCCAGCATATCGGAAAGGCCGAGAATACCGTGCAGAGGTGTGCGTATCTCATGGCTCATCGTGGCCAGAAACTCGCCGCGCGCCCGTTCAGCAGATTGTGCGCGCCCGAGTGCGCTTTCCAGCCGGGTGAGGTTACGAAAGACCATATCGGCAATGATTGTGCACATCGGGCCCGCCATCAGGAGGGCCACGCAGGCTTGCACGGTCCGTTGCCAGGCCAGAATGGCATCCACGCCGGTTGGATTAGAGGCGGCTGAAATCTTATACATCACACCAATCAGAACCAGACTGGAGAGGATGTAGAGAATTGATATGAGACGTGTCGCGACAAAGGCGATGAAAGCTGCCGACGCGCAGAGGACTGGCAAAAGAGCGGTATTGATACCGTATGGAGGCACGCCGGGTATCGTCTCAATCGAAGCGGCAACGCCGATCGTTGAGAGGGCTAGAACAGAGTAGGCCAGCCCGAAGAATACCGGGGACTTCGTAAACCGGACTGCGGCAGTCAGACAGGTAAAGATGATACAGGAAAAAACGGAAATATTATGCTGGGGTGTCCAACCACCATAGACGACGGCCATTGAAATCATGTTGAGCAGCTGCACAGTCAGGAAAATGAGGCCCATCCCATAGACCATGCGCGCTCGGGCGCGGGTTGCCGCATCCAATGTCTTGTCGATCTTGAGAAAGCCCTCAAAGCTTTCGCCTAAATGTCTGAGCCCCTTCAGCATCGGGCTTTCATAGGCTGCAAATCTTTCCGTAAGCTAAAGCTTGCGACAAAATGATCCGAAATTATGCGGGCAATTTGCCGATGGTTTAGGCCGCGAAAGTGGTTGTTTGGTTTACAGCGGGCGGAAGGATGAGCGTAAAGTAGAAGGCGGTCCCAACGCCCACGGTGCTGTCCATTTCAAGCGTTCCGCCCATTGCCGTTACCAGATCATTGCAAATGGCGAGGCCAAGGCCGGTTCCGTCAGCTTCGGTTGTTAAGCCTGACGCGCTCTGGCCAAATCGTTCGAACACACGGGCTTTGGCATCGTCTTCAATGCCGACTCCGGTATCCTGAACAAAGAATTGAACAGCATAATCAGCTCCAGAAGAACCGACCAAGCGAGCTCCGATACGGACGCCGCCTTGATGCGTAAACTTGATCGCATTACCGACAAGGTTGTTGAGGACTTGCCGCAAATGCGGACCATCACCGAGCAATCTATTCGGCAGAGCCTCAAGACCATAAGTCCCGATCCACAAGCCTTTTTGAGACGCGTTGGCCGTGAAGAGATCGCAGGCTTGTTGCATTAGATCACGCGGATCAAAGGGCTGGCTGTTGATCTGAATCGCATTGGCGTTCTCTTCACCAAGGTGTTCCGAACGGGCTCTGCCCAGCGACTCATTGACGATAGTGAGCAGATTTGATGCGCTCATGCCGATAATATCGAGATAGCTCCGCGTCGTCTCGTCATGCGGCCGTTTATCCAGCAAGTCAGAAACAGAAATGATGCCATTCAAGGGCGTGCGAACTTCGTGGCTCATGGTTGCGAGTAGGTCTTTGCGGGCGCTTTCAGCTCTGTTGGCGCGATCAACAGCAAATTCGAGGTTTTGGAGGGTCGAATAGATCATCTGGCTGACCGGAACCATAATGCCGAGCGTGAGGAGGATTGCGGAGCTGCGTATCACCACGCTCATCCGGTTCTGCTCGAGAATGGCGGGGGCAAAGTCCAAGGCGACAGTCGCCTGATAGAAACTGATCAAAGTTGCGATGCATAGGCCGGCATAGAAAATGGCGGCTCGACGCGTTCCCAGCAGACAGACGATGACAAGGATCGCCACCATATAGGGCGAATAGGCCAAACCAATGCCGGTCGTTTCGGTGGCCGCAGAATAATCGATATAAGCCGACAGCCACCCACCCATCGTCGACATGATGGCGAACACCCACGTCAGAGCGATCGGGTCTTTAAATCGTTTCAAGAGCAGCAAAAACATCAGGCCAGAACAGGCGATGAAGAAGGAGACCATATGCTGCGGCGCGAATAGGCCCAAAGCCCAGGTCAGGCCGATAAAGTTTATGGACGCCGCGACAGTGAAGCACAGGCAGGCAATGCAAAACAGGCGGGCCCGGATCTGATCGTCTGAAGACATATCTTCAGGTAGGTTCATCCACTCCATAAGCCTGGAGAGCAGATTATTCGGTCTCGTCCACATGCGTGCGGCTTAACGGCCAAGACTTATAAGAGGCTTAACCTTGAACTAGTTTCGAAAGGACTCTGATCGGCATTGAGTTGGATCTACGCTGCGACGGGTTTCATGCTGTCGACCGCGATAGGCATAAGTAGCGTGAAGTAGAAGGCTGTCCCAACCCCCACCGTGCTGTCCATTTCGAGCGTTCCGCCCATTGCCGTCACCAGATCATTGCAAATGGCGAGGCCAAGCCCTGTCCCGTCCGCCTCCGTCGTTAGGGCTGACATGCTTTGCCCAAATCGCTCAAACACACGGGCTTTGGCATCGTCCTCGATACCGACGCCTGTATCCTGAACGAAGAATTGAACAGCTTGGTTAGCTTCGGAAGAGCCGACCAAGCGGGCCCCGATACGAACGCCGCCCTGATGTGTGAATTTGATCGCGTTGCCGACAAGATTGTTGAGAACCTGCCGCAAATGTGGGGCATCACCGAGCAGACTATTCGGTAGAGCCTCAAGACCATAAGTCCCAATCCATAGACCTTTTTCGGAAGCATTGGCGCTGAACAGATCGCAGGTTTGTTGCAAGAGGTTGCTCGGATCAAATGGCTGACTGTTGATCTGAATCGCGCTGGCGCTCTCCTCGCCAAGATGTTCAGATCGGGCTCTGCCGAGCGATTCATTGACAATGGCCAGAAGATTGGAGGCACTCATCTCGATGATGTTGAGATGGGCCTGTGTCGTTTCGCTATGATCCCCTTTTCCGAGCAGGTCAGAGACAGAAATGATGCCGTTAAGCGGTGTACGGATTTCGTGGCTCATCGTGGCTAGCAATTCCTTGCGGGCCGCTTCTGCACGGGTCGCGCGGCGCAGCGCGCCCTCAATTTTAGCCAAGGCCGAATAGGCCAGCCGGGACAGAGTGAACGCTGTAATGCCGAGCAAAGACACGGCGACAGAGATCTGCATGGACCGCAGCTCAGTGATGACGCTGAATTCCGCGCTCATCGCTGCGGCGCCAGACATTCGGTTCAACGCGATGACCAAGGCGAGGAAAAGCACGGCATAGAGCATCGTTGTCAATCGGGTGCCGACGATCGCAGCAAGGACGACCCCGACGCAAAGAATAGGCAATGTGGGCGTATGGATGCCACCGCCCAACATTTCTGAGGTTTTGGCGGCCACACTGTACCGAGCAGAAATCCAGACGGCTGACAAAGGAAAGGCCGTGAAGAACAGGCCATAGACAATCGGAGATTTGGTCCAGCGCACCATCAGAAGTGCCAAAACCATGATGACACATGTCGCGGCCAATATAGGTCGTTTCAGCGCGAACCCGTCATAGCAAACCATAAAATAGATCAGATTTGAGACGAGTAGCGCCAGAAAGCCGAGGCAGCTCAAATATATAACGCGGGCGCGAAGTCGTTTTTCCGCACTCATCTCCGGACCGATCCGAAGGAAGCGCTCGAACGCGTTTATATAATGCGACCAGTTCCCGATCATCCGCGTGATTTAGAGGAAAGAGGTTAAGGGGCCGCTACAAGCTCATGACTATTTGCCGTAGCTGCGCTGTCGCTTCGTCTGCATTATCGGCTATCGCAGCGGGCGGGATGAGATTGCCAAAGGTCAGGCGAAACAGGCGGTGTTTCTTGTTCAACAGCTCATGGAACAAGGTAATATCGCGCAGCTCTCCGCTTACGCGGTGGAAGAAATAGTAGAGCATCGAGTTCCGGGCCTGAATGCGGAGCGGGATCACCGGGACGCTATATTTCTTGGCCACCATAGCGGCGGATCGTTCCCAAGATTGATCAACTAGGCCATGCCACGTCATGCGGGCCAAGCGTCCAGCCGGGAAAATAACGATACATTTTTCGGCTTTGATCGCCTTGCGCATCGCCACCATCGTCTCCCGCGTCTTGGCAAGACTACGTTTTTCTTTCACCCATTCGACCGGAATGATGATGTCGGCTCCTTTTGGGATCACGCGGAGCGCGTCGGCATTGGCGAGGAAGACGTGGTCACGGCGTCGGTCTCGAATCGCTTGAAATACGGCGAGACCGTCGGCGAGGCCGGTCGGGTGGTTGGCGATGAGGATACATGCGCCCTTACGCGGAATGTTCTGAAGTCCCTCGACCGCTATCCGTGGTGAGATATGCCGTGCCACCATTCGGAACGCTTCGTGCCCGCTCATCGGGCGCACAGCATTGGCCAGAAAAACCGCCGCATCATAGGCAAGAAGGCGATAGAGTAGGGGGCGAACGGCCCGCCAGAGCCGTGGGCGACTGACAAGTTTGGGCGCGCGTTCGCGGATCAACTGTTCGACGATATGCACGCCGAGCGTCTTGACCGGGGTCAGCCCGATTGGCAAGCGCCCGACTATGTCTGACCTTGTCAATATTTTGTTCCTATGCACCGGAAACTCGGCCCGCAGCATCCTATCGGAAGCGCTTTTGAACGATTTGGGAGAGGAACGTTTCCGCGCTTTTAGCGCTGGGTCTCAACCTTCCGGCGTTCCACATCCCGATAGTTTGGCAGAACTGCGCCGACGCGGACATGCGACAGAAGGCTATCGCTCTAAAAGTTGGGATGTTTTCTTAGGGGACAATGCGCCTGCCTTCGATATCGTAGTGACGGTTTGCGATAGTGCGGCGGCGGAGATCTGCCCGGCCTTTCACGGCCCCGGTCTGCGCGTTCACTGGTCAGCGCCAGACCCAGCCCATATTGAGGACGACGCTGCCCGACGGCGCGCATTCTCGGATGTCTATGATCTTTGCCGATCCCGTATTGAGGCCTTAATCGCGCTACCGCAGGCGGCGTTGACTGATCGGCAGGCTGTGCAGGCAATTGCGCAATAAAAAAGCCGCCTCGCGAAGAGGCGGCTTTCACATTTGAGACCAATTGGGCCTAGAGGTTCGGCGGTGTCTTGCGCCGTGGAGCTGGCTTCTTCGTTACAGGCTTCGTCGCAGATCCGCCCATATCCTTGGGTGGGAACATTTTCTGCAAGACATCACCAGCCCAATCACGACCACCCAAGCCGAATGCAAGGGCGCCAGCAACGGCAGTGCCGATCACCAGTGCGCCAAAGGCGGTTGGGATGATGTCGCCAGCGGGGTCCAGTGAGGACAGTCCGAGGAAGACAAAGATCAGAACGGCAACGTAACGGAAGAATTCCGCGATGCGTGGACTGATCACGCCGGCCATGATCCGAGCGATAAAGTTCGCTAGGAATACGCCGATCATAATGAGGACGGCCGCGCGCAGTAATTGTCCACCAAAGGCGACAATGTCGTTAAACGTTTCTGACAGAAACACGATGCCGAGAATGTCGAGAGCAGCGGTCAAACCCAGAACAGCGATAATCAGGAAGGCTAGGTTGCCAGCCACTGATGACGGCGAAACCCGCAGGCCTTGGCCATCATCGACGGACATCAGCGTATTGACTGAGTTGTCGAAACCAAGCGTGGGCAAGAAGCCTTTCAAGAAATTCGAAACAAATTTACCAATGAAGATTGCGAGGCCAAGGACGATGGCAGCACTGATCAGTTCTGGAATAAAGTCCAAGAAGTCTTGCAGTAGGTTGCTCAGCGGCACTGAAATCTCTTCAATATCGAGAATGCCGAGTGCGCCGATCGCAACGGGGACGATGACGAGGATGAAGACGAGTGTGCCCGCACCATTGGCCAGAGACCCTGTTGAGCCTGTCGCATCGTTAACACCGAAGCGCGACATAAGATTATCGATCTGCATGGCACGTAAGGTAGTCGATGTGGCGTTTTGCGCGATTTTGGCAATAACAAAGCCAATGCCGAAGAGGAGCGCAGCACCAATTAGATTAGGCAGAAAGGCTGCAATATTCCGGAACAGGTCATCGACCGGTTGCGCATATTCGCCAAGGTTGAGGAAGCCGAGGAAGGGCGGCACGAAGAATAGCAGCGTGAGCCAGAAGCCAGCGCGTCCGAGCGCGCTCCCGAGATTGCCACCCGTTGTCTTCGCCTTGGCGCCGAACTGAGTCTTGTTAACGACGGTCGTTACAACCGTTCTGATGATGAAAGCGATGACTACCGCTACGATGGCGGTAATGACCGCGGCAAGCCAGCCGGGCATGGTCGCCATAAATTCGTTGATCTGGTCCATAATAAAAAAGTCCCCTCCTAATTCGGTAAAATAGCACCGATACCGTCGACTCAGTGTGAGTCGCTGGCCGAGTGACCTTACCTTACCGTAAATTAAACGTGGCGTGAACGGACTCGTTCCCACTTGTTTGGAAATTGGCTTGAACGTGTTGACGAAGATAGGGCGAATGGCCGAAAGCCGCGCCGTGACCCACCCGACTCGATCTGATGATACGCCTGATTCGGTGCCACCGATTGGCCGACCCATCCTGTTTTACGCCTCGGCGGTGGTGGCGTTCGGATTGCTCGGTGCGGCTGTTTTGGCGCTCCTGCTTTGACCGTCCGACCAACGTCTGTAAGCGAATGGATGGCGGCGAAACGCTTATCGGGTGCTTTGGCGGATGACCCAGTGCAAATGGCGGCTGCCGCCGCTCTGGATGCCACATTGGGCCGCCTTAAAGACTACGATCCTGAGCCGGGGTTGCTGGGCCTGTTCGGCCGTGACCCCACGCCAAAGGGGCTTTATCTGTGGGGCGGGGTCGGTCGCGGTAAATCCATGCTGATGGATGTGTTTTTCCGTCTCGCGCCGACTCATCCAAAGCGCCGGGTTCATTTTCACGCCTTCATGATCGACGTGCATGGCCGTATCAATGAATGGCGCAAGCTCGATCAGTCAGGTCGGCGAGCCAGTCCACATCATAAACGGGGCGATGGAGACGACCCGATTGTCCCTGTTGCGCGGTCCATCGCGGCAGAGGCGACCCTGCTCTGTTTTGATGAGTTTCACATCACGGACATTACCGACGCCATGATTTTAGCGCGTCTATTCGAAGCCTTGTGGGCGGAAGGTGTTGTCGTCGTTGCAACGTCGAATAGGCCGCCGCGCGATCTTTACAAGAACGGGCTTAATCGAGGTCTGTTCGAACCATTTATCAAAATGATGCCGCAGCATTTGGTTGTTTTCGATTTCGACGGACAGACGGATCATCGTTTGCGGCAGCTCAGCGCTGCTCCGGTTTATTACACGCCGCTGAATGCGGAGACACAGACAGCCATGAATACGGCTTGGGCTCGGATTACCGGAGAGGCCAAGATGCGGCCAACAACCCTGAACATACAAGGCCGTGACCTGACCTTAGTCCGGACAGGCTCCGGCGCCGCGCGGGAAACGTTCGCGGCGCTGTGTGATCGGCCCTTAGGCGCAGCGGACTATCTGATCATCGCTGCAACTTTTCATACGCTCATGCTCGATAATGTGCCGCAGATGAGCCGGGACATGCGCAACCAAGCGAAACGCTTCGTAGCACTGATCGACGCGCTTTATGAAACGCGCACCAAGCTGATCGTCTCCGCCGCCGCAGAGCCAAGCGATCTCTACCCATCAGGAGATGGGGCATTTGAATTTGAACGCACAGCGTCTCGCATGATCGAAATGCGATCAGACGAATATCTGGCAAAGGCGCGAAAAGCGGGCGCTGACGTCACCCGCTAAAGCGGGTCAGTCCCAATAGGCTGATTTTTGGTTGGATCGACGGGCTTTGCCCCAATCCTTACCCTTTGGACGCTTCGTTTTGGGAGCTTCCAAATCGTCATCGGGCACATCCACAATTTCGTCGTCGAACATGCGGGTTTTACGGTGGCGCTTTGACATGTTATCTCCATCAAAGCTGGTGGACCTAAGGATGCTTTATAACGCAAATTGGTTCGAGCGCACACAAAAATTCGTGATTATGCGATATGTGCGTCTTCCTCACGCAAAAGTCTTGCGGAACCCATCCACGAAACGTGGCAGGTCTTGCTCTGACAGAGTGTCAATACCTGAGGCTGCGGCGCGTCCGCCGCCACCAAATTGTGATGCCAGTTTTGCAGCTGAGCCACTTTCACGCCCGCGAGGAGCCCGGATTGAGACACGGTAAGTCGCTGGGTCGCCGCCCAATTCCGTCATCACTGCAAACGCCTTATGCGGTTCCTCATCGACCAGCGCATTGCCGAATAAACCACTGATCCGGTTAGAGGCGGCGAGGGTTGGCAGGCATAAGATGTCGCCGGCGTCCGAGACATCGATCTCGCGGGCGCTTTGCGCCACATCCCAATCTTTGTGAAATCCCGACTTGAGCGTTTCGAAGATCGGATGTGCATCTTCTAGAAACTCGACCGGACCGGGATAGGCCAGCAATATTTCAAACAATTTCGCTGGATGGATATGCAGATCCTCCAAGCTCAATCCGTAAGCATTATAGTTCACCAGCTCACCCAATTCGCGCAGCCGACCCATCGGCACAGCGAGGTTGCGCGATGCGGCGATCCGGTCTGCAAGATCTTGGAAATTATCGCCATAGGCCCCGCAAACGGCCCAAGCCGCATTGGCGCCGTTGAGGTGATTATCCATCAGATAGGCCGTGCAGGTTTCTTTAGCGCCATCTGTAATGACGGTGAGGCGGTCGCTTTGCGGCACAGAACCGGTCGCGTGATGGTCGATATAAAAAACCTCGGCCCCATCCTTCAGAACTTGGGTCAGACCCGCCGTATTCTTCGCCATTGAGATGTCGAGCGCGACGACACGGTCGCCTTTGCCTGCCCGACCCGAGATGCGCGGGAACAGAGCGATCTCGCGCTTTACGCCGGTGATGCGTTCAGCATTTGGCCGGGGGTCGACTTGCCGTAGCTGCAGCAGCGAAAAGATGCCGTCGGCATCTCCATTAAACAGATCGAAATCAGCCATTAGATACCGCCGCCATCACGCATAACGAGCTTCGGATCGTCAAGCCGAGACCGGGACCGTAACAGGTCTAGCACTTGTTCAGCGGCGTCCGCGGCGGACGTCTTTGTCGTGTCGATGCGAAGATCCGGGCTCACGGGCGGCTGATACTCTGAGTCGATACCTGTGAAATTCTTGATCTCACCCGCTCGCGCGCGCTTGTAGAGACCTTTCACATCGCGATCTTCGGCGATGGCGAGCGGTGTGTCGATGAAGATTTCGAAAAACTCATCATCGTCCAGAAGATCCCGAACCATTTGCCGTTCCGCCCGATAGGGGCTGATAAAGCTACACATAACGATCAAGCCGGCTTGGCTCATCAGTTTAGCGACTTCACCAATCCGGCGAATATTCTCGATCCGGTCTTCTTTGGTGAAGCCCAGATCACGGTTGAGCCCGTGCCGGACATTGTCGCCGTCTAACGTGTAGGTGTGGTGGCCGCGTTCATACAAGGCTTGGTCCACCAGATTGGCGATGGTCGACTTGCCTGACCCGGACAGACCCGTGAACCACAGCACGGTGGGTTGTTGGCCTTTTTGCGAGGCCCGGTCGGTGCGATCCACAATCAAGTCCTGACGCACGATATTTTTGGATCGACGCAAAGCGAAATCGATCATGCCAGCGCCAACAGTTCGGTTGGTCAGACGGTCAACAACGATGAACGCTCCGGTTTTTCGATTATCCGAATAGGCATCAAACGGAATGGGTTTGGAGAGGGATAGAGTCACAACGCCGATTTCGTTTAATTCCAATGTCTTGGCGGCGACCTCACTAAAGTCCGTGACATTGATCCGGTGCTTCAAGGCCGTAATCGACCCCGTGACAGATGCATTGGTCGCGCGGATAATATATTGGCGTCCGGGAAATAGCGCATCGTCATCCATCCAAATCAGATGGGCTTGAAACTGGTCAGCAACGTCAATGGGGTGATCCGTGCGGCAAATCATATCGCCACGCGAAATGTCGATTTCGTCTTCCAAAGTCAGCGTGACGGCCTGATCCTGACGCGCATGCTCTAAATGTTGTGTGTGCAGGATAATGTCAGCGACGCGCGAGCGTCTTCCTGATGGCATGGCGATGATCTCGTCGCCTTTAGATACAGTGCCGGACGCGATAGTGCCGGAAAACCCCCGAAAATCAAGATTGGGTCGGTTGACCCATTGCACGGGTAGACGGAACGGAGCTTCCAAGCTTTCTCGGTCAACTTCGGTGTCTTCCAGGAAGCTGAGCAGGCTCGGTCCTTTATACCAGTCGGCTTTGTCAGATCGGGTTGTGACATTGTCGCCGTCAAGCGCGCTGACCGGAATGGTCATAATGTCGTCGAAACTCAGACTGTTTGCAAAGGCGCGAAAGTCGACATCAATGGCGTTGAAGACACTCTGATCGAAATCGACCAGATCCATCTTGTTCACGCAAACGACCACCTGTGGAATGCCGAGCAAGCTCGCGATGAAAGCGTGGCGACGGGTCTGTTCGACCACACCGTGACGCGCATCAATGAGTAGAATTGCGACATCCGCAGTCGATCCACCGGTCGCCATGTTGCGGGTATACTGCACATGGCCGGGCGTATCGGCGATGATGAATTTGCGCTTATTGGTCGAGAAGAAGCGGTAGGCCACATCGATGGTGATGCCTTGTTCGCGCTCGGCAGCCAAGCCGTCCACAAGCAGCGCTAGGTCGGGTTTTTCGCCGGTCGTCCCGGAGGTTTTCGAATCCTTCTCGATCGCCGCCATCTGATCTTCATAAATCAGTTTGGAATCGTAAAGCAGTCGACCGATGAGGGTCGATTTGCCGTCATCGACAGAGCCGCATGTGAAAACGCGCAGAAAGCTCTTCCGCGCTTGGGCGTCGAGATAGGCTTTAATGTCGGTGGCGATGAGGGGGTCATGGTGGGCCATTAGAAATATCCCTCCTCTTTTTTCTTCTCCATCGACGCGCCGGAATCCGAGTCGATGACACGGCCTTGGCGCTCAGACGTGGTGGCAAGCAAGGTTTCTTGAATGACGCCTTCCAGCGTTGTGGCTTCAGACTCGACCGCGCCCGTGAGCGGGTAACAGCCTAATGTCCGGAAGCGCACCGAGCGCATTTCCGGCGTTTCTCCGGGCTCCATCGGCATCCGGTCATCATCGACCATAAAATAGATGCCGTCGCGTTTCACAACCGGGCGTTCGGCGGAAAGATAGAGGCCGGGGATTTGGATGTTCTCACGGTAAATATATTGCCAAATGTCGAGTTCAGTCCAATTGGAGAGCGGGAAGACCCGCATGCTTTCGCCGGATTTCACGCGCGCATTGTAAATATCCCAAAGTTCTGGGCGTTGGTTCTTGGCGTCCCAACGGTGATGCTCATTCCGGAAGGAAAAGATGCGTTCTTTGGCGCGGCTTTTTTCCTCATCGCGCCGTGCGCCGCCAAAGGCTGCGTCATATTTTCCGGCATTGAGGGCCTGCTTTAACCCGTGGGTCTTGGTGATATCGGTATGCGTTGCGGAGCCGTGAGTGAACGGCCCGACATCCTGCGCAATGGCGTCCGGATTGATGTGAATGATCAGCTCCATTCCGGCTTCTTTGGCGCGGCGGTCGCGGAATTCGTACATTTCCTTGAACTTCCAGCGCGTGTCGATGTGCATGAGCGGGAAGGGTGGCGGGGACGGGTAGAACGCCTTGATCGCCAATTCCAGCATCACGGAACTGTCTTTGCCGACCGAATAAAGCATGACGGGATTGTCGCACTGGGCGACGACCTCACGCATGATGTGAATGCTTTCCGCTTCAAGCCGGTCGAGGTGGGAGAGTTCGAGGCCAAGTGGGCCTGCCGCCTCACGCTCCAACTCTTCGAGCCGCTCGCAGGCTTTTTCCAGCGTGCGCGGAGTGAGCTGCCCACCCTCACGCAGCCGCGCGACCGTTTTGCCGTCATTGAACAGCTTGCGCGACAAGGTCGAGACAGATTGCCCGCTACGATCCGCGAAGGTCTCGATAGAAGAAAGAAGAGATTGAGTGTCCATGTGGGAAATATCCCACGATTAATTTAGCGCGTCAACAGAAGAGTCGACTGAGGCCATCACGCGATCGCGATTTCTTGCCGGAACGTTTCGACTGTTCGCTGTAAGCCGACGTTAATGGGGATGGAGGGTGTCCAACCCATATTTATGAGTTTTGATCCATCCATCAATTTGCGCGGGGTTCCGTCCGGCTTGGTTCGGTCGTGGGTGATGTCCCCTTGAAATCCGACAGCGTTCATGACCTGTCGCGTTAAGTCTAAGATCGAGACATCGTCTCCCGCGCCGATATTGATCGGCTCTGCGTCGGAATAATGTTTCAGAACGAAGATGACGGCGTCCGCTAGATCATCGACATGCATGAATTCGCGCCGCGCCGAACCGCTGCCCCAGATCTCCATACTATCCTCCTCAGCTAACCGCGCGGCCTCGGCCTTACGGATCAGAGCGGGAATAACGTGAGAGGTTTGCAGGTCGTAATTGTCGCCAGGACCGTAGAGATTGGTTGGCATGGCAGAGATAAAATCGCAGCCATGTTGAGCGCGATAGGCTTGGCAAAGTTTGACGCCCGCAATCTTGGCGATGGCATACCATTGATTGGTGGGCTCCAGCGGGCCAGTCAGCAACGAGTCCTCACGGATCGGTTGCTCGGCATGTTTGGGGTAGATGCAGGATGAGCCGAGGAAGAGCAGCTTCTTCACACCCGCTTGATAGGCCGCGTGAATGGAATGGCTCGCGATCATCAGATTTTCATAGAGGAAGTCAGCCGGGGACCTATCATTCGCGACAATACCGCCAACCTTGGCGGCGGCGATGATGGCGACGTCAGGTTTGGCGTCAGACACCCATTGGTTGACCGCTGTTTGATCGGTTAGGTTGAGTTGATCGCGTCCTGCCGTCAGAATGTCCGCGACGGGTTCTGTGGCGAGGCGGCGGAGCAGGGCCGAGCCCACCATACCGCGATGGCCGGAGACCCAGATGCGTTGGCCGCGCAAATCGAACTGTGGATCAGCCATGAGCGGGATCCGACTCGCCGAGTGCTGCCGCCCGGGCGGCGAGTTTCAGATCGGCATCGACCATTTCTTCGACCAACTCCGCAAAGCTGGTCGAGGCCTCCCAGCCCAGATCCGCCTTCGCTTTGGACGGATCGGACAGGAGCAAATCAACTTCGGCCGGGCGGAAATAACGCGGGTCGATTTGCACCAGTGTTGCCCCCGTCGCCGCGTTCCGCCCGACTTCATCGACGCCGTTACCGGACCATTCGAGCGTAATCCCGGCGCGGGCAAAGGCGAGCTCTGCGAATTCGCGCACAGAATGGGTTTCGCCCGTGCCCAAGACATAATCGTCCGCTTGATCCTGCTGTACGATGCGCCACATGCCTTCGACAAAGTCGCGCGCATGACCCCAGTCGCGTTTGGCATCAAGATTGCCGAGATAGAGCCTGTCTTGCAGGCCGTGATGAATGGCGGCGACCGCGCGGGTGATCTTTCGCGTCACAAAGGTTTCGCCCCGGCGCGGGCTTTCATGATTGAATAATATCCCGTTCGAGGCGTGAATGCCGTAGCTCTCACGGTAATTGACCGCGATCCAGTAAGCGTAGAGCTTCGCGGCCCCATACGGACTACGCGGATAGAAAGGCGTGTCCTCATTCTGCGGCACGGCCTGAACCTTGCCGTAAAGCTCGGATGTTGAGGCTTGGTAGAAGCGCGTCTTGTCTTCCAGCTTCAGGATGCGGATCGCTTCCAATAGACGCAGCGTGCCAATCGCATCGGCATTGGCTGTATATTCCGGCGTCTCAAAGCTGACCATAACGTGGGACTGAGCACCGAGATTATAGATCTCATCGGGTTGCGTTTCCTGCACCACGCGGATCAGATTGGTCGCATCGGTTAGGTCGCCATAGTGAAGGTGAAAGCGGCCATCGCCCTCATGCGGATCAACATAAAGATGGTCTATGCGCGACGTGTTGAAGGACGAGCTACGGCGTTTGAGACCGTGAACAATATAGCCCTTAGCGAGCAGAAGCTCTGCCAGGTAGGCGCCGTCCTGTCCCGTAATACCGGTGATCAACGCGGTTTTGCTCATGGGTTCTATGCCTTCGATAGGGACGTGTCGCCGTGACGGGACAGGCTATACAGCTCCCGCCACGCCGTGCAACATAGCGCCATGAGCGAATCCGAGAGCGAATCCGAAACGCCATCACCATCTGATCTTGATGCCCATCCTGACGATCAGACATTGGCTGAGCGTATTTGCGACTTGATCCGAGAAAATGGTCCCACGCCGGGGCACCAACTCTCCGAGTGGCTGTCGGATATTCCGCCCATCGATCTTTGGCGCACCTGTTACACGTCAAATCAGATCCGTGTGCGTAACTGTGCGCGTTATTATCTGCGCTACGACATTAAACGCGACAACACGCTTCGCCTGTCGCCGTCTATTCTGCGCGATTTTCTGACCTTCAGCCTGATTTATCTGCCGGAGCAGAGCGTGGCCGCAGTCGAAGGCGGGACGCTGATGGCCAATAAGTTCAGGACTATTTCTCTACGCAAGTTGAGCCGTGCACGTCAGGCTTTGCTGGAACTGAGCCCGGACTTGCAGAAAGAGTTGAACGATCACTGCGTCGTCTTCCTGTCGGGCGACATCGCCTATTTCCTCGCGCATGATACGCGCCGAATGCACGCGACGCTGGATGTACTGGTCAATGGGTCCGACATCGATATTGTTATCGTCACCAACCATGCCGCTGACCCGGCTAAGATCGAGGCGATTGAGCGGGAATTTTTGAAGGTGAAGCGCCTGTTCTTGATGATGCCATCGGTGCGCGAGGAGCTCGATTTTATCGTCAAACCCGTCGACAAAATGCTCGAGCAGCTCGCCTATCGCGACATTCACGAGAAGATCGCGTCAAAGATTCTCTATGAAAGCTATTTCCTGATGGGGCGCGTCGATATTTACGAATCGCTGATGCGTAATCTCGAAATCCGGGGCACACTCGCCAAGATCGAGACTGATTTTGAAACGGCTCTCGTGGAGCGCAAGCAGACCATCCGGACGATCTTGTCTCTTCCGCCTGCGGATAGTGCCAAGGACAGTGAAGTCGCGTCTCTGTTCTTCGCTTCGCAGGAGCGATTGGAGTTTCAGTAATAACACTTTTAGTTCTGAATTTTTTGGTTATATTGGTAGAGACAGATTTTATTGGAACAAATATGACTGGACTAGGCTTTTTTTGGGAAGTTGTAATCCTCCTAGCTATTTTTGGGTTTCTTTTATTAGTTTGGAAGTTATTGATTGCAGCAAGTGAATTGGACGAACGAAAAAAGGGGTCAGAGAGCCTAGAGTGGAATCTGATATCGAAGAACGCAAAGTATTCGGACAAAGCCCCTCAAGGAAGAATCGCGATCATACCAAGTGAAAGTAAAGTTTACATTCGAGGTTTTTCTGGCGAGGTGAAGTCGAAGTATTTCAAGAACGGTAGTTTTAAATACTCCGACCTTCGTTCAGTATCTCATAGTGAAAATAGTGCATACCTATTCTTAAAACTAAAAAACATCGATGATCCTGAATGGATTGTGGGCCTAGGATCAAAACTTGTTTCTAAATGGGAGGAAATTCTCCTGCAGGAAGTTTTCGAAAAATGAGTCGTCTATTTTATTTTTATAGTTGCGATTGGAAATTTACGCGCCCTGACTGATCCGCGCGTTCACGACTTCCAATACCTCTAGCACCGCATCTGGAATGTTGGTGCCGGGGAGGAAGACGGCCTTGGCCCCCATCTCGCGGAGCGTGTCCATATCTTCGGGCGGGATCACCCCGCCGACAATGATGAGGATGTCAGAGCGGCCTTGTTCGGCGAGCGCGTCGCGCAAACCCGGCACAAGCGTCAAATGACCCGCGGCAAGCGATGACGCCGCAACAATGTCGACATCGTTTTCGATGCCCAGTGCCGCCGCTTCTTCCGGCGTTTGGAAAAGCGGCCCAATCACAACCTCAAAGCCCAGATCGGAAAAGGCCGTCGCGACGACTTTCTGACCGCGATCATGACCGTCTTGACCCATCTTCGCGATGAGGATGCGCGGTTTGCGACCTTCCAATTCGGAGAAAGCCTGCACGCGCGATAGCGCCTCGGCATAGGCTGGGTTTCGCGCGTCATATGCGGATGAGTAAACGCCAGTCACGCCTGCAGGTTTGGCCTCGAACCGGCCATAGACTTTTTCCAGTGCGTCAGAAATTTCGCCGACGGTTGCTTTCTTGCGCGCGGCATCAACGGCGAGTGCGAGTAGATTTCCGTCGCCCGTATCTGCTGAGCGCGTCAGTGCGTCGAGCGCATCGGCGACCTCGCCCGGATCCCGGTCTGCCTTTAGCTGGTTTAATCGCGCGATCTGGCCTTGTCGGACAGCGGCGTTATCAACCTTCAGGATCGGGATTTTCTGATCTTGATCCTCAACATATTTATTGACGCCAACCACGGTTTGCGCGCCGCTATCAATGCGGGCCTGAGTGCGCGCGGCGCTTTCCTCAATCCGCAGTTTCGGAATGCCTGCTTCAATGGCTTTGGCCATACCGCCGAGCGCTTCCACTTCGCGGATGTGGGCGAGCGCTTTATCCGCCAATTGATGGGTTAGGGCTTCGACATAATAGCTGCCGCCCCACGGATCGATCGTCTTGGTGTGACCGCCTTCGGTCTGGAGAAAAATCTGCGTATTGCGGGCGATCCGGGCCGAAAAATCGGTGGGTAGCGCCAAGGCTTCATCCAGCGAATTAGTGTGCAGACTTTGTGTATGGCCATCGACGGCCGCCATCGCTTCAATATGCGTGCGTCCGACATTGTTGAACACATCTTGCGCGGTGAGTGACCAGCCTGACGTCTGGCAATGCGTGCGCAGCATGGTTGATTTGGGATTTTCGGCCCCAAAAGGCGTGATCAGTTTCGCCCAGAGCAAGCGTGCGGCCCGCATCTTCGCGACTTCCATGAAATAATTCATGCCGATGGCCCAGAAGAAGCTTAGCCTTGGCGCAAACCGGTCAATATCCATCCCGGCAGCTAGGCCTGTGCGAACATATTCCAGCCCATCGGCGATGGTGTAGCCCAGCTCAATATCCGCTGACGCGCCCGCTTCCTGCATATGGTAGCCGGAAATGGAGATCGAGTTGAACTTCGGCATATGCTCAGATGTGTGCGCGAAAATATCACCGATGATCCGCATGCTCGGCACCGGTGGGTAGATATAGGTGTTGCGGACCATGAACTCTTTGAGGATGTCGTTCTGGATCGTGCCTGAGAGCTGTTCCTGCGCGACGCCCTGTTCTTCAGCGGCGGCGATATACAAGGCGAGAATGGGCAAGACAGCGCCGTTCATCGTCATTGAGACGCTCATCTTGTTGAGCGGGATTCCGTCGAACAGCACGCGCATGTCATAAATGGAATCAATGGCCACGCCCGCCATGCCGACATCGCCTGGCACACGCGGATGGTCTGAATCATAGCCGCGATGCGTGGCCAGATCGAAGGCGACCGAAAGACCCTTTTGTCCGGCGGCGAGATTGCGGCGGTAGAAGGCGTTGCTGTCTTCCGCGGTCGAGAACCCTGCATATTGGCGGATGGTCCAAGGGCGTTGCACATACATGGTCGGGTAGGGGCCGCGCACATAGGGCGCGAGACCGGGATAGCCATTCAGATTGTCGAGATCGAACACATCGCCCGGACCGTACGCCGTGTTGATTGGAATGCCCTCTGGAGAGTTCCATGCCTCGCCTGAGCGATCGGGTGAGGGCGCGGACCGGAGCGGGATTTTGGTGAAGTCGAGGGTCATTTGCGGACCTCCGGCGGGGTCATCTCGCCGCTCGGATGGAGGGTGACGCCAAGGATCGGGTCAGAGCGATCGTCTCGGGCTTTGGCCGCATTTTCGCAGTCGGCCTTGAACGCTCCGCTCATCAGATAAGGTTCGATCCCGCCATTGCCTTCGATCTGTTGGAACTTGGCCCAAGCCGATTGCGCTAACTCTTCCGTCAGACGCTCATGAAAGTAGCTCCCATAGGCGACGTCTTGAACTTGACCGAGATGGCTTTCTTCCATCATCAGAAGTTGCTGATTGCGCGCGACCCGGTAGCCAAACGGCGTCGCATTGCCGAGCCGTCTATCGTTAGGCGTGTCGGTAAACGGACGAAGCGAAAGAAAGTCCGCGCCGCCCGCAACAGCGCCAAACCCGGCGCTCATAGTCCGAAGTAAATTCGTCCAAGCGTCTTTGCTCTGCATCATGCGAAGGGACGATATGGCGTGGACGGGCAGAGATGGGTCTTCGATCCCGAAGGCGCCCGCGATACTGGCGTAAATCCGGCGGGCCGCGCGGATCTTCACAATATTCAAATGCGCGTCCGTCCCAACGCTGAGCAACACACTCATATGCGCATGGACGCTTGGCCCATGCCGACGAAACCCTTCCGCCGTCGTGGCTGCAAATCCAGCCAGTTCCAGCCTATCCGTACCGCCCACCTCATGGATCGCGGCGGCATTGGCTGTGAAAGCGCGCCATCCATTCGGACAATCTGGTTTCTCTCCGAGTGGATCGAGACCGAGGGTTACGGGTGCGTTGGTTAGCTCATCCATTTGCAGGACGAACTCTGCTGCATTGCTGTCTGGCGCAATGATGAGCGGAACGAGATCGAGATGAACGCCTTCTAGCACCCGCCTGACCTCGGCGCGGCGAGTGAAGCCGGACCGGGTGATTCGGACGGCGCTGGCACCGCCTTTAAGGTCAGCTAAGACCTGCTCATTGGCAAAGGCTAGATCGGCGTCGCCGATAGGGGCGCATATATGCCACGGGCGACCCGCCAGTAGGGGAGAACCTCGGCGCGGGAGAGGCGAATGATCGGCGGGCCTATCGCCCGAGTCAAACAGGGGCCCGCGTGTTAGAGCATCCTCTGTCTGGCTAATTAGTGTATTGAATTGGGCACCGCGCAGGCCACCCTCCGCCAGCGCTTGCCAGTCATCGCGGTGATAGTCAGGAAATTCAGTTTGGAGTCGCAGCTCAGTCATAGTGTGCTCTTAAAGGTCGGAGCCGATGGCGTCTTGAGCTAGGTCCAAAAAAACGTCGTAGATGATCCTATCTGAAACGTGATGGCCCAGTGCGGTGATTGTTCTGTATAAAGAACACTCGTTCTCTATATCAGTCATTGAATCCGCGCGGATGTCCCGCTAGAGGCCCCGCGCTGCGCATACTTGCTCCAGAAAGGCGTCTCTCAATGTCTAATGCTCCTACAGAGGAAACCGTGCTCGACGTTGAGCATTTTACGGATCGTCTGTTCGCCTTTTCAATTACCCGCCCGCCAGCCTTCCGGTTTCGTACGGGTGAGTTCATCATGATTGGTTTGCCCAAGACTGAAGAGCAAAAACGCCCAATCATGCGCGCCTATTCGATCGCTTCGCCCGCTTGGGACGACAAGCTCGAATTCTATTCGATCAAGGTAGTCGATGGTCCACTGACTTCGCGCCTGCAGACAATTCAAAAAGGGGACACGGTTCTTCTAGGTCGTAAGCCCGTGGGCACGTTGGTGCTCGATGCCTTGCTACCCGGAAAGCGGCTCTGGATGTTCTCAACGGGCACGGGTTTTGCGCCCTTTGCCTCGCTTGTGCGCGACCCAGAGACGTATGAGCGCTTTGACGAGGTCATCGTCACGCACACCTGTCGCGAAGCTGGCGAACTGCAATATTCAGAGCGCTTGGTTGCCGACCTGATCAACGACCCACTGGTTGGCGAAATGGTGGTCAATGAGGATGGGTCGCCGAAGTTAAAGCTGATCACCTCACTGACCCGCGAAGATCACCCGCTCAAAGATCGGATCACAACATTGATCGAAAGCGGAAAATTATTTGAGGCCGCTGGAACGCCGCCTCTTGATCCCGCCACTGACAGGGTGATGATTTGCGGGTCTAAGGACATGATCGACGATACGGCAGCCCTGGTCGCTAGCTTTGGGCTGACCGAAGGGTCGAACTCCGACCCCAAAGAATTCGTGATTGAAAAAGCCTTCGTTGGCTAATCAGCCGGTGGCAGCTTTCTAGTTGCCGCCTAAATTGCCCAATGTCGCGAGGGTTAGCCGGATGCCGATCGTGCTGTCGTTCCGGATCACGTCATTATCGAAATCTTGCTTCTGGAAATAGATTTCCACCAAAGTGCAATCATCCCGATAAGCGAGGGTTGCGCGCTGTGTCCGGGTCACATCGGTATCGAAATCATGGACGGCACGGTAGCCAACCGACCAGCCGCCAAACGGTCGAATGACAATACCGCCCGATATTTCTTCCTGCGGCGTCCCTGCGGCGACGGCCAGCGTTGGCAAGTCCAGCGTATAATAACGGCCTGACAGGCTCACAAACTTAGTATTCAAACTCACGGTTGAATCGATCCGTGAAAATACGTCACGATCCTCATCATAGCGGACCCATGTGTTGGATTTGAAGAACCCGCCGAGATCAAGATCCAGTTCGGCAACATATTCCGAATTGTCATTGGATAAGCCTGATTCTGGGTCAAATCGGTCAGAGACCCCGTCGCTAAAGCTTCGACCGGCAAAAATCGCCGCTTCACTCGGACGTCCCGCCATGTCCCAACGGGCTGCGAATCTAGCCCCTAGATCAACACGTCGGCCCTCTTCGAAGAAATCATAGCCATCGGCTTTGTTCGGCTCGAACAGCAGCGCCGAGTCCAGATCGGGCGAGTTTCCGTCCTCGATCAACAAAGATCCGTCAGCCGGATCAAAGAATTCATCCAGTTTGGAGTCCCCGAAGCTCTCCGTGTACAAGGCTCTAGGTTCGACGATCAGGTCGACTGACTTTCCGCGACGAATGAATGGATAGCGAAGATCGACCCCGGCTTGACCGATGGTGCGGTTAAATCCGATCTCTGTTCCGGCTTCACTTTCAATGTCGTAATTGTCGAACCGACCCCAGACGAAGGGTTTGATCTCTATCCCGCCGGGCGCGATCCAAGTCTTGGAATATTCGGCACCCGCAGTGGCGCGACCATAATCACTCCCCGTCTCGCGCGTGAGATAGCTTGCATCGCCGAACAGGCGTACCCGTCCGCCGAGCGCGGGGTCTTTGATGTAATATTCGCCCTGCACCCGCGGCGCGATGATCGGTAAAATCTCATTATCGTCGCGGAACAGGGAAATCAGTCCGGTCGTCTCATCTTCGAAATATTGCGACCTGAGGTCCTGAAATCCGACTGCGAGCGCGGAGACGCGGAAATTTTTGCCTTGGCCTGCAATGAAAGCCTGTGTGGTATTTCGTCGGGGTTCGTTCTCGATCAAACCATTGGTCTTGAAGGTTGTATCAAGACCATATCGCCGCAGATAGGTATCATCGGTCTGGAGCATAACGGTGTAACCGTAGCTCCAAATGTCAGAAGGTTTGAAATAGCCATCGAGAAAAAAGTGACTCGAAATTTCCGCACCACTTTCCGCATCGCCCGGAAAGCGGAAACGGCTCGGATCGTCGAGAGGGTCACCATTGCGATCAAACAGAGTGGCGCGGGTTACAGAGCCGGCAAAATTAAGTTCGCCCGTGTGAAATTTCCGTCGTGCCTCAATATCCAGCAATGGATTGACCTTGGAGAAAATGTGCGGCGTGATTGTCGCTTCAGTATAATCATTGATCGCCCAGTAATACGGCAAAACCGTGGTAAAGCCGCGTGATCCCGAATTCCCAATCGTTGGAATTAACAGACCTGACGCCCGGTCCTGACTTGGATCGGGGTGGGCAAGATAAGGCGTGTAAAAGATGGGAAGGCCGAACAGCTCTAGGACCGCATCATTATAGCGAATCGTGCGGCTCTCTGCGTCCTGTTTGACGCGTCGGGCCCGCAGCCGCCAAGTCGGGTTCTTGGTTTCACCTTCACTATTCTTACACAGCTCGCACGCCGTATAGGTGACGTTGAAAAGCTCGAACTCTCCATCCTCGTCGCGCGTTACGAACCGCGCGGCCGTGGTCGCGCCCGTCGCTAGCCTCGCCGTAAAGTTCGCGGCAGTCCCGGCCTGTAATTCGTCAGAGAGCTCTAACTTATCGGCATATTGTACGTCACCGGTCGCATCGATCAGCACGACATCGCCAATGGCCAGAACCAACCCTGTATTGAGATCATATTCGACGCGGTTGGCGCGTAAAGTTCGGTCTTGGTAGCGGCCTTCCACTTCGCCGATGGCGGTTAGCAGGTTCGCGGCCTCATCATTAATGAGTTCGTCGGCTTCGAGGTAGATAACGTCGGGATCGCGAAAGGGACTGTCGGGCGCTAGCTTGAGCGGGCGGCCTGATAGTGCCGCTGTCTGATCAGGGGCCATTTGCGCCAAAGACGGGGTCGCGAAACTCACGAGCGCAATCGTTGCCACCGTTAGCATGGGTGTCAGAGCCGCACATGCCGATAAGCGCGTGAACAGAGTGGCTGGCCGTTTTGTAAATGGGGCGGTCATGAAGGGTTGTGAACGGTTCCTTGCCAGACATCGACTGGGCATCCAGAACCGAAAAGATTCGAGAAAATCCCTGTCTTGAAAGTTTCGCCTTAGCGCCTCGTCTGCACCGGGTCCACGGTTACACGGGTAAAAAAGACGGTTGTTTTGCATTAATTTTCAAAAGGGACTCGCCTTTCAAAAGGACTAAATCCGAGAGCGCTGGCTGAATTGCAACTTTGCAACCGGATCGGCTGACCCCTAAGGTATCGATCCGGCCTGTATTGGTGCAGCCCGGACAGATCGGGACGATCAATGACCACAGGCAAGACGGTTGATAAAGCCCAGCGTTCAGGGGCCAATGCCGCTGATCGCACAGGTCTGCGCTCGCCCGTTGGCCAAGTGCTCAGTCGCGCACGGTCTGCTTTTGTCGGGATCGGCGTGTTTTCGTTTTTCGTGAACCTGCTGATGCTGACTGGCCCAATCTACATGTTGCAAGTCTATGATCGCGTGCTGATGAGCCGCTCTATGGCGACGCTGATTTTTATCTCGGTTGCGATGTTGCTGCTTTATTTCTTCATGGGGCTATTTGATTTCTGGCGGTCGCGTGTGCTGGTCCGCGTCGCTGACGAATTTGAAGGCGTCATGACGTCAAAGACGTTCACGCCGTGGTTACGACAATCGACCGGTGGTGGGGAGGCGGCCCGGGCCCAGCCCATGTCCGACATTGGCACGCTGCGCCAATTTCTCTCAGGCCCGGCGCCGGGTACATTCTTTGACCTCCCTTGGGCGCCTCTGTTTATCCTATTGATCTTCTTCCTGCATTGGACCCTAGGTGTGCTCGCCGTGATCGGTTCGGCCATCATCTTCACGTCAGCTTGGATTTCCAGCCGCCGGACCGAAAAGCCGATGATGGAAAGCCTCAAGTTGCGCCGCGCCGAACAGGCATTCGCCGGGACCGCTCAACGCAATGCCGAAGCCATTCAGGCCATGGGCATGGGCGAAAATGTCCGCGCGCGATGGGCTCAGTTTAATGTGGAAGGGTCGCGCGAGACCGTGGCGGCGGCAGATCGGTCGGGCGGCGCGTCGTCTTTCACTAAAGCGTTTCGCATGTTCTTGCAGTCCGCCATGTTGGGCGCAGGCGGAGCGCTCGCGATCCAACAGATCATCAGCCCTGGGGCGATGATCGCTGGTTCCATCATTTTGGGTCGCGCCTTAGCCCCTGTTCAGATGATTATCGGCCAATGGCGCAATATTGGTCAGGCGCGGGATGCCTATGACCGATTGAATGATTTCCATTTGCGGGAAATCGAGCAGCCGCAATCGACGCGGCTCCCCGATCCGGTCGGAAGAATCACGGTTGAAAATGTTATTGCGGGTCCGCCGGGGGCGCAGAAAGCGGTCCTCACAGGTCTCAATTTCTCGGTTCAGCCGGGACAGGGTCTTGGCGTGATTGGGCCGAGCGCGTCGGGCAAGTCCACTCTTGCGCGCCTGCTCGTCGGGGTTTGGATGCCGCAACGCGGCTCCGTCCGGCTTGACGGTGCCACCTTTGATCAATGGGACCGGGAAACGGTTGGACGCCATATTGGCTATCTGCCGCAGATGGTAGAATTGTTCGACGGAACCATTTCCGAAAATATTGCCCGCTTTGATCCCGCTAAGACGGATGAAAGCGTGGTCGCCGCCGCAAAGTGGGCGGGGGTGCATGATCTAATTCTACGCTTGCCAGCGGGGTATGAAACCCAAGTCGGTATCGGTCGGTCTGTGCTGTCGGGTGGCCAGACGCAACGGATCGGGTTGGCGCGCGCCCTCTACGGCTCGCCCAAGTTGATTGTGCTGGATGAGCCGAACGCCAATTTGGATCATGAGGGGGATCAGGCGCTGACCAAGGCCATTGCGACCGCAAAGAAAAAAGGCGCCAGCGTCATTGTTATGGCGCACCGCCCATCCGCCATTGCTGCCGTCGATCTGATCCTCAGCTTACGCGACGGTAAGCAGGAAGCCTTTGGGCCTAAGGATGAGGTGCTCGCTGCCTTGCGCGAGGCCATGCGGGAGAAAAAAGCAGCCAAAACCAAAAAGAGTGAACCGTCTAAGCCCGCCCTATCGCCGATCTCTTTGACGGGCGGAGCGACAGGTCCACTTGTGCTGGGTCAGTCGTCAGCGGCGAAGCATTCCGGTGATGCATCATGAATGCGCCACTACCTCCGGAATTTGCAGCTCAGATGAGCGGCGCGTTGGCTCCACAGTCGCCTCCGTCGGACGACGGTTATCAGCGTTACCTTCGCATTGGTTACATCGGTGTGGCTCTGTTGGTTTTCGGCCTGTTCGGTTGGTCTGCGGTTGCCAAGATCAAGGGGGCCGTGATTGCACCGGGTTTTGTTGCGGTCGAAGGTAAGCCCGCCTTGATCCAGCATCTGGACGGCGGTGTTGTCGGTGAGATTTTCGTGCGGGACGGCGATAAGGTTGAGGTGGGTGATCCGCTTATCCAACTCGACCCGACCGAAATTGATGCCTCGCGTGAAATCGTTCAGGTTCAACTGAATGAAACCCGGGCGCGGGTCGAACGACTTAAGGCCGAACGGGATGGTCTGGCCCAAATTAACTTCCCCGATGATTTGCTCGCCTCGGCGGCAACTAACCCACGCGTCCGCAGTGCCGTCGAAGGACAGCGCAACCTGTTTGCCGCCCGCCGCGCGGCGATGTTGGGACAGGTCGGGCTCTTGCAACAACGTCTGGGTCAGTCGGAAAGTCAGATCACGGGGCTGCGCGCGCTGATCGACTCTAATAAATCACAGGTCGGCAAACTAACCGAAGAACGCATCGCCAAGCAGACACTCGTCGATAAAGGATTTCTCGGCAAACCCGCCGTACTGGCGCTGGAACGCGAGCAGCTCCGCCTCGAAGGCGAAGTGCAATCGCGACAGTCCGAGATCGCCCGATTGCGCGGACAAATCGTAGAAACACGAGGCGAAATTGCTCAGTTGCAGCGTGATATGCAGGCCGAAGTCCTGACAGAGTTGCGCCAAACCGAAGCTGAAATGGCGAATTTTCGCGAACAAATGACGGCGGCGTCCGCTCAGGCTGGCCGGGTTTTGATTACCGCGCCCGTCACGGGGACTGTCCATAATCTTACAATTACGACCACCGGCGGCGTGGTCCAGTCTGCGGCAGAACTCATGCAGATTATCCCGTCAGAAGCGCGGCTGATCATCATGACTCAAGTCCAACCTGCCGATGTTGACCAGATCTATCTGGGTCAGATGGCGACGGTGCGCCTCTCGGCCTTTAATGCGCGTTCGACGCCTGAATTAAACGGATCCATTGTTCGCATTGCGCCAGATCGTTTGGTCGATCCGGCCACAGGGTTTCCTTATTATGAAGTGCAGATCGAACTGCCAGCCGATCAGCTTGCGCGCCTCTCCGATACGCTCACCTTAGTGCCCGGCATGCCAGCAGAAGCCTTTATGCAGACGGATTCGCGCACGGTTCTAAACTATCTGATGAAGCCCGCCATCGACGCTATGCGACGCGCTGGCCGGGAAGAATGAGCCTTAGTCCAGCAGGCTGAGAAGATAGCGTCCGTAATTGGATTTCGCCACGGGCTCTGCGGCGCGCGCAAATCCGGCATCATCAATCCAGCCCTTGCGCCACGCCACTTCTTCAGGACAACAGATCCGGCGGCCCTGACGCTCTTCAATGATTCCGACAAAGTTAGACGCTTGTAGGAGCGAGCGGTGCGTGCCTGTGTCGAGCCAAGTTGTCCCGGTGCCTAGAGTTTCAACGCGCAACTCGCCCCGCTCGAGATAGGCTTGGTTGAGGGCCGTGATCTCGAGCTCTTGACGGCCTGACGGGCGAACGGTGCGCGCATAGGTTGGCGCATGTTCGTCATAAAAATAAAGACCGGTCACGGCGAAGTTGGACTGTGGGTTGGACGGCTTTTCCTCAATCGAGGTCACACGACCATCGTCATCAAAGCCTAAAACGCCATAATCTTTCGGGTTTTTGACGTGATAGCCAAACACGGTGGCGCCTGTATGCGGCTTATTGGTTTGCAGGAGCTGATCGTCGAATTCGTCCCCAAAAAACAAATTATCGCCCAGCACGAGCGCAGATTGGTGACCGTCTAGAAAGCCCTCATCCTCACCAATGACGAGGGCTTGAGCGATGCCCTTCGGCTGGGCTTGAACGGCGTATGTGATTGAGATGCCGAGCAGTGATCCATCGCCGAGCAGATTGCGAAAGGCGTCCTGATCGCGCGGCGTCGTGATGACGAGGATCTCACGCATGCCCGCGCTCATCAATGTGCAGAGCGGGTAGTAGATCATCGGTTTGTCGAAGACCGGCATGAGCTGCTTGCTCACGCTGATCGTGGAGGGGTGTAGGCGCGACCCAGTGCCGCCTGCCAAAATGATACCGCGTCTATTGTCCATCAGTAGTGCCTAGCGGGTCTTGTTGCCTTGGCCAAGCCGTTGTGCGGCTTGATCGGTCAGCGCCTGCCACCAATCGCGATTTGTCAGGTACCAATCCACGGTCGCCGCCAGACCGTCGCTGCCATCGGTGCGCGCGGCCCAGTTCAGCTCGTCCCGCATGCGCGACGCGTCGATGGCATAGCGGCGGTCATGGCCAGGTCGATCCGTCACGAATTCAATCAGTGCGGCATGGTCGGTTCCCGGCGCGTCCGGGTGAGCGTCAAGTTGGCGGCAAATTTCATGGACGAGATCGATGTTGGCCTGCTCATTATCGCCGCCAATATTATAAGTTCGGCCCGGCTGCCCGCCTTTTAGAACGGTCAGAAGGGCGTCGGCGTGATCGTCGACATGCAACCAGTCACGACGGTTCGTGCCTTCACCGTAGACCGGGATCGGGCGACCCGCGAGACCGTTGAGAATCACGACTGGGATGAGCTTTTCCGGGAATTGGTAAGGGCCGTAATTATTCGAACAATTCGTGATCAGGACCGGTAGACCGAACGTCCTGTGCCACGCGCGCACAAGGTGATCCGATGCGGCCTTAGACGCGGAATAAGGACTACTGGGGGCATAAGGTGTCGTTTCTGAAAAGGCTGGATCGTCCGGGCCGAGATCGCCGTAAACCTCATCCGTGCTGACATGGACGAAGCGGAAATCGTCTGGCTTTCCCGTCGCTTCCCACTGCGCGCGGGCGGCTTGCAACAATGTCGCCGTACCCATGACATTGGTATCGACGAACGCAGTCGGACCGTCGATGGAGCGGTCCACATGGCTCTCAGCGGCGAGATGTAGGACAGCGGTCGGCTGATGTTGCTCGAAGATGCGCGTCATCGCCTCGGCGTCGCGAATATCCGCCTGCTCGAAACTATAAAGCGGACTATCTGCAACCGGCGCGACGTTTGCCGGATTGGCGGCATAGGTCATCGAGTCCACATTCACGACGCGCAGGCCGCGTGAGACAGCCATGCGGCACACGGCTGAACCGATAAAGCCGCATCCGCCAGTGACAAGAAGAATTGGGTCGTTTTTCATGGGGCTGGCCTATCGACGCTGGCGCGCGCAAGGTCCAGTACTTCCGCTGCAGATCGTCCGCTCTGTCGCAGTGATCGGATCGTTTGTGACCCGGATCGCTTGCTCATTTTCCGGTCGCCTGTCTCCATGACCAGCGCGTGATGATGGTATCGAGGCACGGGCCAACCCATCAGGGTTTGAATAAGCACATGAACCGGGGTTTTCTCATAGAGGTCGCGTCCACGCCCAACATCCGTAATGTTTTGTAACCAGTCATCATGCGTCACCGCGATGTGATAGCTCGTGCCAATGTCGCGTCGCACCAAGGTTTTATCCTCAAGGGAGGTGAGGTCGATGGGGATCGTTGTCTGCGCTTCCTGGAAACTCAACTGATCTGTGCCGAGCGCATCTATCGCGCGCGCTGTCGAGAGTTTGATCGCAGGCGGGAGGTCACGATTTTCTCGCCCGGTTCGGGTCGTGTAATCTTCATAGAGCAGGCCGCGCGCGTTCAACGCATCAATCACGCCTTGATAGTCCGCCATATGGTCGCGCTGTACCCGCACCGGTTCAGGCCAATCAAATCCGAGCCATCTCAGATCCTCATAGATCGCATCAACCAGCTCCGGACGAGAGCGGCTATTGTCGATATCCTCCATCCTGACCAAGCACGGCCCAAGGGAAAAGGCCTGCTCGGCTGCATAGGCATGGCCCAAATGCAGAAAACCCGTCGGTGATGGGGCGAAACGGGTCAGCATTATTTGTGTTTCACTTGAAACATGGGTGAGGGGGTCAGCGCCGCATCATCCCACCGAGAATGCCGCGTACGGCGTTGCGCATGGCGCGGCGCATAATCAGCCGACCTTCGCGTTTCATCTCGCGTTTGACTTCTTTGACCAGCACACTCTCTTTTTTCCGTGTGGTGCGCTTGCGCGGCGTGGTGGCGCGTTTTGTCTTCGCCTTTTCCCGTTCAAGTCGCTTGGTCTCGGCGGCCTCTTCCCGGGCGCGTTTCTCAGCGCGGGTTTCCAGTGTTTCGTAGGCGCTCTCACGGTCGATGGCCGTGTCATATTTCTCGCCGATCGGACTATCAGCCTTCACAGCCTTGCGCTCCGCCGCTATTGCAGGGCCAAGGCGCGATGAGGGCGGACGGATCAAGGTCCGACCCACAATATCGGGCGCGCCGCGTTCATTCAGCAGGCTGACTAGCGCTTCGCCAACCCCTAAATCGGTGATCACCTCTTCCGTATCGAAAGCGGGATTTTCCCGGAAACTGGTGGCTGCTGCGCGGACGGCGCGCTGCTCTCTCGGCGTATAGGCGCGCAAAGCATGTTGGATACGATTGCCGAGCTGGCCGAGTACACTGTCGGGAATATCCATTGGGTTCTGCGTGACGAAATAGACGCCAACGCCTTTGGAGCGGATCAGCCGAGCGACCTGTTCGATTTTCTGGATCAAGGGTTTGGGCGCGTCGTCAAAGAGGAGATGGGCTTCGTCGAAGAAGAACACCATCACTGGCTTATCGGGATTACCGACTTCTGGGAGTTCTTCGAACAGTTCGGAGAGGAGCCAGAGCAGGAAAGTCGCATAGAGCGATGGGCTGTTGATGAGCTCGTCAGCCGCCAAAATATTGACCATCCCCATGCCGTCCTCACCGACTTTCATAAAGTCTTCGAGCTCCAGCGCGGGCTCGCCGAAAAACGCTTCTGCGCCCGCGCGTTCCAATTGCAGTAAGTTGCGCCGGATCGCGGCAACGGATTGCCCGGTCACATTGCCATATTCACGGCTGACCTCGGCCCTGTTCTCGGCCAAATGATTGAGCAGGCTGTTGAGGTCCTTAAGGTCCAAGAGCAGCATGCCGTTATCGTCGGCAAATTCGAAAGCGATCGTCATGATGCCTTCTTGCGTCTCGGTCAGACCCATAAGGCGAGACAGTAGAACCGGTCCCATCTCTGAAATTGTCGTGCGGACTGGATGGCCCTGTTTGCCGTAGAGATCCCAGAAGATCGTCGGGAAGGCCCGGTAGCTGTAATCTTCCAATCCGATCTTGCCGGCCCGACTGATCAGCTTCTCGTGCAGCTTATGCGTTTCCGATCCACTCTGAGAGATGCCAGACAAGTCGCCTTTTACATCCGCGGCAAAAACCGGAACGCCGTTTTTTGAGAAGCCTTCCGTCAGGATTTGCAAGGTCACCGTCTTACCAGTGCCGGTTGCGCCTGCGACCAGCCCATGACGGTTCGCCTTATCGAGCCGCAACTCCTGCCGTACGCCATCCGTGTCAGTGCCGATGAAAATTGTCTCACTCATAGTCCGCTCTCCTACCCGCCGAGACCGGGTGATTAAAAACCGTTATGAGCCTCGCCTCTTGAATGCAATATAAGGACGCTATGACTGTTGATACGACCATACGATCCTCGCTCCTTGTGATTGCGGCTGTTGCCGTGTTTTGGACGCTTTATGTGACGCGTGACCTTGTCGCGCCATTTGCATTAGCGCTCTTCTTCTGGCTGGCGATTGATGCGCTGGCACGATGGATCGACAATCTGTCAGAGCGTATTCCCTACTGGCTCGCGCTCACAATTGCCTCGTTGATTACGGTCGGTATGCTGGCGGGACTGGTCGTTGTGGTCGCCGATACGGTCAGCGGCGTTGTCGACGACGTGCCCCGTTATCAGGCCCGCATCGGAGAATTGTTTGCGTGGGTGGGGGATCTGACCGGACAGGATATTTCCTTTTCAGCATTGAATGAGCGCTTTGCCCTGACCGACCGGCTCGAAGGCGTGATCGGGGGGTTTGCGTCAACCATTCAGGGCGTTCTGTCGGATTTCCTACTAATCGCGATCTATGTCGTTTTCCTTTTCCTCGCTCAGGCTAGCTTTCCGTCAAAGATGGACAATCTCTTTCCTGATCCGGTCCGCCGTAAGCGGGCCTCACGTATTGGCTCATCTATCCGTCATTCGATTGAACAATATATTTCGGTCCAGACTCTCGTCAGCCTGATGCAGACGGTGATTTCTTACATCGCCATGGTCGCTCTGGGGCTCGACAATGCCCTGTTCTGGGCGTTGGTGATCTTCATTCTGAACTATATTCCGATCGTCGGTGGATTTGCCGCCGTGGCGATGCCGGTTCTGTTCGGCTTGGTTGAGTTCGATAGTTTTGGTCGTGTCGCAGTGCTCGCCGGTATTCTATTCGCCGCTCAGTTCGTTGTGTCCAATACGATCCAACCCAAGATGATGGGCGACAGTATGAATATGAGCGCGCTCGTCGTCGTCTTATCGCTAACCGTTTGGGGCGCATTATGGGGCGGGGTCGGCGCGTTTCTTTCAGCGCCTATGACCGTCATCTTGATGATTATTCTGGCTCAATTTCCGACCACCCGATGGATCGCGATCCTGCTCTCAGCTGATGGGGATCCGGATCTGGATGGTGATGGAAAGCCCGACACAGCGCCAATGCCATCGCTCTAGCGATCAACGCTTCACCGCAACGTGATGCAGCCGTTCATGGCAGGTCAATTCGCTGTGGCGTATGAGGGTTTCATGAAATCCACGCTTCTTTCCATATTGGCTATCACTATTTGCGCGGCGCCCGCTGTAGCTGCAACGACGTCGCAACCGACGTCTGTGGTTGAGCTATTTACGTCGCAGGGCTGTTCGTCCTGCCCGACGGCTAATGCCTTCGTCGCTGATCTGGACTCAGATCATCCGGACGTTTTGGCCCTCTCTTATGGCGTGACCTATTGGGACTATCTGGGCTGGAAAGATACGTTTGGCGATCCGGCCTTTACCGCGCGTCAGCGTCAATATGATCGGGCGCTCGATTCTGGCGTATATACGCCGATGATGGTTGTGGGCGGTCAAGTCCATGCGCCGCGTATGCCCGTCGACACGGCAACCCGCGCAAATGTGCCAACATCAATCGCTCTGGTCCGCCAAAGCGGTGAGCTATGCGTTGAAGGCAAGCTTCCGAACGGGGCGAAATTGGCCCTGATTGGCTATGAGCCCGGCATACAGGCGGTCAACGTCAAGAAGGGCGAAAATCGGGGTCACACGCTGACTCTGGCGAATGTTGTGACAGACTTAGATTATCGCGAGTGGAGCGGGCAGATGGTCTGCGGTCTGCACCCGAAGGCGGGCTTAGCTGTCCTTGCACACGACGCGACCACAGCGGCGATCATCGGTGCCGCTCGGTTTGAGCCTTAGCGCGTTTTATAGATAAAACGGGCCGACCCCGGGGCTGAACGAGATCGACCCGCTATTCGGCCCCCGCTATTTGCCAGAGCCGATCCGGGCGCGGATCAGGAGAGCGCAACCCGAATTATGAGAGGCCGTCTGCCTCTGAATTCTAAGTGTCGAGAGAACAGCGATGTTTTCAACTTGGGGGCTGGGGGGCTGAAAATAACCAAGCCAATCCCGCCGCCATCCTCCCGACATCGCCGCTATCCCTGCGAACCATGCCTGAAAATTGTCTCAAATGTGGTCAAAGTGAGGCACGTCCCTACGGTTTGTGCAGAGAACGGTCATGATCGCAGACTCTTTGTCTCATACCTTTAAACCTTTTGCCATGCGCTATGGTCTGGGGTTATGTCGGTTTTAATGAGCAACGTCGTTCGGATTGGCAACGGACTCCGGTCCCCGTCTCAGGTCAGTTTTGACCGGCGTGAACTGTCATTTATCCTCAATGTCTATGGCCAGATGGTCTCAAAGGGGGATTGGAAGGACTACGCGATCGACTTTCTGCAGGACCGCTGTGTGTTTTCAGTCTTTCGCAAAGCGTCTGAACATCCGCTCTACCGAATTGAGAAAGTGCCCGCGCTCCGCAATCGCCAAGGGCAATATGCAGTTGTTGCGCCGGGCGGGTTGATCCTCAAGCGCGGCCATGATCTGACGCAGATCCTAAAAGTTTTCGATAAGGCGCGGTTCCGCGCAATCTGACATGAATATCAAACCTCTTTCAATTGACGGGTTACTCCTGTGCGATCCCACGCGCCACGGCGATGACCGGGGGTGGTTCATGGAAAGCTATCGTCAGGACGCGCTGAACGAAGCCGCCGGGCGAATGGTCCATTTCGTTCAAGATAATCATTCGTTATCCACGGCTGTCGGCACGCTGCGCGGCTTGCATTATCAGGCACCGCCCTGCGCGCAGGACAAGCTCGTGCGCTGCATTGCCGGATCTGTGCTGGATGTGGCAGTGGATGTGCGACGCGGGTCTGCGAGCTACGGACAATGGATTGCCGTAGAGCTATCGGCGCAGAATGCCTACCAACTCTTCGTCCCGAGGGGCTTTCTACACGGCTTTGTCACGCGAGAACCCAATAGCGAGATCGCTTACAAGGTCAGTGCGCCCTATTCGCGCGATCATGACGGCTCGGTTTTATGGAACAGTGCGAGTGTTGATTGGGATCTGGGCGCAACAACGCCCATCCTGTCGGGCAAGGATGTGGACGCCCCAGCCTTTGCCGATTGGGTCAGCCCGTTTGACTGAAGCTCTCGCGTAATGTGTCCTGCCAATCGGGCAAGGGACCAATCTCGCTTTCAAATTTCGATGTATCGAGCACAGAGTAGGCTGGGCGCTTTGCGGGCGTTGGATAGTCGGACGTCGGTATCGGTACGACATTGACTAACTTCCCTGCAGCTTCGAATATTTCTTTCGCAAACCCGGCCCAGCTGACCGGATCGCCTGTTCCCGAGACGTGAAATATTCCCTGATGCCCAATCGTATCGATGCAGGCTTTAGCGAGCACATCGGCATGGGTGGGTCGGCCTATTTGATCACAAACGACGCGAACCTCATCGCGCTCCTCAGCTAGTCTCAACATGGTCGTGACAAAGTTCTTCCCCTGCAGATCATAGACCCATGAGGTACGCAGAATGGTCGCGTTTTTGGCTGCATTGAGGATCCCGCGCTCACCGCCCAACTTGCTCTCGCCGTAATAGTTGACCGGGTTCGTCGGATCGTCCTCACGGTAGGGCCGCGTGTTGCTCCCATCGAAGACATAATCGGTTGAGATATGGACCAGAGGCACGGAATGCTGATTGCAAATCTGGGCGATCATTTCCGGGGCGGCCCCGTTGATCTTGTCGGCGAGCACCGTGTTGGATTCAGCCTGATCAACCTGTGTGTAGGCGGCGGCGTTAATGACGGCGCGAACGCTCTGTTGGTTCAGAAGCCCGCCAAGGGTTCGGGCGATTGATGCATTATCAGACAGGTCCAGCGTGTCTCGCGACAGTGTGATGGCATTGGGTTCCAGCGTCGCCAAAGCTCGGGCGAGCTGGCCCGTTCGACCAATGACAAGAAGCGGTGCGGTCACGGCTACTGCCTATTCGACGGTAACGGATTTGGCCAGATTGCGCGGCTGATCGACGTCGGTGCCAAGCTCCACGGCTGCGTAATAGGCGAGAAGTTGCTGGCCGATGGCCTGAATAATCGGCGCGGTCAGCGGTGTGGCTTCTGGCAGTACGATGATGTCGTCGGATAGGGACTTTGCCGCCTCCGCCCCTTTTGGGTCGGTAAACAAAATGACGCGCGCGCCGCGCGCAGCGACTTCCTGTAAGTTGGACATAGTTTTTTCGTACAGCGCGTCATTTGGCGCAATCACGATCACGGGTGTCCCGTCTTCAATCAGTGCGATGGGGCCGTGCTTTAGCTCGCCCGCTGCGTAGCCTTCAGCGTGGATATAGGAAATTTCCTTGAGCTTGAGCGCCCCTTCCAAGGCGATTGGGACCATGGCCCCGCGTCCCAAGAAGAATGCCGACCGTGCGGTGATGAGGCCTTTGGCCGTTTTGGCAATAGCCGTGTCAGAGGATAGCGCTTCGGCAACGCGCTGAGGCAATGTGGCGAGATCGCGACAATGGGCAGCGGCGGCATCGTCATCAATGCGCCCGGTTTGGAACGCCGCGCCCACGGCCAGAGCCGCCAAGGCGCAGGTTTGCGAAGTGAAGGCTTTAGTCGACGCGACGCCGATTTCGGGTCCAGCCTTGATTGGCATGGCAATGTCGGCTTCTCGCGCCATCGTCGATGTCATGACATTGACAAGCGCGGCCGTCTTTAAACCGTGTTCTTTCGCATAGCGCAGGGCCGCGAGCGTATCCGCCGTTTCGCCGGATTGCGACACAACGATCATCAGGCTTTTTGGACTCAAAACGGGGTCGCGGTAGCGGAATTCTGAGGCGATATCGATATCGACCGGAATAGCGGCGATCTGCTCGAACATATATTTCGCGACCATACCCGCAATGAAGGCCGTGCCGCAGGCGACGATAATGACACGGTCAATTTCGGTAAAATCGAGGCCGTCGGGCATATCGACCCGCATTTCGCTCAGATCGAGATAGTGGGACAAGGTCCGGGCGAGTGTTTCGGGCTGCTCGTGAATTTCCTTGAGCATGAAGTGCGCAAATTCGCCCTTATTCGCGACCTCGTCCACGCCTTTGACGTCCGTGACAGGGCGCTCGACGGGCGCGTTATTCTTGTCAAAGATCTCGACTCCGTCGCGCTTCAGCACGGCCCAATCGCCTTCTTCCAAATAGATGAGTCGGCTGGTCAGTGGCGCCAGCGCCATCGCGTCGGAGCCCAGATACATTTCTCCGTCGCCAATGCCGATGGCCAACGGAGACCCGTGACGCGCACAGAAAATCTCGTCATCCGCACCCTTAATGAGGACACCTAGTGCGTAGGCCCCGCGGAATTGGGCGAGCGCAGCGGCAAAGGCCTCACGCGGGGATTGCCCGTTTTTGAGCGCTTCGTCGATCAGATGAGCGGCGACTTCAGTGTCCGTATCGGATTCATAATTTCTCGCGGGCAGTGCCTCGCGAATATCGGCATAATTCTCGATAATCCCGTTATGAACGAGTGCCACGCGACCCGCTTGGTGCGGATGGGCATTACTCTCTGTTGGCGCGCCGTGGGTCGCCCACCGTGTATGGGCTATGCCAGAATGACCGTCGATCGGGTCGTCATTCAATTGTGCTACGAGATTGGCGATTTTGCCCTTGGCGCGGCGTCGATGAACCGTCTCGTCATGGATGACGGCGATCCCGGCGCTATCATAGCCGCGATATTCCAGACGTTTCAGGCCCGAGACCAAACGGTCCGAGACGGGTGCACGTCCAATGATGCCGACAATGCCGCACATTCTATCTACCTAATGGTTTTGCAATTTTTGCCTAAGCTGCGCCTAACAGTGCAAGCGAGGGGCCACAAATGGATTATTCCGCCGGGTGAGGCGGTCTGATCGATCTCGCGCGTCATCCGAGCGCTTGACAGAGAGTTCCTAGGCTCCCACTCGCGCCTTATGAAAACCCTGATCACAGGCACAGCAGGCTTTATCGGCCAGAACTTGGCCTTGCGTTTGCTTCGCGACGGGCACGATGTTTGCGGCATCGACTCGATCACACCTTATTACGATGTGTCGCTAAAACATGACCGACTGGCTCAGCTGACGCCCTTTGACAGCTTCACCACGCACCAGATTTCACTAGAAGATTTCAAGGCGATGTCGACGGTCTTTGCCGACTTCAAACCGGACCGGGTCGTGCATCTGGCGGCGCAGGCGGGCGTGCGTTATTCGCTTGAGAACCCCCGCGCCTATGTCGACACCAATGTGACCGGCAGCTTCAACGTCATTGAATTGTGCCGCGAACATGCGGTGGAGCATCTGGTCTTGGCGTCGACCAGTTCAGCCTACGGCGCGAGCGATCAATACCCGTTTGTCGAAACTGACAAGGCCAGCTTCCCCCTGACCATTTACGCGGCCACCAAACAGGCGTCCGAACTCATTGCGCACAGCCATAGCCACCTTCATGATTTGCCGACCACAGTGCTCCGTTTCTTCACAGTTTATGGGCCTTGGGGTCGTCCTGACATGGCGTTTTTCCTGTTCACAAAGGCGATGTTTGAAGGTCGTCCGATCAAGGTTTTTAATGAAGGCAAGATGGCGCGCGACTTCACCTATGTTGATGATCTGACGCGCTCAATTGAGCTTTTGCTGGACCGTGCACCGGTCCGTGGAGAGCCGGTTTCAAACGGTGATTCCTTGTCTCCGGTGGCGCCCTATCGGCTTGTGAATATCGGAAATGCGGATCCGGTTCCGCTGATGGACTTCATTGCAGAGATCGAACGCGCGGTCGGGGTCACGGCCGAAAAAGAGCTCCTGCCGATGCAGCCAGGGGACGTCACGAAGACCTATGCGGACTCCGATTTGCTAGAAGTTTTGACCGGATATCGTCCGTCCACATCCGTTCGTGAGGGCGTCCAAGCCTTTGTCGATTGGTACCGCGACTACTACCACGTTGGGGCTTAGCGGACCCGTCACGAGGCTTGAAAAGATAGGGCCTCAGTCTTAGAGGGACGCCGGACGGCGCAGTCCGATCCAACTTGGCATTTGCGGTGCATTAAAGCTGCCGTGCAGAGCCAAGATTTTGGGCTGCCCGCGATGATCCGCGTCTTTCATCCCTCATAAAGAGTAGCTTTCCGCCATGACAATAACACCAACAGTCGCTGTATTCGGCTGCGGACATTGGGGAAAGAATCTGGCGCGGAATTTCGCTGAGTTAGGCGCATTAAAGGCTGTCGTTGACCCCAATCCCGAAACGGCGGCGACCCATGCTGAGATGCACGGTGTTGAAGCTATGACGACTGAGGCGGCGTTGGCGTCCGCGGTGGATGGTGTGGTGATTGCCGCTCCGGCGGAATTGCATGCCAAGCTAGCCTTGCAGGCCATCGCAGCAGGCAAACATGTCTATGTCGAAAAGCCAATTGCGCTTTCCGTGGCCGATGGTGAGCAAATGAATGACGCCGCGAAGGCCACTGATCGTATCCTGATGGTGGGCCACCTTTTGCAATATCATCCCGTATTCGTAGCTCTACGCAATATGGTACGCGGCGGTGATCTCGGCAAATTGCGCTATGCGTATAGCCACCGTCTTTCGACCGGGAAATTCCGGGTTGAGGAAGATGCGTTCTGGTCACTCGCCCCGCATGATGTCTCCATGCTGCTCGCTTTGTTCGACGAAGCGCCAAGCCATGTGAGACAAAGCGGACTGGATTTCGTGACAGAGGGCATCGCCGACGAAACGCGCCTCGACATGGTTTTCCCATCCGGCGGCCGCGCGCATGTTTTTGCGTCCTGGTTGCACCCGTTCAAAGAACAGCGCCTCGTCGTCGTTGGTGAAGACGCGATGGCCGTGTTTGATGATGTTAAACCGTGGGATGAAAAACTGGCGGTCTATCGTCACGTCATCGACACGTCTGGTCCGGTTCCCGTGCCGCACAAGGCTGACGTAGACTATGTCGCCGTGCCGCAAGGCGAGCCGCTTAAATCCGAATGCCAGCATTTCTTAGACTGTATAGCGAACGGCACCACACCCTTTACCGACGGTGAAGAAGCCCTACGCGTCTTGCGCGTCATGGCCTCAGAAACGCTTCCTAAACCGATTTAGACAACCCACCGCTCAATACGGCGAATAAGATACGACCGATAAGAGGATCATTATGCAGTTCATCGACCTTCATGCTCAGCAGGCCCGGCTTAAAACTGAGATCGACGCAGGCATCGCCGACGTCCTTAAAAGCGGGCGCTATATTCTCGGACCGCAGGTTCAAGAATTCGAAGCTAAACTGGCTGAATTTGGCGATGCGAAATTTGCCACAGGTTGCGCCAACGGAACCGACGCCATTCTGCTGCCCCTCCTCGCTTGGGGTATTGGCCCGGGAGACGCCGTGTTCTGTCCGTCATTCACCTATTGCGCGACGGCGGAAGTCATCGCTTTGGCTGGCGCGACGCCGATCTTCATCGATATTGATCGGGACACGTATAATATGTGCGCGGAGAGCCTGAAAACGGCGATCGCTGAGGTTAAAACACGGGGCGAGTTAGTTCCGCGGGCCGTCATTGCTGTCGATTTGTTTGGCCAAAGTGCCGACTATAATGCGTTGACGCCCATTGTGCGCGAACACGGCATGAAGTTCATTTCTGACTCGGCGCAGGGTTTCGGCACAACGTTGGACGGCAAACACCCGCTGGCTTGGGCCGACGTTCAAACCACAAGCTTCTTCCCCGCGAAACCGCTCGGTTGTTACGGCGATGGCGGTGCCATCACGACCAATGATGAGGAACTTGCTGGCATATTTGACAGCCTACGCGTCCACGGCAAGGGCACGGATAAGTATGACAATGTTCGCATTGGCATGAACTCCCGCTTGGACACCATTCAGGCCGCCATCCTGCTGCCGAAACTCGCTGTCTTTGCTGACGAAATCGAAAAACGGAACGTGGTCGCAGATCGTTATGCGGCGGGCCTAGCGGGCGTTGCGAACCGGGTGCCGACTGTCATGAACGGCGTGCTCTCCACATGGGCGCAATATACGATTGAGGTGCCGGATCCCTTGGCTTTCGCCGATGCGTTGAAGGCTGAAGGTGTTCCGACGGCGCGCTATTATCCTAAGCCGGTTCATATGCAGACAGCCTATGAGCACTATCCCGTCGCCGGAAATGGGCTGCCAAATACGATGGCCTGTATCGACCATATCATCAGCTTGCCCATGCATCCTTATTTGTCGGAAGAGGATCAGGATAAGGTCATCAACGCCGCGAAAGCTGCGTTGGCGTAACGGCAAGTTTGATTTGATACGAATTTGAAGAGCTCGGCTTTGGCCGGGCTCTTTTTTTTTTGCTCTGAAGACCTCTGCCGTTATCTGGACTAGCTGAGCGCGTCCCGGATTGCCGCCATCGCCACATCTGGCTTGCGGAAGTGACCCAAATCGAACTTTTCGCCAAGGCGCGTCAAAGGCGGCACGATGGGCGCTGGAGCCGCGCCGTCATTGCGGGTGAATGTCACGTCTATTCCAAACGCCTGACCGATAGCGCGGGCTAAGTCACGGACGCTGACAGCATGCGGACTGGCGACATTGAGCGTCTCCGCCCACCCGTCTTCCAGAGCCGTCACAGCCACCCGCGCTGTATCGTCGGCATAGGTTGGGACAAAGACCAGACCGTCGCCGGAGGCGGGCAGTGTCACGGCCTCGCCTGAGCGGACAGTGTTGATGAGCCGCGCCACGAAGGCGTTCTGTTGCCCTTCTCCATAGAGAAAGAAAATCCGCATGTGGCAGATCGAAAAGCGGGATCTATAGGCCAATGCCAGCATTTCTGCGGAAAGCTTGCTGGCGCCGTAAAAGCCTGTTGGGCTGACGAGTGCGTCCTCGCTCATATCGCCCGTGAAGGGCTCATAAACCGATCCTGTTGAGGCGTTGACGAAGCGGGACGCGCCCGCATCATCGGCGTAGCGCAGCAGCGCAGCCATGCCCGCGACATTGACGTCAAACACATGGGACTCGCCAGCCTTACCGTCGCGATATTGCGCTGATTGGGCGAGGTGCAAAACCCCGTCGATTGACGTGGGTAGGGCTTTTGTGTCGAGGCCTTCAGCCAGATCCATAGGGATCCAGCGAAGGCGTTCATGATCACTCGTCCGATCAGACCGGCTTAGCCCAATGACATCATGGCCTGCAGCGAGCAGGCGCGCGATGACAAATCCGCCAAGAAAACCGCCGCCACCTGTCAGAAGAACTTTCATACCGACGCCCGTCCTGTTCGGTTTTACTGTCGCCTAAGTGTCAGTCGGCATGCGCATGGCGGCACGGCGTGTTTCGACTTCAGCCTTATGACTGGCGCGCCATTCAATCAGTTCCGCAAGGCCTTTATCAAGGTCTATTTCGGCTGTGTAACCGAGATCACGGGTGGCTTTCTTCGGGCAACCGACCCGCGATGTCACGAGGGTCGCTTGGCTACGAGGGACATAGTTGATCGCTTGGTTGGACCCGGTGAGCTTGAGCAGTTTCTCAGCAATTTCCTGCAACGATGTGCGCGTGCCCGTACCAACATTGTAAAATTCGCCGCCCGTGTCGGCTTGCATCGCTTTGACGTTCGCGAGCGCGCAGTCACCAACATAGACGAAATCAAAGGCTTCGGAGCCGTCGCCCATGATTGTCGGGCCTTCGCCGCGGTCAATCGCATCCAGCATTTTCATGATCACAGCAATATAGGCGCCGTGATAATCTTGGCGAGGGCCGTAGACGTTCATGTAACGCAGGCCAACGACGGGCAGGCCGTAGCGGTGGTAGAAAGCTGTCGCCATCGCCTCGCCAGCGATTTTCGTCGCGCCGTAGAAATTCTTGTTCAGGAAGGGATGATCTTCCGTCATCGGCTCTTCGATAGCGTTGCCATAGACAGAGGCTGACGATGACCAAACGAGGCGTTCTACCTTTTGTTCGACACACGCTTCGAGCACGTTGAACACGCCGCGCACATTCACATCAAAGGCGGAACGAGGATATTCGTGACATTGCAGCAACCAGAGCGCTGCGAAGTGGAAGACGCCATGCGCGCCTTCGAACGCTTTGGATAGGATGTCCGACTGAATAATATCGCCGCCAATGTCGAAGATTTTGACCCGAGGGTCGCGCAGAGCCTCGGCGAGGTTTTCGCGCGAGCCGCGCTGAAAATTATCATAAATAACAATTTCGCCGACGTCAGTTTGAACCAACTTGTCCACTGTATGAGACCCAATGAGGCCAGCGCCGCCGACGAGAACGACTTTTTTACCTGAAATATCCACGGGGAGGGACCTTTTCTAATCTTATGTCCGGTTTCGCGCGGCCTGCTAACCGATTGATCGGTAGAAGTGAAGCGAACTCTCTCAAACGGTTACCTGTGGCTGGGACAACGCGCATATAGGGTTATCCGTTTCCGGATGAGGCGGTCTCGGGTAGGTCAGCAAAATCGTCGAGACTATTATGCGATTGACCAATGTCGCTGTACAGTCATTTTTCGGTGGCAGAGTACCCAAGGGCAGAATATGTTGAAATTGCGATGCCGCTTGCTGGATGTCTTAATAATAGCTAAAGATATTAGCTGATTATGGGAACGGTAGCGCGGATCGCATGGTAGGCACAGAGGTATGCCATGGACGATATAGATCAACATGTTGAAGGCGAGATGTCGGATATTTCCGATGTGATCGATCGGCTCGGCAATTTTGAGACTCAAGAGGTTGCGCGCGAGGAGCTAATGCGCCTGCCAGTTTCGGAAATGTCGATCCTCATTTCCAATCTCGGCAATCCAAATCAAGTTATTCAATCTGTATTGGTCGAGGTTATTGCGTCCAAGGGTGCGGTAGTGTTGCCGATGGTCCTTGAAGCAATGAAGGGTGATAACCAATCTATTCAGGGGAATGGCATCAGCATTCTTACCTATATTGGCGAGCCCAGCTTTGAGCCACTGCTGGATGTGATCGCAGACACGCCGACCAACGAAGCCGGCATTTTTTACGAGGCCGCCTCGCGCTTTGGTAAACATATTGCTCATCCGATTCAGGAACGGATTGAGCGCGCTGAAATCGTTTCGGATTCTTTGTTCTTGCTTCATGTGATTACGGAGCCGGATGCAATTCTGAACAATGAAGACCGGATTGCGAGCCTCTTATCATCGCCCAATCAAACGACTGTCGCGATTACGATGAAGACCTTGAAATCTCATCCTGATTTTACGGTCCCAGTCATGATTGGAATGATTGGTGCGATGAATCCATATCTTCAGCAAAATGCAACGAATGTTTTGATTTCGCTGCGTGAAACAGCCGTACCCGCGCTCATCGATGCGTTGGATCATATGAATCAGCTGGTGCAACAGAATGCTGTTCGAGCACTGTCTGAAATTGGTGAGCCCGCTATGGAAGCGTTGACCGATGTTGCTTGGGCGGGGTCTGGACGCCAGCAACAGAACGCTGCAATCGTTCTCAAATCGCGGAAGACGAAGTCCAAGCGCTCATTCCTCGGACGTTTTGGTCGCTGATTATTATCGGCTGACTAATTTCTGGATAGTCTCCGCACACGGGTTGCGGTGTTCAGAGAGTTTTCATCAAAGCGGCACAAATCTATATAAGCTAAAGACCTTAGATCTTCTAGCGTCGGTCGGCGCTAACGGGATATGATCGGACATATGTCATTAAGCCGTCTATGGCGTCGTTGAGCTAAAGGCATAAGGGTTCATTGTGAGCGTGCAAATTTGGCATCTTCCATTCAGTCATGGTAATTTTGCGCCCAATCTGGACGCTGCCGAACGGTCTCTGGGTCTTGAGCGCGACTCCGTTGCGCCGCCCCATCCCTATGCGCCTGATGCCAGCCATTTGCTTGGGTCTGATCGCGCCCGTCACCCGCGTGATTTCATCGAGCGTCTGAAATTATTGGCGAAAGTTCGCCGATCCGCCGATATCGTTCATTTCAATTACGGATCGTCGCTACTGGACCCCCCTTGGCGTCGCGCGTTCTTGCTTGATTTGGGTTTCTATTCGAAACGAATCCGAAAAGTTATGACCTTCCAGGGGTCGGACGTCCGCATGGCTTATGATCCCGAGATCGAATTGAGCCGAGAGTATGAGCGTTCACTTGGACATCAGGTTAATGACACGACGGCGGGTGGTCAGGTGCCTCAAGATGAGGTTGAACGAAAACAAGCCATCGTCCGGAAAGCGGATCGTCACATGGACAGGATTTTTACCCTCAATCCTGACCTGTTGGATTTTCTGCCGGATCGGGCGGATCATTTACCTTACCCAACCCCATTCATTGCGGGTTTGAGGTCTTCCGAAGGCACAGCATCGTTCGATGGAACGAGAAAGCTCAGGGTCTTGCACGTTTCAACCAACCGCGTGTTGAAAGGCACGGGCCTGATCGAACAGGCGTTGAAAGACGCAGCGCAGCACCTTCCCCTTGAATACCGAGTCCATGTGAAGGTGAACTATTCGGAAGTTATGGCGGGGATGGACTGGTGCGATGTGTTCATCGATCAGGTCGGAATAGGCTGGTATGGGGCCCAAGCTGTCGAGGCCCTGATCTTAGGGAAACCCGTCTTATGTTACCTGCGCGAGGATCATCGGCAGGCCTATTTACCCAAAGGCGAAACCGGCATTGTGAACACAAAGCACGGACAGATCGGCGCCGCTCTAGCTGATTTGATCGACAATCCTGATCGCTTGCAGTCTCTCGCCCGCGCGGGCCGTGATTTTGCTCAGACTTTCCACGACCCGATTCAAGTCGTTCACAAACTCTATGACGGCTGGATCTAAAATATGAGTACCGATCTAGACTGTATCGTGATGGGCGCGGGCGTCGTCGGTCTCGCCTGCGCTCGGGCCTTGGCCCTGTCAGGCCGGGACGTCGTGGTTGTTGATCCGAATTATAATATCGGGATGGAGACGAGCTCGCGAAATAGCGAAGTCGTGCATTCGGGCATCTACTATCCCACCGGGTCACTCAAAGCGGAAGCCTGCGTACGGGGTCGCGACCTGCTCTACGCATATTGCGACAGCCACCATGTGCCCTACGCCAAACTCGGTAAGTTGATTGTCGCGACCAGCGCGGCGGAACAAACCGAAATCGAACGATTATTGCGCAAGGGTGCCGATAACGGCGTCGATGATCTTGAGGTGCGAACGGCGGCTGAGGTGGCGCGGATGGAACCCGAAGTCGCCTGCATGGGTGCGCTCTGGTCGCCATCGACGGGGATTGTGGACAGCCACGCCTTGATGATCGCCTTGCGGGGCGATCTTGAGGACCAAGGCGGCATGATCGCGTTCGACACGCGCATTACACAGGGCGAGATTGTCCCAGACGGTGTGGCGCTGCGCTTCGGCGATGATGCGCCGCTGACCGCGCGTCTTGTGATCAACAGCACTGGACTCCACGCACCAGCTATGGCGCGGCTCATTGAGGGCTATGACGGCAGTCTCGCGCCGACGGCCCATTATGCGCGCGGCGTTTATTTCGGCCTGTCGGGCCGCTCACCCTTTTCGCACCTCATCTATCCGGCACCAGAACCCGGCGGGCTCGGCATTCACGCTACGCTGGATTTATCCGGGCAATGCCGGTTCGGGCCGGATGTCGAATGGGTCGATGAGATCGACTATACGGTCGATCCGGCACGCGGCGATATTTTCTATGACCGCATCCGCAAATACTGGCCGGGTTTGAAAGACGGTCAGTTGGTTCCAGACTATGCGGGTATCCGGCCTAAAATTGTTGGGCCGGGCGATCCCGCTGGCGATTTCGTCATTCAGGGGGCTGACGCGCATGGCTGCGCACATCTGATCAACCTGTTCGGGATCGAAAGCCCCGGCCTAACCTCGTCTCTGGCTCTAGCAGACAGGGTTGTGGCCATGGCAGACCGCCAACTCAGCTAAAGACCGAAATTCTCGACCACTTCGGAAAGGTGTAGGAACGCCCAGAGCTTATGTCGTCCGTCAGATCGGGTTCCGGCTTTGTGACCTTCGAGCACGGCTTCAATCTCCGCAATATCGATAAAATCATGGAGACGACGCGGACGGTCGATCAAGGCATCGCGTAAGAATGGATAGGCTGCGCCGCGGAACCATGTGCCGTCAGGGGCTGAAAAGCCCTGTTTCTCGCGTGTGTAAATTTCCTCCGGCACGAGCCGTTCCATCATTTGTCGCAAGATGAACTTGCCGTCCGTGCGGCGGTCTCGCATATCCGTCGCCGTGCCGGCCTTGATCCCAGCACGCAGGGCGAGTTCAGATGTGATCCCATTGAGTTTAGCCTGAATGGGCACTCGACCCGCAATATCGACCAAATCATTGTCGAGAAACGGTACCCGTGTCTCTAGACCATGCGCCATCGCGACTTTGTCTTCGACGACCAACAATCCGTTGAGGAAGGTCTTGGCCTCAAAATAGAGGGACCAATTGAGTAACTCTTCGGGTCGGGTCGCGCTTCGCGCTTCTTGCGGATAAATCGACTCGAATATGGCGCGTCCGTCAAAGCCTGATACATCCGCGCCAATCGGCGCGGTCAACTGGGCTAACTCTGCATCTGTTTTGGCGAGCCGTCGCCAATAGGCATAATATCCATCGACATAGTCGCCAAAATTATCCGCTGGTAGGCCCTGATAGTAGCGCCAGGGATAGCCCCCAAATAATTCATCTCCGCCTGCGCCTGACAAGGCAACGGTTTCAAACCGTCGCGCTAGGCCTGAAACAAGATAATTGGGATAGGATTGTCCCACGCGCGGTTCATCGAGGTGGTCGCAAAGGGCGGGGACTGAACCGATAAAATCTTTCGGCCCGATCAGAATCTCATGATGCTCGGTCCCAAAGCGGCGCGCCATAAGCTGTGCAGCGGCACGTTCGTCGAACTTCAACTCGCTCTCAGTTGCGCCCTCATAGTCGAAGAAGGCTGTGAAGGTCCGCAATTTGTCCGATTTTGCGCTGGCGACAGCTGTAATCGAGCCGGAGTCTACGCCGCCAGACAAATAGGCCGAGCGACCAACATCGCTGATCAATTGCCGTTCGACGGCTGTTGTGAAGCCGGCATAAATTTCATCGATCCACTGTTCTGAGTCATAGTCAAGATCGTCGCCGGTGAAGCTGTAATCCCAGAACTGTGTCGGACGGAGTCCGTTTCCGGGTGAGGGCGGACGGTCAAGATCGATCTCGACATATGAGCCCGCCGGGAAGAGCTTTACATCTCGGAACAAGGTCGCATCCGAGATAAAATTCATAAAGGTTAGATATTCGGCCAATCCGTTCGGATCGAGCGAGAGCGTCAGGTCCGGATGGTCGCGAAAGGCCTTAGCTTCTGACGCGAAGGCCAACACTTTACCCTGTTGCATAATATAGAGCGGCTTCACGCCAAACCGATCACGGGCGATGGTCAGGCGGCGCAATTTGCGGTCGAAGATCGCCAGCGTGAACATCCCGTTCAGCGTTAGGAAGGCGTCAGGACCATCCAGTTCGAAAGCGGCCAGCAGGACTTCAGTGTCGGACTCAGTCTCGAACCGCGTGCCGCGGGCTTCAAGGTTACGACGCAAGTCTCGGAAATTATAGATCTCGCCATTATAGACGATTACATAGCGACCATCCCGGCTGTGCATCGGTTGGTTGGCGGCCTCAGAGAGATCGATGATGGCAAGGCGGCGGTGGCCAAGGCTGATCGGTCCGTCTGTCCAATAGCCATCACCGTCGGGACCGCGATGCGCGATACGGTCGCCCATAGCGCGCGTGACCGCCTCATCAGCGGGTCGGCCGTCAAGATTGAGATATCCAATAAAGCCGCACATGTCGGTCCCCGCCGTAAACGCGGCTCTAACTGGTGCAGGACGGTTGGAAAATCCAGCAGAAACAGCGGCGTCTACAAAGTCTATAAACCTGATTGCCGGCAGCGATTGTCAATTTGATCCTCCCTATATAGCGGGAGCCTATCCTCGTGATCCGATCGACCACAGGAGACCGCCCATGAGCGAGCAAACCCCGCGCCACGACCTGCCTCTTATGATGAATTCGCAGGCCCAGAAACATATCACCCACAATGAAGCCCTGATCCGAATTGATGCGACCCATCATCTTTCAATTGTCGCCATGGACGTTAATGATCCGCCCAGTGAAGCGAACGTTGGGGACGTGTTTGCGGTGGGTTCATCGCCGAGCGGCGATTTTATCGCTCATGCTGGCGAGCTGGCCAGTCTAACGGAAGGCGGCTGGCGGTTTCATCCAATCCTAGCCGGGATGATCGCCTATCTGGCAGAGACCGGAACGCTACAGGTATATGGCTCTACGGGTTGGGAGGCCGTGTCGGCGGCCGACCCGACAACGCTGCCCCGTCTGTCAATCAACACTGAGGAAGAAGGCGTCAGTCTTTTGAGCGTAAAATCGCCGTCAGTTCTTCTATCTGCAGATGACGGAGAGGCGAGCGCGGACGGCTCTATGCGGCTGACAATCAACAAAACGGATAGCGCTGACACAGCGAGCCTTTTGTTTCAAACCGGGTTTAGCGGGCGAGCGGAGTTTGGTCTTTCCGGGGATGATCAATTCAGAATCAAGCTCAGCCCTGACGGCGCGAATTTCCGGACTGTTTTAGAAGCCGATTCCAATACGGGATTCATCGGCGTCGGGCGCAATCCGACACACCCCGTAGATGTTGAAGCCGATGTCGATGGCGTAGCCCGAATAGCGGTCAGAAATCTGTCGAGTGAAAGCGGGGCAGGTGCCGGGCTCAATATTGCTGCTGCGAATGGGAAGACGATGCAATTTCTGCAATATGCCAGTGGTTCAGCCTATCTCGTATGCAATTCTGGATCCTTTGTCTATCAACTCACCGGGGCCAACCCTCTGCACCGCTTCTACTCGGGCGGATCTGAGATATTGCGCCTTTCAGAGCAGAGTGCAGACTGTTTTGCTCCGCTTGGATTGTATGTCATAACTGCTTCGACCCTGCCAACGGCTTCGGCGTCCCGTCAGGGTGAAATCATCTATGTTAATGATACTCTTTCCGGTCCCGCCTATTGCGACGGCATCGCATGGCGATGGTGCCGCGACGACGCGATTGTATCGTAGAGGATTCGCCCCGTGCGCTTTCAGACTTGTAGTTCGGCTGTCTCGCGGATATTGGACCCGCGCTTCCCTTAAATGCTTGGAATTCCTTATCATGCGTCAGACATTCATGTCGAAAGCGGAATCCGGCTCGCTGGTCGTTGCCATTCTTGGTTTGGGCTATGTTGGCCTCCCATTGGCGGAAGCCTATACACGGGCTGGGACGCGCGTGATTGGCTTCGATATCAACCAAACGCGGGTCGATCAGCTCAATAGCGGCAAGTCCGGTATGCGGCACATTGACGATGCCCGGGTCCAGAAAATGGTCGATAGCGGCCATTTTCAGGGCACGACTGACCCGGCTATGTTAGCTGAGGCCGACGCGCTGATGATTTGCGTGCCAACCCCGCTCGATCGCTACCACCACCCTGATCTGTCTTATGTTCGTATGACGTGCGAAACGATGGTTCCGCATTTGCGCGAAGGTCAGCTGGTCGTGCTAGAGTCGACAACCTATCCTGGCACGACGCAGGAAGTCATGCGCCCCATTCTTGAAAAGTCGGGTCTCGTCGCTGGAGAACATTTCGCACTCGCTTATTCTCCAGAGCGCGAAGATCCTGGGAATATTGATTTCGAAACCTCGACCATTCCAAAACTCGTCGGGGCTGACAGCGAAGACGAACGGGCGATGTCAAAGGCCGTTTACGACAAGATCGTCGAAACTGTGATGGTCCCGAATACGCGCACGGCTGAAGCGGCTAAGCTGACTGAAAATATCTTCCGCTGGGTCAATATTGGCTTGGTCAATGAGCTGAAGCTCGTTTTTGACGCGATGGATATTGATGTCTGGGATGTTGTCGAAGCGGCCAAGTCCAAGCCCTTTGGATTTATGCCGTTCTATCCTGGACCCGGCGTTGGCGGTCACTGTATTCGCGTTGACCCATACTATCTGACGTGGAAAGCACGCGAGCACGGCGTCTCGACACGGTTTATTGAATTGGCTGGCGAGGTGAATATTGCCATGCCGACCCATGTTGTCTCGCGCCTGATGGAAGAAATGAATTTGCGGCTTGGTATGGCTTTGTCGGGCAGTCGTATTCTCCTGTGTGGTGTCGCCTACAAAAAGAATATTGATGATGTGAGAGAAAGCCCTTCGCTCGAAGTGCTTTCGCTACTCGAACATCACGGCGCTATCGTTGATATCTATGATCCCTTTGTGCCGGTCATGCCTCATACGCATGATTACCCGGAGTTTGAGGGTCGTAAGTCGATCGCTTGGGATAAGTCCAAACTGGCGCAATATGATGCCGCCATCATCACAACGGCGCATAGTTTCGTCGATTATGCTGCCTTGGTCTCAGCCCTTCCGCTGGTCGTGGACACGCGTAATGTCACGAGCGATCTTCCTGCAGACCTGAAGGCGAAAGTCTCAAAGGCTTAACAGCCGACCAAATAGGGACCAGATTATGGGTAAAGTCCATGAGAGCGCGACATTGCATGAGGGCAGCTTCGTTCATGAATCGGCCTATGTTGACGCGAATGCCGTGATCGGCGCGAATACGAAAATCTGGCATTTCGGCCATGTCTTGTCTGGGACGCGCATCGGCGAAGATTGCTCCTTGGGTCAGAACGTTATGGCTGGGCCTGACGTGACGATTGGCAATGGCTGCAAAATTCAAAATAACGTGGCCCTCTATAAGGGTGTGATCCTGGAAGACGGCGTATTTTGTGGGCCGTCTATGGTGTTCACCAATGTCACCACGCCGCGCTCCGAAGTGAGCAGACGCGATGAATATGCCGAGACGCTGGTCCGCAAGGGTACAACGATCGGGGCCAATGCAACCATCGTTTGCGGACATGAGTTAGGCGAATATTGTTTCATTGCAGCCGGCGCCGTTGTGACGAAGACTGTCCTGCCGCACGCTGTGATGGCCGGCGTTCCGGCTAAGCGGATTGGCTGGGCGAGCCACTCAGGTGAAATGTTGCGCCAGGATGATGAGGGCCGGATGGTCTGTCCGCGAAACGGCGATGCCTATGAAGAAGTGGATGGTCGTTTACGTCGTTTGGACTAGGCGTCGTCTTTCTGGCGGTAAGATACATCCGATAGATCATGGCTCATCGACCGGAATATGTTTTAAGGTGCAGAGAAAGCGGTCGAGCCATACCAGTATATATTCTACCGATCTGTTATCATTATAATAAACCCTGTTAATTGGGTAAGGAAAAGTGTCATGCAAGTGATAATGCGAGCAAAAGCCTTCCTGAGTGTCGTTTGGCACGTTATCCTCACTGTTATTGGCGTCGGCCCCAAATTATCCGCACTCGTTATTACGCTAGATTTGATCAACGTAGGCAGTCGATTGCTGATGTTGCTGAGTATCTCTGCGATGACATTAGCGATGCAAAATAATGGCGTTGTCGCTTTTAAAGGTTTCGAGCTCGTCCTTCCGAAAAATATATTCCAAATCGGTCTAATAGGGGCTCTTGCTGTCGGTGCGTTTCATATCTTATCAATTGGCACACGGTACTGGTCCATTGTTTTAGCGCGACGCCTTGCCAGACGCATTAACGCCCTGAAAGTAGACCAGCTTATCGAAGCGGTTGAGCGACCGATCGGGCAAAATTTCCGAACAACATTTCGTGAAACGCCGAGTATAATCAGACTGGCTAGTCAGCACTCCATACATTTCGGAATGATGGCAGAAACCCTGACGCGGATGTCCAATGCCTTGCTCCTATTTTTTATACCATTTATGTTGTTGATCATTCTCTATCCCGTTCTTGCGATGAGCCTTGTATTCGTCGGGCTTCTCGTTTCCCCAATCGCATTACGGCTTATCTTAATTATAAAAAGAAACGCGGCGGATTTATATAATGAAGCCGCAATTGACTTTGGGGGAGTGCTTAGCCAACACCTCAGAGACTTTCTAAGTGTTGGCGATAATCCGGGTCTGGCACCCTCCCAGTTTGCCGGCAGTCATGACAGAAGATCCCGACGTTTCTTCGACGCACTTGACCTGAATATCCTTGCGAATGAGAAAATTAATATTCTCGCGGGCCTCGTTAGCGGATTGATTATCGTTATGATGATTATTTATTATAGTTATCAAGCGTCTGAGGCCACTTTTGAGACCGCTGCAGTTATCACGATGATCGGTAGCTTTCTGTACATATTGGCGTCTGCACAGAGGATCTTCGCTGGTCTTGTGGACCTTACTCGGTTTTATCCGCAAGCTCGAGATGTCAGGGATTTTTTGAAGCTATCGGAAATTTCTGAGAGGGATATAACGCCTATACCAGAAAAGATTGATATTGTGTGTTACTATCCAGAGCTATCAAAAACGTTAGTGGCTGACGGAATGCGTATCGGGATTTACACACCCCACACGCTTGATCGCTTCGGGGTCGTAGACATATTAACATCGCTTACCAACTTAAACACAGCGCGCGATATGGCGCCTCACGTTAGGTTTTTATCTTCGGCGTTTCGGTTTAGGAGTGGACTAACTGTTTGGGATAATTTGACAGGCGGTCATGAGATATACCGCGAGAGGGCCGTAAAGATCGTCAAGGATTTAGGAGCGCTCGATGAACTCCTCGCCTTACCGCAAGGCCTGGATACAATTATGTCCGAAGCGGGATATACGTTGCTCAAAGCTGCGGGCCGCCTAGCCTTGCGCCTAGTCCCAATGGTGATCGACGATATGCCTGCCATTTATTTAATAGATTTCAAGACTATCCAAATGTTCAATCCAGCGAGATTTGACAGTATATTTTCGGTTTTCCCGGGTGGTTATATATTTGTAACGATCGACGACGCAACCTTTCCAAAAGGCATGTCGGACCGCTACATATTAACTGATGGGTACCAACCAATGGCGATCGGCGATGAAGATTGGTTTCGATTAAACATACCAAATACTCCCCAGCCTACCATGGCGAACAGAAGTACTGGCGTTGAACTTCTGTAAGTTACCAATCAATAGCTTTTCAGTAGAAAGCTTGCTTAAGCGGGTTTTTGAGCAACAAATTCTATCGTCAGAGGATAATGATCATAATACACAGGCGGTTCTAAATCTATCTTGCCTGTCGGCTGACGCAGATCAAGATAGCCTTGTGATGCGACAGACAGCATTTCGAGGCCAAATTCTCTAACAACCGATGAGCCGCTTTCTAAATCCATGTAATTTGGATTTCCATTGCATTCTGGGCCAGCTGCCAATGCATTAAGAGCCCACTGTGAAGATCCGGTATTAATAGAATTTCCTTTAATGCCTCCCATTAAATGCTGTATCATCAATCCCGTCGAGTTGTAATTCCCCACAAAGAGTTTGCCGCCGGGTTTGAGCAACCGAAACGCTTGAGATAAAGCATAGGCACGGTCGACATATTGCAGAGCTGAATTCATCCAAATATGATCGAAATGTTCGTCAGGAAATTGCTCTATGTAAGTCACATCATCGCAAATGAACTCCATATTGTCCTGAGAAAAAAACTTTGTCATATTATTGAAAAATGTCTGGCATCCATCTACGCGATCCAAACATATAACTGAGTCGTTTACTTCTCTAAGAAAAATGGACCATATCCCGAATCCGCCGAGCAAATCGAGCACGCGTTCTCCGCCAGTAAAATCTGTCTTAAGGCGGATATAGCCGCGAAAATAATTTGGACCAAGATTCCAGAGCGCGGCGAGATTAGCGTCTCCTTCCCCATAAGGGTTCAAACCCCCGACTTCTATAGGATCGAGCGCAATAAAATCTTCGTGAGAATAGGCAATGTCCTTACGTATAGCTGTCATGACTGTCTCCGGTGGGGGTGTTTGGGCAATCTGCGGTTCGACAGATACCGTGTCCTCTTTAACTTCAGTCTGAGGGTCCTGTGGGGAAATTTCAGTGTCGTCTGTATCAGCAAAATCATAGCCAAGCGCACGATGCTCTTCACCCATGATCTCCCGATAGGCACGAACATCATCAACGGAGAAACGCTCACGCCAAGACTCATCAATATGAACCTTTGCTGGGTTTTGGAGAAGTTCCTCAGTCCGCGCGCGGTAGGTGTCAAGCTTTGAATGATTGCTTGGAGTAAGACCTTGGACAATGGCGATCGTGCTAATGGTTCCCGAATTACCAGCGCTCGGATGGGCCTCTTGCTGCCAGAATTCTAGAGCTGATGAATCATAATCAAGACCGATGAAGCTTCCAATTTTCTCAAGTTCTCCAACAGGATCGGAAGCAATATCCTCATAACGAACAGCCATGGCTGTAGGGCTCGCTTCGATGCCTGCCAATATTGATCGACAGGCCGGCCTTAGCCAGTTTTCTGCGACTTCAGCGACGGTGTCGTAACTATCAGGTACGTGGTGAAGAAAACTGTCGATGACGCCGCGTCCATCTCTCGAAACGAAAATTTCTTTTAGTGAAACATCGTCTCTACGAACTTCCGCTTCCATGAAGGCGGCGGTAGGATTAGCCATGATAATTGTTCTGTGGCCAGTCGCGTCGGCAAATTGTTGTAGGAAAGACTGGCTGGAATCACGGTTTTCGTTAAACTTGTTCCAAAAGCTACACGTGCCTGATGTATGAAGAAGACACGTATGCGGATATAAACTTTCTTCAAGTTTCCATGATCTATCAGGCGGCCCCAAGTAAACCGCATCGGGGTGATTGGAAAGGACAAAATTAATCCAAGTTGTCCCAGTGAAGGAAATAGATTTTATCGAAACGACATTAATGGTCATAAAGGCACCAGTTCAAAAATCCAGTAATACTCAAAGATAGTTAAACGAAAACGATGTCAGGTCTATGACGAATAACCTCCACCGTCTTTCCGGTAGCTGGCAGGTGTATTTGGCCATCTTCGTCCCGTAGAGTAACGCTCGCTATGTAACCGCTACGAAGCTTTTGAGGGAGGACAAAATACCCCTCTGGCGTGATTTTGGCTTCCTGTTCTAGACCCTCGCAGGCGCACAAAATATGGCCACTTCGCAATTCCGTTGGCAACACACGCCCAGATAGGAAATGGCGATCGTCATCTGCAGGCGGGAGCTCACTGTCTTGATAGGCGAGAAGTTTCAATTGAACCGTAGTGTTTTCAACGCCCTGAAAATCAAAATGAATAGATTTGATAAGTCCACAGGGTTTAATCTCGGGATCAGACAAGCCTGTTCGATCTATGGAAAATAGTGGTTCTAGAACAAATGAATGACGGGGGTCCTTTCGCTCCAATCTAAGCACCGCCCCACCGAGAAATTCTATTGTACAGCATATCTCTCCCGATGTTGCAGTGTCACATTTCATGCCAATTGAGGACATATCTGTACAATCGAAATGTTTGGGCGATAATGTTAGCTTGGCTAGGCTCGCTGTAACATTAACGTTCAAACAATCGTTTTCATCTGCAAGAGACGCCCCCTCAATGTCTTCAATGTTGACGCGTTCTCGCCAAGCTAGATCAATCAGCGGACGGGGTGTTGACACATCAGCGACAGCTACAAACCCGCCTCCGTTATCAATAGTATTTGGAAAACGGAGCAGATGGGGGACATCAACACCGTCAACGGCTAAGCGAGCAGATTGAACGTCCGGAACGGGAAAACATATATAACGAAGTTCCCGATAATTTGTCGCCACTCTCGGCAAACGGTCGCCTGTCACTTCGTCCTTCCAAGAAGAAATGTCGATATAGCTATTGGCACCAACCCAAGAGTTTCTTTTAACCTCCGGATACATTTGTGATATTCTCAGAATTACTGATTGAGGCGCGACGAAAAATCTTCTTTGATTCTCTGCTATACTTCCAAAATGACTGTCACGTAGATTGGTAAGGAGTGAGATAGCTTTAGCACTTAACGGCGTGCTAAAAAATTCGGGATCGATTCCTTCAATGCTCCGTGCTGACGCAAAAACATGCGTGTAAAATAGAGCCCCTGTGATCTCATCATTTTCTTCGATGAGTTCATGCATTCGAATAATACCTGCGGGGATTGTTTCCCTCAGGCTTGGGTTTAATAGAACATCGCCGTGTTTATACAGGCGATCAATAACCTCATCCTCGCCACCGCGAAATCCTGTAAATCGTGTAAACTCGTAGTATGAGTCTCCATCGTTTGTTTTGCTTATCTGAACAAGGTCTTCCAAATTTTGAATTCCTGGGCGACAGGTATTGTGGAAACTGTTCCGGAATTCACATTTAATCTGATCAAGCGCGTCCCCGAGATAATGGATGTTGGATTCTATATCAGCTGCAATTCTAGGATTGGAACTTGTTGTTCTTGCATACCCTAAAGGAATGTAAATCGGCCCACCGCCGTGCGATGTGAAGGCAATGCAGTTAAGCCCCGCTGAGTTTGCAAAGTCAGCCAGTTCTTTAAAGTTGTTGCGATTATAATAAGTAAAAGTTGGCTTTATAACTTCGATTGTTCCTTTTTCAGGCAAGACGTTTGTGAAAACAATTTTTAGATCGTTGAAGAATTTGGCGTAACCGGATGCCGGCCCCATCTTCAAAATCTCTTCGTTATCAACGTAGTGCTGAAGCGGAATATAGACGGTAAATTCTTTCTCTCCAAGGACTGTCCCTACCTCAGGTACAATGTTTTTATTGTACAGCTCGAGATCTTTGTATCCAACACGAAGGTGTGCGACGGTGCTTGTATTGGATAATTTTATTTTAAAGTTTAGAAGTCGTGGCAAGCGCCCCTCTGGCCATTCTGGATTGCTTGGGAATACCAGATCAACGATGGGTTGCTCAGTATTCAGCTCATAGCTATTTTTAATTGAGAGGCCGCTGTCGAGGAACGCTTCAGCACTTCCGTGTGCCTCCAAAATCTCTCTTTCCACGCCAAGCCTAACTGATTGAAGAGATGTAAATCCATGTAAGGTATCGACTAAGCCTCGATGTGCAAAATTTAGATATTCCGGGATATTGCTCGTCAACAATTCTAACCCAGTGCGTTGATCCCAACCTTCAGGATCTACAATAGGGGCTACATGATACATTCCAGCAGCTATCTGGTCGAGGTGGGTACTATCTGAGATTGGAAACTGTAATTTATCCCTTAATAACCCATACATCTCTAAAAGAGCTTCTTTGGCAAATAACCCATCACAATCGCTGGAAAGCGAGAAAAAGTTAGTGAATCCAGGTGGTAGCGGGCGCGGAAGAGATTCGTTTTGCACTATTGGGCCTCTTTGTGTGCGAACCTTGCTGAGCCCCGGTCTGGGTCAAGATCACAAAGTTCTGGAGGCAATACTTGATAGGCCCTACCTGTCAACGGGGTACTAGATTTGGTCACTTTTTGACTAAGAATGACAAATGACGGTGGAAGGGTTTGCGCTGTCAACTGTATCTGCTACCGGGCCCAAGATTTTGCGAGAGAATTCGCTATGGCTCCAGCCCATCGAAAGAGTGGTAATGTGACAAATAGTATAGGGCTTCATCAAGCGACTCCGACGGACCCGACACAAACGCGCCGAAGTTTTCGCGAGAAATGGGCCAATTCTCCCAACGCTGCCTTTAAATCAACGCTGACAGAAGGCTCAGAGATACAGAACTGGATTCTCAATCGGAATGGTTTTCAAACATTATCTGATTTGAAAGCGTATCTGGCGTCAAAAACACGTATTTTGGATGCGGGCTGTGGCAATGGTCGCGTGACGGCTCTCTTGTCATCTGTAGCGGCACCGGGTGCGAAAGTCCGTGGGATCGACCTGAATGCCGATCAGGTTGCCAAGGTCAATCTGGCTGACGCTCATAATGTTTCGGTCAGCAACGCCGATCTGCTTGGAGATCTGTCCGATATAGGGACATATGATTTCATCTACTGTCAGGAAGTCCTCCATCATACGGAAGATCCGCAAGGCGGTTTTAAAAATCTTGTTGGTCGCCTGACCGATGACGGCGAAATCGCAATCTATGTCTACCGGAAGAAAGCGCCCGTCCGCGAATATGTCGATGATTTTGTCCGCGATGCCATCAAGGATATGTCCTACGAAGATGGCATGGAAGTGTCAGCTCAGATTACAGAATTGGGTAAACGGCTATCCAGCCTGAACGTGACGATTGATGCGCCGGATGTTCCGGTTCTTGGCATCAAGGCGGGCGAGTATGACGTTCAGCGATTCATCTATCACTTCTTCATGAAGGCGTTCTGGAATCCGGAATTGTCCTATAACGATAATGTCGTGGTGAATTTCGACTGGTATCATCCGTCCACATGTTCGCGTCACACGCTGGATGAAGTCCATGGCTGGTTTGATGCGGCCAATCTCGACATCATTCATAGTTTCGAAGATGAATATGGGATCACCATGCGTGGCGTAAAACGCTAATAGGCCTTTAGGCTCATCCAATGTCGAAACAAAATGGACAATTTACCGCGCAACCCGCATCGGCAGTGATACGACGACCCGTCTGGCTCGATGAGGTTGAGCATAAGCTCGGGCGACCCATCAGAGTTCTCAATCTTGGCAACATCGCCAATAATGGCTTTCAGAATACGAAAGTGATGCGGCGCGCTGGCTTGGAGGCGGATTGTGTTGCTTATAGCTATTACCATGTCATGGGCACAGCAGAGTGGGAAGATGCCGACTATCGCGGCAGTATTGGCGATAGTTTTTACCCCGACTGGTGGCGCGTGCGCCTCATAAATTATAAGCGACCAAAATGGTTCATCCAAGGGCCGAGATCGTTATGCCAATCCTATATTCGCGCGAAATATGATCTCAATCCTGAAATAGATGAAGATCTGCTATGGAAGAAATTTTCTTACGAAACGCAGCTCTATAATTATAAGAATTCCGCTCTGTCACGGCTTCCGAAAAGTCCCTTTAAGTGGCCAAGTTGGTTGCTTCGTCTCCTTCATTTTCAGGTGTATCGGCTTGCCGTTCTATTCTCGGACTGGCGACTGTTGCGCGAAAAGCTGATAATGCCTCTGGAGGTGATCTGGTCAGTCGTAAAGCTGATCACGGGGATAGTCTCTTTCCCGTTTCTTTTAGTCGGAATTGGTGTCTCAAAATTGCTAGACCCCTTTGCGGCCCTATTTTCACGATTATCCAAACGGCAGAGGCTGCTGCTGCGCGAAACCCGACGAGGTCGACGCCGGTGGTATTTCAGGCGCTACATGCTCTGGCTGCGGCCCTTCCTCGTTAAGACGGTCGGAATGGGAGCCTCCGTTTTTCGCTGGGTTACGGGCAAACGTTTCGGTCTGGTCTTCGGTGATGATCTGGCAAACAAGGTGACACGCATATTGGGTGTGCGCCCTGCAGCCGGTCGTTCTGGCGAGAGTATGGATGATATCAGCCGCGCTGCGCAATCGCGGCGTGAAAGACGCGCTATGCGGCGTAGTCAGGTTCGGGAGGAAGGGCGGTTCTCCCCTGAACAGCCCGAGGACGTGATCGCCGAAACACGCATGGAAAAGGATCTCAAAGAGGATCTGCAGACAGAGTCGCGAGATGATATTCTCAAAGAGAAATTCTATCAGGCCTATCTACATTTTCTTGATCTGGCCTACCCGTCAAACCCGTGGATACGTCAACATTATCATCATTATTCTGACATTCCTCCCGATGATTTACGAGATGATATTTTCTTGGCGCGGGCACTTTCGAAAAGCTGGGAGGATATATTCGATTATTACGATATCGTTCTAGCTTATTCGACTGATGGGATCCTTCCAATGGTGACATCGGATCGGCCATTTTTCACATACGAGCATGGAACGTTGCGATCTATTCCGTTTGAACCCACGCCGAGGGGACGATTATGTGCGACCTCGTACCGGACTTGCAATCAGCTCATGCTGACCAATCTTGATACGATCAATAATCCGCCGAAACTCGGGATGCGACCAGAACAGGTGATTTATCTGCCACATGCGATTGATGATCGAAAGCTACTGAGCTTTCAGGAAAAACACGCCGATCTTGGGCCAAAAAATCATAAACACCCTCTGATTTTATGTCCCGCGCGGCAAGACTGGGGGGATGATGATCCGAGTTTGATGAAAGGAAATGACAAACTCTTCCGGGCTTTGAAAATCATCTGGGATGAAGGCTATCGACCCCGCGTCTATCTGTTTGACTGGGGGCGCCATGTCGAGAAGAGCAAGGCGCTCATCAAAGAACTGGGGATTGAGCCTCTGATCACCTGGGTTAAGCCAATGAAAAAGGCAGAACTCTGGAAGTTCTATCTGAAGTCTCACGTCGTGGTCGATCAATTTTCAATCCCGGCGTTCGGGGGCGTGACTTTCGAGGCGTTGACCTTCTCCAGGCGGGTCATCACGTCGATCGACGAAGTTCAATGTAAGACGTTTTTCGGAACCTTGCCGCCCATTCTGAATGCCCGGGAGGATGAAGAGATCGCGAATGCTTTGCGGATCGTGCTGAATGATCCTGAAGATTTAGCAGGACAAGGCGACGCTTGCGGCGAATGGGCCAAGATTTATCATTCTTCGCAACGGATTTTTGATCTTCAACTCCAAGCCTTCGAACCCGTACTCAAACAGATTGCCAGCGATCAGGCCCGTGACGACGTATAAGGTTGTCCAACCTTCTGCTCGGAGGTCGAAACTACAGGATTTCGCACATGCACTCTATGTCTTGGCTGCGTGGATATGTGTCGCCCCTTTATTCGTAATCATGGCTCTTATCGCACGGGCGTCTCGGGTGATTGGAGTGCGACCCGTTAAACCCAGATTGCTATGGTCAGGCGCCCCCATGCCTAGTCTGGCGACAGCCAGCATGGCGATGCGGCGGGCTGGCTATCAAAGCGCGTCGCTCGCCAATCAGGTTTACAGCAATAATGTCGAAGGACAGTTCGACCATATTCTGCCGTTATCGACACGTCTGCCTCTCGGACTGAATACACCTGCCTATTTGGCTCGAACGGCCGGTCATTTCATCCGGGCGATGTTCAAGGTGGATATTTACCATAGTTTTTTTTCAGGCGGCGTTCTTGGACATACGCCTTTGCAGCCCATTGAGCTTTCTGTCGTGAAATTGGCCGGAGTGAAAACGGTTGTCATGCCTTACGGCTCTGATGCGTTCGTCTATTCGGATTTGCCAGATACGCCCTGGGCGCGGGCGATAAAGCGTGTCTATCCGCGAACCAAAGATCAGGATCGTCTGGTTAAGGATAGAATTGCCCAGATTGCTGAAAGAGCTGACTATGTCGTTGGATGTATCGTCCATACGGCCAATCTTCCCAAAGTCGATAAATGGACGGTGCTCTGGTATCCACCAGGCCACGACATCAAACCCGGGCCACTTTGCGACAGCGAAACTTCTGACCCGCTCCGCATCGCACATCCCAGTAATCATCGCGCTATCAAAGGCACGGATAGCCTCATAGCCGCAGTTGATCGGCTTCATGATCAGGGATGTAACATCGAATTGGACATAATCGAGGGCGTCACGATTACAGAGTCCCGGCGCCGCATGGCCCGCGCAGACATCATTATCGATCAATTGCTGATGGGGTATGCGATGACTGCGATTGAGGGTTTGGCTATGAGGAAGGTGGTCGTGTCAGGCTTTAACCGCACTGAACCGCTATATCAGCCATTTTACGATCGATCCTATCTGTCCCAATGCCCGATTATCACGGCCAGTCCTGACACGATCCAGGACGTTCTGCTGAAGCTCTATAATGATCGTAACGTCATCTCGGTCATCCAATCAGAGTCATATGACTATTTCCAGAAATTTCACTCTGATGCGGCCTGCGTTGCGCTGTTTGGAGATGTCTATGCCGAGCTTGGCTGGACTGAATTGCGCAATGATGACGTCTGTGAGGCGTAATTTCCTATTGGCTTGGCTGATGCGTGCCGCTTTGCCTGTGCAACCGCGATGACGTGAAAAGCGGCCCTAGCGGCGACGGAAAAACCCACGCTTTGGTCTGACGATAGTAGATAGGATAGCCGTTGCATTCTGCTGCATCAGCGGTGAATCCGAATCCATGGCGTCGTTCAGGGCAGGGATGGCGGGGGCTCCGATCTCGCGCAGGGCTGCCGAACAGTTCTGCTGGATTAGAGGGTTAGGATTGTCCAACTCATCAACAATGTCAGCAACGGCGACTTCTCCCAAGGAAACGAGCGCATGAGTCGCATTTTGCTGTTTGAACTGGTCGCTGGAACCCATCAAACGGATCAGAAAGGGAATAGCGGAATCGCCTACGGTTGCAACGGCATCAATGGCAAAACGCGCAATGAGTTGGTCGTGTGATCCAAAGGCATCTTCGAGTGCCGCTTCAAAAAAGTCGAGACACTCAGGATCCAGTTCAACCAGTATGGCCAATGCTCGTTTTGAGGGGTCGGTCTTCGAAAGTCGGGACCTAATCTCCGGGGCGGCACTAGGACCGATGGATCGTAAGACCTGTCCGCCCATTGATGATATGGACGGCTCATTATTTTCAAGGAGAGTCAGACCCCTTGCGACGCCATGCTCTCCTAATTGCGCAAGTGCTTTGATGGCAATCTGCCGAGACAGGTTATCGCCATCGATCACAATCTCAACTAACATGTCTGCCGATTTTTCAGGTAGGCGCTGGAATATCTGGTGGACGCCATGTTCTATTGCGCCATTGGCATCAGGCAAAACACCAAAGATCAAAAGCAGAGAATCGTCATGGTGTTCGACAATGGAGTCAATGGCATCTGCCTGAAGGGAGTAGTCTGAAAGAGACTCAACTAGATTTGACAGATTATCTGTATCAGAATTCATAATCGGTTTTGTCCTTAATCAGAACCGACACTGCCGGGTCCCGGTCATGATCCCAACTACGCGTTCGGAATATCCCTTCCTACATAGCCAGCTCAGTCATCGGGTTCGACAAGTCTATCTGCTTCTGCAACCTATTTTATCAGTGGGATTTCGCATCTAGCAAACTTAGAAGTGACTGCAATAACACAGTATGACGAGGTTTGGTTAAGGTGTGGAAGGTTCTCCATATTAGAAGAACAATAACTAGAGGCTTGGAGTGGTGTTCAAACGGTCGTATAGTGGCTTTCCTCGCCCCTGAAAGTGATCTCCATGCTATTTCACCGTTATCTGTTTTTCTTCTCAATTTGCATGTCCGCGAGCGTTTTTGGGTTGGCTTCCTGCGGAGAGTCTGCACCCCGGTCCTACGAACCAGAGGAAGTTCGTATCAAGCCGCCGGAAGAATCTAGCCTATCGGAAATTCCACAAGAGATTGCGAAGGACAATAAATCCCCTTCTCCGATTCAACTGGAAAATATGTCCAATTCTGAAATTTTCAAAAGGGGCGTCAATCTATTCGCTGAGAAATCATATGCAGATGCTCTTGGTTATTTTGACGTTGCTGCAGATCGGGGGGTTGCATCAGCCTACATTTATCAAGGCATGATCTACTCGATGCCGGGCAATTTGCAGGATATGTCAATGTCAGTTGACCGTTTTCAGCAGTCCTTAAAGGCTGGCCCTGCTTTGACGCCAACTCTAAGACTGGCGCGCGCATATTCTGCTGGGCTGGGTGTAGAACAAAATGAGGCACTTGCGTTGCAATATTATCACCGTTTGAAACTGATTGATGTTGTTCCACCCATCATCTTGGATGAGGCGAATAGATTTATCTCGGAAAGTGATATCGAAACGCGGTCACAGGCGCTCAGAAATGAGGCGGCTGCAATCAAAAGCCAAGGGGGTGTTGCGCCTGAGAGTTTGACTGCGGCTGTTTCTAAAAATTATAGTGAGTATAAAATGTACATTGCACCCGGCGGGTAGTCATAACTCAAACATTTCAAACGGTGATTGTCTTTATGCGGGACAGATATAGATTCTAAAAGTCTAATTAAATTTTTTATAATCGACAATTGTTGAATAAATATGTCAATATAGTATATCAATGGAATTTTAATTGACACTAATTGCATATTAGCGGTTTCAATAATTGGCCGACTGATTTTTTGAAACATTCGCTATGGGTATATATCAGAATAGACTTTTTCCAAATCAACAGTGATCGTATCAAGATGGATCTGAGTGAATTTATAGTGAGCCGAGGAAGTTAACCAGCTTAGCTGCAGCGGAATCGGCATTGAATCCAGCGGAACAAGATTCCGGTATGCGGTCCCCTTTTTGCAATTCAACCAAGCCGGATTCCAGTGGTTGTATGGCATTCATATCATCCACCAGCGACAACCAGTCACCCCCACCGAGGTAAAGGATCGGAACGCGCGTCTGGCGATATTCCGCGAACTTTCCCGGCAAAGCATGGCTGTTATCCGGCGTATGCAGAAGGAGCGCATCGGCGCCAGCTTGCAGGGCCCTCGACTGGTCGAGCGAAACGGCACCCAAACGGGTCACGCGGGCCAAAGTCAAATCATCATCGGGGCGGGCATTCAATAATCTGTTCTCTGCAGGGCTCAATTGACCGGCAATGTGAAGGTGAATGCGGTAATCGGATCTTTGTGCATTGATCTTATCAAGACTCCTCAGCGCATTGGCCAAATGTCGGCGTCGGTCCGACAGGTTGAACCCACCCGAATGAACAATATTCAGATCGGATGCAGGTAGCTTGGCGGGTGCGGGAGGCGCATCGGAAAAATGATCGATGATACATTCGGGGGTATCGGCCGGCACATATTGGCGTAATTCAGATAGGACAGCGTCCGATACGCTCGTGATTGCGTCAATTGAGCGTAGGCAGCGTTTTGCAATCCTGCGCTCAATCATTCGTCGCCAAGGCCATTTGGCTAGCGCTTGTCGGTGGGGCGCAATAATCCACGTATCCCGAAATTCGGCAATCCAAAAGCAATTCATGACGGCCTTTAATTGTGAGCCTACGACATGCAAACTCTCAGGCGGACTCGTTGTCAGAACCCAGTCTGCATCGAGTTTGATTTCGGCCAGTGTCCGAACCACAGATTTTGCCCATCGAATTTCAGGGTCCGGCCATAAAAGCCAGTCTCGAGCCAGATTTTTCGGTAATGTATGGGCGAGCGGATTGGACGTGGGAGCTTCTGGAATTACTGGAAGTGTGGATGTCTTGCTGTAGCGCTGGCTGACAAAATGCGGGACGACAATATGGTCCGGATGGTCCTGTTCGAACGGTGTAACGACCGTGACGCGATGTCCGGCCGCCCGTAACGCTTGGGTGTAAAGATAAGGCCGGCGGGCACCGCCCGAGGATTCGGGCGGAAAATGGCGCGCGATAAGACAGATATGAATGTGTCACTCCTCAGTTCACAGCGCCCGGCACATGGTCACAGTCTGCCGACAGGTCCCAGTCATAAAGATACAGCCTGAATGCTTTATGCCATTTTGAACAGTGCCCAGAGAAGCATTGAACCAAAAATTTCGCAAGGCCGTTGGGTTAAAGATCGCGCCAAGTGACAGTGAGGGTCAGTGCAACCAAGCTGGTACTAGCATCTGAAGCGAAAGATCATACGAAGCTCATTTATAAGTAGTGTCCATAGTAAAATTGATCAGCAGAAACGTGAGGGTGAGTGAGGCGCTACAAACTCTGGAAACCAAAGGCTTTAAAGGCATTGTTAAACCTCTCAATCACGAGAGCTTTCTGAGTACTGAATGAACCCGGACATCGGCGATCATTGGTATTCAAAGCAGTGAGGGCAGTTCCTCTTGGTCCACCTCATTCTTACCGCAAAAATTCAGCAAATAGTAGGGAGGGGAGTCGTTGCTTCAGTGCCGCGTTTCAGTCTTTCTTCACCCACCTTGGTCTGTTACTGGATGAGAATACTTATTAGATCAACTTTTTTAGAGACAGGTCGTTTCCGACATTGCTTATGATTGCTTCGTTTCTTGCTGATACTTTTTTGAAGCGTTCTTTGCGATTTACTGGCCGCGTAGCTTTGCTTGGAACAATCGGCGCAACGCTTGTTTTGAATGGCTGTAAGGACCGAGCGTCTGAGTCTCCGGTCGCTCCGGGTTTGAGTGTTCCGATCACTCTAGGCGCTGACCAGCGTTATCAAGCTGCGATTGAAAACTCGGACTTAGAATTGGCTCGATCCATTCTGGATCGGGACGCAGATGTGATCTCCGAGGCGCGAGGCACATCCACCAGTGCGCTGTATCAAGATCTCGGAAAGAGGCTCGTCGCTGAGGGTCAATTTAAACGGGCTCTTTCAATTTTTGAAAAAAGAGCTGCAGCTGGTGATGACCTTGCTGCGATCTGGCTTGATGCGCTGTCGGTCAGAGGCGCCGATGAGGCGGCCAGAGCGGAGTTTTTGGCGACACAGTCAATCGACATCTTAGCAGATCTGTCTGAGCAAAATTGGACTCGGCTGGCAACACGGCTGGATGCGCTGGATATATTCGCGCCATTTGAAGAGCCACTTGATCTGTTAGTCGCGCGGGCCTTAATCTCTGTTGCCCAATCAGGGGCGCGGACATTGGCAGAGGCTGTCAAGGATTTAGAGCGCGCAAGCGGGCGGCTTGTTTTAATGGCTGACAATGGCAGTACAGAGGCTGCAACTGCGCTCAAGACCATTCCCGCGGCACAAAACGCCATTCGCCTGAATTTAATTTATTTTCCAGCCCTAAAGTTATATCAGGATAAAAACTATTCCGAGTCCGCAAAACTATTGCGCCAGGGGCAAAAGCATCTACCGTTCAATGCTCAATTGCAACAGCTGTATGGTCAAGCCCTGTTTGGACAGGGGGTTAGCCCGGACTTGCGTTCCGACGCTAAGAGTGAATTTCTAAAGGAAGCCCGAAATGTCTTTGCAAGCCTTGACGCTGTTGAGAGTCCTAGCGCGTTAACTTGGCTCGAGGTCGTCGACAGGGCGATCCGGAACGATATAGTCGCACCGACAATAGAAGAGGGTCGGCAGCTATTCGTTGCGGGAAATTATGAGGGCGCAATTCCCGTATTTGAACAGGCTCTAGGTCTTGATCCCGACAGCCTCCAAGCTAAGCGTTTTTTGGCTCAATCTTTGGTGCTTTATGCGCGTTCAGTCTCTGGCAGTATTGCCTCTACTGCCCTCGACCGTGCAGATATTATCTTGGAAGAATTAGCTGAAATTGGTTCGGGCCTAAACGCCTATGAGGGAATAGCGCGCACCCAACGCGAACGCTTAGCGTTAGCTCCAATTTTGATGCCTGCCCAAGAAGCATATGACGCACAGCAATATGCTGAGGCCATCTCTTTACTAGAAGATGCAAGAAAGACGCATAAGTCGCAATTAATCGAGCAATTATATATTCAGTCCATGATTTTGCGGGCTGCTCAGCCTGATATCAGCAGGTCGGCTGCAGAAGTTCTTTTTGATCGGGCAGAACAACTGCTGCGATCCCGGGCTAATTCCGACGATCCGGTGACAAAAGTTTGGTTAGATGTTCTGGCCGATCGCAGAGCCACCTTGGCGTTGAATATCGAACTCGACGATGTGAAGCGTCTCTATGCAAGTCAAGATTATGCTGGCGCCCTGGAACTATTAGAGCCGCTTGAGGAGAAATATTCTAATAATCTTGTTTTGCTTGATTTGAAACTGAAGGTGTTGACTGGTGAAGGGTCCGAGGTCAGCTTGCGCGATGCGGCTCGCATTATCGCCGAAGCTGAGCTCGCCAAAAGTGGCAGCGGTGATCGCTGGGTTGCGATATTTACCCGAGCGGCGAAGCCATTTCTATTCGAAGAATGGATCGGGGATGTCCTGGCTCGAGACACTTCTAGCCGATTGATGATGGAATTTGGGGGGGAGATGTTATCGGGTAGAGCGCTCGCCAGAGAAAAGGTTCTGGGTTACCGATGGGTCTTTCGGGCAGCGCAATCTGAAGGTTTCGAAGCTTCCAGAGTCATGAGCGATTTAGATGTTACTGGGCGGAATGGCGCAGATTGCACGATTGCTCTCGCAGTTTACACTGCCGAGGCGCGGGAGCTGACAAGGTTGGGAGGAAAAGCCGAGGACGCACCGATATGCCCACTTGGCGGCAATGCCGCAAAGGTTCAGGCCGTTCTCACATCTGCCTATTCTATCGTTGGAGAAATTTCCAAGCTTGGCGGTCTTATGGACCTATTTGATCCATCGATTGATCGGGCGGGTCTCGCTGGGATACGCGTCGTGCCTCCTCAATATGACAAGCCATTCTCCATAGTTTCAGATGCTGACAGCCAGACTGTCGAGGATTTAGTGACGCTAATTGGATATATGCAGGACGTGCTCGGGCTGCCTATTCCAACGTCAATTTTCATTGCTGCCAATATTGACTATGGTGGACGGGCTATATCGAAACGTATCGCAGCGCTTTCAAATTCGTCTGAGAGTCTGAACGGCAATATGATTGACGCTCCAGTTGCTTTCAATGTTGTTCGAAATTGGCATTCAGGACGAGCCGATCATTTACATGGGTGGTCAGATGCAAGAACGGTGGCGCAACATTACTTTGTCGACCCTATGTCTGACGTCAGCGCCTATGAGACAGATTTGAGTCTGGGCTAAGCGAGGGTTTTTGTTCATCTTCATCCTTATGGAGTGAAGCATGAGACAGACTAAAACGACGTCCGGAGAGCGGACGATTAAAGACATCAAGCGGAAGACGCGCAAGCAGTACTCAGCCGAGGAGAAGATCCGCATCGTGCTGGATGGCCTGCGCGGCGAGGACAGCATTGCCGAGTTGTGCCGTAAAGAGGGCATATCCCAAGGCGTTTATTATAAATGGTCCAAAGACTTTATGGAGGCCGGTAAGAAGCGGTTGGCCGGAGATATTGTCCGCCAAGCCAACACATCTGAAGTTAAGAGCCTTCGGTCCGAAGCTCGGAACATGAAGGAAGTTATCGCTGAGCAAACTTTGGAGCTTCGCCTGCTTAAAAAAAGCATGATCGGGGATGGGGGCGACGACGAATGAGATACCCAGCCTCAGAAAAGCTCGAGATCATCCGCTTGGTGGAGCGCTCAAAGCGCCCCGCCAAATGGACACTCGATAAGCTGGGCATTCCGAGGCCCACATTCTACCGTTGGTATGATCGCTATCTGGAACACGGAGAAGATGGGCTTGTCGATCGCGCGCCTCACCCAGGACGTGTGTGGAATAAAATACCGGATAAGATCCGGAGTGACGTTCTGGACATGGCCCTCGACATACCAGAGCTATCGCCCCGTGAGCTTGCGGTCAGGTTTACGGATACTAAGCGCTACTTCGTGTCTGAAAGCTCGGTCTACCGGCTTTTAAAGGCCCATGACTTGATCTCCAGCCCAGCCTTCATTGTGATGAAGGCTGCCAGTGAGTTCCGCGACAAGACGACGGCCATCAATCAAATGTGGCAGACTGACTTCACCTACTTCAAGATCATTGGCTGGGGCTGGGTTTATTTATCGACGATCCTAGACGACTTCTCGCGCTACATCATCAGCTGGAAGCTCTGCACGACGATGAAGACGTCCGACGTCACTGACACGCTGAACATGGCGCTCACGGCGTCGGGCTGCGGTCAGATGAATGTAGTTCATAAGCCACGGCTACTGTCAGACAACGGCGCGAGCTACATCTCTGTGGAGCTGGCCGATTATATCAAAGACAAAGATATGAGCCACGTTCGCGGAGCGCCGTATCATCCGCAAACCCAAGGTAAAATCGAGAGATGGCATCAGACGCTCAAGAACCGTATTCTATTGGAAAACTACTTCCTGCCGGGAGACTTGGAGTTACAGATCGAAGCCTTCGTGGAGCATTATAATCATGTGCGCTATCACGAGAGCTTGAAAAACGTCACACCTGCCGACGTCTACTTCGGGCGGGCTCAATCCATCATCAAACGCAGAGAAAGGATCAAGGCTAAAACGATCGAACATCGACGGTTGCAATATCGCAAAGCAGCCGCTTAAATAACAACACCAATGGTGAGCAAACCCTCGCTTAGCTCAGGCTCAAATCTGTCTCATTTTATATGAAGACGGACACGTGTGACTTTGGAAGGTGGATGTCGAGGTCTTGCCAGTTAGGACAGTATGGTCTTCAATCTTTATTGAAAACTTTGCCTCTGGTTGCGAGGGAATGCTGGTTGCGATGACGGAAAAGATTATCAGGGCGACAGCGAATCCAATTGAGACCAGACCTTTGGGACTGACCCAAAAGTGGACGGGACTATGAAGGCTCATTTCGAAACTTGCTCCTAATTAGCGTGTCTGGGCGCTAAATAGCTGCCTAAGGTTCCAGTTATTGGGTATCAGTTTCACGTCTCTGTTGAGCCCATTCTCAAAATGACAACAGAAAAGAATTAGCGAGGTGTAGGGGTCCAGGGCAGGGTTGGGCGACGAGGTTAATAACAAAACCTATACTTATGGAGAAAGAATGGTGCCTCCACACGGACTCGTGTGGGGGCAATAAACTTTATAAAACAGTGGTTTGTGTCAACAGAAAACGAATTTATAGCACAAAAGTAGGTGGCGGTTGTGGCCCATAAGGGCGCTTCAGTCGCCCATGTGGCCCATCTGTGAAGATAGACAGTCATCGCCGTCCGTCGCAGTGTTGCAGATGGCGGTGATGCGATAGCTTCCGTCGCGCCCACGCTTCACCATAAAACTGACCGGATCTTCCGGACTGAAGGCGGACAGGTCTACGCCAGACGTTATACCGAAGCCCATGGTCATGGCGCCCATGCCGACGCCGTCGATGGCTTCGTGCTTGATTGTCGCGGATTGACCATCAGGACTGACGGAGACGAGTTTACCCGTCGTGTGTCCTGTATCGCTCATTGCGCTACCCTCCATGTCTGCAGCGTGATCCATGCCCCCGTGATCCATTTCGACCTGATCCATCTCAGCATGGTCCTGGCTATTATGGTCGGTCGTTGTCGCAGGATTGGAGTCGCCGCTACAAGCGGAAAGGCTGATTGCGAGCAGTGTGCTCAGGGTTATTTTGGTGAGATGTGTCATGCAGGGACTCCTTCAGATTTGGCATGAGTGGGTGTGGGCTGGGCGGGCAGGGATCTGCCAATCCAGATGAAATAAACCGCCGGGATGACGATCAGTGTTAACAGTGTTGTCGAGACCATCCCGCCCAGCATTGGCAGAGCGATCCGGCGCATGACGTCGGAGCCCAGACCTTCGGTTAGGAATATTGGTGCTAGGCCCGCCATGACAGTCGTGACGGTCATCAGTTTGGGTCGCACCCGCAGCGCGGCCCCGTGGCTGATCGCCTCGAAGAGTTCGGTTCGGGTTGTGGGTTGGTCCGTGCGAACCTGCTGGTCGATATAGAGCAGCATGACGACGGCGGTTTCGACCGCAATCCCTCCCAAGGCGATGAAGCCTACCGCGACGGCAACAGACAGATTGTAGCCTGCGAGCCACACCGCCCAAAGTCCGCCGACGAGCCCGAAGGGCAGCGACAACATGATGATCAGGGTGCGGTCCAGCCGTCCGAAATGCAGCATGAGCAGCAAGAAGATCAAACCCACGGCGGCTGGAATAGCGATCTGCAATCGCTCATTGGCGCGGGCGAGTTGCTCATATTGTCCCGACCATTCGACGGCATAACCGGGCGGCAGAGCGACGTTGCGCGCGACCACGTCACGGGCCTCAGAGACGTAACCGCCCAGGTCGCGGCCGACAATATCAACGAAGACCCAGCCCGTCAGGCGGGCGTTTTCAGATCGGATCATGGGCGGGCCTTCCGCATAGGCCACGGTGGCGACCTCGCGCAGCGGGATGTGCGCACCGTCCGGGGTGGGAATCAGGATGTCGTCCAAGTCATCCGCCGTCTCGCGGAAGGCCCGCTCGTACCTCAACATGATGCCGTAGCGTTCGCGGCCTTGCACCGACTCCGCCAGTCTCATGCCGCCTAGGGCCGTCTGGATGACCGATTGAAATGTGCCCATTTGAATGTTGCGACGGGCGAGCTCCTCGCGAATGGGTGTAATTTCGAGATATTTCCCGCCCAGCACCCGGTCCGCAAAGGCGGATCGGGTTCCAGCTACGGTTGAGACAACGCCCTCAATCTCGCGCGCGATCGCCTCAATCGTGATCAGGTCGTCGCCCGTGACCTTGATGCCGATAGGGGTTCGGACGCCTGTCGAGACCATGTCCATTCTGATCTTGATCGGATAGCCCCAGCTATTGACGAGACCGGGCATTTGCAGGCGGTTGTTCAGATCCTCAACAATCCCGTCCGCGGTCATACCGGGCCGCCATTCCGATTTGGGCTTCAAGCGGATCCAGCTTTCGATCATTGTGAGCGGCGCTGGATCGGTCGCCGTATCGGCGCGGCCAGCTTTGCCGAAAACGCTTTCAACTTCCGGCACGGTCTTGATGACGCGGTTGGTCTGCCCGAGGATTTCACGCATCTTCGTCGCGGACACACCCGGCAAGGTGGTCGGCATGTAAAGTAGCTCGCCTTCATAAAGCGCGGGCATGAATTCCGTGCCAAGTTTCTGGGCGGGGATGACAACGCTCGCCGTAATCAGCAAAGCTACGATCACGGTCAGCCATTTCAGTTTCAACGCGATCCGAATGACGGGCTTATAGAGCCATATAAAAAAGCGGTTAAGTGGATTGGCTGTTTCTGGTCGCATTTTCCCGCGTAGGAGCCAGATCATCAGCACGGGGATCAGCGTGACTGACAATATGGCCCCGAACGCCATGGCATAGGTTTTGGTGAAGGCGAGCGGAGAAAACAGGCGGTAACTTTCCCCCGTCAGGGCGAAGACGGGCAGGAAAGAGACGACGATAATCAGAAGGGAAAAGAAAAGGCCCGGCCCGACCTCTTGCGCGGCCTCGAGCAGAACGCGTCGGTGCGTCGCCTTATCGGGCTTGTCAGGGAGTTCAGACAGCTTTCGCACCCCGTTCTCGACCATCACTATTGATGCGTCGACCATCGCTCCAATAGCGATTGCGATCCCGCCGAGCGACATAATATTGGCTGTCACGCCTTGCGCTGACATAATCGTAAAAGCCCCGAGAACGCCTAGAGGCACCGTTATCACCGCAACGAAGGCGGCGCGTATGTGCAGCAAGAAAAGCAGGATCACGAGAGCAACTACGATCCCTTCTTCAACCAGCTTCTCTGTCAGATAGTCGACGGCCCCTTCGATGAGGGGGGCGCGGTCATAGACGGTGACGATGTCTACGCCATCGGGCAGGCCGCGCTGCAACTCTGCAAGCTTGACCTTAACGCGCTCGATAACCTCCAGCGCATTCTCACCGTCCCGCATTACAACAATGCCTGCGACGGTTTCACCTTCACCGTTCAATTCGACAATACCACGCCGAAGCGCAGGGCCTTCGACGAGGCGCGCAATATCGGATAGCGTCACGGGCGTGCCGTCTTTGGCCAGCACCACGACTTGTTTGAGATCCTCGATGGTACTCACATAGCCGGAGGACCGGATGATGAATTCGGTCTCGCCCTGCTCGAGCACGCGACCGCCAACCTCGCTGCTCGCGGCACGGATCGTGCGGGCCAGTTGCGCAATAGAAATGTCGTAAGACCGAAGTTTATTCGGGTCGATCAGCACCTGATATTCACGCTCAAACCCGCCGACTGAGGCAACTTCTGCGACACCCTCCACACCGGAGAGCTCCAATTTAAGAAACCAGTCCTGTAGGCTACGCAGTTCCGCGAGATCCGTCTGTCCAGTGCGGTCGACCAGCGCATATTGGTAGACCCACCCCACGCCCGTTGCATCGGGCCCGATCCGAGGGACGGCACTGTCAGGCAGTTCAGTCCCCAGTCGGGATAGGGCTTCCACGACCCGAGACCGTGCCCAGTAGAGATCCACATCGTCCTCGAAGATGACATAGACAAAGCTGGTCCCGAACATGGATGCGCCGCGCACATCCTTGGTCCGGGGCAGGCCGAGCAGGTTGGTTGAGAGGGGATAGGTGACAAGGTCTTCGACAATCTGCGGTGACTGGCCGGGGAAATCGGTCCGGATAATGACCTGCGTATCGGTCAAGTCCGGCACGGCATCCAGCGGCGTGCTGCGCAGCGACATCCAACCGCCCACGGCCAGCGCAAGCACCAGTGTGATGACGATCAGCTGGTTTGCGACCGACCAGCCGATAAGCCTTGCCACGGCCGACTTGGAGGGATCGCGACCGGAAAGTTCATCGGCGCTCATGGCGCGCTTCCATCCATTGGATCCGGCCACGGTATAAGACGCGCTGTGGCATCCGAATAAGGGTTAGCTGGTAATCCGCTGTCTTGCAGCCAGCGGCGTCCGCTGTCTGGGTCACTGTACAAGCGGAGTTGCTGATCGTCGTAATGAGACGGCGCGCCATAGATGAGCCATCGATCAATCGCATTCATGAGCGCGGCAAGGTGGTTCGCTAACTGATCTCCCGATGGAACCGTTTTGGCTCGCAAGATCGCTGATTTGGCATCCCTGAGAATCGGTGCGAGCGTGGAGTTCGAAAATTGTGATTCCAGCTGATCGATTAACGTTAGTGTTGGATCAAGAAAGTAGGGATCAATCGCATAACCATCGATCAACGCTTCGTGAAAATAGAGCGCAGTATCGACCATATGGTCGATCTGACTGAGGGTCGTCGCGTCGATAGGAAGCTCGGACAAGGGTGTGTCAGCATCAAAGCCTGAGGCGAGCGGTGCGAGTTTCGAAAAGCCCTCACGGAGGTTGGCTTCTGAATCGAGCATGAACTGTCCGCTGGCGACGATGGACTGGCCTGCGGTCAGTCCTTTGACGATTTCCGTCCGACCGCGTGCTGTCGCGCCTGTGACAACGTCCCGGCTCTCAAAGCGCCCATCGCCAAGAGCCACAATCACGGATGCACCGCGTGAGTCCCTTAGGATGGCTTGCGTCGGGACAGATAGACGCTCGGATGATGCGTCAGCATCACCCGTCTCAAAAACGATGTCAGCATAGGCACCTGGGCGGAGGTCGCCTGACTTATTGGATACTGAAATGCGGACGTCTGCTGTGCGCGTGCGCGTGTCAATGGTGGGGTAAATATAGTCGACTTTGCCTATTTTGGCCGCGTCTGGGGCGCTTTCGAAGGAAAGGGCGGCTTGTGTACCAATTGCGACGCGTGGCAGGTCCGACTCCGGTACCTGCGCAATGACCCAGACGTCGTCATAGGCTTGCAGCCGGAGAATTGGATCGCCGGGTTTTAGATAATCCCCGTCGCGAACCATCAGCTCAGTTACGACGCCCGCGCTTTCTGCATAGACAGGCACGCGTTCGATCAACGCCCGCGTCTCACCCAAGCGCTCGATCAGGCTTTCTTGCATGCCCTTCGATTTCAAGCGCTGGCGAACGGAGGCGATACGACGATCATTTCCGATCTGAAGAGAGGCGAGATAGTCTTTCTGGGCGGCGATTAAATCCGGGGAATAGATGGAATAAATGCGCTGCCCGCGTCTTACGACATCGCCTTCTGCGCGCACGGTCAAGCCATCGATCCAGCCTTCCAATCGGGATGCGGCCATGGATTCTAAGCGCGTATTCGCTTCTACAGTGCCGTAGGCGCGCAGACGTTCGGCAAAATCACTGCGTCCGACGGTGACGGTGCGGACGCCCATGGTCTGAATCATTTCCGAGGACACGACGACGCTACCTGTATTCACTCCGCTCTGAACAACAGGCACAAGGTCCATGCCGCAAATCGGGCAATTTCCTTCTGGATCATCCGAAATATAATGCGGGTGCATCGGACAGGTATATTGGCTGGTTGTCGCCGGCGTTTGTGTTGTCGGCACCTCCGCCCTTTGACCGGCCTGCATCGCGGCATGATCATGGCCAGGGGCTGTCGTCGTCGCAGATTTATCGGAACTGTCTGCGCAGCCAGCGATGACGAGAGCCCCGGTTAGGATCACAGCTTTGTATGAGAGTTTCATAGTGTCACCAGTAGGCTGTTCATGATCGCAATCGCTTGATCGCGCCGGACGCCTTCCTTGATCATATCGGCCTGCAGACGCAGGACAGCGATCTCACTGTCGATAATGGCCGAATAATCCCCTTGGCCTGACTCATAGGAAATAAGCTGAGCGGCAGTTTGTTCGTTCGTCGCGGCGATCTGTGCCTCCAAGATGTTGATATTCTCGACAGCGACGTCTGCGCGAGCTTCAAGGCGTCGCCACTCTGACCGTATCTGACGGGCGATGGATGAACGGCGCGCACGCGCGGCGGAGAGGTCCGCCTTCGCCGCCCGTAAGGCGGGTTCCTGTTTCTTGGCTGCCCAAAGCGGGATGGTGAAACTCACGCCGCCCGAAACCCAATCATCACCGTCGAAATTTGATCGTGGCCCTTTGCCGGACTCCCGCTGCTGATAGGTGACGTTGGCGCCCCAATCCGGTTTGAAGTCCGCCTCAGCGATATCGATGTTTGCTGCCGCAATCTCGACCCCGGCATCGGCAACCCGCACGGCATGTAGCGAGAGTGCATTGTCGGGCCACGGAGCCGCGCGCATCTCAGGCAGTGTTATCTGTGGCACGGTTCCAAGGAGCTCGATCAGTTCGGCGTCGATCACTTCGCGCTGCATGTCGAGATCAGCCAAAGTGCGAGAGACCTCAGACCGTTCCACATCAACCTGAGCCAGTCGAAAGACGAGCGGACGGCCCGCATTAATTTCAATGTCGATGATCTCTGTCAGTTCGTCATATTTGGCGTCGCGCGCAGCTGCAATTGTTCGCTGCTCATCAAGCGCCGCGCGACCGATCAGCAGCGCCAAAACACGCCCTTGTAACCTGTCGAATTGATAGCTGCGCTCCGCGTCTACTTGGTCTGCATTGCGCAAGGATTTTGTCGATTTCGCGTCGCGCTCGGCACGGCTCGGAAAAGCCTGTCGTATGCCGACAGCGCGATTGGTCGGTAGATATTCCGTGAAGCTCGGACTCAGCAGTGGGAAATTGTTGAGCTGTAGTGAGACAGTTGGGTCGGGCAGGCCGAGTGCGGCATCGGCCCGCTCGCGATTGGCTAATGCAGTGAAAGATAGGGCCTCCAATGAAGGATGCTGACGCAGCCGCGCCTCGATTTGATCCATGGTCATCGGCTGACTGTCTACCAATTGCGGGCGCATCAGATTGTCCGATGTTCGCGCATCCTTCGCATCAAGGTTTACGATATCCGCGCGGGCATGAGCGGTTGACGCCATGGTCATTACAAGCGCTGCGAGAGCCAGTGCGAAGCCTGACGTCGATGTATTTTTTGATAAATTTGGTTGGATAGACATCCATATTCTCCGAACTTCTGGGCCGTGAAACAGGCAGAAGACCATGCCGCCGCAAAGGCCACATCGTCTGACACAGAGTGGGGAATTTAGATCAGGAGCCGGTCGTTACGTGCAGCTGGGCTATCGATCGGCGACGGATCATGGTGGGACGGAGGTCCCGTGATCGGCGGTAGCCGCCAGTCCTGCGCCATCGGAGCTATTGCGTCCGCTAAAAGAATAGCGGTGGAATGAGATGAGATGTCCAGCGTTAGAGTGCTGGCGTCGACGCGATCAACAACTTGATCGACACAGTTTTCGCAAGACGGACACGGCGCGTTCGGGTCTTGATCAATGTCCAAGGCCGTCGCTGAGGGGCCGTGGCAGCTCGATGTCGCAGCAACTTTGATCGGCATGTCATGTGTGACGCTGTCATGACCCAAGCCGCAGCAACTGAGCACAGGCGACGCGATCATAACGATCATCGCCAACAGGCTGAGATATATGAAAACGCGCTTCACCCTTGCAAGCTACACGAAAATCATGAAAAAAGTAAATACCCCTAAGGGGCATAATCGCTCACGTCTGTGTGACAGCAGTTTTGGACATTCCTATGACCACTCATTCTGACAAAACCATCAATCGGCTGAAACGGATCGAGGGGCAGATCCGTGGTATCATTCGGATGTTAGAAGATGACCGTTACTGTATTGATGTCCTGACCCAAGTGCAGGCTGTGAAAGCGGCTCTATCCCGGGCCGAAAGCGAGATTTTGAAAGACCATGCTGCGGGCTGCGTTCAATCTGCCATCCAGTCCGGTGACGCGCAGGAACAGCGCAAGAAAGTCGATGAACTGGTCGACCTTTTCGAAAAACTCAAACGGTAGGCCCGCGCTTTCTGAGACGCCTATTGACCCGGCCCATTTCTGACGACGCATTTCGCGGCCTTTTCTATTGTTTTGCCAACACCGGGTAAAAAATAATGGAACAAAATCTTGGCGGTTTTCATTATACCCCTATTAGGTATTATGGGAGGTATAGATATGACGACAGAACAAACCACGCCCGCTGATGCAGGCAATTCAATGAAAATGCAGGATAAAGGCTCGCACGGTTCGAGTTACCCGATATTCTTCTCCATGATCGCCACGTCAACTGTGGTGATGCTGGGTTTGATGTATCTGAATAGCTATGAGTTCAGCCACGTCCGGTTCTCTGAAACCCGAACTTATATGGCGCTCTACATGGGTGGCATCATGTCGATCATCATGCTCCTTTTCATGTGGAGCATGTATAAGGACAAAGCCAAGAATTGGGCTATTCTGATTGGGTCGGCCATCATTTTCCTGATCGCGCTTTTTCTGGTGAGATCGCAGACCACCGTTCAGGATAGCTCTTGGATGAAGGCTATGATCCCGCATCACTCGATTGCTATTCTGACGAGTTCACGCGCCGAAATCGACGATGTGCGAGTCCGCCAGCTCGCGGATGATATCATCAAAGCACAGGAGCGCGAAATCGCAGAAATGGAATGGTTGATCGAAGATATTCGCAAGAACGGAAAAGCCGAAACTAAGGCTAAAGGTGACGCCCGCCCCGTTCCAGATTTTAGCAAATAGGCATATTCATGACCATTTTGGAAGAGATGCACCTCGAGACCAAGGACCACAGTCGTAAGGCTGTGGTTTACCGTATGGTTATGGACAGTCACGTTTGCCCCTACGGAATCAAAACTGTCGATCTATTGAAACGCAAGGGCTTTGAGGTCGAAGATCATCATCTCACAACGCGTTCCGAGACTGACGCGTTTAAGAAAAAATGGGGCGTTGAGACAACGCCCCAGATTTTTATCGGCGAGGATCGTATCGGCGGCTTTGACGATTTACGACGTCACTTCGGCCTGACTGTTCGCGATAAGGATGAGAAAACGTATACGCCCGTTATCGTCGTCTTTGTCATGGCGGCCTTGATGGCTATCGCCGCAACCTACGCGCTGACTGGAAATGTGCTAAGTGTCAGGGCTGTAGAATGGTTCATTGCTTTCTCCATGGCTATGCTCGCCATGTTGAAGCTGCGTGACATTGAGACCTTTTCTAACATGTTCGTGGGCTATGACATGCTTGCGCGGCGAGTAGTCCGATATGCCTATATCTATCCGTTCGCTGAAGCCTTCGCCGCCATCTTGATGATCGCGGGTGGTGCCTTTGGTCTGATCGCCGCGCCGGTTGCCCTGTTCATTGGGACGATTGGAGCCGCGTCAGTCTTCAAGGCCGTCTATGTTGAAAAACGCGACCTGAAATGTGCTTGTGTTGGTGGGGGCATGAATGTGCCGCTGGGCTTCGTCTCCCTGACCGAGAACCTCGCCATGATGGGGATGGGCGTTTGGATGATAGTGAAAGCGACGACTCTAGGCGTGTGATCTCGTCGCAGCGTCTTCTTGGCAATATTGTCTAGGCCTGTCGTTTATCGCAATCTGGATGATGAGCGATAAGATTGCCTTTATTCTTCCCCATATGCTCGTCCGCTGGACATCAGAAGATAAATGAAAACGGCCGAGCAGGATATTAGGAGGAAGCCATTAAGCGACTCCACGCCCGCCAGAAATCGCAAATGGCCGGTGGGGTATACATCGCCCAAACCAAGCGACGTAAAATTGACCAATGAGAAATAATAGATATCCATGAGGGATAAAGGCCCGCTGTCCTGCTCAAACCCACCTAATCCATAACCGCGCCCAATGAAAAACCCACAGGCGTAAAGCCCGGCTTCTGTCAGATGCGCAATCCCGATCGCATAGAGACCTATGATCAATTTCACGCCCCTCGGCAGGTGGCTCTTCGGTAAAGCGGATAAGAGTTTTGCCATGACGATATAATGCAAGGCTCCGGACAAACCGAACAGGATTGTTGCAATGAATATTGAACCCAACATGACGTCAGAGGCTTTGTCTTGAACCCGCTAGGACGATTGTGATGTCTGGGTCTTCCTATGAAAAAATCGGTACAGTGGTACAAAAATCGCGGCCATGTACCAGCCGTAGAGATAGGCCCCCACTGCGCCGAATATAAATCCGGACAGGGTCAGCCATTCAAATCCAGGCAACCAGGGAGCCCACGCTTCATGCATGTGAAAGCGGTCCGGCATCACCAAACCAAACCCGACACAAATCAGGAAACTGATAAGCAGGAAAATTGAGAGTGCGTGCGCCGTGGGCACAAGTCGGGGGCCAGTATAGTCAGTCATGAAACATCTCCTTTTATTGATTGTGGGACGAATGAGACGCGGGGTCATGTTCATCGACCCCGCGCAGGCGGCTGAGAAAGAATTTCTCGAAACCGAAAATGAACGCGATGCCGCCAAGCGATATGGCAATGATGAGCGGGTCTGTGCCGCCCTTAATGACCAGAAAGGCAACCAGCACGATGACATCGAAGAGGATAGCCAGTGAGAGTATGATGGCATTTGCCCCGACATCCTCACGCAAATGTCGCAGCACCCCCCAATGGATCAGAATATCCATGATGAGGTAGAAGATCGCGCCGAGCGAGGCGATCCGTGACAGATCGAAAAAGGCAGCCAGCAATCCGGCGGCAATCACCGTATAAATAAGTGTATGAAGCTGAATGCCGCCCGGCATGCCGAAGTGACGATGCGGGATTAAATTCATATCCGTCAACATGGCCAGCATGCGCGAGACGGCAAAGATACTCGCTAACAAGCCGGACGCCGTGGCAATGATGGCAATACCGACCGTGAACCAGACACCGGCCTGCCCGAGGGCCGGGCGCGCCGCTTCAGCGAGCGCATAGTCCTTCGCCTGTACAATCTCTTCGATCGACAGCGATGAACCGACGGCAAAACAGACCAGTAAATAGACAACCACGCAAATCGCTAATGATATGATGATAGCGCGGCCTACATTGCGTGTCGGGTCTTCGACTTCACCGCCACTATTGGTGATGGTGGTGAAGCCTTTATAAGCCAGGATCGCGAGAGCCACGGCGGCCAGAAAACCACCGGGAGACGCTTGATCGGCGATGCCGCCCTCAGCCGGTTGAAATGTAAACCCGGCTGCCCAGAGCGCGACCAGCGAGAAGGTCAATATGCCGCCGACTTTCAGCACGGCCGTCACCTTGGACACGGTTCCGATCACTTTGTTGCCGGCCAAATTTATCAGAAAGGCAGCCACGATCAGGCCGACAGCTAAGACCGGTACAAGGATACTGTCATTGGCCACATCGAAAAGTTGTAGCGTATAAGTCCCAAAGGTGCGCGCCACGAGGCTTTCATTGATGATCATGGAAAACGCCATCAACAGCGCCGCCGCGCCGGTCACAGTCGCAGGTCCGTAGGCCTTTTTGAGGATCATCGCGATTCCGCCCGCTGACGGGTATTTATTGGACACTTTGATATAGGTGTAGGCGCTGAACCCGCTGATGATCGCGGCGACAACGAACGCCAGTGGAAACAGGGCCCCAGCATATTCGGCAACTTGCCCTGTCAGAGCAAAAATGCCTGCGCCAATCATGACGCCGGTCCCCATAGCGACCGTGCCAAGTAGACTAAGGCTCCCCTTTTCGTATACGTTTTCCATCAATCTCGACCGGGCCTCAGGTTTTCGTGCGTGTCAGTATCAGACGATACATCGGGGTTCGTGGCAAAATCTATAGCTTGCGCTTTGGCGGCTTGGGCGCAGAAATGCTCGACTTGCAGAGTTGAAAAATAAAAATTGAATTTGTCTGAAATAATGTCTGTGGCTTTTTCTAAGACAATGTCTTCGTCCATATTCGCGTCAATCAGGAGGTGGGCAGAAAACAAATTCTTGCCTGATGTTAGGGCCCAAGCATGGACGTGGTGGATGTGTTTAACACCTTCAATCTGAAACAATGCAGACTGAACTGCCTCCACATCCACATTGGTTGGAACAGTTTCCATGAGCACATTGAGAGCATCGCGAGTGATGCTCCAGCCAGCCCAGATGAGCACGAGCCCGAATCCGGTGCCCAGAATAGGATCAATGGCAACAAAGCCGGTAAAATAAATGACAACTGCCGCGACAATAATGATGAGGCTACCAACAAATGTCTGCATCACGTGCCAGAATGCGCCGCGCATATTGAGATTATCTTGGGAATTTTTAGTAAGAAGCCGGAGCGAAATAACTTCGGTGACTAACCCGCCTGCAGCAGCCCAGAGCATTAATCCATAGTCCAGCTCTACCGGGTCAAAGAAACGCTTGATGCCCATATAGATCACAAAAACAGCCATGAGCAGTAAGAATAGACCGTTGAGTAATGCCCCGATGATCTCTGCGCGAATATTCCCATAAGTGCGGTAGCGATCAGCGGGTCGGCCAGCTATGCGGCCAGCAATTAATGCCAGTAGAACACCGCCGACAGCTGAAAACGTATGAAAAGCATCGGAAATAACCGAGATCGAGCCGCTAACGACGCCCAGCCCCATCTCGATCAAGAAGTATATACCGGTGAGCGCAGCGCTTATTTTCAAAGCTTTTTCATTGTCTTTGAACAGAGCGGCCATATCGTGTCCGCTATGGCTACCCTGTTGTTTGGGTGTGCCGCCAGTCTCTGTGGGCCTCTTATTTTTCATGAGTTACTTTTTCCCACGCCGAAGTTTTTGTTCCGCGATACAGTGAGATCGTGCCCGTCATAGTTGCGAAACGGTGGAGCTCTTCAATGTCGTCAAAACCTGCGTCACGCATTAGAGTAGGGATAATGCCGTCAGCGTTAGGCTGTGTATCGCTCACACCATCGATTGCCTGAACCGTGTGTCGGAACAGACGTTTCATTAGCCGAGATCTTTGATGCCCATAATCAGCTATGTGAACAGAGCCGCCGGGCTTAAGGACCGTGTGCATAATTTCCAATATGCGTTGTTTCTCCCTGAGGGGCACTTGATGAAGGACGAGGGAACTGACAATTTTCGTTGGACTGTCTCCCCCGACATTTGTGTCGGCCGCTAGATAGCCTTGCGTGAATGTTGCGCGCCCACCGTCCCGTGATATCTTTGCCCTTGCGCGATCGATTGCATCCGCATCTGGATCAATGCCAACATATTTGCTTGAGGGCGAGCGCCGGTGGACGGCGAGCGCCAAGCTACCGGTGCCGGACCCTACGTCGAGAATATGGTCATTTTCGTCGGGGGACAAAGACCGCACTAATTGGTCACGCCATGTGCGTTCTCGCGTCATCAAAGCAATGACGACATCATAAAGAGGTGTCAGGGCCGCATACCCCAAAGGCGGCGTATGATGATGAGGTTGATGTCTAGGGGGGCTCATGCCTCATCGCCTTTTGATGGCATGAAGCTTGACCACTTAGGAATGATGGGTGGAACACGCGCCGCATATTCATCCCAAGCTATACCGAAACGTTTCTTTGAGTCAGCCTCTTCGGTCTTGGCAAGCCGCCAATACATGACCAGGAGAACAGGAAACATGATGGCCGTGATCAGGGTTGGCCACTGCAACAGGAAGCCGAACATAATGGCAATAAAGCCAATATATTGCGGATGACGCACACGAGCATACAGCCCCGTCACGGCCAGTTTGCCGGCTTGCTGTGCCTCATACAAGACACGCCAAGCCGACGACAAAAGAATAAAGCCAAAACCAATCAAGATGATGCTGGCGATATGCAGCACATCAAAATGCGCGTTGCCCCCCAATCCGAAGACCGTATGCAATAGATGTCCATTTTCGTGAGCCATGAAATTCACACCCGGATAGGTGCTCGTTAGCCAGCCCGAAAACAGATAGATGGTTAGTGGAAATCCGTACATTTCGACAAATAGCGCAACGATGAACGCTGAAAATCCACCAAATGACCGCCAATCCCGTTTGGTTTGAGGCTTAAAGAAGCTGAACGCGAAAATGATAAAGATAGCTGAGTTCAGAATTACCAGAACCCAGAGCCCGTAGGCTGATTGGCCCTCATGCATTACTGTCACCTCGATCTTTCGGATCAACTGAAGCGTCAGCGCTACCTGATCCGTGACTGTGCCCCCCATGATGGAACAGATGCATTAAGGGGCAGAGCAAGAGGATAAGCCAAGGCAAGTAGGGTACGACATGTGCTGTATGTTCTGTCAGCAGAAAGTATGCGCCTGCTCCTAGAAAAAACAGGCAGGCAATGCCTGAAGGAGTTCGCAACCAGGCGGGACGGGTTTCTGGTTGATGATAAGCGTCATGGTCATGTGTCATTGGATAGCTCTAAAGTTCCAAACGTCGCAGGCGCAGCGCGTTGAGAATGACGGAGACGGAGGACAGGCTCATCGCCGCTGCCGCAATCATCGGGCTCAGCAACAGGCCAAAGAACGGATAGAGAATGCCCGCTGCGACCGGCACGCCCAGTGCATTATAGATAAAAGCGAAGAACAGGTTCTGACGGATATTACCCATGGTGGCGCGGCTGAGATGCCGGGCTTTAGCAATGCCCATCAGGTCGCCTCGCACCAGCGTAACGCTAGCGCTTTCCATCGCCACATCGGTGCCCGTGCCCATCGCGAATCCGACATCAGCCTGAGCTAGCGCTGGCGCATCATTGATCCCGTCACCCGCCATGGCGATCACGGAACCAGCGGCTTGTAGCTCGCGCACGATCCGGTTTTTATCTTCAGGAGAAACATCGGCATGGACCGCATCAATACCGATTTGACTGGCAACAGCCTGAGCTGTTCCCGCGCTATCGCCCGTTAACATGACGACTTTCAGACCTTCCGCATGGAGCCGCCGGATGGCATCTTTGGTGGTCGCTTTGATAGGGTCGGCCACGCCAATCATTCCGGCAGGTTTCCCGTCAAAGGCCACAAACATCACGGTCTGGCCTTCCCGCCTGAACCCTTCGGCGGCCTCGGCAAGCTCAGAATCGAACGCGCCAATGCGCTCCATCATTTTACGATTGCCAATCGCGACACTCTTGCCATGGGCCTGCCCTTGGGCACCTTCGCCTGTGACGGACTGGAAGTCTGTAGCGCGCTCAAAAGCGATAAACCGGGCTTCTGCGCCAGAAACGATAGCCTCGGCGAGTGGATGCTCGCTGGCGGTCTCGACCGCCGCGACGGGGGCCAGCAAGTCTTCCTCACTGAGACCTGAAACGGGATGAACCAAGACGAGTTTGGGTTTGCCTTCTGTCAGTGTGCCGGTCTTATCGACAATCACCGTGTCTACTTTTTCCAGCGTCTCGAGCGCTTCGGCGTTTTTGATCAGAATACCATTAGACGCGCCTTTTCCTGTGCCGACCATAATCGACATGGGTGTTGCGAGTCCGAGAGCGCAGGGACAGGCAATGATCAAGACTGCCACGGCATTAACGATCGCGAATGCCATCGCCGGGTCTGGCCCGAATATGGCCCAAATGATAAAGGTGAGGATGGCAATGAGGACTACGGCGGGTACGAAATAGCCCGACACCGTATCGACCAGTTTTTGTATCGGAGCGCGGGAGCGCTGTGCCGCCGCCACCATGCGAACAATCTGAGCGAGTAAAGTCTCGTCGCCGACGCGTGTGGCCGTCATGATCAGAGCGCCCGTGCCGTTCACCGTGCCGCCTGTGACAGCGTCCCCGACCGTTTTTTCGACGGGAATGGGTTCGCCCGAAATCATGGCTTCATCGACACTGGACCGGCCTTCAATCACATCCCCATCGACAGGAATTTTTTCACCGGGTCGGACGCGTAATCTGTCGCCCGTTTGCACATCAGCCAACTCGATATCTTCCTCGACACCGTCCGCATTGATCCGGATGGCTTTCGGCGGGGCCAGCTCCAGCAATGCGCGAATGGCACCGGAGGTCGCAGACCTCGCGCGTAATTCCAGCACTTGTCCGAGCAGAACTAGCGTGGTGATGACAGCCGCAGCCTCGAAATAGAGCGCCACATGTCCATCCGTATTCCGGAAGGTGGCGGGAAATAGGTCGGGCGCCATCAAGGCGACAGTCGAATAAGCAAATGCCACGCCCACGCCGAGCGCGATCAGGGTGAACATATTGAGGTGACGCGTTTTGAGGGAGTTCACACCCCGAACAAAAAACGGCCAGCCACCCCAGAGGACGACCGGTGCCGCCAATAAGAATTGCAAGATGCCGCCAATAGCCGAAGGCACAAGCTGGGTCAGCGGACTCCCTGGAATCAGATCGCCCATCGCATAGATAAAGAGCGGAATTGACAGCAGCGCACTGATCCAAAACCGGCGCGTCATATCCGTTAACTCGGATGTGTCTTCCGCTTGATCAGCTTGGAATGTTTCCGGCTCAAGCGCCATCCCGCAAATCGGACACCCCGAATTCCGGACGTCGCGCACTTGTGGGTGCATCGGGCAAGTATAGACGGTTCCGCTATAGTCCGTTGGAACAAGATCATAATTTCGACCATCATCTTGGACGGCACTATCCGCGTGGCAGTGGCCGGATCCGTGATCCACAGTTGTGTGGGAATGAGGGGATGTCATGACCCTGTCTCATCATTTGAGGCGGACTTTGCACAACAGGATTTCTGACGCGGCTTGTTGACGACCGGAGGTGCGTCTTTGGGTTTACAACAACAGGACTTCTGAGAATCCGCAACTTTTTCTTCTGACATGTCCATATCAAGATCTCCAAAATGAAGGGTGTCTTGCCTTCAATATATATACCCCTATAGGGTATTACAAGATGGCATTATATCTGACCATAATTTAGGCTCTTTGACTGGCTTAAACGCGCCAGATCATACGTGGCTGACTCGCATTTTAGAAAAGACCGGTGCATCAACTGTCCGGGCTCGGTCACATCGCCAGAAGTCTCATTGGCCAGTGATTGGAAAACGCCGGCCATCGCCTCGACGACCTCAAAGACGGCCCCTGTCATATCTTCGCTGAGTATTAGACACGTCTCGCACGCCATGAAGCCGATCGTCGCCAAGCGGTGCTCCGGTTTGCGAGCGCGAATGACGGAGTCAAAATCAGACTGTGCGGCCAGATAAATGTCGGTTAGCTGAGTGGCCTGGATCATCGGGGCGCCTCGCCATCAAAAGCCAGAACGGCTTTCGGTCGGCGCAATCGTTTCAATCGCAACGCCGGTTTTTCGATAAGGTGCCAAGACGCCGCCGAGACAAGCAGGAAGATGGGCGTTGAGACTAATCCCAGCATCGCAGGGCCGAAGTCTGGATGAAAAAATAGGACGCCTTGCATGACCGGATAATGCCAGATGTAGAGACCATAAGAATAGTCCGGCATCGCCGAGACCAAACGACTAGTCTTGGACGGCAATCCAACTCGCAAGATTACTGCGGTCAGGGCGAGGTTCGCGAGAAGTTCTCCAATCAAGCTATCCCCGAACAGCAGAAATAGTCCTACAAGCGCAACAACGATCAAGCCGTGGGGTCGCCGCGCAGATGGCCAATGCCAAAGCACCATGCCCATTAAGAAGGCTGAAGACAGACGCAACAAGGGTAAAGCACCCGTTGGTAGGACTGAAAAGTCGATCATATGCGGAAGGACGAGATAGGCGATTTGAAGGACGAGGAAGGCTGTTACTGTGCGCCTGAATCCGCCTAAGACACCTGAGAAGAATCCAAATGCCGCCAATCCATATGCCATCATTTCAAAACGAATCGTCCAGAGTGGACCATTAAAATCGGACTCCAGATTTCCGGCGAATATCCCGCCGGGCGCATTTTGAGGGTCGCCCATGGCCAAGACCCGAAGCACATAACGCCAGGTTTCCCCGCTCCACACCCGGTCTAATCCACCGGGTTCCGAGAAGAATGGGGCGAATATGAACACAAAGGCGAGGCCCATGGCAATCAAGGCCGGATAGATACGCAGAAGCCGGGACTTCACATAGGGTCCGAGTTGGCGACGTGTGTTCAGACTTTTCGCAATGAGAAGACCGGAGAGAACGAAGAAACCGTTCACGGCCATATAGCCACCGGTCCAGTGATAAATCCGTGTGGGCTCATAGGCTGTTGTCAGCAGGAAAACATGCCCCACCGCAACGAGACCTGCCAACACCCACCGCACGGCGGTCAAGTGATTGGCGCGAAAGAGCGGATCGTCTACCGCCACATCAATTTTTGGCTCCGACATTAGTGTTCATGCTCGCCGGTGATCGGCGCCGATGACCAGTGGATATGGGCGATTCTCCACCCATCATCACCGCGCCGCAGCACCATGGTTTCGACCATTTTTGAGTGGATGGTCTGGCCTTTGAATGTGCCGTGGATCTGGCTTTCCGTAATCACCGTTGCCTGATCAATACCTTCAAGTACGTCGCGCTTTTTCACCGTGGATTCGACCGCGCCGATAAAGGCCATGTCTGAGGGCATGTGATGACCTGCATATTCGGCGAAGGACCGCTCCGTTCCGCCGCCTTCGGCGATCACGACATCAGGCAATATCAAGGTTCGAAGCGTCGGTTCGTCGCCTGTTCTCAGCGCGTTCCCGAAGGCTGAAACGATGGCGGCGGGCGACCCCTCTGACGCAGCGGTCGGTATGGGCATCGTCTCTGAGTCGTGATGACCATCACTATTATCGTGCTGAGGCGCTTCGTCGTCACTGTCATGGTGCCCATCACTATTGTCGTGGGTGGCCGCAGTGTCCGCCTCATGATGTCCATCACTGGCATCATGATCGCTCATAGCTATGGGGGAGACCGTGTCGGACTGATCGACAATTCCGTGATCATGGTCATGACCATCGCCCGTCACTTCCGGAAGGTTTTGGACGCCCAGCCCATATTTATAAACGATCGTTCCGCCCCACCACGCTGTTGTGGTCAAACTAACCGCCGCAATAGCCATCAGCCCGACAAACACACCCGTGGGCGGTTTTCGTCGAGATATGTATCGCCATCCTGCCAATGCAAGAAGGAGGAGGGCAGAGGGGACAGCCCAATTGCGATGGGTTGTCATGGCGGCGTGGGACGGCCCGTCGTGGGCGACAGTGTAATAGGCCTGAAAGCCAGCGGCGACCGTCGCGATGATGGCAACTGCGGCGAAGGCCAGCATCCAGTCCGCAGCTGGTATCAAGGTCTTCCGCCACCGGGTGGCGATAGGAAGCGCTGCAAGAAGATAGGCCAACGCTGCAGAGACGCCGAGCGCAAATGCAAAATGAACGAGGATTGGATGAATATTCGGTTCGATGAAGTTTTCCATTTTTGTTCCCTAAAACCAAGTGCGAAGGCCAATGACGGCCATCATCTGATCAGCGTCGCCGCCAGTCGCTTCAATAAAATCGCGGGTTTGGCCAAAACTGCCCTGCCATTCGACCCCGACATAGGGCGCAAACTCGCGCTTGATTTCATAGCGAAGCCGGATGCCGACATCGACGCCGGTCAGGCCCGAACCGATGTCCAGTTCTGGAATATCTTGTGCGGAGAACTCGACTTCGGTACGGGGCTGCAGCACGAGCCTCTGGTTTATCCGAAGCTCATATTCCGTTTCTATGCGCGCGCTGACATCGCCATCAGTGCTGACAAAAGCGGCTGCATCGACTTCAAACCAATATGGCGCCAGTCCCTGCAGGCCTAAGACGGCGTGCGTTCGTCCCGTTGGCTCAAGATCGTATCGAACACCGGCCTGAAGGTCCCAGAACGGCGCAATGGCCCGTGACCAGAGCGCTTGAATTTCGGCGTCTTCGATCTCATCGTCGTTGAAAGCGTATTCGCCTTCGGTCTTGATATAGAATTTGTTGAGATCGCCACCATACCAGCCTTGCGCGTCCCAAAGGAAAATTTCGCCTTCATCAGCGAACTGCAATTCCAGCCTGTCGGCCATAATCATGAAAGTGTTTTGTGCCCCATTGGCGGCCTGAACCGCGGCACGGGAGGCGGCCATGGCTTCTTCTCCCCAATATTGATCGGCCATGGACCAAGGCGCTTCGGAATAATCTTCTTCTGCGGACTGTGCGGATGCAATCGGTGCGGAGAAGAGACTGAACGCTGTCAGAGGCGCGAGATATATCAAATGTCGGATCGTCATTGTTACTGTCCTCCCTGCGTGCCGACCGGCGAGATGGCCGCTGACACAGATCGAGATTTGGCAAGGGTTGGATTGGGCAAGACGGTGACGACCTGCATCATGCCTGCATGCATGTGGTAGATGAGGTGGCAGTGGAACGCCCAGTCGCCGATATGATCGGCAGACACATCAACGGACAGTGTTTCGCCGGGTTTTACGACGACAGTATGCTTGCGCGGTCTGTGTCCGCCGCCGCCATTGACCAGATCAAAAAACATCCCGTGCAAGTGAATGGGATGCGGCATCATGGTGTTGTTGACGAGCGTGAGACGGACCCGCTCACCCTGCATGAATTTTATCGATTCTTTGACTTCGGAGAACTTCACGCCGTCAAAGGACCACATGTAGCGTTCCATATTGCTCGTTAGATGGACGACCACTTCGCGGCCGGGGACGCGTATGTCCTCATTGGGATCCAAGCTTCTGAGTTGGCTGTAGGTAAGCGTCCGATGCGGCATATTTTCCAAACCGATGCCGGGTTCATCAAGTCGGCTGGTCGGCATGGCAGCAACATTTACGACGCCCGGACCGACCTCAATATCGGCCTCAACCTTTGCCAGTTGAATGTCTGGCCCGTAAGGATCTGGGCCATCCCCCATAACGCTGTGATTCATGGCTCCCTGATCCATTGAGCCATGACTGTTGGTCGCATCGTGCGCGCCGCCGCTGGCATCGGACATGGCAGCCATTTCGCCGTGAGCCATGCTGCTCATCCCGCCCATAGCGGAATGATCCATTCCCATATCTTTCATCGTCAACACGGGAACAGGCCGGAGCTCTGGAGCCCTGGCGCGCATACCGGGTCTGGGGCCAAGCGTTGCCACCACTTGCCCGGATCGGTCGATGGACTCTGCGACAAAGGCGAAGGCCCTCGCCTCGGTGGGTTCGACAATCACGTCATAGGTTTCGGCCACGCCGATTTGAAACTCGTCCGTTTCAATCGGTTGCACATTCAACCCGTCCGCCTGCACAACGGTCATAGGTAAGCCCGGCAGGCGGACATTGAACAGCGTCATTGCGGCTGCATTGATGATGCGCAGTCGCACCCGTTCGCCGGGGTTGAAGATAATGTTGAAATTATCGGCCGTGGAGTGGCCATTGATGACATAGGTGTAGGTTTCGCCCGTCACGTCAGCCAGGTCGTTTGGCGACATGCGCATGGCACCCCACATGCCGGTGAGGCCTTTCGGGTTGCTGATCGTGGCCTGATTGAAATTCAGGCTCTCAGCATTTTTCTTGAGCTTGGCGAAAATCCTGTGTGGATCAGTAAACGTCCAATCGCCGAGCATGAGCACATATTCTCGGTCACATTGGACCGGGTCCGCGTTTTTCGGATCGATGATCAGCGGGCCATAATGCCCGACTTGTTCCTGCAAGCCGCTATGGGAATGATACCAATAGGTTCCGTTTTGCGGGACAGAGAATTTGTATTGAAACGTTTCGCCCGGTCTGATTCCGGGGAAAGTCACACCCGGAACACCATCAAATTGAAACGGCACCAGCAGACCATGCCAATGAATAGAGCTATCCGTCATCAGGCGGTTGGTGACGTTCATGGTCACTTCATCGCCTTCCCGGAAGCGTAGGAGCGGGGCCGGTACGGAGCCGTTGACGCCAATGGCCTCGGTGGCCCGACCGTCTATGCGGATCGGGAAGCTGTCTATGCTAAGATCAAATTGGGTCCCGGTCATCGCCGGGATCCCAAGGTTGCCTGCGCTAGCGGGCCGCGCCCAAGTGGGCACCATCCCGGACGCGCCGACCATAGCGCCTGTGCCAAGCGTTGTTTGTAAAAATCGTCGTCTGTTGAACATCATGAATTTCCGTAGAAGAGAGGGAGACCGCGCGGCTCAGTGACCGTCATGTCCACTGTGATCAGGATTGAGGCTGGATGTTCGAATGGCAGAAATAATGTAGCCATCCTCACCACTCGGATCGAAGTCGAAGTCGATGGTTGCGCCCATCGTCAGGCCAGACAGGTCCACGCCGTCACCGGCTTCAAAATCCATGGTCATCACGGGCCACTGGATTTCCGGAATTGGGTCGTGTTTGATGCGCAAACGGCGTGCGTCTGAATCGATACGTAGAATTTGACCTGTTGCAGAGACGGACTGACTGGCGGCATCGCCATGCGGCCTATCTCCATGACCCATGATGTTGTGATCCATTTTTTCATGATTCATCTGATCGGCGCTCATCTGGGAATGATCCATGCCTGTCTGTCCCATGTTGGATCGGCCAATCGGCATCGCCCCCATGTCATGCCCCGTCATACCATCGGTCATTTTCATCGAATGACTGGCGGAGGCACAAAGACCGGGCTGCACTGTTGCAGATTGGGTCTTACATAATTCGACAAGCGGTAACCCACCGTTCTGGGTGCGATGCAGGGTGAACTGGACCCGGTCACCCGGTTTGAAATCCATGAGCGAGATAGTTTCGCTGAGCGGAAATGACATGGTGGCTGCAGGCCAGCTGACGGCTGGAATTGGGCCATGGGTTAGGCTGATACGGTGCTTGCCAGGATGAGTGGCTGTAACAATTGCCATCGCTTCAACCATATGGGTGCTTCGGTCAGCCGTAGTCATGTCCATCGAGTGGTCGTGATGGCCATGCGTCTGGGCTAATGCGGGCGCCCCGATCAGCACGGTCAGGCTTACGAGGATTGAATGGGTTTTTGGGCGCAAAGTCATGATGAACTTCCTGGAATTAAGAGTATTATCGGGGAGAAGAGAACGCCGACAATGCCAGGAAAAAGTGACCCACCGCCCCAGTTGAGGGGCCAGTTTTTCGGGCCTAAAGTCTCCGGCATGGCCGAGGACGGGACAGGTCGCGCGATCTCAGAGGAGACAAACGCAAAAGTCCGGTCACGTCCAATACATACGCAGCCGAAAGGGCAGAGCGCGTGTATAAGGCGTCGGTCCGGTCTCTAAATCGTTAAACGGATTTTCAGTGTGACGAGAGTTTGGGGTGGCGGGTCAAGCCATCGGAGTCCGCCTAGCGCGGCGGCTGCCATATGGGCACGCGTCAATGGTAATTCAGGGATGATTGGAAGAATGTATGTCTCATCGCCAGGGGAGGGTGAATTGACCGGAGCGATGATATCGCTCGCATGTGCCACAGCCACTGTGTCGCCGCAGTGTTGACAGTCTACGGCGTGGTCATCGTGGCCGCCATGTTCATGCTCTTCAGGGGTCGTGTCTTGGTGGCCCTTAAGAATGGAACTGGCGAACCCGAAACCGGATTCATTAGCCTTTTGGATATGGATTGAATCGACGTTTATATTGGGGTTGGCGCTCGCCGTCGAGCATACACACAGGAGCTGCGCCATCGCAAACAAGATGACGATAGCCGTCAGGAACACCGATCTAACATTCGACAAAATCATTCTTTGCCCATACTCCCTTCGAGCTTGATATACCCTGTGAGGGTATGGGTCAATACTGCACTCGTTCACGAGGTGGGAGAATAAGGGTATAGAATCTATTGTAGGATTTGTTCTCTCGTAAAAACGTCGGCGAAGTCAGTTTGAACAGTGAATGCCTAGCGTAGAATTCTATCTGGAACGAAGTTTTGCCGTCTAAAACATCGAAGTGCATCTCTTCGGGGGTTACACCGAATGTTCGCCGATCTTAACACGAGTCTGGGTTTTTGGCGGACCGACAATGACATAATCGAATTCGCCAGAGATCACGGTCAGTCGACCTCAGACTCCCGCCTTGATGTTATGAGCTTGGGTCAGTTTCTGCGGAACTGTGTGTTGGGTGAAGACCGGAGACTTTGAATAGACATCAACGTGATCGGGCAATTTATTTTTCATTCTAAGTTCGTAGCTCCAGCAAACATCTGTTGGCGCTGAGAAGGGCCTTGGCGACTCCTGAGGCAACTTACGACTATTAAGTGTCTAACTAGGACACTCACAAGCGAGCCTGTTGCTGACGATGTGCGGATAAAATCTCTTCCGCCGAGGCCTTGATAAGCCATTGGGACTCTGCGGTGATAACTCCAGCGTCCCTCACAGCATTTGAGATACTGGTTAAGCCGTTTCATGACGGTCATGTTGTAGTACATTTTGTGGCACGGTTTGTGGCACAATATCGCGAGAAATCTGAGGTTACCGGGGTTATCCGAGTTAAACCTGCAGTGATTTCAATCGCGTGTCCGGATCGTGATGCCGGAAAATGGTGCCCCCACACGGAGCTCATCATTTTGAAAAAATTCTTCTATTACAGTTGTTTGAAGAAGTCAATGGTTAAAAAAGTAGTCTTCAAAATGGGCTTATTTGTAGCCCATTTTGAAGACTTTGAATGTTAATGTCGGAATAGGCCACTGTAGCGGCAGAAGATATCTTCTACATGCGACCGCGAGTATATATAAAATTTTTATGCGTGAGATAAAACAGAAAGGCTAAGTTCACTACCAAAAAAATTTCGACGGCTTTGACTTCAATTTCTTTGTCTTAACTGGACGTGTAAATCGCTTATTTCGTTCGCCGCACTTGTCAGGTCTTCATCCAGAGGCACAGCTGATTGTCCTGACACTTATTGAGACGGGTTGCCGTCCCAGCGAGATTGCAAACCTTGCATCGGCAGACATTCATCTTGACACGGACGTGCCGTATATCTCCATATGTGCGAAAGCCGATCGCGAGTTAAAGACGAAGAGTTCAAAGAGAGACATTCCGCTAGTCGGCGTCTCCCTTGAAGCCGTGCGTCAGGCTCCGAACGGGTTTCCACATTATCATGACCGAGGCTCTTTGCTATCCGCCAGCTTGATGAAGGCGTTCAAGAACCGAGGACTTTTTGAGTTGAATGGACAGCGTATCTATTCATTCTGCCATGCTCTTGAAAAGCGAATGCTGGAGGGAGGATTAGATTATGGACTACGTTGCACTTTGATGGGTCACAAGAACAATCGGCCAGAATATGGTGATGGCGGCTCAATAGCTTTCCGTCGCAATGAAATGCTGAAAATAGCTCTCCCATCCCCGTCGGAGAGCCTGCGCGGGCAGGTCATTGCGTGAGTTGAAGGAATGTGTTGCCGACTAACTCTTGAGAACGGTCTTCTTGAAAAATAATGATCGGGGATGGGGGCGACGAAAAAATGAGATATCCTGCAAAAGAAAGCTAGAGATCATCCGTTTGGTGGAGCGCTCGACGCGCCCTGCCAAGTGGACACTAGGGGGACATCAAAATTTTATGTGGGCGGACTGAAATGTGGGGACATAGTCACTTTAAAGTATATACTACCCAAATTGATTTAACCAGAAAACATCTTCTCTATATGCCGAGCAATGACCTTGGCATCCTCGCCGACACCATCAATAAAGGCCGACTTGCGTTTTCGCATAAAGGGGAGGCCGAGCGCATATAGACCTTCGATATTTGTCACGCCCTCACGCTCGATCAACGTTCCTAGTTTTGTCAAAACTGGTAAATCAAGCCAAGAATAATCGGGTCGATAACCTGTCGCCCAAAGGACAGTCCCTATGCCTGAGGTGGCTAAGTCTAACGATTTGGTTGGGGGTGGAATTCGTGTTCGGGCAGGGGAGTAGGCCGTTTGACCACTCAATCCTATTCGTTCGGCGAACGCGTCTATCTGTCTCAACATGGCAAACAAAGTAGTGTCCGCAGCATCGCATTCTGCCGTCAGACTATCGTCAAAATGAACGATGGTTTCCGTGATTCCATTCAATCGCCCAACGATCTGAACGCCCTCATCTTGAAGTGTATTGAGGCTCAGGGAGGCATTCAATGAGTTACCACTCAATTGCATCGACGGCGTACGTCTCGCTTCTTCGCCATTGGGCATCGCGGAAAGCGATTGGTCGAATATGCCTATATCAACCAGCCATCTAATAATGTCGTGCCCACGATAACGGCGCGGCGTTCGCAAATGTTTACCCACACTTAGCCAAACCTTTCGGCCTGAGCGTACAAGTTCTTGAGCAATCTGTAGTCCACTAGCTGATGCCCCGACGACTAGTACTCCCTGGCCATCAATCTGACCCGGGTTCTTGTATTCGAAAGCTGTGAGGCTCTGAATTCGGCTAGAGAGATCCTTATGACTAACCGGAATAACTGGCGCATTACAGGCCCCCGTAGCGATCACAACGGACCGAGCGTGGATTTTCTGGCGTGTGGTTTCGAGCTCAAACAAGTCGTCGCTTGTCTTGGATAGTCGTGTGACCAAACAATCTTCGACAACTGGCGCCGCGATTACGCCGCTATATTGAGTGAGCAAGTCGACTGTCTGAGTACGAGTAAGAAACCCGTCAGGATCATTGCCTTCGTAAACGCGCCCCGGAAGGCGACTGTGCCAATTTGGGGACAGTAACGTTAGAGAGTCCCAGCGTTCCTTATGCCAGGAGTTCCCGACCTTGCCCCGCTCGAGAATACTGTGATCTATGCCTAACTTCGATAGATGGCGACTAACTGCAAGGCCGGCCTGTCCGGCACCAATGACGGCTACATCAGTTTTCAGAACGCCCTCCACCATGATCATCGCCTATGGGCGCCTAAGAATGTAGCGATCATCTCGCTGTTTGATGCGATCTATGTGACCGAAAACACGGCTCAGAGTGAAGGTTAAATTTCGCTAGTATTTTACCAGTAAAATGCTGGAATGATCGTTCGTTGACACTTGCAGCAATCCATCATCACTAACACCCACATGTCTAAGCAATCTAATATCACTCCGTCACTCGAAGTCAGAATTGATCGCGATGCAGAGATTCACCATGCGGGTCTGAGGGTTGCTTGGGCTCACGTCCTCAATAACATTCTTCCCGCCATTCATGAGCGCGCGGACGAAGCGATAATTGATGGTTCTAATCTTGAGGATGTTTCGGTTGCGCGTAGCTTCCTGGACAACTTGCCTGAGTTTCAAATGTTTTGCTGGTTCTCTAGGCATGGGCAGCGCTTGCGGTATTATCAGCCGGACTATGGAACATTTGCAATTGTGGAGAAGGATCGAGAGGCGCTCACTAAGCAACTCTCTGAGACAGCAAGTCAGTCAGGCTCTGAGCTGGAGCTCAATCCAAATATTGAAATTCCAAACTATCTGCGCTGGGCTGATTTTCATCAGCATCGGGGCGGTACATGGTCCGATGACATAGACGGTTTAGTCTATGAGACTGCTCGCCGCCTTGCGTTTCTGACCGAAACTGGTGACCGCAACATCTATCGCTGGTCATATGAGATGATCGCAAACGATGTTCCTCGGGAGCGTATGCTCGATTGGGGCGCTGGACATGGAGCGGGCGCGATCGAGTGGAAGCGGATGCATCCCGACAGCGAAACACATGGCGTAGATATTTCAGCGCCATGTCTCAATGTCGCCCATCAGCGCGCACGGGAAGAGGGGCTGGAGATTTTCTTCTCCCAACAAAATGTTGAAAGCCTCTGCTATCCGGACAACTATTTTGACATCGCGTTTCACATTTTCATGTTTCATGAGATTCCGCCGGTGCACCTAAAGACGGCTCTTGAGGAAATGTATCGCGTTCTCAAACCCGGCGGGCGATTCTGCGGTCCGGAGAGTTGTCTGAGCGAGCGGCCAGAATACCTTAAAGTCATACAGAACAATACGCCTTGGTTGCTTGATGAGGTTTATTTCAACACGTGGCATGAAATCGATTTCCCTGAGATGGCTAGGGAGGTTGGTTTCTCGGAGGTCACTGTGGAGCCTTGGGCGGTGGCATATGGTGCGCTTGAGGACGACGACAATCGCCAACTTAATCGTTGGAACTACTTCCAATTGGTAAAATAATGACAGTGTCACCCAAATATAAAGTCCTCGCTGACGGTCCACTTATTGGCAATGAACGCGAATGGTTGCCTGATATGCCGAAAGACAATCTTGTCGCGGCAATCTTGATGAGTGCGGTTGAGATATCGCGTCTTCAGGACGAGTTAGAGCAGATTAAGGGTGCCTTGAAGAAAACCGGTATCGATCTGCCTGATCGCTCTGCACCAATTGACCCTGAAGAACGCAAGCGATTGGAGCGAGAGGTATGCGGGCCGGTCATCAACAAAATTTTAGCAGAGTTGTTTCGACCGCAGGAGACCTGGACCGATATTGACCCGCGGGTAAGAGACTATTTTGACTCGTAAGGGAAAAACTCACTCCAGCAGTCTCCCATCTGGCGATGCTCAGGGCCCCAACGGAGTCTTGCTTACTCTATGGACTCGGCTGGCCTTCGGTCTGGGTCAGACCGTGGAGGTCTCAAAGATCTGGATCTTTGAGACTTTCGTCCTCTTTTACTACACACAAGTTGTCGGTCTTTCTCCAGCGCTTGCTGGTGTTGCGCTCCTGCTGGCGATGATTGCGGACGCCGTAACGGATCCACTGGTCGGGCAAATCTCCGATGGTTCGACATCACGCAGGTTTGGTCGGCGCCACGCGTTTATGTTTGCAAGCCTAGTCCCTGCAGCCGCCTTTATTTGGATGTTATTCTCTGCAAGCGCAGACTGGTCGCAAATAATTTTGTTTGGCTGGGTGACGATCGCGTGCATCGGTCTCAGGACAGCGCTTACCTTCTTCGCCATCCCTTACTCTGCGCAGATGGCAGACCTGAGTGACGACCGAGCCGAGCGAACTCGGCTGGCAATGTTCCGAATGTTGACAGGCACGGCTGTTCGTTACTTTCTTATACTCGCTGCATTTGAAGTCTTTTTTGCTTCAACCGATGTTTTTGCAAACGGTCAGGAGAATGTTGCATCCTACCTGCCTTTCGCTCTTTTCTGCGGCACTCTCATTATCGTTTCGGGGACGATATCAGGGCTCGGGACGCTCCGGCCCTCATTGATCGCGTCCTCGGTCGTTCAAAAAAATCTTGAGCATTCCAAAGTCGCGCCATTGCAAGGGATCTTACAGTTCTGGCGAGAAGCGCTGTTAAAACCGTCTAATCTGCGCACGTTGATCACATATTCCTTGCTCGTCTCAATCATGACAGGAATCTACGGCAATCTAATCCTCTATTTCGGGACATATTACTGGGCCCTGACGCCGTCTCAGATTGGCTTCTGGTCACAATTAATGATCCCCGGTATGATTATCGCTATCGTTGCTGGACGCGCGATCATAGCTCAGGTCGAGCTAAAGCCGCTACTGATCGCTGCGATAGCGATTTATTCAATTACGCTTATTGCACCTGTTTTAATGGTTGAGTGCGGATTATTCGACCGGACAAGTCAAGAGGCACTCGCAGCACTATACCTTTGCAAGGTCGTTAGTGGCTTTACGTTTGGCCTACTAATTCTTTGCATCCCAGTGATGGCGGCTGAAGTCGCGGATGAATGGGGAACGAAAAGCGGGCGCTTGGTTCCTGCGCTTGTCTTCGGATCAATATTCTTCACCACTAAAGCAGGAAGCGGACTTGGCGGCCTCGTTGTTGGCGGGGGGTTGGAGTTTGTCGACATTCCGTCTTCCGACCTCCTCCGGAACGGCACCGCAATGTTAACTAGCGGTCAACTAAGCCTGCTTGGATGGTTCTACGCGATTAGCGTTTTAACTATTCTGATCGCGATCATGATCGTCCTGACCCGTGGCTATCATCTCTCTCAAGAACGGCATCGCACGATTATCGCTATGCTCAAAAAGGAAACTTGATCATGGGAACGGCAACTACGGCGCTACGGATCTTCCAAAACCCTCAGGCTGAGCTCGAAACATTCGTAAAGATCTTTGGTCGTTGCGACGGCAAGATGTCGTGGAGCGCTGCGAAAGGGTCCTTGTTCCTAAACAGACCGGGTAATTTACCGGAAAAGATATACCCGTTCATATCTATTCGGGCTCATACCTTCACCCGCCATCAGGATGGGTTTATTGAAGATTTGTTAGCTGCAATACTTGTGACGAAACCGTGCGGTTCTACACTGCTGGAAGCGCATACTACCCGCGACGGGACTGTCCATGATATCCGACCGTTTCCCTATCGCCAGAGCTATTTTCATTGTCCGAATAGTGGGACGCACCGGGTTGACGCTGAGACCCGAGACGTAACGCTGGCATCAATCTGGTCAGCTGGACACCTAGCCCCATTTTCTCTGGAATGGTCTGCAGCAAGCGGAATCGGCTGGGCCAACTACGTCAACCCCCATGAACGTATGGGGGGGACATGGTCCGATTGTTACAGATTTAGGTTCGATTTGTCTGATTTAAACGAAGACGATCGCGCATTTATTCCGTCAACATACGGCTACGTCGGGGAGTCCCCCGCTCCGCCTTGGTTAGGCGAGAACGGCGCGCAGGCTCTTTGGCAAGCTTGGGGAGCTAAGTTCGAAAACCCTGATGATATTCCAGAGGATATCCGCGGTCTCGCAGTAGCGGCCATTCCAGATCTCACAAACCCCAATCTTTTTTCTAAAAAACAATAGCGTCTGTGAAGGAGACTCTCATGAAATCGAACCCACTTTCCTTGTCGTCGGCACTATGTTGCGGCGCAGCTTTTATAGCGCTCTCATCTGCGAACGCCTTCGCCCAAGATCAACAACTTGAAGCCAGATCGGAAATGACGGCCTCAATCGATGAGATTGTAGTAACCGCAAGAAAGATCGAGGAATCATTGCAGGACGTACCTCTAGCAATGACGGTGCTGGATCAAATATCCCTCGAACGTTCAGGGGCGTTTAATCTGGAAGGCGTAGCGGATCTCACGCCTGGTCTATCATTTCAAAACCTAGGGAGTGGTCGGAATAACATCCCAACCATTCGCGGACTAGCGCAGACGAATATTTTCGCAGCAGAAAACAACGTCGGCGTTTTCCTAAATGGAGTCTACCTTCCCAATAAAAGTGGAATCGATATTCAGTTATTAGATCTTGCTAGGATCGAGGTGGTTAAGGGGCCGCAGTCAGCCTTGTTCGGACAGAGCAGTTTTGCCGGTGCAATAAATTACGTAACTTCGGCTCCATCGGATACATTTGGTGCGACAATCTCAGCTTCCGTTGGCTCAGATTCGTGGCTGGATGGTCGACTGATGGTTGAAGGCCCTCTTGCTGACGGCGTTACGGGACGTCTGAATGTGGCGAGCAGGAGCTTCGATGGAACAGTCGAAAATCGTTCTGACCCAAACAATAATGTCCAAGGTTTCAAAAACTTCGCGGCATCGGGGCAGGTTAACGCTGAGCTCGGTCAAAGTACGACTGCGGAGCTATTTCTCTATTATGGAGACGAAGCTCGTGAGCAGGGTGCAGAAGTGCTTCTCGCCAACAACTGTGGCGGTGCCGTATTCGCGACATACTATTGCGGCGATCTTCCAGCGTTTGAAGAGGTCGATCTAACTCCCGGTGCTTACGGGCTACAAAGGGAGAGCTATTTAGGCTCGCTCAAACTTAATCAACAGTTTGGCGAGAATTTGACACTTACCAGCATTACTTCTGTGAGCGAGACTGAAACGAGTAGCTTTACTGACTTCGATTTCACGGGTGCTGGCGTCTCACTAGGGCTGCTCGGCGGAGGCTCTCTACAGACTAACACATGGAACAGTGAGGGAGATCTAAGTACTCAAGATTGGTCTCAGGAGGTCCGTTTGGACTGGCAAGGCGATAGAAGCAGAGTCTTGGTCGGGGGCTACTATTTTAGTGGCGACGAACTCGTCCGTACCGTCGCGGCCGTTGACAGCACCAACCTTCCTGCCGGCGACAATTTTGCCAGCTTCTTCGGAAGGTTCGTGTCGAGTCCGGACCCGTTTAACGCTCCTGTAGAGATCGTAAATCGAACGACGAAAACGGATAGTTATGCAATTTTTGGCCTCGCATCTTACGATCTAACGGAGCAACTTACAGCTTCTGGTGAGCTGCGCTACACTATCGATGAAAAATCAATTGAAAGACCAAACTCGCTGGGACGGCCAGCTGCATCTGATGACGGCACGTTCAAAGTCTTAACGCCACGCTTTACGATTGATTATCAAACCAATTCAGATATCCTACTTTACGCGAGTGCCGCCAAAGGTGCCCGTGCCGGCGGTTTCAACGGACTGTTTTCTCCTCTTTTTCCTGATGAGTCGACCTTCGATGAGGAGGTAAACTGGACTTATGAGATGGGTGTTAAATCGCAATTCCTCGACGGCAGAGCCGTTGTCAATGCAGCGATTTTCCATACTGACTGGACGGACATGCAGATACAATCTGCTTCACAGGATCCGACATCAATTGCTCAACCTGTAAGAAATATTGCAGGGGCAAAATCAACTGGTTTTGAAGTTGAGGCACAACTATCGCCTACTCAAAATCTAGATCTACGGCTCGGGTACGCATACGCGGACCCTCGGTTCAAAGACGGGGCCATAGATTTAGGTGTTGCGAGTTCATGTAGCGGGGACACTGCGATCTGCGTATTTGACAGTAATGGGAGTCCTCTAGTGGAGGGCAACCAGCTTGGCAGGACACACAAGCATCAGTTTAACGCTTCCGCTACATTCGAACGGCCTATTTCTAGTGAGTGGGACGGATACTGGCGAACAGACCTTTCTTATCTAAGCAAGCAGCCAAGCCGGTCGATTAATGTCCAATTCGTACCTGAACGAACTCTGGTAAATATGCGTATGGGGCTGGTATCGGATCGCTTTGAACTTTCGATCTGGGCTCGAAATCTTTTCAATGAACAATATGCGGTCTCTCAGAACAGACAGCCTAGGTTCCACACTGGGACGTCGACGAACACGATTCAAGGTGATGGGCGTATCATGGGTCTTACGGGCACGATGCGATACTGAGTATTTAGGCTCTCATTTAGTTGTTTGCTGAGAGTTTGGAGTGACGTATGATCTTACGATGACGGTTGATCGCGGGGACAGGGTTGAGGATGATTTTATGACCGCCGATGAGGCGGCAGGACTTATCACTCGTCTTGAACTCGCAATCAACCGAGTCAGCCAATCCCTAGAGCGCTGGACTGTTGAGTTACACCATATGGTTGGAAACAGGGCGATGGGGGTCAATGATGTGAACGTACTTCACGCTGTACGTATGCTCTCCGGCGCCCCCGATATTGGTGCGCTAGCACGCTTCCTGAACCGCTTCGACCATGCCAACATTCAATATTCACTCAAAAAACTTGAGGAATACGAATTCATTGAACGCATCTCCGACAAACCGTCACGTAAAACGCTTTATCGTACCACAGCTGAGGGCTTAACCGTTTCTGATCGCTTCTCTCATTTTCGACGGCACATCCTAGTCTCCGAGCTCGAAAAACAAGAAGAATGGATCACATGCATTCCTGAAATATCAAAGAAACTTGATGATTTGAGAGTCGTTCTGGAACAAAAAACACAACTCATCGTCGACCGCAATGTTCTCGGTGACGATCAAGTTAAAGTCTGAAGCAGACATGCCTACAAGGCGATCACTATTGAAAGCAGGGCTCGCAACGAGCGTGATCAGTGCATCGCCTTTTGCGAGCGCATCCTCCCAAACCGCAACTGTAGTCACTAAGCCAAAGTATCATTTCGTTCTTGTTCACGGCACATGGCACGGTGGATGGTGTTGGCAATGGATGACCCCGTATCTGGAAGCCGAAGGTCACAAAGTTCTTGCGCCAACCATGACAGGGTGTGGAGATCGTAAGCATTTAATATCTGCAGACGTTGGTTTGTCGACACACATTGAAGACGTCGTAAACTCAATCCAATTCGCGCAGGCTGATAACATTGTGCTCGTTGGACATTCTTTTGCAGGGCTCACCATTACGGGTGTCGCTGACCGCGTGCGAGAGCGTATTCGTCATATTATTTTCTTTGATGCGTTAATTCCAAACGAAAATAGACTGGCGGCAGTCTCGCGCGACCCAGATACGGGAGACTGGCCTGAGTGGTGGACAGACCGCGTCGCGAGCTTTGAAGAGGGCTACAAGATGCGGTTCTGGGGTCATTATGACACCCGCATGTTGGTTCCTGCGGAAGATGAAAAGAATACGGCGTTGTTGAAAAAACTTCTCACATGGCATCCCGCGAAACAGTGGACAGAAAAACTCGTTCTACAAAACGGTGGGTGGGAAGGCCTCAGACGAACATGCATTCATGCAGCCGGACAGGCGTATAGACCGAGTTCAGAGGCGATGATTGGGCCTGGCCGTAAGCTTGGTTGGAACTTCATAGAACTCGACGTTGCAAGAAATGGATTTATGACGGACCCAGTGCGGCTTGCGGGAGCTTTACTCTCAGCAATTTAAAATCTAGTGGGCATTGTCAGAGGAACCCTTGCTTGGAACGATGTGCTAAGTTCCGTTCATGACCCAATGAAGCAACTTCATGTCCCTTATTAGAATCTGATGGATTGTCTTCGCCTAGCGCCCTTTCAATAGCAAAAAAGGGGCTCAGATTAGGACGACGTTCTGTTTTTAGCTGACGAAACCTTCCGGTTTTCAAGCATTGAACTGTAATCTCTGATGAAGTCATCTATGCTTATTGGATTCCGATCAAGAATATGTTCGAGGTGTGAAGTTTTTTTCTCCAAAGACCCGTTCGCAATCTCGGCAAACAATTCGCAAACCGCGTCCAATTGCCATTTTGATCCAACAAATGGTTCCAATTCGGCACGATAGTCCTCGTTGGCTTGATCCACGTATTCGACGGGAGCTCCTAAAACAGTTGTCATCCGTTGCGCTACGTCGGTGAACGTGAGGAGTTGAGTGCCAGTTAACGAGTAAGTGTGCCCATTATGACCGTCGTTCTGAAGAATCTTAGCGGCAGCAGCACCAACATCACGGGTATCGACCATCGCTGTGCTCGCAGTCCCTAACGGCAAAGCAAAATATCCACCTATTGAGATCTGGGCCGCATGAAGCAGCATATTTTGCATGTAAAAATTGGGTCGCAAGAATGTAAATCCCATTCCGAGTGAGCGGATATGTTCTTCGGAAGCAAAATGTTGCTGAGGTAGAATGGACTGTGCGGATGCGCTAGCTTCAATCGATGAGATTTTCACGAGATGCTCGACGCCGGCTTTCTGTGCGATATCAGAGAACTGTATCTCAATAGGTAGTTGGTTTGGGCTGTTTCCCATGATCAAGAAAGCCTTATCGCAACCGCGCATTGCCGCAGCGACGTCCGCTTCATTGTTTAAATCTCCAATCATAATTTCAATGGTGTCAGATGCAGGAAACGGAAAATTTTTTTTGTCCCTTATCAACACGCGGAACGGTACGCCGGCTTTGTGGAGGTCTTCGCAAACGATAGATCCTATCTTCCCAGTTGCTCCAGAAATTAATATCATCATTTTTCCAAGGTTGTTTTTTGGTGCAGACAATTCTGTCGGCGGCAATATCTATCCAGCCAGAGTTTGGATCACGACGTGGATTCCAGAGGCGTCACACTGGAGGCACGATCAGGACTTTCAGTCTATCCTCTGGAGATTGCAAACAACCGCTACGGTGCAGCTTACAACCCAGCCAGATTAGAAGCGGAGAATGACGTCTTAACTCTACAGTCGTTGGTTGTGCGAAGCTTCTCAGACATTGTTTGCGCATGGCATTTGAGTAGCTCTATCGGTCAGCACCATGCAAAAGCGCCTCCTTGCCACTCTTTCCGAGAGCCATGTCGTTACATGAGAGTGATTACCTCCGAAGTCGAGTTTATGTCCAAGGGGGCCTCGCATGCCAGGCGGGGATTCGAATATCAAAGATATGTCTGTCTCCCGGATGGATCGACGACATTAAGTGTCACGAGCATCGCCTTGGACAAATCGATTTTTCGAGAGGTTGTTATAAACCTCAATGATAAAATGCGGCCTCTGGATAGCTATGTCAGAATTCATCACGGCACGCGCTTGGAAGGAAATGGCTGGTTTCAGTTTGGCAAAAAGGCTGTGACCGCTGATATCTGGAATGAGAAGATCGGGCTCTGGCAGGATAGAGCCGAAGCTGACACTGGGGTCAGGGGATTTTGTGCACACCCTATAAGTTGCGACTTGCTTCTTGCTGCGTCTTTTGACCGCGCCAGCAATGACCGCGTTCAACTCTTGGACGGAATATTCATGTCGTCACCTCATCATTTCGGGGCGACGGGTCCAGAGATCGCGTCCGTGCTGCTGGAGATGGAATATGTGGGTCAGGAAAGGTTGACCACTAAGGTAGGGGAGTTGGAAACGGATCATTGGAGAATATTGCCCGGTAACAGTAGGACCGGACATACCCACCCGGGCGAAGACCTCTGGGCCTTGAAGGATACATTTCTATTCGTGCATGCTGAAATAGAATCTATCGGGTTTGAATATCGACTGACTCGCTTTCAGGATGATGAATTCTAGTGACTATTCGAAAGACAGAACCATCAGAATTTCGGGCTGGCGGTCGCCCGCTTATTGCCGGGTTTTTTGGTACAGCCTTTGGGTCATCTCCTGTTGTCTACAATGTATTTCCGTTCGTGATCGGGCCGATTCATGAAGAGTTTGGTTGGAGCTTTGCAACGATCGGATTGGGAATAGCGGTTTTTGGGCTGGTCGCGGCAGCTCTGGCGCCCGTGTTCGGATATCTCGCGGACACCAGGGGGGTCAGGAAAGTCGCGCTATGGTCTCTGATCGGCTTCGCGGCGACCTTCAGTCTGTTTGCACTCATGCCTGCCTCGCTGGCGGCCTATTTTGGTATATGGGCTCTGGTAGGTTTGGTTGCCATCGGTTCTACGCCGCTCACTTGGAGCCGCGCTATCAACCTTTGGTTTGTCAAGCACCGCGGCGCCGCACTCGGCCTGATGCTTGTCGGGACCAGTGCGACTGGCATAATCGTTCCTCAAATCATGGGTGCGGTGGTCACGGATCATGGTTGGCGGTGGGCCTTCCCGGCTGCGGCTCTACTACCGCTTTTCGTGGCGTTGCCCGTCTGCTGGTTTTGGTTTCACGAACCGGCTACCGACAAAGCCGATCCATCCACTCAGCCGATCCGATTGCAAGGCCTAGAAATTGGTCAAGCCATACGCGGTTATCGGTTTTGGGTTATGATGATCTCCATCATATGCGTCGCCACCGCCTACGGAGGCATGTATATTCATCTGGGCGAGATCGTTATCCTGAACGGTTTTGGCATTGCCGACACGGCGACCGCCTTGGGGTTCGTGGCGACCGGAATATTGATCGGAAGAATTGGCGTCGGCGTCCTTTTCGATAGGTTCTGGGCTCCAGCGGTTGCGGCTACCGTATTGCTGGGCGGCGCGGTCGCCTGCCTGCTCTTTGCCAGCTCGTCTCCCCCTTTCGCTATGATCGCGATCGCGGCGTTTCTAATGGGCCTATCTTCGGGGGCGGAAGCAGATGCCATCGCCTATATGGCGGCTCGCTATTTCGGAATGAAAAACTATAGTCGAATTTATGGGTTTCTCTATATGCCCTTTGCAATAGGTGCCTCTATCTCCCCCACGATCTACGGCATCGTCCGTGACCAAACGGGAAGTTACGATAATATGTTATGGGTAAGCGCCGGACTGTTTGCACTTGGCGGGGCTCTGTTTCTGGTAATGGGACGATACCCGGACAGCTTTGAAAAAAAGAGTTCCGAGGCCAAGCCCGTCACAACATAAATTTGTAAGTATAGGCACATGTGATTGTAGCCAAGTTCCTTGGAGTTGATATAATATAGAACCGAGTTGCTGATTGAGGTGGCGTTTTGGTTTTTGCAGGAATGAAAAAGATTTGTTGGCGCGCGCCGTCGACTTGCCCGTTCAGTCGCACAGGGACGAATTTGCCATACCCAATCATGTATGGACCACCTCGGATCATTTCGTCGTTCAGGGTCAATCATGGCTAGACGTCGCGGGCAACTTAACCTGGACATGAGCCATGTGCGGCTGTCTTATTTTCTGGCTGTTTATGAGCAGAAAACGATCAATAAGGCTGCGGCGGAGCTTGGTATTTCCCAGCAAGCGCTGTCCAAGTCGATTGCTAAACTGGAATCGGCTCTGAAAGTAGATCTGTTCGAAAGAACCCCAGTCGGTGTCCAGCCGACAATATTTGGGGACCGCCTAGCGGAACGGGCACGGGTTATCTTGGCCGAAGCGGAAATTGCGGCATCCGAGTTGGAAGCGTTACGCGGATATCGGTCCGGCATGGTAAGATTGGGGGTCGGGCCAAGCCTCGCCGCCATCCGTGCCCCCGAAGCGATCTGCGAGCTCCGCAGACGGTTGCCGGATGTTGGAATTTCAACGATAATTGGGAATACCGAAACCCTTTTACCCATGCTCACCGGCGGGGCTTTGGATATCATCGTAAGTGCACCTGTTGCATCAATTCAGATAGACGAGAGTTTGAATTGCGAGACATTTGGCGATGAATATGACGAAGTTGTGGGTCGGGCCGATCATCCCTTGCGCCAAAAGGAAGGGTTGAGACTAGAGGATTTTGCGGACTTCACTTGGGTGGGGGAAACGAGCACCTCACACGTTATCCGAAGAGCCAGCAAAGTTTTTGTCAACGCTCAGCTTTCCCCATTTGTCGATGTTATTTCGACAAGTTCGATGGATCTGCTAAGAAGTATGATCATCCGGAGCGATGCATTGTCATTGCTCTGCAAGGAGCTATATCACAGAGAATTCGAGGCTGGTCTCATATTGCCCTTCGACGTACCCGAATTCAAAATGACCCGCCAAATCAGAATGTTTTCCCGTTCTCGATCGAAGCCCACGCCACCGGTCAGGCTGATGACAGAGATCCTGCGTGACCGGCTTAGTCAAAACCGTTCAGGATTGTGAGTCCCTGCTCCGTTTAGAGACACTGAGACTGCCGGAGGCCCACCCATCTATTTGCCGAGTAGCTTGGCTGACGCTTTTATTCGACTCGATCCAGATTCGATAATACCGGGTTCCCTGTATCTAGGGAGGAGTTGATCCTTTGATTTTGGCTGATAGTCGACGCGCAATCTTGCGCTGATTGTATATCCATCCAATCTGGTTGTTTGAAATCCGGATAGGAGAGCCCGTATCCCGAACATCTAATGGCTTCATGCAGTCGACTGAATGTCATGACAGTGCACACAAGCTGTTTGGAAATAGGGGAAAACGATGTCTCACAAACGAACACTGAATTATAACGCCATATTTGGCCTGACTCTGACTAGCCTGACCCTTGCCGGATTGACGGCCAGTCCCTCATATTCCCAATCTGCAGAGGATGTCTCAGACACCCTTGATGAAGATGTTATCATCGTCACAGCACAGCGCCGGGCTCAGGCGCTAAGTGATGTTCCTATCGCCATTACAGCCTATGATCCTCAAACACTGGACACTCTGGCAGTGAAGAAGACGATTGATCTAGTTGATACGATTCCAAACCTTGTCGGAAGTAATAATACGTCACTGGGTGGCGCCAATTCATATTTCCTGCGTGGCCAGGGTCAGGACGAGAGTTTCCCAACTTTTGATCCTGCCGTTGGCACTTATGTGGATGAAATTTTTTATACCCGCCAAAACGGGAATAATATAAACCTATTCGATGTTGAACGATTAGAGGTTTTGAGAGGTCCGCAAGGAACTCTGTTCGGAAAAAACACGACGGGCGGGGCCATCAATGTTGTTCTGCGAAAGCCCGGAGAGAAGCTGGGTGGGTTCGCGGAAGTCAGCTACGGTCGATTTAACGAGATTGTAACGCGCGGATCAATCGATCTTCCAGCCTCCGAAAATGCTCGGTTCATGGCGAGCGGGTTCTTTGTCGATAATGACGGGTGGTTGCGCAACCCGGTTCTGGACCGTGACCTCAATGATCGTCATTCTTGGGGTGTACGACTGGCGGCCGATATCGACATCAGCCCTGATATCAACTGGTATGCAGTCATCGACACGATCGACGATCAGGGCACGAATATCACAGGCCGCGATGTCAATCTGGACACGGGCGCCAATCCTGCCGACGGTGATTATGGTGACGTGGACTTGGTTTCGACGTCTCTTCTCCCTAATGGGCTCGGAGCCGTTTTCCCAGGCGCGGTTTCAAAAGCTGACTATGGTAGCCAGACTAATTCCTTCAACGTCTCCTCAAATCTGGGAATTGATGTTGGCGAAGGGACGATCAACTTTATTGCTGGCTATCGCGATGTTGAAAACGACTTTTTGGTCAATTTCCCGCTCCCACAATTTGACGCTTTCTTTGGCAGAAGCCCGGATGATATTTTCATTATCGACAATTTGGGCGATTACGAACAGCATTCGTTAGAGCTGAAATATAATGCCGACCTGCTTCAAGACAGGTTGAATCTCACGGCCGGTCTCTATTATCTCAAAGAAGATAATAATTCTGATGTAGCCTCCCATTTTGCCTCAGCCAATCCATCGCGCGATCGCATCATCGACAATACGACACGCAATCAAGCGGCTTATGTCCAAGGCGACCTTAAGCTAGGGGACACGCTCACCGTAACAGGTGGCCTCCGGTACACGGACGAAAAGAAAGTGTTTGAGATCTCGGACAACCGGCCCGTCGGGAATATCACGGACCTGACGACGGCCAACATGGTCGCATTGGGCATTCCCACCGAGCAGAGAGAAAAAGTGTGGACGCCGCGAGCCGCCGTCACATTCGAGCCGAACACGAACTCGATGTTTTACCTATCCGCGACTCGCGGGTTTCGCTCCGGCGGTTGGAACGCTCGCGTGAACAATGCCAATGCGCTGATTCCTTTTTCGTCAGAATTTGTGTGGTCGTACGAAGCTGGAACGCGGCTCAACATCGGGCCCGCCATCGATTTATATCTGACCGGCTTTCATCTTGATGTCAGTAATCTACAGGTCAACACCTCACTGGGTGGCGGACAATTCGGCATCGGTAATGCCGGTAGTATGAAAAACACCGGACTTGAGGCAGAAGTTTTCCTACGTCCGACCGATGCTCTTCGCGTTTATGGCGCCTTGGGCCTGCAGGACGCTCGCTACGAGCCTGACGTTCTCGAGCTAGCGGCCTGCCAAGCTCTCCCCAGCAATTCCAGTTTCGGGGCTTTTGATGCCAATTGTAATATTGCAACTGTTAAGCATGCTCCAAGCGCTCAACTCACATTGGGTAGTTCGTATCGACTTGATTTCGATGGTGTCAGTATAACACCGCGTGGCAGCATGCGGGTGGTGTCCGATCAAGTCACGACCTCGCTTAATCGCGGGCCGGCTGACAGCTTTGCTCTGTTTAATGCCGGGATCGATTTCGGGTTCATGGATGATGCGCTAACAATCTCAGCGGAATGCGCCAACTGCGGAGACAAGCGCTATCTAGTCACAACCTTCGGCAATCAGGACACATACTTCAACCGCCCAGGAACCTGGACGATCCGCTTGCGCTACAATTTTGGTGGTCGAAAAAACTAAAAGCCGTCTTAGGGGCATTGTCAAAGGAAAACGAGTTTAACGGAATGTGCTAGGGTCAAGCCGTGACCTAGAACCCTTTCCGATACTTTAAAACTTCCCGCGAAGTGATCCAACTTGCAGTGATGATGTACGTTCGCTTTCCGCTGTCGCTTAGGAATGTGGAAGACCTTCTTCATGAACGTGGGATATCGACTTGTCATGAGAGCGTACGCCTCTGGGTCGACCGATATGGACCCTCTTCGCGAACCAGATCCGAGCTAGACGCTCGTCTTACCTTCGCCAGCACACTCAACGGCAATGGGACCTCGACGAAGTCTTCGTGAAGATCAACGGCATCCAGCATTACCTATGGTGGGCCGTAGATCACGAAGGCGAAGTGCTGGAGTGTTTTGTCACCAAAAAGCGGGATAAATTCGCAGCCTTCCCGTGTAATATCTCGGACGATTGCGAAGGCGTCCGCAAAGGCGAAAGGCTGGGCACGGGCGAAGGGCGTGGAATGCAAGATAAAAGGCCGTGGGCCTACCTGAGGGATAGGCCACTGTCTGCACATCGTTTTTGGTAGTCCTTTTAAGAAAAGGGGTAGGTCTATCGTTTGTGATATCAATCAGTCGTTATGGGAAGTTTCGCTAGGCCCACCCTTAGCCAGCCTCTTATTCTCTCGACCCGGCTGGGCAGCCTATTGAGCCATAATGACCGTTTCAAAGTGCGGCTGGTAAAGGTGCAATCAAGGTCTGGTGCGCGTCGGCCCGTCAGCGTCTTCAAGCAACTCATACGCGGCGTTCGCGACGATGGGAAATGTCTGGATTTTCCACGCGAGTGCGTTGCCCATAGTATGCGCCGCGATGCGCAAAGCCTGGAGAAATTTAAATTCTTAGCTTGGGCTTGTTCGAAAAGTTCAGTGCTGCGCGAGAAGAGTGCAAATCAGTGAAGCCAAATGTCATGTGCCCGTAGAAAAAATCTATCGGTCGACGATTGTAAGTCGTAAGAGAGTTTGATGTAAAAATGAGTGAAGGTTGCTTGCCTACAAAAACTAAATCAAAAGCTCTGCGCTATAATTGAAGGCGAGTGGTGAAAGGCAGTATTAGAGCGGGAAGCATCAGCTCGAGTTTAGGCGGTCGATAGACGCTTTTGCTATTACGCTTTAACTTATGTCCAAACAGGTCTGTGTTGCCAGTCTTTGGGAAAGCCCATTTGGCTGAGTTGGGCGGATGTTCGTGTTGCTAACAAAGCAACGAGGCGCATGCGGTAACTTGAATCAGGGCTTTGGCGTGACAAAAGGCAAACGAGCAAAACGAGCACATTGTATAATTTGTTGTCCAAGCCCGATCCTTTATCGTCGCTCATAACAAGGCTGTGCCGATAGCGCTTCACGACAGGCGGTCTTTTAACAAGCGCGCGGTTCCACAAGCGTCCATGATGGGCGCAGATATTTCGGACATAGCTCAATGTCTCGAATGTTCCGGTCAGCGTTTCATGTATTGGCAAGCCGAGAGCGATAGCAATTCGCTTGAGGAGCTTGCGGTCGCGCGTGTGCGCCACCCATTGCGAAAGTTCTCCAAGTGTCATGAGCTCCGATACTGCCCAAAGCGGTGGTAGAACGGGATCGTCATATGTTCGGAGATAGTGCTTAATAAAAGTTTCGTTGCTTTGCGCGACCCTTGCTTCCAGCTTTGCAAGTTTCTTGGCATAGCCAAGTCCAAAGTCAAAAATGTTGGCGTCAAGGTAACTATGAGGTCCGTAAGCGTTTGCCATTTCGTAGACCCACGCGCATCTCAGGGCGATCTCATTGCGTTCAATGGCTTCCGTAACAAGCAGTCGAAGTTTTCGGTCGAAAACGTAGAGGTCGATGATGTCTTCGAACCGGGTGCCGTCTTTAAAACGTCTGCTGCGCGTTTGTTCTGATGAGGGTGGTGTCTCAAAGGATAACCAATAGGCACCTAGCCGGTAGTAACTGACGGTCGATAGCCAGCGCCGGGCGAGGTCCGGATCACTAATAATCATGCCACGAGCAACCAATCGCTGAAGTTGGTCTTCAATCGTTGTGGCAGGTTTTGCGAAAGAGTGACGACGACTCATTATATGAGCCTAACGAAAGAGGCCTTCGGTGCAAAGCACCGAAGGCCTAAAACAGTAACCCCCCGATATTGAGCAAGCTTGCGCTCTAGGCCTGGGGGGTGTTGTTGATCTTCAAATAGACATCCGGGCCTTAAGTTCAAGTGAAGTTTTTGAGAGACATGTTTTGTCCAAAGGAAATCATGCGGGTTTGAATGGGTGGGGAATCCAAATTTCATTTGGTGTCGATCCCGTTAAATCCTTTGTCCATGCTTCTACGCCCTGATTTTCCCTCAAATTACCACTCTAGAGAAAATACGCTTTCGATGAGACTTTCTGGCCAAGCCGGAGAATTACAACCATGACCGTACCCAAGTCTCGCATTCGCGTCTACTTTGTTGAAAACAGCTGCGTAGATAAGAGTGCATTCTGTCTTGTCTAAACCGCCCGTGACAAAAGAGGGTTTGGAGCGCGGCCTCGCCATCCTTGCGCAGGTCATTGATCGCCAAGGCGATGCGGCTTGGCCATTGTTCGAACGACTAGAACGAGAGCTTGAAGCGATTAGGAGCCGACGTCGGCGGATTGAGACGCATTTACGACGCTCCGAAACTTTGGAAAACCGATCAGATGATGCCGTCATTCAAAGAGCTATCTCTCCGGCAAGCGAGTCTTTCCAAGCGTGATTTTCGCGAGCTGGTCTCGCCTATAGGTGAGGGATCCGCCATCGCCATAGCTGGGTCTTGCATTATGATGCCCCATCAAGATGCAGCGTAGGCCGTAATCCAACTCTGCCTCTAACATCCGTTTCTCGAATGCATGACGTAGCGAATAGATTCGATGATCTGGAGTCTCTAGCAGGCTGTTCGCCTTGAAGAACTTCATAAGCGTGTTTGAAAGCGATGTGCCCTTATCGCGATAGGATGGGAAACCGTCAGGCGCGCGCCGCATGGCTTCTAGCGAAACGCCCAGAAGTGGAATGTCACGGCTCGCGGATTTGGATTTGAGTTTGCGCGTGTCTGTTGGACGGATGCGTAAGTGAGGGACATCCACATTAAGGATAATGTGTTCACTGCGCAGGTTTGCAATTTCACTAGGCCGACAGCCTGTTTCAATCAGGGCGAAGAGTATGAGGCGCGCTTCGTCTTTCAGCGACGACAGAGCACCGTTGGCGAGCAACTTTGTCTCAATCCAGCTCGCCGAAAAGGGTGGGATCGTTCGATAAACGACATTCTTAAAGCGCAAGTCCGCGAAAGGATTCTCGCGCTTCGGTTCACCCTCATAAGCCCAATATGATTTGAACAGGATTCGCAGGCTTGTGAGGTCTTTGTTGGCGCTGTTAGCGTTGAGCGGCTTGGAGCCATCTTTCGGATCAACGCGGCTACCCCACCATTCATAGAAGGCTTGCCCGTCAGCACGGGTCACATCAGACATCGGCTTATCGCCTCGCAGTCGGATGAAGTTTTGCACCGCACGGTTCTTGACCTTGCGCCAGTTCTTGCGTTGGGCAGGCGATTTGCCCTTGAGGTCGCCAACCGTAATCTTGTCGCAATAAAGCTCGAACGCCGCGCTAATTTTAATCGACGCTTTGGGGGCTGTACCGATCAGAGCGTCCGTCTCCGCTACCTCTTGAGGCTTCCCGAGACTGCCCTCCAGCACATTCAAACGCGCGAGCACATCGCCCATATCCGCCGCGTCAGACGCGAGTTCTTGAACGGGCGTGTAAATGAAGCCCCGAGCAAGGGCGCGAGACTTAGCCGCGCGGTAGCGACGAACGTCAGCATTGGGATTGGACGCTGGATGAAAGGTCGCTAACGATGACCAAAGCTGCTCATCGGCTTCGGCCAGACTATCCCGCCGCGCCCGTGCGACTTCGCGCGACCCTGTCTTAAGAGCGAGCTTGATGACGTCGCGATTATCGACATCCCGGAACCGTAACGGCACACGGCGGACGTAGTACCAGCGGCCTTTGCGCTGTTTAAGGTATTGATCGAGGCGTCTCATTTCAGACATGCGTGTAGCCCATTTTGTAGCCCATTAGGTGGCCCAAAATGACAGGAAACTAGAGTGCGGAAGAGTTTCCCAAAGGAAAGCGCAGGTTTTTCAATACCCTACAGCTTCACGACTTCAAGAAAATGGTGCCCCCACACGGACTCGAACCGCGGACCCCCTGATTACAAATCAGGTGCTCTACCAGCTGAGCTATAGGGGCTGACCAGGAGCGCGCCAATAGGGCGCGTTCCGAAGTCTGGCAAGCCCTCGTTTCAGTCTTTTTTTCAGAGCTGAACGAGGACGGGCGCAGTTAGGCGTCGATGGCGTCTTTACCGCGAAAGGCAGAGTAGATGGCCGCCATAATCAGATAGCCAACCAACATATGACCGAAGTCGATGAGGAAGCCTGTGAGTGAGTAGCCCATGTAAATGCAGGCATAAGCTAGAACCGGCGCGACGATTGTGATGACCAGCCAGAATGCGGTCTTCAGGCTAGCGGGCAGACGCTTAACGCCCGCTAGGTTCAGAACCATCAGTAAGCCGATGGCCTGTGCGAGTGTGATCAGCAGGGCGTAGAATAGCCACATCGCCATGCCCATTTCTGCCATTCGGGCTTCCGCCATGGCTTCTGTCACACCAGACGCGACCTGCCACGGATCGGCAAATAACAGTCCATACCAAAGCGAGCCGAGTATGAAGAAAGCAATGGTCGCGGCAATCACAGCGAGCCAGGATGTATTGAAGATTTTCGGCATTGGTGTCCCCCTTTGTAACCGAGGGTTAACCATAGCAGAAAGCAGGATTTAGTCGAATCAGGCGCTTGCGCGGGACATTCTGGCTCTGTAGCGCGGACCTTAATGAGCCAGCCAAAAACTCCCCAGATTCCTCTGAGTGATGTGACGCGCTATATAGTCGCGCCGCGATTTCTATCTCAACGGCTTGCTGTTGATACGGCTGGATTGCGCCATTTAGTCCAGATCTTATTCGCCTGCCTCTTCATCATGCTCGTCCTGAGTGGTCTGGTTGGGGTGATTATTGCGAGCGTCCTTGGGTCTGTGCCGGACAATGTGAACCAGTCACTGGGACAGAGCGATCCACGCATGCTCCTGCTGATGGGGATACTCATTGCGCCCGTCATCGAAGAGCTGATGTTTCGCAGCTGGCTAGGGGGACCGCGCGCCGCGATTCTGGGGTTGCCGATCTTGGCGGCTGCGTTGGCCGTGCTCGCCACGGTTGGGGTCGACATGCCACCGACCGTTTCGTTCGGCTTAGCCATAGTGCTGGCGGCACTAATCTTAGCCGTCGCCCGACAATATGCGTCCCAGACAGTTGAGCGTCAGGCCATCGCTAGGCGACGCCTGTTTCCTTATGCGTTTTACGGCTCTGCCATCCTGTTCGCTTTGTTGCATTTGTCCAACTATGAAGGTGGTCTGTCCTCACCCATCATGCTGGTGGCAGTGCTTCCGCAGGCCATTGTCGGGCTCTTGCTTGGATATGTGCGGATGCGGTTTGGGATCTTGGCCGCTATAGTGTTTCACGCTGTCTATAATAGTTTTCTGATTGGTCTGTTTCTTGTGGCTCAGAGCTTGGCCTGATAATGCGTCTTTTCAAGTTTCCCGTTGCCTGAAGTGCCCGCAGAACGACCACCGTGGCCCCGATCAATTTGCTTAAACCTGCAATATCGGCTATGAAATTATAAATTGTATCTAAGGGGTATAATCATGTATAATTGCAAGACTGCCTTCGTCTTTCTTTCGGCGCTATTTCTTTGGGCATGTGCGACGTCGGCCCCAGCAGATCGCAAGGGTGATGTTGTCGTCGATAATGGCCAAGTGTCTGTATTGGTCGCGAAAGAGTCCGGTGCAGATTATGACCGGATACGCACCTTGTTTGCGGACGCCAAAATGACAAACTCATCGGAAATCGACTGGCCCTCTCTCCAACCGAAGCTCGTGAGCATGAAAGAGTCTCCCATGGCAAATCGGTTGAGTACGATGATCGACAAGAGTTTTATGACAGATAATTCGACTGTCATGGTTCGCTGTTGTGGTGGGTGTGCTATCGCCATACCATTAAGCTGCAGCGAATGTGACTTCATTTGCGAACAAAACCGTGACAATAGCTTGGATTGGCTATTTGATTTCGACTAGACGGGCCCGTCAAGGTTCTGCCGCAACGATCACGTCGGCGCGGACGTTGGTCGCACTTGAAAACACGGCATAGTCGTCTAGGGGCATCCGATGTCCCGAATTTTGATCACGTCAGCGCTGCCTTACATTAACGGCGTCAAGCATCTCGGCAATTTGGCCGGGTCGATGCTGCCAGCCGATGTCTATGCGCGCGTCATGCGTTTGCTTGGTCATGACGTGCTCTATATTTGTGCAACGGACGAACATGGTACACCTGCGGAACTGGCCGCCGCCGAAGCCGATATGGCTGTGGCTGAGTATTGTGCGCTGATGCATGAGAAGCAGCGCGAGGCCGGGGCGGCCTTTGATCTCTCTTATGATTGGTTCGGGCGCAGTTCATCTGAGGCAACGGCCAAGCTAACCCAGCAATTTTCGGCAACCTTAGAGCAAAACGGGCTGATCGAAGCGCGCATCTCCAAACAAGTCTATTCCAACGCCGATGGCCGCTATCTACCAGACCGCTATGTCGAAGGGACGTGCCCAAACTGCGACTTCGAGAAAGCGCGCGGGGATCAATGTGACAATTGCGGCAAACTGCTCGACCCGATTGATCTGATCGATCCCTATTCGTCCGTCTCCGGCAGTCATGATGTTGAGGTGCGCGAGACCGAACATCTTTATCTCAAACAATCCGAGATGAGTGACAAGCTGAGGGTATGGGTTGAGGCTCAGACCAGCTGGCCGCCGCTGGCAACGTCTATCGCGCTGAAATGGCTTGATGAAGGATTACGCGACCGATCCATCACGCGCGATCTGGATTGGGGTATTCCCGTCGTCGATGTGGACGGCAATCCACGGGCTGGGTTTGACGGCAAGGTCTACTATGTCTGGTTCGATGCGCCCATCGCCTATATCGGCTCGACGCAGGACTGGGCAGCGGATAATGGCGGTGATTGGAAGAGCTGGTGGCGCACGGACCAGGGCGCAGATGACGTCACCTATGTCCAATTTATGGGCAAGGATAATGTCGCCTTCCATACGCTGAGTTTCCCAACCACCATCATGGGATCGGATGAGCCGTGGAAACTGGTCGACACGCTCAAAGCGTTTAACTGGGTCACTTGGTATGGCGGCAAGTTTAGCACGTCGAACAAACGCGGCGTGTTCATGGATCAGGCCATCGCTCTGGCACCGTCCGATTGCTGGCGCTGGCACCTCATGGCGAATGCGCCAGAAAGCTCAGACGCGGCGTTTACATGGGAAGAGTTCCAAGCTTCAGTCAATTCAGACCTCGCCAATGTGCTGGGCAATTTCGTCAATCGGATCACCAAATATACGGTGTCAAAATTTGAGGGTCAGGTGCCGGATGGCGGCGTTTCTGGCGGTCACGAAGATTGGATTATCGCAGAAGTTAGCACGCGTTTGCCGCTGATGATCGCCCACTTTGAAGCACGCGAATTTCGGAAAGCGCTTGGCGAAATGCGGGCGATCTGGGCAGCAGGGAACGAATATCTGACGCGCGCCGCGCCTTGGACGCATTATAAGACGGATGTCGGTCAGGCGGCCGTGGGCGTGCGTATGGGACTGAACCTCGTCTCCTTATTTGGCATTATTGCGCAGCCGATTATTCCGCGCGCCGCAAAGTCGATCTTGGATGCGCTCAATATTCCAGAGGAACATCGGAGCTGGTCATCCTTTGATGGCTGGGCGAACGGTCTTCCGGTTGGGCTTCCAATCGCGGCGCCGGATGTTCTGTTCGCGAAGATCGAAGACACGGATGTTGACGCTTGGACGGAACAGTTCGGTGGGGACGCTGAGGCTCAATCATGAGCTATGTCCGCCATGTCGGTCTCTTCAAGGCTGCCGGTCTCGGCTTTCGGAACTATGCGGACTTCAGCGGACGTGCGCAGCGGGCTGAATATTGGTGGTTTCAGCTGTTTGTCATACTGGTGAGTGTTGCCATTAATCTGGTTGGTCAGATTGGCTTCGGTTGGGATGAAGGTGAATTGATCCGGTCCCAAGTGATCTGGAACCTCGCCACAGTGATCCCGACTCTGGCTTTGGGATGGCGACGGATGCATGATCTGGGTAAATCTGGCTGGTGGAACTTCTTTCCCGTCGCGCCTTTGATATGGGCCATCGTTGCGGCGATCATCTTGTCAGAGATGGGAGATAATGAGAGCCCAGTCGCCATCGGAGCCGCCGTAATGGGATTTGCGGCGACACTCGCCGCCTCAGTTTACGTCATCGTTTTGTTGGCGAGAGATTCCGATCCACGCCCCAATCGCTATGGGCCGAGCCCTAAATATAGCGAAGCTGACGCGATCTTCCGGTAGGTTCGAGCCATGACTCCTCCCAATGTCGCCATTTATAACTGGATCCGCCAAGGATTTGACTTTCGCGGGCGGTCGTCACGGTCCGATTATTGGTGGACGCGCTTGCTCGTCTTTAGCGTCAATCTCGTTTTACTGACCCTGTTTATGACGTCGGTCGGGCCTGATGGGACAGAGGCGTTACTGGACTGGCTAGCGGCAGGGTCAGCGGACTTCGAACAGCTCGACATGGATCCGTTGCCGTCCTTGGCGAAATTCTCGCTGACCTTTGCCGTAATCTTTGGACTGCTGACCCTCATCCCCGATCTATCAATCGCGTGGCGACGGTTTCACGATCTCAATAAACCGGGGTGGCTGCACCTAATCTTCTTTTTCGCTAGCGCCTTTGCGCCCTTGGTCGTGCTGGCCGAATATGTCTGGTTTCTTTTTCCCGGAACACCCGGCCCCAATCGGTTTGGCCCTGATCCGCTCGCCGACAAACGAGACGGTGCTTAAGCCGTCTCGGCGTCATATCCGGTGATCGGCCCACGCGGTTTGCTCAAGGCGGAGGCTATCAACATAAGTATACCTCCGACGGCCACCCAGCCAATGATGGGCACTTCTGGTCCGGCCACAAGGTGACGCCCAGCGAGCCATGCCAGCCCCCAGATCGCCGGAAATACATAGACCCGGTTGCTCAGCGACCATCGGCAGACACCAATAATTAGACCCAGCGCCGCTGCCAAGATGAGCAAGCTACTCGTGACGCTCGCACTTCCGCCTGCAAAGGCGTCATAAGCAATCGGTGTCCAATTGAGGAAGATGGCAAGGCTACACCATCCCGCGATCAAGCTAATTGGAGCCCAGCTTAGGATTCGCTCTCGGGCGCTCAATTCATTGACTCTCCCGGTGAAAATTTTGGTCGCCATGATCAGCGCGCCGACAGCCGGGATAAAGATTAAGGCTGTACCCCACTGCACCAGATTGTCGGGAGCGTAGGCCGTAATAAGCGCCCACCCACAGACGCATGCGAACCCTGCCGCTGTCCACCAGCCAACGGCTCGAAACACCTCGCGAGTCCGGTTTTTCGGCAGAGCTTGAAGCACTGCGTAGGCAATGCAGCCGACAAAGATCGGAAACCAGATGGAAAAAGCCGGACCGAGGGGCACGAGCAAATTGTCGGACATGTCTGAAAATTCGTTGGCTGTCAGGGCGTCCTCCGTGAAAAACCCTATGGAGGATAAAACCCACATGCCGGGGGCTGTGATCAGATTCGCGCTCTGGCGCAGATAGTCAGAGAGAGCCTCAGGTCGGTGTTTCATGACCTTGATACGTGTGCGAGCCCAAAAAGTGTCATAATTATGTTCATGACGTTACAGAATTTTTGCGAAAAATCTTCGCTTCATCCCTGATCCTCATGCTAAGGATAGGATCGTTCAGAAACCCAGAAAGGTCGCGTATGCAAATCCAGATCGTCTCAAAAGGCATTGATGTGTCCAAGGCTCTTGAAGAGCGGATTTCGGACAGACTCGAAGAGATGATGGATAAGTACATACACCGAGACGGCGACGCCCAAGTGGCTGTCGCGCGCGATGGTTCGGGTTTTAAGACCAGTATCTCCGTTCATTTGTCTAGCGGTGCGTCCTTTGAAGCCGAAGGGAAAGCGCATGAGGCTTATTCGGCGACTGACGAAGCGCTGGAACATATTGAAAAGCGTCTGCGTCGTTACAAACGCCGCCTCAAAGATCACAGCCAGAAGGCCAAAGCCAAAGAAGCGGGCCTGTACGTTCTTAGCAACCCTGCCGGGAACGAAGCTGACGACGATGAAGCCGATTCGGCGCAGATATCCGACGAACCTATGGTAATCGCGGAAAGCGTCGGACGCGTTCGCACATTGACCCCAGGCATGGCGGCATTGGAAGTCGGCTTGGCCGATTCGGGGGTCGTTGTGTTCCACAATTCACGCCATGGAGGGTTGAATGTTGTTTATAAACGCCCGGATGGGCATATTGGTTGGATCGATCCGGATAGTAACGGGTAAATCAATCCACACCTCTGTGAAGCGGGCTTGTCCCGTCGGCCTCTAGTCGCTATGGGCCGCCCCGTTCCCGTCGGAGCCCGCCCCAATGGCCGGGCGACGGAAGACAAAACTATTCACGGTGGCCCCCGCCGCCGATCGAACCCTTGAGCTCCTTTATGACCGACCGCGCCTTATTCAGCGCCGACAGCATGATTTCCGATCTCGTCGCGACAAGCCCGAAACAGATGTTTCGTGATCTCGCACGGACGCTGATCAGTGCGCATGGCCTTGACGCTAAAGGCATCAATTGCCGCGACGTTGTTGCGGCTGCCATCGAACGTGAACGTCTGGGCTCGACGGGCGTTGGCAATGGTGTCGCCCTTCCACATGCCCGCATTGAAGGTATGGACCGCGTTGTTGCAGCGTTTGCACGCTTGTCCGAGCCGATGGATTTTGATGCCGTTGACGGTCGTCCCGTTGATCTCGTCTGTTTTCTGCTGGCGCCTGCTGATTGTGGCGGGGCCCACTTGCGCGCGCTGGCCCGTGTATCGCGTCTGCTGCGTCGCCAAGAGACGCGGCAACGTCTGCGCGCCGCACCGACCTCTGAAGCTCTGTTTGCTATTTTGGCCGACGATACATCGAGCGCTGCGGCCTAATTAGCCGCTGCCAAGTCTGGACGTGCCCGCCCAGTCGGGGCATAGCCTGTCCATGGCCCTCACATCCTCGCAGCGATATTTTAATCGCGAACTGTCTTGGTTGCAGTTCAACACCCGTGTGATGGAAGAAGCGCGCAACAAATCCGTGCCTCTGCTCGAACGGCTGCGGTTTCTTTCAATCTCTGCGTCCAATCTCGACGAATTCTATATGGTTCGTGTCGCGGGTCTGCGCACGCAGATGCTGGCCGGTATGAACGCGCCGAGTTTTGACGGCCTGACGCCCGCGCGCCAGTTGGATAAAATCGCCAAACAGGTCGACAAACTGATTGAGGCGCAGGAACGGTGCTGGGTGACATTACGGTCGCTTCTGGCAGCGCGCAAAATTTCTGTACTCGCCGTCAAAGACTTAGATGATGACGCCTTGGTCGAATTGCGCGAACGGTTCGAATCGCAGATTTTGCCGCTGCTCTCCCCGCTCTGCGTGGATGCGGCGCATCCATTTCCGTTTCTGTCCAACCTGTCTTTGGGCCTTGTCGCCTCACTGACGCGGACGGACCCAGAGGACGAACAGGCTTTTGCCTTGGTGCCTGTGCCGTCCCATGTTCCGCGCTTCCTGCAGCTCGCGGCGGGGTCTAAGAAACGCGACTATGTTATGATTGAGGATGTCATCGGACATTTCCTCCCCGACCTGTTTCCGGATTTCGAGGTCAACAGCACCGGTCTGTTTCGGATCACGCGCGATAGCGATATTGCCATTGATGAAGAGGCCGAAGATCTGGTCCAGCACTTTGAATTTCTGCTGAAGGAACGTCGGCGCGGGCGGGTGATCCGGCTAGAGCTCAATCAAGGGATTGATGCAGAGCTGCGGCATTTCCTGATTGAGAGCTTTGAATGCTGGGATGAGGATATTCAAGAGGCTGACTATCTTGGAATGGTGGACCTCAAGGGTTTAATCGATAGTGGCCGTCACGATCTTCTGTTCCCGCCCTTTTCCGCCCGCTTCCCAGAACGCATTCGCGACTATGACGGCAATCATTTCGCGGCCATCGCGGCTAAAGATATTCTCGTTCACCACCCATATGAAGAATTCGATGTCGTCATTCAGTTCCTGCGTCAGGCTGCGCGCGATCCGGATGTCGTGGTCATCAAACAGACACTTTACCGCACGTCCGACGATAGCCCGATTGTACGCGCTCTGATCGACGCGGCTGAATCCGGGAAGAGCGTCACGGCGCTGGTAGAGATTCAGGCCCGGTTTGACGAAGCCTCTAATCTAAGATTTGCGCGCGATTTGGAACGGGCTGGGGTTCAAGTTGTCTACGGCCTGTTGGGCTTCAAGACCCACGCAAAAGTTAGTCTCGTCATCCGCCGTGAAGGCGACCGGTTGCAGACCTACACCCATTTGGGGACAGGCAATTATCACACGCTGAATGCCAAGATTTACACAGACTTAGCGCTGTTCACCGCTGACCCGGTTATCGGCGCTGATGTCGGTAAATTGTTCAATTATGTCACCAGCAGTTCACGCCCTCGCGACATGGCGAAGCTGGCGCTTGCCCCACACGGATTACGGGACAGGCTTTTCGACTATATTGATGTCGAAATCGCCAATGCTCAGGCTGGCAGGCCGTCGGGGATTTGGGCGAAACTCAATGCGCTGGTCGACCAAGGCGTGATCGATAAATTATATGAGGCCAGTCAGGCCGGCGTGCCGATCGATCTGGTGGTGCGCGGCATTTGCTGCCTGCGCCCCGGTGTCGAAGGTCTGTCGGACACGATTCGGGTCAAATCCATCGTCGGTCGTTATCTTGAACATTCGCGCATCGTCGCCTTTGGCAATGGCCATGCTCTGCCATCAGAAAACGCTAAACTGTTCATGAGTTCGGCCGATTGGATGCCGCGCAACTTGGATCGTCGGATCGAGACACTTGTTCCTATCGAAAGCCCGACCGTGCACGATCAAGTGCTCGATCAGATCATGGTCGCCAATTTGATGGACACGCAAAATAGTTGGGATCTGCAACCGTCAGGCAAATATGCTCGCCGCAAATTGGAAGAGGGCGAAGCGTCCTTCTCCGCGCACCAATATTTCATGGATAATCCGTCCTTGTCCGGGCGAGGGCAGGCGCTGAAAACCTCGCGCCCTCAGGAATTGCCCGACCCGCCGCGTTTCAAACCGAGACTAGTGTCTTGATCCTGCAAATAGACAGGCTGGTCTCCTGACTGATCCATTCAACGTCCCCGAAAGCGGTCCCCAGCAGGCTGGTGTGCTTGATATTGGTTCTAACTCGATCCGCTTTGTCGTTTACGACATTTATGGCTCGCATTTCACGCCCGTCTATAATGAGAAAGTCTTGGCGGGTCTGGGACGCGACTTGAAAGAAACGGGACGCCTGTCGGAAGAGGGCAAACGGCTCGCCCTCAACAGTCTATCTCGGTTCAAAGCAATTGCTGATGCGCGGGGCCTAACAGACATTTTGATCGGGGCCACGGCGGCCATGCGTGAGGCTGAGGACGCGCCGGACTTTATTGAGGAAATCCGAAGCTATACAGGTTTAATCGTGACGCCAATATCGGGCAAGGAAGAGGCCCGATTATCGGCGTTGGGCCTGTTGTCAGGTGATCCGGATGCGACAGGACTGGCCGCTGATCTGGGCGGGGCATCGTTAGAGTTGATCCGCATTGATGACCAGAAGCCCGGCAAGCGTATCTCGCTCCCACTCGGTCCTTTTGATGCTGTGGGTCGCGATCTGCGTGAGGCTGATTATAGGGCGTTGATCCCTAATATTGATGCGGCGCTCTCGGACCTCCCAGCCGCTCTCTCAGACACGAAGACGCTTTATTTAATTGGCGGCGCGTGGAGAAATCTGGCGGCGATCCATATGGCGCGCTCGCTCTATCCGCTAAAGACGATGCAGAATTACGCGCTTGATCCGCTCGATGCCGCTTTGTTGGCCCGCTGGGCGTATAATGAGGGGCGCGAACAGCTCTTCAACTGGCCGGGGCTGCGCCAACGAAGGGCGGAAACATTGCCCTATTCGGGACTATTGCTAGAGCGCTTGATCCGCGTCGTGCAACCGCGCCGGATTGAAGTGTCACTCACAGGCCTGCGCGAGGGACTGGTTTTTGACCACCTCCCGAAATCGGTTCAGGCGCGCGATGCCTTGCTTGATGGATGCCGCGATTTCGCATCAGGGTTTTTGCAATCAGAACTGTTCGGCCCGCCGCTGATGACCTTTGTCGAAGCGATTGCCGATGTGCTGCCAACTGCGTTTAACTCCCGCACCGACCGGCGTCTGCGACAGGCCGCTTGCCTGCTGGCGGGGTTGGGCAAGAACTTACATCCCGACTATCGCGCCGAGCTGATCTTTGAAAATGTTTTGTATGCGCCAATTTCGGGCCTGTCCCATCCAGAGCGGGTCTGGCTGGCTCTGACCTTGTTCCGGTCCGTGTCGCGCAACCGAAAACCGCCCAATATTCCGGCCGTGGATCGCTTATTGAACAATGATCAGATCAGCGCGGCCGAGGCGCTGGGCGATGTGATAAGGCTAGCCATTGTCGCGACAGGTCGTACGCCAGATTTGGTCGATGCGCTAAGCTTGTCAAATAAGGGCGATGAATTGGTCCTATGCAGCGACGTGCCTGAATTGATTACGGAGCAGGTTGAATTCCGATTGCGAAAACTGGCGGATCGCCTCGGCCTCGATTATTCTTTGGGTGGAGTCTCTTCTGACGCTTGATCGGCGGGCTTGAGCTTAGATGCCGGACCGATTGTTGAGGCTGGCCCCATAGTTGAAGACCGCGTGATTCCAGACCCTCGCAATAGGTCGGGTCGGGTTGTCGGTACGTCTGGCTCAAGGCGTTCTATACCAACCGCCTCGCTTTTGATCTCGACAGGCTCTGCTTCAGGCCTTTTGGATATGAGCCAAATTCGCCCACCCGATTGATCGCTGACGAATAGGCCGCGCGCATCGGCCAGCATAGCGCCGGGCCGGACACCACTGGCGCCGCTAACGAACCCGCTTAACAAGCTCTGGCCTTTGCCCCGGATCCCGGCGAAGGTCGCGACCGTAGTCGAGACTCCGTCGGGCAGAGCCAGCACGGCTTGGCCCTGAACTTCATCCAACCAGATTGCACTGACATCCAGATCGATATTGTGTGCCGTCGCCAGCGTCTGACCAAACCGGGTTTCGCCGTTGCGCGTCAGAAGAACCCAAGGCTCTGGAAATTTCCCATCCTCTGAGCGGGCTTTAGAAAAGCCAATAATTTGTCCCGGCCCCTCTTCGCGTAGACGAGCGACGCCACTGGCGATCTCGATTTCCAAGAGACGCGCGGTTCCGTCCGGTCGATTGAGTCCCAATAGCAACCGATCTGCTCCGATCCGTGCAATCGGGTGAGGGTCGCCTGTCGATCCGGACCGCGCGAACGGTGCGATCAAATCAGGTGTTCCGCCTCCCGCATTGATCCGCCACAGTCCGCTGCGATCACTCACAAACAGAGCGTCCCCTATAACGGCCAAGCCCGAAGGACGATCAAATCTGTGCGCCAAGGGTTGAGTCGTGTCCGCAGTGCCGTCCAATCGACGATCTTGAATGCGAAAAATCCGTCCTGCGGCGCGCTCTGCGACATAGAGGGTTCCGTCCTCGTGCCGGGCCATCGCCGATATATCGCCCAGCCGACGGGCGAATACGGTCAGTTTATAGCCGTCCGCAGCGGCCACATTGGCGACGGCCCCACCGCTCAACAGACGCGTATCCTGAGCGGCAGACGCGCTAACCGACATAAGGGCGATCACAACGGATATGAGAACAACACGAATCATTATGGCCTTTGCAGGTTAGAGCAATCGTCTTAGTGCCACCTAATAGGATGAGGTGAATGCCGGGTGAGGGACGTCCATTGTCGCTGCTATTCGGTGGGTGACAGCGTCGCGACGCGAAGTGTCACAGAGCTGTGCCTTGTCAGATGCCTGATTTTCGGCATAGCTAAACTTACGATTCGACACGGAGCTCACCGCTTTCAGTATTACTCACGTAAATGACAGTTTGTTCGCCCGTCCTCTCTACTGGGGAGGGGGCACATGAGCGCGTTTTCCGCCACGCCAGAGGCTCTCGTCGGCGCTTTGCCCGTCAGTCAGGGCAATTATCCATGCCTCATTCTGAATGCGGATTACCAACCGTTGTCTTATTTCCCGCTCTCGCTCTGGTCCTGGCAAGATGCCATCAAGGCTGTCTTCTTGGAACGGGTCAATGTCGTCGATCATTACGAACAATGTGTCCGCAGCCCGAATTTCGAGATGCAAATGCCGTCGGTTGTCGCGCTCAAGGATTATGTGCCGCAAAACCGCACGCCCGCTTTCACCCGTTTCAATCTGTTTCTGCGCGACGGATTCCAGTGCGTTTATTGCAACTCGCCGGACGAACTGACTTTTGATCATGTTCTACCGCGCCGTTTAGGCGGCAAGACCAGCTGGTCCAACATCGTCGCAGCCTGTTCGAGCTGCAATATGCGAAAAGGCGGCCGCCACCCCAAAGAAACGGGCATGCATCCGCTGATAAAGCCCCGCCGTCCGACTATGCATCAGTTGCAAACGCAAGGACGTCGTTTTCCCCCAAACCATCTACATGAAAGTTGGCTTGACTATCTCTACTGGGACGTTGAGCTTGGGGCATGAAAATTCATCCCTATGCGATCATCCTTGGTGTCGGTATTGGCATGATGAGCCTGTACGCGCTGCGGCATCCTGTGTTTGCCGCCATGGCCGGCCTTATTGCCATTCTGGGCATCGACATGGTCATTCGTGTGACCAAGGATTGGCCTAAGAAGCGTTAGGTGTCTGGGTTGCCCCAGCTTCTCGTTTAATACGGGCGACCATGCTTCGCAGGCCGTTGGCACGCTGGCTGGAGAGATGTTCGGATAGACCCAGATCGTCAAACAACGCCTCCGTATCGAGATCCCGGATCACCGCATCTGACTTGTTAGAGAAAACTTGAACGGCGATGGCGACGAGGCCGCGCACGATATGTGCGTCAGAATCGCCTCGGAAAACCAGATGGTCGTCGGCATTGCGATCGCTAACCAACCAAACTTGGGAGGCGCAACCGCGCACCTTGTTGGCCTCGATTTGATCCGCTTCGGGTAACGGGTCCATCGCCTTGCCAAGATCAATGACATGCATATAGCGCTCTTCCCAACCATCGAGGAACGCGAAATCCTCGATCAGCTCTGCAACATCATCGGGCCATGTTTGAGTATCAGTCATTGCCGTGCAGATAGGGGGCGTGGCCGGGTCCTACAAGCGCGGCGATATTGAGGGAAAAGGCAGTTCAAAATTCCCCTCAGACACGAATTCGGTAGCAAAAACGCTGAAAAGCGCCCTTTTATGGTTAAAATCTATAGTTAGTGAGAGATATGAGTCGAGTCGCCGACATGTCGCTGGGACCGCGCCTAATGGGTCCCATGCTGATTTGGCTCGCGGTCATGGCCGCTGGGACTGCGGCTGCCCTATTCGCAACGGGTAATATTGATCCCGTTGCCAAGGTTGCAGTGGGTCTTGCCGTTCCGGCTCTCTTGTCTCTTCTGTTGATGCCCGCCCTGCACCGGACGTGGTCGCAAGTCGTGTTGCTAGCGCTCTGGACCGGTTTTGCGGTGGTTGCCACGCTTATCGGCGGGCTATTCCCTCTCGCGATCACCTTCCTTTGCATCCCGGCCATTGCGATGCTGTTCACGCGCGAACGCGTTGTCGAAGCCCTCATATTGGCCGTGCTCGCGCTGATTGCCACATTTCTGTCGCTGAGCTTGGTCGGATTAGGCGACTCGCCGCTTTCTGACACGAGTATTGGACTTCTGGCGATGCTTGGAACGGCGGGCACGCTCGCGCTGACGATTGCTGCCATGATTGCGGGGACACAGGCTCGGGATTCTGATTTTGCGGCGGCAGGGAACGGAATCGCTGCGGGTGCGTGGGGCGACGCTATAACGGGCGGCTTGCTCGAGTTCGGCGCCGATGATCGATTGGTCGGCGCAAATGGCGCAGCGCGGGCGCAGTTCGGTCTTGATCGCCTGAGCGAAGATATTCTGCTCGGTGATATGGCAGGTGGCGGCGATGCCAGCCTGCGTATGCTGGACGCGGCGCAGCTTGCGCGCCGGTCAGAACAGCCCGCCTTATCGCGGGTGAGTATTCGCGATAGCAGCGGCGCAGCGACCAGTTTTGACATGAGCTTCACACCCCTTTCAGGGGGCGGTCTGCTTTTGCATAGTTTGGACCGGACGAATGAAGCCGAGCAGCTTGAAGCCTTGCGCCAAGCTCAGACAGTGGCCGAGCGCGAAGCCCGTGAGAAGACATTGTTCTTTGCTGGCGTTTCGCATGAGCTGCGAACGCCGCTCAATGCCATTATCGGTTTTTCCGATATGATGCGCTCACGCTTGTTTGGCCCGCTGCCCGGAAAATACGCTGAATATGCGGATCTGATCCACGATAGCGGCCAATATATGCTCGACCTGATTGGCGATGTCCTCGACCTGTCCAAAGTCGAAGCCGGCAAATATACGCTGGTGTTGGATACTTTCGATGTCAGCGATGTAGTGCGCAGTTCGGTTAAGATGATCCGACCGTCTGCGGATTCAGCTGAAATTGTGGTCGAGATTGATGTGCCGGACGATGATGCACTCCTGATCACAGCGGACCGGAAGGCCATGCGTCAAATTCTGCTCAATCTCCTATCGAACGCTGTGAAATTCTCGCCCAAAGGCAGCACGGTTAAGGTTTCGGCCCGTGCAGATGAAGCGGGCGAGACCATGCTCCTCTCCGTGAGGGATGAAGGGTCGGGCATGAGCGTTGAGGATATTGCTCGCGTCGGTGAGCCATTTACGCAAGGCCGTTCAGGACAAGATGCCGACGCACGTGGATCAGGGTTGGGCCTCTCTCTCGTGAGAAGTCTGTCTGAACTCCACGGTGGTCAGCTGGACCTGCGAAGCCAAGTCGGTGAGGGGACAGAGGCGCGGGTCAGCCTCCCTATACTCAGCGAGTAAACGAAGGCGCCGATTATCGGCGATGCGGTTTATTCGCAGGGGGTGTGGCAAAAGTCAGCCCGACCAAAAACATCAAAAACAGTACGATCAGCGTCAATGCGGCTGGAATAATCTGCGCTTGCCCCAATCGTGCTGATTTCATGTCCTGCTCTGGGATATCCAGATGCCGCCAAAGATCAGCGCGTAGACCCGCCGCCACATTACCGAAGCCTTCGACGCGGCCTTGCAAGCCAGACGCAGCCGGTTGCACCAAGGCTGGCGACAGACTGTGAGGCAAAGTTATGGCTGGACGCTGCACAGCCTCGAATGTGTTTTCGCTGATAGTCTCGAGCTGGGGCGTGGTGACCGTATCGGCTTTGTACGGTTCTACGGTCAGAGTTTTGGATTGACGCGCGGTTGAAAACTGCGTCCAACGGCTGTCGATCCAATTGGTCAGCGCTTCCGTTTGAGGTTTTGGAAGGCGAAGTTCTGGCAGGTTCGCCGCCAGCCCTTTAGCGTGATCGCCCAAGGATAATGATACGATAGTCGGTTCGATTGTTTCGGTAACAGGCTCTATGATAGGCATGGGCAGCGCGGCTTGCGCCAAAATAACGTCTTGCTCATCCCAGCGGGTCACGCCGCCTTTAAGGCCGTTCCAGTGAAGATCATTGGCTAGGGGTTGGATCGCTGTCGCGAAATCGCTGTCTGCCGTATTTGAAATAACGCCGACCAGTCGTCCGCCGTCGACAGGGAAGATCGCAGCCACTCCGCCAGAATGTGTCGCATTGGCCGAGCGTAAGGTGAAGGCGGCCTGACGCACAGCCGACTCGCCGTCCAAACTGGCAAATTTCTCGACGAACTGAGAGTCGTCGACGTCTGGATTTTGACCCCTCCATGCGCTTTGTAAGGCGAGTGGTGCATCGATCCGGAACTCTCGGTCGATCTCTGAATGGGGTTCAATGATCAGCGTGTGCTTGTCTGTGAGCTCTGTATGTCCGCGCGCAAATTCGGCATCAATCCAGCCGCGACCGCTGGCTCTCGCCAGCTTCGCAACAACCGTCAGCGCGCTAGTAAAATCGGCGGTTTCCACAGGCAGAACCATGACGGTCTTAGCCCCAGCATCCTGGCCGAACAAGGATCCGTTGGCGGCAAAGCGGGATAAATCGCTCGGAAGGGTGGGAAGCGCCGCGTTAAGGCGCAACTCCGAGCCTTCGGAGATCGCGATAAACGGCACGCTGGCCCCGCAACGGGGTCGATTATTCGCATCTTGCGTTGTCAGTTCGAGACGGTTTCTGGTGCCGAGGAGCAAGCCTTTTTGGATCGGATAGGACACCGTCTTACGGCGACCGCGGACAGCGGTTTCACCCAGATCGACCCCGTTGAGAGAGGCTTTCAGCCGCGTGCCGGCCTGAGTCTGCTCATCCCGGTTTAAGCGCAGGACAAGATCCCCTTCGCTTGCCGCCGGATCGGTAACATCGAACACATAGTCGCGCTGTGTTCCGGTCTGGACCGTCAGGACATCAAGATTAGCGGACCCATCAACAAGGCGACGGTCCACATCTAAGGGGCTTTGTGCAAAGACAATATCGGGCGTCGTCATCGACAGCCGCGAGTCCGGTAGTGAGGCTGTCGCAAAGGCGCTGACGGCCTCTAAAACTTCGGCCTCAGTGTCGCCTGTCAGGAACAGCCGGTTTGAATGGGTGCTAGACAGAGCGATCAGAGGACCCGCGCTCAACAGGACCGCGTCGTCCTGCGTGAACTCAAGCAAATCTGATCGCGTCAGCATAATAATATCGAAATCGGACTGGCGCGGGCTTGTCAGGAACGTTGGAATTTTATCCGTGCGTAAACCGACACCTTGCGCGGCTAAGGCTTGGCCCTTCGTCGCCATGTCTCCATTTGAAATGAGCCCGACGGTTTTCGGAGCAAAGGTCAGGCTGGAGAAGCGACGTTCTACATCTCTCAACTCAAGCTGATGTCCTTTAGGCAAAGCCGTGACGTCCAGCCGTGATCGATCAAGGTTGATCTGATACCCCCCGACTGGAGCTTTGCAGCTGGTTGCGTAGGAGACGCGCAATACGTTGCCCGTGTCCCGCGCACGACCGGGATCTAGATCGATGACCGTATTCGTCGCGTCTCCGCGCGTCTCAATCTCGATTGGGTCGCTACCATTAAACTGCATCATCAGCGGAATGGTCGCATCGACTCCGGGCAGGGGGTCCGCAGACAGCGTGACGGAGAGCGCCTGAGTGATATCGGCATGGGAGAGATCGAAGCGGATTTCGACTTGCGGTGTGCGCCAGTCAAGCGTTCGGGTAGAACGATCCCGCGTCGCATCTTGTAAGCTCACGGAATAGTCGCGGGGTTCGGGCTCAGGTACAGGTTCTCGTTCGAGCTCTGGTTCAAGTTCAGGCTCGACGATTACGTCTGTTTCAAACTCTGTGTCGTCTTGAATAAGGGCTTCTGCGATCGGACGATATAATACGAATCCGGCGTCTGCGGACGGACTCGCCGCGTCTTCAGGAACAGGTTCAGCGTTGGCCGTCGCAGCCAGCAGTGGTAGCAGGGCGACAGAGCTGATAAGTAGAGACCGGACATGCGTGCGGTTCATTGTGGGAGACCCCGTCATTGATACGGGTCTTACAAAGCAAGGACCATGCCACGCACCCCGCCAGAGGCGAAGTAATCTCAGCGCATTCCCGAAAGAGGAGAACAGGGCATGGCCCAGCTTAAAACCGGCATCTGGGTCGATGCACTGATCCGGCGCGCGCAAGTCGGCGGAGCCTATGCCTGTGTCATCCAACGGGGCGACAGGGACGCAGGGACAGTTCTGGTGACGGTGCGGGGCCGTGAAGCCTTGTCACTCTACACGCCAGAGCGGGACATGGACGGTGCCCGGGTCTGGCGCGGCGAGGCACTGGACGAAGCGGCTTTGGCGGCCACGATCAAGTCACGTCTGGATTTTGACTCCGACCTGATTGTGGTCGAGATCGAAGATCCGGACGGGCGTCACTTCATTGAAGAAGTGGTTTTGACGGATCCAGAAGCTCGGGCGGTCGCGGCGGAACTTGAAGCTGCCGCCAAAGCCTTGTTCCGAGGCCGATAAAGGCTGCAAACAGCCCGGCCATCAGGCCGTACCACACGCCCAATGCGCCCAGCGGCGTATGCAAGGCCAAACCATAGCAGAGCGGGAAGCCGATCACCCAATAGCTGATGCCGGTGATGACCATGGGAGCCGTCACATCTTTAAGCCCGCGTAAGAGCTGATTTGAGGCGACTTGCGCGGCATCGAAAATCATAAAGGCGGCGGCCAAGGGCAAGAATAAGGTGATCAAGGCGATGGTTGCGCTGTTCTCTGGATTGTTCACGTCCATATAAGCGCGCGCAATCAGCTCTGGCATAAACGCAACGAAAAGGGCGAGGATGCCCATTGCGCCGATAGACACGAGCAGTGTGGCCTGTGCGGCCTGCCGCCGCGCGGTAATATCAGCAGCGCCTTCCGCAAGACCGATCCTGACGGCACCTGCCATTGAAAAGCCCCATGGCAACATAAAGGACATGGCAACGACATTAAGCGAGACATTATAGGCCGCCGTTTCGCGCACACCGATCAACCCCATGATTAGGACAGCGGCGTTGAATAGCGCGCCTTCGAAGATCGTTGTCAGGCTGATCGGCCAAGAGAGTTTCACGACTTCGACAAACCGTTCACGGTCGAAGCCGAAAATGTTGCGGAAGATCTCAAACACGCGGGCTTGGCGGTCCAGATTGATATAGGCGACGAACAGGAAGAAGCAGATGATATAGCTGATCGAACTGGCAATACCGGCCCCCACGAGTCCCAGTTCGGGAAAGCCGAATAGACCGAAGATTAGCAGCGCATTCAGTCCCGCATTAATGCCAACCGTGATCGTGGCCAGCAGCAAGGGAACCATTGTCTTGTTCAAGGCGGCGAGGAAATTGCGCAACGCCATGACACCCAGCGCGAACGGCAGGCCGGGGGCGAGCACAATCACATATTCGCTGGCGAGCTTTGCAACGCGCGCATCCTGACCCAGAGCCAGCAGGATTGGCTCTGTTGCCAGCAAAATGACCAGCATGGGCACAATCAGGCCGAAGATCAGCCAGAGCGTCATCCGAACACTCCGCCTGACATCGGTCCGCGCGTCGCGGGACGTATCGCCAATCGTCGTGCCCAAGGCTTGACTGACCATCGGTGTTACGGAGAAGACAGGTCCGGCTCCGACCATCCAGAGCATAAAATAAACGACGCCCCCAATGGCCGCCGCAGCGAGGCTTTCCGTGCCAACTCGGCCGATCATGACCGTATCGATCGTATAGATCGAAAACTGCACCATTTGGGTGAGCGCCATCGGTCCGCCGAGCGCAAGCAGGGCGGCCATCTCTCCGCGCATTGTGCGTGGGAGTGTTGGTATCGGCGTGTCGGATGACATGAGGCGCGCCCCCTGCGCCTTCTTTTTTGTACTGTAAAGTCGATGAGTGGTGCGGGTCGTTACGTGGATGGTTGCAATGTCTGTCCGAAGTCATCAGGGACCGAATAAGCCCACCTCTTGAGGAGGTCCGTTTTGAGGATCTCGCGTCCAGCCCGACGACCTGTGATGATCGCGACACTTGCGGCGTTACTATTAGCGTGCGCGAATGAAGGCCCCGAGCCGGTTCGTGTCGTCGGGTCTTCAACCGTTTTCCCATTCGCCGCCAAGACCGCCGAAACCTATTCGGAACGTACGGGCATTCGCATGGTGGTCGAGCAAACGGGCAGTGGCGGCGGGCACAAACTGTTCTGTTCCGGTGATCCGTCGATCAATGCGACAACGTCGTCGCGTCCGCAAAAGCCGTCCGAGGCTGCGCTCTGTGAAGAAAACGGCGTGATTCCTGTCGTGGAAATCCGCCTAGGATTTGATGGTATCGTTTTGGCGCGCTCGGTCGGGGCTGCTCCCATGGCGATTGATGAGGCGGTCCTTTACCGCGCCCTGGCGCGTGAACTGCCGATATCAGACACAGACTGTACGGCCATGCCGAACTCCTACACGATCTGGTCGCAGATCAGACCTGATCTGCCTAACGACAGGATCGAGGCCTATGGCCCACCGCCGACCTCCGGCACGCGCGATGCTTTTGTCGAGACGGCGATGGAGACGGGCGCACGCCAATATACCTGTCTAGCCAAGATGGAGCGCGACACGCCCAACCTGTTTCGGGGGCGCGCGCATGAACTGCGCGAAGACGGCCATTGGATTGACGCGGGTGAAAACGACAATGCGTTGGTGCAAACCTTGATCAACACGCCCACGGCGCTCGGTGTGTTCGGGTTTTCCTTCCTTGAACAAAACACGGACAAGGTTGCGGCGGTCAGTATTGACGGGATTTTCCCGAGCCGAGAGACCATCCGGTCAGGGGATTACCCAGTGGTGCGTGATCTCTATCTTTACCTGCGCGGCGATGACGGAAACGGCATTGCTGGATACGCGCTTGAGTTCGCCTCTGATGAAGCCGCTGGTTTGGGCGGATATCTCGAAGCGATTGGTTTGATCCCTTTGCCTGACCGCGAACGCGACTTAATGCGACGCCGAATTTTGACGTTCGTTGAGCAGAATAAGGGACAAGCCCGGTGAGCGATCCGGTCCCGATCTATATGTTGATGATTATTCTGGCCCTGATGGTCGGGGCTTACCGTCTTGCTTACGGGCGGGCCGCACGGTTTGCACAGGTCGCTATTGGTGGATCGGTTCGGCCTCGGGCGCAGCCTCGCCATCATGCGCGTTTGGCGGCTGTCATGGCGGGGTTAGCCGGTATTTGCGTTTATCTCGTGGGTTTGAGTTTGCGAGCTCCGGAGCCAAGCGTCGTAGGCGATGGGCTATGGTTAGCCATACTGATTGGGTTGCCATCCCTCATTATCGGCGTCGCGCTGGCTAAGGTTCGGCCTGACTTTGCCGCGCGAGTGCACATTGAACGTGTGGCGGAAACAGGGCTGATGTTGCTGTCGCTTATCGCGGTCATAACAACGCTCGGCATTGTGGCCTCACTGGTATTCGAAGCGACTCTGTTCTTTCGTGATGTGTCCGTTTTTGAGTTTATTTTCGGGACGCATTGGTCGCCACAGACCGCGATCCGGGCGGGGCAAGCGGGGCAAAGCGGGACGTTTGGCGCGGTTCCTGTCTTCGCGGGAACCTTCCTGATTACAGCCATCGCCTTGGCCGTGGCGGGCCCTGTTGGCCTTATGGTTGCGATCTACCTGTCGGAATATGCCTCAACGCGAACACGCGCAATCGTGAAGCCAGCCATTGAAATATTGGCAGGGATCCCGACCGTGGTTTACGGCTTCTTCGCTCTGATCAGTGTCGGCCCGGCCATCCGGCATATGGCGGAAATGCTGGGCGCGAACGTGCCGACCCAATCGGCGTTGGCAGCCGGGCTAGTTATGGGGGTGATGATCATTCCTTTGGTCAGCTCTCTGTCCGATGACGTCATCCGGGCTGTCCCACAATCCTTGCGCGACGGCTCGACGGCGCTCGGCGCGACGCGGTCAGAGACCTTGATCCGCGTCGTGTTTCAAAGCGCCTTGCCTGGCATTATTGGGGCGTTCCTGCTCGCCATTTCGAGGGCGATTGGCGAGACGATGATTGTCGTGATGGCGGCGGGACGGGCCGCCAATCTTTCAGCTAATCCGTTCGATGCTGTGACGACGGTGACGGTGCAGATTGTTGCGCTGCTAACCGGGGATCAAGTCTTTGACAGTCCGCGCACGTTGGCCGCTTTCGCGCTGGGGCTCGTGCTGTTTATCATTACATTGTTGCTCAACATCGTCGCGCTGGCCGTCGTCAATCGCTATCGGGTGCGGTTCGAATGAGCGGCCTACAATCCATTGCAACGCCCGCCGCCTTAGCCCGCTTGCGGAAACGCCGAGCGGCGGAACGACGGTTCCGCCTCTATGGCCGCGCGGCCATTACCTTTTCGGTCGCCGCGCTGGCTTGGCTGTTATTCTCAATATTTTCGACGGGCCTATCGGCCTTTACCCAACATTGGCTGACGCTGGATCTGGAGGTGGAAAGCCTGTCCGGCGACGCGCCGAATTACCGTAATCTTCTGGCCGATGCGATGGCGGAGGAATTCGATGTCCCAATGGATGAGGTGTCCCAAGATGTGTCTGTTAGGGGTGAGTTGTTGCAAATCATTTCCGCGTCGGAGGCAACGGCGCAATTACGGCAGCGCGGGCCATTCGACCCAAGTGCCAGCGCTGTGACCTTAAGGATCCCGGCATCAGACCTCACGGATCAGGTCCTCAAAGGCCATATTGATCGCGACCTCCCGCCGTCGCAACGCAAGGTCACGGATCGGCAAATCGAGTGGATTGATATGCTGGTGGAAACAGGCCGCGTTGAACGACGATTTAATCGCGCTTTGTTTCTCAATCCGGATTCCCGCGACCCCGAGCGCGCAGGTCTAGCGTCGGCCATTTTCGGGTCGGTGATGATCCTTCTAATCGCCAGCGCTTTAGCCCTGCCTGTCGGTGTGGGCGCGGCGATCTATCTGGATAGTTTCGCGCCTAAGACCGGTTGGGGTGGGCGGATGATCAGCCTGCTTGAGGTCAATATCAATAATTTGGCCGCTGTGCCGTCAATTGTCTTTGGTCTGCTTGGCCTTGCCGTTTTCATCAACTTTTTTGGGCTGTCCCGATCCATTCCACTGGTTGGCGGACTTGTGTTGGCCTTGCGCATGTTCCCGACCATTGTGATCGCCTCGCGCGCGGCGCTGCAAGCGATCCCGGATTCGCTGACGGATAGTGCGTTGAGCTTGGGCGCCTCGCGTATGCAGGCCGTGTTTAATCACAAGGTCCCACTCGCCGCGCCGGGGATCCTGACCGGGTCGATCATCGGTATGGCGCAGGCGCTGGGTGAAACCGCACCGCTCTTGATGATCGGTATGGTCGCCTTCGTTACGGCTGTTCCGGCCTCACCGATGGACCCGGCCACGGCCCTGCCCGTGCAGATTTTCCTCTGGTCCGGCTCAGCGGAAGTGGCTTGGGCGGAACGGACATCGGCAGCGATCATTGCCTTGCTGGTTGTGCTGATGCTGATTAACGGGCTGGCCATTATGCTGCGCGAACGGCTGCAACGAAAACGGAGGCGCTGATCGTGACCGATAAGCCCCCAAGTGACAGACCCAAATTTACCTGCCGCAATGTCTCCGTGCATTATGACGATTTTTGCGCCCTATCAGGAATCGACATCGATATTTCTGACCGCAGTGTCACGGCACTGATCGGGCCGTCGGGGTGCGGTAAGTCGACTTTACTGCGCGTGTTCAACCGCATGAATGATACCATCGCCAATGCCCGCGTGAGCGGCACCGTACTGATGGATGATATCGATATTTATGGTCCCGATATTGACCCGGTTCTGCTGCGCGCCCGTGTCGGAATGGTGTTTCAGAAACCCGCCCCGTTTCCGCGTTCCGTCTATGACAATGTGGCTTACGGCCCAAGACTGCACGGTCTTAGCCGATCCCGGGTCGATCTGGACGGCCAGGTCGAAAAGAGCCTGCGACGCGCCGGTTTATGGGAGGAAGTCAAAGATCGGCTGAAGATGCCAGCACCTAGCCTGTCGGTCGGGCAGCAGCAGCGGCTCGTCTTAGCGCGAGCGCTGGCTATTGATCCTGAAGTCATCTTGATGGACGAACCAGCGAGTTCGCTTGATCCAATCGCCACGGCCCGGTTGGAAGCCTTGATCGAGGAATTAAAAACCCGCTACTGCATCATCATCGTCACACACAGTATGGCCCAAGCAGCCCGTATTTCAGACAAGACGGCGTTCATACATAATGGCGCGTTGATCGAATTTGACCAGACCGAAAGAATGTTCACGAACCCGGCCGACACACGTACGCAGGACTATATTACCGGACGGTTTGGCTGATTTGAGCATTCACGGCTAAAGTCGCTTATGCTCAGTCCCCGAAATCAACGCCCGATAAAAACCGATCGATCACGTCTTGCTGCTGCTTGGTGCCGTCTGGATCTGCTTGGGTCTTGAACTTGGTAAACTCTTCCGCCCACTCGCTGGTTCTGACTCGGACTGGCGGTGTGTCGGCTTGCAACACATCCATGATCACATCGGCGACGTCGTCGGCGGTTTGAAAGGAATAGGAACTGCCGCTTGCGGCGCGCGCCTGCGCCCCGCCAATATAGGCTTCTAAGATCGGTTTATATTCGTCGTCGAGCATGCCGCCTGTCTCGGTAAAGTGGGCCAGCGCATTTTGTGCGAAGGGGGTCGAAATGCCGCCGGGCTCAACGGCGGAGAAATGCAGACCGAAAGCCGGGCCGACATAGGTGGACAGGCTTTCCGTATAGCCTTCAACGGCAAATTTGGCAGCGCAATAAAGCTCATTAAAGGGTTGCCCGACGAGCCCGCCCACGGATGAGATATTAATGACCCGGCCCTCACGCGCTTTGCGCATGGCGGGCAGAACCGCCTTGGTCATGCGCACGACGCCGTAATAATTGACCTCTGTCATCCATTGCAGATCGGCGTCAGAAGCTTGTTCGGTTGTGCGGATTTGCGCGGCACCCGCATTGTTGATCAGGGCGTGGATTCCGCCATGATCGGCGAGAATGCCGTCGACGCAGGATTGGATACTGTCCAAATCCGTGACGTCGAGGGCGCGGATATCGGCTTCGACTCCCGCCTCTTTGAGCGCCGCCTCTAATGTCTCTCGCTTCGCCAGATTGCGCATGGTTGCGATAACCCGGTAGCCCGCTTGTGCCGCCTTCACGCTGATCGAGACGCCGAGACCGGTTGAACATCCGGTGATCAAGACTGTCTTCATGAGGGTCTCCTTAGCGTTTACCGAGCCCGCTCGCCTCATAGATGGCATCGATCGCCTGCATCTGCTGCACGGCAGAGGCGGCGTCGGTCAAGGGCTGAACCCCCATGCCTAAGCTCGCGATCAGATGCGCCAGCTGTGCATCATAGGTTGTGATCGCTGACCAGCGCGGATGATCAGCCTCTGTCACTGTGCCTTGCGGCGTGGTGATCGTGCAGCCGCGATAGGGATGGACGGGATTATCTATGCGAACCGTGCCCCCTGCGCCCTCGACTTCGAAGAAATTCAAACGCTCAATGTCTTCGCTCATATCGCTCGAAATTGTCGCTGTCAGACCGTCTCCAAAATCGAGCTCGGCTTCCATGAAGAGATCGATGCGGGGCTGACCCTCAGTCGCGCGGGCGCTTCGCACGGTCGGCTCACGGCCCGCCAGCGTACGTGCAATCTGCAGCGGATAGGTGCCGAGGTCCATGAGGCCGCCGCCGCCCAATTCTGCGATGTGGCGCAACTGTCCCGGTGTGTCCGGAATTGTGACGTGAAAACGCCCTATCATATGCGTGAGGGGCCGGACCGCATCGACGGCTTTCATGAAGTGAATAAAGGCCGGGTGATAACGGTGGTGGAACGCCTCCATGATGATGCCGGGCAGGGCGGCGATGGCTTGCGCGTCCTCGGCGTTCATGGCGAACGGTTTTTCGATCAATTGGACTTTGCCTACCGCCGCTTGCGCTAATTCGAGATGTCGGGATGGGGGCAGGGCGTTGTAGGTAATGTCGATATCAGGACGCGCGCACAGGGCGCGATAGTCTTCGATGATCTCCGCATCCGGGATGCCGTTTTCTGCTGCATAGATTTGGCCGCGATCTACGTCGCGGCACGCAATCGCGACAATCTCACAATCTTCTCGGCGTAGGGCCGGAGCAATGATGGCCTTGGGCGCAATCCGTGATGCGCCCAGCAGACCAATCGTGTAATTAGGTCGCGACATCGGACCCGTAAGTCAGCTCTAGGAAAATATCTTCCAGATCAGGTTGGTCCGTACGCAGATCGGCGATGGATAGGCCTGCATCCTTCACTTGGTTCAGCAATCCGGTCACAGAGTCTGTACCTTTTTGATAGGTGATGACGAGATTGCCGTCATTAATCTCGGCGTCCAGGCCCGACAGGGCAGGGGGCATTGATGTCAGCGTTTCCGTTGGTGTGATCACCAACATCCGCTTATCCATGCGCGAGAGGAGCGAGTCCTTGCTTTCATTGGCGACGATATGGCCTTCATGGATAATGGCAATCTGGTCGCAAAGGGCTTCGGCTTCCTCCAGATAATGAGTCGTCAAGATGATGGTGGTCCCACGCTCATGCAGCTCCTGAACATAGGCCCAGAGCTGGCGGCGAAGCTCGATGTCCACGCCCGCTGTCGGTTCGTCAAGAATCAGAACGGGTGGATTATGAACCAAGGCTTTGGCAATCAGAAGACGCCGTTTCATGCCGCCCGACAGCTGACGCACATAGGCGTCACGCTTGTCAGACAGGCCGAGGGCTGCGAGGATTTCCTCACTGCGGCGATCAGATTTAGGGACACCATAATAGCCCGCTTGCAGCTCTAATGCTTGGTACGGTGTGAAAAACACGTCCATGGCGATTTCCTGCGGGACAATGCCGATGGACGCGCGCGCCTGTCGGGTCTGGGTATCAATATCATAGCCCATGATGCGGGCCGTGCCCGATGTCTTATTGACCAAGCCGGCCAAGATATTGATCGCGGTTGATTTGCCCGCCCCGTTGGGGCCGAGTAGGCCGAAGATCGACCCGCGCGGGATTGTCAGATCAATGCCATGTAGTGCCGTTTTCGCCTCGGCCTTTTTCGTCGCAGCATAGGTCTTCTTCAGCGCGATCAGTTCGATCGCAGGCGGTGCTTCAGAGGATTTTGGTGGGTTGTCTGACATAGGTGAGGCGCTTAGACGCGGACTCGCCCAACGACAAGGATCAGCCCCGCCATGGTTGCTAAAAACATTTCGCCAGAACCCCGCCTTGAAGAGACGGAAAATGATGTCGTCATCGTCGGGTCGACCTACGTTAAATGCGATGGTGGCGATGATGCGCTAGGTCATCCAGTCACTTGGCTTGATATGGGCGAAGAGAACTACGTCATTTGCAAATATTGTGACCGGGTGTTCAAGCTTGATCCGAACGTCGTTACGGGCGGACATCATTAGATGTCAAAATGGACGATCGGGGTCCTAGGCGGCTCCGGCCTCTATGACATTGACGGGTTAGAGAACGCCCAATGGGTCACGATTGACACGCCGTGGGGCGCGCCGTCCGATGACATCCTGTTTGCTGACTATGGCAATGTCCGCCTGCGCTTTTTGCCGCGTCACGGACGCGGTCATGTTTTGTCGCCATCTTCTGTCAATTATCGCGCCAATATTGACGCGTTGAAACGTGCGGGCTGCACAGATGTGTTGTCGATCAGCGCAGTCGGATCCCTCAAAGACCAATATGAACCTGGTCATTTTGTCGCCGTGGATCAGTTCATTGACCGGACTTTTGCGCGAGAGAAGAGCTTTTTCGGACCCGGCTGTGTGGCCCATGTCAGCGTTGCTGACCCGGTCTGTCCGCGCTTATCGAAGCTCGCGAGTGATGCCGCCGAAGCGGCGGGCGCGACCGTGCATCGGCCCAAAAAAGATGGCCATCTGACCTATTTGGCGATGGAAGGTCCGCAATTCTCGACTAAGGCGGAATCCGCGCTCTACCGCCAATGGGGGTGCGACGTGATCGGCATGACGAATATGCCCGAAGCGAAGCTCGCGCGTGAAGCAGAGTTGCCTTACGCCACGCTGGCAATGGTTACGGATTATGATTGTTGGCACCCGGATCACGGCAGTGTCGATGTGGCCAGCGTGATTGCCATTCTGATGCAGAATGCGAAGACCGCTAGCCTTGCCGTGATAACATTGTGCGACACGCTGTCGAAAACTAAACGGACGGCTTGCTCAGTTGGAATTGAAACCAATCTGGATGTTGCGATTATCACGCCGCCAGAGGCGCGTGACCCGAAACTGGTCGCAAAGCTGGATGCGGTCGCCGGGCGGGTGTTGAACCGCTAGCCGATCCGTCGGTTGATGTGGCCCATCTTGCGGCCCGGTCTGACGTCGCTTTTGCCGTAGAGATGGAGCCGTGTGCCCGGGTCTCGTGCCATGCTTTCCCAGCCATCCACGTCATGGCCGATTAGATTGGTCATCTGCACGGGCCAAGCGGGCGCGGCGTCGCCGAGCGGCCATCCGGCCACGGCGCGCATATGCTGCTCGAACTGATCGGTGCAGCCTGCATCCTGGGTCCAATGACCTGAATTATGAACGCGCGGCGCGATTTCATTGACTAGCCAGCCTTGCGGCGTGTCGAACAGTTCAACGCCGATCACGCCAACATAATCGAGCGCATCGACAATGGTTCTGGAGATCTCTCCGGGACGGCCATCATCGCCGCCATGAACAGATGGGGAGGCCGGGGCTGTCGATGTGTGAAGGATGTGATCGCGGTGGACGTTTTCAGTCAGCGGGTAAGCCCGCACATCGCCGTCATAGCTACGAGCACAAACAACACTGGCCTCGCGTGTGAAACTGACAAACCCTTCCACAATCAACTCATAAGCCCCGAGGGCTTCCCAGACAGCGTCAATGTCACTTTCGCTGCGAAGCACGGCCTGACCTTTGCCGTCATAGCCACCGCGCCGTGTTTTCGCGACGCAGGGCAGGCCGACAAATTGAACGGCGCGTTTGAAGTCATGGATGCTATCCCCAGCATCCCGGAAAGGCGCAACCTCGACGCCGGGTAGATCAGACAGGAAGCGTTTTTCGAGCAATCGGTCTTGAGCTGTGCGCAGGGCGGTCAGGTTCGGAGCAACGGGCTTTCCAGCACCTGCAATCTCAACCGCTCGGACTGGGATCGATTCCCATTCATAGGTGATCGCGTCACAGGCAGCGCCGAAGCGCGCGAGCGCGTCTTCATCGTCATACTCTGCTTGCGTGTGAGTGTTCGAGACTTGTCCCGCCGGGTCTTCGTCACATGGCCCAAACGTATGCGTCTTCAGACCGAGCCTTGCCCCGGCGAGCGCGAGCATCCGGCCGAGCTGTCCGCCGCCCAATATGCCGATGGTGGAGCCGGGAGGAAGCGGGGTCATTCTATCCGCGTGGGTCTGTGCCGACACTGTCCGTCTGTGCGGCGCGCCAAGCGTCGAGTCGGTCTGCTAGCGCATCGTCCATTATGGCGAGGATGGCGGCGGCCAACAGGCCAGCATTCTTGGCCCCAGCCTTACCGATAGCCAGAGTTCCAACAGGGACGCCGCCGGGCATTTGGGCAATCGATAGTAGGCTATCCATGCCGGACAGGGCTTTGCTTTCAACAGGAACGCCCAAGACGGGCAGGCGGGTCATGGAGGCGCACATGCCGGGCAGATGCGCTGCGCCGCCAGCCCCCGCAATCACGACTTTGAAGCCTTTATCGGCGGCAGTCGTTGAAAAATCATAGAGCCGTTGCGGCGTGCGGTGCGCGGAAATCACTATCGCTTCATAAGCAATGCCGAGCGCGTCGAGCACAGTCGCGGCATGTTCCATCGTCGGCCAGTCGGACGTAGAGCCCATGATAATGGCGATCGGTGGGGATGACATGGTCGGAGGTCTCGCTTCCAGCGTTGGAAAGCGAGTTATAATAGCGATTACGCCGCATCGGTCAATCGCAACGCTTTTCTTAGCGCGGCATTAACCCGGCATGGGCGATCATTGGGAATCAATCCCGTAAGGATAGTTTCGCTTGGCTGATCCGACCCGCATCGCCACAATGTTGCAAACGGCCTCTGATCCCATGTCGGTTCAGATCGGCGTGACCGATGCCCAATTGGCTGAGCGTAACCGCGTTCTGTCCGAAGAGGTTACGCGTCTACGCTTACGTGTGTTGGAATTGGAAGCCGCGGTCGACATGGATGCGCTTCTGCCGCTCTATAATCGCCGAGCCTTCATGCGCGAAGTGTCACGAGCGCAGTCGGTCATGTCCCGCTACGAACTTATGTCGTCAATCATTTTCTTTGATCTGGATGGGTTCAAACTGATCAATGACCGCTTTGGCCATGGGATCGGCGATAAGATATTAGAACTGGTCGCGCAAAGCCTGTTATCTGGAGTGCGCCAATGCGATATGGTGGCCCGTCTTGGTGGAGACGAATTCGGCGTTCTCTTATTCAAGTGTGACAAGCAGGTCGCCAATGCCAAAGCAGGGGTGCTGGCGTGCAGGATGGGCGAATTAGCCTTGGCTCACCCGGACGGGATGATCGGGATTAATGCCAGTTGGGGGACGTCACTCTGTGATCCAGAGGACAGTGTCGAAAAGGTTTTAGAGCGCGCGGACCGTGCCATGTATTTGGATAAGCGGTCGGACTAGCGATCACTAACTCTAGGATTACGCAATGATGTCGGGCGTGATCTGGTTTTCCAGATAGGCGATTTGGTCCTTGATAGAGAGCTTGATTTTCTTCATCCGGCGGACCTTCAACATGTCAGCGACACCCGTTTCAATCAGCGCGTTGATTTCCTGATCGATACGACGGTGCTCCGATTTCAACTGATCCAATAGCAGGGTGGCTTCCTGAACCTCGGCCTCTTGGGAGGCTACATCTTCAGGGTCTGGAAAGTCTGACTCATCGTTCATTTGTTGATTGTAGCGAGCGGCTTGAACTTGTGCTACATGCTATTTATCGATCATTATTATATCGGAGGTCTTCATGGCGCTATCGGCTCATCTGGAACAACTGCAATCCCGGCACAGCAATATAGAAGACCAGATTAATCGAGAACATCGAAGTCCCGCCCCTGACAATGTGAAAATATCCCAGCTTAAGCGCCAGAAGCTTCAGATCAAAGACACGATCACGCAAATGGGTGCGGACGCGAAAGTCTAACACCGTTTTTGCGTCTGTTATGATAGTCGCATCAAGTCAAAATTAGCCTGCATCGCGCTTAGCGCGACGCAGGCTTTTTTTTGGCCAGTTAATTCGGGTTTCGTCGTTTTACACTTTTGTGACACATATTGTCACAAAAATGTCTCTTATCTCTTGACGCTTTGGTGACATCCGTGTCACACAATCTTCACAGAGCGGGTAAGCGTGGCTCCGTGCCGATAGCGGTCGTGACGCCAATAGAGTCTCGTCTCTGATTAGGAGACAGATGATGAAAGCTCTCTATTTTGCTGCTGGACTGATCCTCGCAACGGCGAGCACCGCATCAGCCACAGAAACCTTCACGAACACATCAATGACCAACGGTCTGAGTGCTGTGCCTGTCGCGGCTCAAATTGATCTCAATGACTGTTTGTCGACCGATAGTTCTTCACGGGCGATCCGCGCCTGCTCGAAGGCTATCCGTGCCGCACAACCGAATGATAATGTGCGCGCCCATCTTTATACTCGCCGGGCTTTGCACCGTATGGCCTTGGGTCGTTACGACGATGCGGCCAGTGACTTTACCCGCGCGGGCGACTTGAAGAATGATGATGGGTTGGAATTGCTTGGTCACGGCTTCACGGCCATGATGCAGAACGATCTGACGAAAGCCCGCCGCAAATTCGAAGACTGCAATAATCGCGGCAAGATCGCGCCGATCGCTGAATATGGTCTTGGCCTGACCTATCAGATGGCAGGGGAAACGCTGGAAGCGCGGGATGCTTATCAGCGCGCCTTGGCCTTGCGGCCCGGCTGGACAGCGGTTGCAGAACAGATGGCGACGCTCGAGACGCCCTAACTCTTAGTCTAAATACCCCGAAACCAGCGAGCTGGATTCGATAATGACAGGCTCGTTCCGCTGGGACGGGTCTTTTTCTTTCTCTTTCAAACGCTTGCCTTAAACTCTGCCCAGCGACGTCACTGAACCTTCATCGTCCTTTCATCGAAGGGACACGGATTCATAGCCGTCGCGTCACATTCAAATGGTTGTGGCTGTCTCACAGAGTGAGGACTGATCAACCGATTCCCTCACGCGCGAATTCTCGTCCCTCGTGAGGCTTACCCATGTTTAACCCGTCTTTGAAGCTGGCCCTTCTCGCCACAACCGCCAGCCTTATCCTTATTGCCTGTGGAGGCGGGTCGACCTCGTCTCCCGGATCTGTCGGTCCTGTGACAGTCAACCCAACCATCCCGACGAACCCGACCCCCAACGCTAACTTAGTCGATCTGGTGCCGGGTGATGATTGTCAGGCGGGTACAACGCGGGAGACAACTGATGTCACGGTCAACGGTGCCGTTGTTGGACAAGTCGAGGCTTGCACAATTACGGGCGTCGTCACCTCAAATCTGACGCTCGAAGCCAAGAATGGCTACGCACTCGAAGGTGCAGTCTTCGTCGGTGAAGATGGTGCATCCAATGCGACACTAACCATTCCGGCAGGCACAACAATCTTTGGTGAAACGGGTGAGGATTATCTGGTGATCACCCGCGGCTCGCGCATCAATGCACGCGGCACGGCGACGGATCCGATCATTATGACATCCATCCAAGATGTTCAGGGCAGTGTCGATGCCGTGAATGATCGGGGTCTCTGGGGCGGGCTGGTTATCAATGGCGATGCGCCGATCAACCGTTGTATCGACGGCACGGCGACACCAGGCACCGCTGGATGCGAACGCTCAGGCGAAGGGTCATCCGGTCTCTATGGCGGCGGCAACTCAGCCCATAATGCGGGTACGCTCGAATATCTTCAGGTCAAATATGCCGGGAACCTGATCAACGACTCGGATGAGCTGAACGGTATCGCTTTCCAAGGCGTCGGGTCCGGCACGACCTGCAACCATATTCAAGTCCATAATAATACGGATGACGGCGTCGAGTTTTTCGGCGGCAATGTTTTTTGCTCCGAGCTCGTACTCACCGGTAATGGTGACGATAGTCTTGACTGGACAGACGGCTGGAAAGGCGGCGCGCAACGCGTGCTCATCATCCATACGGAAGGGGCGGGTGATCAAGGCATTGAGGCTGATAACCGGTCGAGCAATAATGGTGCGACCCCGATTTCTGATCCGACAATCTCAAACTTCACCTTCGTCGGTAACGACGGCGATATCGGTATTCTGGCTCGCGAGGGCACACAGGGTCAGATCGTCAATGGTATCATTGTCGACTTCCCAGATGCGGGTATCGATGTCGACAATGATCTGACCCTCAGCAATCTGCAGGCGGGAACATTGTCCTTCGCCTCAATCTTCCTCGATAATCCGACGAATATTTTGTCCGGCGATAGCGCCGAAGCCGTTGATACGCGCGCGATCATCACTGGCAGTCCGAATATTGTCGAAGGCAATAGCTCGCTGACCGATCGCTTCTTCCCAGGCTCTAACGAACAAGCCGTTCCGGCAACTGACGTGTCGATGGAACCGGGTTTTATGACCTATAACTATATCGGTGCATTTTCGGACACAGAGACGGCCGACAGCAACTGGGCGCAAGGCTGGACCTTCTCAGTCTTTGAAAGCCCGACGGAATGCCCGTCTGGCACGCTCAGCACAGGTGATGTGGTTGGCGGTAAGCAAATCTGCTCACTGACAGGCACGATCACGCAAAATACCCGCCTCAATAATAACTTCATCTATCAGCTCGAAGGCGCGGTCTTCATCGGTGATGATCAGGGTGGCGATCCTGCCGCGCCCATCGCCGGGGCAAACCCAGCCATTTTGACAATTGATGCGGGAACGACCCTCTACGGCGCAGCGGGGGAAGACTATCTCGTCATCTCTCGGGGCAGCCAAATCCGCTCGAACGGCACACGCAATAATCCGGTCATCATGACGTCGCGCGACGAAGTCTTTGGCACAGCGGATACGGCGAATGACCGCGGCAAATGGGGCGGTCTGGTCATTAATGGCCGCGCGCCGATCAACCGCTGCATTGACGGCACCGCGACGCCCGGCACGACCGGTTGCGAACGGTCCGGCGAGGGATCATCCGGTCTCTATGGCGGCGGCACAACCGACGATAATTCCGGCAATCTATTCTACACACGCGTTTCTTTTGCCGGGAACCTGATCAACGACTCGGACGAGCTGAACGGTATTGCCTTCCAAGCTGTCGGGTCTGCCACACAAGTCGATTACGTCCAGGTTCACAATAATGTCGATGACGGTGTCGAGTTCTTCGGCGGCAACGTCAATGTGAAGCATTTGGTGCTGACGGGCATTGGCGATGACAGCCTCGACTGGACGGATGGTTGGACCGGAAATGTCCAATATGTGATCGTCGATCAAGCTAATGGCGTTGGCGACCAAGGCATTGAAGCGGATAACCGCTCGTCCAATAATGATGTGCTGCCGCGGTCCAACCCGACCTTGTCCAATTTGACCTTTGTCGGGGGTGACGGCGGCGATATTGGCATCCTGCTACGCGAAGGCACGGCGGGCGATATCTATAATGCGGTGATCACGGACTTCGATGAAGCCGGTTTCGATATTGATAATAGCGCCACGATCGCGCAGGCCACGGCGGGGACAATCGCGTTTAATTCTGTTCTGATTGCAGGCAACGCCGAAGACCTTCGCAATGACGCCGACGGTACCGCCCCACAACAAACAGCGCTGAACAATGGCGCCAATAATCAGATCGGCGGTGCCGTCACTGACTTTGGCGCGCGCCCTGTTGGGGGTGATCGCTACGCACCCGGCGCGCCAGAACAGGCCGTGACGGCGACCAATGTCAATGCCGTCGACAGCTTCTTTGATCCCGTCACCTATATCGGCGCGGTCGAGAACGAGAATGACGATTGGTATCAGGGCTGGACCCTGCTGGTCGATCAATAGCCCCAATATTTTCGCGACTGACCGGGCTGGCGGTTTCGATTGTCAGCCCATTTTAGACCATCATTCACAGGACGGATCACCGCCGTGACGCATATTCAAAAGACCCTCATTGGTACATTGCTGCTTGGCAGCGCGCTCAGCCATCCGCTGATCGTGCTGGCCCAAGATATGCCACCCGATCCGGCAACTGATCAGACGCCTCCCGCCTTCAATGATGAAGTGGTTGCCGTCGGCACCTTCATACCGAACGAGAAAAAGATCACGTCCGAGATCACGTCGGTTCTCGACGAAGAAGTTTTCGCCCAAATCGGCGCGAGCGACATTGCCTCTGCCCTGACCCGCGTCACGGGCCTCTCACTAAGCCGCGGGAAATTCGTGATCGTCCGGGGTCTGAATGAACGCTATTCCAGCGCGACGCTGAACGGCTCGCCGCTGCCATCACCTGAACCGCTTCGCCGCGTGGCGCCACTTGATCTGTTCCCGACATCTGTCCTTTCTGATGCGGTGGTGCAGAAGACTTTCTCGCCCGAATTTTCCGGTGAATTTGGCGGCGGCGCAATTAGTCTTCGGACCAAAGCTTTGCCGGATGAGGCCTTTTTCGAAGTGGCCCTCTCTGGGTCCGCCAATACGGAAACGACCTTGAAAGAAGGTTTGGTCTATGGCGGCTCAGACACGGATTGGATCGGGTTTGACGATGGCCTGCGCGACCTGCCCACTCTGGATGCGAACGGTATCCCGACTGAGAATTTCGATAATTTCTCGACACTGATTGTTGATACGAACAATGACATTCCGTTCAATGGCGGCGTTCGATTGTCCGGCGGCACTGTCGTCGACCTCGCTGGCGGTCAACGCATCGGTATGTTGGCAACGCTCGGTTATGATAATGGCTGGGAGACCCGCCGCGGTCAGGACAATTCCACCGCCATTGGCAATAATAACGAACTTGAAATCCGGAACGACTTTGACCGTGTGTCGACAGAAAACGTGGTGTCACTGAATGGTCTTCTGACTGTTGGTCTAGAAATTGACGAAAACAATAAGGTCGAAGTCGTGGGCTTGGCGACCCGTCAATCCTCAGCGGAAGCTCGGATTGTGTCTGGAACGAATCGCGCGGGCGACTTGGTTCGTCGCGACTTTACCGAATGGTTCGAACGGGAAGTCTATATGGGACAATTGCTCGGTGAGCATTACCTCCCATCCCTAAATGACGCTGAAGTTACGTGGCGCGCCTCATACGCCCAAGCGGGTCGTGAGGCGCCGTATGAACGCCGCGTCAATTACATTGATGATCGCGATGGCCGGGGCTTCCTGTTTGAGTTTAACCGTCCGGGTTCCAATAATGGGCTCAACTTCTCCAAACTGGACGACCAGACACTGGATTTGGGTCTCGACATTATCCTGCCGACGAGTGTTGCAGACCGCGAAGTCGAATTCAAACTCGGCGGGGCTTATCTCGACAAAACCCGCGACACAGAAGAAGACCGATTCAATTATTTTGGGATCATTCCTGTGCCGCTTCGAGAGTCGCGGATTGACCAGATTTTCTCTGACGCGGTGGTCAATGCCAATATCTTAGAGATCAGACGGTCTGGCTCAGCGGGTTTCCCGCTCGTTTCAGAAACCGGGCTGGAAGTCTTTGCTGGCTATGCGGCACTTGAAAGCGAAATTATCCCTGATCTACGGATCGCGGCGGGTCTTCGTTATGAAAGCTCTGAACAGACGACGACCATTCAGGACACGAGCTTTGGTACGGATCGGTTCACCTTCGACCCGCTTGAAGACGACTTCATCCTGCCGGGCATTACGGCGACCTATACATTTGGTGATTGGCAGTTCCGCGCCGCTGCGTCGAAGACGATCAACCGACCGCAATTTCGCGAGCTGACCCCGTCCATCTTCGTCAATACGGATACGGAAGACCGTTTCGTCGGCAACCCGTTCTTGACCAACTCCCAGTCGACCAATCTGGACGCGCGTCTGGAATATTATTTCGGTGCGAACCAGTTCTTCACAGTTGGCGGCTTCTACAAGGACCTGACCAATCCGATCGAAGAATTCGTGTTTGATGAAGCCGATGGTGTGCTCACAACCAGCTTCATCAATGCACCGAGCGCAAAGCTTTACGGTCTTGAAGTCGAGTTTGAGAAGACATTCACTCTTGCCGAAAACTTTCCGGTCTTTGCCGGATGGCTCGGCGGTCAGGACTTCGTTGTCCGTTCGAATTATACCTATGTCGACAGCTCAGTATCCGCAGATGGCGATGTGCCAATCGTGCAACCCGTCGTGAATTTCGTCCAAGGCTTCACCCCGAACATCATCCCCGCGGCAGGTCTTTACTCTGATGGACGTCGCTTACAGGGACAGTCAGATCATCTGGCCAATTTGCAATTGGGCATCGAGAATTATGATGCCGGTTGGAATGTGTTCCTGCTGCTCAACTATAGTAGCGACCGGATTCGCGCGGTTGAATCTTTGTCGGACCGAGCACCCGCTATTATCGAACAATTGCCGATCAGTTTGGATCTGGTCGTCAACGTCCCCTTCGAGATTAGGGGCGGAGATTATGAGCTCGGCCTCAAGGTCCAGAATATTCTCAATGATAAGTACGAAGCCACGCAGACGCTCGGCAACACAATCGTCGTCGATGATTATGAGATCGGGACAACCTTTGCGGCGAGCCTGAAGCGCCGCTTTTAGAGGGACGCCTTGTGGGCTGGGTAGGCGCGCGGTAACCCGCTAATAAGATTGGTGCGGCCGAGAAGACTCGAACTTCCACGGGTGTTACCCCACAGCGACCTCAACGCTGCGCGTCTACCAATTCCGCCACGGCCGCACGTCTAAGGTGGCGCGCCTATAACGATGGGGGCAACGGTCTGGCAAGTGGCTTTTGCGGCTTCTATGCGATAGAGTGACAGCGCGATTGCCCAACGATTGATCCGCGTGCGGGATAGCCCCGCTGGACACGCTTGCGATGGGTCGATCCTCACCATATGTGCAGGGTATGAAACATATTTTCGCCATTGCCAGCCTGTCCCTCCTTGTCGCCTGTAGCGGAGGTGAGGCCAAGGTGGAGCCGGTCACCGAAACGCCTGAGACTGGCGTTCTGACGGAACAATCGGTCGCCGACATGGGTGTGCCAGCCATGGCTGACCGCATGATCGCTGACGGCAATCAACTGAGTAATTTGCTCGCCAGCGTTGATAGCGCTAAGACCGCTGAAGCCGTTCGGCCTAATATTGAGGCGATGATCAAAGATTATAAGATCATGTTCGATCGCTTTGAGACGATGGATCAGCCGAGTTTTTCCGACATTGCGGCGCTCGCCTCTCGCGGCTCTAAGCTGGCGGAGTCGCAACAGACCGTGATGGAAGAATTGCGGCGTATCTATACCAAACACCCTGACGCCGCTGAGGTGCTGCGCGATGCGTTAGATGGTTTCGGCGAACCTTAGCGTGACAGCAGGCTCAAGCCCTCGCCCTGTCGTCGCAGGGGGGCGGGCCGCGCTTATCTCAAACCAGCCCGTTGATTGGACACGCGCGCAAACACCCGTCGCTTACGACGATGCGTTGAGCCAGATGGAAGCGCGGGCCGCTGCTGTTGCAGCGCATGAAGCCCGTGAGCAGGTCTGGTTGCTGGAACACCCGCCGCTTTATACCGCTGGCACCAGTGCCCACTCGACAGATCTGGTCGATGCGAATCGGTTTCCCGTTTTTCAGGCTGGAAGAGGCGGGCAATATACCTATCACGGGCCGGGTCAGCGTGTGGCCTATCTGATGCTCGACCTGCGTGAGCGGGGCCGCGACGTGCGCTGCTTTGTGTCAGGCGTCGAGCAGTTGGTGATCGATACGCTGGCAGAATTTGGCGTGAACGGAGAACGGCGCGAGGGCCGGATTGGGGTCTGGGTTGACCGCGATGACGGCACGGAAGCGAAGATCGCGGCCATTGGAATTCGTATTCGCCGCTGGGTCAGTTTTCACGGGCTGTCGATCAATGTCGATCCGGATTTATCTCATTTCGATGGGATCGTGCCATGTGGGATCCGCGAATTTGGCGTGACGTCATTGGCTGATCTGGGCGTGTCCGCGAGCATGGCTGACGTCGATGCAGCGTTACAGCGAAACTTCGCGCATCTATTCGGTCCGACCACCGAGGCATAAAAAAGCCCGCCAAATGGCGGACTTCGTTGTTTCAGATATGGCTTAATTTAAGCCGCTGGAACGGGACCGTACTGATTGTCGCCACTGTCCTGCTTGTTAAGCATGTTGATCAGGTAGGCACTGACCAATGTTCCAACAATGCTGGAAATCGCAGATGGGATCGCAGTGCCTTTAGCCATTTCCCCGCTTAACCGCATAACTTCGCCGATATCGCCGGCTTCGCCGGCAGCATTCACAGCGGCTTGCATTTCAGGTGATGGACCTAGACCCAAGGTTTTTAACACGAAGTACAAAGCGATGCTGACGATGATGAAAATCACAATGTGGATCAACACCATCCAGCCGGATTTACCTGCATCATGGCTACGTTTGATGCCAAGAAAAATGAACGGAATGATCAGGATCAGCGAAGCGAACCCAAGGATCATCGCTAATCCGGGACTGAAAAGGGGTACGATGTTGATGACGGCGCTGATCACGGCGAGCACGATCATGCCTTTCATATAGGCAGATGGGCCAATACGGCCGCTTGGCGAAAATAGTAGATTACCCATGGATTCTTTCCCTCTCAAGGTTGTGAGGGGAAACTGGCAAAATTCGGCGCTTTTGCAAGAAGATTCCGACTCCTATTTTGGCGGCGGTCCATAGCGATTGTCGCCGGGGTCGCCCTTTCTCAGCCCGACCCAGAGCGTAAAGCCGATGATAAGGGCGCTGGTCGAGAGCGTCACGAGCGGGGCCGCTCCGGCCATTCGTGCCTCATAACGCGCATTGATTTCGCGGCGAATTTCGGGGTCAATCGTCGCTTTGCGGTCATATTGGGAGTAGGCGTCGAAATATTCAGCGCCGCCATTGGCCAGCATAATGACAATTAAGACGATGACGATAGCGGTCAGCAAGACCACGATTGGCAGGACGGACCGTCCAAAATCCTTCAATCGCTTGCCATAGATGGCGAAAACACCGCAAAAGAACATGGTCAGCCAGATCAGAAATCCCCAGAAATAGACCGCACCCGCCGTGTCATTCATGAACAATCCTGCCTTGAACCCGACGACTAACGCAGCAAACGCGGCCAGCGTGATCCAGAAGGTCTTGCGATCGGTTCGACCGGACGGCACGAACAAGTGATAGAGGGCAGTCTTGATCATGGCGGTGCTCTAACCCGCCCCGTCTGGCCACGCTAGCTCGGCTCTGCGGAATCTACCGCGCCTTGACGCCGCGCCTCGCTCTGTCCATTCGCAGCGCAGACCTGCTGGTTCGGAGGATTATATGCGCCTGTTCATCAACATTCTTGCCCTGTTCGGGCTAGCCGTCGCTATTACGTCGACCTTTAACCTGTATGGTTTGCGTATGAGCGACGACGGATCGCAGGGCTTCGCCAATGTCGCTGTTCCGCTTTGGGCACTAATCGGGTCTGCGGCAGCGATCATATTCGGCTTTATCGGTCGCATCATTGATCGCCGCGCCCCGCGTCCGGCATCAAAGCTCTCCGATGCCGCCATCGCGCTCGGCTTTTTGTGCGGGGCCTTAGTCCTAGCCGTGCCTTTCGTGTTCGGCTGATAGCCCTTATATTGAACCTGAGTCTCACGAAGGATCGACATGGGCAAAGAGCTGTTAAATTGGGAAAATGGCCGCTGGATCGGGCAAACGCTTGAGGTCGAGAACGGCGTTTGCGCTGTGCCGGGCAAGGATTTGGACGGTTATCCGAAGGATCTGCCCTATACTGACGCGGTCAAAGCCGCGACGGATCATCTCTATGCGCAGGTATCGGACTTCATTCCTGAATTTGAATGGCCGGCCTACGCGCCGTTGGTTCACGCCATCAATCAGCTGAAGGTCGAAAAAAACGCGGTCGTGCTGGCGCATAATTACATGACGCCGGATATTTTCGCCTTGGTCGGTGATTATGTTGGCGACAGTCTCGGTCTCGCGATTGAAGCGACCAAGACTGAAGCGGACATCATCATCCAAGGCGGTGTCCACTTCATGGCCGAGACGTCCAAAATCCTCTGTCCGAACAAAAAGGTCCTCATCCCGTCCATGCGCGCCGGATGTTCGCTCGCCAGTTCGATCACGGGTGCAGATGTGCAGCTGATCAAGCAGCGCTATCCCGGTATTCCGGTCGTGACTTATGTGAATACGTCCGCCGATGTAAAAGCGGAGAGCGATATTTGCTGCACCAGCTCTAACGCGGTGGCCATTGTCGAACACATCGCCAAAGAACGCGGCGTCGACAAAGTCATCATGCTGCCAGACGAATTCTTGGCCAAAAATGTCGCGCGTCAGACCGATATTGAGATCATCGCGTGGCATGGCCGCTGCGAAGTTCATGCGCGCTTCTCAGCCCAAGATGTGCGCGAAATGCGCGACGCTCATCCGGGCGTAGTCGTGCTGGCACACCCGGAATGTCCGCCCGAAGTGGTTGCTGAGAGCGACTTCACCGGCTCAACCAAAGCGATGAGCGATTATGTGGGCGATCACAGTCCGGGCAAGGTCATCCTACTGACTGAATGTTCGATGAGCGATAATGTCGCGATGGCCAATCCGACGGTCGATTTCGTCCGCCCCTGCAATCTTTGCCCGCACATGAAGCGGATCACGCTAGAAAACCTCTATGAGTGCTTGCGCGACGAAACCAATGAAGTCCTTGTCCCAGAGCCAATGCGCGCCCGCGCCTATGACGCGGTCATGCGCATGATCGAGGTCAGTTTTCCCAAGGAAAAAGGCTATTTCGACCCCAATAGTCCAATCAAAGATGTGAAGGTGATCTAACACTCAACGAATCCACCGCTCTGAGCGCTAGCGAAGGGCGGTAGGTGGATTCGTTGGCCCGGATGGGCGAGGGCGCATCTGCGCCCTGTTTGTAACGATCTCCGCGATATCGACTCCAAGCCTCGTTTTTCCACCATCATTGCCCGGATAAACCGGGTGATGACAGGTGTGGGGTGAGCGTGTTTGAAAGCCCCTTCCACATCTTCGTCACCACAAGACGTGTTCTTGTGGTCTAGGGCGGAGGATGCCGTCTTGTCAGGTTATGGCGCTCTGGATTGCAAGAACAAGTCTTGCAATGACGGAGGGGGAGACGTTTTTCAAAAAAACCCGCTCGATTCAATCCACGCTCTCCAATTCCATGGTCTCTTAGCCTCACCCGCTCCGGACACGAAGGAGGCATGCTCTTTGGTTTTGGCGGGTGTTTGGTTGGCTGATCTATCTGCGAGATCATGAGGCGCAGTGAGGTCCATCCGGCGAAGCGATCAATGATGGCTTTCGGGCGTGAACGAGCTGGAGCGGTAGAACCCGCACAGTGCGCCCCTCGAAAGACAGGGGGCAGGCGAGGATGCGTCGAAAGCGCATTGTCCGTCTAACTCCCTCCCGGCGTGCGCCTATGGCAGGCCGTCGGTAGACACGACGCTTTTGATCGGATGTGCCCACCGAGCGCGCGGACGCTGTTCGCTGTAAAATGGTAATTCTTCTCGTTCCCATCAGGGAACATCGTCCGCGCTCGTGTCACTTTTCGGCACTCCCGCGACAATGGCCGACCCCGCGATGGGCGGTGGGACGTGGTCCTCTGTCCAAGACAAAGCCCGTCCCCGGCCTTGTGCCTGACGTTCCCGACTGATTTTAACCTTTTGCAAAGCGAGGTTAACCCATTACTGCATCGGATTAACGACGGACCAAGGCGTAAGACCTGTGGCCGTAGGGACACGGTCCAGTGACCGGGAAAGACCTAAATGACGTTTCAGCCGAACCTGCCACGCATCTTCTTTTCGAAGATCGGCAACCAGAAGCTTCGCACAGCGATCTGGACCGGGGTGGATAAAGGCTTCGGCAAGCGTACGCCTTTGCTGTTTTTCAATGGCATTGGGGCCAACCTCGAAATCGCGCAGCTCTTTGCAGACACGTTCACGGGTCGCGACATCATTACTTTTGACATGCCTGGTATTGGTGGATCCCCCGATCCGACCTTCCCTTACCGGCCTTGGTGGGTCGCGAAGGCCGCCAAGCAGATCTTGACTGAGAATGGCTATCACCGTGTCGACGTGCTGGGCGTATCCTGGGGCGGCGGTCCGGCGCAGCAATTTGCCTGGCAGAACAAAGCCATGACGCGCCGTTTGGTGCTCTGCGCGACCTCGCCCGGATGGACGATGGTGCCGGGTAATCCGAAGGCCTTGTCTAAGATGGCATCGCCGAAACGCTATATTGACCGGGACTTTTTGAAGAAGAATTTTGAAACACTCTACGGCGATGCGGCCAGCCATGCTGGCGAGTTCACCGTCAATATGGTGCCGCCATCCGTGAAGGGCTATTTGTTCCAGCTCGGCGCCATGATGGGCTGGTCGTCTTTGCCGATTGCACGCCGGATTCGAGCACGGACGCTGATCATTATGGGCAGCAAGGATCATATTGTCCCACCGATCAATGGCCGCATTCTGCACGCGCTCTATCGCCGATCTCGTCTGGAGATTATCGATGACGCAGGGCATCTATTCTTACTAACGCGTCGCGAGGAAACAGTGGACCTTATTCGCGACTTCTTCAGCGAACCCGAAATGCCGATCCCGCATGCCGAACCAGTCGAAGTGCCGTCCGTCGCGGCGAGCTTCGTTCACGCCAACGATTCGGCTCGCGCCCACGCTTAGTTTCTAACCCCGCCAACAAAGGACACCGCCATGGCCGACGAAAAGAACCCAAAAAAAACGAGCGACATGGCGCGACGGATCTGGCTCGCGGGGATCGGCGCTTACGGCAAGGCCTTCGAAGAAAGCCGCGACGCCATTCGTGGTTTTAGCGGGAATATTGGCGGCACGACATCGGACGTCTTCGAAAGTCTCGCCGAAAAGGGCGAGAAACTGGAAACCGCCGCTAAGGCCAGAGGAGCGAAGATTGCGGGTAAGGCGTCCGATTTAAATGATAGCCTCGGCATTGATGACCGGATCCAAGCGATGCGCGACCGTCTTTCAGGTGGATCGTCCGATGATCGGATTGACGTCGTGGAAACGCGCCTGACCAGTATCGAAGCCAAGCTCGATGCCCTGCTCAAAGCGAGCGCCTCGCCAAAACGAGCGACAACAACCCGCAAGACAACAGCTAAGAAAGCGCCAGCCAAAAAAGCTCCGGCGAAGAAGGCTGCGGCTAAAAAGGCCCCTGTTAAGAAGGCTCCGGCCAAAAAGACTGCAGCTAAGACAACAGCTGCGAAGAAACCGGCGGCCAAAAAGACGAGCTGATCTGCCATGTCTGAGGAACGGCCAGCTCGATCCAAGACGAAGGACACGATCCTTCGGACTGCGCTGGCCCTGTTCAACAATGAGGGCGAACATGCGGTGAGTTCGGTCGACATCGCCTCGGTCATCGGGATTTCACCCGGTAATCTCTATTACCATTATAAGGGCAAGGAGCCGATCATTCGCGAGCTGTTCGCGGATTTCGAGGTCGAACTGCGTCAGGTCCTCAGCGCTACGATCAGTGAGCCGTTGGCGCTGCAGGATAATTGGATCTTCCTCTATATTATCTTTGAGGAAATTTGGGATTTCCGGTTTTTCTATCGCAACCCGACCGAGTTGATCGACCGCGTGCCTGAATTGCAGGGGCCTTTTTCTCGGCTTCTGGCGTTAAAAGAACGAACAGCCTTTTCGCTGCTGTCCGACCTGGAAGAAGGCGGGCATCTGGCCTTTGGCGAGGGAGAGAAGGCGGGTTTGACAGCGCGTCTGGCGCAGCATTTCACCTTCTGGCTCCAATATCATAGTCTGCGTGAAGGCGAGGTGCCAACCAAAGCTCTGATTGACAGGGGCGTCTATCAAAGTCTGTCTATGATCTCGCCATATTGGGCGCACGGCTCAGGATTTGCAGAGTTACTGCATGAGGCAGAGCCGGATTAATGAACCGCAGATTAACGCGGATGTCACCCAAGCCTCAGTCTGAATAGCATAAAGAGACCTATGAAAAACCGCTCCCTGATTGTCTTGTCTGCCACCGCGCTGTTGATGACGGCTAGCCCAGCAGCGATGGCTCAGACCTACAGTACAAGCTCGCAGGGGCAGGGATCAGAGCAATCATCGGCTAATTATCAGCGCGGTTCGAATGATTTGGCTTTCCCGGATATTCCGGCTGATCAGATTGCTGACGATGTTGTCACCAAATATAATTCTCGGACGGGCGCAGCGGAACAGATTGCCCCAACCTTTGATCCTTTCGAAGAAGATGACCGGCTCGCCGCGACCGTCAATCTGCGGAGTACTCTGTCGGCCAGGGATCTGAATAATGATCCGTTGACTGATGGCGCGCTGCTGGAGGTCGAGCTCTTTTACACTGATACAGGCGATCGTTCGTTTGGACGTATGCGCGATGCTGTATTTCTGAACGGCGAACCCGTTCCGATTATCCGTCGCGATAGCAATGAGCTGGAATGTTCATCCCGCGTGACGGAGACTATTTATCGTCATGACCGCTATTACAGGCCCGGCTATGGTGGACTGTCAGGAATCCCGCCAATCTATTTCGGCCATAGAGGCTTTGACTATGGCTACGGTTATGGTGGGCGCGGATATGGCGGTTATGGCCCGACCTATCCGCGACCTCGCCCAAGGCCAAGACCGCGTCCGAGGCCCCGCCCTAGACCTCAGCCGGGAACCGATACGCCGACGCCACGCGTGCCGTCTATTGTCGACGATAGCGGGCAAGGGCGCCCACGCGGTCGTACGGACTATTTTAAGAATGGTCACAAAGCGGGTACAAAGCCCAAGCCGGACCGTCGACCGCGTCGACCGAGCCGTATCGACTCATCCGTAACAATTCCATCTGTGACGCCTGACCGCGTCGCACGGCCTACACCGCGTCCGACTGAGAGAGTGAGACGTGGTCCAGAGACGCGGGAGCCCGCGCCGACTGTTCGCCGCCGAACACCGCGGCCCTCTATTGTGCGTGAGCCTCCGTCCCGACCCGTGTCTCGCCCAGCGCCTGCCCGGGTGGCTAAGCCAGCCCCTAAACCTGTCGTTCGACCACCTGTTAGTCGCCCGCGTCCTTCTCCGCCTCAGCGCGAACCAAGGTCCGAGCCAGATCGGACACGCGTCAATAGTATCGATAACCAGACTGACGATTTCAAAATGTTCCCAGGCGATGGCCGAGGCGACTCAATTGTCGTCAGCTCAGAGCGCGACTGCGCGCGTCGGGATCAACTTGTCTTATTCATTCCGAACGAACGGCTTGATGCGGCCCGGTTTGACGGCATGACCCTGATCCTGCGCGACGTGACCTATAATCAACGTTCAGGCGAGACCACGGTTTATGATGAGCAACCGCTCTATATTCCGCCAAACTATATTGAAGGATTCCGGCTCGTCTCGACGCGTCCTTGATGCATACGTGACGGTGTTGGCACTTGCCTTGCATGACGGTAGCGAACCCAGCAGCGTGTGTCCCACGCACGCCAGAACGGGTCCCGCAATGTCAGCCTTCCTCCCAAAGGTTGCTAGTGTGCTAGTCACGAAAAACCTCGCCGTTCGTGCGGGGTTTTTCTTTGTCTGATCTTGCCTTAAGGACGCTCGAACACAGACAAGGACCGGGTAAATTCATGATCTCCACTCTGCGGCGTGAAGCGAAATATGTATCGGGCCTGCTGCGCATGCTCAAATCGGTTAAAACCGTCGATGCGAGTTCCAATCACCTGCTCGCAGATGAGCTGGAGATGCGGGTCGATGCGTTCGGCTCTAACGTCGCTTTCATCGAGGATGAACGGCAGTGGACCTATGATGAGACCGAAGACTATGCCAACCGCGTGGCAGGCTGGTGCGAAGCCAACGGCATTGGTAAAGGCGATACGGTCGCCGTGTTCGTGCGGAATCGTCTCGAATATGTGGCGCTTTGGTTCGGTCTGACCAAACGCGGCGTCATTCCGGCCCTGATCAACTTCCAACTCTCCGGCAACGCGTTGGCGCATTGCGTCAATATTAGCGAGGCGTCGCATGTTGTCGTCGATGTCGATCTCATAGACGGCTGGAAAAGTGCGCGTGAACATTTGAATGACGGGCTGATCGAATGGGCCGCATTCGGAGAGGTGCCCAAGGGCCATAAGCGGCGCATGAAAACCTTCGACGCGGCCCTGCTGGACATTGTGCCGCATCGCCCCGCCAAATCTATCCGCGAAGGTCTCAAGGCTGGCGGGCAGGGGATGAAAATGTTCACCTCGGGGACGACGGGTCTGCCCAAGGCGGCCAAAGTTACCCACGTGCGGGCACAGAATTATATGCGCGGTCTCGGTGCGGGCGCGAAGGCGAGCGCGAAGGACCGGATGATGTTGGTTCTGCCCCTCTATCACGCCACAGGCGGTTTGGTCGGGATGGGCGCGGCCTTTTCCAATGGCGGAGCCTGTATCATCCGACCAAAGTTCAGCGCGTCGACCTTCTGGGACGAAGCGGTGAGCCAGGGCGCAACCATGTTTACCTATGTCGGGGAGTTGTGCCGATTCCTGCTGTCCACGCCACCGCATCCGTTGGAACGCGCGCACAAAATTCAGTGGATTGTCGGCAATGGCTTACGCCCCGAAGTTTGGGAGAGCTTTGTCACGCGCTTCAACATCCCGCACGTCATCGAATTTTACGGGGCGACGGAAGGGAATGTCAGCCTAATCAATCTCGACGGTCCGGTCGGTGCGGTTGGACGCGTGCCGTCCTATCTGAAATGGAAATTCAACATCGACATCATTCGTTATGATGTCGAGACGGGAGAAAATCCGCGTGGGTCCGACGGGTTTTGTTTGCGCGTAGACGATGATGAAGTTGGCGAAGTGATTGGCGAAATCCGCGAGGACGATGCGCGCTTCCGCTTTGATGGTTATGAAACCAAAGAAGCCACGCAGAAAAAAATCCTGCGCAATGTCTTCAAACCGGGCGACGCTTGGTTCCGCACAGGCGATCTGATGAAGCGGGACGCTCACGGCTATTATTATTTCATGGACCGCGTTGGCGACACCTTCCGCTGGAAGGCAGAAAATGTTGCGACAAATGAGGTTGCGGGGACTTTGTCAGGGTTTGAAGGCATTACCCAAGCCAATGTCTACGGTGTCGAAGTTCCAGGCTATGACGGTCGTGCTGGCATGGCGTCGCTTGTTTCCGAAACCCCGCCCGACCTCGAAAAGCTTAAAGCCTATCTGGATAAAGAATTGCCGCATTATGCGCGGCCTGTTTTCCTACGTCTAAGCAGCGAGTCTGAAACGACCTCGACCTTCAAGTTCAAGAAGACGAACCTCGTCAAAGCCGGTTTTGACCCTAGTCGGATCACCGAGCCCGTCTATTTCTGTAATCCGCTGACGAAAGCCTATGAACGCGTCGACGCGGATGTTTTTGAGAAGATCAATAGTGGGGCCATCCGGCTTTGAGCACACCGACAGACGTTCTTGACTTTTGGTTTGCTGACGAAACCAAGGCGCATTGGTTCAACAGTACGCCGAGTTTTGACACTGAGATTAGCCAGAAGTTTGAGGCTGTGGCTGAAACGCTCGCCAAGGGACCATTCCCGCACGTCGCTTGGGAAGCCGACGCGCCGAGTGCGCTGGCTCTCATCATTATGTTGGACCAGTTCCCGCGAAATATGTTTCGCGGTACGCCTCGAGCCTTTGCTTGGGACGGCCACGCTTTGTCTGTTGCAGAGCGTATGGTTGATGGCGGCTGGGACTTGGATATCCCTACGGATCGACGGCCTTTCGTCTATATGCCTTTCATGCACGCCGAGGATATCTCGGCGCAGAACCGCTGCGTTGAGCTGTCGGGTTCCCGATTGGACGATGGCGGCAGCACACTGCGCCACGCCAAGGCGCACCGCGATGTGATTGAGCAATTTGGGCGCTTTCCATATCGAAACGCTGTCTTGGGACGTGATACCACGCCTGAGGAAGACGAATTCCTAGAAGCCGGAGGCTATAATCCCTCATGAAGGCAGTCGGTATTCTCATTTTCAATGATGTCGAAGAACTGGATTTCGTTGGGCCTTGGGAAGTTTTCCAGATGGTCAATGAGGTAGCGCGACGTCGCGGTGATCGAGAGCCTCTGCACAATCGGCTAATCTCGCGGGATGGTTCGGACATCACCGCCGTGAAGGGCATGCGGGTCGGAGCCCATATATCCATGACTGACGTGGACGCGTTGGACGTCATCTTGATACCCGGCGGGCAGGGCACCCGCACAGTCATTGAGGACCCCGAAATCATGGCGTGGGTTCAGAGGGTCGCGCCGAGTTGTGAATGGGTCACGTCTGTCTGTACAGGGGCATTTGTTCTCGCCAAGGCGGGCCTATTAAAAGGGCGGCGGGCGGCCACGCATTGGGCGGCGTTTAACGAATTTGATCGATTGAAACTAGACGGCGAGCTTGTGCCGCATGTCCGCTATGTACGCGATGGGAACGTTGTAACCGCAGCCGGTGTTTCGGCCGGGATCGACATGTCGCTCTGGCTGATCGGCCAATGGTTCGATCCGCAAATGGCGCGCGATGTTGCCCGGGCTATGCAATATGATCCGGCCCCACCTTACGCGGCGGACGTTTGATCGCTATCTAAACACTGTGATGACCCCCAAAGCCTTTCTCGAGTCTCTGTCTGAGGCTGTATCGGAGCAGTTCTCAAAACTGACCCCGGACGATCAATTTCTGGATCGCTTTCAGGATAATTTTCGTCGTATGACGCGCCGCTTCGATGCGCCCGGCCCTGAAGTGCGCATGACGGACACGTTTCAAATTGACGATGTCACCGTAAAGCTTTTCGTCCCGTTTGGCCCGATCCCTGAACTGGGACCGACGCTGATTTATGCGCATGGGGGCGGGTTTGTGACCTGCGATACGGAAACGCATGAAGGCATTATTCGCCGCCTTGCCAATGCGTCGCTCTGCCGGGTTCTTTCGGTCGAGTATCGGTTGGCGCCGGAGCATCCATTTCCAGCCGCACCGGATGATGTGAAGACGGTTGTCGACTGGGCGCTTTCGGGGCTTGGGAAATCGCGCGGGATTGACCCCGATAGTATTGCGATCGGCGGGGACAGTGCCGGGGGCAATATGGCGGCGTGGATTGCGCAAATTTACCGCGATCAGATCAAGGCTCAGATCTTGTTTTACCCCTTGATGCAGCTGCAAGATGTGAAGCCGTCTAATCCCGGGCCGCAGGACTGGCTGCAGATCGGCACTGTCGCGTTGAAATATATTCAGGAAAATTATGTTGTTGGGGCGGATCCCAAAGATCCGAAAGTGTCGCCTTTGTTCGAAGACAATCTCAACAACTTACCGCCAGCTTGGGTGCTAACATGCGGCCTTGATCCGCTGCGGGACGAAGGCAAACTCTATTATGAAAAAATGAAGGGTGCGGGCAATCAGGTCGAACATCGGTATGAAAAGACGATGCCGCATGGCTTCCTGAATTTTGCCAAAGCCTTCCCCAAAGCCAACACCGTGCCGCTCGAAGCCGCAGAGTTTCTTCGGCGTCAATTTCCTCGCCTTCCGCAATCTAAGAAAGCTCATGCATGACCACGCTCTATTATCACCCTCTGTCCAACCCATCGCTCTATCCTGTCTTTATCGCGGAAGCGGCGGGCCTCGATTATACGCGCAAACTGGTGAACTTGCAGACGCAGGAACAAAAGAGCGACGATTATCTGGCGGTCAATCCATTTGGACGGGTACCCGCCATGGTCGATGGTGATTTAGCGATTGGGGAAAGCAGCGCCATTGGGCGGTATCTGGCCCGTAAGTCAGGCAGCGACATCTATTCCGAAGATATGCGCGAGGCCGCCTTGATCGATCAATGGGTCGAGTTTGTCGTCCACCACGTTCGCATCAATGTCGGACGGATCAATTTTAACCGCTTTATCGCGCCTCTTGTTGGCGCTGAACCAGATCAGGCCTCCGTCGATTTGGGCGTAAAGTTTTTGGCAGACAATCTGCCTCATATTGAGGTGGCTCTGAGCGGTGACGGGCATTTACATGGCGACCGGCTCACCCTTGCGGATATAGCCCTCGTTGCTGCGTTTGAACCGCAGCACGTTGCGAAGATCGATATCTCCTACGCGCCCGTCCTGTCCGAATGGTTGGAGCGCATGCGTCAGGAGCCTTGGTATCAGGCGGTTCACACCCATTACGGCGCGGAACTCGGCCTGTAGCGAATGTTCAAACCCGAGCAGGCAATATTGGAGCTCGGCGAGGACTTCTATGACGGTGTTGTCCCGGCGCAGTTTCCGCAACACACACTGCGCTATGCGGATGAGCATAGCGCAGACTCGCTTGGCTTGACTGATGTCGATTGGATCGCCCGTTTCGGGCGGTTCGATCCGTTTGAAGGCTCGCTCTCTGAGCCTCTGGCGCTGCGCTATCACGGTCATCAATTCCGCAATTACAATCCAGAGATCGGCGACGGACGCGGTTTTCTCTATGCACAGTGCCGGGATGCCGATGGGCGATTGCTCGACTTTGGCACTAAGGGCTCAGGCCAGACTCCCTTTTCGCGGCGCGGCGACGGGCGGCTGAGCCTCTTAGGCGGCGTGCGCGAAGTGCTCGCAACGCGTTATCTCGAACATCTTGGTGTGAACACGTCGCGCAGTTTCTGTCTGATTGAGACGGGTGAAGAGCTACAGCGTCATGACGAGCCATCGCCGACGCGCTCCGCTGTGCTGACGCGGTTGCAGCACAGCCATATTCGCTTCGGTACGTTTCAACGCCAGGCGTTTTTTGGGCGCACAGATAATCTCGACGCCTTGATCGATTATTGCCAACGCCATTTTTATCCCGACATCACCCGCCCCGCTGATCTATTGCGCGCTGTCGCGATCCGTAGTGCCGATTTGGTGGCGAGCTGGATGGCGGCCGGCTTCGTACACGGCGTGATGAATACGGATAATATGAACATTACGGGGGAGGTTTTTGACTTCGGTCCTTACCGATTCCTGCCGCATTACGACCCGGCGTTCACCGCCGCCTATTTCGACCACTCAGGGCTCTATGCCTTCGCCCGCCAGCCGGAAGCGATGGGTTGGAATTTGGGCCAGTTGGCGCAAAGCCTGTCGCTGATCGAAGAGGACGACGCGCTGATTGATGCACTGCGAGCCTATGCTGATCATTATGAGGCCGCTCTAATCCGTCATGTGGCTCGGCGTTTGCGGATTGAGATACCGAAGGATGGTGCCGCCTTCGTCAAACAGACATTCGATGTCTTGGACAAAAGTCGGGTTAGCTGGCCGGATTTTTTCCACGATTGGTCTGGCGGCGCAGCCCGCTCACCCCTTCAAGATTATCCGGATAGTGTCTGGGGCGACTGGAAAGCGGCCTATGCGGCTTTCACCCCCATAGGGTCGCGCCGGGAAACCGAACGTCCCGCAACCTTGCTTTACGAAGAAATCGGCGCGCTATGGGGCCCGATCGCCGAAGCTGACGACTGGTCACATTTTCGCGATAAACTGGCATCATATGATCGACGTAACTATAGCGAGTAAAACGGAGAGACTTATGAGACATTTGATTATTTTGGCTGCACTTCCGGTGCTAATGGCCTGTGCAGACGCTGAACCGCGTGTTGAGGCCAACGCCGTAGACCCATCCACGGCTGTGGCGGGCGAGGTCGAAAAGTCTGAAATGACGATGGGCGAAGGCGTTGATTTGTCTGTACTGTCTGCGGGTTCATATTCGGCGGAAATGGGCCATGCTTACATCCAGTTTTCCTATGATCATCAGGGCTATTCGCGCCCGATCCTGCGCTGGAGTGATTTCGATGCCACAGTCAATTACGACCCTGAAACGCCGGAAAACTCCACGCTCAACGTGGTCATCCCAGTTGCGTCCATCGACACCAATGTGGACGCTTTTAACACGCATCTGAAAAGCGCGGATTTCTTCGACGTGGCGACATATCCGAACATCGCCTTCGCTAGCACCAATGTTGACATTCATCCGGGTGGACACGGTATTGTTACCGGAAACCTGACCATCAAAGACGTGACGCGCCCGATCAGCTTTGAAGGCACGATCAACAAAATCGGCAAATCCCGCAGCGGCAACGACATGTTTGGTCTGTCTGGGACGGGCAAACTAAAGCGATCTGACTTTGACGTTGGCCTCTATGCACCACTTGTCGGTGACGATGTTGACCTCGTCATGGAAGTTGAGTTCCAGAAAGACGAGTAGGCCTTTTGTCGGTCCGATATAATAAAGGCGCAATCGTCCTGCACTGGACGATTGCGCTGCTGATTATCGGGCTGATCCTTTTGGGTCTGCTGATGACGCAAGAGTGGATGCCCAACCGCTTCGCCATCTATCAGTGGCATAAGAGCATTGGGATTACGGTCTTGGTCCTATCAGTCGCTCGATTGCTCTGGCGGCTTGGTCACCGCCCACCGCCTCTGCCCGACACCTTGCCGAGTTGGCAGCGCACAGCCAGCCACCTCACGCATGGTGCTTTTTACGCGCTGATGTTCGCGATGCCATTGCTCGGCTGGGCTATGGTCAGCGCGTCGGAACTACCGATCCCGACCGTAATTTATGGCCTGATAACTCTGCCAGACATGCCCGGCGTGTCCGAGTCTAAAGCGATGGCAGAGCGGTTCAAACTCCTGCACGAGATCGGGGCTAAACTCTTCATCGGTCTGATTTTTTTGCATGTAGTCGCGGCGCTAAAGCATCACTTTGCCGACCGTGATGACGTATTGGGACGCATGGCCCCTTGGGTGAAAATACGCCGCTAAGGCTGACAATTGATTCGGCGACCCCGGGTGGATTCGAACCACCGGCCCCCAGATTAGGAATCTGGTGCTCTATCCGACTGAGCTACGGGATCGTGAGCCCGAATTAGCGAAGGGCGCGCACAAGGCCAAGCCGGATTCGACAGTGGCGTAAGCGAAGCGTAGCATCCCTCTGTGGCGAACGTCCCTCATATCACGCGCCGGGCCGGGTTGATTGGTGGCGTTGGAGCGGCCTTAGCGCTGTCCGGAACTCTGTCGGGGGCACTGCGAGCGGCGGACCTTAAATCCGGCGAGGTTGACGAGGTTGCGTCCGTATCAAGCGGGCAGACGGTCACGCTCGGCTCCGGTCTACAGGTTCGCTTGGCTGGCATCATGGCACCAAAACGGTCTGAGCCATGGGGCCGCGAAGCGCGTGAAGGGTTGTCCGGGCTGTTGCGCGGACGCCGTGTTCGGCTTTCATATGGCGGCGACCCTCGCGACCGCTATGACCGGGCGCTGGCACAGATTCACACGCTCGCGCCGGACGGATTGCAGGATTTGTGGGTACAAGCGGAACTGATCCGGCTCGGTCTGGCGCGGGTCTATACGTGGCCGGATGAAGTGATAGATGCGGTTACGCTCTATTCGATTGAACGGGAGGCACGGGAGCGGGGTCGAGGACTATGGAGTCATGCTGACTACGCGGTGCGAGACCCGGACCCGAATAACCTCGCCCAAAAAGTCGACAGTTTGCAACTGGTCGAAGGCATTGTGACCAGCACGGCCGATGTGCGCGGGCGCGCCTATCTCAATTTTGGGGCTGACTACCGGACTGACTTTACTGTCGCCGTCGCCAAGAAACATCGGAAACGGTTTAAGACGCTCGATCCTATCGGCTTGGAAGGGGCGCGGGTTCGTGTCCGGGGTTGGATTGAGCTGACAAATGGTCCGATGATCTGGGCCAGTCACCCGGCCCGGATTGAAGTGCTGAGCTAGATTTCATTGGGTAAGCGTCGACAGCGTATGTCAGGTGGTAGCAGTAGAACAGCGGCATCATCCAGTTGGGAATCAGGAACCAATCGGCAGATTGGACCCTGCTCGGTCTCGGTAAGTTCGAGCCGGAAAATCACGTCGGGCACTAAAATCGGTTGACCGGTCGCGGATCCCCGTCCGCGATCCCGTGCCGTCAATCTGTCCGTGCGTGCCAGCGTTCCAACGTCAACAATATAGTCGGGGCCAAGCGTGTCAAACACATAGGAGCGGATCAGGTCTCGCGTCGCATTGTCCGGCTGATCGATCAGGGCGGCGCTATAGACGGCGCTGTCCATCGTGTCGGTCTGAGTTGCGCAGCCGACCAAACATGTCGCCAATGCTAAACAGGTGATCCTCAGCGGCATTACGGATTAATCCGTCGAGTCCGCGCAATTTCACGGGCTTGTAGACGTCGATCATTCATCAAATCCAATTCAGGATCAGATACGATTTTATGTGCGGCATCGCCGACGTATTTTTCCTGAGGAACAGTGCCAGCCGGGCAGGATCCGGTTTCTGCATAGGCTATGGCCGTTGATAGAAGCGCTTCGGTTGGATCGCCGAGCGCATTGTTAAAATCATCGCTGACACGACAACCCGGCATCATACCCCCGATGGTCCCCACAGACTGTCCCGGCGCGAACCCGTCCGCATAATCGCCGAAGTTCTTAGAATTCACGCCGCGAAATTGGATCGTAAAATAGGTCGTCCCGCAATTATCCGTCGCGTAGAAGCCGTAGGGTTTGCCGCAGGTGCGGTTGCCGATTTGGATGACTTCGACATCGATACCGCGAAGACCATTGATCACCGCTTCGCTGGCCGAGCAGGATCGACCCGTGGTCAGAACGAAGACCCGGGGTTTTGAGACGGACGGCGCCTGTCGCGACTGAGGCACGGTTAAGCCGCGCCCTGTTGTGTAGAAGGGCGTCGGTGCGATCGGTTGGCCTGTGACTGGGTTCGTCCCGCCCGCCTTATCATTGAACTGTAAGGTCTCGAAATTCAGCCCGTTTGTTTGGGCCGGACCTGCGATCATGTAAGAGAGTTGCGACGCGATCGTGAGCAGCCCCCCGCCATTATAGCGCAGGTCGAGAACAATATCGTCAATGTTGGCGGCTTGGAGTTGATCAAACGCGTCAAACAACGCTTCTTCTGCTGTCCGCGGAGAGAAGGTCGTAAAGTGGACGTAGCCATAGGTCCGCCCGTTTTGGTCGAACGTCGACACAACATTGACTGGGTCTTCAGTGATGATCTGAGAGGTAAGGCTGACTGTCTCGCGCGTTCCGTCGAGGCGTTCAATGACGAATGTGTGGGTTTCACCCGCCGCGTCAGGGAATAGACCCGCATTCAGCGTGTTAGTATCGGAACCGGTCTGGACGTCGACGCCATCAACGGTGATCAGCTTAACGCCCCGGACTAACCCCGCATTCGTCGCGGGTGTATTGGCTTCGACGTAAGCAACGCGAATATCACGCGGCGGTGTCGACTGGATCAGCGAAAACTCGGCTCCATATCCTGCGCTCGCACCTGATGTTGTCAGCTGCAGCCATTCGGCGCTGTCATAGGTGAAATGAAATCGGTCCTTGGGATTGCCGCTGGCTGTCGTCGCGGTTGTGCGAAGCTCGTCGAAATAGGACAGAGCCGTTGTGAAGTCGTTCGGATTTCGGTCGGTAATTTCATTGTACCAAAGATAGGTCTCATCCGACCATGAGCGGAGCCAGAACAGCTCATCGGACAGTGTGCCGGACCGGTCTGGGAATGCGGTCCCGCTGGCGTCGCTACCCGCCCTCGGTGCGGCGCAGAGGTCTTTGAAGGATGAGGCGGCCGCAAATTGGCCCTGTGTCCATGTATTGCTCTGCGAGGATGGCGGTGTTGAAGGCGTCGGCGTGACGCCCTGTGATGTCGAAGAGCCCCCACCGCCACCGCAAGCGGCTAAGAGCGAAACTCCGGCAAGGCCTATCAAACCCTGCGTCATGGCATTGAGCCTTAGCGTCATCATCTACTCCAGATCGCAATATGCTCTATCTCTGGACGTAAAAAAGCCCCCGAACAAGCGGGGGCCTTATCACTTTGACAGTTCTGATCGGTCTGGTCTGAACTCATGTCTGGCGCTTATGCAGCGGCCTCACTGTCATCATTGTCATTGTCTTCCGCGTCTTCGGCTGTTTTCGCAGCTTTAGCGGCCTGACGAGTGCGAGCCTTGGTCAGCGTATCGATAATGTCTTCCATGGCCGCATCCCGCGAGCTGCGGCGGATGGCAGCGACTTCGCGAACCATACGGTCCAGCGCGCGCTCATAGAGCTGCCGTTCGGAATAGGACTGTTCAGGCTGTGCTTCCGTGCGGTGCAAATCACGAACAACTTCGGAGACCAGAATTAGATCGCCCGAATTGATCTTCGCTTCATATTCCTGTGCCCGTCGCGACCACATGGTGCGTTTGACGCGGGCTCGACCCTTCAATGTCGTAAAGGCATCTTTCAGGATCAGATCGTCGGACAGAGCCCGCATACCGGAATTACCCGCTTTGGACGTTGGAACGCGCAGGGTCATTTTGTCCTGCTCGAACTTCACGACATAAACTTCAATATCGAAGCCCGCGATGACTTCTTGCTCAATGCCGATCACTTCACCGACGCCGTGTGCCGGATAGATGATGTGCTGACCAACTTTAAAGCTGACGTTCTTCTTCTTTTTTGAGCTGGATTTTTTTCTCGTTGCCATAAACTGGATGCCTTGTTTTATCGGGATTGAGGGGTGTGGAGCCTGCTCGAAAAGCGTTGTTGCCAAAAACAACGGCGCGAACGTCCCAATATGGGACACTCAACGCCGTGTGTGACTATAGTATAACACAAATTTGTCAGGATTACGAATCCCGCATGCGTGGGACACGCATAGGGCTAGATTAGAGATTTACTCGTCGCCAGTCCCCGGCTTTGGCGAAAAATATTTCTCGAACTTGCCAGTCTCGTCTTCAAATTTCTCGCGGTCTTCGGGCGGGTCTTTCTTGAGCGTGATAACCGGCCACAGCTCGGCATATTTGCTGTTGATCTCTAACCACTTACCGTCTGGATCGTCCTCTGTATCTGGTACGATTGCATCGACCGGGCATTCCGGTTCGCAAACGCCGCAATCGATACATTCATCAGGATGAATGACGAGCATATTCTCGCCTTCATAAAAGCAGTCGACAGGACAGACTTCGACGCAGTCCATGAACTTACATTTGATGCATTCGTCTTTGACGATATAGGTCATGAGCGGCGCTTTGGCGGCGAGGCGGGAGCGTGTCAACCGGGCGGCTGCGGCGCATCCTCAGTCGTGAGATCAAGATAGAGTGTTTGGGCTTCTGGCGCGGGTCCACGACGTGCGCCTAGCGCGATCACTTCGACATGAACTAGGATTTTGTGGCGTGTGAAGGACAGTTGATCGCCGGCCCGGACCTGAAAGTGGGGTTTGGTCACGCGCGCTGTCTCACCGGCTCGGGTCAGGCGTAACTTGCGTTTCCCGATCAAGGTTTGAGCCTCGCGTCGACTCTTGGTCAAACGCGTTCGAAAAAGCCAGATGTCGAGGCGGCACGTGTCTGGGTTTGTGTCGCTCAGGAGTCGCCGTCCTTCTTATCAGAAGGCTTCGCCTGAAGCGCGGCGAGGGCCGCAAAGGGTGAGTTTTCGATGGATTTGCGCGGACGCGGCGCTTTGCCAGCGGAATAGTCGCCACCTTGGCGGTCTTGACGCGGTGGCTTGGAGCCACGGCCCTTGGCATCCCGTCGGCCTTTCCCTTTATTTTGGCCACCGCTTACCCGGTCGCCGCGTGCCGGCCGGGACTGGCGGGCTGGCAGCGTCCAATATTCCAAGCTCGGAACATCATGAGAGGTGCCGTCTTCCAACTGTTCGCGGGGAACGTGGACCGTAAGGGCAGGGCGCGTTCGGTCGTGTTTTTGTGGTTTTGGCGGTTTAGCGGTCAGAACTGGATTGGCTTCAGGGGCTTTGGCGTGAGCCGCATCAGGTGTGTCGGTTCCCGCCTCTGAAGCTGGTTCGGCTGGGGCTTCAGTTGGCTGTTCCGTCGGCTCAGATATTTCTACTACGGGAGCAACGGGTTTTTCTAACGGCTGATCGACTGTCGTGGACTGAAAGCCGAGCGCGCTCAGCACGCCTTGAGTTTCTTCCAGCGAAGCGCCTAGTAAGGCCAACATCTCTGACATGATCTGAAAGGTTGGACGTTTGGGTTTTTCGAGAGCGATTTTCTCGAACTGTCCTTGTGCGTCGCGGATCTGCGTCGCCAGGCGATTGAGAATATCGAAGCGAACAATACGTGGCCCGACCGCTTTATAACCCGCCAAAGCGAGCGCCCCAGCACCGAAATTATCTGACTTCATATCCCCATCATTCGGAATTGAAGTCACGCCAGCAAAAGGAATGAAGGGTTTGCGGTCGCCGCCTGCGCCGTAGGCGATGAGAAGCGAGAGCAGCCGGGCTGGTTTCGGCTTGGTCAGTTCCGGCATATAGACATTATATTGCCCGAACTGGACGCCGACGCTGCGCAGATCCCGCCGTTCTTCCGGCGACACATCGCGCACGGCTTTACCGTGCTGACGCCGATCCAATGATCCGTGATTTTCGAGCAAAAGAAACGCAAAGCCCTTGGAGCCAGCGAGGACGTCTGGTTTGTCCTGCAGTTCTTTCAATTTTTTCAAAGGCGCAAGATGGGTCGCCACTTCGGCGCGCACATATTCGCGCATCCGGTCTTCGGCCAGCTGCCGCAAGGTTGGATTGCCGAGCTCGCCGCCGATCACCTCGACGTCGGGTGAGAAAACGGATCCTGACTTGGCGATACGGCCTACTGCCATGCCGCCCCACAGGATTTGACCTGTATCTGACAGCGTGAAAATCGCGTGCTGGCCAGATGATAGCGAGGTCAGGCGGCGATCGACTTCGGGTGTGACGGCTTTGACCGCAGCCGCTTCTAACGCCTTGGCTTCCAAGTCTGACGCTTCGGCGTCACGCGTGAAATTCAGCCCGTCGAGCTGGCCAATATGGTGGCCGTCGACAAAAACCGATCCGTCATCTTTTATGGACGCGTCCATGAGGGCTCCTGATCCGATTCCCTTGAGCAGCTTAGATGTACGATGATCGACGAAACGGGCGATGAGGCCTTCATGAAGCGCATCAGACAATCGGTCTTCGACCGTACGGGCCTGCTGCGCCCAATGTTCGGGATCGGGCATCCAGCTAGATTTAGCTGCGCAATACGTCCAAGTGCGGATGTTCGCAAGCCGTGCGGACAAGGCATCGACATCGCCGCTAATATCATCGCATCGGGCGATCTTCCGAGCCATGAAATCATTGGACAGGCGTCCGCCGCCCATAACCAGTGTTCGGTAGATATCCTGCAACAGCCGAACATGGGCGTCGATGGTCAGGTTGCGGAAGTCCGGCACTTGGCAAACGTCCCAGAGCTGCTTCACTTGGGCGGGCACTCGGACGCCGTTTGCGATCTCCGGAATGGCCATCAGGCGCTCTAGCGAAAGCTCGTCCCCCGCCCCCTTGATCCGGCGGAGGCGCTTGATCGGGCGCGGGGCATGTAAGGTTTCGACTAAGGTGGTCAGCGACGAAAAATCGAGGTCTGAATTGCGCCATTCCGCATAGTTCAGCATTTCAAATTCGTGGCGCGTGATTCGGTCGACGAGCCCGTCATCCATTGGAGGGCAATCACCCGTGGTGCCAAATGTACCATGTTCACGAAAGCGGCCCGCCCGTCCGGCAATTTGCCCCGCTTCCATAGGTGTGAGGTAGCGCCGCCTTCGACCGTCATATTTTGATAGGCCAGCGAAGGCGACATGGTTGGTATCAAGATTAAGCCCCATGCCCACCGCATCGGTTGCAACGAGGAAATCGACCTCACCACTCTGGAACAGCTCCGCTTGGGCGTTGCGGGTGCGCGGGCTCAGCCCGCCCATCACCACGGCCGCCCCGCCCCGGAAACGACGAATGGCTTCTGCCAGGGCGTAAACCTCCTTGGCCGAGAAGGCGACGATGACGGAGCGTTTAGGTAGGCGATTGAGTTTTGTCGCGCCCGCATAGGTGAGTTCTGAGAAGCGTTCGCGCCTGTCGAATTGAATGTCCGGGACTAGCGTTCGCAACACGTCACGGGCGGTTTCTGCGCCCAGAAACAGCGTCTCTTCATAGCCACGCGCGTTCAACACACGGTCGGTAAAAATGTGACCGCGTTCGTGGTTGGCAATCAGCTGGACCTCATCGACCGCGAGGAAAGCGAATCTACGTCCATGTTTGCCTGTGCTGGGCGGCATCGCCTCGACGGTACAGACGAAATAGCGCGCATGTGGGGGGATAATTTTTTCTTCGCCGGTGACCAGCGCCACCTGATTGGCTCCAATCCGCGCCACGATGCGGTCATAGACCTCGCGTGCGAGCAGACGCAGCGGCAGGCCGATAACGCCAGAGCTTCGCCCGAGCATCCGCTCCACCGCATAATGGGTTTTGCCAGTATTGGTCGGGCCCAGAACGGCCTTGAGAATCGGCTCGAACGCCATGTCAACCACATTGGGGGCCGCGTTGATAAAGGCAAGGCGGCGCATGCACGCTTTGCTCATAGGTTGTGAGGCAGTATCGCTGTGAAATGCGAGCGTTCTTAATTGTCCTGAATGTGTTGATCTTGGTCGCTCTCGGCTTGGCCGCTCTCCTATTCGTGCGCGGTGTTCACATTGACGAAGATGTCGCTTTCTTACCGATCCAGCGCCCTGACAGGATGGAGCTGACCATCCGGGGCGAAGGAACACTCGGCGATCATGTCCAGCATGAGCGGGTCTTGCTGGGCGGCGAAACTATCGCGATCACGACGGTCGGTCCGGATGTCGGCCCACTCATTGTGTCCTGCTTCGGCAATGCGTCGGATCGATATGCGCATGGGGTCGACTATGCGAATAAGATTGCGCCCTTTGGGCAAGTACTGCTCTGGGATTACCCAGGATATGGCGACAGCAGTGGCACCGCTGGGGTCGTCGCTATCGAAGAGGTCGCCGACGAATTTGTTGCTTTGGTTGAAGACCGAGCAGGAGGTCGTCCCATTGTCTATTGGGGACACTCGCTGGGTGGGTTTGTCTGCTCCAATCTGGCGGGGCGAGCCACACGAGTCGACGCGGTTATTCTAGAGACGACGGCTCCGAGCATTCGGTCTGTTGCAAAAGCCTGGACCCCAATGGGCATACCGATTCGCGTTACGTTCAATGAAGACCTGCTTCGCTTTGACATACCAGATGCCTTGGCGGGTCTCGACACGCCCGCCCTGATCATCGGGGCAGGGCGTGACCGCGTTTTGCCGGTCGAGCTTGCCCGAGACCTAGCGGAAGCCCTGCCAAAGGCAACCTACCTCGAATTGCCGCAAGCGACACATTTCTCCGCAGGTTTCGACCCGCTAACCCAGGCTGCAGTTCAGGAGGTTCTAGATGATCTTTGAGTTCATTGGGTCTGTTGAGACGAGATGTTGATGTTCGCAGTGTCAGATTTAAGGAAATATTCAGGAGGCGTTCACAGCGCGTTCGCTTATAGACGAGACAGGGGCATATAAGTCGTCGGGGTCCGCCCGGCTCATTAGGGGACGTTACCATGAAAAAGAAGTCCATTATTGCTGCCGTTGCTCTGGTCAGTTTCATCATACCATCAGCGGCACTGGCTGACGGCAACCACGGCGTGAAAATCAAATTCAAGAATACCAGCGACACGAAGGTTGAAGTCGATACTTATAATGGCAAGGACGCGTTGGACACGATTCCGCATAAAGTTTATGGCGTGAAGCCTGATCAGACAAAAACGATCAAATGTCATGGTGAAGGCAGCAATAAATGTACGGTCCGGGTCGTGCATGGTGAGGACAATGAAAAGTCCTGGTACACAGTCAAATCGAAAGCCGAATGTGAGTGGGACGGCACGGATCTGGCTTGCGACTGAGGTTTGCCCCGATCAAATTGAGTGAAGCAGGCCGCGACAAAGCGGCCTTTTTCTTTGAGCTTAGCTCTCATCCATGATGATCTGGCCGTCTGGCGTCACGAACATTAGACCCGTCATCTTGATGACGGCTTTGAAGCTACTGATGCGGTAGGCAAAGCGGACGGGCACATGCATGTCCACGTCCGGGTAATACTGGAAATAGACATCGATCGGCGTGCCTGCTTCTTCCGCATCGGGGAGGTCTTCAGGGTCGAATCCGGAGACGGGTTCATAATAGGCGTAGCAGTGGATGGCCTCCTGCTTGTCACCGAGAAATTTGACGCGGTTCTCTCCGACGGGGGCGAGGCGTAGATTATAATGCTGTTTCGAATCGAAAATGGGTACGCTGCCACGACACAGATCGTCAGCATCAGTGCGACCGCGCCGCGTCATGTGCAGTAGGGCCGTCACCGTATCATAGGCTTCGAATCGCTGTTTAGGCGTTGCGGGCGGTAGGCCCTGACTCCCGAGTCGCGGCACTATGTTCACATCGACTTCGCGGCTGGCATTGTCGTAATTCATCTCAACACGGCGATTCTTTTTGTCTGTATTTTGCTGAACATGAAAATCGGGGCGCAAGTTGCCATCAGGGGAAACGGATCCCCGCGTCACTGACCAGATATCCAGTTTCTTGACCAAGGCCCCCAAGCCCGACGTTTTCATATCCGTATAGGCGGCATAATCCGTGTCGGTTTCATAGCCCAGATAGGAGGCTTTGATCAGGCGAATCCCAAACACATAACCTTTCAATGTGAAGGCGAATTGGGTCGACCCTTTAGGGGCTGCAGGGACGATATAGCGCGTTTCGCCAAGGTTTTGTTCATTAAGGACGGGCATGTGCCGACCTTCTTGAATTAGGTCGACCCGCGCATTGCTGGCCGTGCTTTGGCCGAGCGCAGGCACAGCTGCAGTTAAGGCTAAAGTGATAAAAAGTAGCTTTTTCATGAGGGTGCTTTACGCTGACTTGTCTAACGCGCCCATGAACAACAGGCCGATCTGAATTAAGCTTTGGTCAGGTCGTAGGGTTATGTGAGAGTTATCAGGAAGAATGCGGGTCGGACTTGACCCCGACCGCCATGGAGCCTAATGGCCGCGCCTGATTGCCCGCACCTGCGGGTCTTTTTATATTCAAAGCGCCACGAACTTTTTGAGGCAAGCAACATGTCCCGCACCTGCGACCTTTTGGGCACTGGCCCGATGAGCGGCCACAATGTGTCCCACTCTAATATTAAATCTAAACGCCGGTTCGAAGTGAACCTGTGTAACGTCACACTTCGTTCCGACGCTCTTGGCCAAGACTATCGGATGCGTATTGCTGCAAAAACATTGCGCACTGTCGATTTTAAAGGCGGCCTTGACGGCTTCTTGATGGGCACAAAGAACCATAAGCTGACGGATAAAGCGCGTAAGATGAAAAAAGCCGTTGCGGCTAGCATCGAAGCGACCAGCGTACCCGCTGAGTAATCAGCCTTCAGAATTTGTGTGATTGACCCGCCGCGAGGCGGGTTTTTCTTTGCCGAACTGACGATGCTTGCGCCAAATGGCGTACCGCAATGCTGCTCAGTGATTAGCGGTCTTGCTGCCCATCATCGACCTTGATGACGGTGCCCGTCACGGCATGGCTCGCCGGGTCGACGAGGTAGAGAAGTGTGCTGTCGAGCCAATCTGGGGTTGGCACGCGCCCGCGTTTTGTATGCGCGGCAAAGTCTTCGGCTTGATCTCCGGCCTGCATCCGCTGCGCCATGCCATCTGTCATTTCGGACTTTACGAGACCCGGCGCGATGGCGTTCACATTGATGTGGAAGCGCGCCCATTCAACCGCCAATGTTTCGGTCATGCGGGCAATCGCGCCCTTGCTTGTTGAATAGAGCGCCGCGCCATTGCCGTCATAATTATAGGCGGCGATGGAAGCGATATTAACGATGCGGCCCGGTTGTTTCGCCTTGATCAGCCGTTTGGCGACTTCGCGGGCGAGCAAAAACGGGCCGGTCAGGTTGACGGCGATCAGCCGCTCCATGAACGCCACATCCATCTTCGTCGCCAACTGCCCGTCAGCAATACCCGCATTATTGATCAGGATAGTCGGTAGGCCAAGATGATCTGCCACCGTCGCGGCAAGGGCTTCGACTTGCGCCATATCCGACATGTCAGTGGGGACGCTTAGCGCCGTGCCGCCATCCGCCGTGATTTCCTCTGCCAGCGTCTGTAGACGCTGGACCCGACGGCCAGCGAGCGCGACTTTTGCGCCCTGTGCGGCCAGCACTTTGGCGAAGCGCCAGCCAAGGCCGGAGGTTGCGCCCGTCACGATGGCGACGTCGTTGGAGAGGTCTATTTTTGGTTCGATCATGGGGCAAGCTCGGTAGCGGGTAACGAGCTTGCCTAGCGTGGTTTGCTATCCTGCGCCAAGCCGGTGCGGCAAAGATTAGTAGGCGGGTCAGTCGTCCGGTTTATTGCCAAGATAGTCTGACGCACTGCGCTGTGTGCCGCGTGCGGGTTGTTCGTCCTTGGCCCGGCGGATGCGTTCGAGCGGACTCAACGGTTCTTCGGCGCGCGTAGCGGCGGGCCACGCTTCGGCAGCGGCTTGCGCGTCGGAACTGTCTCCGTCTGCACCGGCATCGCTTGCGTCTTGTCCATCACCCTGACCGTCACCTTGGTTTTCGCCGTCGCTTTGGCCTTGGCTTTCGCCTTCGGACTGAGCGTCACCTTGACCAGATTGACCTTGTGATGCGTCATCTTGGGATTCGCCCTGAGCTTCACCGGAGCCATCGCTCTGACCTTCAGATGCGGTCCCACTACCGCCAGACTGCCCATTCTTGCCAGACTGCCCGTTCTTAATGGAATCCATGATTTCTTGCAGCGTTTTGGTCGAACCGCCCCGCGAGCCTTTTTCGGCGGTCGCGCCGTTCTCACCAGTTACGGCGACTTTGTTCGGCCCGCCTTCGGACTTTGCCGTGCCTCCATCGCCTTTCATGTCTGTGACAATCGTATCCCAGGCTTCCTGTTCGTCCCGCATTAGCTGCTCATCGCTCTGAGCCGCATCGGACGGGGTATAGTCAACATCCGAAATGTCGCCATCATCACTCTCTGCAATCGCCTTAGCGCGTTCTCGCATCACATGGCGGCGCGACTCGGATGGCAAGCGCTCAACCGGGCTGACGGGCTCATAATCGATCATCGGCGCGCCAGAGCCTGTCGAATTGGGATTTGTCTTGCGGTAAATGTCGGAACTCCCGCTTTTTTTGCGGGATTTACGCCAATCCTCTTCGGACTGATCCGTTTGGTCCGTGTCCTGCGCATAGGCGGGTAGGGCGACACCCAAGGTCACACTTAGGGCCGCGCTCATGGCCAAACTCGCTATAAGGGTTCGCATTATCATGGAGTGCCCATAGCAGATGTCATCTGAGCGGGGCATGAACGGTCAGATTGCTGTTATCCCGCAATTTTTCGGATGACCCGGAAACCCGTAAAGTCGTTCCGGTCGCCCCGGCGCAGCATCATGCGCGCGGAATAACGCAGATCGTCTGGGCCGGAGAACCAAGACCCCCCCCGCACAGCCCGCTGCCCGCAAGATCCGCGCGCATCGGCGCTACCGTCTACCGGCGCGTCGCGCAGATTGAGCGTGTTGCAGTCCAGTGTCCACTCAGCGACATTGCCAACCATGTCGCGCAGTTTGAAGGCGTTGGCGGATAAAGTGCCGACGGGCAGGGTTCGTCCGACGCCCGGATCAGTGCAATCGGCATTGGCCCAAGCGACAGGCGTTTCCTTAGACGCGCCATTGGCAAAGGCGCAGAGCGCACTCAGTGATCCACCGGGATAGAGATCGTTTGCGCCCGCGCGCGCTGCGTACTCCCACTGGGCTTCCGTCGGCAGGCTGTAAGCGTGGCCCGTGGTGGAGGACAGCCAAGTGGCATAGGCTTGAGCATCGGCGAAGGACACGTTGATGACCGGGCGTGTGCCGCGTCCCCAGCCTTTATCGTCCGGTCGCGTCGTACAGCCGCCTGCCGCGATACACGCATCATATTCGGCGAAGGTCACTTCCCGGACGCCCATCGCGAAGAGCGTTCCAATCGTTACCGGCCTTGCGGGTTTCTCATTGGCTCGGGCTTTGTCGTCTGTGTCGAGCGCACCAAGTGTGTCATTGCCGCCGGGCAGGACCGTCATGGAGGGGCAGACGTCGCAATCGGAAAAAACCTTGCCGACAGAGGGTCGCAGTTGTTCAATGGCCGCCATCGCTTGAGCCACAAAGGCCCCTTGAGGGAAGCTCGTCAGATATTGTTGATAGGCATCGGCCTGATTGGCCGCTTTCGCGGCGTTCCAGGCGGCGGTGTCGGCAGCAGAGGCTCGCATGGCGGCGATCCGACTGCGGGCTTCTCCGGCATTGACCCCCGTTGGGTGCTGGCCAAGATAGGTCTGGTAGCTCGCGACGGTGTTGTCGCGCGCGGCCTTCGTCCAATCGGTTTTTTCACGCGCGGCGCGTTCCGCCGCGTCTCGTTCGGCCGCGTTCATCGCCGCTTTCATCTCAGCGACGCGTTCTCGCGCCTTGTCTGCGTGCAGCCCGTTTTCCCAGTCAGTTAAATAGTCTTCATAGCCCGCAATCATGTTGCGTTGCTCAGCTGTCGCCCACGCCCGATTGTCATAGACGTCGATTTGTTCTTGCGCCTTGTCGGCGAAGCGTCCGTCTGGAAATTCGGCGAGATATTCGCGGTATCCGTCGAGCGTGTCCTTTTCGAGTGCTTGCACCCAAGCAGCCTCATCGGCACCCATTGGCGGTGCTTCGCTGGGTGTTTCCGCCGGAAGGTCGATCCGCGCCTGATCCGGAATTTTGTCAGTGACGACGACTTGTGACGCCAGCCAGATGCCACCAGCCGCGACAGCCCCAAGCAGTAACACATAGACAAGATAGCGACCCCAAGGCGCACGTTCTTCCCGCACGTCGAAATTGTCGCTGGGTGGCTGCCAGTCTGTATTTTTGTTCGACATTATTCCGACGCCTCTGCAGCCGTCGCGCGTCGTCCAAGCTTCAGGATCAGATTATCGATTGTATATTGGCCGACGGCGTTCAGGGCGCGTTCTTCCTTCGCCTGAACCATGCTTTGCACCAAGACCAACACGGCAGACATGATCAGCGCGAGCAAGGTCGTGGTGAAGGCGACGCCTAATCTTTGCGTGACTTGATAGAGAAAGTCTTCGGCTTCTGCATTGGCCGGAACGCCGGCATATTGCAGCGCAAACATGATCCCCATCACGGTACCGATAAAGCCGAGCGACGGGATCAGCCACGTCAGATAGCGTAGGATGGAATAGCGCAGGTCAATCTCGTGCATATAAAGCTCAAGCGACGCATTCATCACGCCGAGCGCTTGATCTTCTTTCCCGCTGACGCGGTATTGGTCGATCGTTCGGGCGATGAGGCGAGGCAGGAAGGCATTTCGGGCAAATTTACGGCTGGCAATACTGTCGCGGATTTTGCCGAGCACGTCCATGTCGAGCCGCCGTTCGTCGGTTGGGAGGTAACCCCGCGCAAGCTGGCTTTCCTCATCCTTGGCCGCGGACCAGCGCAGCACCAGCTCGCCAAAGCCGATGAACAGCGCAACCCACATGATGTTCTGGATGGTGAACGGCCAAAAGCTGGCGTCGCTATCAAGCAGGATTTCCTGCAGCTGCGGCCCGGTCGTGAAACGGATAATGCCGATCAGCACGATCGCGGCGACAATGGCGACAATGAACACGAAGGTCCGTTTGAGAAGGGTGTCAGTCTGGTTCATTGCGTCAGTCCTATTCGGCTGAGTGTATTTTGGGAATGGGGCATTAGTCGCAGACCCCTTTGTCGGAACTGGCCAGCGCCATAAACTGACCGCCATTGCGCGCGGCCAGGTCTTCCATGAATTCGACGGTGCCGTCATAATCGAAATAATTGCCGACGACGACGGTGTGGATTTCTTTCCGTCCGCCATTCATCTGCGTCAGCTCCCGCACCAGTCGACTGGGCGACAGGCCATTATTGGCGCGCGGATTGGGCAGACCGTCTGAGACCAAGAAAATTGCATCGCCCGGACCGGACAGTAATTTTTCAAACGCATCGAGCATGGAGGCGGAGCCGCCAAATTGGCCCGTGAGGCGCGCGGCAAAATGCTTGGCCTGCCCTTGCGTGCCAGCGGCGTTAATGTTGCGCAGACCACCGCCGGGCGGCCAGCTTTGCGTGCGTGGCCCGCTATCAGTCTGCTGGAAGCCGAGAATAGACAGCGCGTGATTGTCTTGAAGACTGTCGATGATCCGGTCCACAGCGCGGCCAACACTTCGTTCGTGACCCGCCATACAGCGATTCATGTCGAGCGCGATGGTGATGTCATCTTGCGCTGTTTTGAGGCCCAAAAAGCGGAACGAGACGAGGGCGGGTTTTGGACTGTCCTGCGGGGCAGGCTTGTCTTCTATGGGTTTTGGTACGGGTGCAGCACGAATGACTTCGGCTTGTTTTTCAAGCAAAGCCGCTTCAGCCGCACGTAATTCTGCCAAGAGTTTTTCTGCGTCTGAGCGAATATCCGAGACCGCTTGCGTCGAGGCTGACCGCTTCGCTTCCAACGCCTTGCGCTTCTCAACCGTTTCGACCGAACTATCCTCGGCGGCGCGCAGCAAATCGCTAATTGCATTTTCCGGAGTCAGTTCACGGATTTCCTTTTGATAATAGGGCAGAAGGATGATCGCGAGTAGGGCGAAGGCGCCCATAGCAGCCGCAAACAAATCGACCGCGCTCATCGAGAAGACATTTACCTCTCTGTCGGGCCGTCTCTTCATCGGGCTCTCCCGACAAAGTCGCCGCGATTATTATTCGCGAGTTCCTGCAAGAACAGGGTGAGCTGCGGATCGGATGTGTAGTCACCAATGGCGACCGTATGGATCTCGGTTCGCCCGCGATTGCGGCGCGTAATGTTGGTCACGATATTGCCCGGATCACCATCATCAGGTTGGCCGTCACTGATGAGGATCAGAGCGCCGGGTTGCACGTTGAGCGCTCGGACCAGCGCGCTTTGTGTCGGTGTTCCGCCGCCAAACTGACGTGGCAATCCCTGCACAAATCGCAGCGCGCCTTGCACCTCGCCTGGCGTTGCCCGGGTCAGAGATCCGCCCGGCGGGTAGACTGAATAACTGGGTCCACCCCGATAGCCGAGAATGGCAAAGCGGTTGTCAGATTGCATCTGGCCGAGAATTTCTTCCAAAGCCGAGACAACATTGCCCGTATGCGACCGCATCGATCCGGACATATCAACCACGATCATCACATCTTTCCGAGACGTGCCAATGCCGAGAATAGAGAACTCGACGCCGCGCCCGGTGGAACGCGGTGGGTTAGGTATGGGGTCCGGTTCGGGGACGGGTTTGGGGATGGGCGGCGGGTCAGGAATTTCGATCTCTGCCGTCTGCTGCTGCACTTCGCGGATCTTGGCTTCGACTTCGGACATGTTCTCTGCAGTCGTGCGATATTGTCGGTCAAGCAGGCGGATTTCAGCTTGGATCGCGCGGATTTCTGCCATTTCCGATTGGGTGGACGAGGCGACCAGTCGGCGCTTCTCGACCATCTCTTCCAGCTCTTCCATCGACGTGTCCGTGCCGCCCATCTTGTAATAGGGGAACAGGACCAGAACGATTAGAATGAATGCCCCAAGCGCAGCCGCAAACAGGTCCAATGCTGAAATGGAAAAGACCGTAATGTTGCGGCGGCGTGAGCGCATAGCTGCGCGTTAGCCCACCGAGCCGAGAATGCGAACGAGAGAATAAAGTCGTTCTTGCTGAGCTTTTTCACGCGCTTGTGCATCCATGTCGCGGGCGAGTGTGGCGGCGTCTTGAAAGGCTTCAACATCGACACCTTCATTTACGGCATCGTTGGAACGCGATAATTTGGTGTCGAGGTCGCCCATGAACAGGGCTTCCAGCTCATCAACCTCATCGACGAAGCCGACATATTCGATGTCGTCCCGTTCAGTCACAAGAGACGCAGCATAGGCTTGCGCGGCATTATTATCGCCGCCACCGAGACGATCCAGAGCTTCGGACAGGATCTGGCGCAGATAGAGCGCATCTTCCCGGATCACGATATCTGTGTCGGCAAAATCGGGATTAAAGGCGAGCAGGCTATCGACCTGCCCTTGGACGAAGGGACCGCAGAGTGCATCAAAATAGGCGATATGCGACATGCTGGCGACGGTTTGTGCGGGCGCGGCCTGACGCAGAACCGGATCGGCGATGTCTTCGACCACATCAATCATAGGCCAACCGGCAGGCAGGCGCCGGGTTTCATTCTCGGCCATATAGCGGGCCATGAGGACGGAAAGCTCTGGCGAGACATCTTTGGCTAACTCTTGGCTCAAACGGAAAAAAACATAACGCGACTCTGGGCTGTCATCGGGAAAGCCCGACATCATCACCACGCATTGCTCAGTTTGGTCTGCTGTGAGCGTCACCGCAGGCACATGCGCCATAACGGACATTGGGAGTAGCAACGCAGCAGCGGTCAAAAAGAATTGTTTCATCCGGTTTGGTCTCCCAATCTAAAAGGCGAGGCAATCACCGATCCAGCCGGTGCAGCCCCCATATCTCGACCCGCCTTATACTGTCTTAGTGCAACAGAACCTGAACGCTCGACCTGTGCGACGCCGTTCTCAGTACCGCCGGAAAAATTACCTTCGATGGAATAAGAGCCTTCAGGCGCGCGTACGATCCGGTAGCCCGGGCCGTCGGCAAGGCCGTTCCGTGCATAGCCATAATGTTCGACCAGATCCCCATTTGCGTTGCGGAAGACACCCACGCCCGACCCGTTGGCGAGGCCGTTCTCGCAGGCTCCGAGCCACGTTCCAGAGTCAGTCGGGGCATTATAGGTGCAGCGCGTCGCAATCGTGTCGAGCGCGCGCTGGTTTTCGGCGTAAAGCTCGCCCAATTTGCTCTTCAAATCCTCAAATCGGATGGCTGTGATCGTTTCGCTGCTGTCGATGAGATCGACTTGAATTTCCGTTTGCGCGGTCAAGGCCGGGACGACGGATTGAATATAATTATTGCCAACGCCTTTAGAGAGGCGGTTCTTGCGCATCGCCTCTGTGGCCGCGAATACAGCCCCTTGGATCATGGCTTGTGCCGCCAGTTTCTCGCCGAAGCTGTTATTGTCTTGGCTGGCAATGGCAACGCCGCCGATCGCGGCCGCAAACGCTGCTGCTGTGGCTATATTTTGCTGGCGCGCGAGTTGACGACGGCGTTCCAGAACACGGTGCTCTTCCTTGAGCATATCCCGGACTTGCGCCCCCATCTCGCCATTGATCACCCCGTCATAGAGACGCAGAGATTGGACGGAGAGGTAGTTCTGTTCTGCATCCAGAAGGCGATCCGCATAGCGCAGGCGCGCCAGATAATCGGGATCAGTGCTGCCGACTAATGTCAGGGCGGCGAGGCTTTCATCATAGTCGGCGATAACGTCGGCTCGGCGGAACATGGCCGCTTTGTTGGCGTCGGTTGCGTTGATCAAATGAATGATCTGGTTCGCAAACCCATCCGTAAACGGCGTCTCTAAAATGTCGCCACTATCCTTGGTCATGGTGGCCAATGCGGATCCATCCAATTGAATTTTCTCGATGGGATAAGCGCGAACAGCCCCTTGCCCCCGACCGCCCAATCCGACTGATGCGGGCGAAATCCTCGGTGTGCCGGAAATGTGGCTGATGAAATCCAGCTCGGGGACACCGGCTTCGATGCGACCGTCTTGTAGCGTCGTCGCGTCTGTGATGCCCTGAGCGTAATTCTGCCCGGCTGCCGCCCCAATTATGGGCGCTGACGCCATGAGAATACCTTCCGTTCCGACGGCGGCGCGCGGGTCCGTGCGGACGGTTACGATGGGCGTGACCAGATCACCGAAGGAAAGGGGCTTATCGCCCATCATTCGCTCGGCATCCGGATAGGTATAGGCGGTAAAATCAACTGTCACGACGGAGGCGAGGCTTTCTGCCTGCGTCATCGGCTCAGAGGTCAGTGTCCCATCCGAGGCTTTCATGATCTTGTGCGGGCTGAGCAGCACAGAATGTTCTGGCAAACGCGCTGCCAGTTCCCGGTAGAGCGACATAGCGAAATAGTTCGATTTCAATAAAATCGAGTTAGCCAAGGCTTTGGTCTCGACCGGGTCGGTATTCACACTCCCGCCGCCAATCGCCATCCCGGCATAAGCTTGCGAGAAATCGTCCTCGGCGTCGTCCTCGACGTAAGCGGGATAGCGAACGATGGCGAGCGCCGTGCCGGATGGGGCTGTCTGCCGCAGCGCAATCTCCGGTCCCGTGCCAAGCGCGGACGTTTGGATACCCGTTGCCGTAGAGGCACAGCCCGTCACCAGCATGGAGGCGCCGAGCAAGAAAATTAGGGACATGCGCATATAGCGGCTCCGGGTGGGGTCATCATAGTTAGCGGGGATACCGCTACAATTTCAAACCTTAACCAGGCCTGAGTGTGTCGTCAGTCGCTTTGTAGCGCCTTTAGGCGAGCAAACACGCCGCGCTTACGTCGAAGCTCGGCTTCTGTGCCCTGTTCGGTGACCTGTCCGTTTTCGATGACATAGACGCGGTCTGCGCCTTTGATCGTGGCGAGACGGTGCGCGATGACGAGTGTGGTGCGACCTTCTGACAAACGTTCTAATGCGGCCTGCACCTTGGCTTCCGACTCGGCGTCAAGAGCCGAGGTGGCTTCGTCTAATAGAAGGATCGGTGCGTCTCGTAGGATGGCGCGAGCAATGGATAGGCGTTGGCGTTGGCCACCGGATAATGTGTCGCCGGATTCACCTAAGACTGTGTCGTAGCCAGCCGGAAGCGCGCTGATGAAGTCATGCGCGTCCGCGGCTTTTGCGGCGGCGATGATGGCGTCTCGATCACTCCCGGCGCGGCCCAACGCGATATTCTCGGCGACTGTGTCTGAGAAGAGTGTGACATGCTGACTGACGAGCGCGATGTGCTGCCGCAGGCTGGCGAGGCTCAGAGATCGGACATTATGCCCATCAATCAAGACATCGCCTTCGCTGACGTCAAACAGGCGTGGGACGAGATTGAGGATAGTCGATTTCCCGCCGCCAGAGGGACCGACCAGTGCAATCCGCTCGCCGGGTTTCGCGGCAATAGACACGCCCTTCAAGGCGTCTGTGCCGTCAGCATAGGTAAAGGACACATTGCGCAGCTCGACGGAGCCCTGCACGTCACCCAGCGCCGTCGCGTCAGGCAGTTCTATGACGTGCGAGCGCAGATCGGCGAGGGCGAAGACGCGCGATAAGCTGGCGAGCATTTCCTGCACCACATTATTCATTGTCCCCAAGGCCCTTAGACGCGGTGCTAAGATCAGCAGCCCGGTCAGTACGGCGACAATCTCACCCGGCGTGACGGCATCTTGCCGGATCATCCAGATGCCGAAGATCAGGACGCCCGCGATGGCGAGGCCGCCCAGCACTTCAAGGATTGGATCGACCCGCGCCTGCTGGCTCACCAGTTTCAGAAAGAGGCGGATTCGTGTTGCGAAACTTTCGCCCAATCGTGCGCGTTCGCGGTCTTCTAACCCGTAGGCTCGGATCAGCCGGGCCCCGTCGAGGCTTTCTTTCAACTGCGCTGTAATCAGCCCGACATGGGCTTGTGCTTCGGTGGCTGAGCCTCGCATCCGCCGAGACAGCGCGATCAACGGCGCCAGCGCCAAGACAAACACGGCCATCGCCAGCGAGAGCTGCCAGCTTTGGATCAGCATGACTGTGATCACGAAAATGACGGATAATAAATCCCGCACGAGATTGCCGACGACGCGGATCAAGGCGTTGCCGACCACACCAACATCCGACACGAATCTCGAGATCAAGGTGCCGGTCGGTTCACGCGACAAGGTCGCCAGATCGACATTCAAGGCGGCGTCGAACATGTCCTGCTGCATAGCCGCAACGGCATTGAGCGAAATCGCGTTGGTCGCAACGCGTTGCAAATAGTTGGTTACCGCACTGATCAGCGGGATACCGATAATGAAGGGTAGGATCAGGCGAGCATAATCACCAACGGACGTGTCCGCCCCCGCGTCGATTACGGTCTGGACAACGAACAAATAGGCCGCAGTCGCGGCTGCATAGATCGCCATATAGATAAAGGCGAGGATCAGCCGACCCCGTTGTGGGGCCAGATAGTCACGCCAAAGACGTGTGAGCAGCGCGCGGTCCGGATCTGAGTCCTTACGCGGCGCTACAGCCTGTTCCGGGCTTGGCTCAGCCAATGACGCCGTCTTTGTCCGGATCAATCAGCTCATGCGCATGCAGGATAAAATAGCGGGCATGGGCATTATCCACGGTGCGTTGTGCTGCCGATTTCCACGCATCATGCGCTTCGGCATAATTGGCATAAGCGCCGACGAAATCGACAGCTTTGAGGTCTTTGAAGGTTGTTTTGTTGGGGTCTACCAACTCGCCGCCAATGACGAGGTGGAGAAGTTGTACGGGCGCTGTGTCACGGTCGCTCATGGTGGTTCCTAGATATCGGTAGTCCTGGAGTGTGGCCTCGCCGCTTGCGAGCTTTGCCATCACGGGTTTCACGCGCTCCAATAGCAAGGCGTGAAGAGCCGGGGAAGCGCAAATCACGCCCATTCCTGAGGTCGTCTCACCATCATAGCGGTGAGGGACACCGTTTAGGTCAGTGACGCGTGCGCCGGCTTCGGTCGCGATCAAAGTTGCCGCAGCCACATCCCAGTCGGACTTTGGCGTGAATGACACGGTTGCATCAGCATGACCGGCGGCGACCATCACCATCCGGTAAGCCATGCTATTGCTGATTTTATAGTGCATGTCGGGGAAATTAAGGCGCTTAAATTTGCGCGAATAGCCGACCATTGTGCAGCCATCGACGGCGCTGCACCCGCCAACCTGCAAGGCTTTTCCGTTCAGGGTTGCGCCAGCGCCTTGCCGGGCGGAATAGAACTCGTCTTTGAGTGGATTGAACACGCAGCCTGCGACTGCAACGCCGTTTTCGATGACAGCGACAGATACAGCAAAGCCCGGCTTGCGGTCGATGAAGGCGCGGGTACCATCGATGGGATCCACGACGAATGTTCGGCGGCACGTTCGGCGTGACTGATCATCCTGCGTTTCTTCGGACAACCAGCCATAATCGGGTCGCGCGCCCCTCAATTCGGCTTGCAGATAGTCGTTTACGGCAATGTCGGCGTCGGTGACGGGATGGTGTTCGCTCTTGTCCCAGACGCGCGCGTCATTGCGATGATAGGCGTCGAGGCAAATTTGTCCGGCCTCACGCACGGCGCGTTCGATCAGGGCAAGGTCGTCTGCGTCGGTCGGATCAGACCTAACGTCCGGCAATCGTCAGCCCCTCGACCAAGACAGTCGGCGCATTCGTCTCGTGCTCATAATGCAGGTCTGATCCCGGGATGAGGCTGGCAAAAACATCGCGCAGATTACCCGCAATTGTCACTTCACTGACCGGATGTGTGCAAATGCCGTTTTCAATCGCAAATCCTGACACACCGACGGAGTAATCACCCGTCGTCGGATTAAGCGACGGACCAAACATTTCGCGCACGAATAGGCCGCGACCGGCCTTCGCGATCAATGCGTCCGGGCTATCATCGCCCGCCATCATGGCGACATTGGATGTGCTGATCCCGGGCGGACTGCTGAGACCACGCGCACCATGACCGGTCGATTCCAAACCTAGCTGACGCGCGGCGCTGGTATTCATCAGCCAAGAGGACAGGCCCCCATTTTTGATGATCCTAAACTCCCCGGTTTCGATGCCTTCGCCGTCAAATGGGCGCGATGATAAGCCACGCCGTCGGAGGGGGTCTTCGATGATTTGAATATTACTGGGAAACAGCATCGCGCCGAGATCGTCCTTGAGGAAGGAGACGCCGCGCGCGACGGCATTGCCGCTAATGGCCCCGATCAAAGCGCCGACCAAGCTGGCGGAGACGCGCCGATCAAAAATAACGGGCAAAGCGGCCGAACTCATCGAGGTTGCGCCGAGGCGGGCGACAGCCCGTTCACCGGCTTCCCGGCCGACATCCTCTGGCGTGCGTAGATCTGACAGCCAGCGTGTGCCGTCATAATCATAGTCGCGCTCCATACTGCCGTCTCGTTCTGCAACGGCTGACACGGAGACGCCGTGGCGCGAGGCAGCATAACCACCGTCAAATCCGGCACTGGTCCGTAGGCGCACGGCGGACCAAGCGAAGCTGGCTTGGGCCCCTTCGGCTTGTCTAACGCCGGGAACGGCGAGCGTTGCGGTTTCGGCTTCGAGCGCACGGGTTTTTAACTCGGCGGGGAGTAATATCGTCGGGTCGAACAGCTCAAGACCGTCACCGCTACGTCGGGGTGAGAGTCTGTCTTGCGGCGCAAGCCCGCAATAGGGGTCTTCCGGCGCAAGCTTTGCCATAGCGACAGCGCGTTCAGCGAGCCGCTGGATAGCCCCACTCGATAAGTCTGACGATGAGACACAGGCTTGGCGTTGGCCGACCATGACGCGAAGGCCAATGTCAAAACCTTCGGAGTTATCGATGTCTTCGAGCTCGCCGCCGCGCACCGTGATGGAGGCGGCGCGGCCATAAAGACCGAGCGCGTCGGCGGCGTCCGCCCCGGCTGCGCGGGCATGGTCGATCAGCGCCGTCAGCGGCGCATCAAGCGGTTCCAGCGAGAGTGGATCAGCAAGGGCCAAGGCCTAAACAGGGCCGTGAGCGAAGATGAGATAGAGCAGGTAAAGACCTTCGCCGAAGAACACGAACAGCGTCATCAATGTGCCGAAAAAGCGACCCTGACCGAACCGGCCACTCATACCGAGAAAGTGCAAGATGCGTCCGACGAAGTAGACTGCGCCAAATAGGTGCAACATGATCGGTGAGCCGTTCATCATCGCGATAGCAATCAAGCCGATGAGAGCGAGCGGTGCCACTTCTGTGAAGTTGCCGTGGGTGCGGATTCGCGCCAGCATGTCGGCATCGCCCCCGTCACCGAGGTTGATCTTCTTCTTCTGACGAACAAGGCCGATGCGGAACATCAGGACCGGGTTTAAGAACAGACTAAGCGCCACATAAAACGCGACAATCTGGAAAGTGGTCATATGGATCTACCTACGGGTTGGGCAATGGATTGGGTGGGTTATTGAGGGCTTCTTTGAAAGCGCGCTTATGTTTGTCGGGCTCTTGTGCACCCTGAACGGCGAACTGACCATTATAAATAAACGTTGGCACGCCCGAGATGCCGAGGCCGCGAAAGAACATGATTTCCTGTTGGATTTCTAGCTTGTCTTGATCTTGGCCTAGCAAATCCGACACCAAATTACCATCAAGGCCAGCGTCTGACGCGATCGCGACAAGCACCTCTGTGTCTCCAATGTCGCGACCCTGCTCATGATAGGTCCGGAAAATCGCCTCTGCGACCACATCGCCTTTATCCTGTCCCTGCGCCCATTTCAGCAAGCGGTGGGCGTTCAGACTGTTGGGTCGGCGGGTGATGGCAGAAAAGTCGAAGTCTATGCCGTAAGTCTTACCAGCGCTTTCCAAATGGGCGCGGGACTCTTTGAACCGGTCTTTCGAATCGGCCCCGAATTTGGCTGTCATATAGTCGCGATAATTCTGACCCTCGTCCGGCACGCTTGGGTCCAGCATATAGGGTCGGAACGTCAGCTTTGGCTTGGGGTTTGCGCCCTTGGCGGCGGCAGCAAATTGCTTGTAGCCGAGCCAGCACCACGGGCACACAAAGTCCGAGACCATATCGACCTGAATAGGGGTATCGCTCATGCCGGGCGCTTAGCGAAGGGCGTCGCCTATGTCTAATCCTCGACCCTGTAAGCCCGGCGGATGGTCACGGGTTTGGTCAGAATTTGGCCTGACGTGACCTCATCGTCACTATCACCGGATGCGTCTTGGGCTTGGATCGCTTCAACCACATCCATGCCGCGCACCACTTGGCCGAAGCTGGCATAGCCTTCGCCGTCCGGATTGCGTTCGCCGCCCGTGTCGAGAAAGCTATTATCGCCGATGTTGATGAAAAAGTAAGCCGCGCTGCCCGTGCCAGGCGCGTCGCGGGCAATGCTGACCACACCGCGTGTGTTGGACAGGCCGGTGTCCGTCGTCCGCTCATGTGCGATCGGCGGCGTCGCGAGTTCTTGCGATAGGATTCCGCCCTGAATCAGGCTCATCCCCATGCCGCGCGGATCGTTGTCAGCATGGACTACGCGGTAAAAACCCTGGTCCTCATAGAGACCCAGATCAACATGAAGCAGGAAGTCGGCGCTGGATATGGGCGCTGTATCAGTGTGGATTTCTATTTCGATCTCTCCCAGTTCGGTATCGAGAACGACATTCGGCCGCGGATCATCGGCTGCAGCGCAGGCAGTCAGGGCGAAGAGGAGGGGAAGGAGATAGTGTTTCATCGGGCGACCATAGGCGTGTCGGGCGGACGGCGCTACTCCCTTGCGGTTCGACGGCTCACCGCTATCTCTGGCGTGTGATTCACTTACAAAAACTCTCCGTCGGATCGAAGTCGATCCAGACGTTGGCTAACTGGCAGGCAGGCGTGGTTGAGCGGCGTGTGGCCGAAGGGCTGTCCGCGCACCATGAACATGTGACGCGTATGTTCCCGAAACAGAAAGACGCGCTCATGTCAGGCGGGTCAATCTATTGGGTCATTAAAGGCATGATCCTGTGCCGCAATCCGATTGCCGATTTGCAGGAGGTGGTGAGGCGTGACGGCGTTAAAGCTTGCGCCATCCTGATGGAGCCAACGCTTATACCGGTTGTTCCGGTCCCGCGCCGCGCCTTTCAGGGTTGGCGTTACCTCAAGCCCGAAGACGCACCGCAAGATCTCGGCGATGCGCTGGGCGACGGCGACGAGCTCCCGCCAAAACTGATGCGCAAGCTGGTCGAACTTGGCGCTTGGTAGGTATGAAAAAGGCCCGGTCGATAGAACCGAGCCTTCTCATTTTAGTCTGGTGTTTAGATCCTAGAAATTGATCCGGATCTTGCCGTAATATTGGCCACCTGAGAAACCTGTTGGAGCGGCCTCAGGATAGAGTTGACCCAGCGAGCCTGCATCCGGATTTTCATCAGGGTAATTATCGAACAAGTTGCTTGCGCCGATAACTAAATTGACGCCTGAGACAACTTCGTAACCAATTTCGGCGTCGACGAGCAGTTCCGCCGAGCGATCCGGGAAGCCGTTTCCGACGTCATCCCACTGACCGTAATAGTTGGCCCGCAGGAGTGTGCGCCATTTGCCATCTTCGTGCGACCATTGGACGAAGCCCTTCCAATTTGGAAGCTGGTCTTCAAGGTTTGACACGCGGGTAGCGTCAATCGGATTGATTGTGCCAACGCTCGTGACTTCAGTCTCATTATAGTTCGCGGCAACTGTTAGTGCTGATGACCCGCTCATAAAGTCGAATGGATAGCGACCCACAACATCGACACCTTTTGTGCGTGTGTCGAACGAGTTGCTGAAGAAGCGATACTCAGACAGATCTTCAAAGCCTGTAAAGTCAGACCGGGTGATCGTGCCGTTGTTGGACAGTTCCGTAATAGCAGCAGCAACGGTGGTTGACGTTGCGCCAGCGTTTTGCAGGGCGGCTAGGAAGTTCACATTGGCACCCAGTGCGATTCGGTCTTCAACATCGATGTGATAAAAGTCGACAGTCCAGTTTGTTGGACCCGCATCAAATGCCATACCCGCCGTGAACACTTCGGCATCTTCAGGGCCGAGTGTCGGGCGGTCCCCAAATGTGGCCTCAATAAAGTCCGCAGCCAACTGACCCGCTGCCGACGATAGTGGGACTGTGCCCTGATCGACGAGGACACCGCCGACATTCTGTGTCGTGACGTTGGTGATGTTGGCCTGACCCGCCGTTGGAGCGTGGAACGCTGTTGAGTGCGAGCCGCGGAACCGCAGACTGTCATTCACCTTGAATAGGGCTGCGATTTTATAGTCCAGCGTGTCGCCGAATGCCGTATAATCTTCGTAACGCAGCGCGCCTTGAACGGTCAGCTGATCGGTCACATCGGCTTCCAGCTCTGTGTAGAGTGCGTAGGAATCCTGTGTTGCTGATGAACTATTGGCAAATCCACCAAACCCGTTTGAGCTGGATGAGAAGCCCTGATCGGCGAGCGGGCCGAGTGCGAACGATGCCGGATCGCCCTGGAACAGATCAAATGTCTCTTCGCGATATTCTGCACCAAAGGCGATTGAGAGATCAGACGCCATGCCCGTCGGCAACAAATAGGCGAAGTCCGCATTCAAGATGATTTCGGTCTGTTGCTGACCGCCTGGATTGAAATCGCGAGGTGTGTTCGGCCCCAGTGAGGCGTTGACTGTATTGCCGATGAAAAAGTCGGTCTTGTTCCGGCCATGTGTGACTGACAGATCGTAAGTTAGTCCGTCGCCAAGTCCGATTTCACCGCGCAGTCCAAGGGACACGCCATAATCTGTATTTTCGCCGCCGAACCTCGGGACGAAACCGCCTGGAATGGTCTCAATGAAAGAGAAGCAGTTTGGATCCCCCACGACTTGGCCCGCAACCGTGGCGTCCGGGATCAGGCCATTTAACGGAATACCGGCTGGGCAAGACCCGCCAACACCCAGACCGTCCAGATCGCCGACACGGACTGACGCGCCGCCATTTGGATCAAGATTGCCATTCGTATCAACGAGCGGACCCGCATAGACACCGCCGCGATTGGTTGGGTTGCGGTAGAAGAAACCCCCTTCGACTGTGCGCGATGCATAATTACCGAAGGCGTAAACTTCAGCATTGTCGGAGAGTTCGAGTGCCGAGTTAATGAAAAGTTTGATGTCGTCTTTAATGTCCGGTTGTCCCCAATATTGAGGCACCTCGTCCGTGTAAGTATTAATGGTCAGGAAGTCGCCAGCGGCATTGTTGCCGGCGGCGATCAGTGCTTGGACATCGTCACGAACGACCGAACGAACCGTGCCATCAGTTTCGCCATATTCGGCTGACAGGCTGACAAAGCCCTGATCGCCGAGCGGCAGACCGACATTGCCAGAGACGCGGAAATTGTCGCCATCGCCCTCATAGGTCGAGCCATATTTGAATTCAACTGAGCCACCTTCCGGTGAATCTTTCAGGACGAAGTTCAGAACGCCAGCAATCGCATCGGAACCATATTGTGAGGACGCACCATCGCGCAGGACTTCAACCTGCTTGAGCGCAATGGCTGGGATTGCGGAAATGTCCACGCCTTGTGCGCCGTCGGAGATGCCGCCGCCGAGGAATGAAATAACGGACCCGCGATGACGGCGTTTACCATTCACCAAGACCAGTGTCTGATCGGGAGACAGGCCGCGAAGGTTGGCGGGGCGAACAATTGATGCTGCATCAGAGATAGGTTGCGTGTTGATGTTGAAGGACGGAACAGACGTACGGAGCAGATCCTGCACATCGTCCGCTGCGTTACGCGTAAATTCAACACCGGAAATGACATCGACTGGAGCAGGGGTGTCTGCGGCGGATCGTTGCGTGCGTCGCGTACCAATCGTGATGATCTCATCGTTATCAGCTGAATCGTCACTGTCCTGCGCGTAGGCTGTCCCTGCGCTCATCGTTGCGGCCAGCATAGCCGTTGATACACTCGCTGCGAGTAAACGCTTCATGTCCGTGGTATTCATGTGTTTTCCCTGTGTTCCGAAGGTCGTCAGTTTCAAAGTTTTGTTCAACAAAAACCTGACTGTTTGATTATACGCAATTGGCAAATCTGCCCGGAGCTAAGCTGAAAATGACAACTCTGCAATGAAGTTCACCTAGGTTAAGTTGAATTTGTGGGCGTGTTGTGTCTTTCATGCAACATGAAGAAAATATCACGGCCCGCCGATTTCGAACTGAGTAACGGACTCATATTGCGCGTTGCTGAGGACGATGATGTCCCCACGATCCGCGATCTTCAAACCCTCTCAATCGAAATTTTGCAGCGCGGATATCTCGACGAGACACAAATCGAAGCGTCCCATTTTTCTATGGGTCTCGACACGCAGCTAATTGATGATGGTACATATTTTTGCGTGTTTGACGCTGAGACATTGGTTGGTTGCGGCGGATGGTCCCATCGAGCCACACTCTATGGCGGCGATCATTCCGCAGGCCGTAGCGCTCGGAAGCTTGACCCGGCAACGGAGAGAGCGCGGATTCGAGCCATGTATACCCATCCGGACCACGCACGGCGCGGAATTGGTCGGTCTATTTTAACGGCGTCAGAGCTCGCTGCGCGTAACCATGGCTTCAAAGAGCTGGAAATGGCGTCCACTGAAGCCGGTCGGCCCTTTTACGAACGATGTGGTTACGCTGTTGAGAAGAGTTTTTTCGATCACAATGGCGAGGTTGCCGTACCGCTCTATACAATGGTGAAGTCTTTTTCGCCAAAAACCTAGCTCGGCACACCCACGAATTTTCCGTCCTTGGTCAACGCAGCCTGCCAAGCTGGGCGGGCTTCCATCCGTTCGACATAGGCTTGCGTGTGCGGGTAATCTTCGGCCAGATCGCCGCGCATGGCGGCCATTTGCAACGTATAACCCATAGCAATGTCGGCAGCGGTGAAGCGTTCCCCGGCGAGAAAGGGATGGCGCGACAGATCGTCTTCCATTTTCGTCATGACGGCCTTCAAACGCGGGCCGTAAAAGGCTTGATCCAGCATACCCATCACTTTGCCGATGATGCCGCGTACAAGTCGCGGAGACCGCTCGACGGCCAAACTGTTGACGAAGCGCCCGGTTTGCAGCGATTGATAGCTGCCTTGAGCAGCGTGAAACCAGAATAGATATTGCGCACGGTCTGCGTCACCCGGTTCAGGCCGCAGGTCTTGGCCGTCAGTTTGGTCGAGAATATAGTCAATGATTGCATTGCTCTCGGACAGGACCACCTCATCATCTGTAATCACGGGTGCTGTGCCCAGCGGTGACAGGGCTTTATAATTGGCGGGCGCTAACATCGTCTCCGGATCGCGGTCATACATTTTGAAGCCGTAATCGCCGCCCAACTCTTCGAGCAGCCAGAGAATGCGGATGGATTGCGAATTTTCCAGATGGTGCAGCGTGATCATAGCGACGTGTCTTCCGTGGTCGGCGCGTGAACCGCGCAATTATCAATGAGGCGAACGCCCCGGCAATGCGCTGCGATGAGCAACCGCGACGTATCTGTCACGACACCACCCTTCTGAAGGTCAAACGAGGAGGCGTCTGCCAAGCTGACATAGTCGACATCTGAGAAACCGCTATCCAGAATATCACGGTAGGTATGTTTGAGGATCGTCGCGACGTCGGCGCCTGATTGCAATTGATCGCGCGCGGCGAACAGGAGGCGATTGAGCTGACGGGCGACCGCTAGGCCCTCCGCATCGAAATAGCGATTGCGCGACGACAAAGCGAGGCCCTGCGAGTCGCGGGCAATCGGCGCGCCGATGATCTCGACAGGCATATCGAGATCACGGACCATGCGGCGAATGACGGCAAGCTGCTGAAAATCTTTCTCACCAAACACGGCTATGTCAGGCCGAACACGGTTGAACAGCTTGTTCACGACAAGGGCGACGCCGTGGAAAAAAGTCGGGCGATGATCGGTTTCGAGCCCATCACCGACCCCGCCAATGATCAGGCTCGTACTATGATCGTCCTGATACATGCTGGGTCTCGAGGGTAAGTAGACCAGATCGACACCTTCTTGCGCCAACAGCTCCAAATCAGTCTGCATATCGCGCGGATAAGCCTCGAAGTCCTCGCCGGGCGCAAACTGTGTAGGATTGACAAAAATTGACACAATGACCCGGTCGGCCACGCGTCTTGCAATTCGAACCAGTGACAGATGACCCTCATGCAGCGCGCCCATCGTTGGCACCAAGGCTGTACGCGCTCGGTCGGCCCCATACCCATCCATGCGCGCGCGCAAGGCCGTGAGCGTTTCGACAGTGGGCAGGATGAAACTCATCGAACAGGGAACTCCAGGGCAGACATGCGCGCAGAGGTCCCTAGCCGGGATTGATGATGGATAAAACCTTACATTGACGGGCGGCGATCTGAAGGATTTTGGGGTGGTCAGCACAAAGGCTACGCGCGGTTCGGTTGTCGAGCGCCTCGACTCGGACGCTGTGATAGGCGTGGTCGTTGATATTGACCGACCGCAGTCGAACCTCGCCGGTTCCGGCATAGCGGACCAGCGCATCGGCAAAAATGGCGGTTTCGGCAGGGCTATCAAACCCGTCGATTTGCAAAGCCCAATTGCGATTGACGGGTGCTTGAACGGTTGGCGCGCGCGCCGCAATGACAGGCGACGCAACGCTGTCCATGACCTCAAACCCTCGATCGATTAGATCTGACATGTGACTGTTACGCGATCCGCTCGATGCGCCGCCCAAGACAACGGCGATGATGCGGCGATCATCCCGCGCCGCGCTGATGACAAGGTTATAGCCCGACGCGCGCGTATAGCCGGTCTTGAACCCGTCGACATCGTCGCGTTCGCTCAATAGTTTGTTCGTGCTTTTCCGTCCCTGAAAATGGGTCTGGCCGAAATAGTGATAATGCTGCGGATACCGGGTCAGGGTGGCCAAGGCGAGTTTGGCCATGTCCCGGGCTGTTGTTACCTGCAGATCGTCCGGCAGGCCGTGCGGATTACGAAAGACAGTTTGTCGCATACCCAGTGATGCGGCCGTCTCATTCATGCGCATGACGAAAGCCCCCTCGCTGCCCGCGACGGCTTCAGCCAGAACGACAGCCGCATCGTTGGAGCTACGCACGGCGACGGCCTGAATGAGTGTATCAATAGTGACGCTTTGTCCGCGCCTTAATCCCATCTTGACGGCAGGCGTCCGTGCGGCGTGGGCGGATGTCACGACCGAACTGTTGAGGGTTATATCGCCGCGCTCCATCGCTTCGAAAGTGAGGTAGAGCGTCATGATCTTCGTCAGGCTGGCCGGGTGGCGTTGGGCATCAATCTGGCGTGCGTGCAACACATCGAGCGAATCGGCATCAACGATGATGGAGGCATAGCGGCCTTCGGTCTTGGCGACGGAAGAAGCCGGGCTTACCAGCCATAGCGCTATTGCAATCGTTAGAAGGCGAACCCAGATCATGTCGAACCGCTAAACTGGCCCGGTTAGAGAGGTGTTAACACCCCTTAACCATGATCATCCCCGTTCTTGTCCGTGATAAGCATGACATCCGTATGCGGGCGGGGTTTCAATGTCCGGGCAGGACCGTAATAAGACAGGACCATGTTGGACATTTTGGAATTGATCACGTTAACCAAGCTGGAAATGGCAGGACCTGGCAAGGATGCTGACGGCGTCCCTAGCGGACCTGATGATGGGTCAGAGGACGGTATGGAGCGCGGCGTTGCGACCAAGACCCGCGACAAGACCAAGAAGCCGTCCATGTATCGTGTGCTGCTGATGAATGACGATTATACGCCGATGGAATTCGTCATCTCGATCTTGATGGGTATTTTCAAGAAGAGCCAAGAAGAGGCGACGCAAGTCATGCTCAATGTCCACCAGACCGGTATCGGCACATGCGGTGTCTACACGTTTGAAGTGGCCGAAACCAAAGTGGCGCAAGTCATGGACGCCGCGAAGCGCAATCAGCATCCCCTTCAATGCACATTGGAGAAAGCGTGAATCCAGTCGCGAACTTGCACAATTCTTGTGCCGGACTACAGGGGATTGCCCGTTCACATCTTCGTGCGGGACTGGATACAGGGATTACATTGCAAACGCGGTTACGGCTTCCCAAGTCGGATAGTCGAAAGGAAAGCTAATTATGGCATCATTTTCTCCAGTTCTGGAAGAAACTATCCACCGCGCCCTGACGCTCGCCAGTGATCGTAAACACGAACTGGCGACGCTTGAGCACCTGCTGCTCGCGCTGTTGGATGATAAGGACGCGGCCGCCGTTATCACGGCTTGCGGCGTTGATATTGAACCTCTGCGCACGGACGTCACGCGATATCTCGATGACGATCTCGCATCGCTTATAGTCGAGGAATTTGAGGAAGCTCGCCCGACGGCTGGGTTCCACCGCGTCATCCAGCGCGCCGTTATTCACGTGCAATCCTCGGGTCGCGAAGAAGTCACAGGTGCCAATGCTTTGGTCGCGCTCTTCGCCGAACGTGAATCACATGCCGTCTACTTCCTGCAAGAGCGGGATATGACGCGCTATGATGCGGTCAATTATATCAGCCACGGCATCGCCAAAAATGGCGCAGCCTCATCCCCGAAGCCGCCCATGGGTGCGGGTGAGGATGGCGAGGAAGCTCAGGGCAAGGATCCGCTGGCCGAATATACGGTCAATCTGAATCAGAAAGCGCGTGAAGGCGACATTGATCCGCTGATCGGTCGCGCTGACGAGGTTGAGCGCTGCATCATGGTGCTAAGCCGCCGTCGCAAGAATAATCCATTGCTCGTTGGTGATCCGGGTGTTGGCAAAACAGCTATCGCCGAAGGTATTGCGCGCCGCATCGTCAATGATGATGTACCGGACGTGCTCGCTGATGCGACAATCTACTCGCTCGATATGGGCGCGCTCCTCGCGGGCACGCGCTATCGCGGTGATTTTGAAGAACGTCTGAAGGCGGTCGTGTCGAAGCTACAGGACACGCCCGGCGCGATCCTCTTCATTGACGAAATCCACACGATCATCGGGGCTGGTGCGACCAGCGGCGGGGCCATGGATGCGTCCAATTTGCTTAAGCCTGCGCTGCAAAGCGGTACGCTTCGTTGCATGGGATCGACGACCTATAAGGAATATCGTCAGCATTTTGAGAAGGATCGGGCGCTGTCCCGCCGCTTCCTCAAGATCGACGTCTCAGAGCCGACGTCTGACGACGCCATTCTGATCCTTCAGGGTCTGAAGTCCTATTTTGAGGACTTCCATAAGGTCGAATATACGCCGGAAGCAATTACCTCGGCTGTGCAGCTGGCCGTTCGTCACATCACGGATCGCAAACTGCCGGACAAAGCCATCGACATTATCGATGAGGCCGGAGCTCGAACCAAACTGGTGCCCGAAGATGAACGCAAAAAGATCATCGGCACCAAAGAGATCGAGGCTGTCGTGTCTAAAATTGCGCGCATTCCGCCTAAATCGATTTCTCGCGATGATGAGAAAGCCTTGAAGAGCCTTGAGCAGGATCTCAAGCGGATGGTGTTTGGTCAAGAAACAGCGATTGAACAAGTCGCGGCGGCAGTGAAACTCGCCCGTGCTGGTCTGCGTGAACCCAATAAGCCGATCGGCTCTTACTTGTTCGCAGGGCCGACAGGCGTCGGCAAAACCGAAGTCGCGCGCCAGTTGGCTATGACACAAGGTCTGGAACTGCTACGTTTCGACATGTCGGAATATATGGAGCGGCATACGGTGTCTCGCCTGATCGGCGCGCCTCCCGGCTATGTCGGCTATGATCAGGGCGGTTTGCTGACCGATGCGGTTAACCAGAACCCGCATTGTGTGCTGCTGCTGGACGAGATCGAGAAGGCCCATCCGGACATCTACAACATCCTGTTGCAGGTGATGGATAATGGCTTCCTGACTGACTCGAATGGTCGCAAGGTCGACTTCCGCAATGTGATCGTCATCATGACGACGAATGCGGGAGCTGCTGATGCGGCGAAGTCTGAAATTGGCTTTGGTCGCGGGATGAAGGACGATGAGCAAGAGGCGGCCATCAAGCGCCGCTTTACGCCGGAGTTCCGCAACCGTCTCGACGCGGTCGTGATGTTTGCTGCTCTGTCGAAGGAGCATATTGCTCGCGTCGTGGACAAGTTCATCATCCAGCTTGAAGCCCAGCTGGCGGATCGCAAGATTGAGTTCGAAGTCTCCAAGACGGCGAACCAGTGGATTGCCGACAAAGGTTACGACAAACGCTATGGCGCGCGTCCGCTTGGCCGCACCATTCAGGAATATGTCAAAAAACCGTTGGCTGATGAGATCCTGTTCGGGAAGTTGAAATATGGTGGTCTGGTCAAGGTTGCCGTGGATCGGAAGAAGGAGAATTTGACGTTCAAATTCGTCCCGGCGCCGAAGCCGAAACTGGCGGAAGGCGAATCTCCAACAGAGACGCCTAAAGAAGACGCCTAAGCGTTACCAATCTGAATTCTAAGCCTCGGCAGCCATGCCGGGGCTTTTTTTGGCTAATCCCAGTCGCGACGACGCAGGACCATGAGAACTTGGTTGGCATCGCCGAATAGTGTCAGCTCAAGGTGGGTGGCTTCCACCGCGCGAACATTGCCGAGCACTGTCATAAAGTCGCGTTCGGCGTTCATGATGTTAGGCGGGCATGCTTTTTTCGTGCTGGCCAATGGGCCAAACGTGACCAGCCGTCCGTTCTGGCTGAAGCTACCGAAGAAATTATTACAGCCGCCCGACCCCACGACATCGCCGCCTGTCTTGAAACCAATAAACTGATCCAACTCGTCTTGCATCGGTCCCCATTCGGTCCCGGCCAGCGTCGCTAAGGGTCGTTTCGGTGCGTCGTTCAAGACTTTCTGGCACGCGGCCAAAGCGGCCATGACAGCCAGCGAGCCAACAATTCGAACCCACATCATTCTGTCTCCCGATAAGGATCGCCAAGCATTCTTGCGATGGATCTGCCATTTTCAGCCAAGGCCGCGACGTCGACGCTGACCGATTGGTTGCAGTTCGGATGCCGCTCTTCTTCCTGATAATATCCGGCATTGAAAGCGCGGGTTAGGTCGCGCTGCAGCGCCGTGTCGGACGCGGCTTCGATCTCCAGCATCCCGGCCATATATTCGCGCCATTGCTGATCACCCGCGCCGAAACACAGCGTGCGCAGATAATGCATTTGTCCGAGGTTTTTTGCGAGAGCTTCGGACAGGCTGGTCATCTTCACCATGTCGGCTTCGACGCGCAGCTCTGCCTCTTCGCGCGCTTTCATGGCGGCTTCGCGGCGCGCGTCATCAACCGCTGAATCCTGAGCCAGAGCCGAGATTGGCAGCAATAGCAAAATTATGGCGAACCACAGCTTCATAGACTTACGCTAGCGTCCCTTGTTTCTCGGCGCGAGGCTCGATTGCAGAATAGGCGTCATGAATAACCTCGACAGTTTTAGCCCACATGCCCAGTTCGCCAACCCTGTCGATGGCGACAAAACGAGCGTCCAGCGCATCATCGGCACCTTTGGGTGCGCCGCTCGTCCACAAGGCGATATAGTCATGCAGGCGGTAGCGAACCCCTTCAAATTCAGCATTGATCGTCGCAATTTTTGGGCCAAGCGTTGCCGTCACGCCGGTTTCTTCAGCCAGTTCGCGCAGCGCCGCATCCGTCTCGCTTTCGCCGGGTTCGATCCGGCCACCGGGGAGGGACCACTCGCCTTGTCGCGGCGCTTGTCCGCGCCGGATCAGCAGCACCGTGTCACCGCGAAAACAGATCACGCCAACGCAATCCATTCGATCTGTCGTGTTTGTCCTCATTACACCGCTTTTGCCTTGTGCTAGCCCGCTTGTCATGTGCGGTCGTTACGTTTTGGATGCTAAGCTCGAAGATCTGAAGGCGGCTTATGACGCCGATATTTCTGATGAGGGCTATTGGGAATACACTCCCAACTTCAATATCTGCCCGACGGATGTCGTTCCGGTTCTTGCCTTTAACGGCGAGAAACGCCGCAAGCTTGTCCCAATGCGCTGGGGTTTGCATCCGCATTGGAGCAAGCAGAGCCCAACAGAGAGCCGCTATGCACCGCTGTTTAATGCGCGCACGGAAACGGCGAGCGAGAAGCCGTCTTTCCGTACGCCGTGGCGACGCCGCCGCTGCTTGATCCCCGCGACGCATTGGTACGAATGGACCGGCGAGCAGGGCGGGAAAATCCCGTGGTGTATCAAGCCGGAGACGGACGGGGTCTTTGCTTTTGCTGGCCTGTGGGATCTTTGGCGCGTCGATGAGGGCGTTAATTTGCTGAGCTGCACGATCCTGACGACAGAGAGCGATGGGCCGCTGCATCAACTGCATCACCGCATGCCGGTTCTTTTGCCGGAAACGCAGTGGGACCATTGGCTCGACCCGGAGGCAAATCCGGACCGAATTATTGAGACTAAGTTGAGCGCTGATAATTTGATCTTCTGGGAAGTGGATCGGGCCGTGAATTCCAATCGGTCGAGCGAGGCTGAGCTGATCGCGCCAGCCGCTTAAGGATTCTCCGCTTCGCGCTTGGGCGGGTCAATATCGGGAATCGGCATATCGGGCGCGCTCGGATTAACGGGCTTGTCCTGTTCGGTCAGGCTTTGCGCAGTCGGAAACCGTCCGGGGAACAATCGGCGCATCGCGACTGAGAGGAAGTCCGCCATGCGCGCGTGCCGCATCCCAATCGGTCGCTCCGGTCCGCGCGTTGTATCGGCAATGGTTTGGCGTTCCATCTCGGCATTCAGTTCCGCCCCGATAATCACCGTCATGGCGGTCAGCCAGAACCAGAGCAGCAGCACGATTACGGCCGAAAGACCGCCATAAGTGCTTTCATATTGACCGAAACTGCGCACGAAAGCCGAGAAGGCCCAGCTCAGAAACAGCCAGCTTATGGTCGTGAAGAGCACACCCGGCACAACCCATCGTTTGCGCGCCGGTCTCCGCGACGGCCCGAAGCGGTAGACGATGAAGGCGCCCAGCATGAACATCAAGATCAGGAGGAACCAAGGCAGATTACCTGACAAGACGGACGCCGTCCGGTCCCAGTCGAAAAATGCAAACGCCGCCGGAATGCCGATAATGACCATCAGCGAAATATAGACGAAGGCGAACATGCCCAACGTCATGACAAAGGCCACAGTATAGAAACCGAGAATACTGCGTTTTTCATCTTCGCCGTAAGCGACATTCATGGCGCGCAGCACCGCGCGGATGCCTGCGCCCGCCGTGTAAAATGCAAACAACAGGGAGAAGATGATCCGCATCGACAATTCCCTGTCAGGCGCGCTGACCACTTTGGCGATCTGATCGGAAATAATGACCCACGCACTTTCCGGCATGAGGGGTCTCAGGAAGTTCGCAAGACCCTGAATATCCGAAATATCGGCGAAAAAGCCATAGATGGATAGCGAAGCCGAAATCAGTGGGAAGACCGATAGAAGCGCGAAAAACGCCACGCCAGCTGCGACGACCGGGACATTGTCTTTGTTTGTTTGCACAAACACACGCGCGATAATCTGCAGATATTCGACCCCGCGAAAATGAAGCGGACTCCGAACATTACGCTGGACGAATTCGAGGGAAGCGAGGTTCATCGGACCGCAGTCGTCTTCAGGACTTTTTCGGCGGTTGCGGACGCTCGAAAATGAGGTCTGAGTCTGACGACCGCTCGGCAGAAAACTTATATCCGTTTTCGTTGAAGTCTTTCAGATCTTCGGCGGCATTGATCCGGTTTTGGATCACCCAGCGCGCAAACAGGCCGCGCCCGAATTTGGTGTAATATTGGATCGGGCGGGCTTTGCCGTCCTTCTCCTCCAAGAACTTCACATTGATGACGGGGCGGTCGAGGGTCTTCGCATTGACCGCTTTGAAATATTCGTTGGAAGCGAGGTTCACAACGGTCTGGTCGTGATGTCCATTCATGTCGGCGCGAATCTGCTCGCCGATTTGCTCACCCCAAAATTGATAAAGATTGGCGCCGCGATCGTTCTGCAGGCGTGTGCCCATCTCAAGCCGATAGGGCTGGATTTCATCCATTGGGCGCAACAGACCATAAAGGCCCGACAGAAGCCGCAAATGACCCTGCGCATAATCGAGATCCGCGTCAGACAGGCTCTTGGCTTCCAGACCCCAATAAACATCGCCGTCAAAAGCGAGGGCCGCAGGTTTCATCCCCTCGGCCATGCCGTCCAGATCAAAGCGGTCGAACCGGTCGACATTGAGTTTGGCGAGATTATCCGACAGATGCATCAGTCGTTTTAGATCGCCAAGCGTTTGCGATTTGGCGGTTTTGGCGAGGATTTTGGTATCGTCCAACAGGCGCGGACGCGTGACAGGCACGTCGCCGTCATAGGCGTCCATGTTCAATTTTTTGGCAGGGGAGAGAAGGGTCAGCATTGATGCGTCCTCATAACAGCGAGCCGGGATGGGCTTGTCCGCGTGGGTGAACGCGCGGGGTCGCAAGCTCGGCGCGTGAAGTCAAGGCGGGATGAACGCGCATACGCCCACGTCCCACCGCCCATCGCGGGGTCGGCTAATGTCGCGGGAGTGCCGAGTGACACGAGCGCGGACGCCATCCATCGACGGATGACAAAAGGAAATACCGTTTTACGACAGACGAA